>Ga0187863_10000006_pt1 | contig 222390 bp, 156 predicted proteins | sample June2016WEW_11_1_FD_132975 | JGI IMG/M metagenome (GOLD analysis project Ga0187863, IMG submission 132975) | Peatland microbial communities from SPRUCE experiment site at the Marcell Experimental Forest, Minnesota, USA - June2016WEW_11_10 | ecosystem: Environmental > Terrestrial > Soil >...
AAGTACATACTTTCTTCATCTAGCACGACCGCACCCGCCAGGCGCAACAATCCGCATCTTTTCCCGAAGGACCGCCTACGTCAGACCCCCCGCGACCTCGCGCCTAACGGAAAGTAGGGCTAGAGCCCGGACGGGTTCCCATCGACGGCGGATGAGGTTCTGGCTGAGCTTGGAGCGAGCGCCGAGATCGGCTCGGGCCGGTCCGCGACGCCGAAACCATGGCCCCCGTCCCCAACGTCACACGGTGACGACTGCGCCCGGTCCGATCGACGGCACCGGCTCGCGTTCGACCAGATACTCGAACTCGGCACGGAAACGATCCGGGGTCGTATTGGCTGCCGCCGCGAGCTTCGCGAGCTCTTGGGCGTCTTCCAGATCCGACTTCTTCAAGCGGAGCATGTAGGCATAGGCGATTCGGTAGCGATCGCTGTCGACGTCGACCATTCGGACGCGCATGCGCCCGGTCTGCGGGTCCATGATGCTGTCGAAGGGCACGGGCGCGAATCGACCTTGCTGGATCGAGACAAGCACGTTGGACCCCCCCTCGATAACGTGCTTCGCGGCGCAATATCCGAGGTCGCGCGTATACTCGAGGTCGAACGGGATGGGGTCCGCGGAACGCACTTCGTAGCCGATGTTTTTTGCGACGATGGTCGGCTTGATGCCCATCTCCGCGAGACGGGCGCGGACGCGGGTCTTGAGCACATCTCCAAAGCTTATTTCCTCCAGCCGGACGTGCCCGTGTTCGTCGCGCTCGGCCGTTTCGATCTCCGCCATATCCTCGGGCGGAACGAACTCGGCCAGTCCTTCGGCGAGGACCACAACGCCATCTTCTCGCCCATAAGCCAGCCGCTTGATGATGCAGCCGGCGACGATGTCGACGATGGTTTTCAGTCGGATGCTGCGCGTCCGGAATTCCTCGGGGATGAGCGTGAGCGTCGCGCCGGCCGCCTTGCCTATTCCCAGTGCGAGGTGGCCCGCCTTGCGCCCCATGGCGACGACGAAGTACCAGCGTCCGGTCGTTTTCGCGTCCACCATCAAGTTGTGGACGATGTCCACGCCGAGGGCGCGAGCCGTTTGGTATCCGAACGTCCAGACGTCGTGGGGCAAGTCAAGATCGTTGTCGATCGTCTTTGGAACGTGAACGACGCGCAACCGGCCGCCGGCCGCCTGCGCCAGTTTGTATGCGGTGTACGCCGTGTCATCGCCGCCGATCGTCACGAGCATGCCGATGTCCAGCCGTTCGAAGGCTTCGAGGACGTGGCGCATCGCCTCCGGCCTCTTGGTCGGGTTTGCGCGGGAGATTCCGAGCATGGAGCCGCCCCGGAAGTGGATTCGGCTCGTGTCGCCGATCGTGAGCGGGACCACGCGCGACGTGTCTCCCGTCATCACCCACCGAAACCCCTCGGTAATGCCGAGGACTTCGACGTGTGAAAGGCACGCGCGGATGGTCGCGGCCCCAATAACGCTGTTGATTCCCGGCGCCGGACCTCCGGCGACGGCGATGGCTAGCTTGCTGCGATGGGTCACGTGGGCATTCTCTCACGAGACAGGAGGGCGGCGCGAGCCGTTGCATCATGTGCCGCTCTCGTGGTTTAAGGCGTGGCCTTTGTGTGTCTTGGCCCGTCGTCGCTGCCAAACGCCTCGAGCGAACCACGCCGTTGCGGCCGCGACGAGCCCTCCAGCGAACCATGACCGTGGCATGCGACGACGACCCGATGTCCGTACCGAATGCGGCAAGGTCAGCTGGACGGCACGTCGGTCCGCCGTCATCACGGCTTCCGTCGTGGCGCTTGCGGCGACAATGCGGCCGATCTCGCGGTGTCCGCGAGGTAAGGCGCTCAAGTAGTACAAGGTCGCCTCGACCGAATCTGCATCGTCTGGACACGCGTAGCGCGCGGTGAGCACCAGGCCGTCGATTTCGCTCAGAGACGCTGCCTCAAAGGTCGCTGGACAGCGATCGCCGTCGGCGGTGAAGTCGACTCCGTCGAGGATGAACCTTCCGAGGTCGCCCCGCGCCGCGGCCACGTCCTCAGCCGTCACCACGCCGTCGTGATCCCGATCGAGCCAGAGGGCGCCCAGCGGCTCGGAGCTCGCGAAGACGAACCGAGCCTGCACCCGTCCATCGGGCTGGACCGTGAAATCGGCCGTGGACAGTCCAAGCGTGTGCGACCGCGCGAACGATGGCAAAATGAGCGCTCCGATGACGAAGGCGATGACGAAGGAGCGCGCGCTCGAGCTGGGCATGGGTCCGTTCGACACAGCAGACTTCTACAACGCCGACCCCGGCGAGCGTAGGGTCGCGGGCTCGTTGGGGTGCGACCGTGACCGGGTCGATCTCTCGACCGAGGCGGGGCTCGCGGCACGTCTCGGCCCTCTTGCCCGGCGCGGAACTCCAACCAACGGGAACCGCGCGCCGTGATGCTCGCCCCCCACGCGCATTCCATCGATCTGGACTCGGTGATCGCACATTTCCGCGAGCACGGCTGGGCGCGGGTCGGTCATGTTGCAAGCGATGCATTCATCGCGGCGATCCGTGCGCGTTGCGACGACATCATGCTCGGTCGAGTGATCGACCCGCGTCTATTCTTTCAGCATGATTCGCACTCTGGACGCTACGAGGATCTCGTCTTTGGCCGTGGCTGGGAAGGGCCGAGCCTCGAGTACCGGAAAATCGAGAAGCTGGAAGTCGATCCGCTATTTCGCGCATGGCTCGCGAATGGGCTTTTCGAACGGATCGCCCGACGCCTGGTGGGACTCGATGTCTCCATCTATCGGGCGACGCTGTTCACCAAGGGAGCGCGCGGCGGGACCGACCTGCCGTGGCACCAGGATGGTGGCAGCTTCTGGGGCCTTGACCGCGATCCGGAGCTGCAAATTTGGACGGCCCTCGACAACGCTCCGATTGAAGCGGGCTGTGTCGAAGTGCTCGACGCGAGCCACTCGGGTGGTCTCGCGCGCCCCTTCGGTGGAATGATCCCGGCCGAGATTCGCGAGCGAGTCCGCCCCGACGAGCGCAAAGTCTCGCTTCCGGCGCGCGCCGGCGAGGTGCTCCTCATCCACAACTATTTGTGGCATCGCTCCGGTCGGAACCTGTCGGGACGCACGCGGCGGGCCTTTACGGCCACGTACATGCCCGCTGCGACCCGTTGCTTGCGTAAGCGCACCGCACCGCGCACGTTCGTTCGTGTATTCGAGGGTGTCCCGCTGCGGTAGAAGCTGGGAATGACGATTCGCGAACTGTTTGCCACGAAGTCGATCGACGAGCTTCGCGAGCAGGCGGCTCGCGAGCATGGTCTCAAGCGATCGCTCACGAGCGTGGATCTCGTGCTCCTCGGCATCGGAGCGATCATCGGCACCGGCATCTTCGTGCTGACCGGACGCGCCGCCGCTGCGAACGCGGGCCCCGCGGTCGCATTGTCGTTCGTAGTAGCCGGCGTTGCGTCCGCCTTTGCGGGCCTTTGCTACTCGGAGATGGCGTCCATGATTCCCATCGCGGGCAGTGCGTACACGTACTCGTACGCCACGATGGGCGAGCTCGTCGCGTGGATCATCGGCTGGGATCTGATCCTGGAGTATCTCGTGTCGGCGGCTGCGGTGAGCGTCGGGTGGTCCGGATACGTCGTCGCATTCTTTCACGACACGTTCGGCATCGACCTGCCTACGGCGTGGACCCGCGCGCCCACCGTGTGGCAGGGCGATCATTTTCGGGCGACCGGTGCGTACCTCAACGTCCCAGCCGTGCTCGTGGTTCTTGCGGTGACCGCGCTCCTCGTGCGCGGGATCCGGGAGTCGGCGCGCTTCAACGCAATCATCGTGGTCGTGAAGGTTGTGGTCGTCCTGCTGTTCATCGCGTTTGCGGCGCGCTTCGTGCGCACGGAAAACTGGCACCCGTTCGTGCCCCCCAACGAAGGGCCTTTCGGTCGCTTCGGCGCCTCCGGAGTGCTGCAAGGCGCAACGATGGTTTTCTTCGCTTACATCGGATTCGATGCCGTCTCGACGGCGGCGCAGGAAACGCGAAACCCGCAGAAAGATCTTCCGATCGGCATTCTCGGTTCGCTCGCCGTGTGCACCGTCTTGTACATCGCCGTCTCGCTGATCCTGACCGGCGTCGTCTCCTACAAGAGACTCAGCGTGCCGCACCCGATCGCGCTCGGCGTCGAAGCCACCGGACAGCTGTGGCTCGCCACCGCCGTCGAGGTCGGGGCGATCGCCGGTCTCTCGTCCGTCATGCTCGTCATGCTCCTCGGCCAACCGCGAATTTTCTTCGCCATGGCCAACGACGGGTTGTTCCCGGCGGGCGCAGCGAAGATCCATCCGCATTTTGGCACGCCGTACGTGACGACGATCATCACGGGCAGCGTCTGCGCCGTCGCGGGAGGCGTATTGCCGATCGATATTTTGGCCGAACTGACGAGCATTGGAACTCTGTTCGCGTTCGTTCTCGTGAGCATCGGCGTGATGATCTTGCGGCTCAGGCGGCCGGACCTTCCGCGCGCCTTCAAAGCGCCGGGCGGGCCTTTTGTCGTTCCGGTTCTGGGTGCGCTGACGTCCGGATTGCTCATGTACACGGCCACGACCGCTACGATCATCCGGCTATTCGTGTGGATGGCATTGGGCTTGGCCGTGTACTTCGGCTACGGCCGGAAGCGCTCGAAGCTGCGGCGACGCATCCAGGCTGACGCCGCGCGGGCGCCCCAGTAGCGGGTCGATTTGCGCGCGGGGCGAAAACCCGTCAAGAAGGGGGGGTCCGTTGCCTTCCGTGATCCTTCGCGAGCGAATACGCCAGCGCTTGGCCGAAGAGACCGGCCGGATCGCCAAGCAGGCTCCCTTCACGGTCGCCCTCTGTTATCCGTCGCCCTATCGAGTCGGGATGAGCTCGCTCGGGTATCAGCGCATCTATCGAGCGCTGATGGAGGCGCCGGGGCTGGCGTGCGAACGCGCATTTCTCGACGACGAGTGCGAAAGCGACGCGGCGCTCCTGACCGAGCACCCATTGACCTACGAATCGCTTCGACCCATCGACGAACTTCCGGTGATTGCGTTCAGCGTGGCGTACGAGCTCGAGATCGCCGGTGTCGTGCGGATGCTCCGCGCGGCGGGTGTTCCGCCGCGTCGGGCCGATCGAGACGGCACGTATCCGCTCGTCGTTGCGGGCGGCCCGCTCACCTTCTCGAACCCGCTGCCGCTCGCCGGCATCGTCGATGCGATCATCGTCGGCGAAGCGGAGGCTCGCGTGATCGACGCCATGCGAGCGGCGCAGTCTTCCAGCCGGCAAGCGCAGCTCGACTCGCTGGCCCGGATTCCCCACGTCTTCGTTCCGTCCCGGCACGATGTGCTCCCGCCCGTGGGCGCGGTAGACGACGCGCTTTTGCCTGCGTTCTCGGCCATTCGGACCCCGAATACCGAGCTTTCGGACATGTTTCTCATCGAAACCGAACGGGGATGCTCGCGCGGCTGCAGCTATTGCGTGATGCGCCGTTCGACGAACGGCGGCATGCGCATCGTTCCGGCCGACGTGGTGCTCGACACGATCCCGCGAGACGCCCACCGCGTCGGACTGGTGGGCGCAGCCGTGAGCGATCATCCCAAGATTGTGTCGATCGTCCACTCGCTCGCGGATCGCGGTTGCGAAGTGGGCCTTTCCTCGTTGCGGCCCGATCGCCTTGCCGCCGACGCCGACTTCGTCGCGGCGCTCGCTCGCGTCGGGTATCGGACGCTCACGACGGCGATGGACGGGACGAGCGAGCGCGTGCGCGAACGGCTCGATCGGCGAGCTCGTCCGAAGCATCTCTTGAAGTGCGCGGAACTCGCAAAAAAACACGGCATGGATCGTCTCAAGCTCTACCTGATGGTCGGCACGCCCGGAGAGACCGACGCCGACATCGACGAGTGCGTCGAGTTCACGGCGGAGCTTTCGCGAATCCTCCCGCTGGCGCTCGGAATCGCCCCATTTTGCGCAAAGCGCAACACGCCCCTGGACGGTCAGCCCTTCGCCGGCATCCAGGTCGTCGAGCATCGCCTTGCGCGTCTGCGCCGGGGGCTTCGCGGACGTGCGGACGTTCGCGCCACGAGCGCGCGTTGGGCGTGGGTCGAGTACGTGCTCGCCCAAGGCGGCGAGGCCGAGGGATTCGCACTGATCGATGCCGTTTACGCCGGGGGCTCGTTCCGCGACTACGAGCGAGCATTCGGCCGAACAGCAACGGTCGCGCGTCACGCGTTGCCGCTCACTGTCGCGTGAAGGACGGGCGTGACGCGGAGGTCCACCCATGGCAGGGTGAGCGCCCGTGAGGCGCAAAGTCTTCGAGGACTGGAACGCAACTCTCGAGCCGGCGCAGTCCGATGATCCCTCGGATGACGTCGTGAGCTTTCGGTCGCGCCTGCTGGATCGCGACGTCCCCATCGAGCCGACCCTCGCCCACCAACCGGAGGGAGTGCGCGCCGCCGCCATGGCGGCCGGAATCAAATACGAGGGTGTCCTCGACTTCTCGGTGGTCAAGCTCGATGAGCCGGGGGTTGCCGCCGGAGTATTCACCAAGAGCTTGTGCCCGGGTTTCGCCGTTCGCTTCGACCGCGAGGTGCTGGCCGATGGACGCGCGCAAGCCCTTGCGGTCGTCAGCAAGAACGCGAACGTCTTTACGCCCCACGGCGAAGCGGACACGCTCACGACGGCCCGCTGCTTGGCCGGGGAGCTCGGGGTCGACGCGAACGACGTCGTGCTGTCGTTTACTGGTGTGATCGGCGTACCGCTGCCGATGGACAAGGTGCGGGCGGCCATCGCTGGCGTTTCGCGAAAGCTTCGTCCGATGGCGCTCGACGAGGTCTCGCGTGCCATCCTGACGACCGACCGGAGGCCGAAGGTCTGCTCGGTGCGGATCGGCGATGTCGTCGTGTGCGGGCTGGCCAAAGGAGCCGGCATGATCGAGCCGAACATGGCCACCATGCTCGTCTATTTTTTCACGAACGCCGACGTTGCCCCGGCGGCGCTCAACGAGATTCTCTCGGGCGCGGTCGACCGAACGTTCAATCGCCTCAGCGTGGATTCGGACACGAGCACGAGCGACAGCGTCGTCGTGTTTTCGACCCGTCGCGCTCGGCTCGACGACGCATCCCGATCGGATTTCGTTGACGCGGTTCGCTGTATGTCGCTCAAGCTCGCGCGCGACGTCGTGATTCAGGCCGAGGGTGCCACCAAGCTCATCGAGTGCACCGTCCGCCTCGATACGAGCGTCGCGGATGCGGCCATTGTGGCAAAAAAAGTCGTCAACTCTCCGCTCGTGAAGACCGCGATGCACGGAGGCGACCCAAACTGGGGCCGGATCGTCATGGCCATTGGCAAGCCGGACGAACGCGTCGCCATCCATGCGATTTCGCCCGCGGAGTTGACGATCACCCTGATGGGCCACACGGTTTTCGCTCGGTCGGCGGCGATTGAGGTCGATCTGGCCGCTCTGGCACGGACGATCAAAAGCTCGACACGGGTGTTCATCGACGTCAGCATCGGGGCGGGACGGCATGCCGCGACCGTTTGGGGGTGTGACTTGAGCCACCGCTACATCGACATCAACGCCGACTACACGACGTGAGTCGGGTCGCGCCGATTCTCCCATCAGAAGATCAGAACCCGCAGTCCTTCTCCGACGCGCACCGTGCGCGCGAGTGCGGCGTGGTGCACTCGCTTGGCCCAGCGAAGCGCTGCGAGGATCGTCTCGCCATGGGGACGTGCAGACGTCGAGTGAGCGAGACGGCCTGCGATGAGGGAGGCAAGCGTGCAGCCGCTCCCGTGTGTGGGCGAAATGCGAAGACGGCGCGCGCGCAATTCCACCGTGAGGCCGTCGACGACGGCCACGTCCGTCGCATCGGGCCCGGTCATGTGCCCTGCCTTCACCAGCACGACCCGGGGTCCCTCTTGCGCGAGCCGCTGCGCCGCGAGGCGCGCATCGTCGAGGCTTCTCAAGCACGCTCCGAGCAACGCTCGAACCTCGGGGACGTTGAGCGTCACGATCGTCGCGCGCGGCAAGAGGTCGTCTCTCAACGCTGCGGCGGCTTCCTTGGGTAAAAGATGCCCATTGCCCCGGGTCGGTCGCATCGGCGTGTCGACGACGAACGGGATATCGGGGTAGCGTGCCATCAAGCGTACGACTGCACGCACGTTCTCCCGACTGCCGAGGGCCCCGACTTTGACGGCCCGAACGCGCTGGTGCCCCATCACCTCTTCGGCCTGAGCGGTCACCTTGTGGGCGGCGACGGGATACGCCCTGCGCAACCCCGCCGTCGACTGGACGGTCAGAACGGCGATGGCCGCGCATCCGAACGTTCCGGCAGCGGCGAATGCACGTAAATCCGCAGCGATGCCGGCGCCGCCGCCCGGGTCCAGCCCGCCGACGGCAAGCGCACAGGGTAGCGACGACGGCATCGGCACCGATCGTGGCCGCGTCGGGGCCGTACGTCCACCGTCGTTGACAGTTTCGAGCGGGGCCTGTTACTCCGACCAGGATGCGGATGCGCTTCCGCTTGGTTCGTCGCGCCGCATTCGCCGTCGTCGTGGGGACGCTCGGAGTTGCGAGCGGCGCCCGGGACGCCGGCGCTCAGTGCGTCGACGACGAGCTCAAGCAGCAACTGGTCGGCGGCCGTCATTACCGGGGCGTCCAAGAACGCCTCTTCACCAAGGCGTTTCGGCACGAGCTGTCCGCCATGGGCGGGGTCTACGCCGCGGACCTGTACTCATCGAGCTGGCTCGCGGGGGGGGCCTACACGTTCCACTTCAGCGAAGACCTCGGGCTCGAAGCCAGCGTGCAGTTTGCGCGCTTTCGCAGCGCCGTCACGGAATCGTACGAGCGTCGCTACCCCGACATCCAAATCCTCGACCAGCCCGACCAACCTGGAAGATTGTACTTCGGTCACCTCATTTGGACATTTGCGTACGGCAAACTCCGCTGGATGGGCGGCGGAATCAGCCATTTCGACTTCAACCTCGCCGTCGGCGCCGGAGTCACCGACGACTCCACGTCGCTCGGCGTCACCGGCAGCGCCGGGCTCGGCGCAAAGCTCTTCTTCGGCTCATGGTTTGCGCTGCGCCTCGACGTGCGCGATCACGTTCTCGACGAGACTCTCGTGGGCGACCAGCACTTGGTCAACGACGTGCTGGTGACGTTCGGGGCGAGTGCCTTCGTTCCCTTCGGAGGCTGAAGGACGTAGCGGACGGCCGCTTTCGGAGGCACCATCGCATCGTGATCGCGTTGACCCCTACCCGCGGACGCGCGCTCAGCGCCGGGCCCATACTCCTCGCGGTGCTTGTCGCGGGCACTCTCGCTGTCGCGCAGCCATCGAGCCGACCCGCCCGTTCCGGCTCGAAGCCAAAACCCGCGGCATCGGCCGTCGACACGTCGAACGACGACTTCCTGCCAAGCGCCCCTGCGCGAAGCCCGGAGGCGGGAGCGCCACTGGCGTCGGGCGGCGGCGCGATCCCCGCTCCTCCATCGGACGTGACTTCGGATGGTGGGAGGCTATCGCCCCTCAACCCAGCTCCCAACGAATTCTCCGACGGTGGGCCCTCGAAGCCGGCGCCGGATTACGATCGCTTGCTTGCCGACATCGCATCGCTTCGCGCTCGTGTCGCGGCGGTGGGCGACACGCTGTTCCACTCCCACATCGCGATCCGGATCGATTCGAACGGCGACCACGCGCGCATCGCAAATCTCAGCATCTGGCTGGACGATGGCATCGTCTGGACTTCACCGTCGCCCTTCCGGCCGGACGGGTTCATGACGGTGTACGAGCACGCCGTCGCTCCCGGCCACCACGCCGTCGCGGTCGACGTCGAGCGGCGTGACGATCGAAACGATGCATTTCGCTCCTCGCAGCGTTCCCGCTTCGTCGTCGAAGTTCCGAGCGATCAGAGGCTCTTGGTCGACTTGAGTCTGTGGGACGACTCGAACATGGGCGCCGATTTCCCGTCCGATCACGAAGGGCGCTACGACATCCGTGTCCGGGCGCGCGCGAAGGCGGCGCCGCTTTCGAGGTAATGGGTATGCGAGCGCTTCTCGTACCGATCCTCGCATGGCCGCTTTGCGCCGTGGTCGTAAGGGCCGAGCCCGAACCATCGGGCCCGTCGACTGTGAGCGTGACCGCAACACCCGCCCCGACTTCGGAGACGACGACGGACTCACTCTTCGCGGAGGCCCTTCGCGCCTATCACGCCGCGCTGCTCGCGCGCCATCTCGGCCAAACCGAAATCCGCCGCGAGGACATCGGATCGCGCGTTGCCGAGGCCGAAAATCTCGTGGCTTCCGGGCGCGTCGACGAAGCCGTCGCTCGACTCGTAGAGATCGTCGAAAATGCCAATTTCGATCTGTTCGTACGCACCGAAGAAGGCCGGGCTGCTCTCTTTCGCTTGGGCGACGCCTTGGCCACCGCCGGAATCGCCGAACCGGCGCGGGTCTACCTCCGAAGGCTCGTCGACGCGAAGGACGCCTGGAGCGGCTTCGGGTCCGCTCAACTGTGGGCGAGGCGTGCGGTTCGGCGCCTCGTCGACATCGCGCTCGACACGGCTCGATTCGACGAGGGGGCGCGCGACATGCAGAACGTTCCGTCCGGTGCGTCCGAGGAGGTCCGCGGCGAGATTGCGTATATGAACGGTCACGCCGAGGAAGCCGCCGGCCATCCCGACGCTGCGCTCGCGGCGTACGCGACGGTGACGCAGCGGAGTCGGTTCTGGGCGCAGGCTACGTACTTGTCTGCGCTCATCCAAGTGGAGAAGGGCAACTTGAAGCGGGGCGAAGAGCTGCTCTGCAAGGTGGCCGACCCCAAGCGCAGTGCGGCGACGACCCCGGTGTTCGCCGACGAGAAGTTCTTCGCGGTTCGAGACCTCGCCCGCCTCGGACTGGGCCGGGTCGCGCACGAGCAAGGACGCAACGACGACGCGCGTTACTACTACTACCTCGTGCCCCAGGACTCGGATCGCCTCGCCGAGGCACTCTACGAGGCCGCCACAACGCGCTACGAGAAGAAGGATTACGACGGCGCCCGAGATCTTCTCGATGAACTCGCGGCGCTTCGTTTGCACCACCGGTACGAGGACGAAGCCTGGGTGCTCGGGGCGTGGGTGGACCTGGCGCGCTGTCGATTCGTGGACGCCGACAAGGAACTCACGGAGTTTTTGGCGCGTTACGAGCCGGTTCGCGACGCGGCCCGGCGCATCGCCGAGAGTGACTTGGCGACGCAGCGATTGCTCGCCGCCGTGCACTCCGGCGTGGACGCGGGCGGGGCCGAGGTCGGTGTCGGTACCGCCGACGGCGTGCGGACCATCGCCGCGCTCGTCCGCGTCGAACCGGAGTACGATCGGATCCTGCGTCGTCGGGCCGTCCTCGAGCGCGAAGCATCGGGATTGGCGTCCGCGATGGCGGCGGTCCGCGAGATGCAACGTGCTCTCGCCACCAACGGCGGCGTGCGGCCTGCGGCCGAGTTCGCGCCGGAGAGCGCGCAGAAGGTCGGTGAAGCGCGCGACGCCCTCCACGGCGTCGAGCAACAGCTCGCTGACTTGGACGCGACGCGCATGCCGGCCGCCGAGATCGGGCTCATGCGCCGGCAGCTTGCCGACATTCAGAGGCAACTGCCGAACGACGTCGAGGTCGGCCCTGTGTCGGCCGGAGGGGGCGCCCCGGGCGCCGATCTACCCGACTTGCTCGGAGCCGACGCTGCCAAAATCGTGCAGCTTCAACGGCGCGTCGCTCTCATGCGCTCGGCGCTGGATGGCACCGAGCGCATGTTGGCCAAGGACGCGCTTCATCGCCTCGATCTGCGACTCTCTCGTCTGCTGCGCCGTGCGCGATTGGGGCGAATCGAGAGCGTGCTCGGACGCAAGCGCGCGCTCGAAGTGGAGGTCGAAGCGATCCGACTCGGCTACTTGCCGCAGGATGCCGTCGATTCACTCGATGCGGCCCGCTACCTCGAAGACAACGAGGAATACTGGCCCTTCGAAGGCGATGACTGGCCCGACGAGTACGTTGGGGGCGAAGTCCAATGAGCGAGATGGGTAGCGCGCTGTAGCCCAGGCTTGCGTGTGTGCCTCGGGATCGGCCCCGAGGCACCGCACGCTGCCTAGTCCCCCGGAAACGGAAGTTCCTGGGCGGAACTTCTGTGCTTCGCCGACGCCTTCGGCGTCCTCCGGGGGACTCGACCTTTTCCTTGGGCTCCGCCCAAACCCCTCGAAGTCGCTCCCGCGACTTCGCTAGTCTCGCTCTTCTCAAAGGAATCACCTTTCCAGGGGACTAGCGCGGACCGTTGCTGCCACAAACCCCGGCGTGGCCCCCGCCGCCGCAGGTCTCGCCGGCCGGGCATGTGCCGCACTGCAGCAGGTTGCCGCAGCCGTCTCCGGCCGGCCCACAATTGTACCCGAGGGTCATGCACGTGTACGGGGTGCAAACGCCGCCACCGCACACGCCCGGCGCGCCCCCGCCGCCGCACGTCTGGCCGGCCGGGCATGTGCCGCACTGCAGCAGGTTACCGCAGCCGTCTCCGGCCGGCCCGCAGCTGATGTGTTGCTGAACGCAGGTCTCGGGTACGCAGGCGCCTCCGTCGGGAGCGCCGCATACCCCCGGCGTGCCGCCGCCTCCGCAGGTTTCGCCCGCGGGGCAGGTGCCGCATCCGCCCACGATCTGATTGCCGCAGCCGTCTCCGGCCGGCCCGCAGCTGATGTGTTGCTGAACGCAGGTCTCGGGTACGCAGGCGCCCGCGTCGGGAGCGCCACATACCCCTGGCGTGCCGCCACCTCCGCAGGTTTCGCCCGCGGGGCAGGTGCCGCATCCGCCCGCGATCTGATCGCCGCAGCCGTCTCCGGCCGGGCCGCAGGAAAGATGCTGCTCACTGCACGTGATGGGAGTGCAGGTGCCGCCTTCGGGCGCACCGCACTGACCCGGAGTGCCGCCGCCGCCGCACGAGAGCCCCGTCGGGCAAGTCCCGCAGTCGAGCGAATTGCCGCAACCATCGCTCGACGGTCCGCACGCCAACCCCTGCTCGACGCAAGTCTGCGGCCGGCACGCGACCACCGCGGGCTGCACGCAGGACGCCAGATCGAAGAGCATGTACTCGAGGATCTTCTCCTGAGGAGTGAACCCCGGCGCACATTCTCCGGGAAACGTCCGTTCCGCCACCGGCAAGGTGTTTACGGTCACGTTCGCGACGTGGAAGTCGCTGTAGATCGCGTGTCCGCACTGCAACGTCCCTGCGTCGGCGACGGGGACCGGCGTATTGAACGTGAAGTGCTCGACGAGCGCGTCGCCGAAGACGGCGGAGGTCTTGTTCTGATCGTTGCCGTCGATCCAGTCGACCGACGTGGGCGGGACGCTAGCGACATCGAACCGGGGACTGGCTATCGAAACCTCGGGCCCTTCGACGCCAGTCCCGGCGGGTGGGGGCAGGTTGAAGGGGAGGACGTTGTACGGGGCCGCGGGCGTGCATACTCCGGTCGAGTTCGAAAGTGCGCAAACGTAGTTGAGCCACTGATAGAACACGCCGGCGTGGAGGGGGGCGGCGACGATGGGCGGTTGGGGCCTCACGTTGAGCGTCCACGGCCCGTTGCCGGGGTTATCCGCGTCGTTGGTTCCGTTGGGGATGTCCCAATTGGCGACCGCGTTGAACTCGCCGTTATTGCGAAGCCACGAATAGCTGTAGTGCGTCGCGAAGAAGTGACCGCCGGAGTCCGCGTAGGTGACCAGGTTTGCGAGTTCGGCCGGCGTCTTGGTCGCGGGCGCTCCCCAGCAGGGGAACAGGATTTGGTCGTAGTTCAAGTAGGTGGCGGTGCCCATGAGGCTCGCTTCGGGATTCGCGTTGGGCACCGTCGCGCCGGGGTTGCCCCCGTTGCTTCCGGCCCCACCCGCGTAGACGTGAATGCGACCGAGCGGGGTTCCCGCGGCCGGCGTGTTCGACGTGAACTGGGCCTGGTCCACGCCGAGCTTGAGCAGCACGCACTCCAGCGCGTCGACGTTGCCGGTCGACACCGCCGTGAGTGGAATGTCTCCTTCGCCCGGATTGCGGGGCAAATTGAGGATGCCCGCCGGCAGGCCGACCGGTGCAACAGGCGAAGTCGTGCACGCCGTTGGCGTTGCGATTTGGAACTCGCGCCGCCACCGTCCGAGCTGAATCACGATGGATATCGGGGTGCCTGCGGGCGGCGTCGGTACGCCCGAAAGCGTGAACGTGCCGTCGTAGTTCGTGTAGGTCGAGACCAGCGGGGAGCCGCTGACGTCGGCCGCGCATTGGGGGCACTGGCCGGGCGTGACGCCGGGTGTGAACGCGGTGAGCGGGGAGTTAGGAATGTACACGAGGACATTCGGTACGGGGTCCGGCGGGAACGGCAGGGGATTCGCAGCCAAATTCGGGTTGAGAAACCTGGAGATACCGGCTTCGACTCGACCGGTGAGCACCGTGGTCGTCCCGCCGTCGCAGCTCTCTTGATACGGGCAAAGCCCGCCGTCACCGGGGCACGGGTGGCCGCACTGGCCGGCCGTACCGGCTCCGCCACAGGTGTCGAGCACGCCGCAAACCCCGCACTGAAGAAGGTTGCCGCAGCCATCTCCGATCGACCCGCAATTGTACCCGAGCCCGCTGCAGGTGTCGGGAGTGCAGGGATGGACCGGTCCGCCATCGGCGCCGTATCCGGTGGATCCGCCGCACTTGTTGGGCCCGGCTCCGCCGCAATACTCCGGCATGGTGCACGAGCCGCACTGCAGAAGGTTGCCGCAGCCATCCCCGACCGGACCGCAATTGTCCAAGAGTGCGGCGCAGGTGGTGGGCACACAGGTATTGATGGGTCCGCCGTCGGCGCCGTATCCGGTGGATCCGCCGCACTTATTGGGGCCGGCTCCGCCGCAGAACTCCGGCATGGTGCACGAGCCGCACTGCAGAAGGTTGCCGCAACCATCCCCGACGGGACCGCAATTGTCCTCGAGCGCGGCGCAAGTGGTCGGCGTACAGATCGGCCCGCCGTCCGGGCCGAATCCGGTCGAACCGCCGCACCTGTTGGGGGCGGCTCCGCCGCAGTAGTAGGGTGCCGCGCACGAGCCGCACTGCAGAATGTTGCCGCAGCCGTCTCCCACCGGGCCGCAATCATCACCGAGGCTCTCGCACGTTTGTGGGGTGCATGTCGCGCTGGCCGAATCCTGGGGTCCGCCATCCAAGGGTCCGCCGCACCGGCTGTACCCGCCGCCGCCGCAGTACTGGGGTGCAGGACAGGTTATGGCTCCCGCATCGACTCCGGCGTCGGCCGCAAGAGTGATCGGCGCGCCGCCCGGCCCTTGGCCGCACGCCAGGATGCCGTTGCAACCGTCGGACGCCAAGCCGCAATCGTAGCCTAGGTCCTCGCAGGTGCTGGGAATGCAGGTCGCCTGCGGTCCGCCGTCCAACCGTAGTCCGCACCGGTCGTACCCGCCGCCGCCGCAGTACTTGGGTGCGGGACAGGCCGTGGCTCCCCCATCGACTCCGGCGTCGGTTGTCGCAAGAGTGATCGGGCCGCCGTCCGGCCCTTCGCCGCACACCAGGATGCCGTTGCAACCGTCGGACGCCGGGCCGCAATCGTAGCCTAGGTCCTCGCAGGTTTGCGGAGTGCAGGTCAGGCTCCCATCCGGCGCTCCGCCTTCCGGCGCTCCGCCGTCCCCTATACCGCACAGGCTGTACCCGCCGCCGCCGCAGAACTCCGGCATCGCGCACGAGCCGCAATCGAGCGTGCCTGTACACCCATCGCCGTTCATACCGCAATTGTAATTGCGACTTGCGCACGTCTGCGGCACGCATTGGCTCGCACCGGCCTCGCCCCCGGTGATCACCGGTTGGGTCGCGCTGTCGCTCACCCCGGAGGTCGCGCTGTCGCTCACCCCGGAGGTCGCGCTGTCGCGCGCCGACCCGTCCGGGGGAAACGTGCTGCCCTCGCCGGAAGTGCCGCACGATGCCGCCGTGAGCCCCGTGAGGCTCACCAGCAAGAACATGAATACGACTCGGCCCACTTCGCGCGTACGCATCGGGCAGCTCTCCCACTCTCTTGATGACGTTCGCAAGGTACACGCACCCGCGCGCGGCCCGCACGACGAAACGCATCATTATGATGCGTCCCACCGATTCAGCAACGCCCGCGGGCGCCCCACTCGCACGAATCGCACGAATCCGACCGAAAGGAGCCTGGGCCGCATCGCCATCGGCCGGTCGACCCGGTAGCATGACCTCGAATTGTCATGCGGATCGGTGCGCTCGCCGGAATGGCCGGTTCGTGGATTTTCTTGGGAGGGCTCGCAGGTCCGTCCTTTGGGGCGGACGTCAAGCGGGTCAACGCCAAGGGGGCTCAGTCCGCCGGGACGACGCCGGGGGGGGCGCCGGGCCTTTCTGGCGGTGCGATCCAGCCGGCGGCCGAGCGGACTCTTCCGGGAAGCCCCAAACAACCCCTGAGCGGGCGGGGCGCGGCGCAGGGGCCGCCGCACGAGGGGGTGGCCGGGGAGCCGGCCATTCGCGGCCCGAGAATTCCCGACGCTTTGCGAGTCCAGCTCAAGGCCCGACTCGATGCGCGGGTCTCCGCCGACCTCGTGAAGACCAAGGAGCTGCGCGTCGAAGCCATCGATCTGCTGACCCGGTTCATCGCCGAGGCCCCTCGAGACGCGCGCGAGATGCCCGAGGCCCTCGTTCGGCTGGGGGAACTGCAGTGGGAAAACGAGCGCGAAGCGTTCGTCGCGAGGTTCGAGGCCTGGGACAAGAAACCGGTCGACCAGCGCGGTCCTGCGCCCGAGCTCGAATACAGGGCTCCACGCGAAATGTTCGGGCGCGTTCTGCGCGACTACCCGTGGTTCGACCAGTACGACCTCACGCTGTACGTAGATGGGTTTCTCGCGTTCGAACAGGGCAAAGAGGACGAGGCCCGTGAACGATTCGAGCGCATTCTGCGTGACTACCCGCAGAGCCGCTTCGTCCCCGACGCGCACATGGCGAAGGCGGAGTCGATCTTCAACGGCAAGTTCGACTACGCTGGCGCGCTTGCCGAATACGACCGGGTACTCGGATACAAGAGCCAAATCGACCCCGCCCTTTATGGCCTTGCGCTCTTCAAGAGCGCGTGGTGCTACTGGCGCCTTGGCAACAACGAAGAGGCGGCGCGCCGCTTCGTGGGGGTCTTCGAGGCGACCGATACCGGCGCCCCGGCGCGCGGCGGCCGCACGGGGGTCAGCGCGGCCGACCGACGGCAGCTCGACGAGTTGCAAGGCGAGGCCCTCAAATACGTGGTCGAGGTCTTCAGCGAGGACGAAAGGAACACCGCCCAGGACCTCTACGCGTTTCTCGAGAAGATCGGAGGCGAGCGCTTCAGCGGCAAGATCGTGCGCGCTCTCGGCGAGCAATTCTTCGACCAGGCGCACTACGAGCGCGGCATCGAGGCGTACGAACTGCTGATCAAGCTCGAACCGACCAGTCGTGACGTAGGGCGGTGGCTGCTCAAGATAGCCGCCGGATACGACGCGCTCGAAGATTGGACCCATCTCAAGACGACGTTCGAGCGAGCGCTCGCGCAAACCACCGGTGGCGGTCCGTGGTCCCGCACGCAGACCGACGCGGGCAACGTGGCAGCGACGACCGCAGCCATCGAAAGGGAGCTGCGCGACGACGCGACGTCCCTGCACGCAAAAGCACAGAGAGACAAGACGAGCACGGCGGAATTCGAGGGTGCCGCCGGTCTGTACGACGTCTACTTGTCGAAGTTCGCTCAAGAGCCAAAAGCCTACGAGGTGCATTTCGATGTCGCCGAAGTCGACTTTTTTCGACTGGGCAGAAACGTCGACGCGGCGACCCATTACCTGGCGGCGGCCCGAGCGATCCCAGCGGGGGAGACGAGTGGTCCGCTCGCAACGACGCGTCACGATGCGCTTTACAACGCGCTCGTCGCGCTCTCTCGCGCGATGGACGCGAAGGTCCCACCCGAAGGGCGTATGGCTGGCGCCGATCCCATCGATCTGTACGCGGAGGCGCTCGAACTCTACGCGCACTACTACCCCAGGGATGCCGAGCTGCCGGCGATGTTCTACCGACAGGGGCGGTACTTTTTCGACGGCGGCAAGTACGACCTGGCCGTCAAGATTTGGGGCATGCTCATCGAGAAATTCCCGAACAGTGATCCTTCTCGCAACGCGGGAGAGAGCATTCTCGAGTCCTTCAGTCGCGCGAAGAACTACGAGAATATCGAGACCTGGGCCCGACGTCTCAAGGCGCTGCCGAGCTTCAGCGCTGCCAAACAGCAGGAGCGGCTGGACGCACTCATCGTCATCGCGGTCTTCAAGCAAGGCGAGCAGAAGGCCGCCGTCGGCGATCACGCTGCGGCCGCCGCGGCGTACCTGAGGGCCGCCAAGGAGTTCCCCCGGGATGGGCGGGCCGCACAGGCTTGCGTCAACGCCGAGCAGGAAGCAAAACTTGCCGGCGACGTGAAGACGCTCGAAGAAGCGGCGCAACTGGCCATGGGTACGCTGTACGCCAGCCGCCCCGAGTCGCCCGCCGGCGCTTGGATCGCGACGACCACCCTTGAGGCGATGGGCCTCTTTGGAGAGGCCGCCGACGTCGCGGAGCGCATGGCGAGCCTGGGCGACCGCGAACACGCCAACTATGCCCGGTTCGAGCACGAGAAGGATGCGGCCTACAACGCCGTCGTCCTTCGAGAGGCGACCGGCGATCACACGCGTGCAATCCTGGACGGCAAGAAGTTTTTGACGGCCTATGGGGGTACGCCGGATTCCGACGAGATTGTCCTGCAGGTGGGGCGCGCCGAGCAGAGCGCCGGTCATCTGAATGACGCCGCCGAGCTTTATCGGCGTTATCTCGGTCACGCGAAAAGCGTGGATCATCGAACGCAGGGCTTCGTGCTCCTGGCCCAGGTCGAGCTCAAGTTGGGTGACGAGCGATCGGCTGCGACGTCGCTCGATCAGGCGCTGGCATTCGCCAAACAGCACGCGCGCGAGCTGGGTGCCGACGGAAAATATGCTGCGTCGCACGCCCGCTACATGCAGGGCGAACGTACGCTGGCCAGGTTCGAGCAGATTCAAATTCAAGGGGACGTAAAGCAACTCAAGGCGCGTTTGAAGCAAAAGGCCGATCTGCTCCGGGAGGCCGCCAAGATATTTTTCGAGTGCGTCTCCTTGGGAGTCGCCGAATGGACGACCGCGGCGCTCTACCAGATTGGCCATATGTACGAGTCCTTCGCGAAGGCGCTGCGCGATTCGCCGCCGCCGCCCGATGTCAAAACCGAAGATCAAAAAGTCGAATATCAGGCCCAGATCGAGGAATTTGCGGTTCCCATGGAGGAACGCAGCCTGGACGCCTACGAGAACGGCTGGAAGAAGGCGATCGATCTCGGCATCTACAATCAGTGGACCGCCAAGATGCGCGAAGCGCTCGGCCGGCTCAACAGCGAACTTTACCCTCCGTTCCATGAAACGGGGTTCGAAGTCCGGTCGCAGGGTCCTCTGCCGCTTCCCGCCCTCATCGACGCACCAAATCGGTCCCAGGCAGCCGCGAACGAGCCGATCCATCCCAAGGCCACCCGATGAACTCGCGAGGGCGCGCCGTCGTGCTCTTCGCGCTGGGGTCGTCCGCATGCGGGCGTCCGCCGGCCCGTCAGCCGGTCGCCGCCGTACCTGTCGCCGCCGCGGTCGCCCGGTCGGCTCCCGCAGCGTTCGACAGCATGATCCAAGGCGTGCAAGCGTCGAAGGACGGCGACCGCGACCGCAGCGTGGCACTTCTACGCGCCGCGATTCAGGTCGACGGCAATCTGTGGGAAGCGCGCTACGATCTGGGGATCGTCCTGGCCAACGCTGGAGATCTCGCGGGGGCCGAGCACGAGCTCACGATCGCCGCGTCGCCGGCTCCGGACGTTCAGGACGTTGCCGTGGCCTTGGCCGAAGTACGCAGACGCCGTGGCGAATACCCCCTTGCCGCGAAGGGTCTCGCCGATTTCGTCCGGGACCACCCAGGGGCGCTCACGGCGCGGACTCTGCTCGTCGCCGCATTGCGCGAGAGCGGTCAGTTCGACAAGGCGATGAGCGAAGCGCGGGAAGTGCTCGTGCGCAAACCGGGCGACTCGATGGCACTCGCGGAGCTGTCGCTTTTGCATCTTGGCAAAGGAGAGAAGGAAGCGGCGGCGCTCCTCGCCAAACAAGCGCTCGATACGAACCCGAACAGCGCCGTTGCACACCGCGCGACCGGGTTGCTCGATCTCGCCAACGGCGATGACGCAGCGGCGTTCAGCGAATTTCGCAAAGCGGCGCAGGCCGACCCGCATGACACGACATCGAGGCTCAACATGGGCGTCGTGCTCCTTCGGGCGGGTGCCTATGCCAAAGCCGAGGAACAGTACCGTGAGATCCTCCGTATGTCGCCGGATCACACCGAGGCGCAAGTCGGCCTTGCGGCCGCCCTGCGCGGGCAGGCGAACACGCAGCATCCCAAGAGGTTCGAGGAGGCGCGCGACGTGCTCGAGAAGGTCCTATCGATCGATCCTCACGACACGAGTGCGCTTTTCAATCTCGGCGTTCTTTATGCTGATTTTTTGAAGGATCCCACAAGGGCGGCGCCGCTCTTCAGGCGGTTCATCGCAGACGCGCCGAGCGACCACCCGCTCCGCGCCGAGGCGGAGAAGTACGCCTCGGCTGCGAGCGCGAGCACCGTCGCGAACGCCCATCCGGGCTCCGGGGCGGGGGCGGATGTGGGGTCCAATGGGGGTGCAAGTCCGCCCATAGCGTCCTCCGCGCCTGCCCCGCCACCGCGGCCACCGGGGTCGCCCCCGTCGGCACGACGTCCCGCCCCCGGCCTGACGGGCGGCGCGGTGCCACTCAAGAACTAGCGCTTTCGCGCTCGTGGGCGCGGTACACTGCGTTGCGATGGGGAACCGTGGGGGCGCGCAACTGCCGACCGAGATTGTGGCCGACGCATTGCGGATCCGGATGCCGCAACGCGCGCGTGCTGTGCTTCGGACGTTTTCCGTGGCTCTCGTGGTCTCCGGCCTGACGCAAGCCGCGGTTGCCCAAACGAGAGATCCGACCTCCGTGCCTCACAGTCATTCGGCTTCGCACTCCACGGCGACGAAGGGCCCGTCCGCGCTGGCGAACGGAGAGAGGGCTGCGATGCCCGAAGCCGCCGTTGCGTCCGGACGCGCGTCCGCTCCATCCCGTCCCGCCCAGACGGCCACCGGTGCCGCATTTTCCGACGCCGGAGCGGTGGAGGCGAAGGTGCTGGACGGAGGCACCCACGTTTTCAAGTTCGGCGAGATCGATATCGAGGGCCGGCTCAAGAGCCCCCAGCTCGTCTACTTCCTGCGGCGCGTGCGAGCCGAGTTCGCGGCAGGCGACCTGGGGCACCGCAGCTTCATCCGCGAAATGTCCGAGACGAGAAGGGAGCCGAGCTTCTGAAATGACGGCCGCCGCATCCCCTCATGTCCTTCGTGTGGCTGCGGCGTGGGGAACGACGATCGTCGGGATCAAGTTGCTCGAACGCGGCGAGGACTGCTCGCTGTCCGACTCGCCCGGTGCACTCGCGGCGATGCCCGACGGCCTCACCGCGGCAACGACTCCGCTGCGCGCGGTCGGCGGCGGGTGGGAGCTCGATGCGCGCGGTGCGGTCAGCGGAATGGTTTTGCTGCGGGGACGCCAGGAAAGCGTGGTCGGTCTCTCCCAGGTCCGGGCGCCCATCCCCGTCGTCCCCGGAGACTACGGCCTGATTCAGTATGGGCTCTTCGCGGTATTTTTTCAGTATACGGCCCCTGCGCCCGCCATCGCAAAGCGAACGCCGCCGTGGCTCCTTCCTTTCGCGCTCATCGCGCGACTGTTCCATCTCGATGACTTGCTCTCGGGCTTGTCGCTCTTCTCGAGCGTCGTCTTCCATCTGGGGATCATCGGACTGCTCATCGTCAATTGGACGCCGCCGGATTACCGCCTTCCGCCCGAGCTCGTGAGCCCGGAAGACTACGCCGAGCGGTTCGGTCTCAAGAGGGTTTTGTCGGAGCCCGATCCGCCGGTTGGCGCAAAGGATGCCGGCTCGGGAGCACCCAAGGGACCCAAAGACCCGGGGATCAAAGACACGAAAAAGGCAGGCGGGGGTCAGAAAGTTCAGGGCAAGGAGGGCACGGCGGGGCTGAGCGGAAAGGAAGATCACAACGAGCTGCCGGGCGAGATTAAACCCGTAACCAACTACGGAGGCTTGAGCGAAGCGCTTGCGGACACCGGGACCGAAATCAGAAAAACGCTCCGTGAGATTCAAACGGTCTCGGACGCCCTCGGCGGTTTGAACTCGGCGAACGTCGTGCTCGGCGGCGGTCCGGGCACCGGACTGCGCGGAACCGGATCGGGCGGCGGTGGCGTGGGCGCGGGCGTCATGTTTGGCTCCGGTACGCTCAATACCGGTTGGGGGGCCGGTACGGGGGGCGGGTTCGGCACGGGGGCGGGGCACGGCCCCGGCGGCGCCAACGGCGCCGGCGGCGGCGGCGCCGGAGGCCACGGCGCGGGAGGTGGCGGCGGAACCGGTGAGCACGGGGTGCAGGGCGCGGGTCCCGTCGCGACGCATGGGGGCCTCAGTCCCGAACAGATCAATCGCGTGGTCTTCGCGCACAAGGGCGCGCTCCAAGCTTGCTACGAGATCGAAGCGCAAAAGGACCCGACGCTGCGGGGCGGCGTGACCGTGGCGTGGACCATCGACGTCACCGGTGGCGTCACGAGCACAAACGTGGCCGGATCCACGATCCACAGTCCGCGCGTCGAAGGGTGCGTCCTCCGTCAGGTGCGCAACTGGCACTTCCCGTCGAGCGAGGGCGTCTCGCAGGTCACGTATCCTTTCTCGTTCGGAATCGGGCGGTAGAGCGAGGCGCGAGCGAAGTGCCTCACGAGTCGCGGTGGCCTCTCGCACGGCGCTGTCGGGCCCCGAGCCGCTGGGCGAGGCGCGGAGCTCTGCGGGAAGGCGATTGTTCTCGCCGCCGGCGCCGTCCGCGTGTCATGGTCGCGAGCTACCGAGAGCGAGGCTCGCATCTGCGTGCGTAGAGCGACGAGACGCTACAAAACGACCGTGATCGGCCTTGGCGCCATGGGAATGCGTCACGCTCGCGTGATTCGAGGACTCGACGAGCGGTTCGAACTCGTCGGCGGGTTCGACGTGCGCCCCGATCTGCACGGTTCGGATGGGCTGCGGCGAATGCGGAGCCATAGCGAAGCCATCGATCAATCCGACCTGCTGGTGATCGCGACGCCGATCGAAACGCATACGGAGCTCGTCGCCTCCGCGCTCGCTGCCGGCAGGCACGTACTGGTGGAGAAGCCTCTCTGCGCCACCGCCGCAGACGCGAGCACCCTGGTTGCTTCGGCGCGATTGGGCGGTCGCCTGTTCGTCGGTCACTCGGAGCGGTTCAATCCGGTGGTTCGCGCGCTCGCGCGGTTCGTACGTGCGGAGCAAGTGCTGGGGATCGACCTGCGCCGGGTCGGTCGATCGCGCGAGAGCGGCTTCGGGGTCCTGGTCCATCTGGGGGTGCACGATTTCGACCTCGTGGGGTACCTGTGCGGGGGCGGCGTCGCCGTGCGCTCCGCTGCTGCGGGTCGGTCGAGTGCAACCGGTGGCGAAGACTTCGCACACGTTCTGCTGACGACGGCTTCGGGAAGCATCGGGCATGTCTACGTCGATCGCACGACGGTCGCGAAGCAGCGAACGATCACGGTCGCCACGCATCGCTGGCGCTACGAGGGTGACCTGCTCGATCACCGCCTCGTGCGCGCCGACGGGTCGGAGGCATCGCGCGCAGACGTTCCACTTCCGTTCCAAGAGCCCCTCGTCGCGCAAGCGATCGCGCTCGCCGATGCACTCGACGGTTACGGCGGACGCGACATCGCCACGGGGACCGACGGGGCTTTCGCCGTGGCGCTCGCTGAGCAAGCAGCAGCCTACTGCAAGTTGCCGAGCGTGCTGCCCTCGAACCTGCCTGCGTTGCGCAGCGTTTAGCGAGGCTCGAGGCGACCCCGACCCCGACAACCCCGACCGCAACCGCGACCCCGACAGCCCTGACCCCGACAACCCCGACCGCGACCGCGACCCCGACAACCCCGACCCCGACATCCGACCCCGACTCCGACCAAAAAGTTGTCGCACTCGTCGGCGGCTGATACCCCGAGAGTCATGTCCCGCGGCGACTCTCCGGAGAGATTCCGCCCCATGCTGCGCGCAGGCGGTGCTCGATTCTCGCGTGATGCCGCACATCGGCCGATCCTCGTCTTCGAGGATGTCTACAAGTCGTACCGGCACGGCGCGCCGGTTCTCCGTGGGATGAGTTTGGTCATCGAGCGAGGTGAGTTCGTCTTCGTCACGGGGCCGAGCGGGTCGGGCAAATCAACCCTGTTGCGCATGCTGTACAGGGCCGACACCGTCGACGACGGCCGAATTCTCTTTCTCGGTCGAGACGTCGCTCGCCTCCGCGAGGATGCCGTTCCATTTTTGCGTCGCAACCTGGGAATCGTATTTCAAGACTTCAAACTCGTATCCTCGTGGAGCGCTTTCGAGAACGTTGCCGTGGTCCTCGAGGTGCTCGGGCTCCCGCAGCGCCTGGTCCGGGCGCGTGTCGCGGAGGCGCTCGAGCGGGTAGGACTCGGCGGCCGTGGCGACGACCCGGCCTCCGTCCTTTCCGGAGGGGAGCAGCAGCGGGTCGCCGTGGCCCGTGCGATCGTCGGTGAGCCCGCGCTCATTCTCGCGGATGAGCCCACTGGCAATCTCGACCCGCAGCTCGCGATCGACATCCTGGGTCTCTTCGAGGAGATCCATGAGGGTGGCACGACCGTGCTGTTCGCGACGCACGATCGAACGTTGCTCGAGGTGCGTCCGCGGCGCGTCGTGATTCTCGACGAGGGGAAGGCCATCGACGTGCCACAGGGACTCTCGGCCGACGAGTACGATAACCGGTTGCCGCTCTAGGCGACGCGATTGGGTTTGACCGGTCCACGGAGGGAGCATGTTGTCGGCCAGCACCACACGAAGAGCGAGGCGGGGCATGGTGCGCGAGTGGCGACTGCACACGCTGAGTCTGTTCTCGCTGTCTGTCGCCTTCGTATGTCTCGGGGCGGCGCTGCTCGTCGTAACGAACTTCTGGGCCGCCGAGCAGCGATGGCGGCGGGCGGGTCGCGCGTCCGTGTTTTTGAAGGATTCCGCGAGCCAGGGTGAAGTCGATGCCCTGCGTGCGGCGCTGGTTCGAGTGCCGGGAGTGACCGGGGTGCGGTACGTCTCGAGCGGCGATGCACGCACCGAATTCGGCCGCGAGTCGGACGGGAAGGGCGACCTTGCTGCCTTGCCGATTGAGGCGTTTCCCGCCTCGATCGAACTCGATGTCGCTCCTGACATGCCCGACGCAGATCTCGCGGACATGGTCGTGAAGATGAGGGAGATTCCCGCCGTGGACGATGTCGAGACGTACCAGGCTTGGACGGGGCGGCTGACGCGGCTCGCTCGCGGCGGAGTGGCGGCCGCCGGGGTCCTTGCGATCGTCGTTTTGTCGGCGGTGCTCGCCGTCATCGGGTCGACGATGCGGTTGGTCTTGCAGAGACGGCGCACGGAGGTCGAGGTTCTCAAGTTGGTGGGGGCCACCGACGGATTCGTCAAGAAGCCGTTCGTTCTCGAGGGAGCCGTGCAGGGCGCGATCGGTGCGCTCGCCGCCATCGCTCTACTCGGCCTTCTGTTCGTGTTGGTGCGGGGTCGCGCCGACACGGAGCTTGCGGGCCTCGTCGGCGTCGAGCCGAGTTTTTTGCCGTGGCCGGTCGCGATCGGCATGGTCGTGCTCGGCGGTATCCTCGGCGCTTTGGCGGCGCTCGTCAGCTTGCGCAGGCTTGTGCCGGTATGAGGATTCCCCTGCGCTTTCTCTTCGCCGCCGTGGCGCTCGTGGCCCCCTCGGTTGCTGCGGAACCCGGTGGGTCCCCGGTCGAGCGCCCGTCCGACCCGACGCTCGCACTCGCTTCGCTCGATCGCGGTCTCGCCGATCTCGATGGCGAAGAGCAGGGGGCCCGGGCAGAGCTGTCTCGGTTGGACGCACGGGTCGCCCGCGCGCACGAGCGGGTCGTGGCACACGGCCGTTCTTATTATCGGCTCACCCGCGCCGGATTGCTGCCGCTGGGTGGGGGGTTCGACGCACTGGTCACGCACGCCATGCACGTCGAGCGTGCCCGGCGGGTGGTGACCGCGGACATTCGCGAGGAACGTAGCGCCCACGCTCGTGCCGAAGAGCTCCAGCAGGATCTGGAACGGCTCGAGCGGGATCGCGCTTCGATGGTGACGCAGCGGCAGGCCATCGAAGCCACACGGCTCGAGCACCAGGAGGATCGGCGCAGGCAGGACGCTTTCGACAAGGCGTTCGAAACGTCTACCGGCGCCGGCGCCGACTACGTCGCGGTTTATGGTGGAGCGGGAGCTGGAGCGCCCGAGATGCCCGCTGGCGGATTCGCCAGCGCGCGGGGCCGACTGCTATTTCCTGTCGCGGCCCGGGCGGAAGTGCGCCCGGCGCACCGCGAGGGAACCGACGGCCCGGGTCTTGAGATGCACGCTGCCGCCGGGTCCGTCGTCCGTGCAGCGTTCGCCGCGCGTGTTGCGTTTGCCGACCGCTACGGGCCATACGGGCGAATCGTCATTCTCGATCACGGCGACCACTACTATACGGTGAGTGGCAATCTCGACGCTGTCGACGTCAAGATTGGCCAAGACGTCGGCGCTGGGGATCGCCTCGGCACCGTGGGAGACGATGGCGCGGGGCCGATGCTCTACTTCGAGGTCAGGCATGGGTCGCAGGCCATCCCGCCGGCCCCATGGCTCGGGCTTTAGATTTAGACCTGCTTTAGACCCGGACAGTCTGTCAGCTGGCGATGGGGGCGACGATGGCCATGACCTCGTCGTCGCTCAACAGCCGTCGCATCCCTTTGGCTGCCTTCAGTATCGCGGTAACCCGCTCTTCGGTGGGCTCGATGTTGCGCGTCCGCAGCCAGTGAGCCACGTTCGAAGTGCCGCTCATGAACCCGATCGCGATCTCTTGGTGCCGGCCGAACACGGATGCGGGCACGCCGCTGTACACGCTGTCAGCGAGCCACTCGTCGCCTCTCTGAAGCGCCTTCACGATTGCGGCGGCGTGAACGCCGGTTGCGGTTCGAAAGGCATCGCGCCCGACGAGCGGATGGTTCGGCGGAATGTCCCAGCCCACCGCACGTGCGACCGTCTCGCAATACTCTACGAGCTTCGTGAGGTCGCTATCGCCGGGAAGCTGACCGAGCAAACGGAGGTTGAGCAGGATGAGTTCGATCGGAGCATTGCCCGCCCGTTCGCCAATGCCGAGCGCCGTGCCGTGCACACGATCGGCTCCGAACTCGAACGCCAGGAGCGCGTTCTGCAGCGCCAGGCCGCGATCGTTGTGGCCGTGCCAGTCGATTCCCACGGCGGGCGCTCCCACGCTCGCGACCAAATCCCTCGTGAAATGGATCAGGTTGCGGACTCCGTCCGGAGTCGCGTGCCCGACCGTGTCCGACAGCACGAGACGCGTTGCCCCGTGATCAATCGCGGCGCGGAACAGAGTCGACAGGACCTCCGGGCGGGATCGAGTCGTGTCCTCCGTCACGAACGAAACGGGCAGACCGGCTTCGATTGCGATATCGATGGCCTCTGCGCTGCGCTTCGCGATGAGTGCCACGTCCCATTGCTCAACGTGCTGCCGAATCGGGCTCGACCCGATGAACGCGCACACTTCGACACGAATCCCGGTCCGCTGCGCGATCTCGATCATGGGGGTGATGTCGCTCGCGACCGTCCGGCCCGCGGTCGAGATGCGGATCTTCATTCTGGCGTCGGCCACCTCCTGGCACAGGCGCAAGACGTCTTCGAAGGCTCGCTTGCTGCTGCCGGGCAGGCCGAGATTGGCGTTTCCGATGCCGAGCTCCTCCATGAGGTGCAAGATCCGTATTTTGTCGCCGATGGAGGGGTCGACGACGCTGGGGTTCTGCAGACCGTCGCGAAGCGTTTCATCGACCAACGTCCAGGCGTCGGCGGTCCGCTGCCCTTTACGAGGCACCTCGTTCCAGTCGAAGATGAACTCGCCCGCTCGGTTGGCATGAGTCGTACCCGCGGGCATACGTCGCAGTATAGGCATGCCTCGTGGACAAGCTCCAAGCCGCTCAACTCCAGGTATCTCTGCCGGGGACGCGCGCGAGTTTCCGCCGCCGAGTCGTCGACGCCATGCGGGGACTGGTCCCGGCCCCCAGTGGGTTCTGCTTCTTCGGCAAGGATGATGCACGAGCCTATTCGGATGCGACCCGGATCGTCGATGGCGGCGGCGCGGCCGTTCCGGTCGATGGCGGAACGCGTCTCTCCGTCGCCTTCGGGTTCGATCCGAAGGACGTCGTAGCCGGCGGCCGTCGCGCGTATTTGGCGAGCGAGCTATGGCCTGAAAACGAGCGCACCGAGCTGCCGTACTTTCGCGACTACTCGGGGCCCGACGGTTTCGTCACGAGCTTGTTGCTCTTTTTGCACGAGGGAGGCGTTCTTTTCGGTCTGGCCGGACTGGAGCGTCGCGACCGCGATCCAGACTTCGAGGATGCGGATAGGCTGGTGCTCGAGAAGCTCGCGCCGTTCATTGTCGCCGGGGCTCGCGTCCACCTGCAGTATGACGAGTTGGCTCGGGAGGCGGCCGCGCTCCGCGCGCTAGGCAAAGTCAATGGCGCCATCTACGTGGTCGACCGAGACCGCAAGCGCGTGGTGTTCGCGGCCGATCGCGAGCGGGGCATCGATTGGCACGAGGACGTGGAGCCCATCGAAGAGCGCCTGGTCGACGTGGCGGAACAATCGCTCGCGTCGCGAGCCCGGGGCGACCCGCTGCCGACGCCTCAAAGGCTCCCGAGCGGCACGGTCGTCGCCATCGCACGAGTCGAGGGCGATCCGGTGTTCGGCGGCGCTCGCTGCGCCGTCGTACGGGTCGAGGCTCCCGACAAGCGGCCGGGACTGGACGGACTGAGCAAGCGCGAACGCGAAATCGCCCGACTGCTGATGGCGGGCTACAGCGGAGTGAACGTCGCGGCGATTTCCGGCCTGAGCGAGAACACCGTTCGCACGTACGTTCGCCGCCTTTACTCGAAGCTCGGGGCCAACAACCGCGCCGATCTCGTGCGCACCCTGATGTCGCCCGAACCGGCTTCGTCGGCTTCCTCGACCGCGCTCGTGCCTCCGCCCGATTCCTCGCTCGTCGAAGGAGACGACACGCTCGACTGAAGGGGACGTCGACTGGCGCGAGCGGAGCCAAGCGGCGAGTCGAAGCGACGCGCTCTGCGCCCTGGATGTCTCGCTAGAAATAGAGGACCATTCCGCCGGACACGAGCCCGCCGCCCGAAGTGTTGGTCGTCCGCCCGTAGGCGTCGACGAATTCCGGTTGCGAAGCGGCTTGACCGTCGATGCGGGTCCGGATGAATCCGCGCACGTCCGCGTTGAGTGCGATCACGCGGCTCAAGCGAAGCTCGAGGCCTCCGCCGATTTGACCTCCGAAGTACGTGTACTGCCGATCGATCGGTTCTGCGGCCCCGGCCGCGCAATTCGTTCCGGGATCGCACGTGACGTGGGCACCTGACCACCCGAAGCCCGCGAGCACGTAGGCCTGCGCGGGCGATTTGGGGTTCAGGAAGAACAGCCCGTTGAAGGCAAACGCCGTTTCGGTTCGGTGATCGTCCTGGTAGTCGGTGCCTCCAACGATATCGAGATCCGCTTCGACTCCGAAGCGATGGTTCGGCTTGTAGCGCAGCCCCACGCCCGCTCCGCCCATTCCGGCATTGCCCGCCCCGTGTCCGATCAGCGCGCCTTCGACGCGCAAGGCCAACCCCCATTCACGCGGCCGCGACAGCGGTTGGCGCACGAGGGGCGGGTACTCGCTCGGGGGGCCTTCGGGCGGTGGGAACGCAGTCGGCGGGGGCGGAGGAGGATACACGTATCCGGGAGGCGGAGGCGGCGGCGGTATCCGATGCGGTCGACGAACTGGCCGGGGAGGAAGGGTGCCGTCGGTCGGCGGAGGCGACTCCTCGTCCGGATCGGGCAATGGCTCGAGGCGCTGGACCGGCTTTCCTGCCGGTGCGGTCTGCTGATCCGGCGCTTCGGTGCAAAACCAGCTCCCCGGTGCGCAGGTGCTCGCGCCATTCGGTGTCGATTGCGCGGCCGCTGTCGCGGGAAGGGCAAGCGCCAAAGCGATGGCGCCGATCGAAGAGAGGAGGGCATTCGTCATGACGCGTTACTTCCCTTTTGGGGCAGACCGGATGGCACGGTGCTTGGCGGCAGTCGCGACTCTCACGACGAGAATCGATCTGCAATCGAAGTGCCACCCAGCTTGAGCCTGGGCGGGGCGAAAATCAACGTCCGCTCCGGCGTTGCCAGTGCGAGCTGTTCACGCTCGTTCACTGCGGGCCCGTAGCCCCTCATCGACTCGAGGCGGCTCAACCGGGGCTCAAGCGGTCATTCGACGGCGGTCGAGTCTGCGCCTACAAGCTCCGCCATCATGTCCACCGTACGGCTCAAGCCGGGCCACGTGCAGCCGGTCTGGGCGGGGCACCCCTGGGTTTATGCACAGGCCGTCGACCGCGTGGAGGGAAATCCTGGTGCCGGAGACGAGGTTTGTGTCGAGGATCCCCGTCGGAAGCTGCTCGGGCGTGGCTTCTACTCGCCGGGGTCGGCGATCCCCGTGCGCCTGCTCGTTCGTGACGCCGACACGCCGCTGGATGCGTCCTTCTTTCGGGCCCGCTTCGAGCATGCCCTCGCCGTCCGCGCATCGATCGGGTTGGCGGGCGAGCCCACGACGGGCTTTCGCATGGTGCACGCCGAGGGGGACGGTCTTCCCGGACTCATCGTCGATCGGTACGCCGAGGTGCTCGCCATCCAAATCGGCACCATCGGGATGAAGCAACGCGAGAGCCTGGTGGTCCAAGCCCTTGCGGCAGTTGCGGGTCCACGCACGATCCTCGATCGCACGAGCGCCCAGACCGCCAAGCTCGAAAGGTTCCAACCGAGTTCGGGCGTCGTCTTCGGCGACGCCGTGAGCACCCTCGAATTCAGCGAACGCGGGCTTCGCTTCCGAATTCCGCTCGAGCTCGGGCAAAAAACCGGATTCTACTTCGATCAGCGATCGTTGCGGGCGCGGGTCGAAGAGCTCGCTCGGGACAAGCGCGTTCTCGATGGGTATGCGTACGTGGGTGCCTTTGCGATCGCGGCGGCTCGCGGCGGCGCGCGCGAGGTCATCGCGGTCGACGAGAGTGCCCTGGCGCTGGAGGTCGGAGCCGAATGCGCGTCGATGAACGCAGTGGGCGATCGGGTGACGTTCGTCAAGGACGATGCGCGGCAGGTTTTGGCCCACGCCAACGGGTCGTTCGATCTCGTGATTATCGACCCGCCGAGGCTTGCGCCGACACGTGCGGCGCGCGAGCAGGCGCTCGTCGCCTACGCGAAGCTTGCGGAGAACGGATGCCGGGCGACGCGCTCCGGTGGCCTTCTCGTTCTCTGCTCGTGCTCCGCGACGGTGGATCTGGGGTCGCTGACGCGGGCGCTCGCTACCGGTGCCGCCCATGCAAACGCGCAAGCGATCGTCATCGAGCGGTGGTTTCAGGGGCCCGATCATCCGGTCCCGGCGGCGTTCGGAGAGGGGCTTTACCTCAAGGCATTGATCGCGCGCGTTGAGCCGCGCGGTAGCGCGGGGCCCTGAGGCGAAATCTCATGAAGCCGGCGTCGCTCTTGCCACCCGAGGAAGCCCGCGGCTTGCGCGGAGTCCTGTTCGACCTGGACGACACGCTGCTCACCCACGGCCGATTGACGCGTCGGGCCTACGACGCCCTGTGGAGCTTGAGCGACGCGGGGCTCGCGTTGGTTGCCGTTACCGGACGCCCATGCGGTTGGGGAGAGGTCTTGACGCGGCAATGGCCCGTTGCCGGCTGCGTCACGGAAAACGGGGCCATCTACATCGTACGGGACGGTTCGGGAGTCGCTCGTCACGAAGCGTGTGACGAATTCGAGCGCCGATCCCGCCGAAAGCGTCTCGCGAACCTGGTCGAAACCGTTCGAGGGGCGGTCCCGGAAGCTCGCCTGACCGATGACAACGACCTTCGACGGAGCGATGTCACGTGGGACGTCGGCGAGCGAACGAGGCTGCCCGAGGATCGTGTCCGATCGATCGTGGAACAAATCGAACGGGTGGGCGCGCGATGGTCACGATCGAGCGTGCATTTGCACGCGACGTTCGATGCCGACGACAAGGCGAGCGGGGCGCTGCGCTTTTGCAGTCGCGAGCTCGGCGATGAAGCCGGCGCCGCCGTGTCCCGCTTCGCTTTCGTCGGCGACAGCGGCAATGATGCGCCATGCTTTGCGGCATTCCGGGTGACCTTTGGAGTCTCCAATGTGCGGACGAGTTTGAGCCGGCTGACCGTGCCCCCTCGTTACGTCGCGGACCGTCCTATGGGCGAAGGCTTCGCCGAGATCGCGCAGGCGATCCTGCGCCATCGGGGCGGCGGGGATAGGCCCCCTCAGTAAAGCGGCGGTATGCTACTGCCCCATCGATGTCCACGAACTCCGACCTCGTCGCGCTCGCGCGCAAGCATCTCTACCCCAACTACAAGCCAGCGCCGCTGGCGTTCGTGCGCGGGCGCGGTTGCGAGTTGTTCGATGCCGATGGCGGTCGTTGGCTCGACTTGAGCGCCGGAATTGCGGTGTGCTCGGTCGGCCACGCGCACCCTGTTCTGGCCCGCGCCATCGCCGATCAAGCGGCGACGCTCATGCACGTGTCGAACTACTTTTACAACGAACCGAATATTCATTTGGCCGCCGAGCTCTGCCGCCGCACGGGGTTCGACCGTGCGTTTTTCTGCAACTCCGGGACGGAAGCCAATGAGGCGCTGCTCAAGCTCGCACGCCATCATTTTTTCGGGATGGGCCAGCCCGATCGCGTTCGCGTCGTCGCGTTCGAGGGCGGCTTCCACGGACGAACGCTGGGTGCGCTTTCGATGACGGGCACGGCCAAGTATCGGGAAGGATTCGGGCCGCTCGGGCCCGTTACGCATGTGCCGTATGGGGACGGCGATGCCGTCGAACGCGCCGTGGGTCGCGACGTCTGCGCCATCATCGTCGAAGCCATCCAGGGGGAGGGGGGCGTGACCCCGGCCCCACCGGGATTTCTTGCACGTCTTCGCGCCATTGCCGATGCCTGTGGCGCACTGCTCGTCGTGGACGAGGTGCAAACGGGTATCGGCAGGCTGGGTCGCTTCCTTGCGCTCGATGGGACCGGAGTCCGGCCCGACGCCGTCGCTCTCGCGAAGGGGCTCGGCGGGGGCTTTCCCATCGGAGCCATGCTGGTGACCGAGAGGGTCGCGGGCGCCCTGCCCGCGGGTACCCACGGTTCCACGTTCGGCGGAAACCCGCTTGCGTGCTCGGCGGCGCTTGCTGTCCTGCGCATCCTCGACGAGGAAAATCTCGTCGAGGGGGCGGCCGCGAAAGGCGAGGTGCTACACGCCCTCTTGCAGCAGCTCGTGCGGGAGATGCCCGAACTGTGTGAGTCCACGCGCGGCGAAGGACTTCTTCGGGGCCTCGTTCTCCGGCCCGGACTGGTGGCCCGAGACGTGCTGACGCGAGTGCTGGAAGCCGGCTTGCTGCTGACCGCCGCCGGTGAGCGCGTTTTGCGGTTCGCGCCCCCATTGGTCGTGTCGACTTCCGAGCTCGAGGAGGGGGTTCGCGCTCTCGCCCGCGTGCTTTCCGAGTTGCGTCTGCCGCCTGCGCGCACCTATCCCGCGGCCTCGCGCTCCGCTTGACAGCGGCGACCCGGGCGAGCGTTGCTGCCATCGCATGTCCATCGCGCCGCACGTCGCGTGTCCGGGTTGTGGGCAACCCATTGATCCGCTGAGGGCCGGACACGTCGCCGTGTTTGACGGAAAATTCGAATATTTCTGTCGTGCCGAGTGCAAGCGCGAATACGTGCATGCACGCGGTCGCTTGCGCGATCAAGACCTGGCCACCGCGTCCCCGCCCGAGGTGGTCTCCTACGCGGAGTCTCCGTCGGCATCGTCGCATGCGCCCGAACCGGCAGGTGATGCCGACGTTGCAGTCGACGCCGCTCCGGGGGCCCGCATTCTGGAAGCGGGGCCACCGAACGCCGAAACGCCGCGACAGGCTCGAATTCCCGGTCGCAACGGTCACAGCCTGCTCATCGGCGTCGACGCCATGGGCATCGTTTGCGGCGTGCTCGCGCCGGCCATCGGGTTGCTCGGCGCGATCGCCGATTCGGTGAGACTGCCGCTCGTCATCTTCGCGTGGCTTGCGCTGCTTGTCGGCGTCGGACGCTCCCCTCGCGATCCGGCGGACCCACAGACGCTCGTCGTCGTCGGACCGACTACCCTCGCCGTGGTGGCCGCGTGTTGGGCTCAACGCGTGAATGACCCGCGTGCCGTGGGCATCGCCGTACTTGCCGGTCTGGGCGCCAGCGTGGCGATCATCGTCGAGCGGCTCGTGGCCCGAGCTCGGTTCCGCATTCAGGGAGCGCGCCGGCGTGTTTTGGATGCGCTCGACCTTAGGGTCCGGGTGATTCACGACGGCGAGAAGGTCGAGCGCGCTGCCGCGGAGGTCCGGCCGGGCGAGCAAGTCGTGGTCGACGGCGGAGAGTTCATCGGCGTCGACGCGACGGTGACCGCCGGCGAGGCCCACGTCGTGCCGTGGCTCGGAGCTCGCATCGAGGTTCTGAAGCGCGAGGGCAACCCGGTCGTTGCCGGCGCTCGCGTGACATCGAGCGGGCTTCGAATGACCACGACGTGGTCGGGACGCGATCGAGCGTGGATCAAGCTCCTGGCGGTTCCGTCGGCGCGGATCGATGTCGCCGCGCCGACGGTGCGTACGCTGCGCCATGTGATCGAACGGGGAGTACCTGCGGCCGGGGCGCTTGTGGGCGTCGCGGTCTTTGCGGGCAACGCGACGCCCGTCGAGGTGATGGCGTCGGTCTGTGCGGCCGCCATGGCGTTCGGAGTCAAGGCCGTCTGCTCATTTGTCGGCCTTCGATTCGCGCGGGCTCATCTCGAAGCGCTCGCGAGCGGCATCGCGTACAAGGACGCTCGTGCATTCGAGCGCGCCGGCAGCGTCGACATTGCCATCTTCAGCGCCCGTGGGACGGTGCTTCTCGGCGAGCCCGAGATTGTCGCGGTCGAGAACGTCGGCCCGATCGGCCGCGTTCCCGAGGGCAGTGAAGAACCTCCGTGCTCGGACGAAACCACCCGTGTGCTTGCGCTCGCAGCGGGAGCGGAGACCGCGTCCTCCCATCCGTTCGCTTCGGCCGTCTTGCGCGCGGCTCGGGTAAGCGGCGTTCGGCCCGATGCCGTGAGAAACGCCACAGTCCACGCGGGGTTGGGTGTGACCGCACTCTCGTCGACAGGCAAGCGGTTGGTCGTGGGCGGCCGCGCCATCATGCTCGAAGAGAAGATCGGCGTCGCCTTGGCAGATACCCGCGTGAGCGGGCTGGAGGCCGAGGGCCGTAGTGTGCTTCTCGTCGCCCTCGGCGAGCGCGTGATCGGCCTCATCGCGCTCCAGGACGGGCTGCGCGCCGGGGCGCGCGCGGCCGTTCAGACGCTACTCGATGCGCGCATCGAGCCGGTGCTGTTGAGCGGCGAAGCGCGAGAGACTTGCGAGACGATCGGTCGCGCCCTCGACATCGATCACGTCCGGCCCGAGGTGCTTCCGGGGGATCGCGGCGCCGAGGTGCGCGCGTTGGCGGAAGGCGGAAGCATCGTCGGCGTGATCGGGCATCCGGCCATGGACGACGGCGCGCTCGGCGCTGCGGACGTTGCGGTTGCGATGGGCGCTGCGGGATCGACGCCCGGAGAGTGGGCCGTCGCTCTCGCAAGCGACGACGTGCGCCACGCGGCACTCGCTCTCGCCATCCCGCGCGCTGCTCGGGGCCGCGCATGGGGCGCCATCGCGCTCGGCGCAATACCCGGAACGATCGCACTGCTTGCGATCGCGTTCGGCGTCGCGCCGCTGGCGATCGCGCCGCTCGCGACCCTCTTCGGAGCATTGGCGGTCGCGATCCACGCGAAGGAAGCCGCCGCGTAGCATTCCGGATGCCCGGGCTCAGGGCAACGCCGAACAGAGCGGTCGTGCGGGGCCGACCCCGCGCTCCGGGGCCGGTGCTCCCGCCGTGTCATGCCCGCCGACCCGGAGCGACCGAGGCTGCGGAAAACGCAATGCCTTCCTTCTTGAAGCGTGCCGCAATGCGCTTGCGGAGCGCATGCTGGGCTCCCGGCTGATCGCCGATGCATCGAACGTGAAAGGAGACCGTGAACCCGATGCCGCCGTCGACGAAGCCTGGAGCGAGTGCGACGCTCGGCTCAGGGGTCCGGACCACGCCGGGCACGTCGAGCGCCCGCTTGGCCTCGTCGGTCAAAGCCTCCTCGACTCGGTCGACGTCCGCGTCGGCTGAAACGTCGACGCGCACGCTCGAAGCGACCTCCGGAGTCGGAAGCGAGAAATTCGTAATGATCGCCTTGGAGAGCGTCGTATTCGGTACGATGACAATCGTATTGGACGGCGTGCGGATGTGCGTGGATCGCCACCCAATCGACTCGACGTAGCCGTCGTAGCTCGGATCGATACGGATGAAGTCGCCGAGGCGCACCGGCTTGTCGAAAATGATGCACACGCCCGCGAAAAAATTCGACAGGGTGTCCTGCAGCGCCAGAGCGACAGCCAGCGAGCCGATGCCAAAGGCCGTCAGAGCGGGAGCCAACGAAATGCCGAGGGCATCGCTGACGAGCACGGCCACCCATCCCAGTCCCACGACCCACGTCACCGCGCGTCCGATGCCCGCGGCGGTTCGAAAATCCGGACTCGAGTGCCCGTACGCGTCGATCGACTGCAGGGCGATCCGCATGAGGACGGATACGCCGACGACCGACAGGGCGAGGGCGAGCAGACGATGAAGCTCCGTGAGGTTGGCGCCATGAAGGCGGAACACACTCAGGCCGCTCGTCATCGCCAGGAGAAAGACAGCCACGGCCGCCGGGCGTGGGACGCTAGTCGCCAGCACCTCGCTCACCTTCGTTCGACGCGCCGCCGCGATTCGGCGCATCGACCGACGCAACGACAAGTAAGCCGAGGCCGCAAGCGCCAACGAGAGCAGCGCGCAGCCTCCGGCGGTCGACCAGTTGGACAGCTTGTCAAACGAATCGAGCACGGCGCAGCTAGGATACCTTCTTCACCTCGTCGCGACGTCGCCAGTCTTGTACCGTCGTGCCACGAAGTCCAAGAGGGTGCGGATTCTTTTCTCCTCATCGAGCGTCTCGGCCCCGGCCCCGCCGCCGTCGGCAATGGTTTTCGCGGTCCGCGCGATTTCCTCCTGCGCCCGCCACTCGGGCGACTCGACGATCCCGAGCGCGATGCGGAACGCGTCTCCCATTTCGATCGCGTCGAGGAACCGCTCGGCAGGGTCCTTTGCGAGCGCGCGGCTGAACAACCTATCGAGCACGGGCGGCGCCTGGGGCAGGACGCTCCGAATGGGCGGTGGGATCGCATCGACCTGGTCCTTGCGAACGAGAAACTCGCCCTGATCCGACCCAAACGGCGTTCGGCCCGCCAGCATTTCGTAAAGAACGGTCGCTGCCGAGTAGAGATCGCTTCGCCCGTCGACGGGTTGCGACAACACTTGCTCGGGCGACATGTATGCGCCGGTGCCCGGAGCGAACTCGCGCGTGGCCGCGAGGGACGTCGTACCGCTCACGCGGGCGATCCCAAAGTCGCCTAGTTTGACTAGACCGTCGCGTCGTACGAGCACGTTCGAAGGCTTGATGTCCCGATGCACGACGCCCAGCGCGTGCGCGGCGGCGAGCGCGCCGAGCAGTTGCTGGAAATAATGCCATGCCCGCAAAAATGGCATGCACGGAAGCCCCCGCGCGCCGGCGAGCAGGGCACGAGCGCGATGGCGTGCGATGATGGACTCGAGCGTCTCGCCGTCCACGTACTCGATTGCGAGAATCAGTGCGCGGCGGTGTTCGAATAGATCCCCATAGCCGACGATGTTCGGGTGCGACAGGCGCCGCAACGCTTCGGCTTCGCGCAGGAACAGCTCGCGCGCGTCGCGCATCGGACTCTCGCGAAGGACTTTGAGCGCAACGGGCTTCGGCGGCTCGCTGCCGGCATGTCCGGGCGCACGGAAGACCCACGCGCGCCACACGACGCCCATGGCTCCTTCGCCAACCTGCGCCTCGACCACCAGTCGGGTGTCGCCCCGTTCGATGACGATCTCCGGCGCTACGGCCGGCGGCTCCGGCTGAAGAGCACGGCATTGCGGACAGATGCGGGTCGTCGGTGGGATCGCCGCCGAGCACTGGCGACAGTGGCCGTCGAACGGTGGCGGAGTGGAAGGACCGGACGTCACGGCCGTGATTGTCCCAGAGGCCGCGACGGACCGAAAGCGCGACCTCGACCGAGCGATTCCCGACCGCCGTCATCCAGCCACGCGCCCCGAGCAGCGCCGAGGGCGCGAGCGTGGTACCAATGGGCCCCCCCTTCGAGCCTCGATGAACGACGCCGCGCTCCCCGATGACTCGCAATCGCACCGTCCGGTGCCGGAGATTCGCGAGCTCGTCGTTCCAGCATCGCTGGATGGCCTGCGGCTCGACAAGGCCATCGTCGAGATGCTGCCGGAGCTCAGCCGAGCGCGCGTACGGCGCGCGATCGAGCTCGGCGCCGTGCGCGTCAATGGGCGAAGGACCGCGAAGGGTGGAACGGTCGCGAGCGGAGACCAACTTCGCATCGACGTCGCGCAGGTCGCCGATGCTGCTGCGGTCGCGACGTCAGGAGCGCCGCTGCGCGTCGTGTTCGAGACTCCACAAGTCCTGGTCGTCGACAAGCCGGCCGGCCAGGCGACGGCCCCGCTGCGATCCGGTGAGGTCGGGACGTTGGTCAACGCTCTGCTCGGCCACTACGCCGAGCTCGTTCCGACCGACGAGGGGTACATCGGACACTCTCCGCGCGATCCAGGCATCATCCATCGCTTGGACACGGAGACGAGCGGAGCCGTCGTCGTCGCCCGCACGGCTCTTGCGTTCGACGCGCTCAAGCTCGCGCTCAAGGAAGAGCGCTTGGACAAGAGCTACATGTTGCTCTGCGCCGAGCAAGGGCTTCCGGACGAGGGAACGATCGAGTTTCCTCTTGCGAATCATCCCAAGGATCAGCGTCGGGTCTATGCATGCGTGCACCCTCGCGACGTCGTCCGCTACGAGCCGCGTCAGGCGATCACGCGATATCGAGTGGTCCGGCGTAGCGGCACGTGGGCGGTCGTCGAAGCGAAGGTGTCCAAAGCGCTGCGCCACCAGATCCGCGCGCACTTCGCCGCAATCGGTCACCCCTTGGCGGGCGACGACTTGTACGGGGGGCCGGTGATTCGAGCCCTCGGTCGGCACGCCCTTCACGCCTCGCGCGTCGTTTACGGGGGTGGAGGTGGCGTCGACGCATTCGACGTCCAGGTGCCGCTGCCGAAGGACATGGCGATTCTCATCGAAGAGTAGTGCTCGACGGCCCTTTCGGCGACTCGCCTGCGGCGGACAAGCCCTATTCGGGCTCGACTTCGATGGCTCGTCGATACCGCTCGCGGCGCGCCGAGTCCTTGAGGATCTCGTACGCCTCGTCGAGCACGGTGGTGATCATCCGCACGTCGTCCGCCAAGTCCGCGACCTCGCTTGAAAGCAGGCGCGATGGGTCGAAAGCACGTCGCAGCTCGAGAAACGCGCGGCGTACGTCGTAGCCGGTCGCTTCACGGGGGACCCCGAGGACCGCGAAGTAGTCGCCGTCCTCGACGAGTTGCAGCCTCGCCCGCACCCGCTCTCGAATCGCGTCCGCGTCGAGCGCTGAGACGTCGGCTGAACCCGCGCCAACGGGTCCGGGCCCGTTGCCGACGGCGGCGAGCACGTCCACGACCCCGAGCTCGGCGAGGGCGAAAACCGTACTCGCGAAGTCGTCGTCTTGCGCGCCGTCGAGCACCTCGGCGAGCGTTCGACCGGCCGAGTCTCGTATGACCTCGAAGTCGGCGCTTCGTAGGGCGCACTCGTCCAGGATGTCGGCGGCGGGGCCGCGCACCACTCGAGCGGTCGGTCCACCGAGCCGCTCGACGCCTTCCTGGGGCGTGACGATGCGGCGTACGATCTCCACGAAGACCTCGGCTCCCGTAGCGCCCCCGAAGACGCTGGGCTCGGCCGCCAATCGACCGGGCGCTTGCACCTCGACAACGACGCGCGCCTCCAACCATTGCAGGCAGCGACCAAGCACCCACTCGGCGTGCGCGCGCAACGTGGGCCACATCTGGTCCTGAAGCAAGTACCCGCGTGCGACGAGCGCGGCTCCGGCGTGCCTGCCGAAAGGTGCGAACCGGGCCACGAGCCGACGTACGGTCTCCCGGGGCAAATCACCGCGCGCGCCCAAGAATGCGATCAGCGACTCGTCCTCCGCAGTGGAGACGCAAGTCACGATGTCGCCTTCACGCAGAACAATGCGGCGTTCGACCTCCCCCGCCGAAAGACAGAGCGAGCCGGAGGTGCGCGTGGCGATGGCGCGTCCGACGATCCGGATCGTGTCGGCCGATCCGAAGGTGTCCTCCGAGCCACGGTCGGGCGGGGTAGACCCCGCCGGCCGCAAGCCGGCCGGCGTGGCCCGAGACTCCGCCTTGCCGGCTCCGGCGGCGTGATCGCGGGGAGGCCCCGGAGTCTCGCCGTGATCGCTCGTCGTCGGGCGCGCGCTGGACGTCGATGGCGTGGCCGAGTGCCGCCCAGCCGCGTCGGCTGTACCCGGGTCGGGAGTCGCCCCCCCTATCGTTGCCGCACCCGGCGTACGCGTGGCTCCGTCGTCGGTGGTGCGCTCACGCGTGGCGCGAGGAGCCGCCGTCGATCGCGTCGAGGCGTGTGCGTCCGCCTCGTCGTCCTCCTCGAGGGGCTCGTCGAGCGCCGCCAACAGATCAGCGGGCAGCACCGCCTCGATCTCCTCTTCGGGAGAAGGGACAGCGAGTGGCTCCTCGGGCGTCGTGACTCGGTCTTCCGCGTCCGCGAGCAGTCGCTGCAGTTCCGCGCTGAGGGGGGGGGTGACGCCGATTGCCACCGGAAACGGAAGGCGCGCCGAGCGTTGCGCGGGTTCGGGAAACGTCGCCTGCTCGCCGCCGCCTGCCAACGTGGTCCCGGATGGCAAGCTGCGGGCCGGGCGAGAGGGCGGCGCACTTGGCCGCTTCGGCGGCGACACGGGAATCGACGGTGGCGGGGTACTCGAGTGGCCGAAGGTCCTGGGCCCTTCGCGGGCACCGCCGCTCAGCACCTCCACCTCTTGGACGAGGGCAGGCACGTCGACCGGCCTTAGAAACAGCGCACACCCTTCGTGTGCAAGCGCTTCCTGCAGATTGGTCAGCGTGCCGCCGGGAGCCGCCACAAAGACGACCTGCACGTCATCGGCCTGCGGAAGCTCGCGCATCCGCGCAACGACCTCGAGCGCCCCGTGGCTATCCGCGTCCACGAGCACGACTCGCGGATGCTGCACCGCAACGCGGGCCACCAGCATCGACAACGGCACGTCCACCACGATGTAGCCGCCGTTGCGCAGTGCCTGGGCGACGCGCTCAGCTTCCGCCGTCGGATCGCTGACGAAGACGATGGGTGTCTCGGCGCCGCGGACGCCTTCGTTGTCGATTCCCGCTCCGGCCGACAAGGGTCATCCTCTCGGGGAGACTCGACGGGCCCGCTTCGACGCCGCCCGTTCGCTCCAGCGCGCCGCCACGTCCGGAAGCACTCCGGCACCCCAAACGAGCGCAAAAATGAACAGGACGATCGCGAGCTCCCCATGGCTCAGCGCGAACATCCGGATACGTTTACCACGTGGCGGCTGGCATGATGCGGCATCCGTCGGTTACATCGGGACGCGAATGCGAAGCAGTGGCGCACATCCGCCTCCATACGTCCCGTCGAAGACGAGGGCCTTGGATCAGGGGGGCCGGCAGCGCCCGGCAACGGCCCGACCGCGGTGGAGGCATTGGGCCAAGTGGGTAGGTATTGGAGCGATAGGTGCGGTCTGCGCCGGTGGAGTCGGTATTTGGCTGGCGGTGCGGTACTACGAGGCGGATCTGCCGAGCATTGCAGACCTCAGGACGCACAGGGCCCCTCAAGTGACGCGCATCCTCGCGCGCGACGGGACGGTGCTTGCCGAATTGTTCACCCAACGGCGCACTACAGTGCCCATCGCCACGCTTCCGGCCCACGTAAAGCTCGCGGTCCTGGCCGCGGAGGACGCCGGGTTCTACGAGCACGAGGGACTCAACTACTGGGGCATCGCGCGCGCCGCGCTCGTCAATCTGCGCGCTCACGGGACGCGCCAAGGTGGATCGACGATCACCCAGCAGGTCATCAAGAACATCGCTTTGAATGCGCGCGAGCGGACGCTGACGCGAAAGATACGAGAGGCTCTGTTGGCTCGCCGCCTCGAGACGGAGCTCACCAAGGACGAGATTCTCGAGATCTACTTGAACGAAATCTATTTTGGCCGGGGGCGCTACGGCATCGAAGAGGCGGCGCGCGATGACTTCGCGAAGAGCGCCAAAGACCTGACCATCGGGCAAGCTGCGTTGATCGCAGGGCGCATCGCGAACCCACGCGAGTACCAGCCTCGCACGAACCTCGGCGTGGCGATCGCGCGTCGCGCATACGTCCTCGATCAGATGCGCGCGAAGGGCTTTCTCGACGACGATTCATGGCGGGCGGCAAAGAGCGAGCCCGTCGTCCTTGCTCCGATCGCGGACACGGCCAGCCAAATCGCGCCGGAGGCCGTGGAGATCGCCAAGGCCGCCTTGTATCGGCTGGAGCCGGAGCAGGGGCGTGTGGGGGGCTTCACGATCACGACGTCGATCGACCCCAAAATCCAGGCCGCCGCGAGGCAGGGCGTCCGCGAAGCGCTCCTTGCGTACGACCGACGGCATGGGCTGCAAGGCGGACTCAAACCGCCCCCGTCGACCGCCGACAAGCGGGGCCGCACGCCGTCCCCTCGCGATGCGCCGGCGGTGTTCGAGGGGACGCCCATTTTCGAACAACACAAGGTGATGACGGGCGTCGTCGTCGGGACCGACGATGCGGCGAAGACCATCGACGTGCGCCTCGGGACGGTGACCGGGACCGTGACTTTGAGCGATTTCGAACGGTACAACCCCGGCAAGGTCGCCCCCAGCGCATTTGCCCCCTTGGGGGCGCATGTCCGCGTCAGCCTGCTGAGCGCCGTGCCCGAGCCACCGGCGAAGGTTGCGCTGCGGCTCGAGCTCGGACCGGAGGGAGCGGCTGTCGCGATCGATATTCGGACTCGCGAAATCCTGGCCATCGTAGGCAGCTACGAAGGATCGGCGGGAACCCTCGATCGTGCGACCCAAGCGCGTCGGCAGCCGGGGTCGACGTTCAAGCCCATCGTGTACTCGTATGCCATCCATTCGCGGCGGTTTACGGCCGCTACGCTGGTGGATCCGACGCCGGACGTCTTCGAGGGTGGCTACCGTCCCACCAACTTCGAGGGCTGGCAAGGGCACGACCCGCTGCGCTTGCGCGAAGCCCTCGCGAACAGCGTCAACGTCGTCGCCGTGAAGGTGCTCCGCGACATCGGTCCCGCGAACGTCGTTTCCTGGGCCCAGGCGCTCGGGATCGAATCTGCCATGAAACCAGACCTTTCGTTGGCACTGGGAAGTTACGAGGTCCGCCCCATCGATTTGGCGGGGGCCTATACGACGTTCGCGGCCGGGGGGGTGTACGAGGAGCCGCGGCTGATCATCCGCATCGTCGGGCCCGACGGCAAGGATTTGCCCCTGCCTGCGAGGGTGCCCTCTCGCCGAGTCCTCGACGAGGCGGAAGCCTACGTCGTCACAAGTCTGCTCACGAGCGTCATCGATCACGGAACGGCAGTTCGAGCCAAGACACTCGGTCGGCCGCTCGCTGGCAAGACAGGGACGTCCAACGGTCCGAAAGACACCTGGTTTGCGGGCTACTCCACCGACGTCGCAGCCGTGACGTGGGTCGGCTACGATGACGGTCGCGTGCTCGGCGGTGTCGAGCAAGGGGCGGTGACGGCGCTGCCGGCCTGGATGACGCTCATGAAGTCGGCGCACGAAGGAAAGCCGCGGACCGACTTTCCGCGTCCCGACGGGGTGGTCACCGTGCCCATCGATGGCCGCACGGGCCAGCTACCCTACAGCGACGATCCCGATGTCATCGACGAGGTATTTCTCGCAGGCACCGAGCCGGCGCAAACTGCCGAACCACCGCCTGAGGGGGCTATCGAAGGCGGTGCCATCGACGCGAGCGCCGCTGCCGAGTGAGCCTTCGGGGCGCTGCGGCGGGGGCGCGCCTCGCCGACGGGCGCTCCGCCGGGCGTGAGAGTATGATGGCGGCTTTGGAAGGCGTGAGCGAATCGCTCGTCGGCGCGATCGTCGACACTCGTTACGAGCTTCGGAGACTCGTGGCCCACGGGGGAATGGGCCTCGTCTTCGAGGCGTATCATCGGTTCACGCGTCAAATCGTCGCGCTCAAGCTTCTCCACGACGCGTGTCGGCAGCTCAAGGAGGCTCGAGCGCGTCTGCTCCGTGAGGCGCACGCCCTGGCCGTCGTCCGGCACCCGGGGTTCGTCGAGGTCCTGGATGCCGGCGTTTGCGGCGAACACGGGCCTTACCTGGTCCTCGAAATGCTCGAAGGACGTACGCTCGACGGCATTCTCGCCTCTCGCCGCCGCCTGTCGGTGGCGGAGGTGGTTCACGTCGGCGCTCACCTCTGCAGCACGCTCGCATACGCTCACGGGCGCGGGATCGTCCATCGCGATCTCAAGCCCAGCAACGTATTTGTCGCGCGAAACGAAATCGGTCGGGAAAAGATCAAGCTCATCGACCTCGGCGTCGCTGCAATGGGTACCGGTCAGCACGGACCGTTCGATCGCAAACTGACGACGACCCACGAGGTGCTCGGGACACCCGAGTACATGGCTCCCGAGCAGCTTTGGGGTCGTGAGGTCGACGAGCGCACCGACGTCTATGCGACCGGCATGACGCTCTACGAGTGCCTAACCGGCGAAGTACCCTATGGTGGTGCGTACCCAGACGTCGTCGTGCAGGTCTCGAACGCGACATCGCCCCCGAGGGTGCGCCATCGGCGACCGGAAACCCCGGCCGCTCTCGCGACCGTGATCGAACACGCGCTCGAAAAAGACCCCGGAGCTCGCTTCCAATCCATCGTCGAGTTCGGTCGCGCGATCGTCGCAGCGAGTTACTCGCCGGTCGGCCCCATACATCTGCTGTCGGCGGCGGCAGACGATGCCCCGGAGAGCGGCGAGCGGGCAGCGGGCGAGCCGGAGCAAGCGGAGCAGGCGATCAAGCTCGTGCGTCGAAAGGTCCCCCGCTCCGAGGCTGGTGCGCAGCCCCTGGGGGGCGCTCCGTCGCGACCGGAGCGGCGTCAACGTCCGCGCGCGCCCTATGTGACTCCGGTGCTTCTCTTGCGTCCGAACGCCGAAGCCGTCGAAGCCCGCAGTGAGGAGATCGGCTTGGAGGGGATGCTCGTCTTGTCACCGCAATCGTTTCCGGTGGGCATGACGATCGACCTGCGTTTCGCTATGCCCACGACCGGCGAAATGGTCGTCGTGGCGGGCAACATCCGTTGGACTCGCGAGGGCCGCGGCAAGGCCGCACTCGGCGTCGAGTTCGGCGCCCTGCCCGCCGGGCTGAGCCAGATTGTGATCGACTACATCGCATCCGAGAAGACCGCGCGCTCGCCCGACGAGAGCTAGAGGCGTCGGGGGCCGCTCCGCCCCTCGTCGGTCTCGTCCGCCGTGCTCGGCGGGCTGTCGGTCGCGCTCGTTCCGTTCGAGCACCGAACTTGAGTTTCTAAGTCTAAGGCTCCGGCAAACCTGGTTCGATGCGCCACGCCGTGCCTTCGTGAATGCAGAGCACGCTCGCGTGCTCGGTGTGTGGGTCTTCGCCGACGACGTCCACCGTGGCGCGATCACCGACGACCGTGGAGCGCATGGCCTTCGGGCGAAACGCGATGCCGAATAACCCGGCCGCGATCATCGCCCACGGCTCGACCTGACGCCCCAAAAGCTCGCTCGTCCGGCGAGCGCGCTCTCCGAGATTCGCGCGCGCCGCCGGCCCGAGCAGTCCATAGGCGAGGCGCACCGAAGCCGGATCGTCCCCAGCCGAATCCATGTCGTCGAGAAACAGGCGGACCGTGCCTTCGGGGGTCGAATCCGGCGGCGCATGACTGCACGCGATGGACGTCGAGAGCCCTAGGGCGAGGGCGAGCCCTACGGTCTTCACGGCGAAGAAGCACCGCTTCCGAGACCCATGGCGTCGCGCACCTGCCGCATCGTCTGCGTCGCGATGCGCCGCGCCTTCGAGGCCCCGTCGCCCAGGGCCTGTCGCGCCCGCTCGGGGTGTGCGTCGATCTCGGCCCGTCTCGCCCGCAGTGGAACGAGATCTCGGTCGAAGGTCTCGAACAGCACTCTCTTGCAGTCGACGCAGCCGCGCTGCGCGGTCGTGCACTCCCTGTACGTGCGATCGACTTCGTCCGGTGTCGAGAGTGCCTTGTGCATCGTATAGATGTTGCAGACCTCGGGACGCCCGGGGTCGCTCCTGCGAAGCCGTTGTGGATCGGTGAAGGCCCCCCTGAGCTTGTTCCAGAAGGCATCCCGGTCGTCGAAGAGCGCGATCGTGTTTCCTTTGGACTTGCTCATCTTGCCCTGCCCATCGAGACCCAGGATGCGGGGGGCGTTCGACAATCGCGCCTGCGGTTCGGGGAACGTTTCGCCGAAGCGGTGGTTGAAGCGACGCGCCGTGTCGCGTGCGAGCTCGAGGTGCTGCAGCTGATCTTCTCCGACCGGAACGACGTGGGCCTTGTAGACGAGAACGTCCGCCGCCATCAGCACCGGGTAGGTGAAGAGGCCCACGAGCACGTGCTCCTTGCCTGCGCTCTTTTCTTTGAATTGAGTCATCCGGTGCAGATCGCCCAGAGGCGTAACGTTCGCGAGGTACCAGGCGAGCTCGGTGTGCTCCCGCACGTCGCTTTGAACGAAGAGCGTGCACCGATCCGGATCGAGGCCGCACGCGATGAGGTCGCGCGCCATGTCGGCGATGCGCATGCGCAGTTCAACCGGATCGTATTCCACGGTGATCGCGTGGGCGTCCACGATGCAGAACAGCAGATCCTCACGCTGCTCGGCGACCTGTTGGCTCCACGTGCGCACGGCGCCGAGCCAGTTGCCGATGTGCAGCTCGCCGCTTGGCTGAATGCCGGACAGGACCCTCGTGCGGCTCGGGGCGGACGTGGCCACAGCGCTCATGCGCTTGCGGTATAGCAGAGGGCAACCGCGCGGTGACCGACCGAGTGGGCGACCCTGTCGCCTCACGAATCGAGGCACGTCGGAGCCTGAGGAGCGGCATTGCACCTCTCGAACTGGTATCGTGGGCTCCGATCGGAGAATCCACCATGCGAAGTCTTCAGGCTGCCCTGATCGGTGCGGCGGCTGCCTTTTCGTTGCTCGTCGTCCACTGCGGCGGTGGCGGTTCGGGTGGCGGCGAGGGCGACGCCTCGGCCCCGCACGACGGATCCATCTCCGACGCGACCGGCAAGGATGCGCTCTCCGTCGATGCCAGCGGCGCCGAGGGATCGAGCGATGCGAGCGGCGAGGCCGGCGACGCATCGGTCGACGCGGCAGACGCCCCCTCGCCGACGGACGCCGCCGACGCACTCGGAGACGTGGGAAACGCGCTCGACGGCAGCACCGAGGCCACGCTCGACGGCGGCAGCACCGAGGCCGGGCCGGACGCGGCGCAATGTCAGGTGGACGCGGGCGAGGGCGGATCCGGCTGCACCGGAGCCCTCAGTTGCTGCGCGGGATCGTGCGTCGATACGACCCAAGATCCGAACCACTGCGGTGCGTGCGCGACGGCCTGCTCGGCGGCGCAGTTTTGCGCGGCCTCAGCGTGCACCGACGCCGTGCTGAGCAACCTCTGCCAGAATCCGCACGCCGCCGTCGTCGACGATGAGTTTCCAGCCGACAACGACGCGGGAAATGCCATCGCGACCGCTCTGACGGGCTGTCTGCCGACCGCCGTGACGTTCACGACGATTCAGCAAGACAACGGAACCGACTTCGATCAGGCGACGCACCGTCCTCTGATCGGTCCTGGAACCACGCTCATCGCCGGCGGCGGAGCGTTCGGACAACTGAGCGTCGCGTATCTTGACAACGCCGGGATCAGTCCCGCCTACATCGTGGAAGATGTAAACACGAATGCTCTCTCGATCGTGCAGCGGAGCTCGGGGATCGCCGTTGTCACGGGCACGCTCTCAAGCCTGACGCCGACCCACGATTATTTCCTGCTGGTGATGGCGGTCGAGCCGATCAGCGGGACGCTCTGCTTCACGGCGGCCGGAGCGGGGCAGGGGGCGGGGACCGCCGCGGCGGCCTATTACTTTGTCAACGACATCATGCCCAATCTATCGACGTACACCTACTCCTGGTACGCGTACGAGTGGACCTCCGCCGGCAACGACGCATCCTCGGCCGACATCGATGCAGAGCCGGTGACCGGAGTGCCGCCGACCGCGGCGGACACGTTCGCGTTGCAATACAAAGGCAATTGACGGGGGGCCGAGCCCGCACTCCAAGGTAGTATGGGGGTCGCGCGCCATGCGAGTCCTCGTCACGGGCGGAGCGGGCTACATCGGATCGCACATGGTCGCTCGTCTGCGGGCGGCGCGGCACGAGGTTCTTGTCGTGGACGACCTGTCGTCGGGGCATCGCGAGGCGGTCCCGTCCGACGTCGGCTTCGTGCAGGTCGACGTCGCGGACCGAATCCGCGTTGCGGGCTTGCTCGCCTCAGAGCGGGTCGAGGCGATTCTGCACTTCGCCTCGCGCATTCAGGTCGGTGAGTCGGTTCGCGATCCTCGCTTGCACTACCGAGGCAACTTGGGCGCTGCGATTTCGCTCTTGGAAAGCGCGCTTGACGCTCGTGTCGGTATCTTCATTCTATCGTCGACCGCGGCGGTTTACGGCGATCCGATTCGCCTCCCCATCGACGAAGACCATCCTACGCAGCCAGTGAACCCCTACGGCGACACCAAGCTCGCCATCGAACGGATGCTGGCGTCGTACGCTCGCGCGTACGGAATTCGCTACGCGGCCCTGCGCTACTTCAACGCGGCGGGCGCCGACGTTGCGAGGGGACTCGGCGAGCGACATCACCCGGAGACGCATCTCATCCCCATCGTGATCGAAGCTGCGCTCGGGCAGCGAGATCGCGTCGAGGTGTTCGGCACCGATTACGATACGCCCGACGGCACCTGCATCCGCGACTACATTCATGTCGTCGATCTGTGCGAAGCGCACCTTGCGGCGCTCGAGTACCTGAAGGCCGGGGGCGACAGTGGCGCATTCAATTTGGGTACGGGCCGCGGGCATTCGGTAGAGGATGTGATTGCCGTGGCGAGACGCGTGACCCAGCGGACGATTCCAGTCGCCTACGGGCCTCGTCGCCAGGGCGATCCGCCACGGTTGGTGGCTTCGGCGAGCTGGGCTGAGCGGGCGTTCGGTTGGCGGGCCCAGCGGCCGACCTTGGACGAAATCGTGACCGATGCATGGCGATTCCACTCGCAAGGTCGATGAGCCAAGCGGTCGGATGGGGGATCGTCGGAACCGGCTGGATCGCGAGGCAATTCGCGGAGGGACTAGCCCAAGCGCCGGGGGCGCGGCTCGTGGCGGTGGCCTCTCGGGAGCGCGCGCGGGCCGTCGCGTTCGCGGATCGCTTTCGGGTGCACCGCGCTCACGCGAGCTACGAGGCACTTGCGCGCGATCGCGACGTCGACATCGTGTATCTCGCGACTCCGAACTCCGACCATCGACCGAGCGCGCTGATGATGGTCGATGCAGGCAAATCCTTGCTTTGCGAAAAGCCGTTCACGCTCGACGCGACCGAGGCGCGTGAGGTCATCGCGCTGGCTCGCCATAAGGGTGTCTTTTGCATGGAAGCGATGTGGATGCGTTTCATGCCCGCGGTGATCGAGCTCGTCGACCGCGTTCGCGCCGGAGCCCTTGGGCAAGTCCAGTCGGCCACGATTGAATTGGGCCACTGCTTCGACGTCGACCCGGCCCACCGCCTCTTCAACCCCGCGCTCGGCGGAGGCGCGCTCCTCGATCTCGGCGTGTACACGGTGTCGTTGGCCGCGCTCCTTTTCGGGCCCATCACGGCCGTCCAGAGCGTTGTGACCATGGGCGCCACCGGTGTCGACGAACGCGTCGCCGCTCTGCTGAGTCACGCGGCCGGTTGTCGGTCGTCGATCGGCGCGAGCCTTCGGACGCGGCTCTTTAACGGCGCCACCGTGGCTGGCACGTCCGGCTGGGCTGCGCTGCACGAGCCCTTGTACCGCCCCAACGCGTTCACGGTCGTACGGACCCACCGGCAATCGCTCGCCGGAAGCGGGCCCGATGGCGCGATCCGTCCGAGCCTGCGGGATCGGTGCATGCGCAGGGTCGCGCGAACCATCCGTGCGGCGGTCCCGGTCCCGTCGTGGATGCGAGGGGCGACCATTGTGCGCCCCTACCGAGGCAACGGCTACTGCCATCAGGCGATCGAAGCGATGCGCTGCTTGCGCGCCGGCCTGCACGAGAGCCCGGCGATGCCGCTCGACGACACGCTGCACGTCATGGAGGCGCTCGACGCCATTCGGAGAAATTGGACGGAGATCTGATCCGACGCGAGACGTCGCACCGGTCGGCTCTATCGAGTCGGTTGGAAGCCGAGGGCCTGCCTACCGAACACCGAGATGGGAAGGTTGCCCGGGACACCGAGATGGGAAGGTTGCCCGGGCCGCCGTGCACGACGGCAAGGCCGGCTATGCCTCGAACTCCATTCGCGCATAGGCGTGCGTCCGGCCGTGATCCACGCCGGCGGCCGACGCCTCGTCCACGATGGCGGCGACGATTCCTAGCGCACCGTCGTTCTCGAACGCCTGCATGGCGACGCGCATCCGCTGCCCGGCAAAGCACGGCTTGCGGTAGGCGATGTCGAGCCGCCGCCCCAGTACGTTCGAGCCCTTGCCCCGCTCGTAGAAGCGTCGCAACGCCGCCTCCTCGAAGATGCGGATGTAAGCGAGCGAGTTGACGTGCAGGTTGCTGTCGGTGTGCACGAGTCCGAACGTGACCGGGACCGGGTCGAGGGACAGTTCGGAATCGAGGGCGCGGGCCGTGGCGGGCAGCGTCAGGATGCGGTGCGGGGGCGATAGAGTCGCACGCTGGTCTCCAATGTCGGGTGCCCCGTCGAAGTCGAGTGCTTCCACACGGCGATCGCCCGGCGGCGCGAACGGACGCGTGAACACATGTTCGGCGAAGACACGGCCGGCAGGCCACCGTGCGGCGCCGGCGAGTTGCGGGTCGTACGTGCGGCCGATCGGCGCCGACAGCGCCGCCCACATGTCGAGCACGACGCGTCCGTCGTCGGAGCGCGCAATTCGGTAGTTGGCTTCCGAGAGCACGGCAACTTGAGCGGAGAACGGCCCCGGCTCTCCCTCCAACACGAACCTCGTGAGAATGGGAATGATGCCCCGCTCGTGGCAGGCACGGACCGAGGAGTTATCGGCGAAGACGGCCCAAATGGGCTGTAGCGAGTGCGGAAGCGCCTCGAGCACCAGTCGCCCGTCTTGGCTGACGTCTTCGAACCGAAGAGTCACGAGCGCCGTGGCGCCCGGGCATCCGGAAGGAATGGGCGGTGGGGCCAGCACGAGTCGAAAGGTAAGGGCTAAGTGCCCCGTACGGCGAGCTTTCCTTGCGTCCGGTAACCCCAGCCCGGTAACTTCCGGGATCAAGGTAGGGCTCGCCCGACTAGATGACCCTGTCGCCCAAACAACTGTTCGGCATGCTCGCGATGTTGCTGGCGGGAGCCGGCGGCGCATTGCTAGCGCGGGACGCGGGTCCTCAGATCTTCGGTGTCGCCATCGTGGGGCTCATCGCGATTGCACTCAGCGGCACGGCGGGGACGCCGGCTTCACTGCACAAACTCGTCGATGCGGCGCGACGTGCGTCTTCCGGCGAGCGCCCGAACGTCCCCGCTCAGGCGGCGGGCGACACGCTCCAACTCTACGAGTTGCTAGTCGACCTGAGCGATCAGCGCCGCAAGGATCGCGAAGAACTCGTGGCATCCCGCACGCAAATGAGCGAATACGATCGCACGCTCGAGGACAGCGCCCACCGTCTCGACGCCAACGTGCAAAGCCAGGTCGCCGCCGTCGACGAAACGTCGCGCCTGATCCGGGAGCTGAGCAAGTCGGTTCATGAGATCGCCGCGCATATCGAGGCGCTCACGCAAAGCGCAGAAGAATCGTCGAGCTCCATCCTCGAGATGACCGCGACGAACGACGAGGTCGCCGAGAACGTCGGCGAGCTCGCGGGGAGCGTGCGCGAGACGGTCAGCTCGATCGAAGAAATGGCGTACTCCATCAAGGAGGTGGCGAAAAATGTCGACGCTCTCTCGCTCACGGCCGAAGAAACCAGCAGTTCGATGAATGAAATGGATGTCTCGATCGACCAGGTGCAGAGTAACGCCAACGAGACGGCCCGACTCTCCGAGGAAGTGGCGCTCGATGCCGAGAAGGGCGCAGAGGCCATCCTCAAGACGATCAGCGAGATTTATCGCATCAAGGAGAGCTCGCAGGAGGCCGTTTCGGTCATCTCGACGCTGGGATCGCGCATCGAGGCCATCGGGCAGATCGTGAACGTCATCGATGACGTCGCCGAGCAGACGAACCTGCTCGCCCTGAACGCCGCCATCATCGCCGCGCAGGCGGGCGAGCAAGGCAAGGGCTTCGCCGTGGTCGCCGACGAGATCAAGGATCTCGCAGAGCGTGCCGGCGCGAGTACGCGCGAGATCACGGACCTCATCAAGACCGTGCAAACCGAGAGCAAGAACGCGATCGCGGCCGTCGAGCGCGGTGCGCACAACGTCGACCGGGGGGTCGAAGTGTCGAACGAGGCGGAGAGGGCGCTCAAAAAAATCCTCGAGAGTTCGCAAAAGAGCACGAACATGGTCCGCGCGATCGCGCGGGCGACGGTGGAGCAAGCCAAGGGCAGCAAGCAGGTGACCGACGCCATCGGTCGTATCGCCGAAACGGTGCAGCAAATCGCCGCCGCGACGGCGGAGCAAGCCCGTGGATCGGAGCTCATCATGAAGAGTGCCGAGAAAATGCGAATCATCACGCAGCACGTCGAGCGCAGCTCGCAAGAGCAGGCGCGCGGTGGACGTCAAATCTCCGGGGCCATCGAGAACATTTCGAATATGGTCGGACAGCTCAACACGAGCCACAAATCTCAAGCGACGGGCAGTCAACAGATGCTTGCCTCCGCCGCCAAGATCGAGTCCAGCACCAGTGCCCAGCAGCAAAGTCTGCGTCAGCTGGTGGCGGCGATGGATCGCCTCAAACGCGCCACGGCGTGACAGGACGATTCAAATTCGCAAGGCGCACACCGCGCGCGTGCCCCGCACGAAAATGAGCCCAGCCCCGGCATAAACGGTCGCGCCGCCGCCGAGATCCGCCGTGTCGATGGTCCAACGCGGGATCGCGCGGCGGCCGAGTAAGCGCCCTTCAAGGTCGATCGCAAATCCGCTCACCTCGACCTTGCCGTCCCGACTTTCCCGATGTGCGAGGACGAGGTCTCCGAGCGCTGCATCGAGGACGTAGGGGCCTCGCGCCCCGAGCAGCATCGTAGCGATGTGACCATCCGGTCGCGCGCAGACAAGGGGCGTGCACGGGGTTCCGTCGGGACCGAGACTTTGAAAGAGCAGCTCGCCGTTGGGGCGTCGCGCCAGGCGTGCGGCTTCCCCCCAAGCACCCCCGAGTGTCACTCGATCGTCGTGTGCTCGCCACAGCACGGCGCCGGACGTGGCGTCGGCGGCGAACACTTCGATGCGCACCCGATCGGGCTTCGCCGGGTCCTCCGCCGCGGTGACGGCGCAGACGACCCCCTCGCCGAAGAGGGCATGGATCTGAGCTCGGGGCGCGGCCAGGCGAGCGTTCGCGAACGCGGCTGGGTGCTCGGGCTGCTCGGTCCGCGGTTGGAGACGCGAGAGAGCGGGCGCCGTGTCCACACCATCCGACCGCCGACTCGCGAGCCGCGGCACGAACAGGGCGTCTCCGCCCGCGCACGCGTCGCGCGCGAGCGGTGGTCCGTCGGGCGCGTCGCGTTCGCCCCTCATCCGGACGGAAAGCGGGGCGCCGGCCGGGTCCGCGAAAGCGTAGGCATGGTCGCGGATCGAATCCTTGCTCGAGCTCCGTTCGAGCTCCAGCCACAGACCGCCATCGGGAGTCGCCCATGCGTCCAACACGTCGTCGTAGCCGATAGCTCCGGGCGCCGAAGCCACACGGCGCAGCCGCGGTGCGAGCTCGTCGACCGAAAGCGCATACCAGTAGATCGGCTCGGTTCTGCCGGCGCCGACGATGTGCAATTCGCCCGAGAGCACCACCATCGCCGCAACCGATACCGGGTCTGGCAAGATGCGACGACCCACTTGCGTGCCCGTGTCGGCATCGAGCGCGTAGATGACCGCGTGCTCCCAGCCGGGCGCGCTCCGATCGTCGGGCATCATCGTCGCGACGACGACTCTCGTTCCGGCGACCCGGACCTGATCGACCCGCCCGCCGTGATCCGGCCGCCACGACCAGGCGATCGCCGGGCGTGCCCTCTCGATGTCCGCCGCAACCGCCCGCGCCCCGCCGGGATCGCCGCGCCGGTGCGTCCAGTCTCCGACAATGGCCGAGGCCATGACGTCCGATATATCAGAGCCCGGACGCGGACGTTGGGCCGCGACTATTCGACTGTGACCGTCTTTGCGAGATTGCGTGGCTGGTCGACGTCGGTACCTTTGAGATCGGCCATGTAATAGGCAAGAAGTTGGAGCGGAATGACGCTCAAGAGCGGCAGGACTTCGGCGTCTGCGTCCGGGATGGGCAAAACGGCGGGCTCGGGTGGCAGTCCGGTCGAACGCCGTGCGCCTTGAGGCAAGTCATCGGGTGCGAGTAGCAGCGTCCGGACGTCCGTATCGCCCGCCGTGCACACGACAATGAGCTGACCTTCGCGCGCCTTCACCTCCTGCATGCTCGAGAGAGTCTTCTCGTAGTGCGCATCTCGCGGACAGACGACGACCACCGGCATGTTCTCGTCGATGAGCGCGATCGGACCGTGTTTCATCTCGCCCGCGGCGTAACCCTCGGCATGGATGTAGGAAATTTCTTTTAGCTTGAGTGCCCCTTCGAGGGCGATCGGAAACCCCGTGCCGCGCCCGAGGAAGAGCATGTGCTCGGACCGCATGAACCTTCTCGCGACGTAGCGGACGTCGTCGGCGCCCAGCAATACGTCGCGCATCTGCTGGGGCACACGCCTCAGCGCCTCGAGAATACGCCGGGCTTCGCTCGCCGCAAGAACTCCCCGCCGTCGGCCGAGATAAACCGACAGCAGCAGCAAAGCCGCGAGCTGGGTCGTGAAGCACTTGGTCGACGCGACACCGATTTCGGGGCCGGCATGGGTGTAGAGCGCCGAATCGCTCGCCCGCGGAATCGCGCTGTCGATTACGTTCGCCAGAGCGAGTATGTGGGCGCCGGCGGCCTTCGCAGTCTTCACAGCGGCCAGCGTGTCGAGCGTTTCTCCGCTCTGACTGACGGCGACCACGAGGTCATCGGATCCGAAAACAGGGCTCCGATATCGGACTTCGCTCCCGATCTCGACGGTCGCACCGATTCGCGCGAGCTGTTCGATCCAGTAGCGGCCCGCCATGGCGGCGTGGGAGCTCGTGCCACAAGCGACGAAGCATACGCGCCGGATTCTGAGCGCGAGCTCGGTACTGATCCCCATCTCCTCGCCAACGACGTCCCCGCCGCTCAAGTCCACTCGACCCCGCAGCGTGTCTTCGACGGCGCGGGGCTGCTCGTGGATCTCCTTGAGCATGAAATGTTTGAAGCCGCCCTTCTCGGCTTGGGTGGGCGACCACTCGATCCGCCTCGACGAGCGCTCGACCGGCGTTCCGTCGAGCGTGGTGATTTCTGCGCCACCTCGCGTGAGGACGGCGACCTCGCCGTCATGAAGCAGAATGACGTCACGCGTGTGAGTGAGCAGTGCGGGAATGTCGCTCGCGCAGAGCGTCTCGCCGTCCGAAATCCCCAGAACCAGCGGACTGTCCGCTTTGGCGACGACAATCTCGTCTGGCGTTGCCCCTGAGACGACGGCAATGGCATACGCGCCGCGCACGCGCTTCAGCGCGGCCCTGACGGCGTCCACGAGCCGCGGCGCGCCGTCCACCCGCGCGTCGTTAATGAGGTGCGCGACGATTTCGGTGTCCGTATCGCTGGCGAGCCGAACGCCTTTAGCCTCGAGCTCACGGCGCAGAGCGACGTGGTTCTCGATGATCCCGTTGTGGACCACCGCCACGTCGCCGGCAACGTGAGGATGGGCGTTCGCTTCACTGGGCCGTCCATGAGTGGCCCAGCGCGTGTGACCGATGCCCGTGGTCCCCGCGAGCGGATTTCTTCGCAGAGCGACCTCGAGGTTCGCGAGTTTCCCCACCGCGCGCACGATCTCGACGGCGCCTCGTGGCCCCGAAGACTTCGTTCCAGGCGAGCGGACGTAAACCGCCAGGCCCGCGGAGTCGTATCCTCGGTACTCGAGGCTGCGGAGCCCCGCGACGAGAATGGGGGCGCAATCTCTCGGGCCGACGTAACCAACGATGCCGCACATGGACTCGGACTCCTCGTCTTGACAGGTTCGTCTTGTTGTACCGGCAGAATCCGGCCGCGCACGCGTTGGACTCTAGGGCGCCCCCTTGGTTTGCCGAGGTGCCGTCGGGGCATCCCTCAAGAGGGGAGGCTCGGCTATTCCACCCAAACGCGCGCTTCCCGCGTGGCATTCCGGTAGGCGATAAGGCTCGCCTCCGGCTGGGCTTGGGCATCCTCGACTCCCAGCGAGACCAGCGCTTGCAAGATGCTTGCGCGCCGAATGGCCGATGCGACAAGCACCGAGTCGCAGCCCGTAGAGCTCCATGTGTCGCTTGCCGTGGCGCTGCATGCCGCGACGACTTCTCGTTCGAGCGCGAGGGCTTCGTCGTTGCGTCCCTGGTCGACGAGCGCGCGTGCCGCAACGTGACGCACGCGCACGTCGTTGCGTACCGCCGGCGGCGCCGCTTCGATCCATACGACGGCCAGACCGGGCTGATGTGCGTCCAAGTAAGCTTGCGCCAGATCGCGTGTCGCCAGCGGATCGCCAGGGTGGCTCGCGGCCCGTTCCTCGACCGCCAGCACAGAAGAAGGACCGGGTGAGGCGACGAGCGGTCGTTCGCGCAGCGTGCCGCTCATCGCCCAGAGGACGGAGGCCCCCAGAAGGACGGTGATGCCGTAGCCAGAGCCCTCCATGATCGCCTCCCGCCGAGGTTCGTTTCGCCCCCGCATCTCCGATCGACAGTGTGACACGGCCCACGGTTCCCGGCCGTCGAACGCCGTCGCGGTGAAACGACCGGTGGCCGTCCGCGCCGCGACTCAGCCGAAGGCCCGTGCGAGCTCGTGGACGACCCAATCGCCGACGGCCCTGGTTCCCAGCTCCCCGCCGACGTCGGGCGTGCACTTGCCCTCGCCCAGGGCGCGAACGACAATCGATTCGAGCCGCTCCCGCTCGGCATCCCATCCCAGGTGCGATAGCAAAAGGCCCACCGTCAGAATGCTCGCGAGAGGGTTCGCCACGTCCTTGCCGGCCAAAGGCGGCGCCGAGCCGTGGACCGGCTCGAATAGGGCAACGCGCGTCGCCGGATGATCGGCTTCGCAGCATCCGCGTACACGGGGATGAACGTTGGCGCTCGCGGCCATCCCGAGCCCGCCCTGCAACGCCGCCCCGAGGTCGGTGATGATGTCACCGAACAAGTTGCATGTCACGATGACTTCGAACGCAGAGGGATCGCGCACGAGTTCGAGACACATGGCGTCGATGTACAGGTGTTTGGCTTCGACCTCCGGATATTCGCCGGCCACTTCGAAGAATACTCGGTGCCACAGCTCGTGTGCGTGCCGCATGGCGTTCGACTTGTCGGCCATGTGCACGCGCCGCTTTCGGTGCGCCCGCGCATGCTCGAAGCCCGCGCGAATGAGTCGCTCGACACCGCGTCGCGTGTTCACGTCCTCGCTGATCGCGATCTCGTCGCGCGTCCCGCGTTTGAATTGTCCTCCGATTCCGGCGTAGGCGCCCTCGGTGTTCTCGCGGAAGACGACGAAGTCGACGTCGCTGGCGCCTCGCTGCCGCAACGGGACGAGGCGATCGCTCAGAGCTCGGACGGGTCGGACGTTGGCATACAGGTCGAGTCCCAACCGCAGCCCGAACAGGATGTCGCGGGCGTACTCGTGACCCGGGATACGAGGGTCGCCCAGCGCCCCGAGGAGAACCGCGCTGGCTTCTCCCGATATGCGATCCCGCACATCGGGTGAAAGCGCGACGCCGTCGCGAAGATACCGGTCTGCGCCCAGGTCGATGGGCCATAGGTCGATCGGTAGGCCGCGCTCGGCGACATAGAAGTCGAGCACACGGGTCGCTTGCGCGATCACCTCCGGCCCGATGCCGTCGCCCGGAATAACCGCCACGAGTTTCGACGCGGTCGACACGCCGTCACCTTCGGGCAGCCGTCATCGCGCGAAGGACGGCGGTGGCTCCCGGTACGCGCGGAACGTCGAGGTGGCGTCCTGCGAGGTGCCCGAACGGGTCGACGAGAGCAGCGCGCAGCCCTGCGGATCGCGCGCCCACGACGTCGGTGACGTAAATGTCGCCGAGGTGCAGAGCCCGCGAAGCGGGAACGTTGACGTGTTCGAGCGCAATGTGGAAAATGCGCGGGTCGGGCTTGTGGACCCCGACGACTCCGCTGTCGACGACGACGTCGACCGAGCCCACGACTCCGACGTCGCTCAAGAGGGTCGCGAGCTTGCCTTCGGAGTTGCTCACGATCGCTATCCGGACGCCCGCCGCACGCGCTTGATCCAGGGCGGAGACGAGCCCATTGGGTACGAGTGACCATAGATTTCGACGACCGTGCTCGATCCAAGCGGCTTCGACGCTGGCCAGCACGCCGAGGCGCGGGACTCCCGCGCTCACCATCACCGTTGCGACGAACGCGCCCCACGCACGGGCCGACGGCGCGGCGGATCCGGACCATTCAAACTCCAGGAGCGCGCCAAGCTCCTGAGCGTGCTTTGCTTCGCCCTCCGCGTGGATGAGCGCATCGGTCGTGGTCTCGAAACCTGCCTCCCGGCAAATGCGCGAGAGCCGCGCGTGATCGAGGAACACGACGGTGTTTCCGGCGTCGAGGCAAAGTAGGTCGATATCGCGAAAGAGGTCGGGATCGACCGCGGCGGGTTCCGCTGAAGGTTGGATGCTCACGCGAAAGGACCGAGTAGACGCCGCGCGGAGACGTATTCGAGTCCGTGCGCCTCGGCGACGGGTGCGTACGTCACGTGGCCATCGAGCGTATTGATGCCGGACAGCAGCGCGTCATCTCCGCGCGCCGCGGCGGCAAGTCCGTCGTCGGCGATTGCGACGGCGTGAGCAATCGTCACGTTCGTCAGCGCCCATGTGCTCGTCTGCGGCACGGCTCCCGGCATGTTGGGCACGCAGTAATGCACGACGCCGTGCACTTCGTAGGTTGGCCTATCGTGGTCGGTGGGCCTGCACGTCTCGATGCAGCCGCCCTGATCCACTGCGACGTCGACAATCACGCTGCCCGCGGCCATTCTGCCCACGATCTTCTCGGTGACGAGCTTCGGTGCCGCCGCGCCGGTGACGAGGACGGCGCCTACCACGAGGTCCGCGCGGATGACGGCGTCCTCGACATTCGTGGGATTCGAGTAAAGCGTCTCGATAGCGCCCCCGAACAAATCTTCGAGGGACGCCATCGCTTCGGCTCGGACATCGAGAACCGTCACCTGGGCACCCATTCCGACAGCAATGGTTGCGGCGTTGCGGCCCACGATTCCACCGCCCAAAATGACGACCCGCCCCCGCCGCGTCCCGGGAACGCCGCCGAGAAGGACACCCTTGCCCCCGCGCTCCTTCTCGAGACACGTCGCGCCGACCTGCACCGCCATTCTACCGGCGACCTCGCTCATGGGCTTCAGCAGCGGCAGACTGCCGTCGCGCGCCTCGATCGTCTCGTAGGCTACCGACGACACCCCACTGGCCGCGAGCGCTCGAGTGAGCACGGGCTCCGCTGCCAGGTGCAGATACGTGTAGAGTACGAGGCCGCTCCGAAAGTATCGGTGCTCGCTCGGCAGGGGCTCTTTCACCTTGACGACCATTGCGGCATCCCACGCCTCGACGGCCGTGGCGACGATCGTCGCCCCTTGCGTCGCATACTCGGCATCGGCGATTCCACTTCCGTCGCCGGCCCCGGTCTCGACGAGCACGCGGTGACCGTGCGACACGAGCATGCGGACACCCGCGGGTGTCATTCCGACCCGATACTCCCGGGTCTTGATTTCTTTCGGGATGCCGATGATCACGACGAAGATTTCCTTGCGGCGGCAGGACGATCGACCGCTTCGCCGTGCGATCCTAACCATAGCAGAGGCGCGGCGCGTGCGATCCCGAGCGGGGCCGGTCCTCGCGCCGGCAAGCGGCGGCAGGATTCCCGACGCGATCGAGGGACGGTCGGCGTAAGCTCCGCCCAACGCGATGTACGGCGCGCTGCGGCCGCTCCTTTTCGTATTGCCGCCTCACGTGGCTCATGCGTTTGCCTTCGCGGCGCTCTGGCCCCCCGAGCATCTGGCGCCGCTCCGCGCCGTGCTGCGATGTGTGGCGCGTCCTGCGGATGATGCACGTCTCGCGACGACCGTCATGGGGTTGACTTTTCGGTCCCCGATCGGCCTTGCCGCAGGCTTCGACAAGAACGCGTATCGCCCACGCGCGCTCGCCGCGCTTGGCTTCGGCCACCTCGAGATCGGAACGGTCACCGCGCTGGCCCAGAGGGAAAACCCGCGGCCCAATCTGTTTCGGCTGCCTTCGGACCGCGCGCTCGTCAATCGCTTGGGCTTCCCGAACGAAGGCGCGGAGCGAGTGGCCGCCCGTCTCGGGGCGGCACGCGCGTCGCTCGGCATCCCCATCGGGGTCTCGATCGGCAAGTCTCGCGCGATTTCTCCCGAAGACATCCAAGCGGTCGTCGCCGATTACATCGCTGCGATGGAGCGAGTCCGAAACGTCGCCGACTTCGTCGTGGTCAACGTCTCGTCGCCCAACACACGGGGCTTGCGGACGTTGCAAGCGCCGCGGCACGCGCGCACCCTACTGACGGCATTGAAAGATGCCCTGGGTCCGAGCGGCAGGATGCTGGTCAAGATCGCCCCCGATCTCGACGAAGGCGGACTCGAGGACATCCTCGACGTCGTCGAGCAATTGGGTCTGGTCGGCGTCGTTGCAACCAATACGACCCTTGCCCGCGACGGGCTGCGAACCCCGAGCCGTCGGCTCGATGCAATCGGCACCGGCGGGCTCAGTGGCCCGCCGTTACGGAGCCGTGTCCTCGCGACGGTTCGGCGGATACGGGCGCGGCTCGGGCGTCGCGTCGTCGTGGTCGGGGTCGGCGGAGTCGAGACAGCCGACCAGGCACTCGCGCTCATTCGAGCGGGAGCGGACCTGGTGCAAATATATACGAGTTTTATCTACGGCGGACCGTTCATTGCGTCGCGAATCGCCCGCGATCTTGGCGAGGCCCTGGAGCGCGAGGGCGTGAAGAATGCCGCGGATCTGGTTGCGACCGACCTGACGGCGCCCGGTGCGGACGCGCACCCGTGACGACTGGCGCGTCCCGATGCCCCCGTTGGCGGAGCGTCACCGAGAAGTCATCACAGACGGGGTTATCTCTCAGGGCGAGACCGCCGTACCTCTTTGCCAGAAGTGCGTGGGTGGAGTTGCCTCTGCCTCGCACAGGACCTCTTTCCAATGGTGTTGAAATGAGCCTCTTCGAAGACGCGTCGAACAGTAGCGCACAGCTCGTCGACAGCTCGAGCGCGTCGAACGATCCGGCCGACGATCGGTCGCTTCCCGACGTGAGCGGCGCCCTTGCGACCGATGAGCCGCCGCCTTCGACGGAACGGCCGCGCCCACTGCCTCGACCTTCTTCGCGGCCGCCGCTCCCGCGTCCCGTGTCGCCGCCTCGATCTTCGCCGCCCACCTCTTGGTCGCGTGAGCATCCATCGTCGTCGCCACCCCCTCGCTCTTCGCCCCCTCGGGCGCATGAAGACCTTCAGGGTGCGGCGGGCGTCGCGGTCACGTTCCGGCCCGCGCGCCTCAACGCGGCCGAGGTGCCGGCGGACCTCGTCTGCCGGTTCCGATGCGAAGGGACACCCGTCGGCCCGCTGCAGGTGATCGATTTGAGCACGGCCGGGTTCTCGGCGGTATCGCCCGACGAAGCAGCACTTTCTCCGGGCAGTGTTCTCGAGTCGCTCGAACTCGTGCTTGGCGATCGACCCGTCTGGGTGGGGGACGCCGTCGTGGTGCACGGAAGTGCGGAGCGGTTCGGCGCTCGCTTCACGTCGGGGCTCTTGGACATCCATCAACTTCGACTCGGGGCCACGTTGGAAGGGCGGCTCGCCATCCGTCGCGAGCAGGCCGAACGTCTGCCGGCGGCGTGGCGCGCCGCGGTGGGCGATCTCCGCCACCTCCTCGAGGACGCCCGCGCCGAAGTGGAAGAGTTCGAGCGCGTCAGCGCCGATGACCCGCTCCGGCGCCGCGACGAAGAGGCCCAGCTCTTCAACGCCCTGGGCCAACGCTGGGGCCATTCGTACTCCGAGGCCGTGACGCGCTTGCACGAGATGAGCAAGGGCTTCGACGAGCGGACCGCGTTGCTCGGGCGCAGCTACGCATCATCGATGATCATGCCGATCTTGGCGTCGTGCCTTTTGCACAAGCGCGCCTACGAGAAGCCACTCGGCTACGCCGGAGATTACCGGATGATGGAGCTGTGCTTCGCGGAAGAGCCGATGGGTGAAGGGCTCTTTGGCCGATTCCTGTTTTCGATTTCGCAGCGGCTCAGCATGGTGCGTGCCGCCGTCGCGCGCGAGGCGGTGCTGCGCGAGGCCCTGCATCGGGCCGTCCAGAAGCGGGGACGGGGACCGGCCGCACTGCGCGTTCTGGCCGTCGCGGCGGGGCCAGCCATGGAACTGCGTCGCTGGTTACAAGAGACGAGAAGCCTCGATCGGCCGGTCGAGCTGATCCTTCTGGATCAGGACCGCGCCGCTCACGAATCGGCGCACCGCCAGCTCACGCGCATCCTTCTGGAACGCCACCACGGCATGCTTCCCGTCACCGTGCGGTGCCTTCATTTCTCGGTGCGTCAGCTCGTAAGTCCGCGGACGACCGAAGAGCATGCCGTGGTCTCCGATACGCTCGCCGATCTGGATCTCGTCTACTCGACCGGCCTCTACGACTACTTGCCAGACCCCGTAGCGGAGCGTTTGACCAAGCGGCTTTACTCGCTCGTTCGTCCGGACGGCAGAATGCTGCTTGGGAACATGGTCGAGGCCCCCGATACGACGTGGATCATGGACTATGCGCTCGATTGGCCCATCCTCTACCGTGCGGAGAAGGACATGCTCCGGCTCGGGGGATCGCTCGGGTCCGGACCGTCGCGCGTGACTGTGAAGCACGACGCGACCGGCGGTTGCGTCTTTCTCGACGTCGAGCGGTAGTTTGCTTGATGGCACCCTACGAGTCTGATTACCGCTGTGACGCAAGAGCGCTTCCACGCTCGGCCGCAATCACGTTGGTCCCCGATTGCGCCTCCGGAGATGACTCGCGCAGGTCGGCCTGTTCGAACTGCGGCACGCGGGGGGCGCGCAGTGAGGGAAGCGCCTCCATCATCCCGCCAGGAGGCGGCGGGCGGCTGCTGCGCCGGGCGACCGTCGTGGCATCGCCGAAGGTCCACTTGCCCGCGAGCGTGCAGGCCGCGAGCGCGAGCGCGAGCGCGGCCGCGTTTTCGTAGCGTTCGTTCGGGTCCTTCGCGAGCGCCCGCAGCGCAACGGCCTCCACGTCGCCAGGCAGAGATCGCCCCAAATTCTGCGACGGGGGCGTGACCGCCTGGTTCACGTGCGCGAAGATGAGGCCGCCCGCGCTCTCGGCCTCGAACGGCGGCTTGCCGCACAGGAGAAAATACAGGACCGCGCCGAGCGCGTAGACGTCCGATCGGGCATCGGCCGTCAGCCCCATCGCCATCTCCGGCGACATGTACGCGGGCGTTCCGAGGAGCGATCCGGTATCGGTCATCTTGCCATCGACGGTCCGGACCTTCGCGATGCCGAAGTCGATGACCTTCACGAAGTCGTGCTCGCCGCCGAGAGCCGTGAGAAATAGGTTCTCGGGCTTCACGTCACGGTGCACGATCCCGTGCTCGTGCGCCTCTCCCAGAGCCCGTGCGGCCTGACCTACGATGTGAACCGCGCGGGCTGGGGGTAGAGGTCCGAGCCGCTCCACGTGGTCCGCCAGCGTCTCGCCCTCGAGCAACTCCATCACATAATACCAAAGGCCGTCCTCGGTCACGCCGTAGTCGAAGACGCGCACGGTGTTCGGATGCATGAGCTCCGCCGTAGAGCGGACCTCGCGTTCGAACCGAGTGAGGGCCATCCCCGATCGCTCACGCTCGTCGGGACGCAGGATCTTTACGGCGACGTCGCGTTTGAGCCCCGGGTGGTAAGCCAGCCACACGTCGCCCATTCCGCCGGCGGCGAGGCGCTTCTTGAGGCGGTAGCGCCCGAGGCTCCGCGCTTCGAAGACCTGGCGTCGCAACGACCAAACGATGTGGCTCCCGCCGATGAGAAACACGAATGTGCCGAGGACGTAGCCTGCGTTGAGCAGCAATGTTGTCAGCGCGGCCGGATCGTGAAACTGCGCGCCAATTCGAGGTGAGAAGAACGCGGATCCGAGCAGCACGGCGAAGAAAACCAACACCGGGACCCCAGTCATCGCCACGCCGCGTTTCCAGGGATCGGGCGCTGTGACCGTTCGCGAAAGCAGGGCAAGGCAAAAACCGGGCACGTAGGGGCTCGCGAGGCCCCGGAATTCGACGCACATCAGCGCTATCCCCACGGCGCCCGAGGTGTAAACGAGCAAGTCGGCGGCCCGAAGAAGCCGCTCGGACGGTACCGGACGCCGATTCAATCGAAGGAGGACCAGGATAATCACCCCCAGGACCGCGGCGCGGTACTCGATGAAACGGGCGAACGAGCCGGCGTTCAAGTAGTGTACGACCGCAAAATCCAAGCCGACGAACCCGACCCACACGACGCTGGCAACCATAAGTGCGCGCCGTAACGCGATCTGAGTAGCGACGCGTTCGTCCGAGCGCGGCCCGTTATCGGCCGAAGTACCTGGCGTACTGGACATATCCAGCATGGGCATCGCAGGCGCCCGCGGGGTGCTCGGAGGCTCAATCACCGTTACGGTCTCGGAGGCGCGCGCCACAGGTTGTGCACAGACCTTCCCCATCCATTCCATCAGACGCTCATTGCAGCACGGGTCAATGGCGGACGTTTGTGCAGTGTATTGGGGTGGTGACGAAACAGTCCTGCTACTTCGCCGACACGATTCCAATGCAGGCTGCCTTACGATCTTGACGCGTTCGACCACTTCGACCTAGCTCACCTACGTGCCGGGCGCCGATGGTCGAGTTCCCGGCGCGGACACGATCATCGACGTCCTCCTGACGCGGATGCGCGACGGGTCGACGGGCGGCTTCGGCTTTCTAGCGGACGGCGAAGTACTCACGGAATCGCTGTCGTGGGCCGAGCTCGTCGAAAGAGTGCTCGCTGTCTCCAGTGCACTACGGAGCCACGCGGGTATGGGCGACCGAGCCATCCTGTTCTTTCGACCGGGTCTGGATTTCTTGGTGTCTTTTCTCGGTTGTCTCCACGCCGGCGTCATCGCCGTTGCCTGTTCTCCGCCCTCGCGTCCGCTCAAAAGGTCCTCGGAGCGGATCAACGAAATCGCCCGGGTATCGCGCCCTTCAGTAATCCTCGCCTCGGGAAAAATGCTGACGGTCGCGCAGGACTTGTCCGCTATGGCTTCATCCCTCGCGCGGTGTTCATTGATCGACCCGTGCGGGCTTCGTCCCGCTGCTTTCGAGCTGGGGTCCCGCGCGGAACGTCAGGGCGTCGCGTTCCTGCAGTTCACATCGGGTTCGACCTCGGCACCCAAAGGAGTCATGGTCACGCACGCGAATCTGATGAGCAATCTGGATTCCATCCACGACTGCTTTGAGCACGATCGCGACACTGTTTCCGTCACGTGGCTTCCTGTGTTCCACGATATGGGCCTCATCGACGGGATGCTCGAACCCATCTTCGGGGGCTTCCGCTGTTTGGCGATGCCACCTGTCGCGTTTCTTCAGCGGCCCGCTCGCTGGCTTCGCGCCATTACCTGTTACCGGGCTACCCACAGTGGGGGGCCGAACTTCGCTTACGACTTGTGCGTTGAGAAGGTTTCTCCATCGGAAATGACGAAGATCGATCTCAGCTCTTGGAGAGTCGCCTACGACGGCGCAGAGCCCATTCGAGTCTCGACCCTCGACAAATTCGCCCGCGCGTTCGGCCCCCGAGGATTTCGCACGAGTGCGTTCCATCCGAGCTATGGCCTCGCCGAGGCCACCCTGGGCGTCGCTTGCGGACGCGCGACGGCGTTGCATCCACGCACCCTCGATGCGGATGCTTTGGAACGCGGCGAATTGCGCGAGGTCGCGGTAGGTGCGTCGCGTGCGCGAACGATTGCCAGTTGCGGGGTACCGTTTCCGGGTCTCGAACTCGTGATCGTGGACCCCGAGTCCCGTCACGCAGTGCCAGAGGGAGAACTCGGCGAGATCTGGCTCTCCGGGCCGAGCGTTGCAGCCGGCTACTACGACAACATGGAAGCGACGCAAGAGTCGTTTGGCGCGCGCACGCAGCCGGACGACCGGGGCCCCTTCCTGCGAACCGGGGATCTCGGCTTCATGCGCGCCGGCGAGGTCTATGTCGCCGGGCGTCGCAAAGACATGATCATCCTGGCGGGGCGGAACCTGTATCCGCAGGACGTGGAACGCTCGGCGGAGTCGGCCAGCGCGGCAATCCCCGTCGGCGGCACGGTGGCGTTCGCGGTCGACGACGGTCATCGTGAGCACTTGATCGTCTTGGTCGAGAACGCGCGCCGGTCATCGCTTTCGAGTGGATCGACCGCCTTTCACGACCTCGTGGATGCTGTCCGCCGGGCCATTGCCGTCGACCACCAGGTGGACGCCACGGTCATTGCCGTGGTGCCGGTCGGTGCCTTGCTGAAGACGTCGAGCGGCAAGATTCGACGCCAGGCGTGCAAGCGCGCCTTCCAGCTCGGAGACATCGAAGTGCTCGAACGATCGGACATGGCCAAGGACAGCGCTTCATGAGCCCTGTCGAGCCGCTCCAGCTCGATCGGGCCCTGGGGGATCCCGGCAGCGACGACGGGCCCCTCGGGTTCTCGTGGGCCGTCCGATTGGACGAGGGTGAGGAGTTCCCTACGGAGGCTGCCGCAGAGCTGGAGCGACTCGGCGTGTCCAGTCGCTACGTTCCGGCTCACGTGGGCGGCGCTCTACGCTCTTTCGAAGAACTCGCGTGCACCCTTCGAGCGATTGCGCGGCGAGACGTGACGCTCGCCGTCGGTCATGGGAAAACGTTGCTCGGGACGCTGCCCATATTTCTCGCGGGAGACTCTACGCTGAAGGCGCGCGTGGCCGAGCGCGTCCTCGCCGGAGAACCGATTGCGCTTGCCCTTACCGAACGCAACAACGGAACTGACCTGCTTTCGAGTGTGACCTGGGCCGAGGGGTCCTCGGTGCGATCGGTCAACGGCGAAAAGTGGCTCATCAACAACGCGACCCGGGCAACGGCTGCTTCGGTCTTTGCGCGCACCCGCCAGCAAGGCGGACCGCGCGGGTTCTCGTTGCTCTTCATGGACAAGCGCGAAGCCCAGGGGGCCTACGCGACGCTGCCGAAGATCCGGACCCACGGAATTCGAGGAGCCGACATCAGCGGCATTCGTTTCGAGAATGCGCCGTGCTCCACCCAGCCCATCGGTGGAGAGGGGGCCGGGCTGTCGATCGTTCTCAAGACGTTCACCGTCACTCGGACGCTCATCGCGAACGTGGCCGTCGGCGCCATAGATTCCGCATTGCGCATTGTAGTTGCATTCGCTCGCGCGCGATCGCTCTACGGCGGCACCGTCCTCGAAATTCCGCACGCCCGCGCTGCGCTATGCTCCGCCGCCGCGGATCTCCTCGCCTGCGAAGCCGTGTCCTTGGCCGGAGCGCGGATGCTGCACTCGGCGCCCGAAGAAGCGACCTTCTGGTCTTCTGTGCTCAAGTATCACGTGCCAACCACGGCCGAGCGCCTCGTCCGCGATCTCGGTGTGGTCTTCGGGGCCAGGCACTATTTGCGCGAAGGTGACGCCTCGGGAATGTTCCAAAAAATTCAGCGAGACATCGGCATTCTGAGCGTATTCGACGGCAACACCCTCGTGAACTTGTCCAACATCGTTCTTCACGCGAGTGCACTGAGCCGTGGCGCTGGCGAATTCGTGTCGAATGCAGCGCGACTTCTCGTCCCAGTCGACGAGATCGACCCGCGCCGCCTGGCGATTGTCGCCCATCGGGTGCATGGTGCCGAAGAGGCCGCGCGGGACGCGCTCGCCCACCTGTCCGGGCGCAACCATGCCGAGATTCTCCGACCCATGCTCGAGCAGGTCGTGGTTAGGGCTCACGCCATTCGCACGAAGATGGCGTCCTTCGCGCCGCGGGGCCCGTTCGATGTGACGCCCGAGCTGGTAAACCTCGCTAGTCGGTACGCACGCATCGCTGCGGCCGCCCTTTCGGCGAGCGTCTTCGTTCACAGTGCGCCTCGGCTGGGTGGCCTTATCGCGGCCGGGGATTGGCTCGTTCTCTCGCTGGCACACGAATTGGGCGAAGGGGAATGGTCGCCGGGCGCGGTTCAGGGATGTCGCGAGCGACTGCTCGAATTTATCCTCCACGCCACCGAGCGACGCGTTTCCTTTTCGCTTTTATCCGACTGCGATAGTGGAGGAAGTTGATGACGATCAAAATGCCGCCGACCGAAGAAGCGCTGCGCGAATGGATGATTGCGGCCGTGGCTCGACTCGCGCGTGTCGACGTGGCGACCGTGGGACCGGCGACCGCTTTCGAGGACCTCGGCTTAAGTTCGCTCGTTGCGGTGACGCTCGCGAGCGAGTTGTCCGATGCGTTCGGCATCGAGGTCGATGCGTTAATCACGTGGGACTACCCCACCATTGGGGCCGTTGCTCAAGCGCTCTCGAAAGGTCATGTCGCCGGCTCGCTCGCGGAATAGAAAACCATGTGGGAACCGGAGCTCTGTCGAGCCAGCGAATCGCTCGAAGAGCGCCTGGGCGATCCGAACGACCCGCACCAGAGGCTCTCGTTCGCTCGCGCATTGGATTTGGACGAGCGCGACGCGTATCCCGATGCCGCGTCCGCGTTGCTCGACGAGCTGGGCATCGGCCGCTACTACGTCCCGGTTTCCGACGGCGGTCGGCTGTCGAGTTATCCGGAGCTCGCCGGGATCTTCCGTGCAGTCGGACGCCGCGATCTCACTGCCGCGATTGCCCACCACATCACGTTCGGCGGGGCGGTTCACGTGTGGACGGCCGGGTCGCCGACTCAGCGGCGAGAAGTCGCCGCTCATATTGCCGCGGGCGGCCGAATGGGCCTTGCCTATCACGAGCAGGCGCACGGTAGCGACTTCCTGGCCACGGAGACGACCTGCATGCCAGTTGCCGGAGGCTACCAGCTGACCGGCGAGAAGTGGTTCGTCAACAACGCGACTCGTGGCGAGGTGCAAACTGTGTTTGCTCGGACGGACCCGAAAGGCGGTCCCCGTGGCTTCTCGTTATTTCTCGTCGATAAACGCAAATTGCCCGACAATAGCGTCGCGCATCTCCCGCGTCTCAAGACCCACGGCGCGCGAGGCGCCGACTTCAGCGGAATTCGCTTCACGCAGGCGCCGCTGCCTTCGGACGCGTTGATTGGCCGTCTCGGCGAGGGAATGGAGCTCACGTTGCGTTCATTCCAGATTACTCGAGCGCTCCTTCCTGCTCTGTCGCTCGGAGCGGCCGACACCGCCCTCAGGACGGTGGTGGACTTTGCGGCGCACCGGCAAATCCACGGGACGACCGTCTTCGCGCTACCCCGGCCGCGTGCGTTCCTCGTCGACGCTTTCATCGATTTGCTCGTGTGCGAGTGCGTCGTGGTGGGTTCCGCGCGGGCGTTGCACGCGGCCCCGGAGGAGATGCGTTTTTGGTCGGCCGCGTGCAAGGCCTTCGTTCCTTCGACGGTCGAACGCATGCTCGCAAACCTAGGCGAGATCCTCGGGGCCCGATCATTTCTGAGAGAAGGGCAACGGTTCGGGATCTTCCAGAAGATCGTGCGCGACCACGGCGCCGTGCCGATGTTTCATGCCGGTGGCTTCATGCTGTTGCAAACGGTAGGAATGGGATTGTCTCAGATCGCCATGTTCCGCTCCGGCGCGAGCGCTGCTGAAAAGGCACACTTCGCCGAGGTTCTTGGTGCGATCTTCAGTCTCGATCAAACTCTCCCGGGGTTCGATCCTGGTCGACTGCGGCCTTATGCCCGCCTCCGGGATCCGAAGCTCGGCTTTGATCTTTTGTTCGAGCGACTGCGGAGCCCCGTAGGGCTCGACGGGGTCGAAGGTGCGGTCTTGCGCGTACTGGCTTCGCTTGGGGATGCACTCGATCGGTCGATTCGCGAAGAGGACGCCGCATTCGCACGTTGTCGAGATGTCCTCGACGCGCAAGCTCCCGAGCTCTTCGAGTTCGCGGAGCGAGCGTGCGCCTTTCACGCCGCCGCTGCCTGCGCTCAGATATGGTTGCACAATCGGCACCGCATGGAGCCATTCCTTGCTGGAGGCGAATGGCTCGCGTTGTCGTTGTCGAGGATCCTCCGCCGAATCGGCGTCGTGGTCCCGACGCCCCCGTCATTCAGAGAGACGGCCGCCGAGCACTTGCTTCGCCTCCAGCTGGACCAGCGTGCGTTATCCATCGCCCCATGGAAGCTCGCAGGCCCTCTACCTCGGTGACCGGTTCTTCACGTACCGGACCGATCCGTGGTCCGTCTCGATGATTCGGCCCCGCCTCTTCGTGACGAGCGCGAGCCGCTGGTCCCGGTCGGGTGCCCCGACCGGTGCAACGAGCTGGCCCCGATCGGGTAGAGCCGCAAGCCACGCGGCCGGAAGGCTCTCTACCGCGAACGTGACGGCAACCTTCGTGGCATTTCCCCAGCGCCCGGCGCTCTCGACCGCATCCGCCACCACGATTTCGACATTCGAATCGTCGCGAAGTGAGGCCCGCCCCAAGGACGCGAGATCCGAATCGATCTCGAATGTCAAAACTCGACCCTCGGGTCCGACGATGAACGCCGCCAGGGCTGCGCCGTACCCGGAGCCGGTTCCGAGCTCGACGAGACTATCGCCGGGAGCGAGACCGAGGAGGCGGTACGACAGGAGATAGGCGTGCGGTGCGCTGATGGTCGCGAGTCCACTCGCGTCCAGTGGAAGCGGGATGTCGTCGGCACTGCGCTCGATATCGACGGGCTGAACGAACCTCTCGCGCGGTACTTCGAGGAGCGCATCGAGATGGCGAGGGTTGAACGGTCCCAGCTGCTTGGCCACTGCGTCGACCAAAGACAGTCTGCAGCCGCGAGCGACCTCGCGCAGCTCCGGAGCGAGCAGCGCAGTCTGACGCTCGTCCGCATCCGCCAGTCGATGCGCAAGGGACACGAGCCACTCTCGCCTTTGATCGAGCCGCAGCTCGGCCATTTTTCTTCGGAACGCGACGGTGAACAAAACCGGTTGTGCACTCACGGCGCGGCCCTCCGAGCGACTCGAGCGGATCTGGACCAAAGTCGATGCCTTGGACCCCCCCCTCGAGCGAGCTTAGCTTGACGGCCCTCCGATCGCCCGCCCGCGCCGGCTCGCCGGGGTCCCCCGTGTGCCCGAAGGGACCGGATCACCCCTCAGTCCGATCGAACGGCGATCTTGCGTGGCTTGGACGCCGCCAATTTCGGCAAGCGAATGAACACCGTTCCCTGTTTGGTGTCAGCACGGATTGCGGCGGTGTCGATTCCGGCGGGAATGCGGAACGTGCGGCTGAAGCTCACGTCGTCGTATTCCCGGACGAACGCAAGGGAAGATTGCTCCGTGGGCTGCCGCTTGCCCTCGACGGTCAGCGTGCTGCCCTCGACCCGGACATCGATCGCCTCGCCCGGCAGGCCCGGAATGTCCGCGACGACAAGAATCTCGTCCCCGTTCTCGAAAACGTCCACCGCTGGGACGACCTCACGTTCGGACGCTCTACTTCTCGGAGTGAAACCATTACCTTCTTGAAGCGCGACTGCATTGCTCATGACTCATCCTCCTCACATGAACTTCACGTGAACCGTTCGATCAAAGCGCCTTTACGGCGATCTGGCGGGGAAGTGTTTCCTTCGCCTTTGGAAGGGTGATCGTCAAAATTCCATCCTTCATCGTTGCGGTGACGGCGTCGGCCTCCACGCGCCCCGGCAAGGGCAACGTGCGCGCGAACGCCAGGGGCACCCTTTCGCGCAACCGCACTTCGTATCCCTCGGGGACATCGCTCTTGCACTCGCCGCGCAGGATGAGCGACCCGTCCTCGACGTAAACGGATAGGTCTCCCTCGGCCAGCCCTGGAACCCGAGCCTTGTAGACGAAGCTATCCTTCGTCTCGAAGGCATTGATCGGCGGCCATACCGTGCGCGAGGCGCGACGGATGGGATCGAGCACGGGCCCGCCGGCCTTCCCATTCCAATCATCGAATACGTGATCGATTCCGCGCTGCAGCAGGCTGAGCGCTCGAAATGTGTCGTCCAAGTCCTTCCATCCGGCGATCATGGCAATCCTCCTCGTGTGAGCGGCAGCAATGGGCCACATGGCGCATGACGCGCCAAAAACGCCCGGCTCTGCGCGTGAACGGCCTCCGCTTGAACGCGGCCGATCTGCGCGTCGTCTCGAGCTCACTTCACAGGTAACCACTGCCGTTTGGGCGTAAAGGGCTCTGGCGATTGGCTCTCCTATTTCTCTTACGAGGCCAGGGAGCCCATCGATCCGACGTGCGGTGGACGCCGGCCCGACCCGGAAGTAGACGTCAGCACTTCGATGATCGACGCAAAGCGAATGGCTGCGCGCGCGGCCTTGGGCGAGATCGGCGATGGCCGCATCATCGGCCTGGGCAGTGGCTCGACAGCCCAGCTGTTCGTGGAAGAGCTCGGGGCCCGCGTTCGCGACGGGCTCCGTATCGTGGGTGTTCCCACGTCGGAGTCCACGCGGGTCCACGCGGCCAGCTTGGCGATTCCGCTCTTGGCGGACGACGGTCCATGGTCGATCGACGCCACCGTCGACGGCGCCGACGAAGTGAGCGCAGAGCTCGATCTCATCAAGGGTGGCGGCGGTGCTCACGCGCGAGAGAAGATCGTCAACTACGCTTCGGCGCGGAACATCGTGATCGTCGACGCGACCAAGATGTCGACGCGGCTCGGCGAGCGCCGAGCCGTCCCCGTCGAGGTATTGCCATTCGCGCACGTGACGACTTCGGGGCATCTCGCGCGTTTCGGACAACCCATCTTCCGCTTGTCCAGCGGCAAGCCGTTCCGGACGGACGCGGGCAATTTCATTTATGATTTGAAGACGGGGCCAATCGACGACGCATTCGAATTGGATCGTGCGCTGCATTCAATCCCGGGTGTCGTCGAGGCCGGCCTGTTCATCGGTCGGGCCGACGTCGTGCTCGTCGCCGACGCCGGCGGAGTTCGGCGTCTCGAGCGCAAGCGTTTGCCGCGGGGTTCGTGAATGTCGAGTCTTCCGATGCGCGTCATGCAGCTCGTCCAGCCGGCCGCCGCGAGCGCCCATCCCCTGCGTGCCGTCGAACGAAGCGTTCCCGCGCCCGGCAGCGGTGAGATTCTGCTCCGGGTGGCGGCCTGCGCCGTCTGTCGCACCGACTTGCAGATCTGCGAGGGCGAACTCGTCGCTCGCCGGCTGCCGATCGTTCCCGGACACCAGATCGTCGGTCGCGTCGAGGCCATCGGCAGCGGCGTCGACGGCTGGCGTGAAGGCGAACGAGCCGGCGTTGCGTGGCTTGCCGGAACGGACGGATCGTGCGTCCGGTGCCGCGACGGGCGAGAGAACCTGTGCGAGGCCGCCGAGTTCACGGGCTGGGACCGGGACGGAGGGTACGCGGGCATGGCAGTCGCGCGCGCCGACTTCGCGCTGAAGCTGCCTGACGGCTTCGCCGATCTCGATGCGGCCCCTCTTCTGTGCGGTGGGGTCATCGGTTATCGATCGCTCAAGGTAAGCGGGATTCGGCCGGGAGGGCGGCTCGGTCTCTATGGCTTCGGGGCATCCGCGACGCTGGCCGTGCAAGTGGCGCGTCATTGGGGCTGTCGCGTCTTCGTGTGCACTCGCTCGGCGGGCGAGCGCGCCCGCGCTCTTGCTCTCGGGGCCGAATGGGCCGGCGGATACGACGACAGGCCTCCCGAGCCGCTCGATGCCGCGATCACCTTTGCGCCGGCGGGGAGCGTCGTTGCGGCTGCGCTTCGCGCCGTGGATCGCGGAGGCTCCGTCGCCATCAACGCGATCCATCTCGACCGCTTGCCCGAGATGCCGTATGCGGATCTCTGGTGGGAGCGATCGCTGCGGAGCGTGGCGAATTTCACGCGACGGGACGCCGTCGAATTCCTCGATCTCGCCGCGCGCATTCCCGTGCGAACAGAGCGCGAGGTATACCCCCTGGCAGACGCGAACATCGCGCTCGAGCGGCTCGCCCGCGGCGAAGTCCGGGGGTCTGCCGTTCTGGATTGCTCCTAGGCTTTCGGCCCGAAGCCGTCGGGACTTGAGTCCCGGAGCCGTTTGGCCGACCTACGCAAGCCGCGCGAGCGCCGCGATCGTCAGGTCACGAAAGTCGGCTATCACGAGTGCGCAGTCGCGAAGCTCGTCCGGCGTGTGCGTGGTCGTCACGCCGACCACCGGCATCCCGGCCGCCAGCCCGGACGCGATGCCCGCAAGCGAGTCTTCGAACACAATGCATCCGGCGGAATCCACGCCCAACCGCGACGCCGCTGTCAGGTAGATCTCGGGATCGGGCTTGCTGCGTGTGACTTCCGCTTCGCCCACGACGACGTCAAATTGCCGTCGGAGGTCGAGCCCGTCGAGGACGAAGTCGATGTTCTCCTTCGGAGCTGACGTTGCGACGGCGATCCGCAGCCCGGCCGCGCGCGCTACGACGAGGAAGGGGACGAGTCCCGGGAGCGGCGCACGAAGCGGGCGGTACGCGTCGCGGTAGGCCTCTTCCTTTTCGACCTGATAGGCGTGCACTTCCGAGTCCGAGAGGGCCTCGCCGAAAATGTGACGAATGTTGTCGCGGTTACGCCGGCCGCTCATCTCTCGCCGAAACTCGTCCGGAGTCAGCGTGCGGCCGTGCCGTGCGGCCAGCGCTATCCATGCGCGTTCGTGGAACGGTATGTCGTCGACGATGACTCCGTTCATGTCGAAGAGGAGCGCCTGCAGCATCGGGCCTAGCCCCGCACCGCGTCACACGCGGCGATCCGGCCGGCGGGGCATGCGACCTCGTGCGGTGAGCGCCGCGCCGGATTCGATCGAACCGTGTCACGGCCGCCAGAAATGGGTCGGGAGGTGAGGATGGGATTCGAACCCACGTATAAGGGATTTGCAATTGCCGCAGACGTGACCCGGCCGGTCGCGAAGTGTGACTTTCCCGACGTTTTCGATCTGCCAGGCGACCGGCCGCGACCTGTCGGGCTACCCGTTTGCACCCCATTTGCGCCTTGACGTGGGCCCGAAGATAGCTCCGGTATCGACTCGTCGAGGGGCGCGAGCCATCCGAGGCCCAGCTCTGAAGCTGTCCGCGCGGCGCGCTTGTAGAGGTAGATCATCGCGCTCGACCGATGCCCCGTACGGTCGGTGACCCACGCCTCAGTGCGCCCGGCCGCAAGCGCCAGCGTAACGAATGTGCCGCGCAGATGTCTCGCACGTGCGAAGCAGGGTGCCCTTGCGCTGCCCCCCCCACCGATCGAGAACTGCGCGAAGTAGTGGCCGCTCGCCGTGCGGATGAGGGTCCCGGCGTGTACGTCGGCGCTCTCGCGTTGTACCTTCGTGGTCATCGGGACTCGTACTCCTGGTCAGGCTCGGGGCCGCTGCAAACGGCGCCCGGGCACGGGCTGGCCGGCCACGATGTCAAAGGTGTGGGTCATGGCCGCGACGATGCGAGCTGGCGCAACCGCTCATGCGATAGACCGAGCAAGGCGCCGGCATCTCGCAAACTGATACGGGCCTTGCCCGTGAGCGCCGCGGCGGCCTGGCGGGTAGTCTTGCGCAGAGCCGCGTCGGCTCGATCGGCCGCCCTTTGCGTACGCCGGTACTCACTGAGCTTCGCGCGGAGTGCGGGCGGCAGCTTGAAGCGTTCGGACAACTCGGCCGACCGCGCAATCGTCTCAGCGTCGGGCCCGAGCACGTCCACGCACGTCGCGAGCGCCTCTCGGATGTAGCGCCGCGCGGCCTCGAGAGAGCGCCCCCACGTGACGCACCCGCGAACACTTGGGATGGATACGTGCCAGCCCCCCTCGTCCGGTTCGAACGTCACCGCGAATCGTCTCACCTTGTCAGCCATCCTTTCCCGTAGCAGGGCTCCATGGCTCGCTCGATCGCGTGCAGCGTGCCCTTCTTGATGTCTCCCGGGTGCATTGCGACCGTCGTCGCGCATTCGCCGCAGGCGCTCACGAAGCGTTTATGGGATCCAACTTGCCTCACCTCGACGGCGCCGTTTCCGGGTGAGCGCCCGGATGACCTCACGCGCTGTCAAGGATAGAAGCGTGTCACCTGGGTAACAATGTGTCGATGCACGTTGACAGAAAGCGGCGGCAGACCGCGAAGTAACTTTCGCTCATCGGCGTCCGGCAACGCGAGCAGCGGCGCCACCACGACGCAAATCGTCAGCAAGCACCATGTCGACCGCTTCTGCGGCCTTGCGGTACGCGTCCTCGGGGTTGTGCGTCACGACGTCGAACTCGAGAGCGTGCGGGGACGAGCGGCCGCGCGCGAGACCAAACATTATGAGCGCTGTGACGCACACGGAGCAAGCTCTTGGGTGGCCGACCGTGCGGGAGCCGGCCCGCCTTCTGGTCGGGGTGCAAACGGAGGTGCAAACGCAGTCGCACTCTCCTGGAATCGACGGACGCGAACCGCCTGGAATTACTGGAGAGGTGAGGATGGGATTCGAACCCACGTATAACGGATTTGCAATCCGCTGCCTGACCACTTGGCTACCTCACCGCGTTCGGATCGCCCGCGCACCATGCCACACTCGGTCCGTCCCGCAAAGGCACGCGGAGGGGCACGGTCATCGAATGCCGTCGCAGACCGCGCGACCCATCTCCCGAGTCGAGATCGCGCGATCGCGACTCATGTCTCCGGTACGTGCGCCGGACGTGATTGCGGCATCGACAGCATCTTCGACGGCGCGTGCCTCGCTCTCGAGCCCCAAGGAGTGGCGAAGTAGCATCGCGACGCTCATGATCGTACCCAGCGGGTTGGCGATTCCTCTTCCCGCGATGTCCGGTGCGGATCCATGGATCGGCTCGTACAGGCCGCGTGTTCCCTCGCCGAGCGATGCGCTCGGCACAAGGCCGAGCGAGCCGGCCAGCACCGCGGCTTCGTCGGTCAAGATGTCACCGAACATGTTCTCCGTCACGACCACGTCGAAGCCCTTGGGGGCAGTCAAAAGCCGCATGGCGCACGAGTCGACCAGCTGATGCTCGAGCCGTACCGCCGGTTCCTGGGCCCCCACCTCAATGGCGATCTCACGCCACAAGCGCGACGACTCGAGCACGTTTGCCTTGTCGACGGAGGTGACCAGTTTGCGCCGTCCTGCGGCGAGCCGAAAGGCCAGTCGCACCACGCGGCGGATCTCCTCGTCCGTGTACTCCAGCGTGTCAACGGCGCGGGTGCGACCTCCCACGGTCTCGCGCAGGCGCGGCTTGCCGAAATACAATCCACCGGTGAGTTCGCGCACGAATAGGATATCGACCCCTTCGATCCGCTCCGGTTTGAGGGGCGACGTGTCGGCGAGTGCCGGGTGAACCCGGACGGGCCGAAGGTTCGCGTACAGACCGAGTGCTCGACGTATGCCGAGCAGCCCCTGCTCCGGGCGGACTTTCGCGCGGGGGTCGTCCCACTTCGGACCGCCGACGGCGCCGAGCAGAATCGCATCGGCGCCTCGACAGGCCGACACGGTGTCGGCAGGCAGCGGGTCTCCTGTCGCGTCGATCGCCGCGCCGCCGATCAACTGTTCGGAGAACGCGAATCGGTGTCCGAACCGAGCTGCAACCCGATCGAGCACGCGCCGGCCTTCGGCCACGATCTCCGGACCGATGCCATCACCCGCCAGGAGGACCAAGTTCGCCATCATGTCTCTTGCACCTTCATCCGGTTTGCCGCGTCCCGCGCGACGGCCAATCCGTATTCGATCCCGTCGACGAGCGCGAGCCAGGAGGCCTCGATGACGTCCGAAGATGCGCCAACCGTAGTCCACCGCTCCTCGCCGAAGCCGTTTTCGATGAGGACGCGCACCGTGGCGGACGTGCCGACGACACCGTCCAGAATGCGGACCTTGTAGTCCTCGAGCCGGATGCCGTTGACCGCCGGATAGGCCCCGGAAAGTGCCTTTCGCAGCGCCGCGTCCAGCGCGCTTACCGGCCCATTGCCTTCGGCTGCGGTGTGCACGGCCGTGCCTTGGACGCGAATCTTGATGGCTGCATCGGCGTACGAGTCGTCGGCCGCTCGCTTGTGGACGATCACCTTGTAATCGAGCAGATCGAACGGAGGCGCGTAGCCCGGCAACTGCCGGCGCATGAGCAGCGCGATCGACGCGTCCGCCGACTCGAAAGCGTAGCCGCGCGCCTCGAGCTCCTTGACGCCGCGCAAGACGGCCTGATCCCCGCCGCCTTCCAGTGTCATGCCGTACTCTTCGGCTTTTGCGATGACGTTTGCGCGCCCCGACAGCTCGCTCACCACCACGCGCGTACGGTTGCCCACGAGTGCCGGATCGACGTGCTCGTAGGCCCGAGGATGGCGTCGAATCGCTGCGACGTGAATTCCACCCTTGTGCGCGAAGGCGCTGCGGCCAACGTACGGTGCGTGTGCGTCGGGCGCCATGTTGGCGACCTCGGCGACTTCGCGTGCGGCGTGAGTGAGCTCCACCAAGGCCCCGTCGCGCAAGCAGCGTCGCCCGAGCTTGAGCTCGAGCGTGGGTGCGATCGTGCACATGTTCGCGTTACCGCACCTTTCACCATAGCCGTTCACGGTCCCCTGCACGTGCGTGGCGCCACCCATGACCGCGGCCAGCGAATTGGCTACGCCGCAGCCCGTATCGTCGTGGGCGTGGATGCCGACGGGTCCGGCGAGCTCGCGGGTGACCGTTCGAACACGTTGCTCGATCTCCCAGGGCAGAGTGCCGCCGTTGGAGTCGCAAAGCACGACGACCTCGGCGCCTGCGCCCGCCGCAACCCGGAGCGTCTCCATCGCGAAGGAGGCGTCAGCCCGGCAGCCGTCGAAGAAGTGCTCGGCATCGTAGACGACCCGACGCCCGCGGCTCACGAGGAGGGCGACCGTTTCCGCGATCATTCTCAGGTTCTCGTCGGCGCTGACGCGCAGCACCTCGCGAACCTGGAAAAGCGACGATTTGCCGACGATGGTGCAGACGAGTGCGCCCGTCGCCAACAGCGCAGCTACTTGGGGATCGTCCTCTGCGGTGGTGCCTGCGCGTCGCGTGGAGCCGAACGCCGCGATCGTGGCATTCTCCCACTGGATGTCCCGAGCGCGCTCGAACGCTTCGACGTCTTTGGGATTCGATCCCGGCCATCCGAGCTCGATGAAATCGATTCCGAGCTTATCGAGGATGCGTGCGATGTGAATCTTGTCGAGTGCCGACAAGCTCACCCCTTCGCGCTGCGATCCGTCGCGCAGCGTCGTGTCGTAGAGGTGGATCGAGTCAGGCGTGACTGGCTTCATAACGATCGATGTCTCCGACGCGGTCGAGCAGGTACCCGAGCTCGTCCACGCCGTGTACGAGACACTGCTTGGCGAACGGATCGATGCCGAACTGCGCGATCGGCTTGCCGTCGAGCGACAGTGTTTGAGCCGGAAGGTCGACCGTGAGGCGCGCGCGCGAATCGGTGCGTCGTGCGGCGACCACGCGAGCATGAACGACCGCGTCGACGGCGACCGGAAGAAGCCCGTTTTTCATCGCGTTTTGCTTGAAAATATCGGCAAACGAGGGTGCCACGATGGCACGAAGGCCCCAGCCCACGAGCGCCCAGGGGGCATGCTCGCGCGAGGAACCGCAGCCAAAGTTGGCGCCGGCCACGAGGATCTCTGCGCCGGCCGCGTCCGGGCGGTTGAGCGGGAAGTCGGGATCCGGCGTCCCATCAGCCCGCAAGCGCCAGTCGGCGAACACGCTTGCGCCAAGCCCATGCTTGTCGGTCACTTTGAGAAAGCGCGCCGGGATGATCTGGTCCGTGTCGACGTTGTCCACCGGCAGCAGGACGTACGTCGAGGTCAACGAAGTGAACGGCGTACGCGCTTCGATGGTCATCTGCTGCCTCCCGAGCGTGCGAGCAACGTGCGTGGATCGACAACCCAGCCTGTCACCGCTGCCGCAGCAGCCGTGAGCGGCGAGGCAAGCAGTGTTCGCCCCCCACGCCCCTGACGGCCCTCGAAATTTCGATTGCTGGTGCTCACGGCGTATTGACCCGGACTGAGCTGGTCGCCGTTCATCGCGATGCACATCGAGCAGCCGGCCTCACGCCACTCGGCGCCGGCATCCCGAAACACGACATCGAGGCCCTCGGCTTCGGCTTGGTGCTTGATGGCCTTCGATCCCGGAACGACCAGGACGCGCACGCCCGCGGCAACCTTGCGATGACGCATCATGGCCGCCGCCGCACGCAGATCGCCCAGTCGGGAGTTGGTGCAAGACCCAATGAAGACGACGTCGATTCGCTGCCCCGCGATGGCCGCCCCTGGAACGAGACCCATGTACTCGAGCGCCTTGGCGAGCGCCGCGCGGTCCGACGCATTGCCCATGGAATCCAGCGCTGGGACGCGCCCCGTTACGGGAATGGCCATGGCCGGGTTCGTTCCGTACGTGATCATCGGCGCGAGCGCCGTCGCGTCGAGCGTGACGGCGGCATCGAACTTCGCGCCTTCGTCGCTTCGGAGGGTGCGCCAACAGTCGACGGCGATTCGCCACGCGTCGCCCTTCGGCGCGAACCTCCGGCCGTCGAGCCAGGCGAATGTCGCCTCGTCCGGAGCGATCATCCCGGCGCGGGCGCCGGCCTCGATCGACATGTTGCAGATGGTCATGCGCGCTTCCATGTCGAGCGCTTCAATCGCAGAGCCCCGGTACTCGATGACGTGTCCCGTCGCGCCCCCGGTTCCGATCTTGGCGATCAGCGCCAAAATGACATCCTTTGCGCCCACCCCGGGCGGCAGCGACCCGTCGACGCGCACCTCGAGTGTCTTGGGCTTGCTTTGCAGCAGACACTGCGCGGCCAACACGTGTTCGACCTCACTCGTGCCGATCCCGAACGCAAGCGCCCCGAAGGCGCCGTGCGTCGACGTGTGGCTATCGCCGCACACGATGGTCCGCCCCGGCTGGGTAAGCCCGAGCTCCGGGCCGATGACGTGTACGATTCCCTGGTCCGCCGACTCGAGGTCGTACAGGCAAATGCCGAACTCGGCGCAGTTCGCCTGCAGCTTCGCGAGCTGCGCCTGCGCCTGCGGATCGACGACGGCAAGCTTTCGCGGCAAGGTCGGCGTCGAGTGATCCATCGTGGCGAACGTCCGGTCGGGGCGGCGCACCCGCAGCCCACGGCTACGCAGTCCATCGAACGCCTGCGGCGACGTGACCTCGTGAACCAGATGAAGATCGACGTACAGCACCGTGGGGGCCGAGGCCTCCTCCCTTACGACGTGCGCGCCCCAAACCTTGTCGAACAGCGTCTTCGGTTCCGTCATGGACGACCCTCCTCTATGGGGCCCGTCGGGGCCGGTGCCGCGGCCAAGCGATCGTTCGAAGCCCGGCCCTGTCCGAGGCTCGCGAGCATCCGGTTGAGCGCCTTGAGGTAGGCCTTGGCGCTTGCCACGATGATGTCGGTGTCGGCGGCATTGCCGTGGCAGACGGGTGCGCTCGCGACTTCACGCTGTGCCTTCTGCGCGTGCCGCTCCGAGAGCGCGCGAACGCGCACGCTCACTTCGCCGAGCGCGTCGATCCCCTCGGTGACCGATCGGACCGAAAACTCGATGAGTTCCGAGGGTGCTCGAATGAGTGCATCGATCGCCTTGTAGGCCGCGTCCACGGGCCCCGTGCCGACCGACGCGTGCACGTGCACGCGCCCGTCCGGGCCGCGCAAGCGAACCGTCGCGGTGGGCATTCCCTGCATGCCGCACGCTACCTGCAGCCCTTCGAGCGCGAACAGCTCGTCTTGTGGCTTGGCATCATCGTGGACGAGCGCCTCGAGGTCGGCGTCGGCCACCGCTTTGCGCCGATCGGCGAGCGACTTGAATCGCGCAAAAATGCGGTTGAGCGCGGCGTCGTCGAAGCTGTACCCAAGCTCTCCGAGCCGCGCTGCGAGCGCGGCACGGCCAGAATGCTTGCCGAGCACGAGTCGCGTTTGCGTCGCGCCGACGCTTTCTGGGCGCATGATCTCGTAGGTCGCCTGGTGCTTGAGCATTCCGTCTTGATGGATGCCCGACTCGTGCGCAAACGCGTTCGCTCCGACGATGGCCTTGTTCGGGGGCACGACGACCCCGGTCACAGTGCTGACGAGGCGGCTGACCCGCACGAGCTGGGTCGAGTCGATACCCGTTCGGAGCCCGAACTTCGTGGACCTCGTCGCGAGGGCCATCACGACCTCTTCCAAAGACGTGTTCCCCGCGCGCTCGCCGATGCCGTTGATCGTCACCTCCGCCTGACGGGCGCCCGCGGCGATGCCGGCGAGCGTGTTAGCGGTCGCGAGACCGAGATCGTCGTGGCAATGAACCGAGATGACGACGCCATTCGCCCCAGGAACGTTCGCCCGAATGGCCTGGATCAGTGCTCCGAATTCGTCGGGAGTCGTGTACCCGACGGTGTCGGGGATGTTCAGTGTCGTAGCGCCGGCGCGTATGGCTCGCGCGAGTGCCTCGAAGAGAAACTCTGGTTCGCTGCGGCCAGCGTCCTCGGGGCTGAACTCGACGTCGTTGCACAAGCTCTTCGCGTGGCCGACCATGTCCGCTACCCGGGCAAGCACGTCCACGCGCGTCATCCGAAGCTTGTGCTTCATGTGCAGATCGGATGTCGCCAAGAACACATGGATGCGCGGTCGCGCGGCGGGGCGCACGGCCTCCCACGCTCGGTCGATGTCCGCGCGGCCTGCGCGTGCGAGCCCGCACACGATCGGGGGTAGGTCCCCGGGCCTCCCTTCGACGATCTGGGCGCCTACGGCCTCGGCAATCGCGCGCACCGCCGCCAAGTCGTCGGGCGACGCTGCAGGAAATCCGGCCTCGATGACGTCGACCCCGAGTCGCGCCAAGGCTCGCGCAATTTCGAGCTTCTCGGCCGACGTCATCGTCGCGCCCGGCGACTGCTCACCGTCGCGCAGCGTCGTATCGAAGATCCGCACGTAGTCCGTCTCGGTCGTCGAGGCGGGGTCGTGCCGAGTCATTCTTGCGGCTCGACTTTGACCGGGTCCAAAAATGGCATCATGGCCCTCAGCTTTTCGCCGACGGCCTCGACGAGCAGATCGCGCTCCTTCACCCGCTGTGCGGAGAACCATTTGCGCCCGGTCTCGTTCTCTTCGATCCACTTGCGGGCGAACTGCCCCGAGCGAATCTCTTCGAGGAGTTTGCCCATCGTCTCTTTGGTGCGCGCGTCGACGACGCGTGGGCCCGAGACGTAGTCTCCGTACTCCGCCGTATCGCTGATGGAGTAGCGCATGTATCGAAGGCCTCCGCGGTACATGAGGTCGACGATCAACTTGAGCTCGTGCAAGCACTCGAAGTAAGCCACCTCCGGCTGATAGCCGGCGTCGACGAGCGTGCCGAATGCCGCCTTGACCAACGCGCTTACGCCGCCGCAGAGCACGGCTTGTTCGCCGAATAGGTCCGTCTCCGTTTCCTCGGCGAACGTCGTCTCGAGGACCCCCGCGCGCGCCGCGCCGAGGGCCGCCGCGTACGACAGTGCCAGCTGGTGCGCCGCCCCGCTTGCGTCTTGGTGGACTGCGATGAGCGCCGGCACACCCTGACCGGCCTGGAATGTCTCGCGTACGCGGTGGCCGGGTCCCTTGGGTGCGATCATGCTCACGTCGACGCCGGCTCGTGGCGAGATGGTGCCGAATCGGATGTTGAACCCGTGTGCGAACATGAGTGTCTTGCCGGGGCCGAGGTGGGGCGCGATCTCGGCCGCGTACACCTTGCCCTGCGACGTGTCCGGGATGAGGATCATGACGACGTCGGCCCATGCCGCAGCTTCCGCGACCGGTAGCACCTTGAGCCCGGCGGCCTTTGCCTTCGCGACGCTCTTGCTCGACGCGTGAAGACCGACCCTCACGTCGACGCCGCTGTCCTTCAGGTTCAGCGCGTGCGCATGACCCTGCGAACCGTACCCGATGATCGCGACCTTCTTCGCACGGATGATCGCGAGGTCGCAGTCCTTGTCGTAGAAGATCTTTGCCATTGTCGTCGGTTCCTTTTTCGTATTCGTTGGGCGAGCATGCGCTCGTTTAGGCGGCCCTCATGTCGTCGGGAGGCGGCGGCCGGGTGCTCAGCGGAACGCGATCGGCGGTCGCCTCGGCGCTCCGGACCATCGCGACGACCCCTGTGCGTACCATTTCGACCAAACCAAAGGGCCGCAGTACGTCGACCAAGCCGTCGATCTTGTCTCCCGTTCCCGTGATCTCGGCGACGAGCGCTTCCGGTCCGACGTCGACGACGCGCGCCCGAAAGACGTCGCACAATCGCATCACCTCGCTACGAATGTTGGCGTCTGCGCGCACCTTGATGAGCGCGAGCTCGCGCACCATCGTCGCCGCTTCGCTCGTGTTCTCGACCCACAAGACGTTCACGAGCTTGTACAGGTTGGCTTCGATGCGCCTCGCTCCGTCGTCGTCGGCGTCGAGGACGATCGTCATGCGCGAGACTCCCGGCCGTTCGGTTCGGCCGACCGTCAGCGAGACGATGTTGTAGTTGCGCCGGCGAAGGAGCGACGTCACCCGGTTAAGCACCCCGGGCAGGTCCTCGACGTACGCAATGAACGTATGGCGGGTGGCATGGCTCATGACTCAATCCTTTGGTGTCAGTCTGTGCGCCGGAATTTAGTCTGCAGGAGTCAGGGGTAAAGGTGGAATGCAATCGACGCTTGCCGAACCTAGTCGTCGTCGGCCGTTTCGACGATGGGGCTCGGTCGGCGAATCATGTCGTGAAGATCCGCCCCCGCGGCGACCATGGGGTAAACGCTGTCCTCTTGCTCGACACGGAAGTCGATGACCGCCGTCTCCTTCGCCGCACGAGCGGTCGCCACCACCGCCGGAATCTGGTCGCGCTCGGTGACCCGCATCCCGAGCAAACCGTGAGCGTCGGCCAGTTTCACGAAGTCGGGGCCCCGCATCGGCGTTGCCGCGTAGCGTCCGCCGTAGAAAAACTGCTGCCACTGCCGGACCATGCCGAGGTAGCCGTTGTTGATGACCGCGACGTGGATTTTGATGCCTTCCTGCGCGCAGGTCGAGAGCTCCGCGGCCGTCATCTGGAAGCCGCCATCGCCGACGACGACCCACACCTCTTCCTCGGGCTTCGCGAGTTTGGCGCCGATCGCGGCCGGTAGGGCGAAACCCATGGTCCCGAGCCCTCCCGAGGTGATGAGCTTGCGCGGAAAGTCGTGCTTGTAATACTGCGCTTCCCACATCTGGTGTTGTCCGACGTCGGTCACGACGAGCGCCTTGCCTTCGGTAATGCGCCAGAGGTCGTGAAGTACGTGCGCGGCGAAGAGCCGGCCGCAGTGCGGCAGCGTTTGAATGTCGCGAACGGCTGAGTCGCCCTTGAGCTCGTGGATCCGCGCGAGCCACGCGCTGCGGTGGCTTTTCGACAGCGCAGGCAATAGCGCACGGAGCGTGTCGGCGACGTCGCCGACGAGGGGCAGATCGACGTGGACGTTCTTGTTGATTTCCGCCGGATCGAGCTCACAGTGGATCTTCTTAGCCCGTGGCGCGTACGTCTCGAGCTTGCCGGTGACGCGGTCGTCGAACCGCATCCCCAGGGCGACGATGAGATCCGACTCTTGAATGGCTCGGTTCACCCAGGCTTCGCCGTGCATGCCCATCATCCCGAGCGACAGCGGGTGCGTCGCAGGGAAGCCTCCCAAGCCGAGCAACGTCGACGCGACCGGAATGCCCGTCTTCTCGACGAACTCGCCCACGAGTTCGCCAGCACCGGCGGCGATCACACCGTGGCCGCAAAATACGATGGGCCGCTCGGAGTGATCGATCATGTCGGCGGCGCGCTTCACGTCCTCGGGCCGTGCTCGGTGGTCCGGGCGATAGCCGGGCAGCCGCACGGGCCGGCCGTCCCAGACGAAGTCGATCGACGCTTGCTGAGCGTCCTTCGTGATGTCGACGAGGACCGGTCCAGGTCGTCCGGAGCGTGCGACGTAGAACGCCTCCCGGATCGTGGGCGCGATGTCTTCCACCCGCGTCACGAGGTAGTTGTGCTTCGTAATCGGTAGCGTGACGCCCGTGATGTCGGTCTCCTGAAAGGCGTCGCTGCCGATCAGCCGCGACGAGACCTGGCCCGTGATGCACACGATGGGGATCGAGTCGAGCATGGCCGTTGCGATCCCGGTCACGAGATTCGTGGCGCCGGGGCCCGACGTCGCAAGCGCGACACCCACGCGCCCGGAAGCGCGCGCGTAGCCGTCGGCCATGTGCGCTGCGCCTTGCTCGTGCCGAACGAGGACGTGGCGGATCGAGTACTTGAGCATCGCGTCGTAGACCGGCATGATCGCCCCGCCGGGGTAGCCGAAGACGACGTCGACGCCCTCGCGCCCGAGGACCTCCCACATGATTTCTGCGCCGGTGCGCGTGCCTTCGCTCCTCGCGCCGCTACTGCCGCCTTCAGCCATGATGTTGTCCTCCGGACAAGACCGCTCCGCTCTTGGCGGACAAATCGAGAACCGCAGGCGGCCGCGTGATCGCACCTTCCGACGCGGACGAAACCAGTGCGGCGTATTTGCCGAGGACGCCGCCCAGTCGCGTGGTGGCACGTGGTACGAATTCGGCGGCGCGCGCTCGTAGATCCGCGTCGACGTCGAGCCGGCGTGCGGCCACGTCGATCCGCACGATGTCGCCGTCGCGGAGCAAGGCGATCGGGCCGCCGTCCGCAGCTTCGGGTGCGATGTGACCGGCCATCATCCCGTAGGTCGCTCCGCTGAAGCGCCCATCGGTCATGAGCGCGACGGAGTCACCGAGCCCGCGGCCCACGATGGCCGCCGTCACGCCCAGCATCTCGCGCATGCCCGGTCCACCGCGTGGACCCTCGTAGCGGATGACGACGACGTCTCCCGGCTGGACCTTTCCGGCCTGCACGGCGGCGAATGCAGCCTCCTCGCCGTCGAAGACGCGAGCCGGTCCGATGTGCTCACCCCGGTCGTGCCCCGCGAGCTTCAGAACGCAGCCTTCGGGCGCGAGGCTCCCGCGCAGAATGGCAAAGCCGCCGCGTGGCTTGATCGCCTTGGCGACGGAGTAAATGACCTTCTGTCCGGGCTCTTCCCGGGCATCGGCGACCTCCTCGAAAAGGGTGCGCCCCGTGCACGTCCGCGTATCGCTCAGGAGACCCGCGTCCCGAAGGCGCAGCCCCAGCAGCCGTTCGCCTCCGGCGCGGTGCATGTCGACGGCCGTGAAGCGGCCGCCCGGCTTGAGGTCGGCGATGACGGGGGTGCGCGCCGAGATGGGGTCGAAATCGTCGATCGTGAGCGGCACCCCCGCTTCGCGCGCGATCGCCAAGAGATGCAGGACGGCGTTGGTCGATCCGGCGGTCGCCGAAACCGAGACGATAGCGTTCTCGAGAGAGGGTCTCGTGATGAGGCTGTGGGGCCGAAGGTCCTCTCGCACCATACGCATGACCGCACGTCCACAAGCGCGCGCGACCTCGTCCTTTTTGGGGTCAGTCGCCGGGACTTCGTTCGCGCCGAGCGGCGACAATCCGAGGAAGGCGATGGCGGTGGCCATCGTGTTGGCCGTGTACTGCCCACCGCAAGCACCCGCACCCGGGCAGGCCTGGTCTTCGAGCAGGCGCAGGTCGCTGCCCGTCATTCGGCCGGCCGCGTGAGCGCCGACGGCCTCGAAGACGTCCTGAATCGTGACGTCGCGCCCGGCGAACCGACCCGGAGCGATCGCTCCGCCGTACAGCATGAGCGAAGGAACGTCGGCCCGCGCCAGGGCCATGACCGTGCCAGGAATGGTCTTGTCGCAACCCGAAAGCGCGACGATCCCGTCGAGCAGGTGTCCCAATGCGAACAACTCGATCGAGTCCGCGATCACCTCACGGGAGACGAGCGATGCGCGCATCCCCTCCGTGCCCATGGTGATCCCGTCGGAAATGGCAATCGTATTGAACTCGACCGGCGTGCCGCCCGCTTGCCGAATCCCGTCTTTGACCTTCTCGGCAAGCGCTCGCAGATGCACGTTGCACGGCGTTACCTCGGTCCAGGTGTTCGCGACCCCGATGAACGGTTTTTCGAGGTCGGCTTCCGTGAAACCCGCCGCCTTCAGCATGGCGCGTGCCGGCGCTCGAGAGGGTCCCTTTTTCAGAAGGTCGCTTCGCATCGGGCTTGTCTCGTGTGGAAAATCGGTTCAAACAAAAGGTCCAAAAAAAAACCCCCGCTCCCCTTTCTGGGGTGCGGGGGCCGAAGGTGGAGGAGGAAGCCTCAGCTCGGCGGCCCGCACCCAGGCCCAATAAGCGCGAGGCCCGATACGAGCGTGGCGCAGACACCAGAAACTACGACGACACCCCGGCCCCGAACGGGGACGACGCACGGAGCTTCCGCGGCACCCAAGCGAACCATCACGACGAAGGGTGAAGGGGACTGTGCGCCGCGTCAAGCAATATGTTTCGGGTCGCTCCACCTGGCTGGGCTCGCACAGCACGAAAAAGCCTGAATTGTTGCCGGTAACGGGCGTTGTCGCGTGCGACCCATCCGCTCGAAAATACCCCGAGCGCCGCTTGGCCTCGTGGCCAAGACGCTTATCGGGGGATGAGCCGTTCGGTACCTGACAGATAGGGGACGAGGGCCTTGGGCAGGCTGACGGTGCCGTCGGCTCTTTGGTGGTTCTCGAGCAGCGGGATGAGAATGCGGGGACTCGCGATGGCGGTGTTGTTCAGTGTGTACGGATACGACAGTTCGCCCTGTGCTCCTTCTCGCGCCCGGCGAACGCGGATGTTCGATCGTCGGCACTGGAAGTCCCCGAGCGTCGAGCACGAGTGCGTCTCACCATAGGCATTCCGGCCCGGCATCCAAGACTCGATTTCGTGCTTTCGTGTTTGGCCTTGGCCGATCTCGCCCGTGCACGCGATCACGACGCGGTAGGGAATCTCGAGCTTGGCGAGGATGGCCTCGGCGTTGCCGAGCAATTCGTAGTGGTGCTTTTCGGCGACCCCTTCATCGGGCTCGCAAAAAACGACCTGCTCGACTTTGGTGAACTGATGCACCCGGTACAAGCCGCGCGTGTCTTTGCCATGGGCCCCGGCTTCGCGGCGAAAGCACGGCGAGATTCCTGCGTACTTCAGGGGTAGGCGGTCGAGGTCGAGCGTTTCGTCGCAGTGCATGCTGACGAGGGGAACCTCGCTTGTACCAATGAGAAATAGCTCATCGGCCGTGATGGCGTAGGCTTCCTCCCGGCCGAGCGGGAAGAACCCCGTACCGACCATGGCGCGCTCTTTCACCATCACGGGCGGCGCGACCAGTTTCAGCCCGCGCTCGACCAACGTGTCGACGGCCAAGCGCAGCACGGCCAGCTCGAGCAGCGCGCCCAGGCCCACGAGTGCGTAAGAGCGGGCGCCCGCGAACCGCCGCGGCCCTTCCCACTCGACACAGCCGAGCGATTCGAGAAGCGTCACGTGGTCTTTGGGCGCGAAGTCGAACCGGGGCGGCGTCCCGACGCGGCGGATCTCGACGTTGTGATCCTCGCCACGGCCGATGGGCACTTCGGGCCGAGGCACACTCGGCACGCGCAGCATGAGGTCCAAGAACCTCCGCTGAATTTCGTTCAGTCGCGGCTCCAGTTGCTCGATCGCGGTCCGCACTTGTCGGGCCTCGTCCACGAGCTTCGGACGCTCGTCCTTGGCCGCCTTGGGGATGAGCGCGGACAGCTCGTTCTTTCGCGCGCGCTGTCGTTCGAGATCGCGCGTCGCCTCTCGACGCTCCCGATCCGCGTCGAGCACCAGGTCAAGGTCGAGGTCGAGCCCCTTGTTCGCGATGGCCGCACGGACCTGGTCGGCGTTGTCGCGGATGAATTGGATGTCGAGCATGGGTTGGAGTGTCAAAAGGTAGCGGCATGACTGACCGGCCGCCGCCGCTCAAGGGATACGCGGTCGGCCCACGGGTCTCCACTCCGTTGTCGACCGATTCGTGCGGGGCTAAGCGGCTCCGAGCGGTCCGCCCGGTGTTTTCGCGGGCACTTCTGCCCTGACCCGCTCCGCGCGCGCCCAACGTTCGAGCACATCGAGCCGCTTGTTGGTTTCTGCGCGCATGGCCCCGAGCTCGGCGAGCATGCGCTCGATTCCGATTTCGTTCTTCAAGTTGACCCGGAAATCGACGTCCGCCTTGGCCCGATCCTTTGCCGATTGGCGATTTTGGCTCATCACGATGAGCGGCCCCTGAAGCGACACCAGAATGGCAAGGACCAAATTGTACAGGATGAAAGGGTACGGATCGAACCCCGTCACGTTGCCCTGTGCATCGCGTGTGTAGAGGCCGACGCGTTCGGCCCAAGAGGGCGCGTTCACGCAGCACCAGACGACCGTCAAACCCAAGAGCATCAAGATGAAGGCCCAGCTGCCGTTGAGCTCTGCCACTTTGTCGGCGAGGCGCTGGCCCCAGGTCAGGCTCTCTTCGAATTCGCGGACGACGTCCTTGGCCGCTCGTTGGCCAAGGAGCGCGTTCGTCTCGCGCAATCGCTCGGCCATTTCGGCCAAGATGGTCATGGCAGCTCGGGCGGAGCGACTCAGGTGCTCGCCGAGCTGCTCGCGCGTCAGCTCGAGCAAGACCGTATCCACCAGCGCGCGGACGCTCGCGCTCCGCGGTTTGTCGTCGAAGAGCGCTAGCTCACCGAAGAATTCGCCGGTGCGCAGGTCCTTGAGTACGACCGGCGGTGCGCCGCCTGCATCGCTCGGTAAGTAGACTTGGACCGCGCCCGACTGCACGACGTACATGGATGAGCCCGGGTCGTCCTTCGAGAACACGATGTCGCCTGCCCGCAGGCTCTTCTCGGTGAGCCGTGCGGCCAGCGCTTCACGGTCGTCGTCGACGAGCGACTGAAACAGCGGGATCTGGGCCAGCAGGTCCGCGGGACGCATCGTGCACGATGGTGGCGCTTGGATGGGGGGTCGAGCAAGTGCCCCCAGCACCGGGGTGGAGCTTGGTGCCGACGTACGCTCTGGCGCGCACGCGCCCGCGTTCGCGAATGGCCACGCGGGAGGGGGCGAAGCCCGCGTCGCGCAGGCGGGCAAGAAAGCCGTCGGCCGGGTATCCGCTCCACACGCCTAGCGAGCCCCCCGGTACCAGAGCGCGCAGAGCCGTGCCGAGGCCGGCCGGAGTGTAAAGCCGTGCGTTGCTTCGAAAGCTTGCCCAATGCGGGCCGTTGTCGACGTCGAGCAGGATGACGTCGAGGTCACCTGCTTGGCGCGAAAGGACATCGCTCACGTCGCCGATAACGACGGTCACGCGCGGGTCGTCGAGCGGCCTGCCCCCGATCGCCGCAAGCTCTCCACGAGCGAGTCGCTCGACGGCGGCGACCTTTTCGACGACAGCCACGCGCGCGTTGGGGTCGACCACGTCGAGCACCCCGCGGAGCGTGGCGCCGAAGCCGAGTCCTCCGATCAGTACGCGCTGCGCGTGGGTCGCCCCGGATTCGGTCAGGTAGCGTGCCGCGAGCCGCCCGAACGCGAGTTCCGTCTCGAGAGCGGCGCTCGAAAGGAGCACGAGGTTGCCGCAGACGAGCTCGTAGACGCCGGCGTCCTCGCGCAACACGAGGCGTCGGGGCCCATCGTCGATCGGGCGAGAGGTCCACGTCACGTCGACCACCATACGCCCCCCTTCGCGGGGTCGGGGTCGCAGTCGCAGTCGGGGTCGGGGTCGGGGTCGGGGTCGGGGTAGTCGGGGTCGGGGTCGCGGCTTACCTTGACCCGAGCGAATCGCGCCGTTAGACGAGTGGGCGGGACTTCAGCAGATTCCGATGATCAGCGAGTCGCGCGACCAGATTGCCGACCTCCAACGGCGCCTCATGGCGCTAAGGGGGCATCTTTGACATTCCCAAGCTCACGGCCCAGATTTCCGACTTGGAGCGTGAAACCCTGACGCCGGGGTTCTGGGATGACCCCAAGAAGGCGCAAACGGTCACGCGGCGCCGTTCGAACCTCGAGCAGCAAATCGGCGCCATCGACAAGCTTTCCCGTGACGTGGACGACGGGTCCGTGCTCCTCGAACTGGGCGCTGCGGAGGGAGACGACGCCACGGTGGCTGAAGCCGAAGCACAGATTCCCAAGCTCGCGGCGCGTGTTCGCGAGGCGGAGCTCGCGCGAATGCTCTCCGGCCCGGTCGATCACGCGAATGCGATTGTGAGCATCCATCCCGGAACCGGCGGAACCGATGCCAAAGACTGGGCGCAGATGCTTCTTCGCATGTATCTGCGCTGGTGCGAGCGGCGGGGCTACAAGACCGAGATCATCGACTACCAGGAGGGGCTCGAGGCGGGAATCGACGGTGCGAGCTTCAGCGTCCAGGGCGATCATGCGTTCGGTTACTTGCGGAGCGAAAATGGCGTGCACCGTTTGGTCCGCATTTCCCCGTTCGACGCGAACGCGCGCCGGCAAACGGCCTTTGCGGCCATTGAAGTCACGCCGGACATCGAGGACGAAATCGACATCCAAGTGAAGGACGAAGACCTGGAGATCACCACCATGCGGGCCGGTGGCAAGGGCGGCCAGAACGTCAACAAGGTGGAGACGGCAGTCCGAATGAAGCACCTGCCGAGCGGCATCGTCATCGTCTGCCGCGCGGAGCGCTCGCAACACCAGAACCGGCGAATGGCGCTCAAGATGCTGAAGGGCAAGCTCTACGAGATCGAAATGCAGAAGCGTGAAGACCAGGCTGCCGCGCAAGCTGCAAACAAGGCGCAGATTGCCTGGGGCAATCAAATCCGCAGTTACGTGCTGCAACCGTATCGACTCGTGAAAGATCTTCGCACTTCACATCAGAACGGCAACGTCGATGCGGTGCTCGACGGCCAACTCGACGAGTTCATCGAGGCCTACCTCTTGGCCGCCGCCGGCGGGACGCTGCGGAAAGGCGGCGTCACGGACGAAGCGGACGCGCCGTAGGGTGCGACCGTCGGCGCCTCTGTCGCGCTGAACCGCACGCCACCGTCCCAGAACGCGGAGAACATGGATGGCCGACGACCCGAAGACAAGCCACGCACCGGCCGAACGAGCCATCGTCGACGCTCGCCGTGCGAAAGCCGACCGCATGCGAGGGCGTGGGCAGCGGCCCTTCGCCAACGACGTGGCGCCGCGGCTCGGCGGGCGCACGTTCGATATTGCCGAGGCGCGCAGCGTGGCCGACGCGGCGCGCGATGCTGCGGGACACTACGACGAGGCGCGCGTCCGCTCACTTGGGGATGATGCGCTATTTCACGTGCGCGGACGCGTCGTCGCATTCCGATCGACAGGGGGACTGTCGTTTTTGCGTTTGAGGGATCGTACGGGTGAAATTCAGCTTCTCGTGAGCCAGGCGGTCTTGGGGGAGGACTACGAGCGGCTCGTCGATCTGGACGTGGGTGATTTCGTCGAAGCCGAAGGTTCGCTCAGCGCGAGCAAGCGTGGAGAGCTGTCGATCGTACCGCGTCGTCTCCGACTCCTGACAAAGGCCTACCGGCCGCTGCCCGAGAAGTGGCACGGGCTCACGGACGTCGAGCTGCGCTACCGCCAACGTTATGTCGATCTCGTGGCCAACCCGGAGGTGGCCGACGTCTTTCGGGCCCGCAGCCACGTGATCCGAGCCACCCGCGAAATCCTCGAGGAGCACGGGTTCCTCGAAGTCGAGACCCCGACGATGCATTCGGTCATCGGAGGGGCCGTTGCGCGGCCGTTCGTCACGCATCACAACGCGCTCGACATGCCCCTTTTCATGCGAATCGCTCCCGAGCTCTACTTGAAACGCCTGGTGGTGGGAGGCTTGGAGCGAGTCTACGAAATCGGCCGGTCGTATCGCAACGAAGGGGTCAGCACGCGTCACAACCCCGAGTTCACCATCCTCGAATTTTATCAAGCCTATGCCACATACGATGACTTGATGAATTTCGGCGAGGGGCTCTTGCGCGGCATCGATGCGCGGCTTGCCGCGGCGATGCCTGGGCCGCATGCTTCGTGGAAGCGAGGCCGTCCATTCACGTTCGACGAGCCGTTCGAACGCGTGCCCATGGATCGGGCGGTCGCACTGGCGGCCGAGCGCACGGCGATCCCCGAGTGGGTGGCCGCCGTCGAGGCGGCAGGGGGCTCCGCATTGGTATCGCTGTTGAATCCGGGGTTTGCCGGACGAATCAAGGAGTGGGCGCAGGCGTCGCCGCGAGCGCGATCGATCGACTGGTCGAATTTTCGCCAGAGCCTAGGAAAGTGCGTCAGCGACGGGGAGCGATTGTTCGCTTGCTACGAATACGTTGCCGAGCCGTTCCTGACAGAGGACTTCCGGACCCGGGACGGCAAACATTCCATTCCGGTGTTCATCAAGGACTATCCGTTCGAAGTCTCGCCACTCGCGCGACGCAATGACGACCGGCCCGAGCTGACGGATCGCTTCGAGCTTTTCGTTCACGGCCGCGAGCTCTGCAACGCGTTCAGCGAGCTGAACGACCCGGACGACCAAGCGGACCGCTTCCGCGCCCAGATCGAGAAAAAGGCGCGAGGGGATGCGGACGCCATGGACTACGACGACGATTACGTGAAAGCCCTCGAGCACGGAATGCCCCCTACCGCAGGCTTCGGCATGGGAATGGATCGCCTCGTCATGGCGTTGACCAACGCACAGTCGATCCGAGACGTCGTTCTCTTCCCGCTCCTCCGGCCCGAGCCGGGCCAAACCAGAAGTGGCGCGTGAAAGCCCTCCCCGGCTCCGCGCTCCTGTCCGCGGTGGCTGTTGCCGCCATCGCATTTCTCGGCTGGCGCGCTCGGCGTGACTTTGCCCGGGTCGAGGTGGCCCGCGGCGTTCTCCAGAGCGTGGGCGCGGTCCTCGGGGCGGTGTTTCTCGGGCTGACGTATTGGACGGAACGCTTGCCCGTTCTCCACGGATCGGCTTGGAACGTCAGGGACGCCGTCGTCCGCGCCGGCGCCATCGTAGCCGGGGTTCTTTTCCTGGTCGGCACCGTCGTTGCGCTCTTGCCGTGGGCGCTCGATAGCCTGGAGCGCGGCACCTTCGCTTCGTACATCGCGGCGAGGCACGTTCGCGCGAAAAAGAGCGGATTTCTCACGCTCATCAGCGGACTGTCGATCTTTGCCGTCGCGCTGGCATCCTTCTCACTCTCGGGCGCGATCAGCGTCATGGGCGGTTTCAGCGCCGACCTTAAACGCAAGATATTGGGAAATAACGCCCATATCGTAGTCGACACGGCGAGCCAGTCGGGGTGGGAGGACTACGAGCCGGTGATCGACCGCGTACGCGCGATTCCGGGGGTCCTCGGCGCGACTGCCGTGGTCCAAGGCGAGGTCATGGCAGCGAGCACGTCCAACCTCGCCGGAGTCGTCGTCCACGGAATCGACCCGGCGACGATCGGCAACGTGATCGATCTCCGCAAGAACATCGAGGCCCCCGTCAAGGTGTCCGACAAGCTCGGATACCTCGAGGATCCCGATCGGTTGCGTCGCATTCCGGCCGACGAAGTCATTGGCATCGGCCCGGGCGGAGAAGAATACACGAAGGGGCCGGAGCTCCCGCCCATCGGCGACGACCTGGATCCGGCCGTGCGCGCGGTGATCGATGCTCCGCCGCTGCGACCCGGCCTGGTCGTCGGTCGGGAGCTGGCGAAAACGCTGCATGTGTACGTCGGCGACGAAGTGACGCTCGTCTCTCCGCTCGGGGATCTTGGCCCCATGGGCGTCATGCCGAAGACGCGCAAGTATCGAATCGCTGCGATCTTCTACAGTGGCATGTACGAGTACGACGCGACCCACGTCTACACGACGCTCGCCGAAGCGCAGAACTACTTCGCACTGCCCGATCAAATCACCACGATCGAAGTCAAAGTCGACGACGCGGAGAACGCCGACCGGGTGACGCCTCTCGTGGCCGCCGCGGTCCACAATCCCGATCTCAGGGTGCGGGATTGGCGCGAGATCAACAAGAATCTCTTCAGCGCGCTCAAGCTCGAGCGGATTGCGACGTTTCTGATCCTGTCGATCGAAATCATCGTTGCGAGCTTCTGCATCGTCTGCACGCTGCTCTTGATGATGACCGAGAAGGCCAAAGAGATCGCCATTCTCAAGGCACTCGGCGCCACCGACGGGGCCATCCTCCGCACGTTCATGACCGAAGGAGTCATCATCGGTGGAATCGGAACTCTGCTCGGGGTGTCCACGGGCCTGGCGCTGTGCACCGGGCTGGCCTGGTTCGGACTGAGGCTCGACCCGGACGTCTACTACATCGATCGCCTGCCCATCGACGTGAACGGCTGGGACTACGGCGCCGTTACGATCGCTGCACTCACAATCTGCACGATTGCCACGCTGTTTCCCGCCAAGCAAGCGTCGCAACTGCGGCCCGTCGACGGATTGCGGTACGAGTAACAAGCGTTTCCGCCTGGAGACTCACCCGTCATTCGTATCGCAGCGCATCGATCGGATCGAGCTGCGATGCTTTGCGTGCCGGGTAGAGACCGAAAATGATCCCGACCGAAGCGCTGAAGAGCACCGAGGCGAGGATCACTTCCGGCTGGACCAGCATCGGCCAGCCAAACCGATGCGCCAGGCCTTGGGCGATTCCGAGGCCGACGCCGATCCCGAGCGCTCCTCCCGCCAGCGAAAGCACGAGCGCTTCGATGAGAAACTGCGTCAGAACGTTCAACGGTTTTGCGCCGAGCGCCATGCGTAGACCAATTTCGCGCGTTCGTTCGGTCACGCTGACGAGCATGATATTCATGATGCCGATTCCGCCGACGAGCAGCGAGACTGCGGCGACGCTCGCGAGGAGCATCGTCATCGTTTCGGTCCCCTGCTGGCGGGCCCCGGCGATCTCGCTCATGTTGCGGATGGAGAAGTCGTCGTCGTCGCGCGCGGAGAGATGGTGCCGGTCGCGCAGGAGCGCGGTGATGTCCCTTTCCGCTCGATCGACGTCGCCCGACGATGTGGCCTCGACGTAGATCGTCCCCTGAAGATAGTTGTTCAGGCTCCCCTGAATCTTGTGTTCGTACGTCGACACAGGGATGAACGTCGCATCGTCGTAGTCCTGTCCGCTGCTCGACTGCCCCTTCTCAGCGGCGACGCCGACGACGGAAAATGGCGTGCTACCGACTCGAACCGTCTGCCCGACGGGATCCGAGTTCGGACCGAAGAGCTTGTCGGCCACCGTCTGCCCGAGGACCATCACCTTCGCCCCGCCCTCGATGTCCTGTTCGGTCAGCGAGACGCCGGACTGCATCGGCCAGTTGCGGATGAGAAAGTAGTCGGGGGTCGTGCCGGTGACGCCCGTGGTCCAGTTGGCGACGTCGCCCACGAGCGATTGACTCGATCGAAGGGCCGGTGCGGCCCTTTTGACGGTCGCGACCTGGGTGCGAATGGCTTCGACGTCGTCCTTGGTGAGCGAGGGCATCGATCCGAACCCCCCCCGCGCGCCTCCTGACGTCGCCGATCCTGGCAAGATGATAAGCAGGTTCGTGCCCATGGCCGCGAAGGCCTGCTCTACCTGCGATTTGGCTCCGGCCCCGATCGCCATCATCGCGATGACCGCGCCGACGCCGATGATGATCCCGAGGGTCGTCAGGAACGACCGGAGTTTGTTCCGGAAGATCGCTCGTAGAGCCACGCGTAGCGTTTGCCAAAGGAACATCTACGTCTCCCGAGCGGCCGCTGCGGACTTCGGGGTTCGGCGCTCGTCGGTTCGGACCTGCCCGTCCTTCACGACGACGACGCGTGTCGCGAACTGGGCGACGTCCGGTTCGTGGGTGACCAGGACGACCGTGATTCCCTGGCCGCCGAGCTCTTGAAGGATGGCCATGACGTCGAGGCTTGTACGCGAGTCGAGGTTGCCGGTCGGCTCGTCCGCCAGGACCAGGCGCGGCTTCGTGACGAGCGCGCGGGCAATCGCGACGCGCTGCTGCTGACCGCCCGATAGCTGATTGGGGTTGTGCTCAATGCGGTCGCCGAGTCCAACGCTCTCGAGAGCCTCGACCGCGCGCCGGCGGCGTTCGCGGCCGCGCAGGCCCTGGTACATGAGGGGCAGCTCCACGTTCTCGAGCGCGCTCGTGCGCGGCAGCAGATTGAAGCTCTGGAAGACGAAGCCGAGAACGCGGTTGCGTACGTCCGCGAGCTCCGCCTTGCTCAGCCGCGACACTTCGCGTCCGGCGAGAGAATATCGTCCGTCTGTCGGTCGGTCGAGGCACCCGAGCACGTTCATCAGCGTCGACTTGCCCGATCCGGAAGGGCCCATGATGGCGACGAATTCGCCGCCATCGATCGATAGGGTCACGCCGTCGAGCGCGCGCACCACCGTGTCGCCCGCGGTGTAGAAGCGTGAAACCGCCTCCAGCGCGACGAGTGGCTCGCCCATCAGTTGCCGACCCGACTGCGCCGCAGACGCAAGGCATGAGACGAGCGTTCCTGCTGGGCAGATCGAGGGGAGTGGCATCCCGTTTGTCGATGTGTCGCGGCTGCCGGTTCGGTGGGGGTGGCGCCTCGCGAGCGCAGCGAGCCGAGACGGAGCGAAGCGCTCAGGGGGGTTGGACGTGTCGCCGGCAGGATCCTGGTCTTCACTAGAATGGCCTTCGAGGGCCGGCGAGCGAGGTTGCCGCAGGTGCCTTGCCGCTGACATCGGCGTCGATCACGACCCGATCGCCTTCGCTGAGCTCTCCTCCCGTCACCTCGGTGAAGGCGCCGTCGGACAGACCCACGGTCGCGCCAACCGCGACCGGCTCGTTCCCAACGAGCTTCCAGACCGTTTTTGCGTCGGCCGGTTGCTGGTTGCCGTCGTGCCCATGAGGCCACTCGCCGTTGCGGGGGTGCTGCCCGTCGTCGGACGGACGGGCGTTCGCCCAATGCCCGCCGCCCTCGACCCCACCGCGACTGTCACCGGAGCGCCCCCTGCCTTCAGCCGGCGGGGGAGCGCGAACATTGGACTCCGGCGGCGGCCGGAATCGCAAGGCGGCGTTGGGGACGGCGAGGGCATCGTGCCGGTCCGCGTAGACGATCGTCACGTTGGCGGTCATGCCGGGCCGGAGACGCAGATCGGCATTGTCCACGTCGATCACGGCGTCGTAGGTGACGACATTTTGTACGGTGGTGGCGGAGTTGCGAATTTGGCTCACGCGCCCGCGGAAGCGCTGGCCCGGAAATGCGTCGACCGTGAATGTCGCGGCCATCCCTTCTTCGACGCGCCCGATGTCCCCTTCGGACACGTTGGTGTTGACCTGCATCTTGCGGAGGTCTTCCGCAATGGTGAAGACCGTCGGCGCCTGCAGCGACGCCGCCACGGTTTGCCCGACGTCGACGCTGCGCGAGATCACCGTTCCGTCGATCGGCGACACGATGTTCGTGAACGACAGATTCGTCTCGGCTTGGTGCAGTTGCGCTTGGGCTTGCGCCAGAGCCGCGACGGCCACCTGAACTTGGGCGGTTGTCACGTCTGCGTTCGACTGCGCCGAGTCGACGTCTTGTTTGGCAGCAAGGTTTTCCTTCTCCAGTGCCTGCAACCGCGCGAGCTGTTTGACGGCCAAGTCCGCCTGAGCCCTCGCGCTCTGCAACGCGGCCTTGGCCGATGCATAATTCGCGCTGGCCTGCTCTACCGCCGCTTCGAAGAGCAGGGGATTGATCTTGGCGATGAGCTGGCCCTTTTTGACCGGCGAATTGTAGTCGACCAAGAGCCTCTGAACGTTGCCGGAGACCTGCGTGCCGACCTGCACCGTCACGGTCGCCAGCAGGGTTCCAGTCGCCGTCACACGACCCACGACTCGGCGGCGCGCCACCGGCGCCGTCTGGTAGGTGACGAGCGGCGGGCGGTGCGACCGGTAATAGCGCCACGCGCCCGCACCGAGGCCGATGCTGAGAACGAGCCCCATCGCCCAGGACAAGATCGCACGACGCGTCATGGCCACTCGTTTCGCCACAGTAACAACGTCCCAGCCACGGGGCCTCCGTACCCGCGGCGTCCGCCGCTCGATTTCCGACCTACCGTCCGGACCGTCCTACGAGCGGGGCCAGTCAGCCCAAGCGGTGCGACTCGACGCCGCGGTTCCGTCGAGCTAGTGGTCCGCCCGTGAGCATCCTCACGATTCAGCCGAATACCCACGTCACGGTCGACTACGAGCTGCGAGACGAGGAGGGGGACCTGCTCGACGCCAGCGAAGCCGACGACGGACAGCCCATCCGCTACGTGCACGGCTACGGTATGCTCGTGCCCGGGCTGGAGGCGGCGCTCGGCGGCCTGCGCGTCGGCGACGAGCGCGAGGTCGTCGTCCCGGCCGAGGCGGGCTACGGCGAATACGACGAGGGCCTCTTGCTGGAGGTAGGCCGCGACCAATTGCCCGACCGACCTGGGGTCGCCGTGGGCGACGAGTTCGTCGCAGAATCGCCCGACGGCGAAGAGATCGCCATGAGCGTGGTCGAGGTGCACGATAACCACGTCCTCGTGGACGCAAACCACCCGCTCGCCGGCATGACACTTCGATATGTGGTCCGTGTGCGCGAAGTTCGCGCGGCGACCGTCGATGAAATCGATCGTGCCGCAGCCGATCTGGACGACGCGCACGAGCACGTTCACGGGCCGGACTGCGATCACGGAGAGGAACCAGTGCACATCGCTGGGCGCGACGCCAACTGACGCCGCGAAGATCGGCCCCGCGCGGGGCCTGCCAAGGAGAATGAACGATGCCGACCGGCAATAAGACGATCCAAGCCTGGGATTGGGATGTGCGCGTCCGTGAGAGAAACCTGCGAAGGGGCTTCTTCGACGAGAAGGACCTCGAGCGGCATTTGGCGCAGCTCGTCGATGCCGCCGAGCAGGCGGAGTCTATCGTATTCACACAACCGGCCCTCGGACCGCGCGAGAGCTGAGGCAGGGGGCTGTGGTGGTCGAAGCAAACGCCCGAGACGACTCCGACGAAACGCTCCCCCTAGTTGATTTCTCGACGTTCGTGCTGTCGCTCAGCCACTCGGCGCTGATGCATCTTGGCGAAGCCCCGAACCCGGAGACCGGTCGGGTCGAGAGGAACTTGCCGCTGGCTCGTCAAACGATCGATCTTATCGGCATGCTGGACGAGAAAACCAAGGGCAACTTATCCGGCGAGGAAGAGCGGCTCATCGGGCAGATTCTTTTCGACCTCCGCTTGAGATTCGTCGAGCTTTCAAAAACGTGACCTCTAACGGCATTGTCCGCGCAGCGACGCTAGGCATGGCGGCGCTGATGCTGACCCTATCGGGGGCGTGCAAGTACGCCCGACGCGAAGCGGGGCGAGACGATAGTGCAGTCCTGCCGCCCGGAGCGACGTCCGTCGCGCCTGCGCCCGAACCATCGCCGGCCCGGACGCCCGGCGAGCCGTTACCGGTGGCCGTTCGTGCCGAACCGGTCAGTTTCGCTCCGATTGCGCGGGCAGCGGATCCGAGCGTTGTGACCATCAATACCGTGACGGTCGAAATTTCTCCGTTTACGCATCTTGCACGACGTGAAATGCGCGGGCTCGGCACGGGCTTCGTAGTCGATCGAAATGGCATCGTTCTGACGAACAACCACGTGGTCGAAGGCGCTAACGCCATTCAGGTCAAGCTTTCCGATGATCGCGAGCTCCCCGGCCGAGTCGTAGGCACCGACGCGCCGACCGACGTCGCGGTTATTCGGATCGATGCGAAAGATCTTCGACCTCTGGCGCTCGGCGACTCCGACGCCACCGACGTTGGCGACTGGGTGGTCGCGATCGGCAATCCGTTCGGCCTCGCCCATACTGTGAGCGCTGGAATCATCAGCGCGAAGGGACGAACCCTGGAGGACGGGCCGCTCGATCCGAGCGGATACTACAGTTTTCTGCAAACCGACGCGTCGATCAATCCGGGAAACTCCGGAGGGCCGCTGCTCAATCTCAGGGGCGAGGTCGTCGGCATCAATACGGCAATCCGGGGTGGTGGAGCGCAAGGAATCGGCTTTGCGATTCCGATTAATATGGTCAAGCAGCTTCTTCCGATGCTCCTCCGCGACGGGCACGTCACGCGCAGTGCGCTTGGCCTTCGGATCGCCGATGCACACGAACTGTCGAACGACGATCGCGCGGCGCTGGGGCTCCCGCAGGATACCCGACTCTGGGGCGCCGTCGTCGAATACGTGGCGTCCGGCGGACCCGCGGACCAAGGCAATCTTCAGCCGGGCGACATCATCGTCGCTTTCGAGGGGCGACCGATTGACCACTCGGCGCAGTTGCGCTGGCTTGCCAGCACCGCGGGCGTGGGCCGAACCGTTACGGTTCGCGTCCAGCGGGGAAAGAAGCAATTCGACATCCGGCTGACGCTCGGACGACTGGGGGACGACGCGGTGCCGTCGCTGTCGCCGCCGACTACGCGGCATTAATCGCGAGTCGAGTCCGAAGGCTGCCGCTCGCAGCCTTTTCGCGTGTCCCGGACCTCGTATGGTAATCCGTACGTCGATGGCCCTTCGCCCTGCGAACGCCGATGATCGGCCCACGGTTCAGGTCCCCGGCGCGGAGGCCGACCATCCCTCGTGGACCAAGGTGGCCGTCATCGCGGCGATCGGCTTCGTCGTCGGCCTGGCGTGGCCACGTATCGCCGGCGTTCGACTGGGTCCGAGTCTGCCGGCAGCATCTGCTTCGGCCTCGAGCGCACCGGTCGAATCGACCCCCGCCGCATCGACGAGCGGTAGCATGGGCGCGCCCGCCAACGTGGCCTCGGCCGCCGCTGCGGACGGGGCCTCGTCTTTGTCGGGGGCTGTCCAGCAGCCGGTGCCGGACGTGAGCCCAACCGAAGTCACTGTGCCCCGGGGCTACGTAATCGGATGCAAGACGGCGCAGAACGAATCCCTCAAGGGGGCGGAGTGCGGCGCCCTGTCGGGGCTGGACGCCGTCGTGATGCCGCGCTTGCGCCGGCTCGCGAATTGTCCAGAGGCCTCGGGAGCGGCCGGCAAGCTGCATCTCGTGCTCACCGTCGACTTCGCCCGGGAGAGCTTAACGACCGAGCTGAGCCGCTCGCATCCGATTTCATCCGCCGACGCATGGCTCGGGTGCGCGCGGAGCGACCTGGCGGGTGTACGCATCGCCGGGATTTCCCACGAGCACCCGAAGTACTCGGTCGCATACGCGGTCGCCTTAGCGGGCAGTGCGCCGGCTGCGCCCTCCGCGGTCATCCCGTCTGCCGTTCAGGAGGTCCCGCCCGAGGTCGATTCACGAACCGCTCAGGTAGAATGGGAGGTGGCGATCGTCCGGGACGCGCCGAAGACGGGCAAGGTCATCGCACGTCTGCAGCGCGGCACGACCCTTCGCATCGGCTCCCCCAAGGACGGGTGGTGGCCCGTCAAATACGGAGACGGATACACCAGCGAGGGCTGGGTCTATCGCGGCGCGATTGGACGTTGACCTTCGTCGACGATAGGTCGCCCGCCGCCGTCTTCGTCGTCTTGCGCATCCGTGGTGAACGGCGACGTTCGCGCGCGCCCCTGCTCATCCACGGCAAGCAGCAGTTCGACGCGCTTTTCCGCTGCGTCCAGGCGGAGCTGCGACACGCGAGAAAGCTTGACGCCTTCCTCGAAGAGCCGGAGCGATTCTTCCAGCGCGAGCTCGCCCCGTTCCAGCGTCTGGACGATTTCCGTCAGTCGCTTGATCGCAGCCTCGAACGAGGGCTCGGACGGATCGGGCGAAGGCTCGGGTGTTCGGCGGTTCATGGACTTGGAGGAGAATATGCCGGTAGCCGCGGCGCAAGACGTAACCGCGACTCCCCCGCCGGAACACCGGGCACGAGCGCGTATCCGTCGTCGTCGAACGCGATCGGGATCGCGGTGCCGTCGCTCCGGACCAACAGTGCGATGGCGTTGGATGGGAGCTCCGCCTGGTACGCGGCAACGAGTCGTATCCAAGCCACCTCGCGTCCCGGCTCCCCGTTCACGATCTTGCCGTACGATCGATCGTGGCTAGCCAGCCAACGCACCGCCGGGTCGGGATCCAGCGTGGCCGCGAGTTCGATCGTTTGGCGCGACCCTTGCGCGTCGCGGCCGTCGTCGCCCGCGACCAGCGCGCCGACGATGGCACGGCGGACCTCGGCTTCTGTCTCCCAAGCGAAGGCTTGCACGAGCCGTGCGGTCGCATCCAACGTTTGACTGCGGCCGAGGCCGCGTGCTGCGTGTGCCCGGATAACCGGGTCTGGGGATCCGACGAGCGTCTCGATCCACTGCGTAGGCGCGTTGCCCGCACGCTGGCCGAGCGCCATCGCCGCGAGCGGCGCGTCGGGGCCTCCTGCTTGCGCACGTTCGAACAGAGTGGACGTGGCAATGATTGCGAGGGGATCTCCCTCGATGAGCCCCCCCGCGAGGATGATACGCGTGTCGTCGTCCGCCTCGCGATTCATTCGGCCGAGCAACACCGTTGTGGCTCGGTCGTCGCGACTGGCCGACACGCTCATGGCGATCGCGCGACGCACGCGCGGATCCGGGTCGGCGAGCGCGTCGTCGGCCGTCGTGATGCCGAACGCAAAGCGAAACTGCCCGCCCACCACCCGATCGCCGGCATCGGCGGAACGCGCGAGCGTCGAAAGAAGGTCATCCATCGCCGCGCTGCGCTCTCCGCGCACGTAGCGGCGGACGAAATAGGCGCGTGCGGCGAGCCGGCGTATGGGGGCGCTCCGCGCCGAGGCCTCGATCGCGCCCATCGCCGCTTGGCTTGGCGAATGGGCCAGAGCGCACGCCGCGTCGCCGCCGGCCAGCGGGTCGGAGAGAAGCGTCTGCAGCACGCCCACCGCCGACGTCGAGGTTTGGCGTCCGAGTGCCACCATCGCCGCCGCGCGGATCGCGGTGTCCGCCGACACCATCGCACGAGCGGCCGCCGCTTTGGTGACATCGTCGCCCTGGACGTCATGGGTCAATCGCAATCCGTCGAGTACAGTTGCATCGTCGGCCACGAGCGCGACCACGTTCTTTTCCGCGTCGGCCGCATTCAATCGAACGAGCGCGTCAGCGGCGGCGACTCGCACGCGCGGATCGTGATCCTGTACCGCTGCGCGCGCTACCTCGAGGTCGCGCGCATCTCCGGCTACGGCCAGCGCCGTCACGGCAGCGCTGCGCAGCAACGGATCGCTCGAATGCACGAGACCGACAATCGCATCTAGGGTTCGCAGGTCGGCGATTCGGGCGGCGAGGGCGATCATCCCCGGAGTCGTCAGGGCCACGCCGTTGAGCGCGACCGCCGCGGCCGGCGGCTCGACGGCGAGCGCGTCGAGAGCAGCTCGCTGTCCTGCGCTGCTGCCGCGCGCAATCGCGACCAGCGCATCGATGGCCGCCGGGCTTCCGGAGCGCGCGAGTGCGATGGCGGCTTCGGCCCGGGCAAGCTCGACGCGTGCGGGTCCGACGGCTTCGTCGACGACCGACCTACCCAAAGGGGATCGCGCGATTCGCCCCTCGATCGCGTCGCCGCCCGAATCGGCGCGGACCAGCAATGAGGCGCTCGGAGCGGCGATGATGCCGCCGAGTGCCGCCTGCGCCGACTCCCGATCCGTCCAGGCCGCCAAGCCGCGCACAGCCGCCAGGAGCGCACGCGAATCGGTCCGCGCCATACCCTCGGGGGGCAGCCGCGGGTCGAGACCGCCGGAAGTCGCGCTGGCGGTGATGCGTTCCAGAAGCGCGAGGGCTTCGGGTGCATGCAGTCCCGCCGCGCGCTCGACCCCGCGGAGCCGTTCATTGGGATCGGTCGAACGCATCAATCGAGCGGCTAAGTCGGTCCCGACATGCGCGCGCAAGGTATTTGCGGGCAGAGAGGATGCGGCCAACGATGCGGAGTCGGCGGCGGGACGTGGCTGTGCCTGCGCGCCCCCGACCCACGACGATCCGAGCAGGAGGCATCCCACCCAACGCCGAAGCTTCACGGACGACCCTCGGTCGAAGAGCTCGCAGGTGTGGTGGCGTCCGGGGAGGCCTTGCCTGACGGCGGGCAGCCATGGGTGCGCAGATCGCTGGACCGATCGCCGGGGTACAACGGCCGGGCGTCCGGGTGGTCGAGGAAGCCGTCGCCGTCGTCCTCGGGGCAGCCGTCCACGTCCTGAATTCCGTTTCGATCCTCGGCGAGATCGGGCCACCCCTCGACGTCCTCCGCCACAGCTTTTAGTCCGGTTGCCCGATCGGAAGCGAAGGGCGGGGCGCGGTTGCAGACGGTATGGGTCCCAGCGGCACCGCGGCCGCCGTAACGGTTGGCCCCGCCATGTCGCCCACTTCGTCCGCACGATCGGCTGGGCGGTTGCGTGCGTGCCAACGCTTGATGGCTCCGCTCAGAATCTCGCCGATGAGGGTCCGATATTCGATTTTTGCACCGTTCGCGATGAGGCAAAGATCGCTGTAATCCGGCGTTAGGCCCGGAAGCGGGTTGACTTCGATGACATAGATCCGTCCCTCGGGGGTGAGGCGCAGATCGACACGCGCGACGTCCTGGCAGCCCAGGGCCACGAACGTCGCGCGCGAGGCCCGCTCGACCGCGCGAAGCTCGTCCTTCGTGAGCCTCGCGGGGCACTCGTAGCGCACATGCGCTTGCCATTGCTGCTTGCATTGATAGTCGTACACAGGCCGGTTCCCCGCGTTCAAAAACACGACCTCCATCGGAGGCAGCACCCGCGGTCGACGCTCGCCGAGCAGGCCCACCGTCAGCTCGCGCCCGAACACGTACTCCTCCACCAGAGCTGGCTGCCCGTAGCGATCGATGATCTCTCGTGCCACCTCGCGCACGGACGCCTCGTCGTCGCACACGCTCTTTGGCGTAATGCCTTTGCTCGTGCCCTCTTGATTGGGTTTGACGATGACGGGATAGCGCAAGGTGCGGATCTTTTCGCGGCCCGTCACCAACACTTGAAACGCCGGGGTGTCCACGTCCACGAGAAGCCGCTTCGCGAGCGACTTATCGAGGCAGATGGACAGGGTCGCAGAGTCGCTGCCCGTGTACGGTACGCGGAGCAGTTCGCAGAGGCTCGGCACCTGCGCTTCGCGGCTGCGGCCGACCATTCCCTCGGCGATGTTGAAGACGACGTCGACGTTGGAGGACATTAGCGCGCGCGGGAACTCAGGCGTCGCTTCGAGCGGCACGACCACATGTCCGTGGCTCTCGATGGCCGCCGTCACTGCATGGATGGTCTCCGGCCCATCGTATTCGGCCTCGCGATCGTCGCCGCCGTGCGAGTCGATTCGCTTCATGTTGTAGGCCAAGCCGACGCGCAGGCTCGTGCGTCGCACGCGAGTCGGCCTCGTCCGCGTTCCATCGAGCAACGACGTGAGGCCACGCCGCACGAGCGCCGAGCGCAAGACCGCCAGCACGGTCGCGTCTCGGTTGGCGCCCACCAAGGCGGTCGCGGCGAAAAGAGCCCCGTCTTGCGCGAAGCTCGGGATGGCCGTCGCACTGAGAAACCACACACTTGCGTCCGCCCCGATGCGGAAGTCCAAGGCCGCCACGTCGCGCAGGGCGAACGCGGAAAGTGTGCGGTCGGTCAGATCACGCAAGCGCTCGGCGATTCCCGGAGCGAGACGCGCCGGGACGCGTCGTTGGAGGGCACCCGTGTCGACATTGGCCAGCCGGTAGTCGATGATGTCGTGACGTCGTGGGTAATTCGGATCGATCACCATCTCCACGGCAGGCAGCGGCGGCAGTCCCTCGACGTGAACGATCCGCACGTCGATGCCCGGGATATAACGCTCGACGAGCGCGCCGTCGGGATATTGGGTGAGCAGGTCGTCGAGGACCCGGCCGAGTTCGATGGGGTCCTCGACCACGTTGTCTTGCGCAATGCCTTTGCTCGATCCCTCGAAGTTCGGTTTGACGATGACCGGGAACGTCAGTTCGTCGAGGCCACCGTTTTTCAGGATGGATCGCGAAATGAATCGCCCGCGTGGGCTCGGCACGCCCCAGCCGGCGAGCTGCTTTTTCGTGAGGGCCTTGTCCAACGTGACGCACAGTGTGTACGCGTCGCTACCCGTCGAAGGAATGCCGAGTTCTTCGAAGAGGGCGGGAAAGAAAGCCCGGCGCGTTTTACCCCGGTGCCCTTCGGCCAGGTTGAACACGATGTCCGGAGCGAACGCCTCCAGTCGGGTCACGAGCAGCGAGGCCGGGCCGGTGACGTCAAATGGCTCGACCCGGTGCCCGGACCGCGCGAGAGCGCGCTCGATGGCATGAATGGTCTCCGGGGAATCGAACTCGGCCTCCTCTTCCGAGTCGGCGACGCGAAGATTGTGGGTGAGAGCGATTCGCATCCGCAGAGGACCTCTGACGCGCTGTCACTCGGCGTCTGCGCCGGCGGCGCGCAACTCGACCGGTAGGTCGTGTTGCATCCGTAACCGTTTCGCTTCGAGATAAGGGGCGGAGTGCGGGTTCGGGGCGACGACGATGGGCGTCCGCCCGACCACGTGAACCCCGAGTTCACGCAGCGCCGCCACTTTGGCCGGGTTGTTGGTCAGGAGCCGAACGCTCGCCACCCCGAGATGCTCCAGCATGTCACGTGCGATGTCGTACAGTCGAGCGTCGTCGGGGAGCCCGAGAAGACGGTTCGCGTCGACGGTGTCGTGTCCGTCCGACTGGAGCGCGTAGGCGCGGATCTTGTTGGCCAGCCCGATTCCGCGCCCCTCTTGTCGAAGGTAAAGCACGGCGCCGGCGCCGGCTCGGACTACGGCGGCCATGGCCGCGTCGAGCTGCTCTTTGCAGTCGCACTTGAGCGACCCGAAGACCTCGCTCGTGATGCATTCGGAGTGAACTCGCACCGGGACACCGGTGCGACCACGAACGTCCCCGAAAATCCACGCCAGGTGGTCTTGCGGCAGCGGTTCGGCGTTGGCGGCCGAGACATGCGCGCCTCGGAAGACGTGGCATACGAATTCACCGTATCGCGTCGGAATTTTCGCCTCAGCGAGACACGGGGTCACTGAGCTTTGAGGCCGGATCGCCCGCTTGGGGACGTGCATCTCAATCTCCGTAAGCGTTTTCGAGTCGTTGGGGTGGGCTACGGGCCCTCGCCGCGCGACCCAACAGAACCTAAGGGCGCCGGGCCGCCCCGTCAAATCGGTCGGTTCGCGAAGGGGCCCCTCCGGTCGCGCTGGATGCGGATCGAGCCGCCCGGATGTCGGCACGGCAGAGTCGCGTGAGCATCTCCTCCAAAATGGCGTCCGCGGGCCGGCGAGAGCTCTTCAAGGCGAGATCCGTCTCGGCAAGCACGAGGATCCAGCGTTCGACCTCTTTGGGGCGAACTGACCGAGATCGCGTCGACAGCTCCCGGGCGCGATGCGGTTGGAAGACGCCCGCGCGTCGGGCGGCATCGTCCGTGGAGGCGCCCGAAGCCAGAGCGGTCTGGTATCGCGCGAGCTGCCGCACCGACCAGGCTAGCGCGCCGAGAAGAGGCAGCCCCCGCTCTCGCGGATCGTACGCATCGGCCAGCGTCTGCAGGGCTCGGCCCAGGTCACGGGCTCCGACGGCGTCAACGAGCGCCCAGGTGTCCTCCGCGCGAACTCGGGCAACGCACGCGCCGACCGCCGAGGCGTCGATCGGTCGATGGACGCCGACGTACAACGACAGACGTTCGAGCGCGTCGTCGACCGACGCGAGGTCGGGTCCCGTGAGCGCCGCGAGCAGCTCGGCCACGTCTCGGTCGATCGGGTGCCCCTTGGCACCGCATCGCTGGGCAATCCAGCCCGGTAACGCCCTGGCATCGAGGGGCTCGCAAGCGACGAAAAAACCGAGCTTGCGCGCCGTCTGCACGAGTTTCCGTCTGCCGTCGATCTTGACGGCCACGATGACGAGGCACGTGGAGTCCACGGGGGCGGCGGCGTACTCCGCGATGGTATCGAAGGGCGAGCTCGAATCGGCTCCGTCCCATCGCTCGGCACCCCGGACGAGGACGAACCGGCGGTTCGCCATCATCGGTACGGTGCGTGCCGCCGAGATGACCGTTCCCGCGTCCACCTCACCGGCGGTGAATCTATCCTCGTTGAACGCAGGAACGCCTCTGCCGAGTGCTGCGCGGCGCAGCGCATCGACGACATCGTCGCGCATCGTCTGCTCTTCGCCCGCGACGACGTAGACGGGCGCCAGTCGCCCGCTCTTCGCTTGCGCGATGGCTTCGTCGGGGGTCACGCGCGCCGCCGGATGGGCTACGAGGACCGACGACGCCGGGAAAGCAACAAGCCGACCCCAAGTGCGAGGGTCGCTCCACCGGTTAGGCTCGGACCCTCCAGCCCAGCGGCGACGCACCCGCATCCCTTCGGGTGGTCCTGCAACGACTCTTCGGCCGATTTGTCGTAGGCGGTTTGGGGTACCATGCTGGGCGCCGGTCCCTCGGCGGAGACTGCCGTCGACGTGGCCGCAGCCGCCGGCGTGTCGTTTTCGGCGACCTCTTGCGACCCCCCGTCCAGTCCGCTGCTGACGGCCTGAATCCGCGGGCCCTTTTGCTTGCTTGCCTTGGAGTCCGCGCTGAAATCCATCGCCCCGCGAAACACCGGCGGATTCTCGCCCTTTAGCGTCAGCTTTTGGGCCCCCCCCACGTCGCCGTCCGGGCTTGCGAGGGTCACCAGGTACTCGCCCGCCTCGAAGTAGCCGTCCTTTCGGGCCAAATCGAACTCGAAATACGTGGACCGGAACACCTTGCCGGCGGGGTCCGCGAAGTCGACGTCCATCGACTCGATCTGCTTGGTGACCGTGTCAAGCACCACCCGGTGATGCTCCGGCTCCGCCCCTTTTTTCATGATGGCCCGTTCGTCGACTGCTTCCTTCGAGAAGGTGAAGCGCATCGGCGTGTGCATCAGCGGAGGGGCACGCGGCAAGTCGATTCGCACTTTGACGTGCCACTCCCCGTTCTTCTCGTCGACGGATGGCGTCTTCAGGGCGAAGTTGCCCGCAGCTTGCGCTTGCCCCCCCACTAGGAGGACGATCGCGCACACCGAGGCGAAAGCAACGGCGACGCCGCCGCGGATTACGATACGAAGACACGCACGGAGGGCAGATAGGTAGGCACGGGAGGTCAGGGTCATGCGGCGCCCAGATTACATCGATTCAGGCTCACGATGTGGTGTTTGCGGGGTCGATGGGAGCGGCCCTCGTCCTTCTCCGGCGAGCACGCGCGAGCGAGCGATCATGGGCCTCGATCGCCGGGGTTGTGCCGCGTTGACACGCGCGCCGGCGACAGGCCACACTGAAATGTGCTGGGCCTTTCGGAGTCTTCACCCCGAGGCCGCTACCCTGTGGAGCGTCTCGAATGAGCGACGGCGCATCGGCAATTCCGCCCAAAGGCCCACCGGTCCAAGATCCGTTCGTGGGGCGCGTGATCTGCGATCGCTTCAGGATTACTGGGCTCATCGCGCGCGGCGGGATGGGGCGCGTGTACCGCGCCGAACAAGCTCCGCTCGGCCGCGTCTGCGCAATCAAAGTTCTTAACCCGAATTACGCCGACAGCCAGGATCCGGAATTTCACAAACGGTTCTTCCTCGAGGCGAGCATCGCGTCGAAGCTTACCCACCCGAACACGGTGACGATCTTCGATTACGGCCGAACGGACGACCAGATCTACTACATGGCGATGGAGTACCTGGATGGACAGACGCTCCACCGCGCGATCCGTCAATCCGGGTCCATGCCGGAAGATCGCGTCACCCATATTGCGCGCCAGATTTGCCGCGCCCTGCGCGAAGCGCATGCGATGGGCGTCATTCACCGCGACCTTAAACCAGCGAACATCTACCTGGTGGAACACGGCGACGAGCCGGACTTCGTCAAGGTCCTCGACTTCGGTTTGGTCAAGCAGGTGTCCGACGGGGCGTCCGAGGAGCTCACTCAAGCGGGTCTTTTCATGGGTAGCCCCAAATACATGGCGCCCGAGCAGGTTCGCGGCGAGCGCGTCGACACGCGCACCGACGTCTACGCCCTGGGGGTCATTCTCTACGAGATGGTCACGGGCAAGGTACCGTTCGATCGCCCGAGCAGCGTTCACATTCTCATGGCTCACGTGCATGAGCCGCCGCCTCCCATGCGCGAGGTGAATCCTCGGGCGCAGTTCTCTCCGGCGCTCGAGGCGGTCATTCAGCGGTGTCTGTCCAAGGATCCGGATCAGCGCTTTCGATCCATGGACGAACTTCTCGCGGGCCTGAAGCAGGTAAAGCGCTTGAGCGAAGTCCCTCTGGGAGCCCCATTGGGGCCCGCGATCTCCGGTCCCGTTCGACCGGGGCTCGATAGCAATCCGAGCGATTCGCGTCCGAGCGCGGGTGAGACCAGTTCCACGTCGACCTCGGCCCCCATCCCGACCGCGTCGCCGGGCACCGGATCCGTGCTCGCTTGGCAGCAGTCCGTTCCGAAGCGATCGAAGAGGGCGCTGGCGACCGGTCTCGTTGCCGCTCTTGCGCTCGGGAGTCTGGGCACGGTCGCCGCGCTACGCCTGAACCATTCCTCCTGGGGGCTCTCTCCCTCCGGTCCTGTGACCTCAGCGGTGGCGAGCGTCAGCACGGCCTCGCCGGCCTCACCCCCGCCGCCGTCCGATTCGATCGTAAAGGTTCGGATCAGCACCGATCCCGACGGCGCGACCATCAAAGAGAACGGCGTGTCGATCTGCAGCGGCACGCCGTGCGACGTGCTCTACGCGGACGCGGATCCCTCCCGCGTGCACCAGATCACCGTTACCTTGGCCGGGTATCGGAGCGAAACGAAAGACATCCGGGTCGGCGATAGTCCAATCATCGTGCGACTTACGGCCGATCCGTTGCCATGAGCCTCCGGCCCTGAACCGGCGCGCGTGCTAAGCCTGCGCCCGCGATGGCCGCGGCCCCACTGGTCCTCGTCGACGACGCGACGCCTGCCGCGAGTCTTGCCGCGGCGCCGTGCGTCCTCGTCATCGGCAATTTCGACGGCGTGCACCGTGGCCATCAGGCGGTGCTACGAGAGGCAGTCACCGAAGCGCGCGCCGCTGGCCTGTGCGCGTGCGCCCTGACGTTCGACCCTCATCCCGCCCAAGTCATTGGCGGCGATGCGCCGCCGCTCCTGACCTCTCTCGAGCACCGCGCGGAGCTCATCGGAGCGCTCGGCGTCGATCGCGTGTACGTGCGCCACTTCGACGCGGGCTTCGCCGCTTGGCAACCCGAGCGTTTCGTGCGGGATCTCGTCGTCGGCGCACTCTTGTCGCGTCGCGTCGTCGTGGGCGAGAATTTCCGCTTTGGAGCCAAGCGCGCGGGCGACCTCCGGCTGTTGCGAGCGCTCGGCGCAGAGTGTGGCTTCGAGGCGCGGGTGCATGCGGTAGCTCGCGACGACGTCGGCGCCTTCTCGAGCACCCGGGCGCGAGACGCCATTGCGGCCGGAAATGTCGAGGAGGCCGCTCGCGTCCTCGGTCGCCCGCATTCGATCGAAGGGGTCGTCGTCCAAGGAGATGCGCGCGGTCGGTCACTTGGCTTTCCGACGGCGAATCTCGACCAGATCGCGGAAGTGACGCCTGCAAACGGGATTTATGCGGTCAGGGTCGAGCTGCTGCCGGCAGCAGGTACGCGTCCCCTTGCCCAGGGTGTCACGAGCATCGGAGTCCGTCCAACGATCGTCGACGGCCCGCGGCGCGGGTGGCGAACGGTCGAAACGTACCTATTCGACTTCAAAGGCGACCTCTACGGATCACGCCTACGCTTGCACTTCGTCTCACGATTGCGTCCCGAAAGGAAATTCGACTCGCTGCAAGAGCTGAGAGCTGCGATCGAAAGCGACGTCGTGGGCGCGCGAGCTGCACTCGAGCAGGTCCGCGACTGAGGGATCTCTTGCGTCCGCGCGCCCTGTGCCGCAAAACCCGATCCCATGGACCGCGCGGACCTGGAACGCCTCGACAGGGACGCTCTCATCGCGAGGGCGGAAGGCGTGGGCGTCGCCCGCGCGCGCATTCTGACCCGTCCCGAGCTCGTCGACGAGCTGCTGTTGCGCAGTGCTGTGAATCAAGCCGAAAAAGACCGATCGCGGGGCCTTTTCGGGCGAGCGCGCGACCTGCTCGCGCGCGTGGTCGAGCGCGGGCTGCACCTGCCGGACGCAGCGGAGCGGATTCGCTCGATATCCATGACTTCGCTGCCCGTCGCGCGCCCCAGCGCTCCCGCGGCTCTTCCCACGGTCACACTTGCGGAAATCTACGCTGCGCAGGGTCATCGTCAGCGCGCCGTCGAGACTCTGGAGCGCGTTCTGGCGCGAGAGCCCGACCACGCGCCGGCGCGTGCGCTCGTCGCACGGTTGCGCGATGCCGCCTATCCGATGCCGGCGCCGCCGCTTCCACCCGAGGACGAGGAGGCGATCCTGCGCGAACCGGCCGCCGCGACGCCACCGCCCCGAGCGGACCCGAGCGATCGCGCGGAGCTCGGCGATTTGCCGGAAGAATCGGAGGTGTGGAGAGACGTTGCCTCGTCGAGCGATGCGCGCATTGGAGCAAATGCCGGGACCGCCGATCGGGCTGAGCCGGTCGCGTTGGACGATGCGGCTTTGTCGGCGCGCTGCGACGTGGACGAGTGCGTGGCCATTCCCGTGGCCGAGGCCACGCTCTATGTCTACTGGCAGGTGCGCGAGCGTTCGTTCGAATCCCTTCGTGCGGAAAGACCCGCGGGGGTTGTTTCGATCCGGTCGATCGTCATCACCCCGACGTGGGACGGTCCGCGATCGGCGGTGCGCGACTACGACGTGAATGCGACCTTCGGCGACTTCTTCATCCCGGATGTGCCCGGCGGGGCTGTCGCTCGCGTGGCCGTCGGCCTCCGCGACGGTGAAGTATTCGTGCCCGTCGCGCATTCGCCCGCGTTGGAGATTCCGGAGGGTGCAACGTACCCGCTCCTCGCGACTTCGCTCGTGCGCTGGACCCCTGCGGGTGTTCATCCGGTCGCGGCTCATGATCGCGACTCATCGTCGATCGAGCGCGCCGTCGCGCGCGTGCGTCGCAACGCGGCGGCAGAGGAGCGCGTGCGTCGAGCACCCGAAATCGACCGCGGCAACAGCGAGCGGTGGGCGGAGACGCCGAGTTCGTCGGCCGCCTCGCCTCAAACGACGTCGAACGGATAGCGGCCGTCGACGTAGGTCTTGCTCGCGACGGCCTTGCGGAGCTCGTCATCGTTTTTGTCGATGGCCTCGACGGTCTGGGCGAGCCGCCTTTCCGCCGTCGATACGAAGACGCTCGTCAAGTCGAGCTCGCGGCGGGCCCCTTCGTGGCCGCGCCGTTGGATCGCGCGCGTCGTTCGGGAGATGCACGCGGCAATCGCGTAGAGATCGATCGCCATGTCCGCCGTTCGCTTCTGGGTGTACTGCATCTCGGCGATGTCGCGTCCGTGCTTGCGTAAGACCTTGTCGACGCCGCGAGAGAGCTCGTGCACGTACGCCTCGAAGACCGCCGCCTCGCGGTACAATGCCGGGTCATGTCGGGTCAGCCGTGGGCGGCCGAGCGCTCCGCGAGCCTTTCGGATGGCGAACTCGCCGAGCAGGCCGAATCCCTTGATCGGTTCTCGCATGGCGCGCGCGACCTCGGCGATCTCCTTGGCGGGCGCCTGCATCCCGCTGAGCGCAATGAACGCTCGGAGAATCTCGTTGGTCCCCTCGAATATGAGGTTGACCTGAGCGTCCCTCAGCAGTCGCTCGTAAGGACGGCCGACCATGTATCCGATGCCCGCGGCGATTTGCAGCGCCTCGTGGACGACGCGCCAGCACGTCTCGCTGCCGAACACCTTGCAGATGGCGCTTTCGACCGCGAAGTCTTCGACTCCTGCGTCGACGATTCCGGTGGTGAGGTACGTTATGCTCTCGAGGGCCCAGGTATCGGCCACCATCGTGGCGATCTTGTCTTTGATGAGCCCAAACTCCCCGATGGGTCGTCCGAAGGCACGGCGCTCCTGACAGCGGTCCACCGACAACTTGATGACGCGCTTGCAGAGTCCGACGCAACGGCTCGAAAGCCCGAGTCGGGCACCCGTCAGGACCTCCATCGCGACCTTGTAGCCGCGTCCGGCCTCACCGAGGACGCCTTCAGGTGCCACCCGTACGCCATCGAACGACATGTCGGTCGTCGATGCCCCGCGAATTCCGAGTTTGGGGGTGTTCGCACCCGTTGTCACGCCGGGCCCGCGCTCGACCAGGAACGCCGTGAGCTTCGGTTTGACCCCTTCATCCGGCGGTGACGTACGGGCGAAGACGGTAAATAGATCTCCGATCCCGCCGTTGGTGACCCAGATCTTGCTGCCCGTGATCAGATAGCTTCCGTCGGGCTGTCGCTCGGCATAGGTATCGAGTGCCGCTGCGTCGCTGCCCGCCGCCGTCTCCGTCAACGCGAACGCGGCGACGATCTCGCCGGTCGCGAGCCGCGGCAAATACAGAGATTTCTGCGATTCGCTCCCGAACAGCAACAAGGCCTTCGCCCCCAGGGCCTGGTGCGCTGCGATCGTCACGGCGACGCTCGAATCGGCCGCCGCGATGTCCTGCAGAACGCGTGCATAGGCGCTAGTCGATAGCCCGAGGCCCCCAAACGACGATGGAATCAGCATTCCGAAGCAGCCGAGCTGGCGAAGCCCCCGCAGCACGGGATCGGGAATTCGGCCAAGGCGATCGATCTCGCTCGCATCGACCGTTTGCTCCAGGAATCGGCGGATGCGTTCGAGGAGGCCATGCACGGTTGTCACATGGGCGGCGGGCACCTCGGGCCAAGGGAAAATCAGGCTCTCATCGATGGCGCCACAGAAGAGGCTTCGGATAAACGATTCTTGCCGCATCGCTCGCGTTCCACGCGCCGCCTCCCCGCCGAGAGCCCCGAGGTGGTAAGCGAGGCGCGGGCGTCCGGGGGCAGGATACCCCCCAGGATAGCCCAGCATCCGCCGGGCTTGGCACGATGCGACCGTGCGTTTCGCTTTTCGATCGCGTAGGCACGATTCGACATTGCCGCGGTGGGCGCCGGTTGCTAGCCAAGAGAGGGTAGGGCGGTCGTCCGAGACGCCAGGAGCAAGCGCGCGAGGTGTATCGATTCGAGGCGTTCCAGCGGATGCTCGACCGCGCGCGCTCAATGCGCGGCGTCGCCCTGATGGGTATCTGCAACGTGACCCCCGATTCGTTCAGCGATGGCGGTCGTTACCTCGCGCCGGACGCCGCGCGGGCGCGCGTCGACGAGATTTTGGCGGAAGGAGCGGACATCGTGGACGTGGGTGGGGAGTCGACGCGTCCCGGGGCCGTCTCCGTACCTGCCGACGAACAGATCCAACGCGTCCTCGATGTCGTCCGCCACGCGGCGTCCCGGGGCGCCTGCGTGTCGATCGACACGGCCAGCGCGGCCGTCGCCGCCGCCTGCCTGGAGGTCGGCGCGTGCGCCGTGAACGACGTGTCCTGCCTTCGCGATCCGGCGCTCGGCGAGGTGGTCGCGTCGTCCGGGGCGGCGATCGTATTGATGCACACGCGCGGCACCCCCGAGCAGATGCAAGGCTTCAGTCGCTATCCGGAGAGCGGTTACCGGGACGTCGTCGCGGAAGTTTGTGCGGAGTGGGGGGCGGCCGCGGCTCGCGCACGTTCGGTCGGTGTACGGTCGGAGGCGATCGTCATGGACCCGGGGCTCGGCTTTGCAAAGAACGTACGGCAAAGCTTGGAGCTTTTGACCCGTATCGCCGACGTCGTCCAAACGGTCGGCGCCCCCGTCGCCATAGGAGCGAGTCGCAAGTCGTTCTTGATGGCCGTCGAATCCGCCGCGCCGTCAGACCGGTTGGGGGCGTCGATCGCAGCCGCCCTCCACGCCGCTCGCCTGGGTGCATGCATCGTCCGCGTTCACGACGTGCGCCCCACCCGCCAGGCGCTCGACCTGACGGCCCTGCTGAGGAGAGGGTAAGCGGTGCTCGACGGATTCCTCCATCTGTTCGCCCGTCGTTCACTCACGGGGGCGTTGACCGACGTCGCGGACATCTTGCTCGTCGCCTACGTGGCCTATCGCGCCCTGCTCGTTCTGCGGGGTACCCGAGCGATGCAGATGGGACTCGGGCTCGCTGTCCTGTTCTTGTTCAATTATCTATCGAAGTGGGCGGGGTTCATCACGCTGTTCACTCTCCTCAGCGCGCTCCTGTCGCCGATCGTGCTGATCATCGTCGTTCTCTTCCAGAACGACATTCGGCGCGGCTTGCTGCGGGTCGGCGCGCGAGCGTTTCTTAGCGGCCTCTCCCGCCAGCAAGAATCGAAGGTCATCGACGAAGTCGTTTCTGCCGCGACCGAGCTAGGTCGGCATCGCATCGGAGCCCTCATCGCATTCGAGCAGGACGCGAACCTCGACGAGTTCGTGGTCGGACAGGGGACGATCATCGATGCGGCCGTCCAGCGCGAGCTTCTCGTGAGCCTGTTCCTCCCCGAGAGTCTCAATAAGCTTCACGATGGCGCAGTCGTGATTCGCAACTTGCGCATCGCCAAGGCCGGCGTGTTTTTTCCCATGCCGGATACGAAAGTCTTGGACAAGTCGCTGGGGTCTCGGCATCGAGCGGCGCTCGGAATCACCGAGGAGACCGATGCGGTCGTCGTCGTCGTCAGCGAGGAACGAGGGAGCATCAGTTTTTGCTTCAACGGCAATATCGTCACCAATCTCGACGGCGCTTCGCTGCGTCAGGCGTTGCTCGGGTTGTTTGGCCAAAGAGCTCGAAAGCGAGCCAAGCCGGGGCAGAAGCGTTCGGGCAGCGTCACGCAGACCGGGACCGGTAGCTTCCGCGTCGTGAGCGCGCCTTCCGCGGGAGCCTCGGAAGGGCGTCCGGCCCGCATTTCCGACGTCCCACCCCCATCGGGCTCGTCCGGGACGGAGACTGCGCGAAGCGTTGCCGTTGCCGCTCCCACCTCCAGTCGGGGCGACGCATCGGCGCTCGAGAAGGAGCCTTCGTCGAAGCACAACGCCCGTCCCATGAGCGCCGCCAAACCCATCGAGACCCCCATGGCGGTGCCTGTCGCGGATCCGCGCACGCGACCGCGGGAGGACTGATCGATGGCTCTCGACCTCGGATACCGGCTCCGCTCGATCGTGACCGAGAATCTGAACCTCAAACTTTTGTCGCTCGCGTTCGCACTTCTTTTCTATTCGGGCGTTCACGGTTCGCAGGACGCGCAGCGATCCTTATTGCTGAGCGTCGTAGCGCTGACTCCTCCCGATTCCGCCAACCGCGAGCTCGTGACGCCCATACCCGCGCAAATTCGCGTCACCGTGCGCGGTCCTCGCTCTGCGCTCGACGACGTGCACGCCGACGATCTGAGCGTGCAGGTCGATCTGCGGGGCGGCAACGAAGCCCGTCTCACGTTCGACCCGTCGATGATTCCGGTGCCGCCAGGGTTGAAGATCGAGCAAATCGACCCGCCGGCAATCGATCTGAGATGGGAAGATCGGATCGTTCGAGACGTACCGGTCGAAGTCGGGATCATCGGAACGCCTGCGGCCGGGTTCGTCGTCAAAGGGCCGCCTTCGGCCGATCCGTCCGTCGTGCGCACGCGCGGACCGACGAGCGAGGTGATGGTGCTGCAGCGTGCGCGCTCCGACGCGTTCGACGTCACGGGTTTGACCGCCGGAAAATACGCGCGGCGGCTCGCGCTCGACCGGCCGCCCGGGCGCGTCTCGTACGAAATTCCGAGCATTTCGGCCAACGTCGAGGTTGCTCGGGAGGTCCTCGAGCGGCCGTTCGCCCGGGTTGCCGTCGCCCTGGTCGGTCGTTCGGGCGCGAAAGCCCTGCCGCCGCTGGTGGACGTTCGACTCGTGTGCCCGCCGGAGATTGTCCGCGCCTTGCGGCCCGAGGAGATTGTGCCTCGGGTGCAAGTCGAGAATGCGCCCGATCACGGGTCCGCGGTGTTGCCCGTTCAACTGACGATCGAACAATGCGACGTCCAAATCACCCCACCGAGCGTCGTCGTTCGCTGGTGAATGCGGGCTGTCGCTCGCACCGCCTACTTGGCTAAACGAGGCTCGCGGGCTTAGATCGCGCTTCGTTCGATGAGCGAACCCGACCGACTTGGGCTTCGCCGTTCGTCGGACTCCACTCGGCCGTCGCGCAAGGTCACGACGCGGGGCATGCTCGCGGCGAGGGCCGCATTGTGCGTGACGACCACGATGGTCGTTCCGCGCTGCGCGTTGATCGAGAAGAAGAGCTCGTGAATCTGCAAGCTGGTCGCCGAGTCGAGGTTGCCCGTTGGCTCGTCGGCGAGTAGCAGTCTCGGTTCGAGCATGAGCGCTCGCGCGAGCGCGACCCGCTGCTGCTCGCCCCCGGAGAGCTCCCCCGGACGGTGGCGCATCCGCTCGCGAAGGCCGACCTCCTCGAGCAGGGCGCTGGCCCGCGGCTCGAGATCGCGCTTCGTCCTTCCCTGGACCAGCCCCGGCATCATGACGTTCTCGAGGGCGTTGAACTCAGGCAGCAAGTGATGGAACTGGAACACGAAGCCGATCGTCCTGTTGCGCAGATCAGCGAGTCGTGAGCCACCGAGCATCGTCACTTCTTCACCGGCGACACGAATGGACCCCGCCGTGGGGGCATCGAGCGTGCCGATGCAATGCAAGAGCGTCGATTTGCCGGCGCCGGAAGGGCCTACGATGCCCATCATTTCGCCGTCGCGAATCTCGAGGTCGACCCCGCGGAGGACCTCGAGCGTTCTGCCCATGTGGCGGAAGGATTTCTTGACGTCGGTCGCCACGACCAGCGCAGTCTGCACGGAAGAGGTGTTCATTCGGAGGTCGAGGAGCGACGAAGCTCGCGCCGAGGACCTAGCACACGGGCCCCGCGCGCGTCCGTCTTGACCGCACGTCGCGTGGGTGCTTCTCCTTTTTGGTGACCCGTCGAATCTCGCAGTTCTTTCGCGTGCGTGGGTCGTGGCTGCGGCGTCACGGCGCCGTCGCCGTCGCATCGGCCGCCGCGGCAGCCGGTACGTGCGCCGCTCATGGCGAAGTCTCCGGCCACGATCTGGACGCGCTCGCGGCCGGGTTGGGTCGATCGGCGGGTGGCATGATCGTCTCCCCCGCAGACATCCGATGGGAACCCTCGCGTGGATGGGTGGTCGATCTGCTGCTCGGGCGTCGGGCCCTTTTCCTTGCTCGAATTGCAGGCGAGGATGCCCACGACGTTTATACGGCGCGCGTTCGGGTGGGCCCCAACGGCTTTGCGATCGACATCGCGGGCGCGCGCAACCTGACCAACACCCCGCTCGGCGACGACCATGCGCTCGTGGTGCGCGGTCGATGGGCGGCCTTTGCAACGCGTGCATACGGCCAGGAGCAAAGCCTCACGGTGTTGGATTTGAACGGTGAGGGAGCGGAGAACAAGACCAGCGGGCTCTTGGACCGATCGATGGCGGCGATCACCAATTGGCAGCGCACCGGCGCCACCGCCGGGGTGGGTCGTGTCGACGTGACGTTCGACTCGCCCGGACGCGCCGTGGCCCTGCGGCTCGGAGAGACCGCACTGGAAATCACCCTCATCGGCGGCGACGTGCGGCGCGCGCCGATCCCGAGCGTGGCGCGGGTCGACCTGCTCTCCGGTGAGCTCACTTCGGGCGAAGGCATGCACGTGGAGCCGGTCATGCATCTGCCGAAGCGCTTTTCGCATTGGACCGTCGACACGCTCCGCGCCGTCAGCTGGATCGGCCCTGCGCCCATCGCGTGGATCGAGGATCAAGCGCTCTGGCTGTGGGATGGGTACCGGAGGCTCACGTTCTCTTCGAATGGCGCCGTGACCGACGTCATCGCTCGCGAGGAGCCGCCACCGCCGGTGCTCGACACGTCACAAGCCTCGATCGAAGAGGCGCATTGGCCGCCGGCGCCCATCCGGACAATCTGGGAATCGCCCGAGAAAGGCGAGGGCGAATGGACCGTACCCGAGCCCTCGTGGCTACGGCGCGTGCCAGGCGTGTCTGCGGACGCGCCCTCTGCATTCTACCAGACGTTCGTCCGACCGGACGTCGAGAGACCCTACGCGAGAGTCCTGCTCGTCGCCATGGACATGCGCCAGCTCGATCTCGACATGGAGGCGGGGGTCGAAGATCCCGAGCCCCTCACGGGCCCTCCGGGCGCCGGCCGCATCCCAAGGGATCCGGCCGTCTACCGGCGCGTCGCCGCCGCCTTCAACGGTGCGTTCAAGACCGAGCACGGACACTACGGAATGATGGTGCACAAGCGCGTTCTGTTGCCGCCGGTACCGGGAGCCGCGAGCGTCGTTGTGCTCGACGACGGCCGCGCCGGCTTCGGGAGCTGGGGCGCGGAGCGGAAGGTCGGCGGCATCGTGGGTGTGGCGGACGAAGACATTGCTTCGTTTCGTCAGAACCTCGACCCTCTCGTCGACCACGGGCAAGTCAATCCAACGGGCCGCAACCTCTGGGGCTTTACGTTGCCTGGCAAGGGCGTCCAAACGGAACGGACCGCCTTGTGCGTGACGACCAGCGGCCACCTGGTCTACGCGTGGGGAGACGACCTCAGCGCGACGACTCTCGCCAAAGCCATGTCCATGGCGGGCTGCGACTACGCCATGCACCTCGACATGAATCCCTACCACACGGGCTTTCTGTTCGCGGCCATCGATGACCTCGGAGCCAAGAAATACAAATCGACGGTTCTGACGAATGCGATGTCGATCCCGAACGATCGATACATTCAATATGCGCCCAAAGATTTCTTCTACGTATTGACTCACGATCCTGAGCCGCCGCCGCTCGAAGGCGCCGCGGCTTGGGCCCCCGACGGAGGCGACCAGCCCCCGCCTCGGTGGTTGCCCGGACTGTGGGCGACGCGCATGATCGGCGCCCAAGGGGCCGTCGACATCCTGGACGTCGAAGCCGGACGCGCCACGTGGCGCATCCGCGCCGGTGCAAAGGACGCGGTCCTGGCTTCCCCCCTTCGAGAGATCTCGGGCGTCGAGGCGAATCATGTTCTCCTTTCGCTCGGGCTCGGGGTTGCTCCGGAGCGACGGCCACTCGGGTTGGCGACCGGCGGTCGCCTCGCCGTGGCCATCGTGGATGGACCGGAATGGGGGCTGCTGATTGTCGACGAGAGCGGAGGTCTCGTCATCGAACGTGCCGATCGAGCGCCGGAGCTCGGAGCTCACGACGACCTAGCCGAGTTGCCGATCGCGCTCTGGGACGGCAAGCGCGCGACGGACTCTATGGGCGCCGTAGTCGCCCGAGCGGCGATCGGGATCACCCCGTCGGGCCGGGTTGTCGTTGCGCGCGGCACCTTTGCGAGCTCCGCGCCTCTCGCCGATGCGCTCGCCGCCGCTGGATGCACGCGCGCTCTGTCGCTCGACCGGGGGCAGCGCTTTACGGCCAGGCTCGACCGCGCGGGCACGATTGACCCACCCCGGGCGCGATACGATGAGTCCGTCCTTTACGCGGTAAGCATGCCTCTGCGCCCTCGCGCCTTCCGCTTCGACTCCGCGACTGCAGTCGCACAAGCGACTCCGTCGCCGCGTGCCACCCCTTGATCCGTTCAGGCCGCCGCGGCTGCGGGGTCGTGCTCGCTCAGCGTGGTGCGCAACCGACCCATCGCGCGCGCGTGCAGCTGCGAGATCCGCGGCTCGCTTACTCCCAGCCGCGCGGCAATCGTCTTGAACGGAATGCCATCGAAATAGTGCCAACCGACGATGTTGGCCTCGCGCTCGGGCAAGAGCGCCACGGCGCTTTCGAGCGCCAGCCGGTCCATTCGCCGTTCGACTTGTTCTTGCGGCGTGGCGGCCGTCTCGTCGGCCAGACCCTGGGCTTGGGACTCCGGTAGGTCATCGAAGCCGACCACAGCCAGTCCACCGGTTTCGCCGAGTGCTTGCGCCCGGGTCACACGCGTTCGCGCGCGTCGTGTGAGCCAATCCTGCGCGCGCAGCTCATCCACGACCGCGCCGCGGATGCGAATGCGCGCGTACCAGTCGAACGTCGCCCCGTGGTCTGCGCTCTTCCTTAGAGCGTCGACGAGGCCGAACGTGCCGGCGGCCATGAGGTCGTCACGTAGGACGTTCGGCGGTAATTTGCGCAGTACCCGAGAGACCACTTGGTGGACAAGATACATGTACGTTGCGAGTTCCTCGCGCGTCGGCGTGGTCGCAATGGCGGTGCTCTTGGTGGCGCAGGATTTCATCAGGTGGCTCTCCGTCCCCTTGCCACCTATGCTGCGTGCTTCGTGCCAATCGACCCTTGACAATCATTTCAATGGGTTAGACGAATATTAACCGGTACCCCGGGTTACGGATGACCCTCTTTGGTTTGACCCGATCTCGTGGATTCGAATGGTTTCGCGTGGATCGGCCTTAAATCACGATCGACCCACCGGTGGGTCGAGCTCAACCTCACAGACGGTCAGAGCGAGACCTCACTGTCGAAAGGGGGTACATGGGGGTGAGGTATCGGTGACCCATGGTCTGTGGATTTCTCGTCGAACTCGTCTTTCGGTGACCGTGGGGGGGCAGCCTTCTCCTCCGGCACCTCGCTTCGGCCTTCATCCGCCGCTCCAGTACCCGCCTTGTCGTAGAGCGGCGGCTCGCCTGGACGCGAGCGGTCTATCCAACGAGCCTTCGCGTCGCGCACGTCCATATGGACGAAGGTGCTGTTCGGATAGTAGCCGCAGCCGGTATTTCGGAGAGTAACGCAAAAATCGTAGATCGATTTATTGTCTGTTTCTTCTATCCGAAAATCGAGCGCTTTCCCGTAGTTGTGATTCGAGTGCGGCGCGTATTGCGTTGGCGAATAGGCTCGGTAGCCGCTGACGACCTGGATCGGTCTGCCTCCGAAGTGCTCCGAGACGATCCCCATGAGGGCGACCAAGCGCGGATCCGGCGGGTGGGTCGACTCTCCCTGCCGCATCACGTGTTCGAACACGCCGAGTGCCGCGGAGGGGACATGCCCGGCCCCATCCTTGACGCGCACGCGCGCCTCTTGCCCCATGCGGACCACTTCGATGATCCCGTGCGCGCCGCGACCGCGCGGCTTCTGAACCGGATTGGCCGTTGCAATCTCATGATGCTCGGACGTCGCATGTCGGCGGCCGCCGGTGCCCGATCCCCATTTGTCGCCACTGGCGTCCGCCTTCGTCGGTGGCGAAACGCCCGGGATAATCAGTGTCTGCCCCGGCTTGAGGTGCTGGCCGTCCTTGAGATGATTCGCCTCCAGGATGGACTGCTGGCGGACGTGGTAGCGGTGGGCAATTGCCTCCAGCGTGTGTCCGGGCTGGACCACGTGCGTGATGTCGGCGAAGGCCGGCGATGCTGCTCCCATCAGAGTGAGTCCAACCGCGAAGTCGACGACGCGCATAGCGGGCCCACAATCCCTACACCTCGGAAGCGGACGTCGCTAGCGTGCGATGCCTGCGTGCAGCGGGGGCGGCTCTCAACCAACGAGCGGAGGCGCACTCCGCGCTGTGCCGCTGCCGCCTTTTTTGACGCGGTGCTTTGCGGGGTGCCACACTCTGGGGGAGCGACCGAGCGCCGCTCGTATGCAAGGCGAGTCCTCATGGCCGAAGGCAAGAACCTGGTCGGCGTCGATATCGGCGCGAGCTCGATCAAGGTCGTATTGCTCCGCGAATCGCGAAAAAAGCTGCAGGTCGTCCGGTGGGGTTTGGCGCAGTTGCCGCCGCAGACCATCGTCGACGGTCACGTCATGAACGCGGGGGCCGTTACCGAGACGCTGTCGCGCGTCTTCCAGGACGGCAAGATCCAACAGCGCGATGTCGCAATCGGCGTCTACGGCCAGAGCGTCATCGTTCGCAAGATCACCGTGCCGATCATGACCCAGTCCGAACTGGATGAGCAGATCCACTGGGAGGCCGAACAGCACATCCCGTTCGACATCAAGCTGATGTCCATCGACTACGAAGTGCTGCGGCGCAGGCCGGAGGCCGGCCAGATGGACTTGCTGCTGGTGGCCGCGAAAAAGGACGAGATCAACGACTACGCTTCGATCTTGCGCGCCGCGAAGCTCCGGCCGGCCGTCGTCGACATCAACGCGTTCACCATTCAGAACATCTTCGAGTACCAGAACGGTCTGCCGCAAGACGCCACGATCGCTCTTCTGAACGTCGGCGCCGCGGTTTCGTCGCTCAACATCGTGTCGAAGGGCGTGAGCGCGTTCACGCGCGAGATCACCAACGCCGGCAACACCATTACCGAGGAAATTCGGAAGTCGCTGTCGTGCTCGTACGAGCAGGCAGAAGCCTATAAGCACGGAGGTGGCGCGACACAGATCGTGCCTCAGGAGGTCACGCAGATCATCCATCAGGCGTGCCAAGGGCTTGCGGGTGAAATCCAGCGTTCCTTCGATTTCTACTTGGCGACGAGCGGTGAGCAAGAGATCGGCAAGATTTACCTTTCCGGTGGCAGCGCCTACCTGGCGCCGCTCGTTCAGGCGATCGAGCGCCGCGCCCGCGTGCCGGTGCAGCTCTTCGATCCGATGGGCAACATGGAGGTCGACCCGAAGCTGCCCAACGAGCCAAGGCTGCGGGCGATCGCCGCGCAGATGGTCGTGGCGCTCGGGCTTTCTTTGCGTTGCGACAAGGAGCGCCGGCAATGGTCCGCGTAAATCTCTTGCCGGAGCGAAAGCAAGCGGGCCGTCGTCCCGCCGGTGCCGAGCCGTCGCAGGGCTGGCTGATTGCCGTGTTCGGCGCGGCGGTAGGGACGCTCATCCTGTGTCTTTTCGTGCAGAAGATAAAGCAAGACGAGCTTGCGGCGATTATCGCCGACAACGGCCGCATTCAAGGACAGATCGACTCGATTAAGCGTCAGATTGCCGATCACGACGAGATCAAAGCGCGGCTCAAGGACCTGCGCGATCGCGAGGAGGCGATTCAGAAGCTGCAGGCGGCGCGAACCGGGCCGACCTCGACGCTCCTCGAACTCGCCCACCTGCTCACGCCGGGGCGCATTCCGACGGGGGATTCGGCGAAACTCGAGCAGCTCAAGCGCGATGACCCGGCCGAGGCTTACAACCCGAACTGGGACCCGCGCCGACTCTGGCTCACCTCGTATGCCGAGGCGGATCGCGTCGTGCGGATGGGCGGTCTCGCGCGCGACGGCGAAGACGTGAGTGAGCTCGAACGGCGCTTGAAGCTGAGTGACTTCTTCGCGGAGGTAAAACTCTTGCCCGGCAGCAAGATCATCGAGCCCACGAGCCGTCAAGAGCTCTTTCAATTCCAATTGAGCGCGAGAGTGAGGTACTGACATGGCGCCCCCGGCACCTACTTCCGTGCTCGCGAGGATCCCTGCCGCCGGCAAGATCGGTCTTGGAGTGTCGCTCTCGGCGCTCGTACTGTTCGGGTACTGGTTCGTGTTTTACTCGGATACCGCGAGCAAAATCACAGGGGCGGAGCAGCAGAAGAAGGCGCTCGTAGACGGGCTCGCGCAAGAGCAGCAAGCGGAAGCGTCGTACTTCGCCGATCGTGGAGAGCTCGCGCTACGCGAGCAGCATGCTCGAGACATGAATCGGGCGCTGCCGCCCCAAGCCGAGGAGGATGCGTTTCTCTCGAGCGTCCAGCAGGCATCGAACGCGGCCGGTATCGATCTTCAGGGATACGCCCCGACCGACGAGGTGCCGCAGAGTTTTTATTCAAAAATTCCGATGCGCCTCGAGCTCACCGGGAAATTTCATCAGATCGCGAAGTTCGCGTTCGAGCTCAGCAAGATCGAGCGCATCGTCAACGTGGAGAACATCGAGATGACCGATCCGAAACTCGTCGGCGACGAGATCGTGTTGCACGCTCGGTGTTTGGCAACGGCATTCCACGCGACCGCTCCGAAGCCGTCGTCGCGGGGGGGGGCGCAGGGCCCGAAATGATCGACCGACCGAGCGAACGGCGTCCGCGCCAATCGACCGTGGCCGTCGCGTTGCTCGCGGCCGGCTTGCCTCTCGTTTTGCACGCGTGCGGTGGATCGGCAACCAAGTCCCCGCCGCCCCCTCTCGTCCGCGCGCCTCCGATGGCTAGCGTGCTGCCTTCGGGTTTACCGCCGGAATTGAAGGGGCCGGACTTCACGGAGAACGACTTCGTCGAAAGCGACCGCAATCGCGATCCGTTCCGCAGCTATCTCATCCAGAACACGCCGGCGGCCAAGCAGGTCCAAAACCAGCGAAAGATCCAGCTCTCGCAGTACTCGCTCGACGAGCTGAAATTGGTCGCCATCGTCCTCGGAAGCGATCAGCCACGCGCGATGTTCATCGATCCGAGCGGCAAAGGAACGGTCGTTTACAAAGGGACGTTCATCTGCCGTTCCGAGACGGTGCGGATCGGCACGGGCCTAGGGCAAGAATACCAACTCAATTGGCGCGTCGATCGCATTCGTGACGGCGACGTTGTTTTGATCCGCGAGGACCCGGCGCAGCCTCAGATTCCCCCAGCGACGCGCGTCATTCCCCTTCATCCCGACAGCGAGCGGCAACCCGCAGAGCTCGTTCCAGGGTGATCGGGCAGGAGCGGGTAAGCGCGTCAGAAACTGGTTGGCGTGCGATCAAGCAGTGTACCGTCGCTGCTGCGATCCCTGTGCAACCGCACTCCGGGGCGCGAGGAGCCAACATGCGTGGGGCGAAGTCGCTTATGTGCGCTGTTTTCCGGGCGAGACGACCTGCGGGGCTGGCCATGCTTGCTATCGCATCGCCTGCTTTCCTGGGCATAGGGCGCGCGTCGGCATCGGACTCCGGGTCGGCGCCCGCGCCCGGCCACGCCAACCACGTGCGCGACGTGCGCGTGCGAGCCGACGACTCGGTCCCGGGCGGAACGCAAATCGACATCGTCGGTACGTTGACCCCCGCGTACAGCGCTCGCGTCGCCGACGGTGGTCGCCGTTTGCTGCTCGATCTCAGCGATTCGGACGTCGCCGGCGCGCCGGCGGCAATCACCGGGGTGGTGGGCGTGGTTGGCGGTGTCCTCACGGCAGCGTACCCGACGAGCGGTGGCTCGATGACCCGTCTCACAGTGAGCCTGGAGAGAGAGTCGAGCTATCGCCTGGTGCCCGACGGCCCAACTCTTCACGTGCTCCTGGCGCCGAACGACGCGGCGTCGAGCGGACGCGCTGGCGCATCGGCGCCGACCGTGCCCACTTCCAAGCCCCCTTTGAGCGGCGGAACGAACGAAGCGCCGCCGCTGGCGGCGGGCGCCTCCACCTCTTCGACATCGACTTCGACATCGAGTCGGTCGGCGGTCTCGTCGAACGAAGGCGTTCGCGACATTCGCTTCGAGCGCGCGCCGTCGAACACGCCTGGATGCGCTCCCTATGGCTGCGACCGGCTCGTCATCGAGCTCGCGAAAGTCCCCTCGTATTCGCTCGAGACTACGCCGACCGGTCGCCTGCACCTGTCGCTGCACGCGACCCGGTTGCCCACGCGGCTGGCCCGAACGCTCGACGTGAGCGCCTATCGTGGCGCCCTTCGGTCTATCACCGCGTCCGAGGAGGTGGCGAGTGGCGCCGCCGTTTTCGACATCGAGCGCGCGGACGAAACGCCGGGCACGCTATCGTCGGACGCGAGCTCACTCGTCTGGTCATTTCCGGTCCCGAAGTCGAATCTGCCGCTGCCTCCCGTGGCGCAGTTGCACTTCGACGCCGTAGGAAGGGACGGCGGAGTCGTTCGTCAGGTCGTTACCGTGGCGCGCGAGGTCGCCGCGCCGGACATGCCGCGCATCGAAACCTCCATTCACGATGAGGATCCGGTCGTCGAGACGTCGGGCGGGGGGGCCGCCGGGTTCGTATCGAGCGGCGATTCCGTGCTCGGCCAGCAGCGGTACACCGGCCGGCGCATCGACATCGATCTCAAGGACGCCGACATTCACAACGTGCTTCGGCTCTTGGCCGATACCGGTCACGTCAATGTCGTGACGGCCGACGACGTCAGCGGCACGATCACGATTCGGATGCACAACGTTCCGTGGGACCAAGTCCTCGACGTCGTGCTTCAGGCGAAGGGGCTCGGCATGGTCCGGCAAGGGAACCTGATCCGGGTGGCGCCGCTCGCTGAGCTGCAGAAGGAGCGCGAGCTGCGCATCGCTGCTCAAAAACAAGAATACGAGCTTACACCCCTCGAGACACGCCTCATCCCGATCAGCTACGCGCATGCCGGCGAGATGTTGCCGCGAGCCAAGGATCTTTTGTCGCCGCGGGGGTCGCTTGCGGTCGACGAGCGGACCAACGTTCTCATCGCACGCGACATCGCCTCGAACCTGAACTACATCGAGGAGCTCATTCGATCGCTCGACACGCCCACCGCCGAGGTGCTCGTCGAGGCGCGCATCGTGGAAGGAACGAGCAACTACACGCGCGACATCGGCATTCAATGGGGCGGTGACGTCAGCTTCAGTCCTGCAACGGGCAATCCGACCGGGATCGCGTTTCCGAACACAGTGACGGCCGCCGGCGGCGCCTCCGACAACAACACGCCGACGGCGGGTCTCTCGCCGTTCGCGAACACGGTCGGAACACCCAACTTCGCCGTGAACTTGCCCGCCGCGGTCGGCGCAGGGTCCGGCGGCGCTCTCGGGCTGGCGTTCGGGTCCATCGACAACACACTGAACCTCGCCTTGCGGTTGTCGGCCGCAGAATCGAGCGGGCTCGTGCGCATCGTAAGCGCCCCGCGGGTACTCGTACTCGACAACCGGGAGGCGAGAATCAACCAGGGCACTCTCATTCCGTACTCTCAGGTGAGCGCTCTCGGCGTTCAGACGACCTTCCAGGAGGCAAAGCTCCAGCTGCTCGTCAAGCCCCACGTCACCGCGGATGGGTCGGTTTCGATGCACGTGAAGCTCACCCGCGACGAGCCGGACTTCAACCAGACGGCTGCCAACGGCGCTCCGACGATTCTCAAGCGAGAAGCGGAAACCGATCTCTTGGTCATGGACGGACATACCGCGGTCATCGGGGGCATTTACACGCGCAACACCGGACGCAACCTCAATCAAGTTCCTTTCTTCGGAGATATCCCGATCCTGGGCGTCCTGTTTCAGCATCGCCAGGCGAACGACGCTCGCGGCGAGCTCGTCATTTTCATCACCCCGCACATCGTCAACCGCTCGGAAGCATTGGGGCGCTGATCGAGCGAACCGGTCCGCCACCGCAGGGACGCAAAGGGTCCAACTTCTGCCTGGTTTACGCTGGCTTACGCGTCCGCGTCGCCGGGCGTATATCGGTAGGGAAACCCATCGACCGGCTGGGTCGGCACGACGTCGTGGAAACGGCGTACGTCGAGCACGATCGTCCCGTCCTTGTCTTCCGAAAGAATGTCGGCGTGGCGTGCGCCCCAGAGGATGTCGGCTCCTTCGTACTGCTTGCGCGCGTAGACCGGTTGCAGCGACGTGTCGTCGGTGCCGACGAGAGTCGCGATGATTTCGATCTCGTCACGGATGATCGATTCGGGCGTTTCGCCAAACAGGGCGCTGTCGGCGTCGATGCGGTGCATCACGTTCCACGATCGTCTCATTTGGGGGCTCCGTTCGCGGACCAGCCGAAGGTCGTAGAGCTTGTAGAATACGACGCCTTCTGAGGTCTTTTCGGTGCGCGTGAGCGTGATCCGGATGGTCGCCTCGAGAATCAGGTTTCCGCGTTCGTTGCCTACACGCAGCGAGAGCGTGGGAACACCATTCATGGGCCCGATGACCGCGTTTTTCGAGAACACCACCCGCGCCGCGGACCGCGAGAACTTCGCGAAGATGAGGCCCGTCGCTAGGGCGGTCACGACCAGACTCGTCACCGATTCGGCGATCATGACGGCGTTGGCCGCAGCGCTGGCTGGGTACATCGCCCCGTAGCCGATCGTGCCCATCGTCTGGACGCTGAAGCAGAATGCGTCGAAGAAGGACCCTGCGCGCGCGCCGGCCACGCCTCCGATGGCGCGATAGGCGAGCGCGAATACGGCGTTGAGCGCCAGGTAGGAGCCGACGATGGCCGCGATCGCCGCCGTCCAGCCGACGCGCAAGAACTGGTGGTAGGCGTCACGCAGTCGCGTTCGCGGCGCACCGATGACGGTGATCTCTGGGGGGGGCGGCCTCGGCCTCGCCATCGGCATCGGGCCGGCTAGCGCGCAAGGCGATCGCCCGCAACCGAGCTTCAGCTCCGCTCCGCAGGGTGGCGGCCCGACGACTCAACGCTCGCGGCGCCTTGAGTGAACAACGGATTTCCGTGGCGAAATCGATGGGTTACGACCGTTTGCGGCATCTTTTATGCTGGCGCGCCGCGTCACCCCCCGTATACTTCCGCCTACGATGCCGCTGCCCTCCGCGCGTGGCCTGTACGACCCGTCGTTCGAGCGAGATGCCTGCGGTCTCGGCTTCGTCGCGGACCTTCATCGTCCCCCGACCCACGATGTAGTCACGAAGGGCATCGAGATTCTGCGCCGCCTGGCCCATCGCGGCGCCATTGGCTGCGATCCATGCACCAGCGATGGCGCGGGCATTCTTCTCCAAATTCCGCACGCACACTACGAACGCGTGCTTCAGCGCAGCGCGATCGAGCTTCCGAACCAGGGCGACTACGGCGTAGGACAGTGCTTTTTGTCCCGCAACGCCGACGTGCGCGCTGCCGAGGTTCGCTTCATCGAGGACGCTATCCGCCACCATAATCAGAAGGTGATCGGCTGGCGGGACGTTCCCGTCGACGTGAGCGTGCTCGGGCCCGTCGCCCGGGACTCGATGCCGGTGTTTCGGCAGGTGTTCATCGGGCGCATGTGCGCGGTGCCCGCATTTGAACGCACACTGTTCATGATCCGGAAGCGCGCGACCAGCAAGGCCTCCCGGGCGGGGCTGCACGATCCGTACATTGCGAGCCTGTCGTCCAAGACCGTGGTCTACAAGGGTCTCGCCCTTCCGGAGCGCCTCGAGGCTTTCTATTTTGATCTCAAAGCCGACGATACGCGCAGCAAGCTCGCCCTCGTTCACTCACGATTCAGCACCAACACATTTCCGACATGGGAGCGGGCGCACCCCTATCGGCGTATCGCGCACAACGGCGAGATCAATACCCTTCGGGGAAACCAGACCTGGATGCGTGCGCGTGAGTCGCTCCTCGCGAGCGCCGCGTTCGGCGAGCACATTGCCGACTTCAAGCCGATCATCCGGCCCGGTGGCAGCGACTCGGCGTCGCTCGACAACGTCGTCGACTTTCTGGTCACCGGGGGCCGGAGCCTGCCCCACGTGATGATGATGCTCGTGCCCGAGGCGTGGGAAGGTCAACCCGAGATGCCTGCGGAGCGGCGGGCATTCTACGAGTACCATGCGTCGCTCGTCGAGCCGTGGGATGGCCCGGCCGCGCTCCTCTTTACGGACGGTACGTATCTCGGCGCGACACTCGATCGCAACGGTCTACGGCCCTTGAAGTACGTCGTCACGGCCAGCGGCTACGTCGTGGCCGCCAGCGAGTTCGGCGTTCTCGATTTCGAGCCCGAGGACATCATCGAAAAGGGCCGCCTGCAGCCCGGGCGCATGCTGCTCGTCGATTTCGCGAAAGGGAGAATCGTCGGCGACGAAGAGATCAAGCAAGAGGTCGCGGCGGCGAAGCCCTACGCGCAGTGGCTCGAGGCCAACAAAATCGATCTCCGGGCGCTGCCCCCCTCGTCGCCACCTCCGCCGTTCGGCGACGAAGAGCGCCGCCGGTTCCTTCGCGCATTTGGATACACGCGCGAGGACATCCGGCTCCTCCTCGCGTCGATGGCGACCCACGGGGAAGAGCCTACCGGAAGCATGGGGACCGACGCGCCGCTCGCCGTTTTGAGCGAGCGACCCCACCCGCTCTTTCGGTACTTCAAGCAACAGTTCGCCCAAGTCACCAATCCACCGATCGATCCGATCCGTGAAAAGCTCGTGATGACCCTCGTCACCTGTCTCGGTGGCGAGGGGAACTTGCTCGCCGAAACGCCCAAACAGTGTCGGTTGCTCGAGCTCGAGCAACCCGTACTCACCAACGAAGATCTCGCAACCATTGTGGCCCAACCGCTGGCCGACTTTTCGGTCACGGTCCTTCCCATGCTCTTCGACGCGCGGGCCCAGGGCGCGGGCGAAGCGCTCGAGCGGGCGCTGCTTGCGCTGTGCGCCGATGCGGAGCGCGCGGTCGACGAAGGGGCGAGCTTGATCGTGCTGAGCGATAGGGGAGTCGACGCCGCCCGCGCGCCGATTCCGAGCCTTCTCGCGACGAGCGCGGTCCACCACTGGCTTGCTCGGGCCGGCAAGCGCATGCGTGCGGGCCTGATCGTCGAGACCGGGGAAGCGCGCGAGGTCGCCGATCTCGCCCTGCTCATCGGCTACGGCGCTGGAGCCGTTAACCCCTACCTGGCGTTCGAGGCAGTCGACGCACTCGACGCCGAAGCGCCGCGGGCCGAGCGCGGGTTGCACTACGTGCACGCTCTCGACAAGGGGCTTCTCAAGGTCATGAGCAAGATGGGCATATCGTGTCTATCGAGCTACCAGGGGGCACAGATCTTCGAAGCGATCGGCATCGGTCCGGACGTGATCAGCCGCTTCTTCCCGGGCACCGCCTCGCGCATCGGAGGCATCGGTCTCGCAGAGATCGCGAGCGAGGCCTTGCTCCGGCACGCGGGCGCGTTCGATGTCCCTGTCCGCGACGCACAGACCGATGAGGACGCGGTGGACGCGGGCGGCGTTTATGCTTGGCGCGTCGGCGGCGAGCGCCATCTCTGGAACCCGTACACCGTCGCAAGTCTTCAAAAGGCTGTGCGGCTCGAAGATGCGAGGGCCTATCAGGACTATTCGCGGGCGATCAACGAGCAAGGCGACGCGCCCTTTACATTGCGCGGCTGTTGGGACTTTGCGTCCACTCGTCCGGCCGTGCCTCTGGAGCAGGTGGAGCCGGCCACCCAGATCGTGCGGCGGTTCGCGACCGGGGCGATGAGCTTCGGCAGCATCAGTCGCGAAGCGCATGAGAACCTTGCCATCGCAATGAACCGCATTGGGGGAAGGTCCAACAGCGGCGAAGGCGGCGAGGACGAAGCGAGGTTCGTCCCCCTCCCCAACGGGGACAGCAAGCGGAGCGCCATCAAGCAGGTCGCGAGTGCCCGCTTTGGAGTCACGGCGTACTACCTCGTCAACGCCGACGAGCTCCAGATCAAAATCGCCCAGGGCGCCAAGCCTGGCGAGGGCGGCCAGCTCCCTGGACACAAGGTGGACGAGCACATTGCGCGGGTGCGCCACTCCGTGCCGGGCGTGACGCTCATTTCGCCACCGCCGCACCACGACATTTATTCGATCGAGGATCTGGCTCAGCTCATTTACGACCTCAAGTGCGTCAACCCGCGAGCACGCGTGAGCGTGAAGCTCGTGAGCGAGACGGGCGTCGGAACGATTGCGGCGGGTGTCGCGAAGGCGCATGCCGACTCGATTCAAATCGCCGGACACGACGGAGGCACTGGCGCGTCGCCGTTGTCGTCCATCCAACATGCAGGAACACCCTGGGAACTCGGTCTCGCCGAGACGCATCAGGTGCTCGTGATGAACGGGCTTCGGGGTCGCGTTCGCATTCAAGTGGACGGTCAACTCAAGACTGGGCGTGACGTCGCCTTCGCAGCCCTCCTCGGGGCCGACGAATTCGGGTTCGCGACTGCGCCACTGGTGGCGAGCGGATGCATCATGATGCGCAAGTGCCACCTCAACACATGCCCGGTCGGCGTTGCGACTCAGGATCCCGTGTTGCGCGCGCGTTTCCAGGGCACCCCGGAACACGTCATCAACTTCCTGTTTTTCGTTGCCGAAGAGTTGCGGACCATCATGGCGCGCCTCGGCTTCCGAACGCTCGATGAGATGACGGGACACGCCGACGTCATCCGACCGCGTGCACTTCAGCACGCGAAAGCCAAGCTTCTCGACTTCGACGCGGTTTTGATGCGCGTCGTGCCCGAGGCGTCAGCCTTGCACGCGCTGGGCTCGGGGCAGCAGGGTACGGCCGAGCTGTGGTCGAGCGGCGGGTCGACGGATGAGGCGCTCCTCGAAGGTGCGCGGCTGAGCATCAAATACGGCGAGCCGACCACGATGCAGATGGTGCTGACGAATGCGGATCGTGCGTTCGGTGCGCGTCTGGCCGGAGAGCTCGCGCGACGGTACGGTGCCGAGGGACTGAGCGACGGAACGGTCGTCGTGGAGGCGACCGGGACCGCCGGGCAGAGCTTCGGTGCATTTGCGACGCGCGGAATGCTTTTGGTTCTTGAGGGAGCGGCGAACGACTATGTGGGCAAGGGTCTCTCGGGCGGCGTGCTCGCGATACGGCCTCCCGCCCGATCTCGCTTCAAGGCCCACGAGAACGTCATCGTCGGCAACACCTGCTTGTATGGCGCGACCGCGGGCAAGGCGTTCTTCGCCGGTCGGGCAGGAGAGCGCTTCGCGGTGCGCAACAGCGGCGCCGAGTCGGTGGTCGAAGGAGTTGGCGATCACGGTTGCGAGTACATGACCGGTGGCACGGTCATCGTCCTCGGGCCGACGGGACGCAACTTCGCTGCGGGCATGAGCGGCGGGATTGCGTATGTCCTCGACGACGAGCGCGTGCTGGCGGGACGCCTCAGTAAAGCCATGGTCGATCTCGAGCCGATGACACGCGACGACGAGGATCTCGTCCGGGCGCTCGTCGAAGAGCATGCTCAGCACACGACGAGCGTGAGGGCAAAGTTCGTTCTATCGACATGGGCCAAGCGGCACTTTGTGAAGGTCATGCCCCACGAGTGGAAGCGGGTGCTCACGATGCGCGCTGGGCAACCGGTCGCCGCGAAGGCAGCAGGTGGCCATGGGTGATCCGAAGGGCTTTCTGAAGGTTGCACGCGTCGAGGAAGACGAGCGGCCTATCGACGAGCGGGTCCGGGACTGGACCGAGATCGTTCAGCCGGCACCCGAGAGTCAGGTCAGCGAGCAAGCCTCGCGCTGCATGGACTGCGGCATTCCGTTTTGTCACCAGGGCTGTCCTCTCGGAAACCTGATCCCGGAGTGGAATGACTTGGTGCACAAGGGCAAGATCGATCTCGCGGTGACGCGCTTGCTCGCCACGAACAACTTTCCGGAAGTGACCGGCCGAATCTGCCCGGCACCTTGCGAGGCGTCGTGCGTGCTCAACATCCGAGAAGAGCCGGTCACGATCAAGACGATCGAGCGGACCATTGCGGATCATGGATTGCAGCACACGGCAGCCATTCCCCGACCCGCGGCCATTCGAACCGGAAAGCGGGTCGCGGTGGTTGGCTCGGGGCCCGCGGGACTCGCGGCGGCGCAGCAGCTCGCCCGTTCCGGGCACGACGTCGTGGTGTTCGAGCGAGACGACCGGATCGGGGGGCTCCTGCGTTACGGAATCCCTGACTTCAAGATGGAAAAGGACATCATCGATGTCCGCATCGAACAGATGCGTGGTGAAGGGGTAACCTTCCGAGCTGGTGTCGATGTTGCCCGTGATTTCGGAGCCGATCGATTCGTTCGCGATTTCGACGCCATCGTGCTGGCGATGGGAGCGCGCGCTCCTCGCGATCTCGTGACCCCGGGCCGCGAGCTCGGCGGGGTTCACTTCGCAATGGCGTTTCTCGAGCAACAGAACCGGCGCATCGCAGGCGATACACTCGATTCGTCGAGCGCGATCCTGGCGACCGGCAAACGCGTTGTAGTCATCGGGGGTGGCGATACGGGGTCCGACTGCGTCGGAACGTCGCTGCGCCAGGGTGCGGTGAGCGTGACGCAGCTCGAGCTCATGCCCAAGCCCCACCTTATGCGTGTTCCCACCAATCCGTGGCCCGAATGGCCGCTCGTTCTTCGGACGTCGAGCTCGCAGGAGGAGGGCGCGCAGCGCGATTGGGCGGTCTCGACGCGTGGCTTCCGCGGCGAGGGCGGACGTGTGGTCGGCCTCGACGCCGTGCGCGTTGTGTTCGAAGGCGGCAAGATGCGCCCGGTCGAGGGAGCCGATTTGCTAATTCGCTGCGAACTCGTTTTGCTGGCCATGGGCTTCGTTGGACCGGAGCGGCGGGGGCTGGTTGAAGACCTCGGGCTGACCCTCGACGCTCGCGGCAACGTGCGCTCCGATAGGAGCGGCTTGACGAGCGTTCCCGGGGTTTTCGCCGCTGGCGACGTTTCCCGAGGACAATCGCTCGTCGTCTGGGCCATCGCCGACGGTCGCCGGGTAGCCGCCGGTGTCGACGCGTGGCTGAGTCGGGCGCCCGCCAAGCGCGCCGCCGCGGGGTGAAGTGATGTACTATCGGTGACGATGGCCTTCGCCGTCGGCATTGATCTGGGTACGACCAACACGGTCATCGCCGTTGTCCGTGAGGGCGTCGCGGCGACTCTTCACGACCCCGAGCAAGGCCGGCTTCTCCCGTCGGTGGTGTCGTTCCACCCGTCGGGATCCGTTCTGGTCGGGGACCGTGCGCTCGATCGTCGGCTGATCGATGCACCCAATACGATCTACTCCATCAAGCGCCTGATTGGGCGGCCGTGGGACTCCCCCGAGGTGAGGGAAGCCCGCGAGAAGCTGCCATTCGAACTGCGGGAAGGGCAGAAGGGCGGAACGCTGGTGGTCGCGCGGGGCGACACGTTCTCGCTCCCGGAGATCAGCGCCTTCGTGCTCAGGCAGGCCAAGGCGATCGCCGAGTCGGTCATCGGCGAACCGGTCGAGCGTGCGGTCATCACGGTCCCGGCCAATTTCAACGATCTGCAGCGAGCCGCGACGAAGATGGCCGGGCGGCTTTCGGGATTCGACGTCCTTCGAATACTCAACGAGCCGACCGCGGCCGCGCTCGCCTATGGGCCGGGCGTAAAGGCCAATGAACGAGTAGCGATCTATGACTTCGGTGGCGGGACGTTCGACGTGACGCTACTCGATGTGGCCCCCAACGTCTTCGAGGTGCTGGCGACGGCCGGCGACAGCGCGTTGGGCGGCGACGACATCGACGTGGTCATCGCCGAGCGGATGGCCGACGACCTGCTGAAAAAGCATCGCTTCGACGCTCGCGCGAACCGCATGGCGTTTGGCCGTCTGCGAATCCTCGGCGAGCGGATGAAGCGCGAGCTGTCGAGCCGAGAAGACTTCGAGATCGCCGTAAATGACATGGTGGGAGGCGATCGCGGCGCGACGGTAACGTGGCGTTTTCGAATGACGCGCCCCGAGCTCGAATGGGCGTCCCTCGGCATCGTCGAACGCACGTTCAAGGTGTGCCAGCAAGCGCTCGAGGCGGCTGCCATCACGGCGAGCGACCTCGACCGCGTCATTCTGGTCGGAGGCGTGACGCGCATGCCGATGGTCGCGCGCAAGGTCCAGCAATTTTTCCTGCGCCCTCCGGTCGTTCGGATCAATCCCGACGAAGTCGTGGCTCTCGGCGCCGCCATTCAGGCCGGGCTCCTCGATCGCTCGAAGCCGCGCAGCGCCGAATCGAACGCGCACCCCCGCATCGACGAATCCTCGATCATCGCTCACTCGTCGGCCGAAGCCCCCGAATGGGTCGTGCCCTCCGAGCTGCCGATCGTGCAGTCGCCCATTCGGGCCGAGCCCGGTCGCGGGTCATCGACTCCGGATTTGCCGATCGTGCAGTCGGTTCGGGCCGAGCCCGGTCGCGGGTCATCGAGTCCGAATCTGCCGATCGTGCAGTCGCCCATTCGGGCCGAGCCCGGTCGCGGGTCATCGAGTCCGGATCTGCCGATCGTGCATTCGGTTCGGGCCGACGCGGGTCGCGGGCAACGGAATCAAGCTCCCAGCCGAACCACGTCGGAGAGCAGCGAATCTTTGACGGCCAGGGGTGCGGCGGGGCCGAGCGCTCCGTACGCTGAGTTCCTTCCGCGCGTTCCGTCCAAACCCCTTGTTTTCGATGTACCGGAGACGAAATCCCCTCCGGCGGTCGATCGCAGTGCACCCTCTCTTCCGCCGCCCCGCCCTCGTCTGCCGCGTGCATTGGCCTCGCCGTCCGCGGAGCCGTCTCCACTTGCCGTGCCGCCGATTGCGCCGCTTGCCGTGCCGCCGATCGCGCCGCCTCGAACGGCGGAGCCGCAGCCCGCGCGAGCCGCCGCGGTCGTTTCGCAAAGACCGCGCGCACCGCTGTTGATCGACGTGACGCCACTTACGTTGAACGTCGAGACCGTCGGAGGGTTCTGCGACATGCTCATCGACGCCAACACGCCCGTTCCATGCGATCGAACTCGCACATTCGCCACTGCGAGCGACGGCCAAACGACGGTGCGTGTGCGCATCGCTCAAGGCGAAAGCAAGCGCTTTTCGGAGAACACGTTTCTTGGTGAGCTAGAGCTCACCGGGCTCACTGCCGCCGCGCGTGGGGAGGCTCAGATCGCGGTGACGTTCGAGATCGACGTCGACGGCATCCTCAACGTTCGTGCGCGCGACGTGAAGACCGGGAGTGAAACTGGGGCGCGAATCGAGCTCGTGGGCGCCCAGACGGAGCCGGCCGAGATTCAAGCGATGCACAATCGTCAGGCGGCGCACCCGATCGAGCGTGCATCGGCCCGCGGAGCTCCCGCGACGCGGGCCTGATCCTCCCAATGCCGACCAAGGACGCTTTGTGCGTGTTCCTCGAGTCGCTCGCCCGCAAAAATTATTATGACATTTTGCGGGTCTCGCCGGACGCGACTCCGACCGCCATCAAGAGTGCGTTCCATGATTTCTCGCTCCTCTACCATCCCGATTCGTACGTGGCTCTGCCGGCCGATGTCACCGCCGTCGCCCAAGCCATCTTCAAGCGCGGCGTCGAAGCTTACCGTTGCCTCTCGCGTGCGCCGATGCGCGAGCGCTACGATCGGGCGCTCGCACGGGGACGTCTGCGCCTGGATGGTTCGAAGCCATCGAGCAAGCCGCCACCCCGCGTCGCTCGCACACTGGAGACGATCGCGGTGACCCAACGCGGGAGACAGTTCGGCAGAGTAGCCGATCGGCTCCTCGCGATCGGCCGGCTGGACGAAGCTCGCGTGCAGCTTGTCAGCGCGTGTCAATGCGAGCCGAACAACGAGGAGCTCTCGGAACGGCTTCAGATCCTCTACGAGGCTCTGGCGCTCGAGCCGCCGTGAACGGTGTCCCGACTCAGAATCCGCGTTCGATGGCCTCGATGAGCGCTCTCGCACCCTCGAGCGTGGCATCCTCGCTGAGCGCGCGCCGGAGCAACGTGAGCGCTCTTTTGGGGTCGCCTTGGCGGCGCGCGATCTCGCCGAGGTATTGATACGCGAGCGCCCGGCTGATGGGTGCGGTGCCCTTGAGCAGCGTGACCGCGCGCAGGGCGCGGGTGGCAATGTCGAGCTGCCCGACTTCGATCGCCTGAATCGCCACTTCAGAGCAAATGTCGCCGCTCTGCGAGTCGCACTCCAGAGCGTGCGTGAGCGAGAGGGCTTCGGCGGATCCGTCGCCGTATTCGTGTGCCGCGCGCGCGAGCCGTAGGTGGAGCGCTGCCAGTTCGCGTGTGCGGCGCCCTCGATAAGGCAGAATGGCTCGCTCGAGCCGCGCCACGGCCTCGCGCGCCCGGCCCGAGGCCGTATACGCGTCGGCGAGGATCGCCACGCCATCGAGATCGTCCGGCCGCAATTCGAGCGCCTCCTCGAGTGGCAGAATGGCTCCCACCGGGTCTCCGGCCCGCGTCAGAAGCAACCATCCAGCGCGCAAGAGGTGAGCCACGCGGTCGGCTACGACGCCCGTCGCGGCTGCGTCTTCGACGGCGAGGCGCGCCAGTTCACGCCAGGCGCCGGCACCTTCGTAAATGCGCTCGAGACGTGCGCGGACGGCATCGTGCCCAGGCGCTTCGTGCAAGGCGCGCTCGAGCGCTTCGCGCGCGTCCCCTGGTCGGCCGGCTCGCTCGCATGCCTCGGCCAGAGCCAGTGTCGCATCGATCGCGCGATCGCCTTGCTCCAAGTCGACGAGACGCCTCCAGGCGACGATTGCCGCCTCCCATTGCTCGAGCGCCGATTCGAGCGCAGCCGCGGTCCGCAGCACGTCGCGGTCCGCCGCATCGACTCCCAGCAAAGCCGAAAGGATGGCTCGAGAGCCTTCGATGTCGCCGGCAAACGGGAGCACTTGCGCCCGCCGTAGCTGGGTCGCGCGGATCGTTTCATCGTCCCGTTGGCTCTCCGCGGTCGCGCGTGCCCGATCGAGCTGGGCTGCGAACGCCGCCGCGTAGGTCTCTCGATCCATCGAGAACGCGGCCTCGAAATCGTCCAGCGCGCCGCGCTCGTCGCCGCGAGCGGCACGCACCGCGGCGCGGGCTGCGAAGAGCGATGCGCGGCCGAGGTGGTCGGCCGGGATCGACTCGATCGCGCGATCGATCTCGGATAGAGCTCTATCGCGGTCCTCGCCGGAGAGGAGCAAGTCGACCTGACCGAGCAGCAGAGTCAGGTCGTCCGGCGCCGTTTCACGCGCGAGTCCGAGGGCATCGGCGGCCCTGAGAGGCTCTTGCAGCTCCGTCCACCAGATCGCCGCAGCCTCGCGCAATCTCGACACCCGTTCGCTCGCCGCTTCGCGAGCCTTTCCGTCGGCAACGAGCAGCTCCGCGAGGCGCCGCAGATCGCCGCGTTGCCGGTAGAGGTATTCGAGTCGATCGCGAAGCAGAACACTCTGAGGAAACGCGCGAAACCCGATGACCAGCCCGCGCTCGGCGGCGGATTCGTCTCCCGCTTCGACGCGCGCGGTCCAAAGCTCGAGCGCCATCGACTCGGCTCCGGGTCCCTGCTCGAGGCTGAGTCGGCGCTCCAAAATGTCCGCCCGCTCTCCCGCGCTGTCGGCCGCTCCGAGGAGTCGCAAAAGCGAATCGAGCAGGGCGCGATCTTGGGGCTCCCAATCGAGCGCCGTGTAATAGATGTTTCGCGCCTCCAACCGATCCACGGGTTCGCGCAACGCCCCCAAACGCAACGAAAGCGAGGCGATCGACGCGGCGTCGGCGCGATCTTTGGCCGCCTCGATCTGGTGCGCAAGCAGGGCTGCCAGTTCGTCGTGCGAACCCGCACGCTCGAAGATCTCGGCGAGCATGAGTGCCGCGTCACGCTGATTGGGATCTTCGTCCAGGATCTCGCGCAACGCCGTCGCGGCGTCGACTTCGTCGAGACCCAGCTGTCGAGTCAAACGAACCCGCTCGAACCGAAGCTGGGCCCGTTCGCTGACGTCGTCGACGAACTCCGTGATCGAGGCCAACAGGTCCACGAGCTTGCGCGTCTCGTTCATGCGCCTGTACGTGTCGGCGAGCGCCTCCCAGGCCTGTCGATCGGCCGGATCGGCCCGATGCAGCGCCAGATAGGTGTCGGAGGCGAGCTGCAGGTCACCGATCCCATCCGCCGCGATCCGCGCAATCTCGAAGCGGATCCGTCGGGCGTTATCTGGATCGGCCGCGTCGGCGGCCCGCAACTTCAGGGCGAGTGCGGCGCGCAGATCACCCGCTCGTTCCCGGTACTCGGCGAGCGCAGCGAGCGCCCACGACGCGTGGATGGGGTCCGCCTCAACGAAGGCCTCGGATTCCACGAACCGCCCCAAGAGCGCTTCCGCCACGGCGGAATCGCCGACCAGCACGGCCGCCTCGACCGCCTCGCGCAACGTGTCCCCGGAAGCTCCCGGTAGTTGAGCGCGAAGCCGAAGCGCGTCGGCCAGCGTGCGCCCGTACCCCGGCTCGCGTCCCACGCGCTCGTACAGGTCGAGGACCGGCAAGCACATGGGGTTGAGCGCGACGGCAGCACGTAGCGCTCGCTCGGCGACTTCGAACTGGGGATCGACGTCGAGCGCCGTCAAAAGCAGCGCGGCTCCCTCTTCGAGCGTGTGCAGAGACGAGAGGCGCAGCATCGCCAGGCGATAGATCGCGTTGCCGGTGCCTCGAGATCCTCCTTCGCGCGTTTCGATCTCGATGAGCGAAGAGAGCGTCCGCGCGGCTTTCTCTACGTCGCCGATGCGGTCGTACACGCGCTCCAGCGTTTGCAGGAGTGGCTTCGACGACGGGTCGAGCGCCAAAGCCCTCTCGTACAGCGCTGCCGCGCGGGCGTCGTCCCCCGAGTCCGACTCCACGACGGCTCCGAGCCGCCTCAGGAGCTGAGCGGCGACGTCCGTGGTCGCGGCGCGATCGACGAGCAGCGACACCCCTTCTACGTAGCGTTGCACTTGGCCGGTCGATCGGGCGAGCGCCAAGGCCGCGTCCTGAGCGGCTGCGGACAGCGGGTCGATGGCGATCGCCCGCATCCACATGCTCAGGCCTTCTTCCGAACGGCCGAGTCGATCGGAGAGGACACCGGCGAGCTCGATCAACAATTCACGTGATTCAGGTGCGCCGCCTACGCGGGCGAGTCTCGCTTCGAGCACGCGGACGAGCGTCTCGTCGTCCCCCCATGTGCGAAGTGCGCTTTCGAGTCGGGCCTGTTCGAAGTCACTCTGGGCCGCAGCCTCGAGCGCGCTCTCGAGAATCTCGTTGGACCGGCCGCCCTCGCCTCGCCGTGAGGCAATCGCGCTCAGCTCGAGCAGAACCTCACTGCGCGCGATCGTGACCTCGGAGGCTTCCGCGGGCCTTCGCAAGACGACCAGAAGCGCCCGATAGCTCTTCTCCGCGCGCTCGAGCTGTCCGTCGTCCCGCGCGAGGCGGGCAAGCCTCAGCAGGACCTCGGGATTCTGGGGATCCACCCGTGCCGCGGCATCCAGCTCGACGAGCGCGCGCGCGCGATTGCCCGCTGCGAGCTCGAGTTGCGCCAGCTGATAATGCACACCCGCACGCTCTTTCGGCCGTCGCCCGCCGAAGGCATCGATTCGGGATTGCAGTATGGCCCGCGCTTCGTCGCGCCGCCCCGCCCGCGCGAGAGCGTCAGCGAGCTTCAATTTCAACCCGTGGTCGTCGGGCGCCAGATCGGTGGCCTCGTCGAGCAGTGAGACGGCGCGCTCGGGCTCGGCGCATCGCTCCGCGAACAGCTTGGCCGCTTCGAGCAGGCGTTCCAGTCGCGCCGGCTTGTCGGGAGCGTACACGGCCCCCTCTGCGATCACGCGAGCGAGCTTCGACCACTGCTCGTGCTCCCGGTAAAGGCTTGCGAGCCGCGCCCGTAGGGCCTCTTCGCGCGGCGTCTCCGCGATCGCCCGCTCGAGGCGTTCCGCCGCACGCTCCACGTCGCCTGCTCGGACGAGAGCGTCGCCCAGCCGAAGCGTGGCCTCGGCTCGCTGTTCGGGTCGAACGACCGTCGCCCACTTTTCGAGCCACGCTGCAGCGGCCGCGCGGTCGCCGCGACGATCGGCCAGATCGGCAAGAGCATCGAAGGACTCGGCTCTGGGATCCAGGGCCACGACGTTCTGGTGATAGAGTTCGGCGGAGGCGCTGTCGTTCAGCCGCTCGGCGGCAACGAGGGCTGCGCGGTACCAGAAGTCCGCGGGGCGTCGGTCCCCGCCCGCCTGCGCGATCAGCAAGTCGCGAAGGTCCGCAAACCTCCCGCAACCTTCGAGAGCGGTGGCGAGCATTTCGACCGTTCGCTCCTCGACGGGGTTTTCGCGGAGATTGTCCCGCAACGTGTCGATGGCGCGGTCGGGCGCGCCGAGCTCGCCGAGAAGCGCGGCTGCCTCCAGCCGGAGCGCGATGCGCTCGCTGGAGTCGGGTGCCGTGGCGATCTGCCGCTCGCGAAGGCGGAGCAGATCGTGTCCCCGATCGTGCGCGCGGTAGATGGCCGCGAGCCGATCGAGGGCTTCGGCGTCTCGTGGGGACTCCTCGAGGACCGAGAGGTAAAGCGAAATCGCTCGCTCGTAGTCGCCGAGGCGGTCCAACGCCAACCGCGCCGCGCGCTGTCGCATGCTCCGCCGCACGTCGGGCTCGAAGGGCAGGGTGTCGCCCAGGGCGAGCACGTCGACCATCGCTTTGGCGTCTCCGGCGTCGTCATACAGCCCGGCGATGGCATCGAGCGCCCACTCGGTGAACACCGCGTGTTCCACCGACGCCGGACCGGCATCGCGCCAGCGTTGTCTCGAAAGATCGAGGACGTCGTTCGCCAACCGAAGGGCCATCGCGCCGTCGTCGAGCACGTCGCGCGCGATTTCCGTTGCTTCGCGCAACAGCGGCAAACTGCCGCCTTCCGCGCGGGAGAGCGAAACGAGCGTGTCCAACAATGGCTCATCCGGGTGATGGCGCTGCAAATGCGCCAGCGCGTCGAGAAGCGCGATGTTCTCCGGATCTTCCCTGAGGGCCCTTCGCAAGGAGGCCTCGGCCGACGCAGGGTCATGACGTCGATCGCGGTGCCATGCCGCGATTCGTGCATGGACATCGCGCGCCGCTCCGCCAGCCAAATTGGCCGAGGTCGCGACATCGGCAAGGGCGAATGCGGCCGCGTCCCAAGCGTGTGCGTCGGCCGCTGCGCGCTCGAGCGCCTCGATCGCATCGACCGCGCCCTGACTCGACGAGGGCGCCAACTCCACGACGACGCTCGCGGCCGTCTCCCACCGGCCGAGGGCACCTGCCGCGCGGACGGCGGCGCAGGCCGAGGGTCCATCCTTCGAGAGGGACACCACCTGCCGGTAGGCGTCGAGCGCCCCCTCGAGGTCGCCCAAGCGCACCTCGAGAGTGACGCCGATTTTCGTCCAGAACTCCGCCTCGAAGGATTTGTCGTCACGCGTGCGCGCGATGGCCGTTCGGTAGGTCTGAACGAGCCCCGGCCAGCTACCCGCCGCCTCGGCGAGTCGCGCAACTTCCTCTTGAACATGGCGGTCTTTCGGCGCGATCGAGAAGGCTTCTCGCATCGCTTCGAACGCACGGTCGGCGCTGCGCTCGCGATGCTCCGCGAGCCCAGCGGCTTCCAAGAGCACGATCACCTTGTCGCCAGGCGACGCGGCCATTGCGACTCGCTTGTCGGTGAGCGCAAGGATCGCGCGCCAGTCGTCGGATCGTCGCAAGGCCTCGAGCAGCACCCCGATCGCGCCGGCGCCCTGGTCCGGATCTTCGGTCAACGCCAACAGGCCGGCGAGCGCCCGCTCGTTGGTCGCGTCCGACGTCAGCGCGGAGGCATACGCGCTCACTGCTCTGGAGCGTGCCCCGAGCTGCTCTCGGAGGACCTCGCCCAGATGGCTCCAATGATCCGCCTTCCGTTCGGGCTCGATCGCTCGCTGCGCGTTCCGCTCAAGGTGGTCGGCCAGCTCTTGCCAGCGTGCCGTTCGGCGCAGCAGTGTCGAAAGAGCCTCTCTCGCGTCTTGCGCCTCTCCGAATTCGGCCTCGATCGCTCGCCAGATATCGATCGCACGGTTGGGTCGATCGAGCGCATCGCCGTAGAGCATGGCCGCGCGCGCAAGATCGTTGCGCCGGAGCGAGGCGTCCGTCACGGACGCGGCTCGCAACTCGAGCACCCTTGCGAGTCGGTCGCCGCGACCGTCGAGATTGAGCAGATCGACCAGCCCGTCGAGGGCTTCGCGGTCACGCTCGTCGGCGGCCAGGCGAGTCTGCCAGAGGTCCACCGCTCGCGTTGCGTGTCCGAGATGAACGGCCAGGCGGGCCGCGCGTCCGAGCGCCTCCTGTCGCGCGATCGCATCGGGCTCGATCGCAACGATCCGCTCCAGCAGATCGAGCTGCTCGCCGAGGCGCCCGGCCGTCTCGAGAAGGGGCTCGAGCCTTCGCGCGGCCTCCATCACGTCCTGTTCGCGCGCGCCGGGCTCGGCCAAGATCGACGAGAGAAGGGAAATGGCGCCCGCCGCGTCTCCCAGGCGATCGGCGCGCACGCTCGCCGCTTGAAGTGCGAGCTCCACGCGCAAGCGACCGTAGCCGGCGGCGTCGGCCGCAGCGGCGAGCACGGTCGCGAGTTGCTCGAGCTTGCCCGTTCGCTCGGCAAGCTCGGTCATCTTGGCTCGCAGGCCTTCGTCGCCTGGTGCGAGCACGACGGCGCGGCCCGTCTGCTCGAGCGCGCCCGAGATGTCGCCCACGTTCTTGCACAGCTCGGCGATACGAACGTGGTAGAGCGCGCGCTCGCCCGGCTCGTGAACGGCTTCGAGGCGGACCAGAAGCACACGAGCGAGCTCCGCGTCGTTGGATGTAGCCGTGTAGTGATCCTCCAGCCACGCGGCCGCGCGCTGACGGACGGTGCGCAGTTCAGTGGCACGGGACTCGCCCCGCGAAGTCGTCGAAATCGACTCCGAATCTGCGGAGAGGGACGCGGCCTGGAGGATTCGCTCCAGAAGCCTCCACGAGGCCGACGTCGCTCCGCGGGGGAGAGTCGCGCCGCTCTTGTCGAGCAGGGGCTCCAAAAAATTCAAGGCCTCTTCGGGGTCGTCGAGTTCCTCGAGCCAGAGGGTGGCGACGCGCGCCCTGGAACGCCGCGCCGCTTCGCCGTCGAGCGATGGCAGCTGCGCCGACAGAAGGGTCACGAGCTCGCGATGCTTGCCTTGACGTTCATAGAGGCGCTCCAACGCGCCGGATAACCGTGCGTCGTGTGGCCGAAGCTCGCGCAACTGTTCGAGGTAGTCCGTCGCGCGATCGGGACGGTCCGCGAAGTCCTTGGCCGTCTGCGCGGCATCTTCGAGGATAGACGCTCGCCTCTTGCCCGTCGCCGACACGAGGGCCTGGTCGTAGAGCGCAAAGAGATCGTCCCAGCGCTCGGCCGCGTCGAGCAGGAGCTTCAGACGGTCGAATGCCCAGTTCGCTCCCGGGTCGAGCTTCAGGACGCGCTCCAAGACACGCGCGACGGGCGCCGAATCCTCGAACCATTCCTCGTAGAAGTGGACCGCGCGCTCTCCAATGGCGACCGCAAGAGCCGGCGAAATGGGCCGATTGAGCACTTCTTCATAGACGGCCGCGACGTCCTTGTCTGCGCCGGGCACGTCACGCGCGAGCTGCTCGGCGCGATCCCAGAGCCCGGAAACGTGTGGGATCTCTCGCACCGCTCTCATCGCGGTGACGAGCGCGTCGGTCGACTGGCCCGCATCGAACTGCAAGTCGCAGAGCCGCTCGAACCATCCGGTCCGACGCACGTCGTCCGCCGCGCCGGCCGGTATTTCGAGCAAGCCCGCCAAAATCTGTTGCCGGACGGCAGAATCGTCGGTGGCCTCGGCTGCGCGCTCCAACAATCCCAAGGCACCCGCACGCGCAGACGGATCGGCCAGGGCCCGGGTCGCCAGCGCGAGCGCATCGGGGTCGCCCGGCGCTTCCGCCAGCACGGCTGCGAGCGACTCGAGAGCCTCTTGCCACCGGGTCGTTCGCGAGAAGAGCACGTCCGTGATCTCGCGCTCGATGACGAGCCGTTGCGGCCCCTTGGATCGATCGCGACGCGCGCGCATCGCGGACAGCGCAAGATCCGTGGCGCCCGTCGCGAGCCCCAGCCGCGCGATCGCCGAGAGCGCTTCGTCGGACTCCGGGTCAATCGCCAAAAGCCGCTTGTGCAGAGCCAACGCCCGCGCCGGGTCGGCAAATTTCGTCTCGACCGCGCTCGCCCAGTCGAGCATGCGTGCGGCCTGTTCGTGTTCGGGCGCCTGGCTGGCCCGCCATTCGAGGAGCCATTCGTGATCGGCCCGCCGAGCGAGAGAGTTCTCGTCGGCCGCCACGACGAGCGCTTCGAATCCCGACACCGCGTCCGCGCGGGATTCGGCCGAAAGCGAATCGTCCAGCAGCAGGTAGCGGTAGACCTGTGCAGCCAGGTCGGCGCGCGCCGGATCGCTCGCGTGCACCCGTGCGCGCGCAAGCGTCAAGCGTACCCGGACGTCCTTGGGGATGTCGTCTGCGGTCTCCGAACGAGCCAAGGCCTCGTCGAGCGCCCGTTCGAAAGCGTCCAGTGCGCCGGCTGCGAAGCTGAGCGACTCGAACGCACCGAGTACGTCCGAACGGGTGGGAGCCAGTTCGAATGCGCGCCCCGCGTGTCGCGCTGCAGTACCAACGTCCCCCAGCCGATCGGCGAGCACACCTGCCGTGCGCAGCCAAAGCTCGATGCGCTCGGCGTCGTCCGCGCACTGGTGACCAAGCGCCATGTACAACGGCGGCAGTTCGCCCCAGTGTCCGGCTCGCTCGCAAAGCGCCGCAAGACGTGCGGTCACTTCGCCGTCGTCCGGTGCCACTTTGCGGGTGCGTGCGAACAGCGTCAGCGCCTTGTCGTCGTCGCCGTTCGATTCGGCGATCTGGGCGGCCCGCTTCCAAGCGGCCGCGCCCGCCTGCGGGTCCCCCCGCCTCTCGACCTCGAGCTCTCCGAGACGCTCCAGCCACATCACGGCATCGTGGGGATCGCCCGCCGCCTCGGCGCGCCGCCGGAGCAGCGATCGCGTGATGTCCGGAGCGTCGAGCCGATCGGCCGCCCACTGCACGGAGTCGAGATGCTCGCCGGTCAGATCCGGGTCGTCGAGGAGGCGCATGCAATGCATCCGCGCCCGTTCGGGATCCCCGTGCTCGGCGGAAAGCCGAGCGAGCCTCGATTGCAACCCGCGCGATACGTCTCCGCTCGTTTGCGGCAGACGCCACTCGAGCAACTCGCACAAGTCCGTCCAGCGTCCGGAGCCCGAGTAAAGTTCCTCCAAGGCCACCTGGGCATCGATGTCGCCGGCGTCCTCATCGATCGCGGTCCGGTACGTTGTGACAGCGCCGTCGACGTCGGCGAGGTCGTGTCGCTGGATGCCCCCGATGCGGTGCAAGAGGTCGCGACGTCGCGCTCCGCTGGCACGCTCGAGCGTGGCTCGGTAAAGCGCGATGCGCTCGCCCGCGCTGCCTTGCTCGCGCAAGAGCTCGTCGATTCGAACCAGAAGCTCGTTGGAATGCGGCTCGAACGCGAGCGCTCGGCGAAGAAGCGCGATCGCCGAGGGAACGTCCCCGCTCGCGTCGAGCGATTCGGCGGCCGTCTTGGCGAGCACGCTCATCTCGGCGTTGTCGACGGGCCGGTCGCCGATGGCCGCAGCAAGAATCGCCGCCCGTCGCGTCGCGTCCGTTCGTGGGTCGGTTACCTGCTCGAGCCGCTGGAGCCACTCGCCAACCGGACGTTCGTGGGACACCGCCAGAGCGAGGCCGCGAGCGACGAAGTCGACCGCTTGAAGCGCGTCCGCGGACCCAGCCCCGCGGCCCAGGTCGGCCGCTTCGCGAAGCGCACCGAGACGGTCGTCGACACGAGGCGCGAGCGAGCCGCGCAGGTCGAGTGTCCGGAGCAGCGGGGCCCGCGCGCCCTCGATGCGATACAGCGGTTCGAGCACCCGCGCCGCGTCGATCCGATGATTGCCCGATGCCGCCAGCTTCTCGAGCGTCATTCGCGCGGTTCTCTCGTGCACGTCGAAGCTGAGTGCTGCCTCGAACGCTCCGATTGCGCCGGGGACGTCGTGCAAGCGTTGCAGCTTGATAGCCCCCAGCCGCGCGAGCAGCTGCGCGCGCACCGGGCCGTCCTCCAGTGACACCTGGCTGGCTAGTGCACTCGCAAGATCGCCCCAGAGGCGTTGCGCTTCGAGCAACGGGACGAGCAACGCCAGGACGTCTCGTTCGGCGCCGAATCGAGCGATGATGGCCTCGCACGTCGCCGTCCCGGCGGCTGGGTCGCTGGCGTCTTTGACCCAAATCTCCGCGGCCCTCATGAGGTCGCGTCGTGCCTCTGCGTCGGGGGCGTCCTTCGCGCGCTCCTCGAAGAGACGCGCGCGCTTCAGGGGATCGCCCGTCGCCTCGTACAGAGGTTCGAGCGCCTCCAGCGCAACCGCGCGGCTACTCGTATCCAAGAGTCGCTCGTACGCGCGAATGGCGCGCGGCAGGTCCGATAGCTCCACGGCCAATTCCGAAATGCGCACATTGGCGGCTCGGCGTCGCTCAGCATCAAGCTCCGTGGTTGCAATTCTCTCCAACACGTCGCAGAGCCGGCGCGGGTCCTGTCCGTTGTCGAGCACTTCGTGCAAGAGATACGCAGCGGCGAGCACGGCGTCCGCGGGTGCGTCCGACGTCGCCAGCACGCCTTCCAGTATGGGCGTCGCCCGCTTGACGTCGCCGGCACGCAGCAAGACCTCGCCGAGTAGCGCGCTCGTCCTCGATCGGGACACCGGGTCCTTGAGACTCGCGAGCACCCGACCGAGCGTCTTCACGGCGTCGCCGTAGCGTCCCAGCTCGAGCGCCAGGGCGACGTAACGGGCGCCCACGTCGTCTTCGGGGTCCATCGCAAGGGCTTGTTCGAAAGCCTCGAACGCTCCGGCGAGATCTCCCATCCGCTGCTTCAGGCGCCCGAGGCGGTCGAGCAAAGGCGCCCGCTTGGGTCCGCGCGTGTTCTCGAGCTCGACCGACAAGAAGTGAGCGGCCTCTTGGTGAGAGCCGAGCGCTTCGTATGCGTCGGCGAGCGCGGAGGCCGCGCGACCCGCGAGACCCTTGATGCGAACGAGCTTGTGCGCGACGCGGCGTGCGCGGTCGTGAGTCGGATCCAAGCCCAGCAATTGCTCGACGTGAGGCAGGGCGCGTTCGGGCTCCTGAAGCCTGTCCGCGTAAAGCTCGAGCACGCGCTCGAGCAGCGCACGCTTCGTTTCGGCGTCCGGAGGCGGCTCGGATGCGAGCGCCTGCTCGTTCATCCGCACGACGTCGCGGAACCGGTTCGCCTTGAGGAGAATGGGGTCGAGCGCCGCGCGTGCATATTCGTTGCCGGGCTCGAGCCGGAGGATCTGTTGCAGCCATTCGACCAGGCGTTCCTCTGCCCCGCCTGCCTCCTGGAGCAATTCGGTCGCACGCCGCAGCAGGGCAGGCTGTTCGAACCGTGGCCGATGCTGAGCGGAGCTCGCATGCAGCTCGGCCAGTCTCAGAAGCTGATGCGAACGGCGCAGCAGCTCGTCCGCTCTTGCGAACGACGACGTGTGGCCTGGAAATAGCGCCAAGGCGCGCTCGAAGTACGTCACCGCTTTCGCTTCGTCGCCGATCACGTCTGCGATGAAGCGACCCGTCTGGAACAGAAACTCGGCCCCGAACGCCGGAGGAGCCGCTTTCAAACGTTTACCCTGAGCAACGGTCTCGAACGCGAACGCCAACTCGCTCGATCGTTGTTCGTCGCGCGCCGAGGCATGGGCCTTCTCCCACGCGTCGGCGGGCAAGACCCCACGGACCAAGGACGTCAGCATCGCCTCGAGCAGCCGCTCTTCATGGACTGCCCTCGCCTCGGGCGACGAACCTGACGGCTGCGGAGCGGCAACTGCGCGTTGCCGAGGCGGTTGCTGTTGCATTGTGGCTCTCGCTGCCACGGCGAAGAAGCTCACGTCCGCCCGGCACGACAAGAGTAACTCGGAAGCAACGCCAATGAGTAAAAGAATGGCTATCGACCCGATTGGCGCTTGCCGTGTGAGTCAACGCGCCACACGCGCCACACGCGCTAGGGGGCTGGGTGGCTTGTCCGGTTGGGCCGACCGTCTATGCTCGAGCCACGGGGTCATCCGGGCGAGACGTCTCGCGACGGTGGGTCGCCCGATGGTATACTCGGGTGATTTCCGCCTCGTCGAGGAAGCCTACAATCCGTCCGCCTTGCCCCACGACGACAATCTCGCGCAGACCATGCTCGAGGATGGCTTCGAGCGCCCGCTGGAGATCGTCGGTCTCGTTCACGCTGACGGGGGGTACCATGAGATCATGGGCAATCGCGAAGTCGCCGATGTCCGGATTCGCTGCGATCGTGCGAAGCACGTCGCTTAGGACGAGGCCCACGAGTTGGCCGTGATCGTCGAGGACCGGGAAGACATCCTGCCACGTGGCTGCAGCCGCTTTTTGCGTCACCTCGCCCGCCGGCGTCCTCGTGGTGAAGGTCGAATACGGGCGGTCGCGCACGACGACGTCAGCGACTCGCATCCCCGTAAGCACGTCGAAGATGAGGTCATCGCTGTGTGCGGGAGAGTCCCGCTTGGTCGTCACTTGAGCATGATACAGGCTGCGGTGTCGTAGAGCCACGAACGCAATCCCTTCGGCGAACATCAACGGTACGAGCAGATCGTAGCTGCCCGTGAGCTCGCACGTCATGACGAGCGATGCGATCGGCACGTGTGCGAGTCCGCCGTAGAACACCCCCATCCCGACGAGCGCAAACGCTCCCGGCTGGATGCGCGGATCGTGCAGAAGGGTCTGGGCGGCGCGGCCGAAAGCGCCACCGAAGATTCCTCCGATGACGAGCGACGGCCCAAAATCTCCCGCGCTGCCGCCGCTGCCGACCGTCAGGCACGTCGCTACGATTTTGACCGTGCCGAGCAGCACGAGCAGCTGAACGCCTCTCCAGCCGAGCGGAAACCAATCGGCTCCGGTGATCGCGAGCTGCGCCGCCCCGTACCCGCCGCCGAGAATGCCGAGCCCTTGCCCCGGCTGACCGATCTGCGGGCCGATCAAGACGATGATCGGAGTCGCAAAGACTCCGAGGGCAAGGCCGCCCAATCCGGCCTTCGACCATTCCGGAGCGGGCAGCTTGCGAGTCACGGTCTGGACCCAACGCAAAGTCGACAGGAACGTACTGGCCACGACAGACACCAGCACGGCGAGCAGGGCGTACAGCGGAAGGTGAGCCGGGACGAAGGGGTAGCTCGGGGCGTGAGCGAACAGGGTCTGTTCGCCGAAGAACGCGATGAATACGGAATAGGCCACCACGCTCGCCAGGACGCTCGGAACGAGCGCGTCCGCCTCGAAGTCGTCGCGATGCAAGACTTCAACGGCGAGTAGGGCCGCGCCGAGCGGTGTCCGGAAAACGGCCGCCATTCCGGCCGCGGTACCGGCGACCAACAAGATACGCCGCTCGCGATCGGTGGCGTGCAGCAGTTGGCCGACCAGCGAACCGATCGCGCCGCCCATCTGCATGGTGGGCCCCTCGCGACCGCCGGAGCCGCCGGAGCCGAGCGTAAGGATGGACACGATGGCTTTGACGAAAGCCACCCGTTTCCGAACGCTGCCCCGCCGTTGATGAAAAGCTTCGATGATGGCGTCGCTGCCTCCTCCGCGCGTCTCCGGAGCGAGCCAGGTAGAAATGGCCCCGCCGAGCAAGGCGCCTGCGGCGGGCACCACGAGCAGTAGCCAGGGGCGAAAAGGCACTTGCTGCCGGAGTTCTCCGAGAATCGTCTCGCCACCGGCGCGAAGCGGCGCATAGCCGACCCACGACTCGAGAACCAAACGCTCGAAGGCCTCGACGCCCGCAAAGAAAAGCGACCCCAAGAGGCCGGCCGCGGCGCCGACTAGGGCGGCCTGCAGCAGGACCCGTCCGAGGATCTGAAATTCGATCGGCGCTCGCGCGGCACCGAAAAGATGCTTCAGAGCCAGCAGCCGTCGGAGCGCCGCGCGCGGAAGGGTGGCTCGGGCTCGGCTGCGCATTGGGGAAGGTTCGAGCGCATTTCAGTAGCGCGCGTCAGCGCAAGGCGCGACCTGAGTCCGCGCCCACGCGCATCACGGCAAGTCCAGAATTCGGGTCGCCTCCGGGGGCGCCCGAGCGGAAGACCACGATCCCCGAGTCGTCGTGTCCGCGCAGCTTTCGACTCCACGTTGCCACGTACGCCACTCCCCGTGCGCGTGCGACATCCCCGACGATTTCCCAGGTGTGGGGGTCGTCGATCCAATGCCGATCGAAGCGACGGCGATCGAGCCCGCTCAGAATTTCGACGGTCGCGTCGTCGCAGAAGATCGTCGTCGCGGGCGGCAGCGATCGGAGGTAGCCGCCGACGGCCACGCGCTCCGGCCAGCCGCGCTGGATCGACTCCCGCCAGAACCCCATCCACAGTCCGAGCGAGATGCACAAGCCCGCGAGCGAAAACACCACGAGCGCACATCCGGCCACGCTTCCAGCGAATACGGCCCTGCGCGGTCGAACGAAACGACCAAAAAAACCGGTCACTGCCTCGGCGACGGTGGCCAAGCCCTGGGCGGCGAAGGTCGAGTACACCGGGCTCACGGCTACGAAATGTCGGTCGAGCCCGAGCGTGGAACGCATCACCCACGCCAGCGACACGAATCCGAGGCACGCGATCTGCACCGCTACGAATCGGGCCCCTTGCTGGCGCACCGTCCGTGCGACGCCGAAAGGCACGAGCGCGAGCGCGGGCCCCATGACGCGCGCGGGGACGAAGACGGGGTAATGGAGAATGTCGCCCAAGAGTCCAAGAGCGCCTGCGTCGAGAGAACTGCCCTCGTGGGTCGCATCCGTCGCGAAGGCTCGCGTTTGTCCCAGAAAGCCGAACCAACGTCCGTCTACAGGGCGACGCAAAACAGCCCAGATCAGGATGAACCCGACCGGGATCGCGACGGTGACCCAAGCCCGCTTCGCTCGGCCGTCGGGCACGAACCCGCGCAGTCGCCTGCACGCCGGTTCGACGAATGCGAACGCGGCGACCGCCAGCAGCGAGGCCCACGCTTCATACCTAAGCAGGACGCCGGCGCCAAGCATGGCGCCTGCAAGCCAGTGGCGCCGCTCTTGAAAAGCGATGGCCGTGGCGAGCGTGGTCAGCGCGAACAGCGACTCGGGCTGTGCCGTCGTGCCCATTTGCATGGCGATGGGACATGCCGCGGCCAGCAGCGCGGCCATGAGCGCGGTGACGTTCGGCGATGTGCCGAACGGCCCCACCGTGACGTAGGCCGTTCGCCGCACGTACGCGAAGAGGACGGCCGGCAGCAGAGCGGCGAAGACCACGTTGGCCCAGCGAACGTCGTCCATCGTCCCGCCGAGCAGAACGAGAGGAACCTGCAAATAGTGAAATAGGGGCAGCCATACCCAGTGCACCGCAAGGTCTCGCGGATCGGCCAGGATGGCTCGGGCGATCATGTGATGCGCGTAGGCGTCGGTGTCGATGTCCGGACCGGACAGCACGCAGAGAGCCCGCCACGCGGTGAGCGCCGTGAGGGCGACCGTCAACGCCGCGACGCACACCGGGCGTGATCGCATGGGCGCACGCTATATCACGCGCCCGCCATAACCCGAGGGCGCGCGGCGTGTCCGTCCTCGTCCGGTCGCGCGACGCGTCGGGTCGCTCCGACCGCTCTTCCCGGAAGGGTATCGCGAGGACACACCGGTAAGGCACAACCCGATCGATGTGCCTTTGCGATGGCCGCTGCCGAAGGCGGCACCGCATGCGGGCCTTTACGGCGTGCAGTACCGGATCACTTCTTTTACTTCGCCTCGCGCTTCCTTGCGCTTTTCTTTGACCACATCGTCGGTTCCGTCGGGCGCCGAATCGCCGGCCTGAGTACGAAGCGTCTCGGCGAGAACGGTGAGTGTCGACTTCGCGCTGGACGCGTATTCGCGCAGCGGTTCGTCCTGAAGTTGGATCGCTTCGATCGCGCGCCGGGCGCCCTCGACGGCGTCCGCGCCCGGTTGCTGCTCGAGGGGCTTCAGTGCCGACAGAAGTCGATCGCACTCGCCTTTGCGTTCGGCGTTGCAAGAGATCGACAGGATTGCGAGCGCCGCGACGAAAAACGGGGTCGCATTCATGGCATCAGCTCCCTATCTAGCACTGCGGCGAGCGCCGCGAGGAGAGTCGCGCGATCGAATGGCTTGTCCACACGCTGATTGTCGATCCGAAGAAAGAACTCCTCGGCGCGACGGGTGAACGCTCCGCCACTCAGAAAAATCATGCGGCGCGCACTCGGGGGGTCTATGGCCGAGATGCGCTCGTAGACATCCATGCCGGTCAAATCGGGCATCATGAGGTCGCAGAGGATCGCATGGTAGCGCTCGCCCGCCGCGATGCGTTCGATCGCCTCGCGACCGCTCGTGAGCACGACGACGTCGTGCTTCGCTCGGACGATGCGCGAGATGGCGCGTCCGATTGCGGCGTCGTCGTCGACGATGAGCAGTCGGGCCTTGAAGTCGAGTTCCGAGCCGCGTTCTAACGTATTGCCCGACATTGGAGTCCGTCCCACTTGCGCTGGTTGCCGGGTCTCTAGTGTCCGGCTTGGCCGTGGGCGAGCGGTGCGGTAAACGGCTCGGCCAGCCCGTGCCCACTTTACCGCAAGCCGACGGAGAGGGGGACGTTACCTACGGCAGCGTGATCGTCGGCGCGCCGCGCGGCGTGCACGCTGCGCGTTGGGTCTCGGGACTGAGTCTGGACTCCCGATCCGACACGCTTCTCTACTGGGGTGGGGTGGCGCTCGTGCTGCTGGGGTTGTTCGTGAGTCGGCTCTTGCCGTGTGTCGACTACCCCCAGCACCTGGCGCTGAGCGATGTCGCCCGCCGGCTCGGGGACGCGAACGCCCCGGAGCGCCGCCAGTACGAGCTCAATGTTTTTACCTACAATGGACTATTTCATCTCGTCGTAGCCCGGCTGTCGATCCTGTTGCCCATCGAGGTTGCGGGTCGCCTCGTGCTCGCCGCGTCCCTGGCAGCCACGGCGGCGGCGGTGGTCGCACTGCTGAAAGCTTCGCGGCGTCCACCGGAGTACGCCGCGCTGTTTACGCCCGTCCTATTTTCATTTTCAGCGGGATGGGGGTTCGCGAATTACGTACTGGCTACCGCCGTCGCTGCATGGGCGCTCGTATTCGTCGCCCGCGCGGCGATCCGGCCCCGGTGGCAGCCGGCCGTGGCCGTCGGAGCGCTCGGCTTGATGTGCGCCTTCGCGCACGTTTTGGCCATGATCATCCTTTGCGTGTTGGCGACCGCGCTGGCGCTCGAACTGGGCTGGCGCCACTCGAACGGCTCTGCGCCGCCCGGGCGGCGAATCGCGCGAGCGGTTCTCCGCGCGGCCGTCGCCGTCGTCCCGCTGGCGATCGGCTGCGCTTATTGCGTCGCGGTGTACCGCCGCCAGTACCCCTGGGACCCGAACATGTATCGGGATCCCACCATCGAAGGGAGTGCTCCGCCCGCGTGGCAGAAGATTGTCATGTTCGGATCGTTTGCGCTCGATTTGTTCGGCGATGCGACCGACCAAGTCATCCTGTTCATCGCGCTCGGGGTCATGGCCTGGTCCGCCGTCGTGGCTTGGAGGCAGTCGCGGTCCGGACGACGCGTCCCCGAATGCTCCAGCCCCATGCTGCTGCCCTTGGTCGCGACAACGATCGCCTATTTCGCCACGCCGATGGTGCTCTTCGGCACGCATCTCATCTTCCCGCGCCTTGGCCAATGGCTGGTCCTTGCGGCGATCCTCGCGACGCCGCGGTTTCCGCCTGACCTGGCGGCTCGTGGGCGCGGCTACGTCTTGCGTCTCGGCGTCGTGACCGGATTGAATTTCTTGGCCCATTGTGCGCTCTTTGCCTGGGAGACGAACGACGCTTCCGCCGTGATCGACGAGTTGCCGATGGGGGGGGCCGCCACCGCCGTCATCTGGGAGCCGTGGACGCTCGCATTTCGAAACGGCACACTCACCCACTTGGCCGCGTATTATGCGGCTCGTAAACACGGGCAGTGGGCGTTCGCGTTTGCCCGCTATCTCAGTGTTCCCGTCCGGTTCAAACCGAACTCTCAACCGGCGTGGCCGGCCCGCGGCTGGGAATTCGACGCCGAGGCCTACGATCCGCGCTGCAAGTACGCACGGGCGTTCCCGTTGGTCATCATCAAGGCGCCCGACCAAGTGGCGCGCGATGCGAGCGGGGAGTCCGTCGTCCGCACTCTCGTCTTCAAGAAGGACGCGGCCGTCGCGCGCCTGCTGTCGCATCACGGCAAGTTCTGGGCGTTCGATACGGCAGGCTTGCCGGAAGACGGCGCGCTCTAATGCGAATTGCACACGCGATCAGATCGGAGTCGTCGACGTCTCGAACGTCATTCCGGCATCGCGCAGCCGCTCGACCAGGCGCATACCCATGCAGGCGGCCGGTGTCAGCACCCCGCCCTCGTGCGCAATCGCCTCGCGGTCCATCGCGAGACACACCGCAGACTCGACGAGCATCTTTGCCGTCTCGCCGTAACCCGGATCGCTCACGCCGCGCACGACGGCGAACACCTTGGTTGCATGGGCGCGGTCCACGCTGGCGAGACCCACGAGGCGTGACGTGAACCGCCCGGCTTCGCGTGTGCGTCTCGACGGCCCTTGCCCGGGCGCCGGCAGGAGCGCGCGCGCCGCCAGGCGAGCGACGGCCGGAAAGCGCATGGTCGCGCGAATGCCTGCCGTGGCCGCCGATACGGCCATAGCGGCCAACCATCCGCCAGCGCCCGGCCCCAGGCTCGTCATTTCGCTGTAACGGAAGTCGTGACCGTACGCGTAGCCGAGCAGCGCGTTGGTGCGGCGCACGACGCGGGTGTTGACCGCGGCCATCGTAAACGGTGCGGTCCACCCTCCGACGTCGTCGTCCCAATGAACGCCGCGCGCGTCCGGTCCGTCCGGCCCCACGCCGGCGTGCTCCGGGTCGAGCGAATAGGGGTCGCGCAAAAGGCGCCTCACCCGAGGGTCCGACGACGCGGCTTCCGACAGTGCGATCACGCTGGCGATCGTCCCCCCGCTGAGGCCGCCCCGGGTTTCGCAAGCGAAGTACTTCACGACCCGGCAGTGCGTGGCGTGCGTTTTGCGCATGTGCGTCTGGATCATCAGCGTTCCGAGATCCGATGGGATGGCGTCGTATCCGCAACAATGAACGATTCGTGCACCGGTGGCGCGGGCTTGGCCGTGGTACCGGTCGATCATCTCGCGAACGAAGGGCGTCTCGCCCGTGATGTCGCAGTAGTCGGTCGCCGCCGCCACGCACGCGCCGACCAGCTCGGCCCCATGCACTGCGAATGGACCCACGGCGCTCGCGACGACGCGCGTGTCGCGGGCCAGGGCGTCGAGCGACGCTCGGTCTCCGCTGTCGGCGATCACGATAGGCACGTCGCGCGCACGCTCGCAGACCCGTCCGAGGTCGTCGCGCACCTTTTCGAGCTTGCCCCGATCGCGACCCGCGATCGCCCAGCGGACGGCTGGATTGCCGCCGTAGCGGCGCGCCATGGTCTCCGCGACGAGACGGCCCGTGAATCCCGTCGCTCCCCAGATGACCAGGTGCCAGAGGCGATCGGACGCCGCGCGAGAGGTCGTCGAGATGCCCGAACCGCTCATGACCTCGGCTACGGTAGCCCGGCTGCTATCGAAACGGACGCTTTCGTGGTAGCTGCCCGTACTCATGCACGTTTTCGTCGCCGGCGGCGCCGGCTACATCGGCTCCGTTCTGGTGTCGGCGCTGCTCGAACGGGGTCATCGCCTGACGGTCCTCGACCGGCTGTACTTCGGCGACACGCTCGCGCGTGATCGTGCACAATTCGGCGAGAGACTGCGCGTGGTCCGGGGCGACGTGCGCGGCTTCGACCAAGGGTTGCTCGGGTCGGTCGATGCGGTCATCGACCTGTCGGGAATCTCGAACGACCCTTCGTGCGAGCTCGAGCCCGAGCTTACGCGAAGCGTGAACGTCGAGGGCGCCAGGCGGCTCGCGGTTGCTGCGCGGGAGCACGGCGTACGACGATACGTTTTCTCGTCGTCCTGCTCGGTGTACGGCCATGGCGAAGGACTCGGGCTGACCGAGACGAGCGCGCGCCGCCCGGTCTCGCTGTATGCCCGGGCGAAGGCCGAGGCGGAGGACCTCCTTCTCGCGCTCGGTCGCGCGTCCGGTGGATCCATGGAAGTCGTCTGTTTGCGGTTGGCGACCGTGTTCGGCCTGAGTTCGCGGATGCGCTTCGATCTGGCCATCAACGTCATGACCAAGAATGCGTACGTGAAGCGGCGCATCGTGGTCGACGGGGGCGGGCGTCAATGGCGCCCCTTCGTTCACGTGCGCGACGTCGCGCGGGCCTTCGAACTGGCGCTGACATCTCCGGCCCCCGGCGTCGGCGGGGAAGTCTTCAATGTGGGCTCCGACGGGAACAACGTCCAGATCTTGAATCTCGCCTTTCGAGTGCGAGACGCCGTTCCGGGGACCGAAGTCGTTCACGCACCGACGGATCCGGACTTGCGAGACTACAACGTCTCTTTCGAGAAAGTGCATCGGGTGCTCGGGTTTCGCGCCGAGCGAACGGTCGACGATGGGATCCAAGAGGTGCTCGGCGCGCTACGCGACGGAACCGTCGACCCGGAAGACCGGCGAGGGTACACGTTGAGTCAGTATCTGTTCTTGCGAGACGCGGAGCGCGCACACCGCGAGCTGGCCATCGACGGGCGCCTCCTCTCGCCGGCGTCATGATCAAGAAGGTCGAGTTTTACCGCCACCAGCTCGGAGACGAGGAGGCGGTATCCTGGCGGAGTGTTCTCGACACGCTGTTTCTCACGCTGGGTCCCCAGGTAGCCGCCTTCGAGCAGGAGTTGGGCGTATACCTGTCGCGCGGCCGGCCGGGGGCGACGGCCCCGCACGTGGTGGGGGTGACGTCGTGTTCGATGGGACTCTTGCTCGCGCTGCGCGCCCTCGACGTCGGGCCGGGTGACGAAGTGATCACGACCCCGATGACCTTCGCAGCCACGGCGAACGCCATCCTGCACGCCGGGGCGACACCGAAGCTCGTCGATGTGGAGCCCGCCACGGGTCTCATCGACCCCGAGGCGGTTCGTGCCGGGGTCGGGCCGCGCACCGTGGGCATCCTTCCGGTGCACTTGTACGGGCAGCTCGCCGACATGAAGGCCCTTCGCCAGATTGCCGACCGACATGGCCTCTTCATCGTCGAGGACTCGGCGCACGGCATCGAAATGGAGCGCGACGGGGTCCGCCCGGCGGATCTGTCGGAAGCGGCCGTATTCTCTTTTTATGCAACGAAGAACGTGACCTGCGGGGACGGGGGTGCCATCGCGACCCGGGAGCCGCGAATTGCCGATCGATTGAGGCGGCTTAGAAACCATGGTTTGTCCAAGGCAGCGACGGAGCGACACGGGGCCGAATACCGGCATTGGGACCTCGTGGAGCTTGGATACAAGGCGAATCTGACGGATCTTGACGCGGCGCTTCTTCGTCCGCAGCTCGCCCGCGTCGAAGCGAAGCGGGCACAGCGCGAGCAGGTCACGCGCCGCTACGAATCGGGCCTGCGCGAGCGCATCGCCGAGCTACGGGCGCCGTCTCCTGGCGACCGTGGAGTGCCATGGTTGGTCGAGCCGCGCGGACGCAGCAGCCACCACCTGTTTACCATCCACGCGCCTCCCAACGACCGCGACGCGATCCTCGCCGGTCTCGGGGAAGCCGGCATCGGCACCGCCGTCAACTACCGAGCGATCCATCGGCTGGCCTATCTCTCGGAGCGCCTCGGAGCGACCCCGGGTCTATTGCCGGTCGCCGAAGAGATTGGGGATCGCACGATCAGTCTGCCCCTGTACCCCACACTGGGCCATGACGATCAAGACCGCGTTGTGTCGGCGGTAGCCGAGGCATGGACCGGGATCGCCGTACGACGGCGATGACGTCGATGCCGGCCGATGCGATCGAGCCCTCAGAATAGGCCGATGGCAAAGTGGAATGCACCGAAGTCCTCGTACGATTTGCGCGTCACGTTGATGCCGTAATCGAAGACAAGGGGTCCCACGGGCGTGTCGACGCGAACTCCCGCGCCCACGTCGGCGCGTAGCGTGAACGGGTGATTGAACACGTACGTAGGGTCGACCCAGAGATTGCCGAGATCGCCGAAGAGCGATGCTTCGATCGGCAAGCGGATGGGAAATCGGAGCTCCGCCCGTGGATTGAACATCAGATTGCCGCCGCGCTCCGGCACGCTGCACGAGGTCTGGTTGTTCACGCACGTCAGAGCACGCTGGCTGATCTGATCGACATAGTCTTGCGGAATGAAGCTGTCCTGCAACCAGCCCCGCATCGATTCGAACCCGCCCATGAAAAATTCCCGGTCCGGATACGTGCACTCCCAGTGGGCCGGCGGGCCGGGCCCCGGTCGTTCGAAGCACCACGGCGTCACGTTCTCGCCGAGTCGCAGTTCCGCGGCGAACGTGATGCCGTTCGTGACGGGAATGTAGCCCGCCAGCGTTTGCGTGAGCCGGAAGAAGTGGCTCTCGTACTGCTGGTCACCCGTGACCGGGGCGGTGCCTGCGGGGTACGAGTTGACTTGTTCGATCCCGACGACGACGTACGTTCCCCGGTGCGCGTTGAATGTGTTGTCGCGCCGATCCCAGGTGAGTACGATCCGATCGGCGACGACGTTGCTGTCTCCGTCGGGGACGCGCAACAATGTGGCAAGCTCGCTGTTGCCGGGATTTTGCATCAAGTACTCGCTGATCGTCGCGCACGGGCCCGTCGGCGGCGTGGATGTCGTCGACGCCGCAGCGGAGGTGGATGCGGTGGCGGTGGCTGGTGGGGTGCATACGTCGAACAGGTGAACGTCGTTGTTCTCGTAATCGGCACCGATGCTGACCAGGACCTCCCGTATGGGTCGCCAGAAGAGTGTTCCGACCACGGCCGCCTTGCGAAGGGTGAAATCCCGCTCGAGATCGTTGACGTAGATTCCGTCCAACTGCGCGCGGATCGTCGGTCCGAGTCCGATCTCCGGCCACGAAAACGTCAGCGTGTCGCGTGTTGCGATGCGCTGCGCCGTCGTGAGGCCCGCGTAGTTGGCCTTGACGCCTTCGTCGAGGATCAAGAAGTCGGGCAGGTAAGACGCCTGCAGGTGCACCGTCATCGACCAAGCGTCGCCGAGCAAGTTGCGGTGGCCGTATTCGAGTACCCCGCGCACCCCTTCCCCGGTGGAAAGCCCAGGGCGAATTTCGACGTATTGGGAGTCGCGTTCGACCACCTCGACGACGACGTCCTTGTACGGCTGCGGCACGTAGGGGTCGATGAGCGAGACCGTGACGCTCGAGAAGACGCCGAGAGTCGAGACGTGCTCCTGGGTCTTTCGAACGTCGCTTTGGCGATAGGGCTGCCCGATCTCGAGGGCGAATCGCCGCCGAACGACACTCTCCTTCGTATTCTGCAGCCCCCGCACGACAATGGATCGGACGATGACCTGCTCTCCCTCCGTCACGTCGAAGCGCGCCCGCGCCCGCGTGTTGTCGGCCGACGAATCCAACGCGTACTTGACGTCGACGTAGTAATACCCGTGCTCCTTGTACCAATCGACGACCCGTCGGCGGGCGTCCTCGATTTTGGTCGTGCTGGCCGCGTCTCCGAGCCGCAGGTCGGCCGCCTCGGCCAAAGCCCGTTCACTGGCCGCCTTGACGCCCGTAAATGCGAGATCCCAAAGACGGGTGCGGGGTCCCAACTTGATGGGAATGAACAGTTGAACGACCGGGGCACAAGCGATGCCGTGTGCCGGATCCGGACGGCAGGTCAACGCTGAGTCGAGCGGGTCGCTCGGTGCGGGTAGGCCGGTCGAGTCGTACGTACAAGCCTCCGCCGGAAGAGGCGGCATCGGCATCGGTACGCATCGTTCGGGCGGCGAGCGTGGGTCGCATCGAGCCCGCACGACGCCGACCGGACCGACCTCGGCGTGCAAAAACCCTTCGTTGCGGTAGAGCGCCTGGACGTGCTCGATTGCCCGATCGTAGGTGTCCGCGAAGTACGTCACGTCGGGGCGAAGGTCGATCGGCACAGGGCGTGGCCCTCCCGTGACTTGCCCGCTGCCCCCGCCGAGGGTCGCGCTGACCACTCGCGGATCCGGGTTCAAGAACAGGTCCGCCCCGGGTAGCTCTTCGTCGAGATAGCTGTCGATCTCCGTTCCGATGTCTGCCGGCGACCGCGGACCGCCAGCGTTGAGTCTCTTGATCGCGTCGGTCTTCAGGCACGGATAGCTCCGACCCGCCACGCGGACGCGGTCGTACTCGTCGATGTGGAAGACGAGCAGCAAGACGGCATCGGACTCGCCACCGCGTGCTTGGACGCGAACGACGGCGTCCAAAAATCCCCGCTTTTGGTAGAAGGCACGAATTCGATCGGCCAAGTGTGTCGGCGACCGATCCGTCTCGGTCTCGATTCCGAGCACGGTGGTGAGCACGTCCGCATCGTAGTGCTCGTTTCCCTCGAAACGAGCGACGAAAAGCGGACCCGAGTCGATCCGGACCCGCAACACGATCGCCCCGGTACGCGGCCCTGAGACAACCTTTGCAAGATCGTGCGACACGCTGGCCTTGAACCATCCTCGGCCGCGCAGTGTCTGCTCGAGCACGACGTCCGCCTGATCGAGCACGGGCTCGTCCGCGCGAGCGTGAACGCCGACGGCATAGCTTTTCGCGATCTCGAGAATGGCGTCGGCGTTCGAGCCGGACGCGTAGAAAAGTCGCTGGTCGATGGATCGGGGCACGCCTGGAAGCAGATCGAGCACGACGCGAGCATGCGTCGGATCACTCATCTCGTGCGTCGTGATCGCGGCCCGCGCGTTTGGATAGCCGTGCAGCGCACACAGGGCCTCGATTCGCTTTTGCGTGACGTCGATGTCCGCCGCGACGATCTCGCCCCCTTCGACCAAGTTGGTCTGACGCAGGAGCTCGTCCCGATCGACGCTCGTGCCGTGAAGATCCATGGACAGCCGCCCGATGATCTTTCGCGGCACAACCTTCACCACGAGCGCTACGTCCTGACCCTCGACCTCCGCGGAAACACGGCCTCGCGCGAACCGCCCGGACCGCAGCAGCTCGTCGAGCGCGCGCCGTGCGAGGGCGGGTGTCAGGATCTCGCCCGGCTTGACGCTCGTGATCGCCGGGGCCCTCACGTCGTCCCAGACATTCGCCTCGAGCATCACGACGACGCGAACGATGGGCTTTCCGGTCAGGCCCGAAAGGTCCGGCGGTGGGTCGAGACGAGGGGTGGTCGGCGACGGCTCGATCGCGGCTACGGGCGCGATCGGTGTCAAGTCTTGGGCGGCTCGGTCGTCCGCCCGCGCCGGATCTCCGAGCGCGATCGGCAAACAGCCGATGAGGACGGCCAAGAGCAGAACACCGAGGCGCATCCGGTCCGGCTACTCGAAATTGAGTCTCCAGCGAAGATCCAGGCCGAGGTTGCCGAGGGCCGACGATGAGATGTCGTTGATGTTGTCGTACGAGCCCTGCAAACTCAAGCGGTTGTTCAGACGCCACTCGATGTTGGCCCGCAGCTCGCTATCGTCGCTCAGCGCGGCCTGCACGCTCGCGCGAAGCTCGTTCGTGAGGCGCTTGCCGACGGTGACCTGGGGCTCGGTTTTTCCGGTCACAGTGGAGTAGGCGCTTCCAAAACGGAAATCGTCGATGATCGGGATGGCCTGTTTGACCACGCGGTCGGCGCCTGTCGCCGTGCCGATGACGCCCAGCGCCACGCCCTCGATGCCGCTCGCTTGGAGCTGATCAAGCTCGGCCCGGGTCATGCCCACCGCGAGCAGCAGGACGATGTCGTCCTGGGCCAGTGCAGGCTCGCTCGTCAACTCGATGCGCACGTTGTCGGCGTCGCCGTACGCGTGCATGGTGATGCGCCAGAGCGAGCCCCCCTGGGTCGAGTTCGCCGATGCCGCCGCCGGGCCGCCGCCGGTCCCCGCGCCGGCCGCCGTGCCGGCGCTCGTGTCCGTGTATCGGCGGTAGTCTGTCACCGCCGTGATGTCCACGTTCGGGTCGATCCGGGTCGGGTCGTCGAAGCGAATCAGCCCCTGTTGGACTTCGAAGTCGTTGCCTTGAAAGTGGAAGCGTCCGCCGGGTAGCGCCCGTAGGGCGCCCCGCAGTCCGAGGCGCTGGTTGGTACCGGTAACCTCAAGGCCCCCCGTGTCGATGCCGAGCTGAACCTCGATGAGATTGTTCTTGATGACGATGGGAGCCTTGGACGCGATTTGCACGTCGAACACGACGAAATCGAGCGTCGGGTCGTACGCGTCGACGACCGTTCGCTTGGCCCGGGCCGACGCGAGATCCAAGTTGAATGTAATGGGTCTCGTGTAACTCAAGGCGCTGAAGGTCACGTCGCCGGTGATGTGAGGCAATGTGGCGGTCTGGCCGCCCTGGGCTCTGGGATCGTAGGAGATGTGCAGGTCCGCGTCGGCGCTCGCCGAGACGCCGTCCGCCGGCACCAAGCGCACGCCGCGCACCGCGATGCGCGATTCGAGCGAGCCGATCTCCAGGCCCCGGACGGGAACGGCCCCGTGCATGGCGATCGTTCCACCGGCGACTCTCGCGGTGCCGGAGGCCGAAATCTGGCGCGCCGTGGCCTGGATGTCGACCTGGACGTCGGTGATCGCGCTCGGGAAGCCGCGCACCTCGATGTCGTCGCCGATCGCGTGAAGCTCTCCGGCGATCTCCGGCGCTTTTGCGGTACCCGAGAGGTGGACGCGGCCGTCCACGTGCCCGTTGATGCGCTCCAGTCTGGGCACGAGCCGAGCCAGAATCGCAAGGTCGAGCGGTTCCAGTCGTGCGTCCACCGACAGAACGGGATCGCTCGTCAGTCGCGTCGCCCCGCCCGTCAGCTCGAATCCACCCCGGAATCCGTCGGGCGTCTCGAGAGTCACTTCGAGCGGCGGCATCGTCAGCGCGTCGTCGGCGAGCACGAGGGGGTCGGACGGCGGCCTGAGCGTCAGCTTCACTCCGCCGCGCGAAGCCATGGTCGGTCCGAGAAACAACCGTGCGCGCGACTTGGACGGGATATCGACCCACCCGTCGTCGACGATGAGCTCGCCCCACACCTGCCCGACGATCGGAGGGGAGACCGAAAGGGACGCGTCGTCGGGGTTCTGGGTCGACACGATGCGGGCGAGCTCCCCCAAGTCGAGCCCACGCATCGAAGCGCGGCCGGTCATTCGAGGCGAGCGTGAACGCGTCATCGTCACGTCCCGCAACGTGACGGCGCCGCCCAGCAGGCTTCCATTGACGGTCCATTCGCCATGTGAAGACGTGTCCGCCAGATAGGCTTGCTTGTCGAACGGTGCGGCGATGAGCCCTCCGCACCGGGTGCGTCCGAAGCTGCGCGACGGGCGGGGCATTCGATCGCTCATCGTGACGTCCAAGTGAGAGGCACCCACGGCGACGTTACGAATGCGTGTACCCGCGACGTCCAACTCGGCGCGCACGAGAAAGCCCGGATTGGGTAGAAAATCGTCGAGATTGCCCGTCACGTGGGCCAATCCCGAAACGTTGCCTTCGAGCTGGCGAGCGGCCGGTCCGAGCGCATCGACTCGCCCGAGTGGCACCCCTTCGACCACCACGTTGGCGGCCAAAGCGCCCCCGCGCCGGATCGTCGCCGATCCGAGGACCGTTCCGGTCGTTCCGGCTCGTGTGCCGGTCGGAGGCCGCACCTTGTTGAGTACGAAGGATCGCACCTCGACGTCCGCTCCGGCCAGGCCGCGCTGCCGATCGTGCCACTGCAAGGCGACGTCTGCGTCCCCTTGCGCGAAGCGCTCTCCGTAGATCTGCACGTCCTTCAGGTGGCTTTTCGCGTTGACGACGATGAAGCCGTTTCCGCACGCGTCCTCGGGCCCGCCGACGGCGATGTGGACGGCTGCCCGGGTGGCCATGGCGGCGTCGAGTCCGTCGAAGCGCGGATCTCCGTCGAGCGCGAACATCGAGAGCAGGTCACGCAACGAAAGCGCGTCGCTCGAGCCCTCCGCGTCGACGACGAATCCCTGCGTTCCGCCGAAGCCGATGCGGGCGGTAGCGACGTCGTACTCGCTCTCGCGACGCTTCGCGCGGATGTCACTGATCGCGATCTGGGGCCCGGTGACGTCCACCTTGACGCGCCCTGCGTTCACGTCGCCGAATGCCACGTCGGCAATGATGAGGCCGACCGCGGACGTGATGTCCCCTTCGGGCTCGGGTCGCTTGAACGTGCCTCCGACATGTGCGCTCGCTTCCAGCATCCCGTGGATCGGCACGGGGCCCAATGGCGAGATATCGTCGAGGTCCGTTCGGACCCTCGGGGCGTCTACGATCAAATCGCCGCTGAAGCCGAGCGAGACCAGCCCGCCGTCGATGCGCGAATGCGGGAGCAGGGCGTGTACGTCGACGAACCGGATCGCGTCCGGTCGCACCGCGAGATGGGCCGCCAACTGCGCTTGCGAAAATCCGAAGAGCCGCTCGCGCGCTCGATCCTCTGCCGGCCGATCGTACACGCCGAAGGAAGCCGTTTTTGCAGTGAGGTCGCCATCGATCCGTAGGGGAAGAAAGGTTCCGGAGAGCACGGGCACATGGATCTCGCGGATGTCCCAACCGACCCACGAATGGTCGTGGACTCCGAGCGCGCGCATGAGCGCGGTGAAGTCGATCCCAGAGACATCCAACCGACTGCGGTCGAGCCTCGCCCCGGGGGAGAGCGGGTCGATGACGGTATCCGAAAGCGTCACCGTGCCATTGGCCAGGCGGACTGTCGTCCGCGGAAGCCGGACGACATTTCGCCGAATCGTCAGATCGCTCTGCAGCTCTTGGGCAAAGGCGTATTGAGCGAGCCTGAGATCGTGTGCCTCGAGCGTTCCGCTCGCGTCGGGGAGAATCGTGTCCTCGGCGTAGCGGAGATCCACGTCGATTCCGGCCCAGCCATCGATGTCGGGAAGTTGCGCAATCCGACTGGCGAGGGCCACAGGCGCCCGGACGCGAAGGTGTCCGTCGAGCCGTGGCCACGCTGCGCCGCCTTGAGGCCATTGGATGTGCACGTGACCCAGCGAGAGCTCCACTCTGCGCTTGTCCCCGACGTCCGCCGGACACGCCGGCGCGTTCCCCTCCGCGGCATCGAGATCGGCGATCGCGATAGCGTTCAGTCGGCGCACGAGGAGCGCATCGGGCTCGATACGCAGGCGTCCATCCACGGAACAGACCACGTCCTCGTCGACCGACGTGGGTCCTGATGCGCTCGAGCGGGTGCTGCGCACCGATGCTTCGGCCGAACGCAGGGCAATTTCGAATGACGCTCCCCGGCTGCGGTCTCGTTCGGTCGTAACGTCCACGTCCAACGATGGGGCACGGATCTGCACGCGGTCGGTATCCAGATCGATCGAAGCGTTGGTCACGGACAGCGTGTTGAAGGGCGCCTCGAGCGGTCGGCCGTCCGATCCGGTCTCCGGCAGCGCAAGGTTCGTGAGCCGACCGTTTCGCACGACGGCGCGGATGCGCGGCGCGTCCGCATCGATTTCGGCAATGCCGAGTTTGCCCCCGAGAAGCGCAAGTAGCTTGGGCGCAATGACGACGCTGTTGCACTCGAGGGCCGGTGGCCCGCCGTCGCTCGAATGAACACGCACGCGGTTGAGGACGACGGCGAGCGGCCAGATTCGAAGCGACGGCGAATACTCTGCGACGATTCCGCGCTCGCGGAGCATTCGCTCTGTTTCGCGGGCCGCCCAGGTGCGCGCTCCGGCCGATCGTACAACGAGGGTGGCCAGAAAGGGCAGGACGCCGACGAGCGCGAGCAGCACGCACGACACTCGAGCCACAAGCCCGCTCCACTCGCGTGGCGGCCGACGCCGGCGCGCCGGAGTCGATGCCACGCGGGGAGAACGGATGTGGGTCGTCGTCATGGCCGTGCAGCCGCCGAGCAGCGCGGGGAGCAACGCGGGCAGAAGCGCGCTTGTGGACTTGGGTTTATACCGGTCCGATGCGGCGTACCACTGCCGGTGTCACGACGACGTTCGGCGCGAGCGATTCGCTCGACGCGAGGATCGCCCGCGCGGACGCTCACGATCCGGACCGCGTCGCACGGATCCTCGAGCCGATGGTGACCGAGGTGCGCAGGGCGAGGCTTCGCGACGTGATCGCGCGTCGGCTCGGAAGCGTCGCCGTGGTGTTCGACCGACCGTACGATCCCCACAATGGAGCCGCTGTGCTCCGCTCGTGCGAGGCGTTTGGAATCCAGCAGCTTCACGTCGTCGAGCGGCCCGGCGTACCCTTCGCCGTCGCCTCGTCGGTCGCACGCGGCGCGGACAAGTGGGTCGATGTCACCTGTCACGGGTCGCCGCAATCGGTGCTCGCGTGGGCCAGGGCGGCCGAAATGCGGCTCGTAGCGGCCCACCCGAGCGGCGAGATCGAGCCGCACCAACTCGCGAGCTATTCGCGCCTGGCGCTCGTGCTCGGCAACGAACGCGAGGGCATCGGCAGCGAACTGGAGGCCGCCTGCCAGGCCCGGGTATCCGTGCCCATGCGTGGCTTCGCGGAGAGCTTGAACGTGAGCGTGACGGCGGCGATCCTTCTGCACGCCGCGACGGAGGGACGTCTCGGGGACATCGGCCAGCACGATCGTCGCCGGCTCTATGCCCGAGGTCTCTACCTGTCCGTCGAGCGAGCGGAGGACATTCTGGCCATCCGGTGAGCGGCCGATCCGAACTTGCCCCGGCCAAAAGGACGCCGATGGGCTTTCATGCCCGTTCGGCGCGAGCGCATTGCGATGTGCGCTCGGGCGATTTACCCTCGCCAAGCGAGCGACGATGGCCGATGACCTATACGCCGTTCTCGGCGTGCCGAAGAACGCGGAAGCGGACGTCATCAAGAAGACGTACCGCAAGCTGGCCGGGCAACTTCATCCGGACAAGAACCCCGGCAATGCAAAGGCGGAGGCGCGTTTCAAAAACGTGAATCACGCCTACGAGGTTCTGAGCGATTCGAAGAAGCGCAAGCTCTACGACGAGTTCGGGGAGGAGGGACTTCGCGAAGGCTTCGACCCCGACCGAGTGCGTGCCTACCGCGATTGGTCGGCTCGTCAGCCGCGAGGCGGCACGGGGCCGAATCGGGGCGCTTCGGGGGGGACGGTAGACCTCGAAGATCTGTTCGGGGGCGCGGGTGGCGGCGGCGGCGGCGGCTTTGGCGAGGTGTTCGGCGACTGGATGGGTCGATCGCGTAAGGCGCGAGGGCCGGCCAAGGGGCATGACCTCGAGAGCGAGATCACGATCGACTTCGCGTCGGCCCTGCGCGGCACGACGCTCGAGCTTCATACGCAGGGTCACGGTGCTGCCCCGGTTACGGTTCGCATTCCGCCGGGCGCGAGCGACGGGAGCCGAGTGCGAATCGCCGGCCAAGGCGCTGCTTCGTCGGGTGGCGGCCCTTCCGGCGATTTGATGCTGACCGTGCACGTAACGCCACACGCCCATTTCAGGCGAGACAACGACGACTTGCATGTCGATCTGCCGATTACGATCGCCGAGGCCTATCACGGCGCGAAAGTGCGCGTGCCCACGGTCGAGGGCGCCGTAACGTTGAAAGTGCCGGCTGGGGCGCAGAGCGGGCAGGTCGTTCGCCTCCGCGGCAAGGGGGTCGCTCGGAAAGGTCGGGATGCGGGGGACCTGTACGTCCACTTCCTCGTGCAGATTCCGAGCGGCGGCGGTACCGAAGTCGCCGAACTCGTCGATCGTCTCGCGGCGTTCCAGGCTGAAGATCCACGGCGCGACCTGCAGCTGTGACGCGTCGACGCGCGCCGGCGATCTGGCCCGCACCTAGCTTAGCGCCGCCGCCCTCTGCGGTCGTTGCGGGACGACTTCTTGGCCGGTTTCGCAGTCTGGGCTTTCGGCGCGCTCTTTCCTCCCGGCCGAGGCGCCGAGTCCGCTCGCTGCCGACCCCCATCGGCTCGTCCCGCGCCCGTCGTCTCACGGTGGGCGCGGTCCTTTCGCGGCTTGGGGTCGAAGCGCTGTCCCGGAGGCTTGCGCGGCCGCTCCGCGTTCGCCCCGTCGCTCACGCGCCGAGCGTAGACGGTCCTCCGCAGAATCGACGCGTCGATCACTTCGACCTTCAGGCGGTCCCCGAGCCCAACGACATCGCCCGATCGGGTCGCAACGACGCGCAAGGCTTCCTCGTCCACTTCCCAGTGGTCGAGCCCGAGGTCTTCGAGACGAATGAGCACATCGACGAACGGCGCGTCGAGCTGGACGAACAACCCCGACCCCACCATCCCCGTGACGGTTCCCTCGAATTTCTCTCCCAGGCGATCTTTCATCATGAACGTGCGGTAGAGGTCGACGATCGCGCGTTCGACTTCCATGGTCCGGCGTTCGGCGATGCTCGACGCCAGCGCGGCCTCGGCCAACGTCTCGCGTGCGTCGTGCCGCGGCCTTCGATGCGCGAGCGCCTCGTGAACCACGCGATGAACGGCCAGATCGGGATACCTTCGGATGGGCGACGTGAAGTGCAAGTAGGCGCGCGATGCGAGCCCGAAATGGCCGACATTCGTCACGTCGTAGGTGGCTTGCTTCATCGAGCGGAGCAAGAGCGAGTTGAGCACCGGGGCGAGAGGATGCTGCGAGAACGACTTGAGCAGGGCGCTCATCTTCTTCGGGTCTCGGGTGTCCTCCTGGTCGAAGTCGATCCCGAGCGATTCGCACAAAGCCGCGAAGCGCTCGAGCTTGCCCTCGTCGGGCGGGGCGTGTACGCGAAATATCGTTGGCAGGTCGCGCTGCTGGCACCACACGGCGACCGTTTCGTTGGCGAGGAGCATGAGCTCTTCGATGAGCTGGTAGGCCTTCTTGACGCCCGGATCCTGGGTCCGCCGTTGGACGTCGATCGGTTCTCGCGTCTGCTCGTCGAGGACGACTTTGGCCTCGGGCAGCTCGAAGTCGAGCGCTCCGCGCTGCATCCGTTGCGCCCGCAACTTGAGAGAGAGCTCGTGCGCAACGCGCAGGCCGTCGACCAGCGCGTCGGCGGCCGGCTGCCGTTGTGCTTCGCTCGACAGGCCGAGCGCGCGGGCGACTCCCCCGTACGTGAGTTTGGCCCGCGAGCGCATGACGCCGCGCACGACGCGGCTCGATTTCGGGTGTCCCGAGTCGTCGAGTTGGACTTCGACGCAAAGACACAGCCTGTCCACGTCGGGAAGGAGCGAACACAGGCCCGCCGACAAGGCTCGCGGCAGCATCGGGATCGCCCGATCCGGAAGGTAGATGCTAAATCCCCGCGCTTTCGCTTCGTCGTCGATTGCCGTGCCCGGCGTCACGTAGGCGCTCACGTCGGCGATGGCGATCCAGGCCTGATAGCCACCCTCAGCTCGCTCGACCCACACGGCGTCGTCGTGATCGCGAGCGTCCTCCGGGTCGATCGTCGGCAGCGGGATGTGTCGGAGGTCTTCGCGGTCGACCCTCAGCGACTCGGGGACGTCGTCGCCGAAGGCATGGGCCTCGGCGATCGCCAGATCGGTGTGTGATTCGTCGATTCTCTCGAGGGCCAGGATCTTCGCCGCCTCGACCGACAGGGCCCCGGGTCGACCGAGAACCGCCTCGATCCTCCCTTCGGGCGCCTCGTCGGGGCGATCCGGCCATCGCGTGATCGCAACGATCACCGCGTCGCCGTCGTTGCCGCTGTTGCCCTCTGGGCCGCTCCAGTCGAGCGAGCGCGGCAGGGTGATGGGGCCGCGAATGCGCGTATCGTCCGGTTCGAGCCAGGCGCTCTTGGTTTTGCGCCGCAGCGTCCCGGCTACGCGTTTCATCCCGCGCGCGAGCACGGCCACGACCTCCCCCTCGGCGCCGCGCGCGCCACGGGATCGCACGCGTACCCGGACCCGGTCGCCGTGCATGGCGCCGCCCATCGAGTCGGGAGGGATGAACACGTCGTCTCCCGCCGTCCCCAGGCTTGCCACGAAGCCGAATCCCCGCGGATGAACCGACAGCAGCCCTTCGCGCTCGGAGCTGCGTGGTCGTTGGCTCGAAGCGGTCAGTTTGAAGCGTCGCCCGGGGCGGGCCGAGAGGACACCTTCGAGGCTTAGGTCGTCGAGCAACCGCTGAAGCGTGAGATAATCGACGTCCGAGACGCGCAACCGCATCGCAATTTCGCGGGCGTGCAACGGTTGCGGCTCGGATCCGAGCAGTTCGAGGATCTCCGCACGGGTCGGGGGTTGCGTGGCCATGCGCCGGCCGACCAGTAGCACGAATGGGCGCAGGGGTTGACGCATCCCACCTCGCGGCGATTCCGGTATAGCAACGTCTTCAGAATGCAATCGCATCGCACGCTCGGAGCCTTCGCGGTCGCGGCGTCCTTGGTCCCCTCGCTCATCGGCCTCGCGGCGAGCGCCATGCTCGCGGTCGACTACCGCAATCCCGTGCCGGTCTTTTGCGCCGAAGGGACCGGTTGCGACGCCCTCAAGCACACGCCGTTCGCGGCCCTGTTCGGAGTTCCCACGCCGCTATTCGGAATCGTTGGGTTCGTCGCCACGGGCGTCGCGTCGCTTTTGCCGGGCCGCACCGCGCGGGTCGGCCAGACGGTGCTTTCGGGTGTCGCGGCGGCCACGGGTATTGTCTTGGCCTCCGCGCAAGTCGTGCTCGGCCATTTCTGCGTCTACTGCTCGATCGCGGATGCGAGCGGCGTGGCATGCGGCGCCGCTTCCGCGTGGAGACTGGTCAGGGCAAGACCGGCCACCGTGCCTCCACCGCTGTGGGCGTGGGTCGGCGCGCTCGCGCTGGCGACGGCCGGGGTCCTTCCGTTCGTCATGGGATCGAAGAAGCCGGGGGTGCCGGGCGTGATCCGTGCGGAGATGGCCGGCACTCCAGCCGGAGAGGTGACGATCGTCGACTTCGTCGATTTCGAGTGTCCGTTTTGTCGAATGACGCACGCGGCGCTGCGGCCCGTCCTCGACGAGTACCGCGGTCGCGTCCGGATCGTGCGCCGTCAGGTGCCTCTGCGCATGCACGCCCATGCCCTGGACGCAGCCCGCTCGGCGTGTTGCGGCGACCTGTTAGGCAAGGGAGATGCGATGGCCGATGCCCTGTTCGCGGCGCCCGTGGGCGATCTCACTCCGGCGGGTTGCGAGGAGATCGCCGCGCGCATTGGTTTGTCTCTCGAGTCGTTCCGGGCTTGCATCGTCGACCCGCGCACCGACGCGAGCATCGAGGCCGATCGCGCCGAGTTCAAGGCGGCGGGCGGGGTCGCGCTCCCGACCCTCTGGATCGACGGCGAATCGCTCGTCGGTGCGCAACGGTCCGACGTGCTCGAGAGGATGATCGCGAGGGCGCTCGCGCGAACGGGCGGATGAACGCAGCGCTCGAACTGTCGGCTTGGCGCGCCGTCGCCGCGCGCTCCGTTTCGGCCGCGCTCCTCTTGCTCATGGGGTCGGCAATTGGTTGCAACGGCTACTACCCGCCTTGGGACCGAGGGATCGACGTCCAATCCCCGCCGTTGGGCGCCGAGCGGACGTGCGCGAAAGCATGCGCCGCCCGGGCGCCAGCCTGTAGTTCGCACGAATGCGCACGGGGCTGCCGCCTGGTCTTCGACCGCTTCATCGAAAAGCAAGGCGACCGCGTCATTGCGTGCGTGGCGTACGGGGGTCCTCCTTGCGACGACCGGGCGTGGGCCCGGTGTGCGACCCGCGTGGGGGCGCACGCCGACGGCGGGCCGCCCGCGCCGCCCGCGCCGAGCGATGATGAGGTGGACGACGAGCCGTGACGCCCGCTGGCAGCACCGTCCCCGTAAGCCGAGGCGTCGTGGGGGGGAAAACTCAGTACGACGGCCGCGCCACACGAGATCCGGGCGCGACGTCCGTGCTCGCGCGCGACGGCAGCCGCGAGGCGGCCGCCACGTTGGCCTCAGGGTTCGCGTCGGACCCCAAACCACTTCAAGACGGGGGCGCTTCGCCGTCGGAGAGCCGTCCAGGCCGAGGGGCGGGGAGTCTCGATCCGCCGCGGGGGTCTGTGGGCAAGCCAGCATTCGGGGCAACGCCACACCACGGAGTTCGTGCCGTCCGGTTGCTGCGTTTTCGACAAACGCCAGCCCGACGATGGGCTGGCGCTCGCAAGCGTCGTATAACCGTTGCCCATGTCGGGTGGTGATGCACTGCAGTCGACACAGATTTGACGGGTCATGGGACTACGGCTGACGATACGGACCGTGCGGCGCAATACTTGAGGGGGACTGTCGGCTTCGTCGCCCACCTTCACCGCCATCGGTCTACGCCATCGGTCCCGCGACCCCCGCTGGCTGTACACAATCGCACGGTGCCGGGTGGCGGATGACGATTCCGTCAGAGCACTTTGTGGATGACGACCGGTGTCGCGGCACCTCCGTCCGACGACGGTACGACGACATAGATCACGTCGGCTTCGTTGGCCTCAGTCGACAGGACGACCGAGTTGGCTCCGGCCGCGTACGGGCTTACGACGCCGAGACTCACGGCATCCGTAGGGGCAAACACGGTAAGGCTCGTACCGGCCGCCAGAGGGGCCTGGCCGGTCACGCTGAGCAACCCCGCGCCGGTCACGAACGCGGGCATCTGGGCGGCTCCCGTCCCGCCGTCGAGAACGACGACGATCCCACCCGCGCCCGTGAACGCCGTCAGCGTCGGCTCCCAAGACTCCCCCAGGGCGCCGAGATCCACCTCCCCGAGAGCGTTGACTTGATCCGGGACGAGCAGCACTCCGTAATTCTCGATCGTGAGGGTGTCGGTCACGTCCGAATCGGCGCTCGTGTGCGTCGTGGCGAACACACGTCCGGATTGAGCTGCGGCCGCGTTGAGGATCGCGTCGACGTGTGCGGCTGCGGTTGGATCGGCATAACGCTCGTAGGAGAGCACGTGCAAAGGGCTATTTTGTGCCAAGAAGACCGCGTTCGACAGCACCCGCGCCTGAGCCGTTCCGGGCTGTGTGGTCGCGTAGTCGTGCCCGATGAGGACGACGCCTCCGGGCGTGGACCCCACGCATTGGGAATCGGCACAAAGCAGCGACTCGCACGCGGCGCCGCAAGCTCCGCAGTTGAGCGGGTCGGTCGTCGTGTCGACGCACGAGCCATTGCAAGCGGTCCATTCGTCGCAGGATGCAACGCAGACGAAGGTGCCATCGAGCGGCGCACAGACGGGTGCGGCATCCCCGCACACAGTCGTGCAATCGCCGCACTGCAGCGGGCCATTGAACGGCGGAAGGCAGGCTTCGGAGTCGAGGCTTGTCACGTCCTCGACGGAAGTGTCCCCCGTCGTGGCGCCGACCGATGCCTCTCCGGTCGAGGAGTCCGTCGTCGTTGCGTCGACCGACGCCCCGTCGACGGTATTCGCAGGGGCATCCCCGTTGGAATCCCCGAGCGACGCATCGGGGGCGAAGCCGTCTTGCCCGCCGGCGCCGGTAATTTCTTCCGGCGAGTCGTTGACCGACCCATCCGCGGTCGTCGCGTCGGCATTGCCTGCCGACGATTCGGAATAGGCCGATGCATCCTCCGGTGCGTCCGGGCTCTCGACGGAAACGTCCTCGGACGAGCCGCCGTCGCCCGTGTTCCCGACCGAAGCATCCGCGATCGTCGTCGCGCACTCGCCCAATGTGCACGCCATGCCGGACGAGCACTCCGAATCGCACGCACCGCAGTGCAGAGGATCGGTCTGGAGGTCGACGCATTGGAGGCCACATAGGTCGTATCCGGCCGCGCAGGATCCCCCCACGAGCGCGTTGCCGGTTCCGCATCCGAGCGCGGTGAGAGCCGCCGCGACGATGCACGCGCTCGCGAACGACCCACCCCGCAATTGTCCCACTGCGGTCACCGCGTTTCGCCTTGCGTTTGCGGCAACGAAGTCGTGCCGCCCCGGACATTTCTCACCTTCGTAATGATGAACTCGACCCGACGATTCTGTCGCCATTCGTGTTCACTATGGCCCGGGACTCGGGGACGGGTATTGCCATAACCGACGGTGGTTACACGCTTGTCCTCGACCCCGAACCGAACGAGCAGTGCCTTCACGGCTTGCGCGCGATCCTGCGAGAGGCGAATGTTGTACTCTTCGGCGCCGCGTTCGTCGGCGTGGCCCGTGATGTCGACCTGCTCGATATCGGGGTTCGCATTGATGAAATTGGCGAGCCGTTGGAGGATCGGCCACGACGCGCGGTGAACGTGCGCCTGGTCCGTGTCGAAGTGAATGACGTCGTCGTATTCGATTCGATCTTCGACGACGTGAACTTGATCGCCGGCGGGCGGGCAGCCGTTCGTTTTGGGATCGTCCGTATGCACTCCCGGCACGTCCGGACAGGCGTCGTCAACGTCGAGAACGGTGTCGTTGTCCCGGTCGGGCGCCGGTGGCGGCGGCGGCGGCGGCGGCAGTGGCGGGGGAGCTGGGAGCGGCTCCACGTACGAGACCACGACGCGCGGCCGGGGCGAAGCGCCGAGCGCCACGTGGATGCCGACCGACAGCATCCGACCGTCTTGGGGCCGCAGCGTGTCGTCCGGCTGGATGACTTGAAAGTAACCCACGTACGGACCCAGGTCCCAGCGACCTCTGCCGATGCGCCAGTCGTAACCGACGTTCATGTCGACTCCGAGCCGACCGAGGGGTCCGGTCCTGACATATCCGGCACTCAGATCCGCCCACGGGCCCGCGACCTCCGCGAATGGACGAACCCGGACCCCGACCGACACGAGCAGCGCCGTGCCGTCGCCGTGGTTTGCAATCGATGGATCCGCCGGCGCGTTCGTGTGCGGTAGCCATAGGCCGCCTAACTGGATTTCGGGCCCAAACGCGCGGCTCACCGGGACCTCGAGCGCGAATCGCCCGCTCGTGCCCAATCCGTATTCGTGAGCCTGAGGGTCACCCAGCGGTTCGACTCCTGCAACCTCCAAGTGCCACTGCGGAGGCTCTGCGCGTGCGCTTCGGCACCCGTGGAGTGTCGTGAGCACCGCTGTCACTGCGCTCGCGGACGCTCTGGGGATGCGGATCCGCACCGGAGCTCAACGGTAACCGTGCTTCGCCGTCGACGCAACCGATCGCCCAGCACGCATGGGGACGACGCATCCCCAAGGGGTCCCCCCGCCGTGGCTTCGCGTCGGCGACACGCCTAGGCGCGCCGAATATGTTGGCGGACCGAACGATTGCAGGCTTTTTACCCTCTCGCAAGGCACGACGACGAGGAATCGAGGAATGCTGCAGCCTGGTGAGGAGGAGCAACGCCGCGAGAGGTGGCAAAAGCCGCAGAAAGCCGACGGGAGCCAACCGGTTCGGTTGCTCTAGCCGGTACCCATCCCATCGCTCACCAGGAGAGCAAAGAGCGCGTGGTCCAGCCACCGACCTTGGCAACGTTCGGCTTCCCGCGCGATTCCCTCGAAACGGAAACCGAGTTTTCGGATGACACTCAGAGAAGCCACGTTGTCCGTGGCGGCTGCGACGCGCACACGGTGCGCGCTGAGCCGCTTGAAGGCCCACGCGACTGCCGCGCGTGCGGCTTCGGTCATGTATCCGCGGCGCGTGACGTCGGCTCGCAGCCAGTAACCGAGCTCTGCGCTCTGATGCAGGTGAGCGATCGACTCGAGGCCAACCACTCCGACGAAGCGGCGCGTGGCGCGCTCCCGAATCGTGAAACGCGCGGCGCGTGCATGGTCCCAGTCGCCCGCGCTCGCCTCGCAGTACCGCCAGCTCGCGTCGAGATCCGTGTTGAAGGGTACCCACGGGAGCCACTTTTCCAAATGGGCACGAGACGAGTCGACTGCGAACCACAGGTCCGACGCGTCCGTCGGCTCGACCGGCGAAAGCAGAAGTCGTTGCGTATCGAGCGGCCGATGTCGAATCTCGGCGCGTTGAGGGACAACCAACATTTCCGTTCGGCAAATTACGACGAATGAAGCTTGCACGCGAACGGCCTCGCGCCCTACGCGCCGTTTGGCTGACCGGCTAGCTTTCCTGAGGACTCGTGTCCCCACGGGGGCTCGCGGATCTCTTTCGCATGCCTTGCCAATTAGGGTACTCGCGGACGATTTCCCGCGCGGGCCGATCGACACCCTCGAGGGGACTTGTCACGAGCTCGCGGCCGTCGCCTGCGAAGTAGATCGACTCGCCGCGGCGGGGCTCGCCCGGGTTGGGTGCGATGCCGCCGTTCTGAAAGAACCGGAGTCCGCCTTCGATGCGCCGGCGAAGCGCCAGGTGACCATGCATGAACTCGCCCGTCCGCCGGTCGCGAACCGCGACGCAGAGCCGATCGCGCACGTGATATTCGGTGTTTCGCGTTACGTACACCCGATGCCGACGTCGCTCGGGCCCCGAATAGGGGTCCGCGTCGAGCACACGCGCGAGGTCCGAGTCGCTGTCCATGGCCGGCTACGATGCGCCGCCCTGGCCGTTGGGCCAACTTTTGCGCCCGCACGTCTTGTGGGCCGGGACCACAATGCCGCTACGCGCGTCGACAGCGCGGCATCGGAGCACTATAGAGTTTCACGGAGAACCATATCCCATGGCCGGCGCCAACGTCCTCGAGATCAATGATCTGAACTTCGAAAGCGAAGTCCTCAAGTCCTCTCTCCCGTTCCTCCTCGACTTCAGCGCGGTATGGTGCGGCCCGTGCCGCGTGCTCGGCCCGATTGTCGAGAAGGTCGCCGACGACTTCAAGGGGCAGGTGCGGGTGGGCAAGCTCGACATCGACGACTCTCCCGCCACGACGTCCAAGTTCGGAATCCGCGGCGTCCCGACCGTGGTCGTATTCAAGGACGGCAAGGAGTCGGGGCGTCTCGTGGGCGTTGCGAACAAGGAAACGCTGGTCAAGCTTCTCGGCGTTTGACGCGCACGTCCTCTGCGGCTCGAACGATTCGCCGACGAGTCGGCACAGCATGACGACATCGACTGCGCAGACGACGATCGATCCCGGAGGTCACGCCGTTCGGCGGCGCGCCAGGATGTCGCGGTTTCTGCGCATCTTGATCGTCGCCACCGGCATCGTGCACGTGCCGGTGGCGCTGGGTGTCGGTGAGCTCCTGACTCGAGTCGGTGCGCCGGCACCGCGAATCGCAGGCGCCGCATTCGCCGCCGCCAGTGTCGCGCTGTTTCTCGGACGAGCGCGAGCGGGTATGCCCGATCGCAAGCGCAACGGAGTGCTCGTCCGCCTTCTCGACATTCCGTACTTCGTTCATTGGTGCGCGGCGCTCTTCGCTTTCGTTCCGTCGGTCGTCGCCACAATCGTCGTTCCCGTCTTCGAGTGGGTCGGCGGTGCACCGGTGCACGCACCCATGGGCGCCTACATGTGGAGCTACGTGTTGGGGTTGGTCGTCTGCGGCTATGGCGTTCTGGTCCGCCGCCGCTGGTACCGCGTCGTCGAGCGGCCCGTTTGGGTGGATGGTCTCGATCCCAGGCTCGAAGGCTTTCGCATTGCACACCTCTCGGACCTTCACATTGGCACGCTCACGCCGCGTTCTTGGGGGCTTGCGTGGGCCGAATCCGCGAATCGACGCCGTCCGGACGTTGCCGTCGTCACGGGCGACATGGTGACGAGTGGGACCGATTTCCATGCGGACGTGGCCGACGTCGTCGGATCGTTGCGAGCGCCCGATGGCGTTTTTGCGTCGATGGGCAATCACGACTACTTCGGGGGGGACGGCTACCCGTTGCTCTCGTTGCTTCGCGATCGGGGCGTGCGCGTCCTCCGAAACGAGGGTTGCGTCATCGATCGTGGCGGCGCACTTCTTTGGCTGACCGCGATCGACGACACGTGGACGCGACGCGACGATCTCGCAGCGGCCATGCGCGGGCGGCCGGCGGGAGCGACGACCGTGCTGCTCGCCCACGATCCGACGCGCTTCGACGCCGCGGCGGACAGCGGAGCGCAAGTGGTCTTGGCCGGGCATACCCATGGCGGACAGATCGGCATACCGTTTCTCACCCGATTCGCGAATCTTGGCTTCGTCTACAAATATGGCCTCGGCTTTTACCGTTACGCGAACTCTGTGCTGTACGTGCACCCCGGTTTGGGGACGACGGGTCCCCCGATCCGGCTCGGCGTTGCTCCCGAGGTCACCATTCTCGTTCTCCGAAGCGCCCGCCCGTCCTCGGCACCGATGCACGATCCGGCTGGCTTTTCGAGTACCGATGCGTCCGCGTCGCGCGGCCGACGCTGAGCGATCGCTAGGCTGGCCCTCGACCCCCAGTCGCCCGTGTTCGAGCCATCCCATCCGTCTCGACCGGCCGCGTTGCGCGGCCGTTGGGTACGCGATCGCTACGGCCCGATCCAGTCGTCCGTGTCGACCCATTCCATACGCGCGAGCGGCAGGTCGCCGGAGTAGACGACGAGCGGCGCGACGGCGCGCGCAATGCTGCGAAACGCCGGAGGCAAAGAGCCGACGACGCTCTGCGGGTGCTCGGCTGCCGTGCTCGTGACCGCATCGATCGCCCACTGCACGATCGATCGGTTCTCTCGCGGTAGTTCGACGATGGGGGCGTCGTCGGACAGGTCGGACGCCCGCCGTGCCGCTTCGAGCGCCTCGCGCAACCCGCCGAGGTGGTCGATGAGGTGGTACTGAATCGCTTCCTGCCCCATCCAAACGCGTCCTCGCCCGACCGCGTCGATGGCTTGCTTGGGCATGCCGCGTCCCTCGCTCACGCGGTCCAGGAACGTGTCGTAGACCTGATCCACCTTGAGCTCTAGCTCGCGCTTCTCCTCGGGCGTGAAGCCGCGGAAGATCGTTTCGGCGTCCGCGCGGGGCGCGGTCTTGTACGTGTCGACGGTGACGCCGATTTTGTCGAGCAATCCGCTGACGTCCGCTTTGCCGTAATAGACGCCGATCGAACCCGTGATCGTGAGGGGCAAAGCAAAGATATTTCGGCTCGCGCTGGCGACGTAGTAGCCACCGCTCGCGGCGACGGTCCCCATCGAGACGATGAGCGGCTTCTTCTTTGCGAGCAGCGAGAGCTCGCGCCACATGACGTCACTCGCGATCGACGAGCCTCCCGGACTCTCGATGCGCAGGACGACGGCCCGGATGGTCGAATCGTCCTTGGCCTGCCGGATCGCGTCGGCCATCGAGTACGAACCGACCAGGCGCAGATCGAGAAGCGGCACGTGCTGCGATCGTCCGTCGACGATGTCCCCATCCAGGTAAAGGATGGCGACGCTCGGCCGCGGCCCGAAGGTGTTCGGCGCTCGCCCGTCGTCGTCGTATTTGCCGTACGCGATCCCGCGCCCGACGAGTTCCTGGGTCGCGCGTTCCAACTCGTCATCGAAGGCGAAGCCGTCGACGAGACCGGCCGTGCGGGCCTCCGTCGCGGTGAAGGGGCCGGCGCGCGTGATCTCGCGGACCCGCTCGTCGGTCATGTGGCGGTATAGCGCCAGGTTGCGGTCGAAGACGGCTTCCTGCTGCCGCAGCATGTCGATGTGGTCTTCGTTGGCGACCGGCCCCGCGTGCTCCTGGGTGAACTGTTCGGGTGCGGTCTTGTGCGGGCCGATCCGGACGAAATCGGCGCGAATACCGATTTTATCGAGAAGTCCTTTGAGATACACGTATTCGGACTTGAGGCCGGCGTAGCGGACGTCGCCCGCGGGAGTAACGACGATGCGGTCCGCGCTCGCGCACGCATAGAGCGTTTTGGGCCCCGCGTCCTCCCATGAGCACAGCACCTTCTTGCCGTGCGCCCGGATCACCCGGATCGCGTCCGCAATCTCTTCCGCGTGTGCAAACGAGCTCGCCGGCTCGGCGCGCAAGACCAGCGTCACGGCCGCGACGTCTCGAGCGGTCGCAAGCGCCCAGAGCCGGCGGAGCAGTGCGACGTGCTCGCGCGTCGACGGCGTCGTCTCGAGGCGGATCCACACGGCGCGCGCCGGCCGCGGGATGCCGGGCTGCGCGTAACCGGCAATCGCCGCTGTGACGTACCCGGCGGCCGTCTGGTTGCCTCCCAACCCATCGCCCACGAGAGCTCCGCCGCCCGCGCTCAGACCATCGAAATGAAGTTCGAGCCCGGCCGTACCGACGACGCCCCGCCGCGCATCGCTCGAAACGTGAGCCACGTCGATTCCCGCGAAAGCACGACCGACGTCAGGGATGTCGACGCCGATCGTGCCCCCTTCGGTCCATTGAGCGCTGCCTTCCCAGTATTGCGCGTCGATCCCGATGTCGACGTCGCGTCGTCCCGTGGGTCGCACCGAGAGCGCGAGGGTGTAACGACCATCAAGGATCGGAAGCGCATCCGACGACTGGGGCTGCATCGCGGGCAGAATCGTCGGGCTCGGCCGATTGAAATCATGGGCCACGGCCGAGAGGCCAAGATGCGTGTTCGGGCGCCAAGAGAGGGCCGCGCTGATTCCAAAGAGTCCGTCGAGTGCCTGGTTTTGCGAATACGATCGCTCGAGTGTCAGCCCGAACGCAGCGTGATGTCCGAGACGAGCGGCGAGCCCCCAAGTGATCCACACATAGTCGTTGCCTCGATAGGGGAATCCAACGCCCTCGCCGAGCGCCGCTCCCCACGGCGGCTGGACCAAGTCCACGCGTAGCGCCGTCGCCACCCCGAAGAACAGGGGGGTGCCTGCCTGCCACGCATGGCCGCAGCCGACCTTGACGGCCTGATTGGGGCAATCGATCCACGTCCAGCGAAGCTCGGGCGCGGGCAGCCACGCTAGGTTTGCGGGGTTGAGCACGACCGCATCGGTGGTGTCGTCGGAGGCCACACTCCGCCCCGGCGAGTCGATGTGCTCGGCGCTCGTCGGCAGAGGCTCCCCCGCCTGCGCGCGGAAGGGCGCCACGAGCCCGGCGATCCCGACTGCCGCTAGGCCGAGGGCACGTGTCGTCCGCATGAGTCTGAGCCTCGTAACAGACCGGGGGGAGCCTGTCTCGCCGACCGCGCAAACCGCGCCGACCGGGTGGCGGGCAAGCCGCGGGGTCGCGCACGCCCGCGGCACGGGCCACGCGGATCCGTATACCTCGCTTATTCGCACGCGGAGACGCTGTTGCCGCCGGTGTCGGTGTTGGGCGTGCAGGTCGTGTCTGGGAACGCCGCGCAGCTGTTGGCATTCGATGGGCTGCATTGGGGAAAGCACATCGTGTCCCCGAATCCGTCATAATCGATGCATACGCTCGACAGGCCGTTCTGGCTGGTTGCATTCGCGTAATTGCCGGCACAGTCGGAATTGGAAGAACATGTCAGTGGCGAGCACCAGTAGGGGCAGTTCGCGACGGCGCAGTAGCCGTCGGATATGCACTGGACCTCGGGTCCGACGCAGTTGTAATTCCATACGCACGGATCGCCGGTGCCGACCGCCTCGCAGTGCGCACACGCACTCGTTCCAATCGGGTCCGACGCGCTCGTCACCACACCGCACGACGCGAGGGTGAGATAGATCTGCATCGACGCGGGTGGTGCCGTGCAGTCGCACGGCGGGTTGATGCAGTTCTCGACGCAGGTGGCCATCTTCGCGCAATTCACGTCACCTTGGCAGGCGGTGTACGCGCCGCAGCACGAAGTCTTCCAGCAGCTCGCGCACGTCGAGTCGGACGCCGCGGTCGCGCAGAGGATGGCGTTTCCGCCTCCCGTCGAGCCCGAATCATCGACCAGAAGGACGCCCGCGTCGTGGCCTATCGGGCCGCCGCCCTTCGTGATGCTCGAAGCGGAGGAGCTCGCATCCTCGGACCCCGTGGTGAACGTTTCGGTGCCGACCACGAGCTCGCACCCGGTGACGGCCGGGGCGAAGAGTGCGGCACAGATCGCGATCGACGCCGTTGCGCGGACGTGGAGAACGCTCACGGAAAGCTCCCGGCGATGCCGCCCGATCCAGGCCCTGCCCAGGGTCTCACTTCGAAGTGCGCCGTCTTCGGAGCGGCCTCCGAGTGCGCCGTAATGAGCAAAATCGTGCCGATCGCAAGCGCCGCCACACCCGTACCAAAGCCCACGGTCGACACGAGCGGGTCGGTTTTGTACGCGTTGATGTCGCCCTGGGATGAAGTCGGGCACACGCGATTCGCATCGCATGCGGTATCGAGGCTCGACTTTGCGCCAAGGGCGAGTATTCCGAATAGGGTTCCGACCACTACACCCGCTCCACCCACCCCAAACATGACGTACGCAGGGACCCGATTGGGTGACTGCGCCGTCGCGGACGAGGACGGAAGCGGTGCAGGCTGAAATGCAGCGGCGGGGGCGGGTGCGGCTGCGCCCGCAGGGCCAGTGGCCGGAGGCGCGTCGAGTCGAAGCGTGAGCGACTGCACTTGGCCCTCACCCACCGACGTCGTCGCGTCCGCGGCAGTGAGCCCGGCGGCCGTTGCCGTAATGCGATGCGTTCCCGGATCGGTGGGCCGGTCGTTGTCGAGCACGACCGAGGGGACGTCCTCGCCATCGACGGTGACCTGGACGTCTGCGGTGGTGCCGGGCGGCCGATCCACGTGGATGCGAAGCTTGCCAATTCGGGGACTCGTCGAATCGAGCAGCGGTTGCGCTTGCAGCTTGGCATCGGTCCAGGACTTCGGCGCATTCGGCGGCAGAGTCTCGTGGACGAGGCGATTGAGAATTTCGGTCCCTGCGACCAGCTTTCCGAGCTTGATGTCGCACTGCGCCAGCGGAAGAGCGGTCGTCGGAGCGTGCACGAGCGATTCGGCGCGCGTCAGCTTGTCGACCGCGCCAGGGCAGTCCCCGCCCAGCGCGAGCTTCACGCCCTCGGTGCCCAGCATGCGAGCCGTGGCTTTCTGTTCATCGGTTGGCGTCGGCGCTTCATCGGCCGCGGCTGTGCTGCCGACAAGCAGCATCGCGGCGATGAAACACGTCGAACGGCGTACGCTTTTCATGCGCGGATCCCCTCCATACCGGACGCTTTGGACCGGAGACTCAGTACCCGAGATCGATCGCCGGAGTGGGCTTGCTTGTGGGCTTCGAGGCGGGCGAAGCCGGTGGAAACGCGGGAGCAGGGGCGTGCGCGCTGGGTGGGGCGGGGGGTCGCGGGGATGCGGGGGCGTGCTCCGCGGAAGGCTCCGAAATCACGCGCCGAGCCGAGGCCGAGGTGGCCGGCGCGGCCGCGGTCGCGATCGCCGTTGCCCTGGGCAGGGCCATGGCCGGCTCGGGCGGAGGCGCGGCCAGTACGGTCGACGGTGAGGGGGTCGGCGAATCCGGCGGTTGCGAGGCATGGGCGGGGCCGGTGGAGTGCGGGTCGCCGCCGCGCGACAGTGCGAAAAAGGTGATGGCGGCCGCAACGATCAAACCGCTGAAGAGACTCACGACGATCGCCACGCCGAGGTTTCTTCGAGGGACACCCGCGGCCGTGATGGCGACGTTCGCCTCGGCCAAGCTCTGCGCGGGCGCGGCCGGCGGCAATCGCCACGGAGCGTCTGAGTCTGCGAGGGTGGGTGCGACGCCCGGAGAAGCTCCGGAGGAGGCGTCGACACCGGGTGAGCTCGCCGCGCGTCCAGTCGCTGCGCGAAGTGTATCGATGAATTCCTGGGCTGACGCGCACCGGCTGCCGGGGTCGCGCGCGCAGACCCGCTGAAGCCAGACGTCGAGACCTGCCGAAACATTGGCCGACAGCCGCAGGCTCGGCAGTGGCTCGGTACAAATCTTGAGCAGGATGTCGCCGAACGATTCGCCGTAGAACGCGACTCGCGCGGTGAGCATCGTGTACGCGACGATTCCGAGCGAATACAAGTCGGTGCGATGATCGACGTTCTTGAGCCCGCGCGCCTGCTCGGGGCTCATGTAGAGCGGCGTTCCGAGCACAGCGCCGGTCTTGGTCGCCGATTGGTCGCCCCCGCCAAGCGAAAATTTGGCGACGCCGAAGTCGAGGACCTTGACGACATAGCCTTCGTCGTCGGGCGATCGGGAGAGGAATATGTTGTCGGGTTTGATGTCGCGGTGCACGATTCCAACGGCGTGCGCGCGCCCGAGCGCCTTGCAGCATTGGGCGAGCACGTTCACCGTCTCGGCCACCGAGATCGGGCCGGCTCGATCGATGCGCTGCTGGAGGCTTTCGCCGGAGAGCAACTCCATCGCGATGTACGGTGTTCCGTCCTCCAACGTTCCGTTGTCGTGGACCTGCACGACATGACGCGATTGCAGGCGTGCGGCCGCTTTGGCCTCCGCGTCGAAGCGCCGAAGCGCCTCCGGGGATCGAGCGAACTCGCGCGAGATGAGCTTGATGGCGATTTGATGGCCCAGCCCGAGGTGCGTGGCGCTCCATACCGAGCCCATGCCGCCCTGGCCGATGCACGCGTCGAGCCGGAATTTCCCAGCCACGACATGGCCCGCCCTCGCAAGCTCCGTCGTCTCCGAGTCTTGCATACGCTCGCTCGCCCAGCCTAAAAAGAAACCCAAATCCGAGCATGGTGTCAAGCCGGCGCAAGGCATCCACCGAATTTCCAATGCCGCGAGCCCGAGCCAATCCGCACGCGCGCCGTAGCGCCCGACTGCCCTCGCCCTTTCGCCCGTTCGAATCGTGCACACACGATCGCACGCGTGGCAGCGGCTCCCCTACGATGCGATTCGGCCGCCCATTTCACGACGCGACTTCTCATCGGTCCCCGATTGGAGCTTTATGGCTTGAAGGGGCGGATAAGCCGATGGGGGTCGTCGTCACGGCGATGGCCGATGCACGCAGGTCTTACGAAATTCATGACCGTAGGCCGGACGCCTGAACCATGCGTGCACTCGCGATCAACTGCGGCTCGTCGTCGCTCAAGTACGCGATGTTCGACGTGGCCGGCACTGTCGAGGGCGAGATCGCGCGGGGCAGCGTCGAGCGCATCGGACAAACGGTCCCCGACCACGGCTCCGCCGTGCATTCGCTGCTGGACGACCTCGAGAAAAGCGGCCGCCGACCGGACGTCGTCGGCCATCGCATCGTCCACGGCGGCGTCCGGCACTCGGCGCCCACAATCGTCGACGACGCGCTGCTGGTCGAGCTCGAGGGTCTCGTGCCGTTCGCACCGCTTCACTTGCCGGCCGAGCTTCTCGCCATTCGTGCGGTCACCGAGCGTTGGCGAAGCCTGCGACAGGTGGCTTGTTTCGATACGGCATTCCACCGCACGTTGTCCGAGGTTGCCCAGCGGTACGCGGTCCCCGAGGCCATCCATGCCGCGGGCGTCCGGCGGTACGGCTTCCATGGGTTATCGTACGAGTTCGTGGTGGCGACTCTCGGGGCAGAGCTCGGGCGCGCCGTCGTCGCGCATCTCGGCAGCGGCGCGAGCATGGCGGCGGTCCGCGACGGTCAATCGGTCGACACGACGATGGGCTTCACCCCGTCGGGCGGGCTCGTCATGGCGACGCGCCTCGGAGACGTCGACCCGGGGCTCCTGATCTATCTCGCCCGCCACGGGTACGATCCGCATGCTCTCGCCGAACTCGTGGACGAGCGCGCGGGTCTGCTCGGGTTGAGCGGCACGACGGCGGACGTGCGTGATCTGCTTTCCCGACGCGACGTGGACCCCCGCGCGCGTCTCGCGCTCGACGTCTTTGCGTGGAGCGCCCGAAAGTGGGTCGGCGCGATGGCGGCCGCGCTCGGGGGGATCGATACGCTCGTGTTCACCGGTGGCATTGGACAGCATGCGGCCCCCGTCCGCGCGGACATCGCCCGGGGGCTCGAGCACCTTGGAGTCCGTGTCGACGACGCACGGAACGGGCGCGGCGACGCTGTCATTAGCCCCGACGCTTCGCCGTGCGTCGTTCGGGTGGTGGCGACCGACGAAGAGCGGATGGTGGCTCGTCACGCCGCTCGGCTTGCGTCCGAGTCCGGGGTTCCGCCCGACGTGGGGGTGCCACGCTGAGCCAATAGCGACATCGCTGTCCTGTCCCCGACCCATGCAATGTGCAACTAGCCCGTGATTTGGCATATGGGCTCAAGCTTGCATAAGCTCGTTTGCGGCGTAGGCGATGCGCTCGGGAGGGTTCGATGAACGGGTGTTCACGCGAAGCGATTGTTGCCGCTGCCATCGCAATCGTGGCGGGTGGCTGCTCCGGAAGCAGCTCAAACCCGGAGGCGGCGTTCGCGGGGGGGGCGGCCGGCAACAGCACGGGGAATGGCGGAGCCACGGTCCCGGCGGGTTCGGCCAATACCGGTTCCGGGTCGTCAGCCGGCTCGGGGACCGGCGCTGCCGCCGCATTGCCACCCGAAGTGAAGGTCGAAAGCGAATACCAATCGCCGGTGGCCACCGGAAACGTCGTGTGGATTGCAAACCCCACGAGCGGACGTGTTGCGTACATCGACGCGAAAAGCTTCGAAGTGAAGACGGCGCCGGCGGGTGACGGGCCCACGGTTCTCGCGGCGGTCCCCGATCCCAACCCCGCGGACAACCCGCCCCACGACCTGGCGATCGTGTTGAACGTCGTGTCTCAGGACGCCACTCTCTTTTCGCTCGTTCCGCCCGCGAGCGGCCCCGACATCGACGGGCAACTCACGATGACGAGCCTCCCCGCAACGTCGTACGCGAACGCATGGGCGGTCTCGACGAGCGGTCGCTGGGCCATCGCCTGGACCAACACGACCTTGGTGTCGAATCCGGACCCCGAACAGGGCTACCAATCCATCGAAGTCCTGGACGTCACCGGAGCCATTGCGCCGACGTCCCTTTCCGTCGGGTTTCTCCCGGTCCAGATGGTCTTTTCGGGCGACGAAACCCACGCGTACGCCGTCACGAGCGACGGCATCACGGTGATCGATTTGGTGGCGGGTTCCGCGACTGCCAATTATCCCCTCGGGGCGACCCCGAGCGGCTTGCCGGACGCTTCCCCGGACTCCGAATCGCTGGAGACCACGGAAGCGGGCCTCGACGGCGCTCTCGCAGCACCCGACGACGCGACGGCGATGACCGCTTCGGGCAGCCCGGATGTCTCATTTACGCCGGACGCGAGCTACGCGCTCGTGCGGCAAGATGGCGTGCAATCGCTTGCGGTCATATCGATGGCCGACGGCAAGACGACTGCGGTCTCGCTCCCGGACTTTCCGACCGACCTCACGATGTCCCCGACGGGGACTTTTGCCGTCGCGGTGCTCCGCGACACGGCCACGGTCGTCGTCATTCCCATTCCCGGCATCGTCAGCGATCCGACGTCGTTCACCACGACCACGATCCAGGGGCAGACGATCGGACGCGCCGTCGTAACCCGTCAGGGTGACACGGCGCTTCTGTTCACGACCGCCGCTCCTGTCGACCAGATGACCGTCCTGACGTTCCAGCCGACGCCCACCTACCGCACGATCCCGCTGCACGCGCCCGTGCTGGCCGTCTTCCCCACGAGCGACGCCCAGAATGCCGTCGTCCTGCACCAGCTACCCGCCGGCTCGACGGACAAGGGCGCCTTCAGCGTCGTGCCGATCGCGAGCGAACTGCCCGCCGTCCTCGTTCCCTTGACCGCTGCGCCGACCGCCGTCGCGCTGACCGACGATCGCGCGCTCGTCACCATCCGCGACGACACGACCGCCACCTACGCCGTGTACATGGCAGCGATGCCCTCGCTCGTGAGCACGGAGTACCCGCTGGCAAGTCCGCCGCTCGCGGTCGGCATCGTGCTCGGAGCGTCCAGCGACGCCGGTGCAACCACCGGCGCGACCGGTTATGTCGCCCAGAGCTACTCCGAGGGAAGAATCACGTTCATCGATCTGAGTCCCGACGACGACGGGGGATCGCGCACGATCACGGGGTTCGATCTCAACGCCGGCATCGTCGAAGCCGTCGAAGGGACCGACCGATGAGCGCGCAATCCGGGTTGCGGTCGGCCCTTGCCGCACTCGCCGCCGTCTGCGTGATCGCCGGGTGCGGATCGCGTCCGGCGTATTGGGACTCTCCGGTCACTATCACGACGACCGTAGGTCTTCCGAGCGGCGTCGCACTCGTCGACGACACGGACCACCGCCTCGTCGTTCTGACGGCGGACGCCGACTTGAACCTCACGGCTCGTTCTTACCCAATCGGGCACAACGTCGCGACGACCGCCACATCCGCCGACGGGTCGACCCTGTTCGTCCTGTCGGCGGGCGACACGAATCCGACGAACGCGCAAGACGGCCCGTCGCTGACGACGATTCAAGTCGATCCGACGACGTCCAAAGTCACCCCCCAGCAGTACGCGATGTCGCAGCCCTGCACGAGTCTCGCCGTCGACCCGCTGGGGCATTGGGCCGTGGCGTACGCGCAGACGGGCTTCGTCCAGAACCAGAACGAGCTCGTCATCTTCGACCTCACGTTGTCGCCGGCGAGCGCGACGGGGGCCAACCCCAATCCGATCACGCACACGCTGCAGAGCTTCGGCGGGACTCCGCAGCAACTCACCTTCACCCCTCCGCTGCTCGTCGATCCGGCGTTGGGCGTGGCCGTGCCCGGCGGCAGCGTAAACGGAGATCGACGACTGCTCGTGATTGAGACGCAAATTGACGTCAGCCTGCTGGATCTTGACCACGCGTTCGATAACCCCCCGCGCCCGGAGTTCACGATTCCCCTGACGCCCGAAGCCAGCACGCAATCGACGACGCCGGCGGGCGTCGCCATCGACGGGTTCGATGCGACAGACAGCGCCGACGCCGTTCTCGCCGTTCGCACGTCGAACGATACGAACGTCTACATCGTCTCGTTCGGTCCACCGGGCCCAACGGACAAAAACGATTTCAGCCCGGTCGTCAGTCAAACCCCCGTGGGCGGCATCGTGTCGGACATCGCGTTCGTGCACGCGAACGGCGCGTTGCGTCTCGCGGTCCTCATCCCCCAATTGACGGCCGCGCTCCTCGTCGACCCTTCCGCGGCCGGTAGTGGGGTCATTCCGCCCACCGTAAGCCTGCCGCAACCCTACTCGACCTTGTCCCTCGTCACGCCCGCCGCCGGGGCAGGGGCGGCGGCGTCGGACGTGGCGCTGCTTTGGAACGGAGTCAGTACCAACGGGGTCGCGCTCTGGACTCTCGGACAGGCGTTGACGCAATCGTACTTCAGCATCGACGTACCCGGCGTGTCCGTCCCGATCCAGACGGTGAGCGACGTACCCAATTCATCGAGCTTGATGGTGCTCGAGCCGTCGAACGGCAGTGGATTCTTCGTCCTCAATCTCCAATCGGATGAAGTAGCCCCTCTTACCGCGACGACGACCCCGACGCTGTCCATCGCGCCGGACGGCGGTCGCGTATGGGCATTCGTGCCGGGTGAGACCGAGCTCGCGATGATCGACTTCAGCACCCTGAACCCGATACCGCTCAACGACACGGCACCGATTGACGCCGCGTACGACATCGCCATTGCCGGTGCGAGTCCCGCGAGGGCGCTGGTCGCCCTGCATCTGGAGGGAAGCGTGGGCGCGACGGTCTTCAATGCACTGACCCCGAACACGACGCCGCCGCGCCGCACGTCGTCGCTGCTACTGGAGGCCCCATGAAAGCGTACGCAATCCCCGCCGCGATGGCGGTCGTCGTCCTGGGGGGTCCGGCGGCTCGGGCTCAGTCCGAGCCGGAAGCCGAGTGGAGGCCGTCGACTCGCGCGGGCGATTGGCGTGAGCAGGTCGCCCGTTTCGAGGTCGGGTACCGCGGCGTGTTCGTCACCAATGCCGGATACAACCCGTTTTCGACGGACGACTATTTTTCGGGCGCTTCGCTCACTCTTTCGCGCACCGTGTACACACATGGGCGCTTCGCTTTCGCGCCAGGCGTCTCCTGGGACTACGGCGCGACCGAGACTACCGCGCGCGGCGATTCGACGTCTCTCAAGGTGAACCGACTCACCGTGCCGCTCGAGGGGCGTGCGCACTTTGGGCCCTTCGGATACGTGTTCGTGCGCGTCGCCCCCGGCGTCGCAGGGGAGCGCTCCGAAGTGGACGATCCGTCCGCGCCTTCGGCGCTGACGAAGTCGGTCTGGCTGTTCACGACGGACGCAAGCGCGGGCTATGCGGTCCCTGTGTTGCCGCTACCCGAGCACCCCGGGCGAGCCGTGCGAATCTGGCTTCAGGGCGACGCGGGGTATTCGTGGGTCGTCGACAACCGGTTGGCGCTCACGCCCGCGACGTCCAACGACGGGCAAACGGCCGCTGCGGTCGACCTGGGGTCGCTCGGCCTGCGCGGCGCGTTCCTCCGTTTCGCCTTGGCAGTCAGCTATTGAAACGATCCCCTCGCTTGCGATACCCGAGCGCGAGCAGCGGCAAGTGGTGTACCTGCCGGCGCCGGCTCCGGGCCGATTCGAGCGGGCTACGCGATTCGCGCGCGCCGGATGACGACGCCCGATCCGCCTGTCCTCAGAAGTTGCTCACCCTCGCGAAGCGTCACCGCCGGAGGCGCCGGGCGAACCGCTTCGGCGGTCCGCTGCGCAGTCGTCGCCGGGCGCCTCGTCGACTGTACGCCGACGGCGCTCCTCGCCGACTCGACACGAGAAGCGGAGGCGCGTCGCTCGGATGAGGGCGGCAGCTCGTCGTCGCGGCGGGTCTCGACGGACGCCGGCTCCAAAAGCTCACCCGGCTTCGTGATGTCAAACGGGTCTCGACTCTTGCGCGATGCGTCCGGCGTGGGGGGCGCCGACTCGTCGAGCCCCTCGTGCACCGCACCGGTTCGCTTGGGCCCGTCATCCGACCGATCCCGGTCGCGAACCCTTTCGAGAGGTCGGCGCGCGGCCGCGGAGATGCGGGCTTTGTCTCGCTCGAGCGCCGTCAGCGCCTCAGCGATCTCGGCGATAGAGGCTCTTCGCAACGTGTCGACCACATCGAATAAGAATTCGTGCGTGAGCTCGCGCACTTGGCGATCGTGAACGGATCCGGTCCACTTCGCTGCGAATCGGTCGGCAAGTTGCTCCACGGCGGACGCCAACTCACGCCCTTCAGATACGGCATGTTCGCGCATAACTACGATTACCCATACTTGACGCTTTAATTCGTCCAGTCAAGCCATCGCGACTCAGGCGAGCCCGCTCAACCGGAGAAGAGGCTCCAGACTCGGCCTTCGGCCCCGGAATTCGACGAAGAGATCCAACATCTCGCGGGATCCTCCCTGGGCTAGGATGGTGTCGCGAAATCGCAGGCCGATGTCCGGTGAAAAGCCACTTTCTTCGAAGGCGGCGAAGGCGTCCGCACTCAACACCTCGGCCCACTTATAGCTATAGTACCCGGCCGCATATCCGCCTGCAAACACGTGAGAGAAGCTGTTCGGCATTCGATTCCACGGTGGTGGCTGCAAAACGCTGATTTCGCTCCGCACTTGCCCGAGCACCTGCAGGATCCGGCCGCCGGCCGCCGGATCGTAATCGCGGTGCACTCGCAGGTCGAACAAGCCGAACTCGAGCTGTCGCATCGTCGCGAGCGCGGCATGAAACGTACGGCTTGCCCTCAACTTTTCCAGTAACGATTCCGGCAATTTTTCCCCGGTTTGCCAGTGGCGAGCAAACCCGCTCAGTGCGACGCGATCGTAACACCAGTTTTCCATGAACTGGCTCGGCAGCTCCACGGCGTCCCACTCGACTCCGCGGATGCCAGCCACGGCAGGTTCGTCGACCCGCGTAAGCAGGTGGTGCAGCCCATGACCGAACTCGTGGAACAGCGTGACGACTTCTTCATGAGTCAAAAGCGCTGGCTCGCCGGCGAGAGGCGGTGCGAAGTTGCATGTAAGATAGGCCACGGGGGCCTGGATGGCGGTTGAGAGCCGGCGCCGCCCAACGCACTCATCCATCCACGCGCCGCCGCGCTTGTCGTCGCGCGCATAAGGGTCCAGGTAGAAGGCGCCGATTCGACGGCCGTTGTCGTCGAGCACCGCGTACGTCGTCACGTCCGGATGCCACGTGGCGATGCCGCCGACCGGCTCGATGCGAATACCGTAGAGGCGTTGCACGAGCTCGAACATGCCCCGAAGGACCTTCGGCGCTTGAAAATAAGGGCGGATCGCCTCATCGGAAAAACCGAGCCTCTGCTCCTTCAACTTCTCCGTGTAGTACGGCAGGTCCCAGGGCTGGAAGTCGGAAGGCCCCCCTCGCTGCCGCGCAAACGCCGCCAGTTCGTCGAGCTCGGCCTGCGCTCGCCCGCGAGCGCGCCGGCCGAGGTCCAGCAGGAATCGCTCGACCTCCTCCGGCGAGTCGGCCATCTTCGTCGCAAGCGACATCTCGGCGTAATTCGAAAACCCCAGGATGAGCGCTTGCTCGTGGCGCAGCGCGAGGATCTCCTCCATGAGAGCGCTGTTGTCGAATTGGCCTGCCAGCGGGCCTGCATCCGACGCCCGCGTCGAGTACGCTTCGTACAGTTCCCGACGCAGGTCGCGATCGTCGGCGTAACTCACTACCGCGTCGTACGTCGGGAAATCGAGAGTCAGCCGGAAGCCTTCGAGGCCCTTGGCGGCCGCGCGCGATCGAGCGAGGGCCTTGCCTTGCGCGGTCATGCCGGAAAGCGCCGATTCGTCCAGCACGTGCTTGCTCCAAGCCTGGGCGGAGTCCAGCACATTTTCCTGGAACTTGGATTGCAATTGGGATAGCCGCAACGCTACGTCGCGAAACCGCTTGCGCCGATCATCGGGCAGCGCGACCCCCGAGAGAGTGAAGTCACGCAACGCGTCGTGGACGACCTTTCGGCGCACGCGCGAAAGCTCGGGGCCGCTCTCGGCTTTCGATAGGCGTTCGTAGGCGCGATAAAGGACCTCGTTCTGCGACAATTCGAGGTGGTAGCCGGTGACCTTCGGCAGACAGGCGTTGTATGCCGCGCGCCACTCGGCGGTGCTCGTGACGGCAAAGAGGTGCGAAACGGGCCCCCACGCGCGCGCCAGGCGGTCGCTCATGTCGTCGAGCGGTTCCATCAGCCGCTCCCAGGTTACGGGCTCGTCCGGGCGGCTGACGTCCTCGAGGACGGCACGCAAGCGGGACCGGTTCTCGGATAGGACGAGGTCGATCGCCAGCTCCGCGTGATCCGGACGGATTCGATCGAAGTCGGGCAGATCGTCCGCCTTCTGGACGACGAGGGGGTTCTCCATGTGCCGCAGATCAGTCATACGGGTCCGGCGTTCCAGACGCCGGACCCGCCACCCAATCTAATCAGCGGCCGGCATCTCTGCCACGGGCGTTTCTGGCCGAGTTTTCCGAGGCGCTCGCCCGGACGCCTCGTGCACGGCCGCCGGCACGCCGTGGCGACCGGTGGCTCGGCGCACGGCGGACCTCGGCGTTTTCAGCGGCGATCTGCGGCTGGGCCTCGCGTTGGCGGAGCGGTCTCCATCATTCCGCCTCGGTCCGGTCTGGTGCCGATCGTCGTAGATCCAGCGTGAACGGGAATTCCGGATTGGGCTCTTCGCGGGGTGGACGACGATGGCCGGGCGTGTGTCCGAATGCCCAAAAGCGAGCCGCTCGGCGGGTCTCTGCCTCGAAGCTGTTTCGCGGGAACTGCGAGACCGAGAGGCCGCCCGGATGGGTCACATGGTACTGGCACCCGAGGATGGCGTGTTCGTTCCACCCGTCGATGACGTCGACGACGAGCGGAGAGTGAACGCCGATCCCGGGATGCAAAGCCGCGGGCGGCCGCCAGGCGCGGTAGCGAACCCCGCCGACCATTTCGCCGTTCGTTCCGGTCGGACGCAACGGGACCCGCCGCCCGTTGCACGCAATCACGTGGCGGCCGTCGACAATGCCGCTCGCCTTCACCTCGAGCCGCTCGACCGACGAGTCGACGGAGCGCGATGTCACGCCGGCCGTGCTCTCCTCCCCCAATACGTGCCACGGCTCGATCGCTTGTCGGAGCTCGAGGACGATCCCCGTTTTACCCTCGACGCGCCCGAGCAGCGGAAAGCGGAACTCGTGATGGGGACGGAACCAGGCGGGATCGAAGTCGAATCCGTCCCGCTTGAGGTCGCCGAGCACGTCTTCGAAGTCGTCCTGCACGAAATGCGGCAGCATGAAGCGATCGTGGAGTTCGGTTCCCCATCGGATGAGCGGCGTCTCGTAGGGCTTGGTCCAGAACGACGCGACCAGAGCCCTCACGAGCAGCTGCTGGGTGAGACTCATGCGCGGATGCGGCGGCATTTCGAACGAGCGAAGCTCCACCAAGCCGTGACGCCCTGCGATGCCCTCGGGGCTGAACAGCTTGTCGATGCAGAACTCCGCGCGATGGGTATTTCCGGTGACGTCGACCAGCAAGTTGCGCAGCGTTCGGTCGACAAACCACGGGGGGACCTGTCCAGGTGGGCGGGCGTTCGCGGCGAGCTGTTGGAAGGCAATCTCGAGCTCGTACAGAGCGTCGTTTCGGGCTTCGTCGACCCGCGGCGCTTGGCTGGTCGGGCCGATGAACAATCCCGAGAACAGGTACGAAAGCGACGGATGATTGAGCCAGTAGTTGACGAGGCTCTTCAGAAGGTGTGGACGTCGCAGGACGGGGCTGTCGGTCGTCGTCGGACCCCCGAGCACGACATGATTGCCGCCGCCGGTGCCGCAATGGCGGCCGTCCATCATGAACTTCTCCGCGCGCAACTCGGTCTTGTGGGCTTCCTCGTAGAGAGTCGTCGTGTTGTGGACGAGCTCTTGCCAGTTGGCGGACGGATGAATGTTCACTTCGATGACGCCGGGATCCGGCGTGACTTGGAGTCGACCGATCCGCGGATCGGACGGAGGGTGATAGCCCTCGATGCGAACGGCGCGGCCCGCCGTTTGCGCGGCCGATTCGACCGCCGCGCAGAGCGACAGGTACGCCTCCACGGTCTCGAGAGGCGGCATGAAAACGTGCAAGACGCCGTTTCGTGGCTCGATGCACAGGGCGGTGCGCACGACACGCGGGTCCGATTGAAAGCGCTCCGGGGGCGCAGACGACTCGGGGGTCGGGCTCGCTCGCACCGATTGCCTCGTGGGCACCGTCGCGAAGCGCTCGGGAGGCGGCAATGGCTTCGTCTCGGCCGAAGGGTCCGGCAGGATCAAGTGTGGATAATCGCCGGCTGCCACCCAGGGCAGCGAGTCGAGCGGGAGCCGGTAACCCATCGGCGAATCGCCGGGTAGAAGATACATGCGCTCTCGGCGCAGAAACCAGGCGCCGCTCTTCCAAGCGGGTCCTTTGTCTGGGTCGGCCGCGGTCCCGAGCTCTCTCAGCGGCAGTGCATAGCCCACGATCGCCTTGAGGCCCTCTTCGAACACGCGAGCGAGACGCGCCCGCTCGCCTTCGTCTTCGAGCCGCGAGTCGTGAGGGTCGGCGTTGACCGGCAGCCGCCGCTCCCGCCAAAGGTAATACCAAGCGTCTTCGTACGCCGGCAGGGCGAAGCGCTTGTCGACGCCGAGGATCTCCGCAACGAGCCCAACGAAAGCCATCGCGTCGGCGGCCGTCGCATCCCCCGTAGCGGCCCGTGCGAACAATTCCGGATTTTGCCAGATCGGCAAACCGTCTTTTCGAAAATAGCAGGAAAGCGCCCAGCGCGGCAGCGGTTCCCCCGGATACCACTTCCCCTGGCCTTCGTGAATGAGACCGTGGCGCGTGAATCGCTCGTAGAGTCGGTGGGTGAGCGCGCTCGCGTAACGCCGCTTTGTGGGCCCCAAGGCTGCGATCGTCCATTCGGCCGCCTCGGGGTCGTCGTTCGCGACGAACGTCGGTTCCCCACCCATGGTGAGTCGTACGTCGTTCGTGGCGAGTACCCGATCGACCGCCGCCCCAAGCGCATCGATCTCGGACCAGGCTTGCTCGCTGTAGGGCAGCGTGACGCGCGGAGCTTCGTATGCGCGGCGTACATCCATCGTGAACGCGAGCGTCTCTTCGAGGCGATCCTGCTCGCTTCGCTTGTGCCACGAGAACGTCCCCGTCACGGCCGCAGCCGTCTCTGGATCCGGCGTGCAAGCGAGCGGAATGTGACCCTCGCTCGCGAGCAAGCCGCTGGTGGCGTCCAACCCCACCCAGCCGGCGCCCGGCAAGAACACCTCGGCCCAGGCGTGCAAGTCGACCCCGTCGTGCGCGACACCGGCCGGTCCGTGCAGCGGCTTCTCGTCGGCCTTCAACTGAATGGAATAGCCGGATGCGAACCGCGCCGCGAGCCCCAGATGGCGGAGCGTTTGCACCAACAGCCACGCAAAGTCTCGGCACGAGCCGTGGCCTCGTTCGAGGGTCTCCTCGGGCGCGAAAACGCCCGGCTCCATCCGCACGTCGTAGCGAAGCGTCGAGTGCACGTGGCGGTTCAAGTCGACGAGAAGATCGATGAGCCTCTGACCGGGCACGGCCATTCGAGATCGGGCCCGCTCGACGAAGTCGGCGAAGCGCGCGCCGAATGCTCCCGTTTGCAGATACGGGATCAGATCTCGCTTCAACGCCGGGGCGTACGTGAGGGGGAAGTGCTGGGCGTCGTCATCGAGAAAGAAATCGAACGGATTGATCACCGTCAGATCGGCGACCAGGTCGACCTCCACGAGCAACTCGGCCGCCGGCTTCGGGATCACGATCCGCGCCTGATAGTTTCCGAACGGGTCCTGTTGCCAATTGATGAAATGCTCGGCCGGCTCGATCCGAAGTGAGTACGCCACGATCGGGGTTCGGCAGTGCGGTGCGGGCCGCAAACGCACGACGTGGGGCGAAAAGTCGACCGGACGATCGAATCGGTATCGTGTTTGATGGTGAACGGCGACGCGTATGCTCAAAGTGCCGGCAGTCTACGACGCTTCGGTTGCCGACGCGTTTCGGCAGGGTCGGGACGCTCGTCGCCGCCGACGGTGCGATGGGCGGCTCCGCCCCCCTCTGCCGTGGTATCGGGTTTTGGTTGCGTTTCGTCGGCGGCCCGTTCTCGCGTTGCGACACCCGTTGGCTGGAAAGTATCCGCGCGAAATGGTAACGGGCCTCCCCGCGCATCGGTTCCGAGACGCTAGCCTCCGGAACGGCGCTCTCGCATGAGCCGGTTGCGCGTGATGCACCTCGTCGTGGGAGGGGATATCGGCGGAGCGGAGCGGCTCCTCACGCAGCTCGCCCGTCGCTCCGAACAGACCGGCGCGATCCACCAAGCGGCGGTGATTACGCCCAATCGTGCGCTCGCCGATTATCTAGCCTCCTCTGGGGTTACGATTCACGACCGAGGTGCGGCGCGCGACAACCCGTTTGCCTATCTTTACCGCTCCCTCGGCCCCGCCGACGTCGCTTGGCTGACGGCCCTGCTCGTTGCCGAACGCATTGATCTCGTCCACACCCACACGTTCGCATCCCACGTGCTCGGAACACGGGCTGCGCGTCGCGCGGGGCTGCCCCAGGTTCGCACCGAGCACCATGTCATGCACTATTTCGATCCGAGCTGCTCGCCGTTTACGCGCTGGGCGGCCGCGCGTACCGAACGGTTCATTGCGGTGAGCCGCTACGTTCATTCGGTGCTCGCGCGAACCGCGCCTGCGGCGGCCGCACGGACCACGGTCGTTCGAAACGGCGTCGACCCGATGTACTGGGTTGCTGGGCCGGCGACCGAGGGGGCTCTTCGCGTCGGAATCGTGTGCCGACTCACCGCGTGGAAGCGCGTGCATCTCGCCATCGAGGCAGCGGCTCTGGCCGAGGTCGACCTCTTGGTCGTCGGTGAGGGAGAAGAGCGGCGTCGCCTCGAGGCGCTGGCTCGCCTACGAGGCGCCTCGGTGACCTTCGTGGGTCGTCACGCCGATCCGCGGCCCTTCGTCGCGCAGTGCGACGCCATCCTGAACACTTCCGACGACGAACCGCTCGGCCTCTCGGTGCTCGAGGCGCTCGCGATGGAGCGTCCGGTCATCGCGTTCGCTGGAGGGGGCATCCCCGAGATCGTTCAGCCCGGCGTCACCGGATGGCTCGTATCCGACGCGACCGCCGAGGCGTTTGCGGGGGCCATCCTGCGCGCGAGAGCCGATCGAGCCGGCCTGCGCGCCATGGGTGTCGAGGGTCGTCGCTTCGTCGTCGCGCACTGCGATCTCGGCCGGATGTGCGAAGGCTACCGCGCGGTCTACCAATCCGCGTCGAAGGCTTCATGACCGAACAGGCGCCCGCGACGGCCGGCCCGGTCCCCGCGCTTGCCCGCACGGCCCTCGGGCTGTTGCCGCTCCAAGTCCTGCTGCGGGGAGGCGAAGCGGTGCTTCCGCTGGCGCTCGCGGCATTTTTCGGACGGACGGCCGAAACGGATATTTATTATCTTTTGGCCGCTTATTTCGTGTTTGCCGGCGCCGTAATCACCGGTGCTTTCCAGGATTCGGCAGCGGTGCCGGTGCTGATTGAAGTGGGCATCCGGGAGCCCGCGAGCGTGTCGCGTTTGGCCGGCGCTCTGCTCGGGTACACGATCGCCGCGGGCGGTGCCGTCGCCTTGGGAATGGGCAGTCTCGCGGCCCTCGCGGCCGGCCTCGTGTCGCCCCTTCACCGCGTCTCTCTCGAGCTCGTCGTGCTGATGTCGATCGGAACGATGGCTACGGGGGTGCGCTCATTTTACGTCGGAGTTCTCAATGCGCACGGAGTCTTTCGCGCGCATCCGATAGGAAGCGGCCTCGGCATGGCGCTCACGTGGGCCGTGCTGTTTGCGGGCAGGCGGACGCTTGGCGTGCGCGTGATACCCCTAGCGATGCTCGCCGGCGAAATCCTCGCCATCGGAGTATTGGCGCTCATCGCACGGCGCGCTCTCGGGCTTCGAGTCACGCCCAACTTGGACCGATCCGAGCCGCTGCGCCGCATCTTCGCGCTTTTGCGGCTCGAGATGACCGGCTCTCTCATCACGCGAATCAACCCGCTCATCGATCAGCTGATGGCCGGCTTGGCCGGCGTAGTGGGTGGCGGCACGCTCGTCCGGTACGCCGGCGACGTCGCGTCCTTGCCGACATCGGTTCTCCAGGCGACGCTCTTTCCGGTCCTGCTCACTCGCCTTTCGCACGAAGCGAATCGCCCCTCGCAGTTTCTCGCCACCACGCGACGAACGCTGGTCGTCGTCTGCGCTCTGCTCATCGGGCTTGGCGTCGTCATGGGCGCGGCGAGTGCTCCGCTCTGCGCGCTTTTGTTCTCGCATGGGGCGATGGATCGTGCCGGCGTCGCCCGCATTGCTGCCATCGTGCCCTGGGCACTCGCCGGGTCGGCACCGTTCGGTGCACTGCTCGTGCTCGCGCGTGCACACGTAGCCTTGCAAAACAGTCGCATCATGCCCGGTATGGGAATTCTCAATAGTACGCTCAACGCCGGGCTGAACGCGCTCTTCGTCGGCTCGCTCGGCCTTTCGGGAATAGCTCTTTCCACCTCCGTGACGCACCTCGTCGTCGCGGTGGTGTTCTGGATTCGCTTGCCGGGTCGATCGCGGTGAGGGCCGACCTTTTTGCGTCTGGACTGCGGTCGGCATCCACATCGATCCCGATCGACCTGGACGCCCGTGGATCGTTGCCGGAGCCAACCGCTGTCGGGCCAGGCGTTGCTCAGTATCCGCGTTTGGAGTCGTAACGATTGGCCATGGGCTCGCCTCGCGCAAACCGCACCAGGTTATCCGCGAAGAGGGATGCCGCGCGCGTGAAGTAATGAGGGGTGCGGCCGGCCACGTGCGGCGTGATGATCACGTTTGCCATACTCCAAAGCGGGCTCGAGGGTGGCAGCGGTTCGGTCTCGAAAACGTCGAGTCCCGCGCCGGCGATCTCCCCGCCTTGCAGGGCTCGGACGAGCGCACGATGTTCGACGACGGGGCCCCGTGCGATGTTGTACAGATACGCGCTCCGTTTCATGCGTTTGAGCCGGTTCTCGTCGATGAGACCGGTCGTCTCGCGCGTGAGTGGAACGGCGATGCAGACGTGATCGCCCTCGGCGAGCACCGAGTCGAGATCGACGTGCGATCGGACCATGACGGCCGGAGCGTCGCCGGACTGCGCCGTGTCTCCGCGCCGTGTTCCGACGACGCGCATCCCGAAGGCCTGCGCCCTCTGGGCCAGGGCTAGGCCCACGTGGCCGAGCCCGACGACGGCGAGCGTTTGCCCGCTCAACTCGCCGATGCCGCCTGTTTGGTCATCCGGCGGGCGCTCCCAGCGGTGCGCGATTTGGGCGCGGTAATACTCGGGCAGGCGACGCGTGAAGGCGAGCATCATGGCGAGCACGTGCTCGGCGATGTTCGGTCCGTGAACGCCGCTCGCGCTCGTGGCGATCACCCCCCGCAGGAGCGCCCCTGCGACCGCGGGTGTCACCGCCCGGTCGAGCCCCGCGCTCCAGAAGGCGAGCCAGCGTACCCGCTTCGCGGCCGCTAGCGTCGCGTCCGGCACGTGCAACGCCACGATCACGTCCGCGTCGCGCACGGCATCGAGAACGGCGCGGACGTCGGGAACCGCGTACCGCCATGACACGTCCCTAACGTCCGTGCGCCCGACCGCATCGCGGAACGCGGCGGCTTCCGTCGAGCCCTCCGCAAGGTCGACATAGATGATCATCGGATGGTACCCGGCATGCCGCGGACTTGCTTGGCGCCGAGCGGGGATCGAACGCGCCCTGGCATCGACGCTATCACGTCCCCCACGTCGTGGACGACGGTCCGGAGAAGCGGGCTTATCGAGCCGAATCGCGCCTTCGAAACGGTGGTCGGCGAAATCCGACTCGCGCCAATTGACTCGCGCCGGCCGCATGGGACATGGATCGTCCACATGAGCCTTGACCCTCGCGCCGGACAACCGGCTCCCGCAGCCAGCCTCGTCGATCTCGGCAAGCTAGAGCGCGCTTATTACGACGCGCACCCCGATAGCAAAGTGCCGGCCGAACGGGTCTCGTTTGGAACGTCAGGTCACCGCGGATCGTCGCTGCGTCGCAGCTTCAATGAGGATCACATCGCGGCCATCACCCAGGCCATCTGCGACTGGCGCGAGGCCCACCAAGTCGATGGGCCGCTGTACATCGGCATGGATACGCACGCGCTTTCGGTCCCCGCCCACACGACGGCGCTCGAGGTGTTGGCCGCGCGCGGAGTGCGGGCCCTCGTCGCATCGGGCGGCGGCTACACGCCCACGCCCGCCGTCTCGCGAGCGATCGTGACCCACAATCGCGCGATCGGGGCGCGTGCGGACGGGATCGTCATCACGCCGTCGCACAACCCGCCGGAAGACGGCGGCTTCAAGTACGACCCTCCGCACGGGGGGCCTGCCGAAGCGGCGATCACGACTTGGATTGAGCGCCGCGCCAACGAACTCCTGGCCGCATCGGCTGCGTCAATCGCGCGGATTCCCATCGAACGCGCCACGCGCGAGGGTGCCATTGGCACCTACGATTTCATAGGACATTATGTCGATGACCTTGCTCTGGCGATCGATCTCGAGGCCATCGCTCGAGCCCGACCCAAGGTCGGTGTCGATCCGATGGGTGGGGCGAGTGTCGAATACTGGAGCCGAATCGCCGAGCGCTACCCGCTCGATCTGACCGTGATCAATCGTACGGTCGACAAGACGTTCCGCTTCCTGCCCTTGGACCACGATGGGCGCATCCGGACCGACTGTTCTTCCCCGTACGCGATGGCCAATCTCATCGCGCAGCGCGGCCGGTTCGACATCGCCCTCGGAAACGACGGCGATGCCGATCGGCATGGCGTCGTCACGCCGAGCTTCGGCTTGCTCCCCCCGAATCACTATTTGTCCGCGGCCGTCGACTACCTGCTTCAGCATCGACCGGGTTGGCCGGCGTCGGCCGCCATCGGAATGACCGCGGTGTCGAGCGACGTGATCCGCCGCGTCGCGGAGAGTCGAGGCAGACGCGTCGTCGAGGTTCCGGTCGGGTTCAAATGGTTCGTGCCTGGGCTCGCGGACCGAACGCTCGGGTTCGGCGGCGAGGAAAGCGCCGGGGCGTCTCTGCTCGCACGTGACGGATCGACCTGGACAACGGACAAGGACGGAATTGTCCTCGCCCTTCTGGCGTGCGAAATCCTTTCGGTGACAGGTCGCGATCCAGGCCGACAGTACGCCGCGATCGAGGCTGCGCTCGGCCGTTCTTTCTACGAGAGACGAGACGCCCCGGCGACGAGTCAGATCCGGGAGCGCCTGCGCACGCTCCGCGCAGAAAACTGGAGCGCACCGTCGCTCGCCGGTGATGCGATCACCGCGCGCAGGATCACCGCGGGCAACGGCGCCGATCTCGGCGGCCTCAAGGTCACGAGCGATCAGGGCTGGTTTGCGGTCCGACCGAGCGGTACGGAAGACGTGTATAAAATCTACGCCGAGAGCTTCCGCTCGGGCGATCACCTGGAGCGCATCATTGCTGAGGCGATCGCGGGAGTAGCCTCGCTGATCGCGCAATGACGGAGCCGCTGCTCGTTCGTCCGGGAGTCGTCGTGCCGGCGGAGGCGATGGAGATGCGCGCCGCGCGTTCGGGGGGTCCCGGTGGCCAGAACGTCAACAAAGTGGCGAGCAAGGTCGAGCTTCGCGTCGACATTCTGCGTATCGCCGGGCTGGACGGCCCGGCGCGCGAACGTCTGCGCCGCCTTGCCGCCGGGGCGCTCGCCGCCGACGGCAGGCTTCGGGTCACGAGCCAGCGGACGCGCGACCAGCGAATGAACCTCGAGGACGCCCGAGACAAGATCCGCGCAGTCGTCCTTCGGGCCCTGGAGCGACCTCGCCCTCGACGCAGAACGAGTCCGACGCGGGGAAGCGTCGAGCGACGCATCGACGACAAAAAACGACGATCCCGCATCAAGACGGCGCGCAAAGACGGGGATCCGTGAGCGTTCGAGAATCTGCCGGAGAAGCCAACCACCCGCGTCACGAGTCCCGGCGGATCGGCCGTGCGGCGGTGGTGGCGTCCACGTGCATCCGCGATTCGTGCAAGGTCACGCGGCCACTTTGGCCACCACGCCACAAGGCCGATGGCGCGCGAGCGCCCCTTACGGTTCGATCTTGCGCCGTTTCGCGTGGGTGGCGAGTCCCCCCTTGCGGCCGGCCGCGCGTGCCTCGTCGCTCGTGAACTCGTGGGCCGTTCCGGCCGAATGAGCCGCTTTGCCGCCTTTGCTGGCGATCTCCGCCAAGAGCTTGCGGTCGATGGCCGCAAACCCTCGCGGCCGCCGCGGATGCTCGGCATCCGCAACGGGCGACGTAGGGGGCGCGTCGGGCCGCAGCTCCTGCTCGGGTGGAGCGGACTGGAGCTGGGGGCCAACGACATCGCTCATGGATGCAACTTCCTGCGGACTAATTTGCTGGTTTTGGCTAATACTGCTCATGACGACTTCCTGACCCAGCTACCGTGGCGCTTCGGAGTCGTTCCGCCGCGCCCGCCTGTGGATCTTTGTACCTCAAATGGTAGGCACGACTCGAGCGCGCGCAAGGTCCGGACCAGCTCCGGGTGCAGGGGGCCCGAGGGCGTGGTCAAGGGGTCGGGCCATCCGGCCGCGGTGGCCTCTTCTTCGGTCCGCTCGAGGGTCCGAGTTGTCCGTGCGGGCTGGGCGTGCTGGCGGTTCCTGGCCGTCGACGGACGGCGGCCGGGACCGCTCTCCGCGCCATTTCGGAGTGGCCACCGATCGGGTGCAGCGCCTCAGGGCAGCTTCGTGAAGTGGCGCCTCATCAAACGCCCGACAAAGTAGGCGATCACCGCGAGCAGCAGCATGATGACCGCCCCGATCCCTCGGCCCGCCCTCGGAACGGCGGACGGGGTGGGCGCGATCGCGGCAGCGGGCAGCGGCGATTCCCGGGGCTCGCCTCCGGAAGTGGCCAGTGGGCGGGATGGCGCGGCTACTGGGGACGAGGGGCCTTCGGCTTCCTTCGCCCGCGGGGATGGCTGCTCGGGGCCGGGCAACCGCGGTTCCGGCCCCCCCGGCAAGGGCGTTGTGGCAAGCGGGGAGAGATCGGACGGCCCGGTCGCCGGCGTGTGGGCAAGCGGCGTCTCCGGTTCGATCGCCGCGACGGGCGCGACGGAGCGTTCGGGTTCGGGCGAAGCGGGCGCGGCGGTGACCGTCACGATTGGCGCTGGGACGATCCTCGGTTCGACGGAGGCGGTCTTCAGTGCCGCCGCGCGCGGCTCGACCGGCAGCGTCGCCTTTGCGTAGCCCGGGGGCTCTGTCTCCGTCCTCGCCGAGGCCCCGACGGCGCTCTCGGACCGTGCCGTTGCCGTTGCCGTGGACTCGGCCCTTACGCCGTCGAGCGCAGGCGAGCGCGCCTCCGAGTCGGCGAGCGCGTGGGGCTCTGCAGGGGCTTCGACGCCTGTCGCCCCTTCTTCGCGCGGGGTGCCCTTCACCGTCCAAAGAGGCCGCCCCGGCAGCCGCTGCACGCGGCCGCCGACCAGAACGTCGAGCGACGTGGGACTTTCCAGACGGGCTTCTCCGTAGAGAGGCACGCGCGCGAACGTTTGTCCGAGCCGCACGGCGTCCGCAATGGCTTGGGCGAGCGGCAGTCCGGAGGAGGCCCAGCGCTGCGACCCCGCGGCCAGAGCGCGTGCCTTCGCATCGAAGGCGTCGAGATCGGTGCCCAAGAGACCCGTTCCATCGCGCGACAGGCGGGGCAGCGCATTGGCGAGTTCGACGTCGAGCTCTGACGCGATCCCCCCGGAAAGCTGCACGAGAAGGCGGTCGATGAGGCCATCGACGAGCGCGGAGATCTCTGCGTTGCTGCTCGATGCCGTCAGCGAGGGGGCGAGCATCTCGACGAGATTGCCTTGCACGCGCACGGCGTCGTCCGGACCCCCTTCGGCGAAGTAGTAAAAGCCGGAAGACACGCGGTCTACCCCCACCGTGTGCACGCGAATGCCCTCGCCCCGCACGCTCGCGACCAGATTCCCCGCAATGGGCAATAACGGGCTGACCTCGACGGCCTGGTGCGCCATGGGAAAGCGTTTCGGCGCAATCTGTTCGACCGGAAGAGTGGCGCGGAGAGCGCGAGCGACCGTCGCGGTCAGGTCCCCCCGCACGACGAACGAGAGCTCGTTTTCCCAGTGCGAAAGCCCGCTCGGCTCGAGCCATCCGGCCGAGGGACCGATTCGCACCGCGCTTTTGCCCGCGGACAGCGGACTGACCTGCACGACCCCCGGTACAGCAAACGTCACACTCTTGTCAGGGTCGTCGGGCATGGCTCCGTTTGGCTGGCCGTTCGCTCGGCGAAGACCCGAGCCGACGGGTTCGCCGCCGCACCATACCAAGAACGGCGGACGAAACTAAAACTCGTTCAACGCGGCGGGGGCGGGGGCGCCGGTGGGGGCGCCGGCGCCGGCGGTTGGATCTCGACGACTTCCCACGCCGGCGTGTGATTGCTTTGATTCCAGCTCACGCCCCCGGCCGTCGCGGTGATCGGCTGGTTCCAGATGTACGTGGCCGGATAGGTGGTCAGCGTGCCGGATCCATCGTCGACGATGCCGGTCAGGTAGAGCTGCGACGTGGGCTCCGTGAAGCCTCCGGTTACGGTCGGAGCCGCCCCCAATTTGAAATTCTTCGGGTTTGCCGTGTACTGGAAGGGAAGCCCCAACCGGGACGACGAGAAAATCAGCCAGTAGTACGTCTTTCCGCTGCAGGTGGGATACTCCGGCGACCATCGCGCCCAGCTGTTGGTGACCCCGGGGCTCACCGCGGCGCCCCCATCCTGTCCCTTCATGCACGCGGCCGGAGAGTTCGCGTCGAGGCGCGTTGGCGTCGCGGCGCCGCCGGAGGGGACGACGTAAATCTCGGCATCCGCATTGTAGTACATTGGATTGGCGGGCGGTGCGGAGTTGAACGCCACGTATTTGTCGTCGGGCGAAAACGCTGGATAGTATTCGTTCACGCCCGCGCTCGCGGCCCCCTGCAGGGGGCCCGCGGCGGCCGTCGCCTGCTTGGTCGCCGCGTCGAACGGCAGCACGTAGAGGTCCGAAGTCCCGGTGGCCAAACGTCCCGACTTCGGCGCGTTGTTCGAGGCGTAGACGACCTTCGTTCCGTCGTGGCTCCACGCCGGCGTGGACGCGCTGTTCTTGTCGCCCCCGCGGTCGATGTAACCGTAGGTCGTGCCCTGATTGGCCACAAACGGCGCGGATGGAACGGAGATGGAAGGCAGCGGAGCGCCCGCCGCCGAGACGAAGGTCGGTGCGGCCGTGGTCGAAAGGTCGATCCAGATCAGGTTGGTCGCAGCCAGGTCCCCGCCTGCCCCGCCCGCGGCCCACGGGTTGTTCGTCGAAGTCTGCGGCACCTGCGACGACGTGATGACGAGATGATTGCCGCTACTCCAAGCGCCCGAGGAGAACGCCAGCATTCCGATCCATCCCTGGCTGAGTGCTTCGGCGCCTCCGGGAGTGAGCCACGTGGGATTCTGCCCGACATCACCCGTATTGACCGCGCTCGTCACCCCGTCCCATGGATAGAAATCGACGAAGGCGACGCTGTTGCCGTCGGGAACGGCCACGTGGCATCCGATGCATTGGGCATCGCCGACCGGAGTCAAGGCCACGTTCGTGTCCCGGTTCGTCGTGGACAGGTTGCCGCCCGAATCGCGCGACCAGGTCCACTGCGCGTTCGTCGCCGCCGCCGCGAACGGCCCGGTCGGCACCGTGAGCACCGTCGACACGCCCTCGTCGCCGACGCGGAAACCCTCGAGCCAGGAGAACCCGTCCGTGTCGCCCACGGCGGCCCAATAGATCATCGACCCGTTTGCGTCGGCCGGTGCAATTTGGAAACTGACTTGCGAGCTCGTCGCGGTACCGCCGGTGGCGGCCACTTCGCTGACCGTGACGGTGATGTCCTCGCCCCACGTCGATGCGGCCAGTGCCGCCCAGATGTCCGCCGGGATCTCCCAGCTGATGCTCTCCGTGTAGACGACCAGATCGTTCATCTGGCGCGCGGTGTGAATCCGAATCTGATAATAGTTGGTGGTATTGGCTGCCGGGGCGAAGTAGATGCGCGGGCGCAGCCAGTTATTGGGAAATAACGATCCGTTGGGCGGGTCGATGATGCAGGGCCCGCCCGACGTCGCGGCCCCGGTGAACATGGCTGCGAGCGAAGGGACCGGGCCCGGCGGAAGCGGCGACCCATCGTCCGGCTTCGGCTCGATGTACGTGTGCTCCCCGTTCTCCGCGAGCTGATCGCACGTCGGGTCACACGTGCGACCGACGACGCACGAGCCGACGACCGCGCCGTCGGCGCCGATGACCAAGCCCGAATCGTTTCCGGCGTCGGCGGCCGAGTTCGGGTTGGTGCCGGTCAAACTGGCGTCGCCGTTGTTACCGCCCCCGAGTACCGAGACCAGGCTCCCCGTGCCCCCGCTGCCCGACGATCCCCCCGTGAATTTCTGGCCGCTAAAGCCGCTCTCGGTGCTGGATGTCGCGCATGCGGCGGCGACGATTACGCTGATGAGTGCCGAATATCGATAAATTCTTTCCATGACGGTATCGGTTTCCCGCGACTCGACGTGCGCCGTTTTGCGCCGGATGCGCTGCGGCAGCGAAGAACCAATTATGTACCACTGCGGGCGCACGGGGGCACGCTTGTCGCCCTAACGCCGAGCGTCAACGCATACCGTTCAATTCGCGCTCGACTGGATCGCCGTGTCAATCCATCGCACCGAGCGCGAGGACGCACGCCATGGCAACGACCGAAACGAGCGTCTCCATGGCCGACCAGGACCGGATCGTCTCGCCGACCGTCATGCCGAGCGACTCTTTCACCAGCCAAAACCCGGCATCGTTCACGTGCGAAAAGAAGAGCGATCCTGCGCCGATCGAAAGGGCCAGCAGGGCAGGGTTTACGTGGTGAAGCGTAGGTATCAGTGGCGCAACGATGCCCGACGCCGTGACGGTCGCGACCGTCGCCGAACCGGTGGCGACCCGAACGCCGACCGCGATGAGCCAGCCGAGCAGGAGCGGCGGCACGGATGAGCTTTGCGCGACCTTCGCTATGGATTGCCCGATCCCACTTTCGATCAGGGTCTCCTTGAATCCCCCGCCCGCACCGATAATCGCCACCAATCCGACGACCGACACGAGGCTATTGAGGACCACCGCTCCGAGGTGCGGCATACCCGCCTTGCGGCTGCGGGCGACGGTGAGCATGGCCAGTCCGAGCGAGGGCACGAGCGCCGCGACGGGATGACCCACGAGGTCAGCTCTCTGTCGCCACGCACCCGTTACCCCAGCGACGTCGACGCCTGCACGGAGCAGCATCAGTCCGACGGGCAGGAGCAGCGTCACGAGAGCGATCGAGAGGCTCGGCGAATTCTCGGAGGACGGGACGGTCGCCGGCGGCTCGAGGTTGCCGCCCGGGGTTCGTGGATCGATCCGATTGGATATCCACCCACCAAAAACAGGGCCCGCGACGGCGACCGCCGGCACGGCGACGAGCAGCCCATACGCGAGCGTCTGGCCCACGTCGGCGCTCAAGAGACGAGCCGCGACGAGAGGAGCCGGATGCGGGGGCAGCAATCCGTGCGCCACCGAGACACCCGCGAGCGCCGGGATGGCCACACGCAGACTCGACCGTCGAGTTTTGCGGGCGATCGTGAGGATGATGGGCATGATGAGGACCACGCTCACCTCGAAGAACAACGGTATGCCGATCAGCGTCGCGCCGAGCGCGATCGCCCAGGGCATCGAGCGCGGTCCTGCCCGGTCGACGATGCTCGAAACGACGCGGTCGGCGCCTCCGGAGATCGCGAGCAGCTTTCCCGTCGTCGCACCGAGCACGATGACGATGCCGACCCCGCTGAGGGTGGCACCGACTCCTTTCGCGAAGGCGCCGAGCGCCTTGTCGTGAGGGAGCCCGACGGCCATGCCGAGCGCCGCCGAGGCCAGAGTCAATGCCACGAAGGGGTGGACTTTGGCGGCACCGATGAGCGTCACGATGCCGATCATCGTGAGGGCCCCGAACGCCATCAGAAGCGTGTCATGATGGGTCCAGCCGACCGCTCCGACCGAATGCGTCATCGTCACGGAGTCGTTGTCTCGCGTCCGAGGTCGGTCGGAATTTCAGCCACGCGATCGAACGCGGTCGCGGCCGGTGCCGCCGTTCGATCGGCGATCCCCTCCTCGTCCGGGCGCGTCGACTTGCGGTCTTCGATTCCCATCCGATTCTCGAATACCTCGCCCGCGCCGTTTCGCGGACGAAAAAACGCGCGGACGATGCACTCCCAGGCACTGCCCGGCACACCGACGCCTACGCCGTGCCGACGGCGCGAGTGAGCGCCTCGCGGATCTCGGCATGCCGAGGCCCGGGGGGCACTTTGCGCCCGTCGAGCTCCGCCACGTAGAAGACGTCGGCGACGCGCGCTCCCTCCGTGTTGATCTTGGACAAGGTGATGGACAGCCCGAGGTCGTGCAGGGCTTGGGCGAGCGTGTGCAAGAGCCCGGACCGGTCCTTGGCGTACACCTCGACGATCGTGTGGCGCGACGACGCGCGATTGTCGAACAGGATCTCGGTGGGCACCGCGGGGCTCGGCCGTTCGCGCCACGGGGACGAAGACCCGGTTCGCATGCGCAGCAGGTCCGAGGGCGTGATCGATCCCGAGCAAACGCTTTCGAGGTCTTGCGCGAGTCGCGGAAGAGCCATGGCTACGCCCTCGGTTCCTCCGTCGCGGTCGCGCACCCAGAACAGATCGAGCGCCTCACGTTCCGCCCCGACCGGATGCGAATACACCTCCGCGGTGAGCACCTCCAGACGGTTTGCCGTCAGCGCGGCCGCGATGCTGGCCAATAGACCGGGTCGATCGTTGGCCACCACGCAGAGCTCCGCCGCTTCGGGGTGCCGTGACTTGACGATGGCGATGTGGGCCTCGCGGCTGCCGCGCTGCTCGACGACTCGGCCGTGCTGCACGATGGATTCCGGCTGGTTGGCGAGCAGGTACCTCTCGGGCAACGCCGCGAGCAAGGCATCGAAGTTTTCGCGCGGGCCGGTCCACATTGCCCGCGCAGCTTCGCACACGGGCAGAAGGCGCTCGGCGTCCGCCCGCCCCTTCTGCCCGGTGAGATACCCCTCCGAGCCGAAATAGAGTTCCTCGAGCATCCGCGCCTTCCACGACGTCATGGCGGTCGGCGACGTCGTACTCACGTCGGCGACGGTGAGAAGGTAGAGATTGCGAAGCGCCTCGCGACCCGGAACGGCGCGGCAGAACTCTTCGATGGTTGCCATCTCGTCGAGGTCCCGTCGGGTCGCCACGTGGTACATGAGCAGATGATCGCGGACGAGCTGACGCGCTTCGTCGATCTCCTCCTGGGAGAAGCCGAGTCGGGCGAGGATCGTCTGACAGAGCGCCGCCCCCGCGGTCGAGTGACTCTGGCGCGAGCCGCTCGCGTCCGGCCAGCCCTTGCCGACGTCGTGCAGAAGGGTGGCGAGGAACAGAGGCCGGGGCCGCGCGATTTCGGCGGCGAGCCGTGTCGCCAGAGGAAACTCGTGGGCCAGTTCGCCGCGCGCCAGCTGGCGCAGCCGATCGACGGCGGCCACGGAATGAACATCGACCGTGTACACGTGGTAGACGTCGTGGTGGACGCGACCGGTGACGGGTAAAAACTCGGGGATCATCGCCAGGAGCAACCCCAAGTCGTGCAGCTCTCCGACGATCGATCCGCGCCGAGTGCGCGTTTCCCGGACGGTGCAGACGAGTTCGACGAAGAGCGTGGCCGCTCGAGGGCTGGCGCGGAGCGCCTCGCCCCACACCGGGTCCTCGGCCGCCCGGGCGAGGGCATCGCGAGCGAACGGCAGGATCGGTGCCTTTTGGCGCACGCAAGCGGTCAGCACGCGCATCGCCAGCGCGGGATCGCGTTGCAGTTCGTCGATATCGGCGATCGTGATCTGCCCCTCGAAGACCTGCGTGCCATCCCCGAGGTCCACGGGCGCCGCCGGCTTGCCTCGCCGCCGCTGGGGTCGCACGCGGTCGAACAGCTTGGCGCGCGCGCGCGCCGCGGCCCTCGCGTTCAGATAGAAGATCTGCATCAGCCTTTCGGCGGCACAAGCTCGGTCGGCGCCGTACCCCATCGCGACGGCGAGCGCTTCCTGATCTTCGAACCCCAGTCGATCGGTTTTTCGGTCGGCCCGAGCATGCAGCCGGTTGCGCACACGCCAGAGGAACTCTTCGGCTTCCGCCAGTTCCTGCGCTTCGCGGTCCACCAGGACCCCGAGACGCAGAAGGCCTCCCCAGACGCCGAGCTTCGCGTTCGGCGCATGTCCGACGTTCGGATACCTCGCGCACGCGGCCCAGCGCGCCCCGTCGAGGTCCCGGAGCGCGCCGGCGCCGTTCTTCACGTCAGGTTCGAGCAAATACAGGGAGCCGCCGAAGCGCTCGTGACGCGCCTCGGATTCCCTCTCGAGCCTGTCGATGAACGGGCCCATGCCCTCTTCGTCGAAGAGGCCCTCGTGAGCGCGGGCGATGAGCCCTCGGAGCAAGGCTTCGTCGCCTCCCAATAGACGCAGGTCGAGCAATGCCGTGGCCGTCGCGAGATCCCGCTGCGCCAGCATGACGGCGTCGGTCGCGCTCAACACCTGATGGCCCACCGCCAGGTTGGCATCCCACATGGGATAGAGAAGCGCGCTCGCGAGTCCGGACGCCTCGTCGCTCGCGACGACGTTGGAGTCCACGATGAGCACCACGTCGGCGTCGCTCCGCAGGGCGACTGCCCCTCGCCCGAAGCTTCCTGCGGCGGCCAGCGCCACCCCGCGCGGCAGGCCCGCGAGCCGTGCCGCCCCTTCGAAGAGCGCGTTGAAGCACGCGTTCAGGAATCGAGCGTTGGCCCGTCCGAGGGCGATTCCGTCTTCGTTGTTTTCGAGGCGCGCGAGCAAACTCGCCCGGTGCCGCTCGAGCGCGTCGCGCAGGACGCTCGATTGCAGCGACGTTGGCAGGATGCTCCGCGGACTCGCGGTCATTGCCGTCGACCCGAGGATGCCGGAATACCATCTACGAATTGGAGCAGAACGCGTTGAATGCTATCGGGCCAGTGCAGCCGTGCAAGGAGCGCGCGACTCGAATCGCAGTTCGGCTGAGAGAACACGAAATTCCGGGTTAGCCCCCCCTCGCGAAAAATGAGAATTCATCGTCCAGACACATGATTATGCTCGAATACGAAACCTTTCGCGGCTCCCGCAACGACTGCGGGACCGTCGATGCGCTAGCATCGGCCCCACCATGGTGACGTACGCCGCAACCCAGACGGTCAAGGACACGCACTCCAAGGCGTTGACGATCAACCTCGATGCGCGCCGGTACGGCACGTTCGCCGAGATCGGCGCCGGTCAGGAGGTGGTCCGGTGGTTTTTCCGCGTCGGAGGCGGTGCGGGCACGATCGCCAAGAGCATCTCCGCCTACGACATGACGGTGAGCGACGCGATCTACGGCAAAGCCGAACGCTACGTGTGCCGCCAGAGGCTTCAGTCGATGCTCGACTACGAGCACGACCTCAACCTCAACCGCCTCAAGGAGAGCCGCGGCGACCACACGGCCTTCTTCGCTTTCGCCGATACCGTGTCGGCGCGCAACTACCGCGGAACCAACGAATGCCACGGCTGGATGGGCGTCAAGTTTCAATCGCATCCCCGCGACCAGGACAGTCAAATCATTCTTCACGTCCGTATGAAGGACAAGGAGAACGCCCTTCAGCAGGAAGCGCTCGGGATCGTCGGAGTCAACCTGCTCTACGGCGCCTTTTTCTTGTTCCACGAGCCGGAATTGCTCGTCGAGTCGCTGCTCGACAATCTCACCATCGACCGCATCGAGATCGACATGATCGAGTTCTCGGGGATCGAGTTCCGCCACGTCGACAACCGACTGATGAGCATGAAGCTCGTGCAGATCGGCTTATCGGGCGCCGCGATGTTCGGGCCGAACGGTCACGTGCTCCAACCGGCCGAGGTCCTTCACAAGCGCAACGTACTGGTCGAGCGCGGCGCGTTTCGCCCTCTCTGCCTCGTCCACGTCGACATGCTCGACTCGGCCGAGTCCCAGTTTCGACGCGACGTCGGCAACGACGGCGGCGCGATCGTGCGTGTCATGGAAGTCACGATGCGCGATCTGCGCGCCGAAGGCGGCGAGGTCAACCGGAGCGACTTTCTCGCGCGCGCCGAGATGCTCGCAGCCGCCGGCATGACCGTGATGATCTCCGACTACTTTCAATACTACCAGCTTGCCGCTTACCTCACGCAATTTACCAAGATGAAGATTGCGATCGTGATGGGCGCGGCGAGCCTGAAGGACGTCTTCGACCGAAAGTACTATACGGAGCTCCAAGGTGGCATTCTCGAGTCGTTCGGGCGCTTGTTCAAATACGATTTGCGCCTCTACATTTATCCTTTTCTGGACGGCGAGACCGGCGGGCTCACGACCGTCGAGAACCTCGCCATTCCGCCGGATCTGCACAAGCTCTACGGGTATCTGGTCGACAACGGCAGCATCCGTGCACTCGAGCGATACACCGAAGAGCACCTCTCGATGTTCTCTCTGGACGCCTTGAAGAAGATTCAGGCCTCCGACCCGGCCTGGGAGAAGATGGTGCCTACCGAAGTGGCGCGGGTCATCAAAGAGCAGCGATTCCTCGGGTATCGCCCCAACGGTGCCGACAGCGATACGACGGCCGTCCACGAGCGGCGCTCCCCGGCCGGCGTGAGGTAATGCCGCGGGCCGGGCCTAGGCGTCGACGACGCGTGAATCGGCCGTCACCGACGGGCTCCGCATCCGGACAGCCCGTCTGACGCCGGGACGGCTACGTGCCGTGTCGCACGACGACTATTGGATGAAGTAAACGGTGTCCACCCAGAAGTCCACCGTGACGGAGCCCATGTTGGGGGCGTTGTTGTCCTGACCCTGCCACTCGATGCCGTACACGTTCGTGCCCGACCACGGCGCGGGATGCTGGTAGCCGAACAACGGATCAATGGCCAGCTGAGAAAACAGGATCGTGAACTCTTGCCATTCGTCGGTAAACGTCACGGTTTGCGCATAGCTATTGTAGCAAGACCCAGTATACCCCACGTAGGGTACGCCCGCGGCCGCGCTGTCGCAAACCCCGCCTCGCGGATCGGTGTCCGTATCGGGGAATTCAACCTTGATGCTGAGCCCACCGGCGTCGAGCCCGGCGCTGTCGGCCGCTGCCTTACCCCAGAAGGTGATGCCCTTGTACTGACTGATGTCGAACGGCACGGTGACCCGAGGAATCGAGGCCGCGTCGCCGCCGTCCTCGTTCGCGTCTGCAGTCCCCGCGTTGCCGTCTGCACCCCCTGCATCTGCACTCGAGGGGTCGCCTCCATCTCCGCCCGCGTCGTGGATCGCCCCATCGCTGCTCGCCCCGCCCGCGTCGTGGATCGCTCCATCGCTGCTCGCTTCGCCCGCGTCGTGGATCGCCCCATCGCTGCTCGCAGCGTCCGCGTTTCCAGTCGTGCCGCCGTCTTCGCCCGCGCCGCCGTCTTCCACATCCGTCACCGGCAGTTGGACGAACTCGAGCCCGATCCCGCAAACGTCGTACTGGCCGTAGAGCAGGCATTCTTGGTGAGCGGCGTGAAGGCTCTCGGTGCAGTTGAGCGTTGTCGTCGGGCTGGGGAGCGCCGTGAACGTGAACATCGTGATGGGCGGCGTCGCCATGTCCCCACCGTCCTCGTCGGTGGCTCCGAAGTTGAACCAGTAAGCCGGCGTATACGGCGGGTTGATCCCGGCGAGCTGGATCGGGCCGTGCGTCGTCGTCTCCATGTTGTCGATGAGCGTGTAGGTATACGCGCCCGCGTCGCCGCCATCGCCGCCGGCCTCACTGGGCTTGGGCGTACAGGCGTCGGCCGTCGTGGCGCCGTCGACCTTTGCCGACGATGCGGAGTCGGTTTCCGCCGCGGCGCCCTTGGTTCCGGTTCCCGCTGGATTGCCGTTCGTTGGGGTGCTGGAGCAACCTGCAGCCCAGCCCCCGAAGGCCAGCCCACCGAGGATCCACACCGCCGAGGCGTAACGAAGCGTCTTGGACATGTTCTTCACCGGGTCCCCTTGCAAGTGCCCCCCGTGCGCTACCGACTCAGGCCTTGCGCGGCGGGGCGACCCAGCGGGGGGGGGGCCGGCCGCGTCTGTGCGTCCACCGAGCGAGGCAACGCGAGGGCGCTTATGAATGACCAATTACTCGATACTAATGCTGTACGAATTCGTCGTCCATGTTCCGGATTCATACAGCTCAAAGCCAGCCTGCACGCTGAGCAAGATGGTGCTCGTGCTGATGGCCGGCTCGCCGTTTGGACCACCGGTGCCCCGGTGGCTTGCTGCGGCCTCCTGAAAGAACGGCAGCAGATCGAAATTGGTCACTGAGGTCATGTTGCTCGAGCTGAGATAGGAGACGACGGGCTGGCCCGTGTGGTTGGTTCCGCTGCTGACGGTCCACGTCGCGCCCGACACGGTTACCGCCGTGCCTGGGGCACCGATCGGGTTGACGCTGCCATGGCCAAGCCAAACCATGAGCTCGTATCCCGCGGTAAGTGGGCTCGCCGTGCCGGCGAGCCAGCAATCGTAGGCGGCGTCCCACGCCCCGCTGCCCGCCGTGTACGACCAGTTCGACTTCACCGAACCCAGCGATCCGATCGACTTATTGGCGGCGTAGCCACCCTCTGATGCGCCCAAGACGTTCGCGCCGTTAATCCAGCCGTAGACGATGGAGGGGAAGGCGCCGGGCGTGTTCGAGCCGACCGTGTTGAATGAGGGCGTCGCCGAGAAGCCGATTTGGCCGCCCCCGTAGGTGGCTTGCACGCTGATGGGATCCGTACCGACGCCAAAGGGGTCGTTCTGGATGCCGTAGGCGCCCAGGCCTTCGAGCACGATTTGTTTGCCTTCGTTGAAGGCCGGTCCGTAGTTAGCTTGGGTGGCCGGCGCTGCGGCCGCCGCCGTGATCGGCACGATCTTGGTCACGCAGTAGTTGTAGGCGTGAGCGATGCCGTCCGAGCTGGGTATGGCCACTTGAATGTCGTTGAGTTCCGAGGCGTTGATCGTGGTGGCGGGGAACGCGGTGGTGTTGTCCGAAACGATCGCGTCGGCGATCATGACGTTGTACGTGATCGGCGAGGATCCGCTGCTCACGCCGGGCAGGGTCACCGCCGGGTTCTCTCCGGTCGACGTCACCCCGGGCTTTCCCCCAAACGGGAAGTTGACGTTAAGAACCGATCCGCCGGTGGTGCCCGTCACCGTGATGGCGAAGCCCACGATGTTCTTCGCCGTGGCGTTGTACGACTGCTTGTCGGCGTCGTTTTGGGCGACTTGGTTGAGGACGAGCCCGACAGCCGCGCCGTAGGCGCCGCTGGTCGATGTACTCGTCGTCCCGCTGATGCACATGCCGTTCGACGCCGCCTTGTACGGAATGGCGCCCGTTCCGCCGCAGTCGCTCGTGCCGTCGCTGTCGGCGTAGCAATACCACGCTCCCTCGATGTCCCATTGGTTGTTGCAGGCCCACCCCGACGAGTCGATGTTGATCGCGCTCGTGTTGGTGTTCGTGCAGCCCGAGCTGCCGTCTGCGACCGAGATCGTGCTGTCGCCGCCCGCATCGGTGATCCCCGAGTTGTTGCCGGTGTTGCCGCTGCCGCTGCCGGTGTTGCCGCTGCCGCTGCCGGTGTTGCCGCTGCCGCTGCCGGTGTTGCCGCTGCCGCTGCCGGTGTTGCCGCTGCCGCTGCCGGTGTTGCCGCTGCCGCTGCCGGT
>Ga0187863_10000008_pt1 | contig 187419 bp, 152 predicted proteins | sample June2016WEW_11_1_FD_132975 | JGI IMG/M metagenome (GOLD analysis project Ga0187863, IMG submission 132975) | Peatland microbial communities from SPRUCE experiment site at the Marcell Experimental Forest, Minnesota, USA - June2016WEW_11_10 | ecosystem: Environmental > Terrestrial > Soil >...
CACGCCGCGCTTCTCGGTGACGTGGTCGATCTCGACCCTCTCTCCAGGGCGCAAGCTTTGCGACAACAGATCCCGATCCCGGAGCTCTGCTGCGGCGGCGGAAAGAGCGTAGAAGCGATCTTCCGCCAGCTTGGTGACCGTCATCTCGCCGAGAATCCGTCCTTGCGGGGAGAGCATGTGCACGAGGGCTATGCCGCCGACTTTGCGCGGAATCCGGTTCGCACACACGCGGTTCAGAAACTTCTCGGCATCCGGCCCGTCGATATCGTACTTGGCAAAGCCGGTGAGATCGAGCAGGCCCGCGTGCTCGTGCACGGCGGCGACTTCATCGCGCACCACCTCGAAGACGTTGTTGCGGCAATATCCCGATTCCTCCACGCGGCCATCGGCAGAGAACCATTTGGGACGCTCCCAGCCGAAGGTCTCCGCGTACACGCATCCCTGTGATTTCAAGCGCTCATACAGCGGGCTCACCTTGTTGGGCCGCGCATCGGGCTCCTCTTCGCCGGGCAAGCGCGTGGTGAACGTCGTGCGGTAATCCAGGAACACCTTCTCGTGCACGTACTTCAGATCCGCATACGGCCCAAAACGCCGCGGATCGAACTCGGTCATGTTGATCTCGGCATCGCCTTGAATCATCCATTGCGCGAGGAACTTGCCGCAGCCGCCGCCCTGCGCAATGCCGAAGGAAGTGCCGCAGCACATCCAGAAATTACGCAGACCGGGTGCAGGCCCCAGCAGCGGCGCGCCGTCCGGCGTGTGCGGGATGGCGCCGTTGATGACGCGGCGGATGCCCACGTCGCCGAAAATCGGCATGCGCTCGATGGCGCGCTCCAGCCAAGGCGAGATGCGATCGAGATCGTCCGGGAAGAGCTCATTCGTGGATTCCCATTGCGGAAATCCCTTCGGCGCCCACGCCTCGGTGAGGCCGGTGGTCTCGTAAATTCCCATCAGCCCGGATTTTTGCTCCTGGCGCAAATACCCGGACATGTAGGAGTCGCGCATCACCGGAATTTCCCCGCTGCGCTCGAGGAATGCCGGCACTGGATGCGTAATCACATAGTGATGCTGCATGTTGGTGATCGGTGCGTCGGCACCGACCATCTGCGCCACCTGCCGCGCATAGCACCCGGCCGCGTTCACCACCATCTCGGCAACGATGGTGCCCTTGTCGGTCACGACCTCCCATTCGCCGCTGGCGCGCGGACGGATCGCCGTGACGCGGGTGTGGCGGATCACGGTGGCGCCCAGATCCCGCGCCGCCTTGGCGAGCGCGTTGCAGATACCTGAGGGGTCGCCATGACCGTCATCGCGCGTCCAGGCCGCCGCGATCACGTTCTCCGTGGTCAGGAACGGATTCAGCCGCCGGATCTCGTCGAGGCCGACGATGTCCATGCTGAAGCCGATGCTCTTGGAATATCCATACACGAACTTGAGCCACGCCAGCTCGCGCTCGTCGTTGGCGAGGCGCAGTCCGCCGCTGGCGTGCCAGCTCGTGTACTGCCCGGTCAGCGCCTCGAGCCGCGGATATAACTGATTGCTATACGCGTGAATCTTGGCGAGGTTGTAACTGCCGGTAATGCTCGGACACTGGCCCGCGGCATGCCAGGTCGAACCGGAAGTCAGCTCGTCTTTCTCGACCAGCAGCGTGTCGGTACAGCCCTCCAGAGCGAGGTGGTACAGAAGGCTGGCGCCCATCATCCCGCCGCCGACGATGACGACGCGTGCGTTGCTTTTCATGGAGTACCGGTCAGCTGTTCAAGTGAGGCAGTAGGCCACAATAAATTGCCCCTTTGGGGCGTACAAGCGAGTATTTTACTGCCTTTGACCCCAATAAATTCATAGGTGGTCTTCTGACTCGAAATCGGCCGCTGGTCGGCTTGCCCACACTCACCTGGCTGCGCGCCTTCGAGGCAGCCGCGCGCACCTCGAGCTTCAGCGCCGCGGCTGCGGAACTGCGGCTGACTTCGGGCGCCATCAGCTATCAAATACGGGCGCTCGAATCTCACCTGGGTTACGCCCTGTTTGAACGCTTGCCGCGTGGGGTGCGGTTAACCTCCATGGGCGTCGCGTATCTGCCGCCGGTGCGCCGCGCCTTCGAGCAGCTGGCGGATTCGACCGTGGGATTGTTCGGCGGATCGGAGCGGGGCGCCATCACGGTGCATGCGCCGGTATCGCTGGCTGCGCTTTGGCTGGCACCGAAACTGCCATCGTTCATCGGCAGATATCCGTCGATCGATGTCCGACTATCCTCGGTCATCTGGGACAACCCGGGACCCGACGAGTCGACGGACCTGGAAATCCGTTATGGCAGCGGGCAATGGCGGGGTTATCGCGCCGAGCGCCTGATGAATCAGCGCATCGTCGCGGTCTGCAGTCCGGCGATGCTCGAGCGCGCCCGATCTTTTGGCGAGGCGGCTGGGTGGCTGCCACAGCACCTGATCCACATCATGGGCCATGAGGATCACTGGCTTCAGGTGCGGCGGTCGTTGCAACTCATCGTCGAGCCGCCGGCGGTGCCCGGGCCGATTGTGGACACGACCATTGCGGCGTTGGAGCTGGCGGCCAATGGGGCCGGCTGCGCGCTCGCCCATCGGGTATTTCTGGACGCTTATTTTGCAACGGGCCGCTTGGTCAGAGCCCTCGAGGACGATTTCGACGATGAGAGCGCGTACTACGTGGTCACGCCGGAGCGATCACAGCGGCTGCGCCGGGAAGTGGCGCAATTTCATGACTGGTTGATCGGGGCGGCGCGCGCCGACTGCGTCGAGGCTACTCGTCCCGCCGGTTGCTCGCCTGCAGCACGCCATCCCCCAACTTGATTTCCCCGTCGGGCATTGGCACGGCAATGGGAGCGACCTTGACCTGGGTCACGCCGGTGCGTTTGTCCAGACCAATTTCCCGGGCGGTGGCAGGGGACAGGTCCACGATGCGGCCGGCGACGTACGGGCCCCGGTCTCGTATGGTCACGACCGCGGTTTTGCCGGTTTCGAGGTTGGTGACCTGGGCGGTGGTCCCCAATGGCAGCGTGCGGCTCGCGGCGTTATTCGCGGTGGGCTCCATCCGTGTCCCGTCGGCCATGGTCCGTCCATTGAACATCTTGGCGTAGAACGATGCCTTGCCGATGCGGGTATGGCCCGAGCGATCCAGCGTTGGCTTGCTCTGCGGTTCCAGCCGGTTGATTCGCCTGTTACCCGTGACCTCGGAGCCGTCGGCTGCGTGTGCGACGCCCGCCGTTGCGGCGCCGATGCACATGAGGGCGCAGGACATGATTCGATTTTTAGCGCTTGATTTCATGAGAATTAGTATCCGCGCCACCCCTCGGCAGGTCTGTAAGCCCAACTTATTGCTTCAGGTGAGAAAGGGCGAGACGTCCGCGATCCCCGACACGGGGAAATTCCTACGCCAAATCACGGTGTTGGCGCCCCGTTTGGCATTAATCCTGCCGCTGGGGAGAAACGACTTTGCGATGCGCTCCTACACGACTGTAAGATAAAGACTTATAGCCTCCACGAATGCGGCGCCGCGGAAATTCAGTACACTGCGGATCCTCGAAACCTGAGGGGGATACATGGCGCGAGGCGGTGGCAGTGGTTTTGGTCTCGAGAACCTTCCACGGATAGCCCGCGGCAAGGGCTCTTATCTATTCGATGAATCCGGCAACGCGTATCTGGACGGTTCCGGAGGTCCCGCGGTCTTCTGTCTCGGCCACGCGCATCCCGAGGTCAACGCCGCCATCGTCTACCAGCTCGAGTCGGTTGCTTATGCCTACCGGTATTTGTTCACCAGCGCGGCGCTCGAGTCGCTGACCGAACACGTCAAGCGGGTTTCGGGCAACTGCTTCCAGGATGTTTTGTATTCGAGCGACGGCTCCGAGGCGGTAGAGTCCGCGCTGAAAGTCGCCCTTCAGTATTTCGCCGCCCGTGGTCTGATGAAGAAGCGCCGCTTCATCGCCCGTGAGCGATCCTGGCATGGCAATACCTTGGGAGCCTTGTCGGTCTCCGGTTTCGCCGCCCGCCGGCGTGCCTTCGAGGGGAGCCTGCTCGATGTGGCCTTCGTTTCCGCCGCCAATGTCTACCGGCCGCCGGCCGGCTGCACGCCCGATCGCTTGGTAAGTCTGCTGGCAAGCGAGCTCGAGCAAAGGATCCTCTCGTTGGGGCCGGAGACGGTCGCCGCATTCGTCTTCGAGCCCATCGTGGGCGCGGCCGGCGGTGTCGTCCCCGCACCCGAGGGATATGTGGCAGCCATTCAAGCGGTGTGCCGGAAATATGACGTGCTGTTGATCGCCGACGAAGTGATGTGCGGTGCCGGGCGCAGCGGTACATGGCGCGCCACCGAATACGACGGTGTCGTTCCGGACATCATGAGCATCGCCAAGGGACTCGCGGGCGGCTACATCCCGCTCGGCGCCACACTCGTGGCGCCCCAGATATCGGCCGCCATTCTCGCCGAGCATGGCGCTTATCTGACGGGACACACTTTTTCCGGACATACCGCGGCGTGTGCGGCCGGACTTGCCGTTCAACGCATCATCGAGCGCGACCGGTTGCTCGAGCGCGTGCGCACCACCGGCGCGGCCTTCCAGGAATCCGTGCGCCGTGCCCTGGATCGGTTCGAGGAGGTCGGCGATGTGCGCGGTCGAGGCTATTTCATCGGGATCGAACTGGTTCGAGATCGGCGCAGCAGGGCACCGTTCGCGCCGGACCGCCGCTTGAGCTACGACGTGGGTCAACGCGCCTTTGCGGACGGCCTCATCTGCTATCCGTGCTCCGGCAACGTCGACGGCGTCGCGGGCGACACCATCATACTGGCGCCGCCGTACAACGCGAGCGACGCTGAGCTCGAGCAGATCACGACGAAGCTCGCTCGGGCCATCGCTGAGGCGCTCGGCGATCGGGGTTGAACGTGTAAGGGGAACTCGCGCTCCAATTCGCCGCCGCGCACCTGGGTGCCGTCGGTGGCGAGGCGCCGACGTTCGCCTGAGACGCGATGCTGAGCGCGTGCCGGCTCCCTTATACTGCGCGACATGCGCCAATTGCTGCTGCTTTTCACATTTTTCGCCGTCGCCGTCGCGAGCGCCGATGCGGCAGAGCCTAAGTTTCCTGCAGAGGCCACGCCATCCGCGACACTCGATGAGCCTGCCGCCGCCCGATTTGCCGGGCTCGCGTTGAAGTGCCTGCACGAGGAATACCCGAATCACGTCTCACATACGCTCTCGAGTGACGCGGATGCCAAACCACCGCGGGAGCTGACCCCGGCGTTCTATGGATGCTACGACTGGCACTCGGATGTGCACGGCCACTGGCTGTTGGTACGCTTGATGCGTCTGTTCCCCGACGCGGCCTTCGTGCCGGCCGCCCGCGCCGCGATCGGACAAAGCCTCACGTCCGAGCACATTACCGGCGAAGTGGACTATTTGCGGCATGAGGATCGCGCCTCTTTCGAGCGCCCCTATGGTCTCGCCTGGCTCCTGGCCCTGGCCGCGGAGCTGCGGCGCTGGGACGACACGCAGGCCAAGGTGTGGGCCACGACGCTCGAGCCGCTGGAGACCGAAGCTGCAACACGGTTGGAAAATTGGGCGGGGAAGCTGCACTACCCGATTCGGGCTGGGGAGCACGATCAAACCGCATTCTCGTTCGGACTGGTCTGGGATTGGGCCGGGGTTGCGAAGGACGCGCAGATGCGCAGTGTGCTTGCTTATGCTGCCCGGCGCTTCTACTTCGCGGACCGAAACTGTCCCTTGAATTACGAGCCCTCGGGGGAGGATTTCTTGTCGCCCTGCTTGGGCGAGGCGGACTTCATGCGCCGCGTTCTCGGCCCGAAGGATTACGCGCTTTGGCTTTCGGGCTTCCTGCCGGACATTCCGAAGAATGCACGCAAGCTCTGGCTCAAGCCCGCGGTCGTGATCGATCGGGCCGATCCGAAGCTCGCGCATACCGATGGTTTGAATTTGAGCCGCGCATGGATGCTCGAAGGGATGGCGCGCGGACTGCCGCCCTCGGATCGGCGCCTCGCGGCGCTGCGCGCGTCCGCGCAGCTGCACCGTGATGCCGCGCTTCCCAATATCACCGGCGAACATTACGTCGGTGGACACTGGCTCGGCACGTTTGCCGTTTACCTCACGAGCGAGGCAGGCGTTCAGTGAGGGCGGCGCCGATCGCTACTTCGGCCGCCACCAAATCCTCGAGAGCCGTACCGACGCTTTTGAACAGCGTGATGGCCGAGGGGCGAGAGCGTGCTGCGCGGCCGGAGACGAGATCCGACAAGTCTCCGCGGATGCTGTTCGCGTCGATCGCTCCGCGCTGCATGGCGCCGATGATCTCTCCGGACTCGCTCAAGGCGCCCTGACGGGTATCGACGAATATTTCGCTGCGCGCGAGGGCCGCATCGTCCGCCTCGCACATGTCGGGGGTGAACGCCCCGACCAGATCCAGATGCTGCCCCGCCGCCAACCACGAGCCTTGCACCAGAGCTTCCCGCGACAGGGTGGCGCAGCTCACGACATGCGCCCACCGCACCGCACCTTCCAAATCCTCCGCGGCCTCCACGGTCAGCCCGGGTCTCTCCAGCGAGGCCGCCAGCGTGCGGGCGTGCAGCGCGTTGCGACCCCAGATCTTCACCTCACGGATCGGGCGCACGAGCGCATGGCTTTGAATCAAGTGCGGAGCCAATCGACCGGTTCCCACCATGAGCAGGCGGGAGGCATCCGCGGCGCAGAGCAAGCGTGCCGCCAGCGCGGAGGCTGCGCCGGTTCGCCGCAAGGTGAGCTCGCCGCCATCGAGCAGCGCCCGGGGAAGCCCGGTCTCCGCATCCAGAAGCAGGTAGGTGGCGGCCACCGCCGGGAGGCTGCGCAACGCATTGTCCGGATAGATGGTCACCAATTTGATGCCGAGCGCAGCCCCCACCCGCCAGGCGGGCATGACCAGCAGCGAGCCGGGCCGCTGGCCGGGATTGGAGGATTGAATCTCGTAATGCAGGCGCCCGGGTACGACCGAGGGAGCGCGAAAGGCTTGCTCGAGCGCATCGATGAGCGCACGCCGGTCGAGTCGCGCCGCGAGTGCGTCCGCGTCGAGTTGCAGCATAGGGGGTCAGGCCTCAGATGATGTTGAGCTCGCGCAGCGGTTGGTTCGACAGATAGCGCGCATAGCTGAGCGGAGTCAAATCGATGGACTGGAAGGCGCCGAAGCGGATGAGCTCGGCGAGCCCACGGCCGACGCCCGGCGCTTGTTGCAACCCATGACCGCTGAATCCGCTCGCCAGGAGCAGATTGCCGATTCCGGGCACGGGACCGATGAAGGCGTTCTGATCGAAGGTGTTGTAATCGTAGTGGCCGGCCCAGGCGGAGGTCATGCGAATGGCCTCGAAAGCGGGAACGCGGTGCGCAAGCGCCGGCCACGCGGACTCGTCGAACAACTCCAAATCGACGTCGAAATCATCGGGCGCGACGTCGGGATCCGGCTCGGTGGGGGGGCCGCAGAGGAACCGATCCTTCTCGGAGCGAAACCAGAGTCCGGAAGGGTCGATCACGAGCGGGCACCCAGGCAGCGGTGTCTCGCAGATGAACACGAAGACATTGCGCTTTCGCGGGCGCACCGGCAGATCGACGCCGGCGGCGGCGGCCAGCTCGGCGGACCTCGTGCCCGCCGCATTCACCGCAAAGCCGCAGCTCACCATGCCGCGCTCTGCAAGATGTACGGCGGCGATCCGCCCGTCTGGCGCCCGCTCGAAGCCCGTCGCGCGGTCGCGGGCGTAGACCGCGCCCCCCGCCTGCGCTGCGGCGCGCAGCGTCGCGAGCAGTGCGTGCCCGTCGAACCAACCTTCACCCGCGGCAGTATCGCAACCTCCCGCGAGGTCCGAGGTGTTCAGCCAAGGATAGCGCGTCGCGAGTTCGGCGGGGTCGTGCAAGGTCACCGGCACCGAGTGCGCTCGCTGTATGGCCGCGCGCTCCTCCAGCGAGGAGCGGCCTGCCGCCGTGGCGAGATACAAATAGGTCGACGGCACCAGGCCAAGATTCACCGCAGGGTCGAGCTTGGCTGTGCGCGATCCCTGCAGTCGTGCCGGTGTGTCGCGCAGGAACTCGAACCCATATTCCGACAACGCGATGTTGACCGGTGTGGAGAACTGCAGCCGGATGGAGCTGGCCGAGCGAGTGCTCGCCGCTGCTCGATAAGTGGAGTCCGGCTCGACCACCAGCACCGAACCTGCGAAGTTCAGCGCACATTTCAAATGGTAGGCGCAGGACGAGCCGACGACCCCGCCGCCCGCGATCACCACGTCGAATTCAGGGCGCATTCGGGCTTAAGAGCGCACCCGGGCGCTTTTGGGATCGTACATCGGCGTGAGCGACGCCGTGGCCGCCACCTTGTGCGCAGCAAGCTGGATCTCGTAGCGGCCGCTCAGGACATACTGGTCGGTGCAGCCATGTGCGTGAGTGACGTAGCCGAGTGCCACGGCGGCGCCCAGCGTATGCCCATACATGCCCGAGGTGACGAAGCCGACCCGCTCGCCGTCCCGATAGATGGGCTCATTGTGATAGAGGAGAGACTCGGGATCTTTCAGAAGGAACTGTACCAGCCGGCGCTTCGGCACCCCGAGCCGCCTCAGATGCTCCAGTGCCTCGCGGCCGACGAAACCGCCGGGCTTGTTCCAGTCGCAGGTGAAGGCGAGACCGGCCTCCAACGGCGTATCTGCGGGACCGATGTCATGCGGCCAATCGCGATACGCCTTTTCGATGCGCAGCGAATTGAGCGTATGGTAGCCGCAGTGACGCAGGCCATGCGCCGCCCCGGCCTCGATCAACGCGTCATACACGGGCAGCGCGAACGAGGTTGGAACGTAGAGCTCCCAGCCAAGCTCACCGACGAAGGTGAGCCGCAGCGCGAGGAGCGTCTGGTACCCAATCCTGACCTCACGGCAGGTTGCGAAGGGAAAAGCGGCGGCGGAGAAGTCATCGCCCGACAGCCCCTGCAGAAGCGCCCGCGATGAAGGTCCTTGGATGTTCAGCATGGCGTAAGCATCCGTGACATCGACCACCGCGCAGAAGGCGTCCGCAGAAATCGAGTTCCTGATCCACGATTCGACATGCGTTTGGGTGAACGCAGCGGTTACCACCAGAAAGCGATCCGGGGCGAGCCGCGTCACGGTGAGATCAGCCTCGATTCCGGCCGCCGCATTCAAGAACTGCGTGTAGACACACCGGCCGATCGCGACATCCACGTTGGCGGTCGCGATACGATTCAGCACTTTCACTGCGTCCCGGCCCACGACCATCAATTTGGCGAATGATGACTGCTCGAACAGGCCCACCCGCTCGCGTACCGCCAGGTGCTCCTCCGCATTGTTGGAGAACCAATTCTGCTTCCCCCAACCATAAGTGTAGGAGGGCGCTTGGCCGGCCCGCGCATACCAATTCGGCCGCTCCCACCCGGCCGACTCGCCGAAACAGGCCCGCGCCGCAGCCACCCGGTCGTGCAGTACGCTCTTTTTCACGCCGCGCGCGCTCGCGGCCTGGCGGAAGGGCCAATGATCCTGGTAGCCGATGCCGAGGGTCTCCACCACGCGGTCCTCGAGATAGCGATCGTTGTTCTGCCACGCGTGAGTGCGGCGCAGGTTCACGGTCCATACGTCCATCGGAGCACGGCCCTCGGTAATCCAATGCGACATCACGTAGCCGACACCGCCGCCTGAGAGAATGCCGAGCGAGTTGAATCCCGCAGCGACATAGAAATTCTTGAGATTCGGCGCCTCTCCCATCAGATAGTTGTGATCGGCCGTGAACGATTCGGGCCCGCAGAACAAGAGTTTGATGCCGGTATCCAGGAGGCATGGGACCCGGCGCATCGCCTTGTCGATATAAGGGACCATGCGTTCCCAGTCGGGCGCAATCTCACCGAAACGAAAGTCCTCCGGAATGCCCTTCGTGCCCCACGGTCGCGCCTCGGCCTCGAACAGGCCGACCATGATCTTACCGGCCTCCTCGCGGATGTAGGCCGAGTTTCCGGGATCCCGCAAAATCGGCAGCAACGGGTGCACGCCGGGTACCGGCTCGGAAATCAAGTAGTAGTGCTCGGCTGCCTGCAGCGGCACGTTCACGCCGGCCATGCGGCCGACGGCGCGCGCCCACATACCGGCGCAGTTGACGACGATCTCCGCCCGGATGTCACCCGATTCGGTGCGCACGCCGGTTGCACGTCCAAGATCGCGGATGATTCCGGTCACGGGGGTGTTCTCGAAGATCTGCGCTCCTCCTTGACGTGCGCCCCTGGCGAGCGACTGCGTCACGTCGGTCGGATTCACGCGCGCATCGTCCGGAAAATAGAAAGCCGCCTTCAAATCGCGCACATCGGCCAGCGGCCACATCCTGTTGACTTCGGCGGGGGAAATCTCCTGAGCGTCGACCCCGAAGGAATGCGCCATGTGCACGCCCCGGCGCATTTCCTCCGCTTTGTCCGGCGTCATCGCCAACTGGATCGACCCGCAATCGATGATGCCGGTCGCCTGGCCGGTCTCCGCCTCGAGCCGCCGGTACAGGTCTTGCGAATACTTCGCAAGCTTGGTCTGAGTCTCGGTATCGCGAAGCGAGGTGAGCAGTCCCGCCGCGTGCCAGGTGGTGCCCGAGGTGAGCTGCGCGCGCTCGAGCAGCAGCACGTCGCGCCAGCCAAGCTTGGTGAGATGATAGGCAATCGAGCAGCCAATGACACCGCCTCCGATGATCACCACGCGCGCTTGCTTAGGTAGCGTTTTGTCGCTCATGTTCCGCCTGTCGGTATCCGCCGCGGCCCGCGCGCATCACGAGCGAGCCGGCGAGGAAATATACCAGAGCGGCCGAGGCGGCCGCGGGGAGCGATGCGGTGAGATGTGGGTACCAGCTGCTCGAGCGATAACTGATCGGGTTGAGCAGCAGCACGTACGTCGCGCAACCCGCGGCCAGAGCCGCCAGCGCCGCCGGGTTGACGCCGCCCCAGAACGCATACGGATGCCCGGGTCCCTGTGTGTACATCGCCCGCACGTCGAGGCGCCGGCGGCGCAGCACGAAGTAATCCATGATCTGGATGCCGCAAAGCGGCGCGAACGCGACGCCGATCAGTGCGAGGAAATTTCCGAACTTCGCGAAGAACAGCTCCGGAATGAAAATTCCGACGCACGCCACGGGCATGATGGTGAAGAGCAGCAGTGTCGTCCATGATCGGCGCTGCATGGCCTGGAAATTCCGAAGTCCCACGGCCGAGGCGTAAATGCCGGCGGTGGTCGTGCCGAAATTCGCGGCGGTGACGAATGCCAGCGATACCACGGCGTAGGTGGGCCCGCCCACCGTTCGCAGCCATTGCGAGGGATCGGAGGTCTTCAACACGAGCACTCCGGCGAGGCCGATGAGGCTGAGCAGCGGCACCGGCAAACACATGCCGAGCATCACCGGCAGCACGATGGTGCGGCCGTTGGGAGCCATGCGGATCATGGCGCCGATATAGGGCCACCAGGAAAGCGTGGTGCCGATGCCGAGCTCCACGCCCGTGGTGTAATTCCACAGGGGTTGCTGAGCCTGCAACGCGGGGCGCGCCGCAACGAGCTCGGGCCAGCGGTGCGAAACGATCAAGTAGAGCATCCACAGCCCGACGAACACGTGCACGAACAGAATGTTGGACACGAGCGATACGCCGGTGGCGCCGCGCCGCAGAGCGGTGAAGATCACCGCGCAGGCGAACAGCGTCAACAGCGGAACTAGCGCACCGCCGCCGGTGCCCGGCGCCAACAGTTTGAGCGCCACAGCGAGCTGAACCGCCGATTTGGCGAAGAAGATGATCAGCAGGGAATTCCAGCCGATGATCGACACGGCCTGCAGCACCGCAGGGACGACCCAGCCGCGTGTTCCGAATTGTGGTTTCGTGGCCGCCACCGAATCGATTCCGAACCGCACGCAGGCGGGACCGGCTGCGAGCAGCACGAGCAGCATCCCGATGAAGCAGCCGGCGGTGAGTGCCATCGAGCCCTGGATGAAACCCAGGTAGCTGCCCACGGACTCGCCGATCAGATAACACCAGGTGGCCGCTGCGGTCGTGGCGAGCGTCAGCGTCAGCCGTGCGGCACCCCAAGTACGCTCCGACGGCAGCAGCGGCCATGCGCTCTCGTCGGCCGCGGCGGCAGGCTCCGACATGCTCACCAACCGAGTGCGATCAAGGCGGCAGGCAGCACGATGCCGAAAAGCACCATCCAGATCCAGCCCCACGCATCGAAATCCGTGGGTGACGCGGCGGATTCGAGCGCTGCGATGCGTGCCTCGAGCTCGGCCGGCAACGCCTGATGCTCGTCATTCACGCGACTTGCCCGGATAGGCCTCCGCATTGGAATACGGGAACCACCAAAAATCATGCGGCTGGGCTGCGTGATCGATCATGGAGAGCTTGGTGTGCCGGAACATATCGAGTCCTTCGGAACCGAGCTGACGACCCATGCCAGACTGTTTGCGCCCACCGAAAGGGCCCGCATCGTTGTCCAGGAGCGGGGCGTTCACCCACACCATCCCCGCCTCGAGCTCGTTCACCGCGCGCATCGACTCGTCGAGATCGAGCGTGTACACGGTCGCGCCCAAGCCGTAGCGGGAGCGGTTGGCGAGCGTCAGCGCCTCATCGAAACTCCGCACGATGCAGAGCGGAGCGACCGGGCCAAAGGTCTCGTCGTTCATGATCGCGGCGTCCGCCGACACGTCCCCGAGCACGGTCGGCTGCACGAACCAGCCTTTCTTGAGATGCGCCGGCCGCCCACCGCCGGTCAAGGTCGTGGCGCCGCCGTCATTGGCGCCTTCCAGAATGCGCAGATACCGCGCCAATTCGCGTTGCGAGGCGAGCGGGCCCATGTCGACCCGATCGAGCCCGTTGCCGACGCGGATCTTGGCGGTGTGATGCACCAGCCTTTCGGCGAATTCGCTGTAGATGCGTTCATGAACGTAGAAACGCTCCGCTGCCGCGCACACTTGTCCGCAGTTCAAGAAGGCGCCGAACGCCGCGCCCCGTGCGGCGACGTCCAGAGGAGCGGAGGGCATCACGATGAATGGATCGTTGCCCGAGGTCTCGATCAGGCTGCGCTTGTACAGGCGGCCGCAAGTCTCGGCGATGCGACGCCCCGTCTCGATGCCGCCGGTGAAGGCCACCATGTGGGTATCGGGATGCTCCACCAATTGCCTGCCGGCGGCTCCGCCGCCGGTGATCACTTGGACCAGGCCGCTCGGCAGGGCGTCGAACGCCTGGACGAACCGCAGCGTCGTGAGCGTCGTGAGTTCGGACGGCTTGATGATCACGGCGTTGCCGCTCGCGAGCGCCGCCGCCGCCTGCCAGCACAGCAGGCAGAGCGGGTAGTTGAACGGCAGGATGATCACGACCACGCCGAGCGGATCTTTTGTGGTGAAGTGAAATTGACCGTCGACCGCCGGGCCGAGCACTTTGCCGTTTTCGTGGCGGGCGACTTCAGCGTAGTAATCGACGGCGCTGGCCGACCAGCTGACCTCGTCGAAGGACTCCTTGTACGGCTTGCCCATTTCGCGGGTCAGCATCTCGGCGACCAAAGACCGATCCGCGATCATCCGCCTCGAGACCTCGTGCAGCAGTTCGGCGCGGCGGTGATGGTTGAGCTTGCGCCACGCGCGCTGTACCGAGTTGGCGGCCGCGATCGACTGCGCCACCTCTCCCGGGTCGGCCTCGGAGATCTCCCCGATGCGCTCCTCGGTAGCCGGGTCGATGACCGCAATCGATTGACCGCTCGCCCGCGCCAGTCGCCCGTCGATACGCTGATGCCCGCTCAATTGGCCAAATGCCGCCATTGCGCTCATGAGTCTCCCCGCGTCGTTGAATCTCGCGAGTAGTATAGGACATGGAGGGACGCTTTTCGGGCCGCCTTCCTACCGAGATCGGGCGGTCGAGCACAACGCAGGCATCGCTCAACGGAGCGCAGCGACCACGGCGCCGAAGAAGTCGAGATCATCGACGATATCCATGCCTTCCGGCTTTGATCGCGCGCTCCACTCGACCACCACCACCTGCTCTTTGGCGTTCAAGTAAATGTACTGGCCGAAGATTCCGTCGGCGTAAAAAGCGCCCTCGGGATCGGGAGTGGCCGCGGTGGGGGTCGCCACCCACCAGTAATAGCCGTAATCGAGGCGCTTGCCGTCCTTGAGCCGCTGCGGCGAACCCGCTTCCTGAACCCAACCGGGCGGAAGTACATTCTCGCCGTTGACGCGGCCGCCACCCATCACGAACTGTCCGAAGCGTCCGTAGTCGCGCAACGTCGCGCTGAATCCGCTGCCGGCGATCTCGATGCCCTCGGGAGAGGCCAGCCACCAGGTGGCATCCGATTCCATCCCCGCCGGTTTCCAGATTCGATCGCTCAAATAGTCCGATAGTGAGCGCTTCGTCGCTTGATGCAGTACTTCGCCCGCGACCAGCGTCTCGCCCGTATTGTAGTTATTGACCGTGCCCGGCGGAGCCGCCCGTGGAAGATGCGCCATCAGATCGATCGCCGCGCCCGGCCGTTGCGCGATTTGAATCTCGAGCAGTTGGCGGCGATCGGACTTCGGGTCGGTATAGGTCTCGTTCCACTTCACGCCCGAGGACATTCGGAGCAGGTCGCGAATGGAGACGCCCTCGTACGCGCTGCCTGCGAGCCTCGGAAGATATTGGGTGACAGGGTCGTCGACGCTGCCGATATACCCCTGCTGGATGGCCGCGCCGATCAATGTGGAGGTGATCGACTTGGCGACAGACATCGACATCCAACGGGTCGTCGGGGTGTTGCCGTATTGATAGATCTCGAGCGCCACCCGGCCGTTCTTCAGCACCAGCAGGCCGGCGACGCGGTTGACCGCGAGATAATCGTCGAGGTCCCAGTGTTTGCCGCGCGAGACGAACTCGATCCGGGTCAGCGCGCGATCCGCAGGCAATAAGGGCGATACATGGTCGCCGTGGACGATGGTGCGAGTCGGGAACAGCCGGTCGATGTGGCGGAACGTGCTTACCGCAAGGTCGGGCGTCAACGCGCCGTCGTACATTAGTCGCACTGAGCCGACCGATTCCGTATCTGCTCGCGACTGAGCAGCGAGTAGGACCAAGAGCACCAGGGTAGTCCGCGCCAGGACAGGGCAACGCGCGGGGCGGCGCTGCTGAACATGCTTCAAGGTGAGTTCCTCAGAAGGCAACGCTTCGGTTTCTTGATCAAAATCATAGAAAAAACTTTAATTTAAATTAATAACTAATTGATTTTAAGGGGAATCTACCTCGTAACCGTGCGCCTGCAACGAATTCAACAGGCCCCCCTTGCTCAGCAGCAGATCCATGTTCACCACCGCGAGCGTGGCTGTCCCGCTTTGCAAATTCTTTTCGATCGCGGCGAGCCAGGCGTCCCTTACGCGAGCGACCAGATCTCCCTTGGAACCGCCGGAGTCGAGTGCCGCCAGACAGGCATCCACTTCCGCCGGCTGCGCCAGTTGCTGGATGCGCTCGACGTCACCCGTGGACCAGGCGCGCGCACGCTCGATCAAATGGGGCAGCCCGGTTTCGACCGTCACCAACGAGGCGTCCACACAGGCATTCTCGGTGGCGGGCGGCATGACTTTCAAGGTCTCGAGGAAGTCGCCGATACCTGCGATTTTCACCTCCTCGACGGGCACGTCCTGTTTCTTCGCGAGGGCGCGCACGGCCGCGCCCAAATCGAGCCGGGCGGAGAGTCCCACCGAGTGAAAGGCCGCCTGCTCGAGAAAGGCGGCGGCCACGATGGGACGATAGCGCTCCCACTTGTCGGCGTCGCTCGTGAACCGGGCACGCTGGGCGGCGAACCTGAGATAGAGATTCTGCGGCAGCACGTCCTTAAGCCGCTTGCCGCCCCGGATCATGATCACGTCGCGTTCGGTGATCAACAGCCACAGAATGCGCACGATGCCGATCTCCAGCGGCTTGGGGACGAGCACTTGTCGCGTGGTGGTGAGCACTTGCTCGACTTGCTTGGAGCGCCAGGTAATGCCCTTGGGCAAGGGCGAAATGCTCCCCAAAATCCATAGTTGCGAATTGCCGCGATGGACGCGCCACATCCCCGGCCCGGTACGCTCGCCCGTGACGGTGAGTTCCTCGAGCTGAGTGGGCGGTGGGGAAGGCGCGGATACGGCACTGTTCTCTGCCGCGAGTGCGCGATTCCAGCCGGGTGCAAGCACGGCCGCGACGATCAGGAGGGTCGTTATCCGCATGACCCTTTAGTCCGTGGCGCGGCGCGCAAATTCCCGAAGCTTCTTTTCGCGCTCGATGGCGCCCTGATTGGGCCCCAAAAACTTGAGCAAGGCGCCGCCATGCTCCGAATGCTCGGCGATCACCTTGATTGCGACCAGCACCGGCGTCGACAGCAGAATTCCAGGAATGCCCCAGAACATGCCACCGAACCACAGTGCCAGAAACACCACCAAGGGGTTCACCGCGAGCCGACGGCCGACCAACAGCGGCTGGACGATCTGACCCTCGATGGTCGCGAGCAGCATATAACTTCCCGCAATCCCCAAGATTCGCCCAAGATTCGTGAAGGAGACCACGGCGACCACGGAGATCACCAGCAGTGTCGTACCGGAACCCACGTAGGGAATGTAATTGAGCAGCGCCGCCATCGCACCCCACAGGTAGGGATTGGGCATGTCCCAGGCCAGCATGACAGCCGCGGTGGCGCACCCGAAGCCGAGGTTGATCAGCGTCGTCGTGAGGTAGAACTTACCGACTTCCGCGCGCACTTTCTCGATCAGATCGAGCGCGTGTCCCGCATGGAAATGATCCACGAACGCGGCGGTCATCCGCGCCATCATGGGCGGTCCGCCCGCGAGCAGGAACAAAGTGACGATGACGAACGTCAGCGATCCCACGAGCACCTCCCGCGTCGCGTCGATCAACATATCGGGGCCCGCAGGCGCCGCTCCCGCGGCCGCGGGCCGCGAGGCAGGTCGGGGCGTGCCGAGCGAATCCGCACTCCCACGTAGCTCGTCCAGATGCTGCATGAAGCGGGCGACCGGCGTGATGCGCTGTTTGATGGTCTGCAACGTCTGCGGCGCGGACGCAAACCAGTGCTGCGCAGGAGTCGACAACAGATCGATCGCACCGCCGATGAGGGCGAGCGTCGTGATCAGGATCAATAAGGCGCTCGCGCCTCGAGGGATGTGCCAGCGATGCAGGGCCTCGACCGGACTCGACAGAATCAGTGCGAACAGCAACGCGAGCGCAATGGGCACGAAGGCGACATGCGCCTCGTACAACAGAAGCCCGAACGCGCCCCAGGCCAGTGCCTTGAGCGCCGTCGCGCCGCCGTTGCCGGCTGACGAGCGCGAGATCACGTCCGCGGCACTGTAAGTGCCGGCTGACAGCGGGTTCGTCGTTTCAGGAGATGTGCGCAAGTTTTTGATATCAGTAGTATGCCCGCATTATTTCATCAATCAGCAACCGTATCCATGCGGCTTCACCTGGGAGATCGAGCATGTTGCATTATGCCGTCGTATTTCTGATCATCGCGTTGATCGCCGCCATATTCGGATTCGGCGGGATTGCCGCCGGCGCTGCCGGTATCGCCAAGATTCTGTTCGTCGTGTTCCTGATCGGCGCGATCGTGTCGTTCCTGATGCACGGCCGGAGCCGAATCTAACGCGCCGTAAGCCGGGCGGCGCCGAGAGCTCGTCAAGCGCTGCCTGGACGAGGACGCTGCGACGGCAGACATTCCCAATGGAAGCCCGGGACAGTGGAGCCTAAGCAAACGTCCGAGGGCCTCAGCATCCTCATCTGCGCGCCCTTCGGTCGTGATGGCTGGAGCGTCGCGGCGCGCCTGAAGGCGTCGGGTTACGACGCCCACGTCTGCGAGAATCTTGCAGCGCTGGCTGCGCTCTTCACGCACGACACGGGCGCCATCTTGATCACCGACGAGGCGTTGAACGGCAATGTCGATGCGCTGGCAAGCGCCATCGCCGCCCAGCCGCCGTGGTCGGATGCGCCGTTCATCCTGCTCACCTCGCGTCATCCCGACGGCTTGCTGCCGCCCGAGCAAGCGGGCCAGCGGCTGCTGAGCAGGGTCAGCAACGTCTTGGTGCTCGAGCGGCCCCTCGGCACACGCTCCCTGTTGAGCGCAGTCGACACCGCCTTGCGCAACCGGCAGCGTCAGTTCGACCTTCGAGATCGCATTCAGGAGCTGCGCGAGAGCCGCCAGGCTCTTGAGGTCAAGACCGAGATGATCAACCGCGCCCAGGCCGAGGCCGCGCTGCGGCAAAGCCAGAAAATGGAGGCGGTCGGGCAACTGACGGGCGGCATCGCTCACGACTTCAACAATATGCTGTCTGGTATCATCGGATCGCTGGAGATCCTCAAGCGTCGAATCGCCACGGGCCGAGTGGACGATGTGCAGCGTTTCCTGGATGCCGCCTGGACCTCCGCGACTCGCGCGGCCTCGCTCACACAGCGGTTGCTCGCTTTCTCCAGGCGACAGTCGCTCGATGCGAGAACTGTCGATCTCAACAGCCTGGTGAATTCCCTCGAGGTCCTGTTGCGCAGGACCATCAACGAGCAGATCGTGCTCTCGATCGAGCTTGCGCACGATATGCCGTCGGGAATAGTCGATGCCCACCAGCTCGAGAGCGCGCTGCTGAATTTGACGATCAATGCGCGCGAAGCGATGCCTGAGGGAGGACTGATCAAGGTGACGACGGGATCGATCGACGTGGATGACGCAGCCGCTGCGGCCTCGCTCGGCCTTCCCAGGGGGCGATACGTCACTATTTTGGTATCCGACACGGGTGTCGGCATGAGTCCGGAACTTCTCGAGCGGGCGTTCGAGCCGTTCTTCACCACCAAGCCGCTGGGTCAAGGCACGGGTCTCGGGCTGTCGATGGTGTATGGCTTCGCCAAGCAAAGCGGCGGTCAAGTTCGCATCCAGAGCAAGCAGGGCAGCGGCACATCGGTCATCCTGTACCTTCCGGCGACCGACAGCGAACCCGCCAACGATTTGCGACCGCCCGACACCGAGATCGAGGGTGGCGACGGCGAATCGGTGCTCTTCGTCGAGGACGACGCGTCGGTGCGCATGTTGATCCGCGACCGAAGCTGCCCATCCTTTTCATCACCGCAGGTGCATTGACGAGGATTGCGACTTTGTACACTTCGAGCCGCGATGATCGGCGCAGTATGTGATCCACCGACGGAGCCGTTGCCGAGCATCACGATGAGCAAGCGATTTACAAATTCTTTTACGGCCATCGCCAAAATTCCGCAAGTCACCCTGGGTTTTTGGCTCATCAAGATCCTGGCAACGACGCTCGGCGAGACCGGCGGCGATACCGTCACGATGACGATGAAACTCGGATATTTGACCGGCACCGCGATCTTCCTGTCGTTGCTCCTCGTGCTGGTCAGCTTCCAGATACGGGCGCGTTCCTTTCATCCCGCCTTGTATTGGGCGACCATCGTGGCCTCGACTACTGCCGGCACGACCTTGGCCGATTTTGCCGACCGCTCGCTCGGCGTCGGGTACCTGGGCGGCTCGACCCTCTTGTTGATCTGCGTGCTGGGCGTGCTGGGCCTGTGGTACCGGTCGCAGGGCACGGTGTCGGTGAACTCCGTCGATAATCCCACGGCGGAGTCCTTCTACTGGGCGACCATCACCTTCTCGCAGACGCTCGGCACCGCGCTCGGCGATTGGATGGCCGATGACACGGGACTCGGCTATCTGGGCGGCGCGTTGGTGTTTGGCGCGGCGCTCGGGATAGTGGCGGCAATCTACCAGTGGACACGCGCCTCGCGAGTGTTCCTGTTCTGGGCGGCATTCGTCTTGACCCGTCCGCTCGGTGCAACCTTGGGCGATTTCCTCGACAAGCCGGTGAGCGAAGGGGGTCTGGCGCTCAGCCGGCCGCTCGCGACCGCGGTGCTGGCCGCTGCCATCATCGTCTGCGTCTCGATCATCCCGCAACGCGCCGGGACCCACCCGACGGCGCACCGCTGAGCTCGATTGCGTGTGCGGCTATCGGCTCCCGCCGCAAAGGTGCAGCTCGATCACGGTTGGTTGATTGGGCATGCGATACAACGCGACGTAGTCGACGCCGAGAACCAATTTGATTCCCGAGAGCGTCGGGAAACTTTTGAAGCGCTCATCCCGCGACAGGTCGATCTCGCTCGCCCGGTATAACGTTCGGCGATACCAGTCTTCCACCGCGTCCAAGGAATCGCTCGTGACACCCGTGAACTTGGCGCACCAGCGCCCCAGGCTCTCGGTTCGCCAGGTATCGTCCATGGCCGCCTTGTCCAGATGCGGATAGGCCGGCAACCCGGTGAGGTTGTAGGTGACGGCCGGAAACGCGCTCGGTAGGGTGCTCACATAGGCCACCGCGAGCGTGGCCGCAAATCTCGACAGGGGCCCCAAGTTGATGCGCATCAGGCATCATATCGGCGCAACACCTCATCTCTTGAGCAACCATGGCCGAGCAGCGAAAAATCCGCGTGGGAATCCTGTTCGGCGGCCAATCCGCCGAGCATGAGATCTCGATCCTGTCGGCCCGCAACGTGCTCGCGGCGCTCGATACGGAGCGCTTCGAGCCGGTTCTGATCGGCATCGATAAACGCGGTCGATGGCTCATGCAGGATAGGGACAAGCTGCTGGCGAGCGCGCGCGATCCACGGTTGGTGCGGATCGAGGACGGGCGCGCCGCCGAATTGCCGTCGCCCGGCGGCCCGCCCGGGACGGGCACGCCGTCGTTCGCGGCCGGCTCGGGCCCGCTGGATGTGGTGTTTCCGGTGCTGCATGGCACGCTCGGCGAGGATGGCGCCGTTCAGGGTCTTCTCGAGGTGGCCGGGATTCCCTACGTGGGTGCTGGAATTTTGGGGTCGGCCATCGGCATGGACAAAGATGTCATGAAGCGGCTGCTCCGGGATGCCGGTATTCCGGTCACGCCATTTCAAACGGTGCGCCGCGACCGCTTCGACGCCGAGCCGCTCGAGGTCTGCCGCGAACTGGCTGCCTTGGGGTTTCCATTGTTCGTGAAGCCCGCCAACGCGGGATCCTCGGTCGGCATCACCAAGGTCGGGTGCGCGGAGGATATCCGGGACGCGCTCCGTCAGGCATTCGAATTCGACTCGAAGGTGCTGGGCGAGGCGGGCGTCTCAGGGCGCGAAATCGAGCTTGCCGTGCTCGGCGGGCATCCGCCGGCGGTCTCCGGCGCGGGTGAAATCGTCGTCGAGCATCCGGATGGCTTTTATTCGTACGATGCCAAGTACCTCGACGAAAAGGGCGTGCGCTTCGAGCTCCCTGCGCGCCTCTCCGCGGCGCAGCTGAGCGAAGCCCAGGCGATGGCGCTGCGGACCTTCGAGGTCCTCGAGTGCGATGGGCTCGCACGAGTCGATCTGTTTCTGGCCGCCGGCGGCAGTTGGCTGGTGAACGAGATCAATACGCTTCCGGGATTCACGGCGATTTCGATGTACCCGAAGCTCTGGGCGTTGTCGGGAATATCCCAACGGGAGCTGGTGTCGCGGTTGCTCGATCTTGCGCTCGACCGGGCCAAGCGGCGCTCGCGGTTGCGCCGCTCGGTCGGGCTGGATGTCAGCTACGACCCAGCGACCCCGCCAGATAAGCCCGCCACCCCCCAAGGGCGGTGATTTCCCGGGCGGAATGGGTCGCGTGCGATTCGCACACGAAACCGGTGACCGTCTCGCCGCTTTCCAGCTCGATTTTTCCCAATCCGAGCGGCGCGGGAATGTCCTCCAGGAACGAACCAAGGTCCGCGGCCCTGAGTGCCCAGACCTCGATCTCGATCGAGCCGCCGCCGTGCGAATCCCGAATCAATCCCGGCCGCACCGGCTCGCCGGGCAGCGCGAACAGCCGATAGCGCGCAGCCGTCTTTGCATGTTTCAGCAGACGGCCGCCTCGTTCGAGCAGCTGGTGATTGAGCGGCAGCCCCTGCATGTGCGCGCCGCAGACGGCAATCGGCATGAAACCACCGCGCAGCGGTGGGCCGAAGAAATTTGCCTCCGTGCTGGCGCTTGACGGGCGCGGAACTCCCAAGTCCAACGCGCCCAGTCGCTGCACCGAAGCCCGATGCAGCCGGCCGGCCCACTCCAGGAGTGAGGCGTCTGTTCCGCATCGACCGACGAGCGTAACTCCGAACGGCAGCCCGTCGGTGCGAAAGCCGGTCGGCACGGCCACTCCCGCAAGATCCATGAGATTCATGAAATTGGTGTAGTAACCCAGATTGGTGTTCAGCCGGATCGGATCCGCTTCGACCCTCCCGATCTCGTACACGGTCCCGGCGGTGGGCGTGAGCAGCACGTCGGCCTGATCCCAGGCGCGCTCGCTCGCGCGTTTGAGCGCCATCAATCGATACACACCCTTGAATGCATCGACCGCCGAAAACTCGGTGCTGCTCGCGATGACCTCACGCGTCACCGGGTGGAGCGCCTCTGGCCTGCGGCGGATGAAGTCCTCGAGCGCCGCGTAGCGCTCCGCGATCCACGGACCCCCGTACAGGAGTCGTGCAGCATCCAGGAAAGGAGTGAAATCGATGCGCACGACGGACCCGCCGAGCGACTCGACGCGGGCGATCGCCTGATCGAACAACCGGGCGTACTCCTCGTCGCCAAAGAACTGCAGCTGCCCGCCATGCGGCACACCGAAGCGGCGCCCGGTCAGCGGCCGCTCCGTGAGGCGGCGCGAGAAGGGGTCCTCCACATCGAAGCCCTGAGCCACCGTCAGTACAGCCGCCGCGTCCTCGGCCGTGAGGGCGAAGATCGACACGCAGTCGAGCGATCGGCACGCCGGCACCACACCCCGCGTGCTCACGCGCCCGACGCTCGGCTTCAAGCCAATGATGTTGTTGAACGCGGCCGGGACGCGACCAGAACCTGCGGTATCAGTGCCCAGACTGAAGCTCGCGAGCCCCGTGGCGACCGCCACCGCCGACCCCGAGCTCGAACCGCCGGAGATGAAGTCCGGATGAAAGCTGTTGCGGCACGCTCCATACGGCGAGCGTGCACCCACGAGGCCTGTGGCGAATTGATCGAGATTGGTTTTGCCGAGCGCGATGGCGCCCGAATCCAACAGCCGCTGAACGACGCCGGCCGACCGGGAGGGCGTGTACGAGTACGCCGGGCAACCGGCGGTGGTGGGCACGTCGGCGAGGTCGATGTTGTCCTTGATGACGAACGGGATACCGTACAGCGGAAGCTCGTCGATCGAGCGCTCCTCAAGCGCACGTGCCTGATCGAGGAGCTCCTCGCGGCTGCGCCGGGTGATCCAGACATGTCGGTCGGGCGTACGCTCGGCGCGCGCCAGCGCCTCGTCCACGACCTGCGAGGGCGTGATGCTGCCGCGGCGGTACGCGCCCAGCAAATCGGAGATCAGAAAACTTTGCAGATCGGACATGGCCCGACTATACCGTGAGCCAAGCGCGATACCCACAAGCGCGCGCTCGCCGAAACATCCGTGCACCACGCGCGATCGTAGGGCGCTCCAGCATGCACTTGCACGGTTGCGGTGCAGGTGCCAGGCACGGCGCCGTGCGGGATCAGCGCACGGGATGGAAGCCCGCAGCCGAAACGCCGCGACTTTTCGCGGTGTTTGCGCGCGTGCGTCAACGGTGCGGCACGATTGGCACGAGGGGCGAGACATTGGCACAACACTTGCTCCTGTCATCGACAAATGTGCGTCTAGGGTTCCGGCCTGTGTCAAAGCGGGCGTCTGGTCCGAGAGAGGCAGTCCCGTCCGGAGCAGCGCAGGCTTCTCCCTCGGGATACACGGCGGGATAAAAGCCCGGGAGATCAATGTCGAGGAGGCTCATGCTGACTCGGGATGGTCTCCGTACGAGGGGATTAACCCGGATCAGCGATGCCTTCGAACAGAGGAGGGCTTCGCACATGGATCATCCCACATCGGGGGCGCACGCAGGCTCCCCGCTTATCTACGAGACCCGCCTCGAGGGCGGAAAGCACTGGTCGTTGACCGTGCGCGGCGGCACGCTGATGCGTCTCGTCGATCTCGAGGGCGGCGCGAACGTGGGGATGTTGTTCTTCAACCCCTACAACGTGCTCGAGCGTTACAACGCGCCGGATACGTTGAAATGTCAACATACGTTCAAGCTCACCCGCGGGCATTGCCTGTACTCCGACATGGGCCGGATTTTCTGCTCCATCGTCGAGGACACGGCCGGATGGCACGATACGGTCTGCGGCAATTCCAACCGGAAAGTGGTGCAGGAGCGTTGGGGGCTCAAAAGCTATCAGCAATGTCGCAACGATTGGCACCAGAACGGACACGACGCGTTTTTGGTCGAAGGCGGCAAATACGGCCTCGGCCGCCGCGATCTCGCCGCCAATGTGAACTGGTTCAGCAGGGTGTGCGCGGACGACGCCGGCGCGCTGTCGTACGATCCGCGCGGCTCGCGCAAGGGCGCATCCCTCGATTTGCGTTTCGAGATGGACTCGCTGGTGCTGTTGCATACCTGCCCACACCCGCTCAATCCGGCGGCTGAATATCCGAGTTCTCCCGTCGGGGTCGAGCTCCGTCGGGCGCCCTCGGTACCAGCCGACGACTTCTGTTTGAACGCCTGCGAGGAGAACGTCCGCGGCTTCCAGAACACCACGCTGTATCGGCGCTGCAGTTGTCCCCCGGGTGAGATCGCACCATGATCAAGCAAAGCGCATTGTCCTCCGACTCGGCCCGGTATCGCCAGGTCATTCCGGCGGGCGAGTACTGGTTCGACATCGTTAGACAGGGACAGCGGTTTCGGATCGTGGACGTTGAAGGCAATCAGGCCGCCGACACGCTGATGTTCTGCGCGGCCGATCCCGCCGAGCGATATTCGTTCGTCGACACGCTGCGCGCGCAACGCAACGTTTACCTGAGCGTCGGCTCGACGCTTCTGTCCACGGCGGGTCGGGCGTTGGCCGAAATCGTCGCCGACACGGTGGGCAGGCACGATACGTTGGGCGGAGCCTGTGCAGCCGAGTCGAACACGGTGCGTTACGCGCTCGAGAAGCGAACCATGCATTCGTGCCGCGACAGCTATCTGCTCGCGGTCGCCGAGAACGAGCGGTTCGGCCTGACCAAGCGCGATCTCACGCACAACATCAATTTCTTCATGAACGTTCCGGTGACTCCCGAGGGTTCCTTGAGCTTCGCGGACGGCCTGAGCGGACCCGGAAAATACGTCGAGCTGGCCGCCGCGATGGACCTGCTCGTGCTCATCTCGAATTGCCCCCAGCTCAACAATCCATGCAACGCCTACAACCCGACGCCCCTGGAAATCCTGATCTGGGATTCCGATGTTTCGTAAGGTTCTGATCGCGAACCGGGGCGAGATCGCCTGCCGCATCATTCGCACGCTACGGCGCATGGGCATCGGCGCGGTCGCCGTCTACTCGGACGCCGACCGCCATGCGCTGCACGTCCTGCAAGCGGACGAAGCGGTGCACCTCGGACCGTCTGCGGCGGCGCAGAGCTACCTGCGGGCGGAGAAGCTGATCGAGGCGGCTCGAGCGAGCGGTGCGCAGGCCATCCATCCGGGATACGGCTTCCTGAGCGAGAACGCCGGCTTCGCCGAGCTCTGCGAGTGCTCCGGAATCGCGTTCATCGGGCCGACGCCCCGGCAAATTCGGGACTTCGGCCTGAAGCATACGGCGCGCGCCTTGGCTGCGCGTGCAGGCGTACCGCTGCTTCCCGGGAGCGACCTGCTAGCCGATGCCGCGACGGCCAAGCGCGAAGCGCAGCGCATCGGCTATCCCGTGATGCTCAAGAGCTCGGCGGGGGGCGGCGGCATCGGCATGCAGCTCGTTCGGCGCGAGTCCGAGCTCGAGGCGGCGCTCGAGACGGTCGAGCGGCTGTCGCGCAAGAATTTCAGCGGCGGCGGCGTGTTCCTGGAGCGTTACGTCGAGCAGGCGCGCCACATCGAGGTGCAGATCTTCGGCGACGGGGAGGGCGGGATCGTGACGCTCGGCGAACGCGACTGCTCCATTCAGCGCCGGCATCAAAAGGTGATCGAGGAGACTCCGGCGGCGGGGCTCTCCCGAACACTGCGTGCCGATCTGTACGCCGCCGCCGCAAGCCTGGGGCGCGCCGTCCGCTACCGCTCAGCGGGAACGGTCGAGTTCGTGTACGACGCGCAACGCCTGGAGTTCTACTTTCTCGAGGTCAACACGCGGCTCCAAGTCGAGCACTGCGTCACCGAAGAGGTGACGGGCGTGGACCTGGTTGAGTGGATGATCCGCCTCGCAGCGAACGACGGATTTGAGATGACGGCGCCCGTCCCGCGCGGAACGTCGATCGAGGCTCGCATCTATGCGGAGGATCCGGCGCGAAACTTCCGGCCCTCCACGGGCCTGTTGACACAGGTGCGCTTCGCCTCGGGAGCCCGGATCGAAACCTGGGTCGAGGATGGCACGGCAGTCACGCCCCATTACGATCCGCTGCTCGCCAAAATCGTCGTCTGCGCTGCGGACCGCGCAGACGCCGTGGCGGCGCTGCACCGTGCGCTCGAGGACACGCGTTTGGACGGGATCGAAAGCAACCTCGAGTATCTGAGAGTCTTCGTCGCCAGCCGCTCGTTTGCCGCCGGAGGCTTGACCACTCGCGCGTTGGAAGGGTTCGACTATGTTCCGCAAACCATCGAGGTGCTGAGCGGCGGTACGCAGACGACCATCCAGGATCATCCCGGGCGCCTCGGCTACTGGTGCGTCGGCGTGCCGCCGTCGGGACCCATGGATCACTGGTCGTTCCGCCTCGCAAATCGTGCCGTGGGCAATCCGCCCGATGCCGCCGCGCTCGAGATCACCATGTCCGGGCCGATGCTCAAGTTCAATGTTGCTGCGGTCATCTGCCTAACGGGCGCAGAGAGCGCAGCCGACATCGACGGCGCTCCAATCACCTACTGGTCTCCTGTGGCTGTCGCCGCGGGCGCGACCTTGCGAGTGGGTGCGCCGCGCGGCGGCGGCTGCCGCTCGTATCTCGCAATCCGCGGCGGATTCGACGTGCCCTGCTACATGGGAAGCCGGGCCACCTTTATCTTGGGCAAGTTCGGCGGTCACGGCGGACGCGCCTTGCTCGCGGGAGACGTGCTGCACCTGGGCGCCGCGTCGGGCACGGCGGCCGAGCCGCGGCCGATTCCACGGGCGCTCGTGCCCCGCATTGCTGCGGATTGGGAACTCGGCGTTCTCGACGGCCCGCACGGCGCTCCCGATTTCTTCACCGCCGAAGACATCGAGACGTTCTATGCGAGCGCCTGGACGGTTCACTACAATTCCAGTCGCACCGGCGTCAGGCTCATCGGACCCAAACCCGTCTGGGCCCGTAGCGATGGCGGAGAGGCAGGGCTCCATCCCTCGAACATCCACGATACAGCGTACGCCGTAGGGGCCGTCGATTTCACCGGCGACATGCCGGTGATTCTGGGACCCGATGGTCCGTCGCTCGGAGGGTTCGTTTGTCCCGTCACCGTGGTCAATGCGGAATTGTGGAAGCTCGGCCAGCTTCGCCCCGACGATCGGGTGCGGTTTCGGCGACTCTCGCCGGAGGAGGCGGCGGAGCGACAAGCCACGCAGGATCTCGCCATCGCGGACTTGCAGTGCTCTCGCAGCGTCAGCGATCCCTGCCCTGCGGCCGCGCCGCGTACGACATCGGGCGCGATCTCACCGATCCTTGGGGTTTGGCCGGCGCAACCCGGCCGGCCTCAAGTTGTCTATCGGCGCTCCGGGGATTCCTGTTTGCTGATCGAGTTCGGGCCGATGGTTTTGGATCTCGAGCTGCGGCTGCATGCGCACGTATTGATGTCGTGGCTCGAGCGCCAGAAGATCATGGGCATCATCGATTTGACCCCGGGAATCCGCTCCCTGCAGGTGCACTACGACCGCCGCGTTCTCCCGGAGGAGCAGCTGGTCTCGCTGCTGGCGGCGGGTCAAGCATCGCTTCCCGCACCGGACGACATCGAGATCCCTTCCCGCATCGTCAAACTGCCGCTGTCCTGGGATGACGATGCCACCCGGGTCGCGATTGAGAAATACATGCAATCGGTGCGCGCGGATGCGCCCTGGTGTCCCAGCAACATCGAGTTCATCCGCCGGATCAATGGGCTCGACAGCATCGACGATGTGAAGCGGGTCGTGTTCGCGGCAAGCTACCTGGTTCTGGGTCTGGGCGATGTGTATCTGGGCGCTCCGGTCGCAACGCCGGTCGATCCGCGTCATCGACTGGTCACCACCAAATACAACCCGGCGCGCACCTGGACGCCGGAGAATGCCGTCGGAATCGGCGGGGCATACCTTTGCGTCTATGGCATGGAGGGCCCCGGCGGCTATCAATTCATCGGGCGTACCTGTCAGATGTGGAACACGTTCAAGGTCACGCCGGAATTTGTCAGCGGGCGGCCTTGGTTATTGCGCTTCTTCGATCAAATTCGCTTCTACCCGGTTGGCGCGCAGGACTTGCTCGACTTTCGCGAGGACTTTCTTCATGGCCGCGCGCGCTTGGAAGTCGAGCAGAGCACGTTTCGATTGCGCGATTACCGCCGCTTGCTCGCGGCGAATCGAGAGAGCATTGCCGCGCACAAGGCTCGACAACAGAGCGCCTTCGAGGCCGAACGCGAGCGCTGGCGGGCAAGCAATCAGATCGGCGATTCCGTGGACTCGCACGCCGCGCCGAGCGAGGCGGCATCTGAAGATCTTCCCGAGGACTGTGTGGCGGTCACAAGTCCGGTGAGCGGCAGCGTCTGGCGCATGTCCTGCACGCAAGGGCAAAGCGTCAGGGCGGGCGACACCCTGGTGCTGGTGGAGTCCATGAAGATGGAAATTCCGGTGGCCGCCCCCGTGGATGGTGTCATCGCCGAGTTGCGATCGGCAGAGGGGCGCACGGTGGTGTTCGGTCAAACGCTCGCGGTGCTGTCCTTGGGGCAAGCGCCGGGCGGTCACGCAACTGCATGAATCGAGGAGGCGGATCAATGCTGCAACGTCGTTATCTCTGCGTGGGAACCCTGCTGCTGCTCGGCGCATTCGCTCTGACAGGCCTCGCGCCGCGCCTCGAGGCAGCAGAGCGAACCTCCTTCAACGTGGCCTGGAGCATCTATGTGGGATGGATGCCATGGGACTACGCCGATCGCAGCGGCATCTTGAAGAAATGGGCCGACAAGTACGGCATCAAGATCAAGCTCACGCAGATCAACGATTACGTCGAATCGATCAACCAATACACCGCGGGTCAGTTCGATGCCTGTGTGATGACCAACATGGATATGCTCACGATCCCGGCGGCCGGTGGGGTCGATTCGACGGCCCTGATCGTCGGCGATTTCTCCAACGGAAACGACGGCGTGGTGCTGAAAGGCAAGGGCAAACAGCTTGCCGACATCAAGGGCCAGAAGATCAATCTGGTCGAGCTCTCCGTGTCGCACTACCTGCTGGTGCGCGCGCTCGGCACGGTGGGACTGCGGGAGCGCGACATCAAGGTCGTGAACACCTCGGACGCGGATATCGTCGGCGCGTTCAGCGCACCCTCGACCCGCTCGGTGGTTGCGTGGAAGCCGCAGCTGAGCGCGATACTCGCCTCCGCGGACGCGCAGCTCGTATTCGATTCCAGCAAGATTCCCGGCGAGATCCTTGATTTGATGGTGGTGAACACGGCCACTCTCAGCGCCAATCCCAAGCTCGGCAAAGCACTCACAGGCGCATGGTATGAAACGTTGGCGCTCATGCTTGGCGCTGATCCAGCCTCGAAGGCCGCGAGGGCGGCCATGGCCAGGGCGTCCGGCACCGACCCGGCGGGATTCGAATCGCAGCTCGCCACGACGCACCTGTTCGGCACGCCGGCAGAGGCCTCCGCCTTCAGCTCGGGTGCCGCTTTGGTCAAAACCATGGATTCGGTGCGCCGGTTCTCTTTCGATCATGGCCTCCTGGGACAAGGCGCAGCCAGTGCGGATGTGGTCGGCATCCAATTTCCGGGTGGAAACTCGCTCGGCGACTCGAGCAACGTGAAAATGCGCTTCGACGCGAAATTCACCCAAATGGCCCAGAACGGTCAGCTATAGCGGGAGATGTCGGTGCGGCGTCTTGTCAATCAGCGACCCACTCGTGGCGCCATGCTCGTGCTGAGCCTGATGCCTTTCGTGCTGCTGATTGCCGCCTATCTTGCCGCCTCGAGTGCGCGGTTGTCGGCCAATCCGGGCGACAAGCTGTTGCCGTCACCCGCGACGCTCGCCGCCACCATTCATCGCTACGCTGTCGACGAGGATGAGCGCACGGGGGATGTGCTGTTGTGGACGGACACCTTCGCCAGCCTCAAACGCCTTCTGGTCGCGCTCGGCGTGAGCGCTCTGCTCGGAGTGACCTTCGGGGTCGCCATCGGCGTGATACCGTATCTTCGCGCGACGCTGGCGCCCTTCGTCGCGGCGCTGTCGTTGATACCGCCGCTCGCCATCCTGCCCATCCTGTTCATCGTCGCAGGCTTGGGCGAGCTCGCCAAAGTGTTGCTGATCATCATCGGAATCGCCCCGGTGATCGTGCGAGATCTCGCGTTTCGCACCCAGGAGCTGCCACCGGAGCAAATGATCAAGGCCCAGACGTTGGGTGCCTCCACCTGGCAATTGATCTTGCGGGTGGTGCTGCCGCAGACCTGGCCCCGGCTCATCGATGCACTTCGCCTCTCGCTCGGCGCCGCATGGCTCTTTCTGATCGCCTCCGAAGCCATCGCCTCCACGGACGGTCTGGGCTACCGGATTTTTCTGGTGCGCCGCTATCTTGCGATGGACGTGATCCTGCCTTACGTCGCATGGATCACGCTCCTCGCCTTTACGATGGACGCGCTGCTGCGGCTGCTGCGTTCCAAGGCATTTCCGTGGGCGTGACGAACAATTCTCCATGACCCAAATCACCGTCAAGCGGCTGTGGAAGGAATACGACACTCAGGTCGTGCTCGAGAACGTGAGTCTGCACGTGGGCGACCATGAGTTCGTCACCATCATCGGCGCCTCGGGCTGCGGGAAGACGACCTTTTTGAGAATGCTCCTCGGAGTCGAGACACCGAGCCGCGGCGAGTTCCTGATCGATGGTGAGCCGCTCTCGCGCGAGCCGGGGCCGGATCGTGGAATCGTGTTTCAACGCTACTCGTTGTTCCCGCACATGACGGTCCTGCAAAACCTGCTGCTCGGGCTCGAGCTTCACGGATCGCCGGTGCTTGCGCGCCTGTTCGGCGCGCGGCGACGCGCGGCCGTCGCCAGGGCGGAGGAGCTCCTCGAGGCTGTCGGTCTCGGCGCCTCGCGCCGCAAATATCCCGCGCAACTCTCGGGCGGCATGCAGCAGCGGCTCTCCATCGCCCAATCGGTGATCTGCCAGCCGAAGATCCTGCTGCTCGACGAGCCTTTCGGCGCGCTGGATCCCGGCGTGACCGCCGATATGCACGAGCTGATCCTGAAACTTTGGAACATGAACAAGATGACCGTGGTCATGGTCACTCACGACGTGCAGGAGAGCTTCCATCTCGGCACGCGTCTTTTGGTTTTCGACAAGGTGCGGGTCGATCCTCAGGCGCCGGACCGATACGGCGCGACGATCACCTACGACATCCCTCTGAAAGGACATCGGCAACAGACGTTACTCACCGCTCCCTGATCGCTGCAGCGGCTCGCCGCTGATTCGTAGACGAAACATTCAACGATGTTCGGTCTCGCCAATTTTCATTTGCTTTTCATCGCGACTGTTTGTCATTCTCGGCACTCGCGCAAATTTACGCGCGTCCGCAAGACGATGTGCGCAAATCGCGCACCCAAATAGCGAACTCGCGCTGCACGCCGCCGCTGCCGCGGACTCACACGCGCCACCAGTGCACACAAATGTCGCGCGCCTTCGCACCGCAAGCGTTCGCGGACATCGAACATTGCGTTCAATGAGTGCATTCGACGTGCGTGCACCGAGCCGCCCGAGCAGCTACGCCACGTTTGGTCGTGTCGCACGAATACACTATGAAATAGGCACTTTAATGGCGCATGGCCGCGACCGCGTGCGGCTATCTGCACCAACCGCGTGCAGCTCGTGATTGCCTCAAGTTTTATTTCTTCTTTTGAAATTTTTGTGTCATACACCATGTGCCGATTTTAAAATTATTAAATTGGGAGGGATGCTTGATGCCTCGCGTTTCACACGCACAAACACGTTTTGCCGTCATGAATCGACGGCTGTGCCGTCCGATTGGATCATTCAGTACGTTGACCGCCGCCGTCATGACGGCCCTGTACGGAACACGGGCATTCGGCGTCGAGGCCGTCGCGGGCAACGACGAGAATGCGCTGCAGGAAGTCGTCGTGACGGCGACCCGACGCGCGGTCTCGGCGCAGGATCTTCCGATCAGCATCACCGCCGTGACTGGTGCCGCGCTGGAGCAAGCCGGCATTCAGGACATCGCCGGACTCGCGCACTCCATGGCGGGCGTCAATTTCACCGACAAGGGTCCGTTCGGCGGCGTCAACGGCAGCACGTTGATCATCCGTGGCTTGAACAGCGAGGCGACCGCAGGCCAGCTTGCGCTCGCCTCGCCGGTGGTGCCTCCGGTGGCGACGTATGTCGACGAGACCCCGCTGTTCGTCAACCTGCGCCTGCAGGACCTCGACCACGTCGAGATCCTTCGAGGTCCGCAAGGCACGCTGTATGGTTCCGGCTCGCTCGGCGGCACCATCCGGTTCGTGCAAAACGCGCCCGATCCGAGCGGCTTCGATGCCAAAGTCGAGACCGGCCTCAGCAAAACCGCGCACACGCATTCGGTCAACGACGACGTGAGCGGCATGCTCAATCTTCCGGTGACCGACACCTTCGCGGTACGCCTGAACGCGAGCTATACCGACGATGCGGGATTCATCAACCAGCCGAATCTGTATGTATTGAATTCCGCCGGCATACCGGAGGCGGCGAATCCGGCGAGCCCGCTCACCAGCGCACCGCTGAAATACTCGCAGGACGGGGTCAACTCCTACGAGTACCGTACGGCTCGCGTGGCGGCGCTCTGGAAGCCGAACGAAGACTTCCACGCCCAGCTCTCGTACTATTACCAGGTGGCGAGCGCAGGCGGGTTTCCGTATGTGGCGACCAGTTCACTCGCCTACACGCAGCCGATCCGGGCGGCCAATCAGCCCACCGGCACCACGCCGCCGATCCTGCCGCAGCTCTACACCTCCGCGGTGCCGCCGGGCGTCGATTCCCTGTCGTCGGCGACCAACAGCCTCGAGACCACCCGCGACAAGGTCGATCTGGTGGCGCTCACGCTCGAGTACGACCTGGGCTTCGCCACCATCACCTCCGCCAGCTCGTTCGCGCATCACAACAACGAGACCGACGACGATCTGACGGCGCTCTACACGAATTTCTTTTTCTACCAGAACTTCTACGGCCAGAACCCGCGCTCGTTCATCCAGGGCAAGGACCAGCTCGACGACAAGAATTGGTCCCAGGAACTTCGGCTCGCCTCGAAGACCGGCGGCATGTTCGACTGGGTGGCGGGCGCATTCTTCAAGCGCCAACAGACCTACATACAGGAACATGAGTTTTATCCCGGGTACAACGATTTCTACAATGCGTGTACGGCCGCCGGCGGGACGCAGCCGGATAATTCCGGCGTCAACCCATCCCAGTGCGGCTTCGGCGAGTACGGTCCCGAGACCGGAACGACGGAGCTCGACGGCGTTCCGCTGGTGAAGGACCAGACCTATGTCGGCGATTTCGAAACCAGTTTCAAGGATCTGGCGGTTTTCGGCGAGCTGACCTGGCACCTCACGGATGCCTGGAGCCTGACCGGAGGCACGCGCCTGTTCAAGCAGACACTCAGTCAGGCGCAGCAGACGGGACTTCTGTTCGACGGACCCGCTTTCGTGGCCAACGAGTCGCTCAGCGACGAGTGGCGGCGCGCTCTTTGGAAGATCAATACCTCATATCAGCTCGACAAGAACAATCTCGTGTACGCAACCTGGTCCCAGGGGTTCCGCCGCGGCGGCGTCAATGCGTTGCCGCCGAGCGAGGCCGTGCTGGACCCGACCACGGGAAAGAACTACGTGACTCCGCCGGCGCTCACCCGGCTGCAGCCCGATACGGCAGATAACTACGAGATCGGCGTCAAGGGCACGCTCGCGAACCGTGTGCGTTATTCGGCGGCGATCTACGACATTCAGTGGCACAACATCCAGGAGGGCGTTCAGCTGACACCGCTGGTGTTGCCTGCCTCGCTCAACATCGGCGAGGCCTTCAGCCGCGGCCTCGAGATGGAGATTTTCGCCAGCGTCACCGAACACCTCTCAGCGCAGATCGACTACACCTACGATCAGACCAAGTTGACCTCGCTCAATCCCTTGTTCGTCAGCCCCAACGTTTCGGTCCCACCGCCTGCGCTCGGAACACCGCTCCCCGGAACTCCGAAATCCAGCGCGGCGGTGAGTCTGGACTACGGGCATATGCCGTTTGCAGGCGGCGAATTTTTGTACGCCATCAGCGCGCATTATCAGAGCGACGTGATTCCTGCATTGTCAGCCACGGTGCCGACGGTTCCGGGCTACACGATGCTCGATACGCGGTTGACGTACACACATACGCACTGGATGGGCTCGGTGTACGTGAATAACGTCACGAATAATCTCGGGATATCGGCATACTCCGACCCCGCCATCTTCGGCAACCGATATCAGGCGGTCGTGTCCCAACCTCGCACGGTGGGTTTCACGGTTGGCTATTCGTTCAAGGAGCGCTGAACGACCCGCCGCTAGTCCTCATCGGACGCTGCGGCGGGTACCTGCGAGTTGACTTCCTCGGCAATTTTCGCGGCATCGGCAGTTGCGACCGGGTACGACTGAGTCCATACGACGGAGCCGTCCCGGGCCTTGGCGATGGTGACCGACAGGACCTGGGCCGACGCCTGAGCGCGGACCGCACCGTAGACCACATAAGCGGCGTGGCTTGCGCGGGCATGGGCAAGTGCGCCGCTCGCATCGTTGGAGGCCGATGCGTCTTTATCCAGGCCCACCTGCCCGCGATGGGTCATGGAGAGCCTGCCGTAGGTCTGTGCGAAAGCCGCATCGGCGAGCCTCGCCGCCCCGGGATCGTCAGGCGGGGCGCTGAAGGGTATCGCGAACAAGGCATGGTGCCCGGCGTCGCCCGCGTCTTCGTCGGAAAATTCACTGGCGATCTGCGCCCCCAGCTTGGCAATGTCCGCCGGGTTGGTGCTGCCGCGATAGTTGTCGGTGATGGCCTTGAGCTTCTTCGCGTCCGTATGCGAGACATCCGATCGATCGTGCGAACCGGGCGTGCAGCCTCGCGACATTGCGACGGTGGCGACCCAGACATAAATGAGAATCCGTGCCCAACGGGGCAGCCGCTGCAAGGACACCCAGGCGCAGTGGCCCATCCAACCGAGCACATGCGCCCAGAAGCGCACGCGCTGACCGGGCTCCTCACGCGGAAACGGCGGGTAGGGTGGTGGCGGCGGACGCGGGCGCTTGGACGCGTTCCCGGATTCCCGCTTGGCAGGTCTTGTTTTCACAGCCGGAGGCTCCGGCGTATCGCCGGCCAAAATCCGGCGGCACAGGGCGTCGAGGGCGGGTGTGGGTTGGCCCTGTGGCAGCCGAAGCCACTGCACCGAGAGAAATTTTTCCGGCACCCGTGCATGCGCCTGATCGGTATCGTCGATGACGACCGGCAGCAGAAACAGGTGATCGTCGGCCATGTCGAGCGTGCGTTCGACCGCGAGCCGCCATTCGCGCCGGAAATATCCCTCGCGGCGGGCCTCGGTACGCGCCGACACGATGGGCATGAAGAAATCGCACTCGCGTATCTGCTTGCGAATCTTTTGATCCCACGCATCGCCCCCGCCAAGCTCGCTTTCATCCAGCCAGACGTCGATGCCGAGCTTGCTGAGCGCATCGCCGATCGTTCGCGCGGGCTCACGATCTTCGGATGCGTAACTCAGGAATATCGATGCCGGCAAGTGTGGATCCCCAAGGCGTGCGTGATGGTCGGCGCGAGAAGTGTACAGCTATAAATGCGGCATGGGAGCCGCTTGGGTGATCCTGGCGCGGCCGGGGGGCTGTTATGATCCGCAGCATGCTGCAACCCCAGGCCGGAGATGTCGCCAAGCTCACCGAGCTGATTCGAGCCATTCGAATTGGCTTGCTGACCACCGTGGATGCAGAGGGAAGGTTTCACACTCGGCCGGTTCAGACACTCGATTTCGAGGGCGAGGAGGTTCTCTGGTTCTTCACGGATCGGGGAAGCCCGAAGGCCGACGAATTGCGCCACGATGTCAGAGTGAGCCTGGCTTATGCCGACCCGTCGAAACACGCGTATGTCGCGGTGAGCGGCACCGCGACGCTCATCCAGGATGCCGACAAAGCGCGCAAGCTGTGGACCATCGAACAGCGTGCTTATTATCCCGACGGGCCGGAAGACTCCCGGCTCGCCTTGTTGCGCGTTCAAGTCGAGCGGGCCGAATATTGGATTGCGCCGGGGCGCCTGTCCTACCTGCTCGCGGCGGGACGGGCCGCGCTGACGGGCGTGCCGGTCGCCGTGATAGGCGAGAACCGAAAAATGGAATAGCCGGCACCGCGGTTATAATAATTCTAGTTATATTTTATATCTTATTGTTATTTATAGCTAAATAACACCAAACAATCACAACAGCCGCCGCGCGCTCCCCGAGTTCGCAGCTTTGAAGGAGTCGGGTTGATGACGAGCTTGCCAAGACGTTCTATACGCCGGGGCCCGCGGGATACACGGATTATCCTGCGTTGAGCTAAGCACGGCACGCCTCCCCTCAGGCGAAGGTGTCGAGCAGCGTGCCGAGCATCTGATCCGAGGCGCGAATGACCGCCGCGCCGGCTTCGGCGACAAAACTCGCTTGGTCGAGACCGGCGAGCGGAGCGATCGGAATTCCATTGGCAGGATTTGCGATCTGCGCCGCATCCTGACTCAACTGCTGATTCCCGGCCGCGATCGCGGCGAGTCCGCTGCTGGCGGCGCTCGGCAATGTGGCCGGCGGGAGGCTGCCGGTGATGGGACTCATCGTCCAGTTATCGGCGGCCCGCGGCCGGACTTTAGCGGCTTATGTCATTTCCGCATTTGAAAGGATCAACTGGGCATTTGTGCGCTCAGTGTTGGTTCATACAAGCTCCCTGGCGCTATCGGCATCTTGATAATTCCGGACCGGGAATAGGGGTCAACAGATTGCATTTTGCGAACAAAGCGCGTCCCGTGGGACGCGCGCCGGCGGGTCACGCGCTCAACAAGGCATGCCATGGTTTGGTGTTGGTGAGCGCCATGACCTGTTCCTTGTCAGCATTGTCTCAGCAGAAAACCGGCCCCGGCATCACGGGCGATGACAGCCTGACGTGGCACGGGATTACGCTGTATGGCGTCATCGATATCGGGCTTCAGTACGAGACGCACGGCGCCCCGTACAGCGACTACCGGCCGGCGGCGAGCGGAAATATCGTGCAGAAGAACAGCCGCGAAGCGGTGTTCGGCGCCACACCCAGCAACATGGGCCAATCGAGAGTCGGCCTGCAGGGCAACGAGCCGCTCTACGGGGACTGGTCGGCCGTGTTCCAGTTGGAGACCTTTTTCAACCCGCAGTCCGGCGACATCGCCGATTCTCTGAAGTCGTTGGCCGTGAACAACGGCAAATCCCTCGCCCAGCAGACCAACGGACTCGATGGCAGCTGCGCGGGGCAGGCCTTTCAGACCGCCTATGTCGGGATCAAATCGGCACGCTTCGGTGCTCTCACCGTCGGTCGTCAGCTGACGCTCATTTCGGAGGGCACCGTCAAATACGACCCCAACTACGACTCCACGGCGTTCGGCCTGCTCGGCGCGTCGAACACCTATTCCGGTGCCGGCAGCAGCGAAGACAAGCGGCTCGACTCGGTGATCAAATACTCCGCGACGTTCGACGAACTCGTGCACTTGGGCGCCCTGTACAAGTCCAATGGGTCGAGCGGGGCGGCGAACACAGCGTTTCAGGCGGATCTCGGGGCTGCGCTCGCAGGCGCCTCCGTCGACGCCTATTACTCCAAGATCAACGATGCCATCTCGGCGTCCTCGTTGACCGCCGCTCAAGTCTCGAAGCTCCCGGCGCTCGGCTATTCAGTTTCCAATTCCTTGTCGGCGACCGTCGCGAACACGACGACTTTTGCCCTCATGGGGCTGTACCAGGTCGACCCGCTTAAATTCTTTGCAGGCTACGAACACATCAAGTACGCGAACCCATCGACACCGTTGCCGGCTGGCTTCACCGATATCGGCGGTTACGTGCTGGCATTCGTCACCAACAATGCATATGCAAACGACAAGATCGTCCAGGTGTATTGGACGGGCGTCCGCTATACCGTCATTGCACCCCTCGAACTGACCGTGGCCTATTACGGCTATCATCAAAATGCCTACGGTACCGGCAAGGAGGCCGGCTGCAGTACGTCGGCAAACAGCACTTGCAGCGGCAGCTTCGAAGCGTTTTCGTTCGACGCCGACTACCACTTCAACAAGCATTTCGACGCTTACGCGGGCGCTATGTACAGCGGGGTACATGACGGCGTGGCGAACGGATATGCCTTCTATACGACGAGCATTGATCCCACCATCGGCGTGCGCTACAAGTTTTGACCGGACTCGAGCATGCCCACGCTCGGCAAGACATCGCGGATGATCTGATAGAGAAAAGCCGTCGTCAGCCCGAACAGGATCATGCCATTCAGCGCTTCCAGCGTTCCCATGAGCTGCCAGTGTGGCGCCAAATAAAAGGGTGCATGACCGTAGGTCGTCATTGCCCCGAACGAATATAGCAACGCCGACCTCCCGTCCGGGAGCGCGCTCAGGGTCCAATACAAGCAGGCCCAGATTCCCGCCTCGAGGGCATGCAGCAGGGTCATCGATAGGGCGCAAAGGCCCATGATGGGCGCAAAGGCCAACAGAAACCGATGTTCGCGCCTCATGTATCGGGCGAGTGCGAAAATTCGTTCGTTGATGAAGGCGAGCCCGATGACGTGGAAGATGACGGTCACCACGATCAATGGAAGGCTCCACGCCCAATTACCATTCCAGGCCAGTGCGTCATTCATGGTCGAATCCTGAGGCCACCGGGGCTGGCCGGAGCTGATGAGTTGTAGCGAGAGGCATGCATCATCGATATTCTCCCTGACGTTAAATTCATTGGAATCAATAAATTAAGTAGTAATATTCGCGTCGTTTAGACCGTCGCGATGTCAGCTGACAGCCTGCACCAAACAATGATTTCAATTGAAACAATCCAAGGGGATGACTGAAATAGGCGCTCGATTTGCCGGTCGCAAACTTTACATCCTGATGCATCCTGAGCCTTCAAGACCCGTGCGGGTGACTTCTTGCTAGCGATAGTCCGCATCGCGCTGGCCCGGCCTTATACGTTCATCGTTGTTGCGTTGCTGATTCTGTTGATCGGCAGCCTCGCGGCGATGCGAATGCCGGTGGATATCTTCCCCGGCATCAACATCCCGATCATCGGGGTGGCGTGGCAGTACCAGGGCATGCCGCCCGATCAGATGGCCGGGCGCATCGTCACTCCCTATGAGCGCGCGCTGACCACGACGGTCAACGACATCGAGCACATCGAGGCGAGTTCCTATACCACCTTCGGCATCATCAAGATCTTCTTTCATCCCACGGTGAACATCGCGACGGCCAACGCGCAGGTCACCGCGATTTCACAGACCTTGCTCAAGCAGCTGCCCGCGGGCGCCACCCCGCCGCTGATTCTCAATTACAGCGCCTCGACGGTGCCGATCATCCAGCTCGCGCTCTCGGGAACGGGGCTGACGGAGCAGAATCTTGCCGATCTGGGCCTGAACTTCGTCAGGACGCGCCTGGTGACGGTGCAGGGCGCAGGCATTCCCTTTCCGTTCGGCGGCAAGTCGCCGCAGGTGATGTTCGACCTCGACACTGCAGCATTGCAGTCGCGCGGTCTGACCGGCCTCGATGTCGCCAATGCGCTCGCCGCGCAGAACCTGCTGACTCCGGCGGGGACCGAGAAGATCGGCGATTACGAATACACGGTCAATCTCAACAGCGCGCCGTCGAAAATCCGCGACCTCGGAGATCTGCCGATCAAGAGCGTGAACGGCGCCATGGTCTACATGCACGACGTTGCCCAGGTGCACAATGGCAGCGCGGTGCAGACCAACGTCGTCCATGTCGACGGCAATCGCTCGGTCCTGCTGAGCGTATTCAAGAACGGCACGACGTCGACGCTCGACATCGTGAGCGGCATCAAACACATGCTGCAGATCGTCAAGCCGACCCTTCCCGACGTTCTCGAAGTAAAGCCGATCGGCGATCAGTCGGTATTCGTGCGCGCCTCGATCCAGGGTGTGATCCGCGAGGGCGTGATTGCGGCTGCGCTGACCAGCCTGATGATCCTGTTGTTCTTGGGCAGCTGGCGTTCGACCCTGATCGTGACCACGTCGATTCCTCTGTCGATCCTCGGCGCAATCGGTACGCTTTCAGCGATCGGGGAAACGCTCAACATCATGACCCTGGGGGGCTTGGCGCTCGCCGTCGGCATACTCGTCGATGAGGCGACGGTAACGATCGAGAGCATCAACTACCACCTCGAGCAGGGCAAGCCCGTGGAGGCCGCGATCATGGACGGCGCCTCGCAGATCGTCGTGCCGGCCTTCGTCTCTCTGTTGTGCATCTGCATCGTGTTCATCCCGATGTTCTTCTTGAGCGGCGTCGCCCGCTTCCTGTTCGTGCCGCTGGCCGAGAGCGTGATGTTCGCCATGGTCTTCTCGTTTCTTTTGTCGCGCACCTTGGTGCCGACAATGGCGAAATATTTGCTGCATATGCACGTGCCCCGCGGCGCCGACCACGGCGACGCCGCCCAACCGCCGTCCTCGCGGAATCCGTTGGTGCGGTTTCAGCACGGCTTCGAGGAGCGCTTCATGCGCTTGCGCAGCGGGTATCATGAACTTCTGGGGCTTGCCATCGAGCATCGTGGGCTGTTTGTCGGGGGATTCGTCGGCTTCATCGCGGTCTCCTTCGCGCTCGCGCCATTTCTCGGCCGCAATTTCTTCCCGCAGGTCGACGGCGGTCAGATGCTGATTCACGTGCGGGCGCCGGTCGGCATGCGTATCGAGGAAACGGCCGCGCGCTTCACGGCGGTGGAGAAGGCGATCCGCGAGGTGATCCCGCCCGCCGAAGTGGAGGCGGTGGTGGACAATATCGGCACATATCTTTCATCGATCAACACCATCTATAACAACACCGGTACGATTGGCGAATCGGACGGTGACATCCAGGTATCGCTCAAGGAGGGACATGCGCCGACCGCGCGCTACGTCAGCCGCCTGCGTGATGAGCTGCCGCGGCGGTTTCCGGGCATCACGTTTTCGTTTCTGCCTGCGGACATCGTCAGCCAGATCTTGAATTTCGGCGCACCCGCACCGATCGATCTGCAGGTGCGCGGCAACGATCTGCGCGCGGACTTTGCATACGCCAACAAGCTTCTGGCGCAGGTGCGCCATGTGAACGGCGTGGCCGATGCACGCATCCAGCAATCGTCCGCTCTGCCGACGCTCTCGGTCAACATAGACCGCACGCGCGCCCAATACACCGGCGTGACCGCAGCCGATGTGACCAACAGCCTGGTCGTGAATCTGGCCAGTTCCTCACAGGTTGCGCCCACCTACTGGCTAAACGAAAAAAATGGCGTCACCTATCCGATCGCGCTGCAGACGCCGCAGTATCAAATCGACTCGCTCCCGGCACTGCAGAATCTGCCGATCAACGCGCGGGGGGCGCCGACCACGGTGCTCGGCGGCATCGCCGACATCGAGCGCACGCACAGCAACGCGGTGGTCTCGCAGTACGACATCTCTCCCATGGTGCAGATCTACGCCACCACCGAGGGACGTGATCTGGGTGCCGTCTCGAGCGATATTCGGGCAATCATCGCCAGGAACGACAAGGACAAACCGAAAGGTACCACCATCGCCCTGGTCGGCCAGACGGCCACCATGAATAGCGCCTACGCAGGGCTGCTTTTGGGCCTGCTGGGGGCCATCGTGCTGGTCTACTTTGTGATCGTGATCAACTTTCAGTCTTGGAGCGATCCGTTCATCGTGATCACCGCACTGCCGGCCGCGCTCGCCGGCATCGTCTGGATGCTGTTTGCGACTCACACCACGCTGTCCGTTCCAGCGCTCACCGGCGCAATCATGTGCATGGGTGTGGCGACGGCCAACAGCGTGCTGGTGATCAGTTTCGCGCGCGAGAAGCTCAAAGAGTTCGGCAATGCAACCCAGGCTGCGCTCGAGGCAGGATTCGTTCGAATACGTCCGGTGTTGATGACGGCGCTTGCGATGGTGATCGGCATGTTGCCGATGGCGTTGGGACTCGGCGAAGGCGGCGAGCAGAATGCACCGCTCGGCCGCGCGGTGATCGGCGGCCTCATCTTTGCCACCGTCTCCACGTTGTTCTTCGTGCCCGTGGTGTTCAGTATGGTGTACCGGCACGACAGTCCCGCCCCGCTGCCGCTCGCCAATCTTGGAGAAGCCGATGTCCCAGCCTGAGCCATCTCCCGGCCGACCAAACCCGCGGCAGTTGCGCCTGGCCGGCATCATTTTTCTGGTCATCGCCCTCGCCATCGTCGCGTTTGGCCTGGTATCTCGCGCCGCGCAAAACTCGCGGCTGCGTGATTTGACCGAAGTCCGGGCCGTGCCCACCGTCGCCATCGTGGTGCCCACCCGCGTCGAGAACCACCAGGGATTGGATTTGCCCGGACGTTTGGAGGCGTTTATCCGCGCCCCCATCTACGCCCGCGTCCCGGGATACCTCAAGAGCTGGAAGTACGACATCGGCAGTCGAGTGAAGACCGGCGACGTGCTGGCCGTGATCGATACGCCCGATCTCGATCAGCAGCTCATGCAGGCACGCGCGGCTTTGAGCGTCGCGCAGGCCAATGCCAAGCTCGCTCAGATCACCGCCGAGCGCTGGCAGTCGCTCGCCGGCACCGATGCCGTCGCCAAGCAGGACGTGGACCAGCGTAACTTCACCTGGAACGCCAATGTTGCCCAGGTCAAAGCCGCGCAGGCAAGCGTCGACCAGCTGGTCGCGGAAGAAGGGTTCAAACGTCTCGCCGCACCCTTTGACGGCATCGTCACCGCGCGCGAAACCGATATCGGTGCACTCATCAATGTCGGCGCCGCCGGCGGCGCGGAGCTTTTCGTGGTGTCCGAAACGAGCAAGCTTCGCGTCTACGTCAGCGTCCCGCAGAATTACGTGCCGAGCGTCCCGCCGGGCACCCAGGCCGTGATCCGCGTGCCCGAGCACCCGGACAAGGTGTACAACGGAACGGTCGAGGCGTCGGCCCAGGCCGTGACACCGACGACTGGCACCACTCTGATGCAGATCATCGTCGACAACGCCGCGGGCGAGTTGATGCCGGGCGGCTACGCGAGCATCCAATTGCAAATTGCGGGTGTCGCCAACGTGCTCAGCGTGCCCTCGAGCGCGCTGATTTTCGATGCGAAGGGACTTTCCATCGCCACCGTGGGCGGCGACAACCGCGTGCTGCTCAAGGCGGTGTCGATCCAGCGCGACTTGGGCGAGGTGGTGGAACTGGCCGCCGGACTCGCGCCCAGCGATCAAGTCATCCAAAATCCGCCCGACGGAATCGGCAATGGCGATGAGGTGCGCGTCGCCCGCGCACCGGCGGGCGCTCCGGTCGCCGCCAAGGCAGAGAAGTCCACGTGAAACCGGCTGAGTCCTCCCGCTGCTTGGGCGCGGCACTGATGCTGCTGCTCGGTGCTTGTTCGTTCGCGCCGCCGCTGAAGACCCCGCAGATCCCGACCGCCGATGCTTATAAGGAGCTTGGACCCTGGACTCAGGCGCAACCGGCCGATCGCCTGCCGCGCGACAGTTGGTGGAGGCTCTACGACAACACGGAGCTGGACGGCCTCGAGAAGCGGCTGATTGACGGGAATCCAACGCTCGCCGCCGCACTGGCCAATTATGCGCAGGCGAGGGCGGTAAGCGATCAGGCGCGGGCCGGTCTGTTCCCCACACTGGGAGTCAACGCGGGTGTTGAGCATGCACGCGAGTCCACGAACGCTCCGCTCATCACGCGATCGACCCCGCGCTACTTCGATGACAACACGCTGAGCGGCAGCGTGAGCTACGAACTCGACCTATGGGGCCAGATTCGCAACGAGGTCGCAGAGGGCGAGGCCAACGCGGCGGCGTCCGCCGCGGATCTGGAGAATGCCCGCCTGTCGCTGATTGCGCAGCTCGTGGACGATTACATCCAGCTTCGCAGCCTCGACCACGACAGCGACATTCTCGATCAGACGGCGCAAGCCTACTCCCGTGCGCTCAGCCTCACCGAGCAGCGGCACAATGCCGGCATCGCGCCCGGACTGGATGTGTCCCAAGCGCAGACCCAGCTCGACGCAGCGCGCTCGCAGGCGGCGCAGACGCTCGCTCAGCGCGCGCTGATGGAACACGCGATTGCCGCCCTCCTGGGCGTGTCCGCCTCGACCTTCGCCATCAAACCGCAGATCGTCAACATTCCGCTGCCGCAGATCCCGAGCGGCGTTCCGACCACCTTGTTGCAACGCCGCCCCGATATCGCCTCCGCGCAGCGGCGCATGATCGCGGCCAATGCCAATATCGGCGTGGCTCGGGCTGCGTATTTTCCGACGCTGACACTGGGCGCTCAGGGCGGCTATCAAAGCACCGCTTTCTCGAACTGGCTGACCGCGCCGAGCTCGTTCTGGGCCATCGGACCTAATGCCGTGCTCAGCGTCTTCGACGGGGGTCTGCGCCGGGCACAGGTCGCACAGGCGCGCGCTCAGTTCGATTCGTCGGCAGCCAATTACAGAAGCACGGTCGTCAGCGCATTTCAGCAGGTCGAAGACGACCTCGCCACGCTCAATCATTATCACGACGCCGCCTTGCAAGAGAAGGCTGCCGTCAATGCCGCTCAGCGAACGGTGGACTTGTCGATGATACTGTACAAGCAGGGGGCGACCGACTACCTGACCGTGGTCACCGCCCAGACCGCGCTTCTGCAGAATCAACTGCAGGCGCTCGACCTCGATACCCAGCAATTACGCGCGAGCGTCGACTTGATCCGGGCGCTCGGGGGCGGTTGGGAGGACTCGACGAGCCCTGCGCAGAACAACGCGCCGATGGAGGCTAAGCGCGGCGGTTAGGTCGGCCCGCCGCCGGCTGCGGCTCAGTAGACGATCTGGACCGGAGCGCTGAAAATGTAGCCCGCTCCGCGCTCCGTGACGATGAACTGGGGCTGCGAGGGGTCCCGCTCGATCTTTCGGCGCAGCCTCAATACCTGAATGTCGATCGCCCGGTCGTACACCTCATTGTCGTAAACGCGGCTCGCCTCCAAAAGCTGATCGCGGGTCAGGATCCGCTCCGGCGCCCCGAGCAACGCAACGAGCAAATTGAATTCGCCATTCGTCAACGCGATGTGGTCGCCGTCGCTGTTCTTGAGACGGCGGGTGCGCATGTTGAGCTCGAACTGTGCGAAGCGGTAGGCGCGAATCTCGCGCTCGCGGCCCGAATTCGCCGCTGCGCCCTTCGTCCGCCGCAAAACGGTTCGAATCCGCGCCAGCAGCTCCCGGGGACTGAAGGGCTTGGTCAAATAATCGTCCGCCCCGAGTTCCAGCCCCATGACGCGATCCGCCTCCTCGCGTATGCCGGTGAGCATGACGATGGGCACCGCCGATCGCTCGCGCAACGACCGGGCGAGGGCCATCCCATCCTCGCCCGCCAGCCGCAGGTCGAGGACCACAAGATCGATGGCCTCGTCATTCAAAAGCCTCGACATTTCCTCGCCGCTCGATGCGACACTCACCTGCAGCCCGTTCTCCGCCAGATATTCGCTCAGAAGAGCGCGTATCTGCGGGTCGTCGTCCAGGACCAAGATGTGCGAATGCATGCTTTCCGACACGGGCGTCACCTTAAAGGGCGGACGATGGGATATCAATGACGCGCGCCAACGCATCGGCGAGATCCGCGCGCAGCAGCGGTTTGCGCAGCACCTCGCTCACGCCAATGCGCGTCGCTGCGCCCATCAGTTCCTCGCTGCCGTAACCGGTCATCAGAATGACCGGCATCGCGGGTCGAATTTCCCGGATTTGGCGCGCAAGTTCAATGCCGGTGAGTTCCGGCATGGCCTCATCGGTGACGACGGCGTCAAAGCGGTGCGGAGCGGCCCGCAACGCATCGAGGGCAGCACGGCTCGAGTTGAACCCGACCGGCTCGTAGCCCACCTGTGCGGCGATCTCTTCGGCAAGCTCGACCAACGGCCGCTCGTCGTCCACGATCATGATGACTTCACCATTCCCGCGCCGCAATGCCCGGTCGGCTTCCACCGCGCGCGCGGGGATTTCGCCCGCTACCGGCAGCCAGATCTCGAACGTCGTGCCCTTGCTGAGGGTGGTCTCGACCCGTATCGCGCCCCCCAGATCGGTCACGATGCCATGCACGACCGACAATCCGAGGCCAGTCCCATCGCCGATCTGTTTGGTGGTGAAGAACGGGTCGAAGATACGATCGAGCACGGCCGCCGCGATGCCGGCACCCGTGTCGCCGACCGTCAGGCGCACATAGTGCCCGGGCACGAGCGAGCCGCGCGAAAGCGTGAGACTGTCGACCAACTGCGCGCGCTCCAGACCGACGCTGAGCACTCCACCGTGCTGTTGCATGGCGTGGATCGCATTGGTGCACAGATTCATGGCCACCTGGTGCAGATAGGTGGCATCGCCCATGACCGCCGCATTACCGGCATCGATATGCCTTTGCAGCCGTATTCCCGAGGGCAGCGACGCCTCGAGCAAATCGAGCGCCTCCACGATCACGCCTTGCACATTCACCGGTTCGCGATCGCCAAGGCCACTGCGGCTGAATCCGAGAATGCGCTCGACCAGCATTTTCGCACGCTCGGTCGCATGCATGACATTGTCCAGATAGCGGCGCAGGGCGCTCCGTTCCGCCGACTCTTGGAGGGCGAGTTCGCCGTAGCCCAAGATGGCTCCGAGGATGTTGTTGAAGTCGTGGGCGATGCCTCCGGCCAGGGTGCCTATCGCCTCCATCTTCTGGGATTGCCGCAATTGTGCTTCGAGCGCCTCCTTGTCGATCTGCGCCTGCTTTTGCGAAGTGACATCCATGGCGGAGCCCACAAACCTGACCGGTTCACCCGTCGCATCGCGCAAGCACCGTCCGCGGGCCAACAACCAATACCAATTCCCGTCGGCATGACGGACGCGATATTCGCACTCGAAGCGCGGCGTGCGTCCTTGGACATGCTCCCGAAGCTGCTCTTCGAAGCGGGGCTCGTCGTCGGGGTGAATGAGGAATTTTTTACGCCATTCAGCGCGCGAGTCGATGGCACATTCGGGATCCTGGCCGCCGAGCATCTTCATCTTCGGCGAGAGGAACAGCCGGTCGGTGGTAATGTCCCAGTCCCAATGCCCCTCGTTCGCTCCTTCCATCGCGAGGGCATAGCGCTCTTCGCTTTCCCGCAGCGCCTTTTCGCTGGCCGCGGCCCGGCTTAGCTGGCGAAGCAGTGCTGCAATGGTCAACGCGCCGAAAAGCGCGATGATGAGCGTGCGCACACCGTCCCGAATCGTCTCATCGCGCCAGGGGCGCAGTGCAGCCGCTGCCTCGCGGGTGACCGCGATCCGCAGGCGGGTGGCCCTGACGGGCGCCACCGCGATGAAGTCCTCGGCGCCATCGAGCGGATTGGTGACGCGCGCGGCTGCCGATGCCGGCGGCATTGCAAGCGCTGGGAACTTCTGTCCAATGGACTTCGGAATCGGCGGATTGCGCACCAGCAACGTGCCATCGTCGCGCAGCAACTGGATCGACCCGGCCATTCCGACGTTGGCCGCACGATAGAACTGATTGAGATCCTCGAGGTCGACGGTCGCGGTGACGATACCCGCAAAGGTCCCACGATCGTCGTCAATGCGACGGGAGAACACGACGGCAGGACGGCCTTCGGAGCGCGTAACCAATGGCTCGCTCATGAATAGTCCGATTCCGGCGCTGTCGCGTTGCGCGGTGAAGTACGACCGGTCCGAGATGTTGAGATTCGGCGTCGAGAGCGCTCGCGATCGATAACGCTGATTGCCCTGCGCGTCGATGATCATGACCTGGCGAACCTGCTGCAGGCCGGCGGTTCGAATCGCGAGTGCGGCATCGAGGCCCTCGGGCGGGACGCCTTGAGTGTCGCTGCGAAACCATCGAGCGGTGTCGAGCAACAAGAGATCTACGGCCTGCAGGGTCCATGCCGTCTGCTCGGCAAGCGCGTTTGCCTCGTTGCCGATCTCGCGCTCGGCCGCCTTGATCGAATATTGATAGGAGCGCCAGGTATCGTAGGCGGATGATCCGGCAAAGGTAAGGATCACGAGTGCCCCGAGCACCACAATCCCGAGCCGCAGGCGATTGAATCTAACCGAAGGCGCGTTGACTGGAGGGGATCTGGGGGTGACGAAGCGCTGCATGCATTAATCCGGCACCCCAATGATACCGCGCACCGCCTCGAGCAGGTCGGTGCGTACCAGCGGCTTGGCGATGACCTTGAGCACACCCAAAGTCTGTGCAGTCGCACCGGAGGCGGACAAACCCGAGCGAAACTGGGCCGAGATCGCGATGAGAGGGGTTTTCGGATGAGCGGTTCGAATATCCCGTATGCACTGCCTTCCGGCCTGCTTCGGCATGGAGACGTTGACGATCACCAGATCAGCCTGTGCCTGAGACTCGTTCCCGCACGGCGTTCCAACGTGCACGCGATAACCGGCTTCCCCGAGCCACTGCTCGAGCAGCGAGCGGGTGAGGTCGTCTTCCTCGTAGATGCGGATGTCCATTCGGATCGGATATTCGCGCCTGCGCGACGCGCGATAATGTCAGCTCGACATGCAGCCGTTTCAATTGAAACGCGCATGCTCGATCGACGAGGTGGGGTCTGCGGCAATGCAACATACTTGGAAAACAGAGCGGGGCAGGAAAGCGCCTCCTGCCCCCATTCAGCGAGCTATTGCTTGTCGAAAACCATCTTGGTTTTACTGGATTTTCCGTCGGCGCCCGTCAGCGTCGCGGAAAGTGTCAAAGTCTTGCCGTGATCTGAAATCGCGCGGGTCGTGGCGCCCACCTTCTTGCCTGCCTTCATGAGCACGGCTGTCACGGTGCTGCCGTTGACACGCTTCAGAGACAGCGCATCAAAATCCGCTGACCCGGACCATGCATAAGCTTTGCCGTCATACTTGAACGTCGATTGCTGCGAGATGGCCGACCCGTCCGCGGCCACTCCGGTCACGGTTACCGAGATGCCGTCAGCGTCCTCCATATAAGTTCGCGTCTGCGATTTGACCGCCGGGCCTGGGTCGAAGGTAGATTTCGCCGTGTTCAACATCCACGTGCCCACGACAGAGTCTGCCGCAGTGGCCGCCGTGGCCATGCCGGCTAGCGCGAGAACCGCCCCCACGAATATCGCCTTCATTGTTTTCATGTCGCTCCCCTTTCGATGTAGTTATGCGAAGGATCGACTGCGGCTTGAAAGATGCCGCGAAGGATGTCGGTCCACGGGCGATTATGCGCCCAGAAATCATGCAGCCAGCCGAACGGGCGTAGGGAATGCACCCGGTGCCGGAGCGAGCGCGCTGCGAAAAGACACGAGGAATCGGGCATATCCCATTGGGGTACCTGAAGAAAAAGTTTATTACCTGACTGTTTTTATGTACAGTGACGCTATGCGCGAGGCCAAGCATTCCAAAATCGAGAGGGCGAGGGTTCGGACGAGTTCGACCCAGCGCAGAGTGCTTCCAGTTCTTGAAGCCTCGTACTATCTCGACAATTTTTCGATGGTCCTATCGACCATTCTCTCCCGGTACGCCGATCTCCTTGCCCCGGACGAACAGCGGTTCATCACCGAATTCGCCAAGGTGCCGCGGCACTCCCAATCGTTGCTTGTACGAATGGTCATGCGGCGTGGCGATCTTTTCAGGGCAAGCCGGCTTCAATACGCAGAGATCGGCGACACTCGGACTGCCGCCGTTCCGCTGATCGAAGGCGGGTGGATCACAGACCGGCCGATGCTCGACGTCGAGCGGCTGCAGGGTGTCTTGACCAAGCCGGAATTGATTCGCTGTTTTCGGCTGCCGCGCAGGTACGCGGCCTGGCGTAAACCGGACCTGATCGCGATGCTCACGCCGCAATTCGCCCGGCCACGATGTTTTGCCGATTGGTGGCCGGGTCAGGTGGACGTGGTTTACGCGCTGCTGGTGGCCCCGGCCTGCGAGCGATTCAGGCTCATGTTCTTCGGCAATCATCGGCAAGGCTGGTCGGATTTCGTAACCGCAGACCTCAGGATCTTCAAGTACGAACAAATCGAGCGGACCTTGCACAGTCGGCCTTTTCAGACTCGTGCGCACATCGAGGCCTTCGAACGGCTGCAAGAATGTCGTGAGCTCTTCGAGCAAGGCATGCCGCTTGCGGATCTCCTGCAAATCATTCCTCAGCCGATCGAGGGTGGCTGTTGGATCGAGGATAGACGACAGAAATTGCTTTTCAGCATCGCCCGCGAGTTCGAGCGCGCCGGCGAAGTCGACACTGCGCTCTCGCTGTACCTGCACTGCAGCCACCGCGGCGCTCGAACCCGAGCCATCCGGCTGAAGGCGCGTGCTCGTGATTGGGAAGCAACGCGCGCGCTGTGTCTCGATGCGCAAAAGCTACCGGAAAGCGAGGCGGAGCTGCAATATCTCCGGCGAGTTCTGCCGCGCGCGAGCCGCCAACTGGGTATTGCCGATGCCGCTGTCGATACGGCCCCAACAATTCCTCGATTCGATCTCGCCCTCGAGGATGTTCGGGGAGCGGGAGCCGTCGAGTATGGCGTGCGCGACCATTTGGCCCGGGGTCTCGCAGATTGCAGCACGGTGCGCTACGTCGAAAATGGTCTGATCAACGCTCTTTTCGGACTTCTTTGTTGGCCCGCGATTTTCGCACCCATCACGGGCGCGTTCTTCCACAGTTTTCAACGCGCGCCCGCGGACCTCGCGAGCGTGCACTTCTATCGCCGGCGCCGCGGATACTTTGATGAATGCCTGTCCCAGTTGAAGTCGGGTCGCTATCGGCAGGCCATTTGGAGGACATACGGGCAGAAGTGGGGCATTCAGTCCCCGTTCGTTCGATGGCATGGCCTGGACAGGACGCTGCTCACGTGGGCGCTCGATTGTTTTCCCGCGACGCACTTACAGCTCTGGTTCGAGTGGATCGCGCGTGATGTCGAAGAGAATCGCACCGGCTTCCCCGATCTCGTGCAATTTTGGCCCGATGAAAACAAATACCGGTTGATCGAGGTCAAAGGCCCCGGAGACAGGCTTCAGAACAACCAGAGGAGATTCCTCGAATTCTGTGTCTCTCACGGAATGCCGGTCAGCGTCTGTTACGTGCGCCCGGCGGCGGGGATGCTTGCGCCAATTTCGATGGATCTATACTGTCAGTAGTCGGGAGATCGAGCATTCGCACGATCGTTGCCAATGGCGCATAGGAGCCTGTACCTACATGAAACCCTACGATAAGGACCCTGCGAAAGTCGCCAAGCTTTCTCCGCAGCAGTATCGCGTCACCCAGGAAGGCGACACCGAGCGAGCGGGTACGGGGGAATTCCTGAAGAACAAGGCGCCGGGGATTTACGTGGACATCGTTTCGGGGGAGCCGCTGTTCGCTTCGTCCGACAAGTACGACTCGGGCTGCGGCTGGCCAAGCTTCACCAAGCCCATTGAGCCCGCCAACGTCAGCGAAATACGCGATACCACTCACGGCATGATCCGTACCGAAGTGCGCTCGAGCCATGGCGACAGCCATCTCGGCCACGTGTTTACCGATGGTCCAACGGATCGCGGCGGACTGCGCTACTGTATCAACTCGGCCTCGTTGCGGTTCATTCACCGGGACCAGATGGAGGCAGAAGGCTACGGTAGTTATATCAGGCAGGTGGAGGATATCAAATGATCAAGCAGCGAAATACCAAGAGCAAGTCCCCCGGTCGCAACGCACTCAAGCAGCGTCGCAATGCGCCGTTGATCACCCCAACGGATCTCGGTCCGGAGGCATCTGCGGATATCGCCGGAGGGATGAATGCCATTCTCGCCGATGTATTTGCACTGTATCTCAAGACAAAAAATTTCCATTGGCACATGAGCGGGCCGCACTTCCGGGATTACCACCTGCTGCTCGATGAACAAGCCGATCAGTTGTACGCCATGACTGATCCGATTGCCGAACGGATCAGAAAGACCGGAGGCTCGACCCTTCGCTCGATCGGACACATCGCACGCATTCAGCGAATCAAGGACAACGACGCCGAATACGTAGATCCGCTGGATATGCTTGCCGAACTGCGCGAGGACAATGAGACGCTGGCGGCGAGGCTTCGAGAAGTGCACGACGTCGTCGACGAGCATCGCGACATCGCGACCGCGAGCTTGATCGAGAATTGGATCGATGAGACCGAGCGGCGCACCTGGTTTTTATTCGAATCCAGCAGACAGGGCGACAAGAGCGGTCATTGACCGTCCGCCCGTACCCTAAAGCAGCGCGATCGTCTCTCCCATCTTCCGGATTGTCATTCCTTCTGACAAGGAATTCCCAAATCCGCTGACGGAGATGGTAACGCTTCGTACTAGCATGGCATTGGGCGGAAATGTTTCCGCCGATCACCCGATACGCCGGAGGATGCCATGCTCAAAGGCTCGCAGGAAGGCTCATATTTTACGAAGCGAAAGCTCGCGCGCAGCGCGAGAGCACGGGCGCACTCGCAGGCTGACTACACGCCGACACCTGACCGTCGATATTTTGTCGTTCGGGGCCGGCTTTGGCGACTGAGCAACCCATTCCTGCGTCCTGATACCCACGAAAGACTGGTTCATGATCTCATGATCGCACGGCGGGCCGTCGCGAACGCGCCGACTCGCGAAGGCCGGATTTCGGCGCGTCTGCGCGTCGATGCCGCAAAGCGGGCGTTGGGGGAACGCGGGGACCCGTGGTGGGGCGACGGCGCACCGGATTACAACCGCAAACTCGCGGTCAATACTCCCTACGCCGCCTGGTTTATCCAGGCGGACTGACGGTGCGAAGCATGTTCAAACGGGGGTTCAAGTTTCCCGCGAGCGCGCCGATGCCAGAATAGGCCCGGAGAACGTCGTGAAGACTCTGCTCGAGGACCCGGGAGTACTCAATGACGATTGTACAACTTGTCTACGCAAGCAACCTGTCCACGCAATCGCCCATGGACCTCAAAAAGCTCCTGGTGAGTGCGCGCGCGAGAAACATGAAGTCACATGTAACCGGCTATCTGTGCTTTCGCAACGACTCGTTCCTCCAAGTCCTCGAGGGCGGCCCCGCCGCCGTCTCGAGCGTATTCGCGAGCATTGCGAACGACCCGCGGCATCGCAACGTGGTCCTTCTGGGATATGAGAAGGCCGTCAGGCGAAGGTTCTCCACATGGTCGATGGGGTACGTCGCCGACTTCGGCGACTCGCAAGGCATTCTGTTGAGTTACTCGGCACAAGACGAGTTCGCACCTCACGAGATGGATCACCGAAGTGCGATCGAATTCTTGAGCGAAGTCGCCAGCGGCGCTCGACGCGCGAGCGGCAACAAAGGCACCGACTGACGTCAGGATAACCCTGCCTTGCGCTGCAGCAGATGATCGCGTTGCGTTTAGTGCGTTGATATATCCCCGGCCCGACGCAATAGGGGTAGATTGCAAGCATCTTCGGTAGAAGCCATGAATCAGGCGATGTCGCAACGAAGCCGTAAGGCAAGAGAATCCGCCGCCGAGCAACGCCCAGGAGCTTTGTGAATGGCCGGAGCTGCATCAGCAGGCGGCCTCCGTGTGGTGGTCGCCGAAGACGACGGCATGATCGCCGAGGCAATCTGCAATCGGTTGACGGATATGCGCTATGAGGTGGTCGCCACTGCCGACACCGGCGCAGGTGCCATAGAGGCGGTCCTTTCCACTCGCCCGGATGTCGTCCTGATGGACGTCCGGCTCAAGGGAGACATGGACGGCATCCGCGCGTCCGAGCTCATCAATGAGAAAGTGCGGGTCCCGGTCGTCTATCTCACCGGAGACTCGGACCAAACGACACTCGCGCGTGCCAAGGCGGCTTCTGCGTATGGGTACGTTCTCAAGCCGTTTCACATCAGAAACATCATTGTTGCAATCGAAGTCGCCGTCGATCGCTTCGAGATGGAACGGCAGTTGGAAGACAGTCAGCTCAGCTATGCCACCATTCTCGGCAGCATCGCGGAGGGAGTGATCGCAGTCGACCTGCAGGGTCGTGTCCGATTCATGAATGCCGTCGCCGAGCGCTTGACCGGCTGGTCGACTTCGGAAGCTCAACGTGAGGCCATAGGGACCGTATTGCAGTTGTCCGACGCCAATGGTGTGCGACCCGAGCCGGATCCGATCGAGCGAGTCCTCACTGACCGGGGGATTTTCCCGCTCAGCGAAGAAACCTGGGTCACAAGCCGCTCCGGCCCGCGCGTTCAAGTCGACGGTACCACAGCGTGTATCCTCGACAGCCTCGATCGGCTGGTCGGGGCATCGATCACGCTGAGAGATGTGACCATCGTGCGCCGAACCTCCTTGGAACTGAAGACGATGGCGCAGCAATTACGCGCTCTGATCGACACCGCTGTAAACGGCGTACTCATGCTCGATGCTGCCGGCATGGTTTTGGTGTTCAATCCCGCTTGTAACCGGTTGTTCGGCTATTCATCGGACGAGATGGTGGGGCGCAACATCGAGACGCTCATGCCCGCCGTGCTGCAAGCTCTCCGGGACGGCGCGGAACGCACCGATTGCCCGGGCGAACGGCGGCCAATCACCCTTGCGGGACGAGCAATGACCTGCCGACGCCGGGATCGCTCCACCTTTCCTGCGGAAGTATCGATCGGCGAGGTCAGCGACTCCAAGGAGCCATTATTCGTCTGCGTCGTGCATGACGTATCGGAACGGCGCCGTCTCGAGGCTGCTGTACTCGATGCGGTGGGCCAGGAGCAACGCCGGTTCGCGAGCGACTTGCATGACGGGCTCGGCCAGGAGCTCACCGGCCTCGCATTCCTGCTTTCGGCGCTGGCCAGCGAGGCGCGCGCAGAAAATAGCGGTACCCAAGCTGCAGAACTCGAGCGCGCTTACGAGGTCGCGAAGCACGCCCTGCAATCGTCTCAGACCATTGCGCGCGGTCTGTCCCCGATTGGCGCGGCCAAAGGCGGTCTCATCACGGCGCTACGGGATCTCATCTCACGGTTGCAGAGTCCCTCGGGGCCCGCGATCCGGATATCCGTGGCCGAAATGGCGCCACTGGGGCTCGGTCCCACGGTCACCGACCATTTATATCGGATAGCGCAAGAGGCGCTGAGCAACGCTCTGAAGCACGCGCATGCCAAATCGATCAACCTCACGCTGGACATCGAACGGGATCACGTTCGGTTGGAGATCTGCGATGACGGCCGGGGAGTGCGCGCGCCCGGTCGCAATCCGGCAGGGCTTGGTCTCCGCACCATGCAGTATCGCGCTTCCGTGATAGGAGCACGCTACGAGACGACCGCCGTCAAGCCGCACGGCACGCGCGTGAGCTGCGAGTGCCCTCAATCGACCTGACCACGTGCCAACGCCTGCGTCAGCGCCTCGCGCAGCTCTCGCAGCTTCGGTGGTTTGCCCAACACTCGATCAACGTGCGATGGAGCGTCTTCGTCGGTCGCGAGCCGCTGGCCCCAACCGGTCAATAGCACGATGAAGGTCTTGGGCGCCGCGGTCTTGATGGCAGCGCAGACTTTTCGCCCATCGACGTAGGGCATTCCGAGATCGGAGATCACGATCCGGAATGGCTCGCCGCGCGCCTGAGCGTCGAGGAACGCATCAATTCCGGCCTGCCCACCGTCCGCAACGGTCACCTCGTGGCCGTCCGCTTTCAACGTGTCCTTTAGCGATTTCAACACCAGCGGATCATCGTCGATGGCCAAGATGCGCATCGGCGGCGACATAGTCGTGGGCAAAAACCGTCCGGAGTCGGCAGGCGTCGTGGGCGCCAAAGGAAAGCGGAATTGCACGGTCGTTCCCTTGCCAGGAGCACTTTTGATCTCGATATCCGCCTGATGCCGGCGCATCGCCCCGTAGACCATCGCCAGCCCGAGGCCCGTGCCGCGCTGGCCCTTCGTCGTAAAGAACGGTTCCAGGCATCGGCGCCGGGTCTCCTCATCCATGCCGATTCCCGTGTCGATGACCGTGATCTCGACGCATTCATTCTCCGAGCCAGTGTGCCCGTCGGTCTGCTCTTTCTGTTTGTTGGGCGCGAGCCGGGTGCTTACCGTCATCTTGCCACCCTCGGGCATCGCATCGACCGCATTGAAGATTACATTGATGAGTGCGTCGCGGATTTCTCCTTCGGCACCCAGGATTGGCGGCAATGCGGAAGCCAGGGCCGCGTGCATCTCGATGACTATGCCGCGCTTCTGCGACATGTCGCCCCAGCGGGCGCGGGTCAGGTCGATCACCTGCTGTACCAGCCGATTTACATCCACTGCCATGAGCGCGATTTCCGGCTCCCGTTGGCGATAGAATTCGCGCATGCGCGCGACCGTCTGCGCCACGTCGTCGATCGCGCGCTGGATGATCTCGAGATATCCCCGGCCGCGCTCACTCAGACCCTGTTCCGTTTCCAACAAGGCTTCGGTGTAGAGCGTGATGGGGGAGATCGCATTATTGATGTCGTGCGCGATACCGCTCGCCATCTGGCCGACCGCGAGCAACCGCTCCTGTTCCATCACCGCGTTGTGCGTCTGGCGCAAGTACTCATAAGCCTGTTGCAAGGCGCCGTAGAGCTCCGCTTGGTGGGCGGCCAGCGCGACGTGCTCGGTCAATTGGCGCAAGAATTCGCAATCGCTGCTGCTGAAGCTTTCGGGAGTCCCTCGCGCCGCAATCAGCACGCCGAAGACCTTGCTTTCCACCAGCAGGGGAGCGGCCACCATCGATTTCAGCGCACCTCCTTGCCTCAGGCGTTGGGCGAAGGGAAAAGGCACTCGAGTGATGTCGGCCTCATAGACCAGCTGACCGGTCACACAACGCGACAAGCCGTTGTCGTCGATGTCTATCCGTGAGTTCTCAGTCATTCCGATTTCCATCGCCAATCGCGCACTCTGCACGCCCACGCGCTCCACACTGAGGCAACGTTTATCGAAGTCGTAAAGACAGATGCAGCAGAAGTCCAACGGCAATCGGTCCTCGAGCGTGCGGATGACCACCTGAAAAATGCTGTGAATGTCCTGACGCTCGCCAACGGCCCGGGTAATCTGATGGAGCAGGTAGAGCCGTCCCAGTTGTGCCTGCACCTTGGCATCACCGATTTTTTGGTCGGTGATGTCGTGGGCAATTTTCGAGGCGCCGACGATGCGACCCTCACCGTCCCGAATCGGGGAAATGGTGACCGATACGTCGATGGAGCGCCCATCTTTCCGAAGCCGCACGGTCTCGAAGTGGTCGGTCATTTCCCCCCGAGCGATGCGGCCCAAAATGAGGGGCTCCTCCTCCGAACGCTCGTGCGGAATCAGCATGGTCATCGGCTTGCCAATCGCCTCCGCCGCGGAATAGCCAAATAGCCGTTCCGCGGCCGGGTTCCAGCTGGTGATGAATCCCTCGAGATCCTTGCTGATGATCGCATCGTCCGAACATGCGATGATCGAGGCGAGCAGAGCGTCGCTCTCCGCCAATCGGCCGCTGGTCATATCACTCCCTGCATTGCATCAATTCCCTTTCAACTAGCATGGCCCCTTGGGCGTGCAACCGCAATCCAGGCTTGCGTTAGGGTCGCTCGAAGAATTAGGGTTTGTGCCCAGGCGACTCTAACTACGATAAAAAGGACTTAGAATTCTATTACGGCACTTGGTGGGGCGGCGGCGCCGTAAATCCGATCAATATCCGCTGCAGTTCAGCCGAGATCGCCTATTCGTTGGACGACTGCGCCACGCGCATCTTGCTGGTGGATGATCAGTTCAAGCATCTGGCGGACGAGATACGATGCCGCAGCAAGATGCTCAGGACTCTGGTCTATGCGGGCGACGGCGTCACTCCCGAAGGCATGCTCAATTACGAACAGTTGTTGGCACATGCCGATCCCGTTCCGGACACCTACCGCGCCGGAACCGATTTGGCCGCGGTCATGTACACCGGGGGCACCACGGGGTTTCCCAAGGGTGTGATGCTCAGCCATTCCAATCTGGCGACCAACTCGCTGGCGGTCATTGCGGCAGGCATCACCCACGCCGAGGGTCGCGCACTGCTGATCGCCCCCCTGTTTCACGCTGCGGTCGGTGCACTGATGCACGGGCATGTCATGGCGGGCGGCACCTGTGTGATTGCTCCGCTGTTCACCCCGGTCGCCATGTTACGGGCCATCCAGCAGCACCGCATCACTCACCTGTTGCTGGTGCCTACGATGATCCAACTTGCGACGGATTACCCGCAGGCCGATGAGTACGATGTGAGCACCCTTCGAGTGCTTACCTACGGCGGCTCGGTGATCAGCGAAGCCGTGCTAGGTCGCGCCATGAAGCGCTTTCCCAACGCGGATTTTTACCAGGCCTACGGCATGACGGAGCTCTCGCCCTGTGCGACTTACCTGGAGCCGCGCGATCATCGGGAAGGAGGCAAGTGTGGACTGCTCCGTTCCGCGGGCCGGGCAAGCCTGGCAACCGAGGTGCGGGTGGTCGACGAGTGCGACGTCGAGGTGCCGCAAGGGACCGTGGGCGAGGTGGTGGTCCGCGGCGCCACGGTCATGCTCGGCTACTGGAACAAGGCGGACGAGACCGCCACTGCTCTGCGTGGCGGCTGGATGCACACAGGCGATGGCGGGTATATGGACGAGAATGGCTACCTCTACATCGTCGATCGGATGAAGGACATGATCATCAGCGGGGGCGAAAATGTTTACTCCGCAGAGGTCGAGAACTCGCTCGCCCTGCACCCCGCCGTGGCGGTCTGCGCGGTAATCGGCATCCCCAGCGACCAGTGGGGCGAAACCGTGCACGCCGTTGTGGTGCTGAAACCGGGTGCCAGTGCGACGACCGACGAGTTGTCGGCGCATTGCCGAACTCAGATCGCGGGCTTCAAATGTCCGACCAGCATCGAATTCCGCGACGCGCTTCCGATGACCGGAGCGGGAAAGGTTCAGAAGACGGAGTTGCGCAAACCATTCTGGGGGGGCCGGTTCCGAGCGGTGAACTGAACAGGGGCTAGTGAACCGCTCTCGCGGCGAGACCAGCGATGCGCCGCGGAGGATGGTTGTCGCTGCGGTTACGGGGTGCAAGTTCACGCAGTATGGGCGCGTGGATGAGCGCGATGCTCATCCATACGGCGACGCTGAAATAGAGCGACATCCAAACGACCTCGCTCTTCCAATCTTGCCAGCGATGCGACACGACCCAGTGACTGGCAACGTCGTGCACGCCTTGGGCGATGCTCATATAGTGGCGTCCGAGGGATTCGTCCGCGATCCACCGCGACCAGTACATGGGCACATCGACGAGGAGCATGAAGGCGACGTAGACCGCGCCGACGACGCAACAGGCGATGAGCGCAGGATGGCGAGTGGCCCTGCAACGCGGCCAGGTCACCACCATGCTCGTCACCATCATCGCTGCCGTGAGGCTCCAGATGGACTCTTCGACGATGTGGCCCAGATTCGACGTGGTCAATACGGAGTACCACGAGCATGCCTCGGCGAGCGCGATGAGGGGTACCACGGCTAGCGACGAGATCCTGCCCAAGGTGCTGCGCGACGCTCGTGACGCCTCGTGCAGCATCAGCGCCCATTGCCCGACGAAGCATAGCTCTGCCGCGGTCGCGACCGAACGGCCTACGATGACGCTCGACAGCCACGAGTTATGCAGGCAAATGCGCGGCACGTCGAAAACAGGAAATGCAGAGCGAAAAGCGCAACCAAATACGTAGACTGCGGACAACAGGAGCTGCAGCCGACGGGCACTGTACGCCTCGGCGGACATCACGGTCTGCCGCCGGTTGAGCGCCACTGCGGACATGCACCATGCCGAGATGTTGAGTGCAGCCACCGCACAGAGCAAGCTCCACCACAAAATGACACTGGTTGCCATGATGGTGCGTGGCCGTCGCTTATTCGGAACACATTTTCATCGAGCTTGCGCTGCGGACTGCGATCCGGTCCGCGAGGTAGTCGGCATCGTGCCAGACACCCCAGATGAACGGGGACGCCCTGCGCGAGAGCCACGCCAATCCCAAGAAGTAAAGCCCGGGGACCGTGGAGACTCCCCGCTGATGCGCCGGGCGGCCCTTCTCATCGAAAGCGGGGACCTTCAGCCAGTCGAAATCGAGCGCATAACCCGTCGCCCAGATGATGGTCGTGATGCCAGCGGCCGAGAGGTTCAACTGGAGAACGGGATCGGTCACACAGCGTGGGTCAGGCGCGATCTCGTGGGCCTCCGGTTCCTCGGGCAGGTCGAGCCCCTTCTGCGCGACGTAGGCGTCGGCCGCGCTCAGCATCGACAGGTAGTTGGCGTCGCCCAGAGCAATGTTCTGCGCCAGATTGGGCAGCAACTGCAGGACACCGTCTTGAGAGGTTCCCGCGCTTCCCAACAAGGTGATTCCGCGCGCCGCAAGATCGCGGAAGTCAACGGTGTGACCGCCATGAGCACCGCTGACTGCGATCGTCACATGCTCCGTGCCGGGCGCGATGACTTTGGTATCCCATTCGCCCAATACACCCAGCCACCAGACGAAATCACGACCCCGGTAGCGCCGAGGCGGACGGTTGTGCGGACCGACCGACAGATAGACTCGTCTTCCCGCCCGTGCGAGCTCGTCGGCTATCTGGACACCCGATGAGCCGGCCCCGATCAACAACACGGCCCCTTCGCGCAACTGGCCGGGATTGCGGTAGGCGGCGGAATGAATTTGTGCCACTCCCGTAACCGCCTGCACCGCCGCGGGTACCAGCGGGCGCTGGAAAGGGCCGGTGGCGACGACTACATTCTCCGCCTCGATGATGCCCTCGGATGTGTGCGCCCGGAAGCCGGGTGCATCGGCCTTCTCGTGAAGCGTCTCCACGTTCACACCACAGCGGATTGGGGCTGCGATCTGTTTCGCGTAAGCCTCGAAATAATCGACGATCTGCTGCTTGGTGGCAAAGCTGTCGGGGTCGATGCCGGAAAACGTCATGTTGGGAAAGCGGTCATGCCAGGCGGGACCATTGGCGACAAGAGAGTCCCATCGTTCCGAGCGCCAGCGCTCGGCAATTCGGTGGCGCTCGATGATGAGATGCGCCTTTCCGCGTTTGCTCAGGTGCTCGCTCATCGCCAAGCCTGCCTGACCGCCGCCCACAATGAGCGTCTCCACGGATATCACTGACATGCTTTGCACCTTCGATGGGTAAGGACAGGTTGCCGATTCGGCAAGATCCGTGTCCAGCAGTATCGCCGCTCGAGCCTGCTTTGGAAATTATTCTTTTCATGGGGCAGCGATTGCGTTTTTCTGTGGCAGGATCGCCGGATAATGTGTTGCTATCGCGGACCATGCCCCATCGGTCCGCCTTGTTCGCTCTACGGAACTCCCATGCCCGCGAAATCAACGCCCCCGTCCCATCCTGAGCGCCCGTCCCGGTACGATGTTCTGTTCCAGCCGGTGAGAATCGGCCCTGTCACCGCCAAAAACCGCTTCTACCAAGTTCCTCACTGCAACGGGCTGGGCTACCGGGATCCGTCGGCATTGGCGACGATGCGCGGAATCAAGGCGGAAGGCGGTTGGGCCGTGGTCTGCACGGAACAGGTGGAAATTCATTACAGCTCGGAGATCACGCCGTTCATCGAATTGAGACTGTGGGACGACCGTGACATCCCCACGCTCGCCAGAATGGCGGATGCCATCCACGAGCATGGCAGCCTCGCCGGCATCGAACTCGCTTATAACGGCATGAACGGGCCGAATCTCTACAGCCGCGAAGTGCCGATGGGGCCTGCTCATTTGCCGGTCGCGACGTTCTCGCATGAGCCGGTGCAGGCCCGGCGCATGGACAGACGGGATATCGACAACGTGCGGCGCTGGCACCTGGCCGCCGTGCGGCGTGCCAAAGCGGCTGGCTTCGACCTGATCTACGTGTACGCGGCGCATGGTTTGGGGTTTCTGCATCACTTCCTGTCGCGCCGCTTCAACGATCGCACGGACGAATACGGCGGCTCGCTCGAAAACCGCATTCGATTGATGCGGGAGCTGACGGAAGACGCGAAGGCCGCCGTGGGTGCCACGTGCGCGATACCGATTCGAATCTCCCTCGATGAATTGCAGGGCGAGGCCGGCCTGACCCATCCGGAAGTGGAGGACATGATCGGTCTCATGGCCGACGTGCCGGACTTATGGGACGTGACGCTGGCGGGTTGGGAGAACGACTCCCGCACCTCCCGGTTCGCTGAGGAAGGTCACGAGGAGGCATTCAGCCGCGGCGTGAAGCGCTTGACCACCCGGCCGGTGGTGGGCGTGGGACGCTATACCTCGGTGGATCGCATGGTAAGCCTGATACGCGAGGGTGTCCTGGATCTCATCGGTGCGGCCCGGCCTTCGATTGCAGACCCCTTCCTGCCGCTGAAAGTGGAGCAGGGTCGGATCGATGACATCCGGGAATGTATCGGCTGCAACATCTGCGTCGCCGGCGACTTCACCCAGTCGCCGATCCGCTGCACCCAAAATCCGACGATGGCCGAGGAGTGGCGCAAGGGTTGGCATCCGGAGCGGGTCCGGCCAAAGGGCTCTGATCGGGGAGTTTTGATCGTCGGGGCGGGTCCTGCGGGGCTCGAGGCTGCCCTAGTGCTCGGTAAACGCGGCTACGACGTCACGCTGGCGGAAGCGGCTAAAGAGCTCGGCGGGCGCGTTGCAGGCGAGGCCCGTTTGCCCGGTCTCGCCGCCTGGATCCGAGTACGAGACTATCGCAGGGGTCAGATCGACAAACTTGCCAATGTCCGGGTTTACCTGGACAACCGCCTGAGCGCCGACGAGATCCTCGAGCTGCAGCATCCGGTCGTCGTGCTGGCGACGGGTTCGTATTGGCGCAGGGACGGTGTTGGCAGGGTGCACACGAAGCCCATGCGGGTGAACGCGGACGCGGACGTCCTGTCTCCCACCGACGTGATGGCGGGGCGTCTACCGCGAGGCCGGAGGGTCGTCGTCTGGGATGACGATCACTACTACATGGGTGGAGTCATCGCAGAGCTTCTCGCGGAAAAAGGCTATGAGACCCACTACCTCACACCAGCGTCCGAGGCATCGACGTGGACGCGGGCGACCTTGGAACAGCATTTCATCCAAACCCGCATGTTGCGCAAGGGCGTTCGCATCCAAACCTTCCGCGCGCTGCAGTCGATCGAGCGCGATCATGTCATGGCCACTTGTGTTTTCACAGGCACTGCCAACGACATACCGGCTGATTCGGTCGTATTGGTCACTGCCCGATGGCCGCAGGAGGAACTGGCCTCGGAGCTTCGGGCGCGGCAGCCCGAATGGAGCGATGCGGGAATCCAGTCGGTATCGGTCATCGGGGACGCTTATGCGCCGGCGACGATTGCGCATGCCACTTATGCGGGGCGTCGCTTTGCGGAAGAACTCGACGGGCACCCCGTGACCGGAGACGAGCTCCCGTTCCGACGAGAAATCACGAATCTGTTGCCCGTGGACCGGTAAGTGGCGTTAAGGTATGCACATGTCAGGTAACTTTTTCGAGCGCGGGCGATCGGTCTCGCCTTGCGACGCTATCGTCGCATTCAGCGGGTGCCCTGGACACGTCAGGCTCCTTTCGGTCGCCCTTGTTTTGTTTTCCCTCCTGTCACCAATCCGTTCGTTCGCCGAGTCGATCATATTGGATTGCAGTTACGCCGAGGTGCTTACAGGCACGAATGGCGACGTCAAACATTACTCGGTGAAGCAGACCATAAAGATCGGAAGTGGAGTCTATCAAGCATGGTCTTCGAAGCATGGGGAGTGGGGCGAGAATCAATGCAATCGCGGGACGTGCACATTCGATAACAAGGTCTTTTCGTACGAATTGAATGACGTGAATGGCTATGATGGCTACGTTCTCGCGGATACGGAGCAATTGACGATCGATCGTGCCATCGGGCGTCTTATCGCGGAGAAGAAAACCAGCACGACAACCGCTCTGACGGGCTATCAAACAGAGACCACCTGGTACGATGACGGCACTTGCGTGAGCGGCACGGACCCGGCCGCGGCATTGAAGAAAAACTAAGCGAAGAGGGCGCCCGCCGATCAAGCGACCGGCTTGGGTTCCGTGAACATCTCCAGCCTGGCGGACAATTGGCCTTCCGCCGCACCGTCACCCGAGGTCAGCCTGTCCCCAATAAGGCTTCGCGAGTCAGACAAAGTCTGACAGGAGTCTTGGGATTTATCGCGGGCCCTGTAGCCCATGATCGTCTTGTGGAAGGCATCCCCAATCGCGATCCTGAGCGTGGTAACCATTATTACTCAAGGACAATTTATGGACACGTACGGAAAAGACACCAGCACCAGCGACTTCGCCAATAAGGGTCAGGCGTTTGCCGATAAGGCCGCCGATAAACTGCAGGGCGGGATCCGAGAGGCGAGGCAGGGCGTCAACTCTGCAGCCTCATCGGCGTCGAATAAAGTCGAATCGATGCGCAGCGAGGTTGCTCCGGCGATCGATAGAGCCTCGGACAAAGCGCAGGGCTTGTTCAGTCAGGGACTCGACGCGGTCAGTGATGCGACGCGTAAAGCACAAGATTTCGCTGCCGATACGCAGGACTCGATCGTCACCTTCACCCGTGAGAAACCGGTGAAGGCGCTGCTGATTGCCGCTACCGCAGGCGCCGTCCTCGTCACTCTGATCCGTGCACTTTCGCCCTCGAATCGCGAGTCATAGACCGGGATTGTCGCTAAGGCGGCTCGGCGAGATGCTGGGCCGCCTTTGTCTCGATTAAGTATTGCTTAACGTTCGTGAAGATAGCGCATTTGGTCGCGCTCTTCGGGCGTAGCAAGCTGTTGGCAGGTAAACAGCTTCCCACCCGAGGTCACGGCAATGACGCAATTTCAGAAGATCGCGATTGGGCTCTTGGGGTTGACTCACCCGGAAATGCTCGTCTCGAGGGCGAGATCGAATTGGAAGTCCGACACGAAAAGTGAGCCCGCCGACAAGCCGCACTCCACTCAATCGCTGCGCCCTCCAGAAAAGCCTCGCGTGTCCGCCATGCAGGCAGTTCGATTCGTACTTGCCGCGCTCGCCGTCGGTTCGCAGGCTGTTCCCTTGGCTGATAACAGTCAGCTAACTCGTGAACTTGGGGTTCGCGCCGACCTGATATATGGTCCAAGCGAGGACTAGCCGAGCCTATTTGAGATGGTAGCTGAGCGTGATGCCGACGGTCCTCGGCCGCATCACGTACTGGTCGCGATAGTTGGGGTAGAAGTCGGCGTTTCGGAGCACGGCACCTGCGGCCGAGACGCCGACTTGGTTGGCCAAATTCGTGCAATACAGGCGCGCATGCCAATGCTCACCGACGCCTACGCCGGCCGAGGCGCCGACGGTCGTGAAGCCGCCGAGCACCTGGAAGCCCGCGGCGCTGGAATTGATCTGGGTAGTCACGTTACTGCGATAGGAGGCGTCGGCATGGGCATCCAGCGTGAGATCGCTGGAGAGGTTTTTCGCGTACCCGAGTCCCGCCGTCAGCGTTTGCTCGGGGACATACGGCAGGCGGTCGCCACTCTGGGCGCTCAACAGCGTCTCGCCCCGATCGGTGACGGCAAAGTCGCTGGTCACCTTCGCGTCCGTGTAGCCGTATCCCAGACTGGCCGACCACCCGTAACCCAGTTGACCCTCGAGCTCCAGCTCGAGTCCCTGGCTCACCGCCGTTCCGCCGTTGGCGACGTAGGCACTGTCGGTGGCATCGAACAGCTGAATCTGGATGTCGTCCCAGTGCATGCGGTAAACGGCGGCGCTGAATCTCAACCAATTGTCGGCCGTTCCCTTGACGCCCACTTCGTAGTTTTTCACCGTGTCGGGCTGAAAATAAGAGGTATTCGGAGAATCGCAGAACGCGCAGGTACCAATGGCGTTGGCATTCGCACCGCCATGTCGAAAGCCCTCCGAATAGGTCGCGTAGAGGCGTAGCGTCGGGGTCAGCGCGTAGCCGGAATTGAGCTTGAACAGATGATTGTGGAAGAGCTGGGTACCGCCGGCGATGGTGCTGCCGAGCGCATCCGTCAGATTTGCCGGGGGCGGAAGCGTCGAGAAGGAGGGCCCACCATACGGGATGGTTTGATAAAGGTTCTCCGAGACGTCCTGCCAGAACACGCGTACGCCCCCGGTGATCTGCCATTGAGGCGTGACGTGCCACGTCAGCTCTCCGTAGAGGGCGCGATCCTTGAATCCCGACTCTCGTTGATAGGTGTAATTGGTGTCCAGGGGCGACAGCGCGCTCGGGCGGGTGCCGCCGATGCCCTCGATGTAGTCGCCGAAATTTGCGTAATTCGTGCCGAGGACTTGATTCACCGCATTCGCAGATCCGGGCAATTGCGACCACGCGGCGAATCCGGGAACGGTCTCGTACTGAAACAAATCGTTGTTCTCGTGGCGGAAGAAGCCCCCCACCACGTAGTCGAGGGCGTGCCCTTCCTTTGAGACCAGCCGCAGCTCCTCGACCAACGAATGATCGGTCGAGTTCGTGAAGAACTCGGTGGTGGCACGCGGATAATTGCCGTAATACAGCGCGCTCAAGGAATTGTAGTTGAGCAGGAACGGCGACTCGTCATAACCGCTCTGATCGTGATTCTGGGCGTAGGAGGTCGACGATGTCACCGTGGCGAAGCCCACATCTGCGGAGAGCGTGAGGGAGCTCAGGTCGACGACTCGATGATCGGGCGCGAGAGGTATGTAGGCGCCGTCGGTATAGGACTGCCGCTCGCTCTGCCGGGAAAATGCGTTCGAGTGATCGTCCTGGCGTTGATACGCGAAGGTTGCATCGATCCCCGGGGTCACGTGCCACAACAGGGCGGTGCGAAAATAGCTCGAGAGCGCGGAATCGATGTCCCGCAGCGACTGCGTGCGGAAACCACTGGTGAGGGGGTTGGCCGGGTCGGCGAGGGCAGGCTGCTGCTGCGCGTTGAATACCACAGCGTTGGAGGCGTTGGTGAACCCGGCCACGTCCTTGTAGCTGGCATTCATGCGCAACGCCGCGGTGTCGGAAATTGGAATGTTCAGCAATCCATCCGCGGTGTACGTCCCATTGGCGGCATGGCTGGTGTCGGCCGCATCGACGGACACCTCCGCGTCGTACTTCGTCGGATCCGGAAGATTGTGGATGATGCGGATCGTGCCGGCCACGGCACCGGAGCCGTAGAGCGTGCCCTGGGGACCGCGCAAGACCTCGACCCGCTGAATGTCCGTGAGGTTGAGATTGACGAACATCGGCACTTCGTCGACGTAGGTGGATACCAGCGGAACGCTCTCCCAAGGAAGGTAGGCCGAAGACACGGGATCGTTCGCGTTCAAGCCGCGGATGATGATGTTGCTGTTGCTGCCGTTTGCCCGGGGCCCCAGATCCGGCACGTTGATGCCGGGCACGAGTCGGGCGATGTCCGTCAAGCTCGTGACATCGGCGGCCTGCAACGCCTGCCCGGAGACGGCAGAGATGTTGTAGGGTACGTCGAGCACGTTCTGCACGCGTCGATTGGCCGTCACCACGACTTCCTCCAGCGTGTCGGAGGGGTCGGATGCAAAAGCACTCGGCACACCGCCCAGCGCTACGGCGATCGCTGCGGCTAGAGCGAAGTTAGGAAGATGCTCGGAATCGACTTGGGTCAAAGGCTCGATTGCCGTCACGGGCATCTCCTCATCGAGAACTGGATGGTCGTTCTGCGGGGCAACCGGGCTGGCGCCGTCCCGCGATGTAGTCATCGATCAACTCGTGGTATCGCTCGCGGCCGAAGCTCGGATAGTGTCCTGCATGCACCACCCGGACCGGCAGTTCGCGCAGTCGATGCATGGTGTCGACGTAGTCCCCGGGGTTCGAGTGGTACGCATCATCGACGAGCTCGCCGTCATAGACGGCATCGCCCGCGAGCAAGAGCCCGCTCGCCGACTCCCACAGCGCGATGGAACCGGGAGAATGTCCCGGGACATGAAGCACCTCAAAATGACGGTCGCCGAGGTCGATGATGTCTCCCGCTTCCAAGAGCCGAGTCGCGGGCGCGGATTGCACTCGATAGGCGTCCTCGTCGAACCCGTCCGGCGGCAGGCGATCAAACATGTCGAGCTTGGCGAAACGAGTGGCCAGGGTATTCGCGGGAGTAGGGGATTCCAGAATCTGTGCCTCGGACGGGTGGCAGGCTCGTTCGACAAATTCGTGATGATTGCCGACATGGTCGAAATGGGTGTGGCTCGCGATCGCCATCGAGCCCGCAAGCCAGGGGAAGCGGCCGATGAGACTCACCGCTCCCAGGCCGGAGTCGAACAAGACGCTTCGGTCGCGGCCCCGCACGTGCCAGATGTTGCAGCGGTAGAACGGCTTGATATGCGGTTCAAATATGTGCGTCACGCCGTCCGCGAGCGGAACGCTTTCGTACCACTCTGCGAAATCCTTCACGCGAGCGGGAGCCGTGCAGCTCATGCTTTGTCTTCGAATGTCCCCGCTCCCTCTTGCTATGCGATGTTAATCTCGCTGAACGGCAGCTAGACTAACGATTAGTACGCGCGCTTGCCAACAGTTGCGGCGGCGCGCACTGAATGCGCACTATTGGAGCGCCGCCGCAGGCATTGGAGCTCACTTTGCACCAAATTGATTCGCCGCAGCGCGAGATATCCGAAAGAGTTCCGGCAACTCGCCGCCGCCGATGGGTTCTGCTTCTGTCCTTGGCGGCCACGATTGGGCACGCCGATCCCCAACCGACGCCGGCCATGATGGCGCCGGTGCGGGCTCTTGCGACATTCATGAGCACATTGCATCCCGACGAACACCCGTCCGTTTTCGCGCGCAACGGGCTATGCATCGTGGAGAACTTTGCGCCTTATCTGTTCTGCGGCCGCGGCGCCGCACCCGCCTGGGAAACAGGATTTCGCGCACATGCTGCGGACGAGGGTTTGAGCGAGCTATCGGCTGAATTTGCCCAGGCGCACGACTTCAACCAATCCGGCAATCGATGCTATTTTTCGCTGCCAACCACCTGGACCGGCCTCACCCACGGCCGCAGGTTCGAGGAGCACGGCGCGTGGGCATTCGTGATCGAGCAGCATGGATCGGCCTGGCGAATCCTTGGGTACGGATATGGCGTAACCACCTATACGGAAGCTCCTCCCGCCAAACAATAGCTCAGATCTTATCCTCAGTCCTTGATTGGGATGGCTTTGAACGCTACGGTCGCTCCGGTACCAGGGTCTTGCGCCGTGCCAGTGATCTCGCCGCGATCGTTGATGTCCTGGGCATCTGTGAGGACCAGTGTGGTGCCCGAAACGACCAATTTGTTGAGATCGGTCATTGCGCCGTTTTCCCATAGAAAGGCGTGACCAGTGAGGATCGAGACCCCGACCACCTGATCGCGGTCATTCACGCCGAGCGCCTCGGTCAAATCCCCAGGGATAAGGCCGCCGAGATCGCAAGTGCCGGTTACGGTCTTGCCATTGCAGGCGAACGGTCGCTCGGACCAGAAGAACGCGTGGAAATTTGCTTGTCCGATGGTGGGGCCGTCGCCCGGAAGATCCGAGAATCCCACCACATTGTCGCGGTTGTTGATGTCCATCGGCGTATTCCAATAGGACCCGCCCAGCGTCGGAAGCGACAACAGTACCTCGCCATTCTTCCACATCACCATGTGCTCTGCTGTACCGCCGCCGATCGCCGCATCACAGATGCCGGAGATACCGACTACGGCCCCCGCCTGATTGACCGCGGTCGCCGCGCCGTCAAGGTCTCCGGGATACGGCGGCAGCGCGGCCGCCTCGTAGCGGTCACCTTTCCACACCCACATCACCGCCTCGAACTGCAGTACCTGATTGGTGTTGGTAAATTCGTTACAGGTGGGATCGTGCGTTTGATTCTCGGCCCAGCCGACAATCTCACCGCGATTGTTGACGCCCGTAGCAAAGCCATTGTCGCCGCCCAACGTCGGGAGGCCGGTCATCACTTCGTCCCGCCAGACGAATCCGCGACAGACGTGTCCATCCGGAGCGCCGAGGAAGACGGCGAGCGAGCAGCTCCATGCCTCGTTGTGCGGCTGCAGCTCCGCAGTCTCCGCGATCCCCACGATCACGCCATGGTCATTGCGGTTCGGCCACGCGACGGCACTGTTCGGGCCGCCGAGGGTCCCGAGGTGTTGCGCGGTTCCGTCCCGCCACAGCTCCGCTTGCATCACGGTGTTACCAGGAAGGGTGGACAAGCCAACCACCCAGCCCTCCTTATTGTTGCTAGTCCCCTGGCTCAGCGTGCCACCTTCAGGATCGCCGAGATTGACGACCCGATACAGCTCTTTACTGGCTGGAATCGGACCTCATACGCGCCGGGAGGGGTAGGGCGGGGTTCCGCCCTTCGGGTGAGGGCGGCTCGTTACGACCCGGGCGGAGACGGCGTGATCGCAAAGCGCATCGTCGCCTCAGGCGCGACGCTAATGAGCACCGAGTAGGTCTTTCCCGCTTCCAGGCGAAATTCGACCAACTTGCTCGGCGTCCTACAGGACAACGCGGCCTGCCATGCCGTCGGCACCTCCGCGGAAATGCCGGAAGTCATTCCGACGCACGCATTGTTGTCCATGACCAGTCGATAAGTTCCCGATGACGGGATCTTGATTGAGGCAATTCCGCCGTAGGTCATCGGCCGCGCCGGATCATTCGGCAACCGCCCAACTTGCTTCTTGGCGGTGAGCTGGACTTGGTACAACTGCCCGAGCTGTATACGCGGGGCGTAGGTCATTTCCTGACTCGCCAATACAACCGCTGGCAGCGTAGCGAATAGCGCCCGTTCCTTGCCCACATCCCAGGTGTAACTGTTACAGGACCCGTCCGAGGCGGCCTGGCTCTCCGCGGCCATAAGCAATCCGGCGCAAAGCAGCGGACCGATCCGTTCTCCATTTCTCACATGACCTCCAGGAGCCGGGCGAGCAAGCTGGGCTTGGACCCCATTGTTATCTCGCGGGCGGCAAATTACCGCGCCACTGCACGGGCACCAGCGCGAGCAGGTGACTGCGCGAGGATTGCCACAGGGCCGACAAAATCAGCAATGCGCCGCCAATCAAAAGGAGCGTCAATGCCACGCCACTCTGGATTGTGCCGAACATTCTAAACAACGCGGCGACCGCAATCGCAACGTAGGTCAATGCCGACACCAGCAACGCACGTCGGTCAACAATCAGCGCGAAAACCCCCATCAGCACGTAAAGCGCCAGCACTGTCACCGCAAGGCTCTTGCTCGGTGTACCGGAAAGCGCTCCTAGCATTCCAAAGATCGAGTGCACAATCAGCGGCGCGGCAGCCATATGGAGCCAAAAGGCGACATCCGAACGGTGCGTGCTGCGCGTAATATCGGTGATATCCCAGCGCATCGCGAACGCCAGCATGGCAATACCGACCGCAAACATAATCGGGAGATAATGAGCCTCAAGCACCGGCGCGATAGCAAACAACAGCGCGAAAATGAGACCCGCGAAGGCCACCGTTCCGAGCGCAATGGTAATGGGTACATGGAAACGTCGCCAGTGAGCGAAGGCGCCAGCCACCGCGCAAGCGGCCGAGAGCATGGCAAGCACAGCGAGCAAGCGACCACCATTGCTCGCGTCGCTGATATGCCCGAGCCCGGCGGCACCGTTTATTCTGCCGTGCGTTAAATCCAACTGAAAGACGGCACTCAGCCAGCCGAAAGCCGCCATTCCGACGCTACCGACAAAGATCATCGCAAACAAGATACTGGGAAACGCCATGCGGCGTTTGCGGGTAAAAAACTCGGCGAGCCCCCACGCAAGCACGGCGGTTATAGCGGCAAGCGCAGCGCCGCCGCCCAATCCTTTTACGGTGGGACCGCCAACCCACCACACACCGACAAACAACAAGAGCGCAGCGATTGCGACAAAAAGATCGTTAAAGCCACTGAGAAGCTTGAAGTTCTCCTCATCAGCGTTGGATGCAGTAGGCCTGGCTGCCGCAAAATCTCGCAAAGCCTGGGCAATCTCGGCGGAGATCACCTTAGCCGAAACGGCAGCATCCAAATCATGATCATCCAACATGCTCGCTCCCAATTGATGAGTTAATGTGAGTATCCCTGATCGTGACCTTCTGAACCTTGAACTGTGTCATTTGTGCCTTTAGTGGATGTCACGAAGAGGGGGCAAGGGGCTGGATGGAGCGCGCGTGTAGCGCGAATGGCATCGACCGCCTATCAACTGTGCCCGCACGCCCAATGTTCATTTGGGGTCATTACTGAATGGTCGCTGGCAGTCCGGGAAATTTTGTAGACTCATCCGGTAGGCAGCCAGGCGACTTCTGGTTAAGTGCCGGTCGCAGAGTCACCAACGGTCCATCTCAGGATTGATGACAGGGTGCCAATAATCTTGATAGGCGACAGGTAGAAGGAGAAAAAAGTCGTAGGATTCGCCAATCAGTGTTATTTAACATAATATACATTATACGAAGTGCGCTTATAGAGGCCAAGTTAAAATGTCCGCTTTCAACTTGCTGAGCGCTAATTTCCCGGTCACTTCAAAGGATCTGGAAATCGGCGATGAGGCAAAACACGACAGTGACATTTGCGATGCGCGATCTCGATCGGTTGAAGTGTATCCAAGCCTACGGAAAAATCCGTATCTTGAAGTCACCCCATCATAGGCTGGTCTTCACGTTACATCGATTTCGGTAAACGGATCGAAAACCATAACTCCCGGCCGCTGAAAATCCTTCGCGTTGCCGGTGACAACCGTGAGATTATGCCGTCGCGCAATCGCCGCGATGTAGCTATCTTCAACCGGCATCGGCTTACCCGCCGCTTGGAACTGGTGTTGCTGCTCCGCCCATACGTGAGCGGTCGATACGTTAAAGCCCAGAATTCGACCGCGCATGGCCTCGATCAGATCCGTCAACCACTTCTGCAACGCGATGCGTTGCTTTCCGCGCTTAGTGCGCACCCAGAATGCCAATTGTGCAATCACGATCGAACTCGTGTAGCACTGGTCTTGATGCTTTTCCAACCAAGAGATAACGCGTACATTGCCGGCCTTCTTAGCCGGCTGACTCAGCACATCGGAATCTAGAAGCCAGCTCACAGCTTGAGGCGTTTGGGAAACTCGCGCCTCCGCGGCGGCAGATCGTCCATCTTCACCGGACAGCCCTTGAGGACCGCCAGCCAATTCGTATTCTTGGACAGGCGACGGAATATGACCGCATCCTCTTCTGGGTCAAACACCGCCTCAAAGTTATCGCCCGGCTGCGCGGATACTAGACTCGCAGGTAGCGTCAGTCGGCGCTTGGCGTCTAGGGTCAAGATCATGGGTGGGATTATCCCACTCCGCCCGTAATTGTCAACCTACGCCCTTTCCCGCTAATGCCGTTTCCGCATACTCCCCAAGTCCGCATACGCCCGCCCAAACCCAAAGATCACGCCATGAGTCGCCGCGCTTCGACAGTGCCCGAGAAAGTCGCCTCGCCTACCGACACATAGAGATTGCGATCCGACACTGAGAAGTCCAGCTCCATCCGACGCTGGAGCCGCGATGCCAACGCTGCCACCAAATCCCGGTCCATCACGTGAATCTCCAACGCCTCGGCGCGGTGAATCCGCTCACCTTCCAGTCGGGCGAACCAAGGTGCGACCTCGCGGTGAGCGTAGACAACCACCCGCCTCGCTGCCTTGCCGGCCTTATGCAGACGCGCGGCTTCGGGCAAACCGACGTCGATCCAAGTCTCGAGAACGCCGGCGAGATCGTGCACCGCGATGGTCGGCTCATCCGGATCGGACAGGCCCTTGGAGAATGCGATCCCCTCCGTGTACTCCAGACAGTAGGCCAGCACGCGCGTCACGAGATATTCGTTGGATTCCGAAGGGTGCTGTGCCACCCTCAACGACAACGTTTCATACACGCCGCGGTCGGAATCCGCGAGCCGCACCGTAAAGACGTAGATTGTGGAACTCAGCGCCACTCGAAACCTCGGTTCAACATCGCTGCGGAATGGTCAAAGAACCAGGAGCCCGTACCCTATGAAATTCCTCTCGACTTGGCAGCATCGACGGTCGAGTACTGATACACCTTGCGGCCTTGGAAGAACGTCATTTCGACCTTCACTTTGCCGATCTGATTTGTCGGCACCTTGAATAGATTGCGATCCAATACGATGAAATCCGCCGACTTTCCGACAATGATGGATCCGGTTTGGGCCTCCCGGCGTAATCCAGCTGCGCCACCGAGCGTATAAATCCGAAGTGCATCCTCCAATCCGATGGCTTCCTCAGGCCACAGGGTCTTCGGAGAATAATGGTACGGGTCGCTGCGGGTGACCATCGCTTCGATGCCGCCCCACGGATCCATCGAAGGCACCACCGAGGGCCAATCGGAGCCGGCCGCAAGCGGGGCGTGGGTGGCCAGCAGCGACCGCATCGGCCAATAGTGATTCGCACGCTCTCCGACGACGGCAACGACCGCGTCGATGATCGGCGAGGGATACCAGATCACGGGAGAGAACTCCGCCACGGCATTGAGTTGGGCGAAGCGATTCAGGTCCGGCGGCGCAATGTAGCCTGCATGCGCGAGCTCGTGGCGCAATTGACCGTTGGGATTCGCCCTGCGGGCGGCAGCAATCGCATCGAGGCCTTCTCGAATGGCCCGATCGCCCGCCGCGTGCATCTTGACCGTATAGCCGCGCCTATCGAATTCCACGACCTCCTTCGCCAGTACATCGGGATTGACGTGAAGGTCACCCGAGACCCTCCTGCCCTGGGCATCGGGCAAATAGGGCTCGAGCATGGCTGCCGTGCGTGCCTCGGTCGGCACACCGTCCAGGTAGATCTTGACGAAATTGGTGTCGACCAGATTGGACCGGTAGGTCGCACGCACTTTATCAATCTTGTCGTAATCGAGCACCGTATCCGGATTGACCTGCATGGCGAGTGTTGAAATACAGGTCGCTACGTACAACGCCAATTTGCCCTGTTTATCCGCAGCGGCATAGGCCGCAATGACCGGTGTCGAGGCGTCCGCTTCCTTCAGACCAATGAAGCCGAAGCGATGCGCGATCTGCTGGACATGCTGGGCGCTGCGGCGATATTCAGCTGCGCTGCGCTCGCTCACTGCCGCCTGGATTTTTTCCGCTGCCGCCTCGAGCGCTACGCCGTCGGGTCTGCCGTCGCTTTCCCGCTCGAAATGCCCGCCGGTGGGTTCTACGGTCTGCCCATCGACGCCGGCGAGCCGTAACGCCTCGGAATTGGCCCACACGTTATGCCCCGTATCATCCCGCAAGATGATCGGCCGGCCCGCCGCGACCCCATCGAGCCACTGACGCGGCGAGAGAATCGGGTAGCGCTTGAAGAAATCGCTGGCCCAGAAACCCCCGCTGATCCAGCCGCCGTTAGGGGTTCTCTTGGCGCACCCGGCAATCGCGTGTCGCAGCTGCGCCGGCGTCGCGGTCGACGGGAATATGCAATCGTATAATTCCCCCATTGCACCGTCGACCGCGTGCACGTGGTCATCGACCAGCCCCGACATGACCATTCGCCCCTCGAGGTCCACCACGCGAGTCGCTGGACCGACGAACGCGCGGATCGTGGCATCACTGCCGACGGCTAGATATTTGCCATCAGCGACCGCAAAACTCTCGACCCATGGCTGCGTCGGATCCTGCGTATAGACTGCAGCGTGAACGAATACTTGATCGGCGCTCGCGCCCGGCGCAGCGGTTGCAACCCCGAGGCTTCCACAGTACAGGATCGCGCAAGCGAGCAGATACAGGCGGCTGCGATCAGCTCTGGTCGTCATGTGGGTGACAGAATTTCCTTACGGCGAAATGGGTGTCGAAGGCAACTCGCTCTTCGACGGTCGGTTCATTATGACCTGATGCGCCGTCTCCCGCGACACGCACCCGGACAATAGGTTGTAGAGGCTGAATAGCTCGTACGCTACAAGGCCTGGCGTTCCTTGATAATCCGACCGACCAGCCCGTAATCGACCGCTTCTTCCGCGGACAGCCAGTGATCCCGTTCGATGTCCGCCAGTACCGTGGCAAGCGGTTTGCCCGTCTCTTGTGCAATGAGTTCGGCGATGCGCTGCCGCGCGCGGACGATCTCCTGTGCCTGAATAGCGATATCGCTGGCCTTGCCGCCAATGCCGCCGCTTGGCTGGTGGATCAGGAAACGCGTGTTCGGCAGGCAGAAGCGGCGCTCTTTAGGTGCCGCCAGGTAGACGTGGGTCGCCGCACTGCCTACCCAGCCGCTGCCGATCATGCGAACAGGCGCGCGGATGAACCGGACCAGGTCATGAATAGCATCGCCGGATTCCAGGTGTCCGCCGGGCGATGAGATGATCACATCGATCGGCTCAACCGAATCCGCATCGAGTGCGATCAGCTGGCGCGCGGCCTCGGCGGCACTTGCATCGGTGATCGTGCCGAAAATGAATACCGTCCGTGACTTGAAGGCTTTTTCCTCCAGAAACGCGCTTCTCGGATCGGTCGGGCCAGCGGGCGGTGGGGATTCCATTGATTCTCCTCGTTGTATTGCTTAACGAACGAGACCCGCCGTTTGTGACAGAGGTTTTCAGGCTGGCTCAGCTGTGGCACAGTCGGGCCATGGACACCGACCGACAAAAGCTCGTCAATGCCGCCCACCGGCTCCTCGATTCCCGCGCAGACGCTGAGGATGCCGTGCAAGATACCTACGTGCGAGCGTTCGACACGTTTTCGGATTGGCGGGCACCGGAGCCGGCGTGGATGTATGCCGTGCTTCGGAACATCGCCATCGACCGGCGTCGCCGCCTAAGGACAGAGTCACTGCACGCAGATGCCGGATCGACCGCTGAGAGTTCGTCAAATCCACCGTTCGAGGTCAGGTCGGAATGCGAGGCGGCGATACGCCATCTCCTGAGCCGTGTCAGCGCCTCGGAAGCCGCCGCAATCTTACTGCGCGACGTGTTTGAGCTCGAATATTACGAGATTGCAGACATGCTCGACAAGAGTGAATCGGCAACCCGGCAGGTTATGCATCGGGCAAGATTACGTGCGCGCGCAAGCGAGGCGCACGCTGAAGCCGAGGAGTCCTACCTCGGACTTTGCTGCCGGGCCATTGAGGGGCGCGAGCCTGCTTTGCTTATGGAAATGCTCCAGGGCACTACCGCCCAGGCGCAGGCCTGCCCAGCACCTGTCGGGCGCGAGACGGGGGCACGCAGCGCCTCCGTGCTGGTGCAGATTAATGGTCGTTACGCTATCGCTCTGGTGTTAGATGGGGTGGTACTGTGCATCGTGCCGGTGGGCGTCCAGGCGATGCGGTCGGTCGAGGCGGCATAGCTCTCGACGCAGGAGCAACCCTGGCGATCCGGAATCAGAAGGTGATCATTGCTCCCAACAGTCCGAGCGCTGGGGTGCTGGTCGCCTTCATTGAAGTGAACGGCGCACCGGTAGAGCTGATGCAAATAGATCACTTGTTGCGGAAGGACTTGTAATCGCTTGTAGCGGTCCGCGCGTGCGGGCCGCGCCAGCAATTTACCTCGGGGCCGGGTGCAAAATCCTAGGCCGCGCGTCGAGTTTCGACGCCGGGGACGTGTCGCCATAGGGCAGCACATCCTTGGCGACGCAGCCGCCCAGATCAGGTGCCCTAAGCACTCTCAGAGAGGCTGGAGCTGCGGATACGCGGCAACAACCTCGTCCTTGAGCGTGTAGCCCTCCATAAACTCCGCCGGCCACCGCGACGGCCGGCCTGAGGAGAGCTCGACGCACGCGTACTCGATCTCGGCGCGCGCCAACGTGGCCCCATCGGCTTCGCGAATCACCTGGAAGCGGCGCGAGATCCGAATTCTCCGGGAGCCGGGAAGCAACCAGGTGGCGATTCGCACGACATCGTCTCGAAAGGCCGGACGTGGGTACGCGATGACGCTGCGCAAAACCACCATGCCCCGATCGAGCGACAGACAGCGCTCGATCGGTAAGCCCACTGCGGCGGAGTGATCCCACGCCACCCGATCGAACCAATTCATGTAGACCGAATTGTTCACATGGTCGTAGGCATCGATGTCCGCCGCGGTCACGCTCAACGTGATGGTGTGCGGCGCCGGGAGGTCCCAGGTCAAGTTAAATTCCTTGAAAGTCACGGCAGGAAATTGTACCCCGGAAGCTGTTCAAGGTTGTGTCCTGGTCCTCGCCTGCCCCAAGGCCGCCCTCCTCCGCGGCACCCTGCTTCAAGATAGAATAGGCGCCCATGGGAGCGCACAAAAGGCCGATCGCAACATGTCTCTGCGCTCTATTGTTCTGCTTCGCCATTGCGAATCGATCAGCCTCAGATACCCCCGGTGAGGTGCCGGTCGGCGCGAATCTACCCGACGCCGCACTACAAGGGCTGAATGGCCCATCCAGGGCCCTGAGCTCGTTTCGAGGGCGGCCGCTGTTGATCAACGTGTGGGCCAGTTGGTGCGGACCGTGTAAGCAGGAAATGGCCTCCTTGGAACGGCTCGCCTGGCAGGAGCGCTACTTCGCGATCATCGGCATCTCGACGGACGATTATGCCGATAAAGCGCAGGGCCTTTTGAAAAACACCAATGCGACCATCAGCCATTTCATCGACCATGATCTTCAGATGGAGAACATGCTGGGCGCATCGCATCTGCCTCTCACCGTTCTCATCGACGCCAACGGTCGGGTGCTGCAGAAAATATACGGTGCGAGACAATGGGACGGCGCCGATTCGCTACGGCTTATCGACGAAACCTTTCGCAAAGGACTCCACCCGCGGTGAAGGGCCCTACGGACTCAAGAAACCTCTACGGCACAATGTCCGCGTAACGCTTCGACAAGGCTGGCAGTGGGATAATGCGCAGAATCGAATCTCGGTAGGCAGCGCTCGAATGCAGACAAACACCCGAGGTTAGAGTGAACGCAAATGTTCCATGACCTGCCACTTCGGCATATGACACCACCGCGGCATTCACCAGCAGGGACCGAGCGATGCGAATGAAGCCAAGCTCCGCCAGCTGCATCGACAGGCGCTTGATCGAATCGCGGCTGAGGTATTCGGCCTTACCCGCGCGCAGGGTTACGTAGTTGCCGTCCGCCTCGATGTAATCGATTGATTTGGGATCGAGCGGATATAGTTTCCGCTGTCGCTCGCCCACCAAAAAACGTGGCGGAACCACCTCCGTGTGAGCGAGTTCCATCCAATCCGAAGAAAGGCGAACGCTGCTGGGTGGCGCAGAGTTTAGCCGGTAATGAGCGCGAGTTAATGTGCGATCGAATCGCTCCGCGGCCACGGGCATCACAAGGTAGTCAAAAGCGCCCTCTTCGAAGGCCCGGGTCGCATGATCGGCGCAACTCGAAACCACGATGCCTAATGGACACCTGTCTGTCGCCACCGCGCGCAACAGGTCGAAGCCCGACATGTCCGGCAATTCCGCATCCAGAAGCATTATATCCGGACTAAGCATGCCCGCCGCGTCAATAGCCGCCTTGCCGCAGGCAGCCTCGCCCACTACCTGTATATCGTCCCTGCACTTACACAGCCCAAGCAGAGTATCTCGCGCATGGGCATGGTCCTCCACTATTAATATCTTCACGAGCACTCTCGGACTTGACCAGCAGAAAGCACCATGCTCATTGCCATTTATGTGTTCAAGCGGCGGGTTGCCATGGCGTTAGCTCTGCGCATTGCTGACCGCGGATGGATAGCTGGATTGAGTGCCGAAGTAACACTCGATGGCCTGCAGCTTGTCCTCTCCAAGGCGCAGGTACTCCACGTTTCGAAATGCCTTTCCGTTTTTGGTGCGGCAAACGTACATCACAAACGCCTCGTTGCCGCTTCCAAATACGCGCTGCAAGTCAAAGCGATCGATAAAATCAATCTGTGACTCCCAGCATTTCGTTTTGAAAGCGCTCTTACTGATGTGGTCGTCACCGGCTGCGCTCGTAAATGTGAAGTCGTCCGCCAGCAGCATGTCAACCGGGTGCCAGTCCTTTTGCTCCCACGCCGCATACCATTTGCGAATTGTCCTGTCGCTCTGCGGGCTCAGTCCGGTCTGAACGTGCGCACTCGCCATTGGCGGGATGCCTGCCGCTGCAGTGAGTGCGCACGCACCTGCCTCGAGAATCGTCCGGCGCGACATAACTTGGATTGTCATCCGAAATTTCCCCCCTGTACTCAGCGATTTCTGACCAACGTACAAATCCGTGATACGTCGATCAATCTCAGCTATGCGGATCCACCAAAGCAACCGGGCGCCAGTTTACGACTGAAAATCAAGGGCGTGCATCGCTTTGCGACATGACGGGCTAGAAGCACGACAAAGCGGATATAAAAGGCGTCCAAATGCAACTAGCCGAGGCCTCTGTGGCGACGGCGCTGCGGCGGCTTAGAGGTTTGCGCCCACCAGTCGTTCAACGGAGGCCCGGTAGTTTCTGCTCAGTTTAAGCTCGGTACCATCATTCAGTACGACCATATATTCGCCCTTGTCCAGTGGCCGAAGTTCCTTGACCCGTTCGGCATTCACCAAAGCGGAGCGGTGAATTCGCACAAATCCGGCTAGCGCCAGTCGCAGTTCCACGGCGGCGATCGTTTCACGCATCAACCAGCTCTTGCTCCCCACATGTACCGATACATAGTCTCGGTCCGCTTCGATCCAATCTATGTCAGCCAATCTAATAACGATTATTCGTCCGTTTACCTTGATCGGAAGGCGATCCACCGTCGATCGTGCGGTTGCCACTTGCAGATCCGCGGCCGCCTGCCGAACCCGCTGAACGATTGCGTTGTCAGTCGCGTGCGACATCGCCTCGCGCACACGTGACAGTGCAGCATCGAACCGCTCTTCGTTCACCGGTTTCAGGAGATAATCCAGCGCATGCACTTCGAACGCCCGTAGTGCGAATTTATCGTACGCAGTTACAAATACAACATTCGGGCGTTGGGCATCTGCAATGGCGCAAATGACGTCGAACCCCGTCATTCCCGGCATCTGAACGTCCAGGAATACCAAGTCCGGCCGATGCCTGTGAATCGCGTCCACAGTTTCTCGCCCGTTGCGGCATTCGCAGATGAGTTCCAAGTCCTCATATCGCTGTGAAAGCGCCCTTAGGCCGCGACGCGCAAGCTCCTCATCATCAGCTATGATGGTGCGGATCTTCACGCTGATGCTGCCGCGATGGCGCCGTCACAAGGTAGCCCGACAGCCGCCAACCTGAAGGGGAGTCTGATAACCACCGCGCACCCAGTGCCGTCAGTTCTACTGCCTATCGTCAGGCTTGCGTCGGTGCCATACAGTGCTTTCAGCCGGTCGGCCGAGTTCTGCAGGCCCATGCCGAACGCGTCCAAGGTGCCGCCGTTCAGTCCGGGGCCATCGTCCTCCACCGACACAACCAAAACCGCGAGTTCCCTGCGCACGGAGACCAATAGAGAGCCGCCCGCGTCGCGGGGCAGCACACCGTACCGTACTGCATTTTCCACGAGTGGCTGAAGAATGAGGGTCGGGATGAGGGCGTCGAGCGCCTCGGGGCCGGCCTCGATCACCGCGTGCAGCCTGGTACCAAACCGGTAACGCTGAATGCGCAAGTATTGCTCAATAAGCTCGATTTCCTCTGCAACGCGCAGCTCAGGAGTATCCAACCGCTGCAGCGTTGATCTAAGAAAGGTGGCCAGGGCATCGACCATAGCCGCAGCGGTCACGGAATCTTGTTCCCGAACCAGCGTCGCAATACCGTTCAGCGCGTTGAACAGGAAATGCGGGTTCAAATTCGATTGCAGGGCACGAAGACGAGCTGTGTCGGCCAATTTGAGTGCATTAATGACATTGGCTCGCTCTGATTCGAGCTCAAGCATGGCGTTAACGCCAAAATAGAGGGACGCCCACGTGAAGAGGATGATGGAGTAAAAGGGCCATTGGTAGAAGGAAAAAAGTGGTTCACGCGCTGTTTCAACTGCGTACTCGGAAAATATCGATCTCAACGAATCGAATTGCAGCATCGCTGTTAGCGACATGCGTAGGGAGATTTGTTCCACTAAATACCACAAAGGCGCGAGCAGTACGCTCGAGGTCAGCGCGACGGCAGCGAACACTACGTATGAGTGATGTAGCCGACGTGATCGTCGGTAGATGAGATGGGTACCAAGGGTGATGAGAAATCCGCAGATTGCCCAAATCGACGTATCGAGCAGTGTCGGCCAAAGGGCAAACTTTTGGCCCGCTGCTAACGCGCAGACCACATATGCGACTGCCCAACCACCGACCTGAAGCACTTTGAACAGACTGGCCTTGGAGAGCTCTCTGCCCGACCCCAGGGTGATGAATGGAGCATTCGTGGCGCGAGGCTCCGCGTCATCCGAACGCAGGGGGGGCAGGAAGTCGGCTCGGTGGGTCATCGAAATGCAGTGTACCGCGCCGTATACCAGGTAGGCTCTTTGGTATTGCTTCGGTCCGCTTCGTCGTGGATTTAGTCCCGTTCGTCGCGATGTTGAATGACGCTCGGTCCAATAAGTCAACTCGGCGGATGGTACGTTGCCGTGCGGAACGGTGAACGGATCCGCGGCGACTAACGTCTCGCGGATTCATCCGCGGGTTATTTGCGACCCGGCGTGTAGGTCGCCTGCAGAAAGAACTCGCGGCCGTACACGTTGTAGTTCTGAGTGCTGTAGGGCGCAATGGCCTCGCCCGGCTGTGAGTGGTCCGCCGGGGGCATGGCATTAAACGCATTGTTCAATGACAGGCTCAGTGCCAGCGAAGGCACGGGGCGGTAGCGCACGCTGAAGTCGACCAAGACCCAGGGTGCCACATCCCCGGCGCCCGGGAGCCCATAGCCGTCCGGGATTTCCTGCGCCACGTAATTGGGGGTCTTGCCATAGCGTTCCACGTAGCTGGTCACGCTGACGGGCCCGCGGGTCCACGTCACGGTAAGATTGGCCTTCGTCTTGAATTGCGTGCTGTAGAAGGGATTGTTCAGATCGTTGATAAACGGATCACCGGGAAATTGCTCGTAGAAGTGCTGCAGCACATCGGTATAGGACAGCCTCAGTGCGAAGCGCCCGAGGGCGCGCGCATCCCATTCCTCACCCGCTCCGAGGACAAGAGTCGACAGGTCCTCCTTGGCGACATTGGCTTTGGGCGTGTACACCGAGATCAGCGCGCCCGAGGCATTGCGTGTCACATCGGCGAGGGCGGTTACACAACTGGGTGAGTCGATGTTGAGCTGGCCGAGCCGGCAGGCCGCCTCTGTCTCGAGCAGCTTGTTGGCATCGATTGCGGCCACCTCGTTCCGAATCTCATATCGGATGAAGTCGGCGGTGACGGATAGCTTATCGATCGGCGAGATGATGGTGCCCAGGTCCCAGACTGTTGCACTAATGGGCTGCAGATTCTTATTGCCCGATGTGGTGCCGAAGATGAACTCGCCGAACTCCGGGCAGTTGCCGATGGTGGCCGGCGTGTAGCCCGCCTTGTAGCAGGTGTAGTAGTCGGTGAGATTCGCGGCGGTACCGCTGACCCCTTGGAACTCGTCCGCGAGCGTCGGCGCCTTGAAGGCGGTGCCGTAGCGGCCCCGAAAGAGGATCTGGCGGATCGGCTGATACTCGAGATTGACGTTGTACGTGGCCTTATCGACATTTGCTCCCTCGACGAGATAGTCGTCGTAACGGCCGGAGAGGTCTGCTTTGAGCACGGACAAGAGCGGCAGCTCGGCCTCGCCCGTGATCGCATAGTGCGAGCGATGCCCGGAGCCTGAGTTTGCGCCGTAGCCAAATGTGCCGTTGTCCAGGTAGCGCGGATCCGGCACATAATTCCAGCGTTGATCGCCGCCCTCCACCTGCAGGGCGACCCCGGCCTTGCCACCCGGCAGCGCAAACAGCTCGCTGTTGGTCAGTTGGGCCCGCGCAAAGCTCTCCTCCGTATAGGAATAGGAGGTGGCGTAGCCGCTGAAACTCGCATACTGCGCGGGCGTGATCGGCTGGTAAAAAGCGGCGTAATTCGGCTCGTACAGGTAGGCCTGCAGGTTGGGGTCGAAGCCCAGCTGCGGACCGTAGATCTTGCTGAAGAAGGACTCTATCGGCTGCGTGAAGAACAGGTGAGTGGCCTCAGTCAGCTTGTTGTCGGACCAGCTCATGTCGGCCAGCCAGTGCCAGCCGCTTCCGAACAGGCCCTTGACGCCGAGAGTCCCGCGCAGGGACTGATTGGTGTCCCTATTGAAGGTATTATCGAGTCCCCCGGCTTCCTCCGGGGAGAACGAATGCTGCAGATTGAGCGTGTCCTGGCCCAAGCGCGGATCCTCGTAGTATGCGAAGGGGCTGCCGGGGTCGTTGCCGCTGAAATACCCCTGCGGACCCAGGCTCAAGCGCGTCAAGTCGTGGCTGAACAGAGTTTCGCCGTAGATCTGCAGATCGTCGTTGATATCGAGCGTCGAGTGCAGGTAGATCTGGGTCTGCTCATCCCCATTCTGCAGGGTGAAAGCGCCGTCGTAAACGGTTCCGCAGTACTGCCCGAATGTCGGCTGCGTCGCGAGGTGTTCCGTGTGGCTCCACTCGAATGCCACATTGGCGCAACCTGCCGGATCTTCGAAGTAAGCCTGATTGCCATTCTGGCCAAAGGTGCCGATGACCGCATAGTCATGCTCTGCGGTCTGCGGCGTGGATCCCTGATTGTAGTATTGCTGTGTCAGGTGCCGCTGATACGCCCAGATCGGATCGCTCTTCTCGTACTGCAATCCGCCGACAATACTGAAATTGCCGAGCGAGAATCCATCGCCGATGGTGAAGCGCCGGTCCGTGCCGCCGCCATCATCGTAACCGCCGTAGCGTCCATCGATCATCAGCCCGTCCATGTGGGTTTTCATCACGACGTTCACAACACCGGCGATGGCATCGGAGCCGTAGATCGATGACTGTCCGCCCGGCAGGATGTCGATGTGATCCACCAGCACGGTCGGAATGCCCGCAATGCTCACGAAGCTTTCAGTGCCGTTGTACAGCTCCGGGTAGTTCGCGAACGGCAGGCCATTGAACAGGTACTTGGTATAGGAAGGATCGAGCCCAAAGAAGCTCGTGACCTTGGCGCCCTGCGTGTAGCTGCCGACCGCTTGGGCGCCATAGACGGCTCCCGTCGAAATCGACAGTCGCTGCAGCGCTTCGGCAACGTCAGCGAAACCCTTGGCCTGGATGTCCTCCGCCGTAATCGTTTCGACCGGTGTAAATGTGTTGATCTGCTTGGTCGGGATCAGCGAGCCGGTCACCACGATTTCTTGCAGTTCCGCCTGGTCATCGTCAGGCGACTTCACGGCCGCATTCTGAGCGACAGCTGTCGACAACATAAGGACCGACGACAGGGCGAGCCATGTGGTTGGCCTCAAGTCCGTGAGTTTCATTCTTCTCCCTGTGGCGGACTGCGACACACCTGCGTCAGGTGCGTTCGCGTTCAGCTCGTATCCTTCGAAAGCTAACAGCGGCCCTCGAGCTGGTCCAATATAGAATCGTGCTAAGTTGCTTCATTTGAATTATGTGCACGACGACGAGAAGGACATTGCATCTCATTCGTCTCGAATGAGCATCCCCGGATTAGCGAATATATAAGGTGATAAAGATATGTTATCGGCACGGTCGTTTTGCAGATGCTACTGTTGCGCGCACGACGAAAGAACGAAACAAAAGTCGAAACTCTTGAACACCCGATTGCTGCAACGTGCACTGTTTGCCGTCGCTGTGCTGCTCGCCTGCCTCCCGCCGGCGGGTGTCTTGGCATGGAGCCTGTCGGGACCCGGCAAGGACAAGCTCTCCGAACAGCACGGGCGCTACGTCCTGAACCGCGGGTTCGAGGACCTATACGATTCGGCCTTCGTGCTCACGAACGCCGGCAAGGGTGCGCCTCGGGTGGTGAGCGAGTCCGAGCTGGCCGACGCGCTGGTTGACTACGATGTCGTGCTTTTTGGGGAGATCCACCGCCATCCAGGCGTTCACCTTCAGGAGCTCAGACTGCTGCGCTCGCTGTATGAGCGTAATCCGCGGTGGATACTTTCGTTCGAGCAGTTCGAGCGCGACGTGCAGGGCGTCGTGAGTGATTACGTGGCCGGCCGCATCGGCGAGCGCGCGCTGATCGACAAAGGCCGTGCCTGGGACAATTACTTAACTTCCTACCGGCCGCTGCTCTCGTATGCGCGCGAGCATCAGCTACCAGTCATCGCGGCGGAAGCGCCGGTCTGGTCAATCGTCTGCATCGGCCAATTCGGGCCGGACATACTGGAGCAGTTCACGCCAACCGAGCGTTCCTGGGTCGCGCGGGACCTGCACGTGACCAGCGACGCCTATCGTGACAAATACATGCAGTTTCAGTCGGGCAGCGCCACTCACGGCGGCGGGGGGGCGACGACGCCCGAGGCGCAACTGAAATCCGAGCGCAGCTTCACCGCTCAGGTGGCCCGTGACGACACCATGGCGGAATCCATCGTGCTGGCGCGGCGGCAGTATCCGGGTCGCAAGGTGTTGCACATCACCGGCGGCTTCCATGCCGAGGGCTTCCTCGGTACGGTCACGCGCCTGCGACTGCGCGACCCGACGCTCAAGATTGCCGTGATCGATGCTGTGGAAGTGACCGACCGGCGCGCACCTGGATTTGCGTCGGATTTACGAACCGACGCGACGGCGCTGCAGCTCGTTTATCCGCTCCCCGAGGAATTCGTGGAGGGCGAAGATCAGAGTGATTTCATCCGCAGCATCAGCGCCAAACGCAAGGCCAATCCGTGCAGGTACACACCGCCTGGCGCGACGGCCGCCGCTGCGGCCGCGACGACGGTTGTACCATCCGCCACCGTGCCGCGGGCGGCACCGGACAGCCCGGTCATCGAACATGCGCTACAGGTTCGTCTGCATCCCGCCGCGCACCGACTCGAGGTGCACGACCGACTGAAGATCCCTGCCGTGCTCGTGGATCACGATTTTAGTTTTCTGCTCAACGCCGACCTGAAGGTCCGAAGCACGTCGCCGGGGTTGCGTCTCGCCATTGTGAAGCGGCGCGTGCTTGCCGGCGCTGTGGGCATGGATCGAGAAGACCACGATCCGAACAACCCGGTGCGCGTCAATGTGTATCGCGTGCTCGGCGTGAGGGAGCACAGCGACCTCGCGCTCGATCTGGCTTACGAGGGCGTCATCGACAATCCCATCCGGGAACAAGGCCAGGCTTACGCGCGGGGATTTAGCGAAACGCCCGGCATCATCGAGGAGCGCGGCGTGTATCTGGCCAGATCGAGCCACTGGGTTCCCGAGGCGCACGGTACGCTCCTGCGCTACCGACTGCACACTGACCTGCCGGCGGGCTGGAAGTCCGTGAGCCAGGGCCTGCGAGGGGAGGATTCCAGCACAGGCCCGCACACATCGCCGGATCGCGTCCATGAGGTCTGGGAGGTGGCCACACCCACCGAGCAAGTCCATTTGATCGCCGCGCGCTTCACCGAGTACCCGCGCGATGCCGGTGCCGTGAAGGCTTATGCGTTCCTTCGGACCCCGGACGAAGCGCTCGCGGCGCGCTACCTGACCGCGACGGCACAGTATTTGAAGATGTATGACGGCTTGTTCGGTCAATACCCCTACGGCAAGTTCGCCTTGGTCGAGAACTTTTGGGAGACGGGCTACGGGATGCCGAGCTTCACGTTGCTCGGACCGCAGATCATCCGCTTCCCGTTCATTCTGACGTCTTCATATCCGCACGAACTGTTGCACAACTGGTGGGGCAACGGCGTGTTCGTCGACTTCACGGGCGGTAACTGGTGCGAGGGCCTCACCGCCTACCTTGCCGATCACCTGCTCGCCGAACAGCGCGGCCAGGGTGCCGTGCATCGCCGCGACATTTTGCAGCGAGTCACCGATTTCGTGACGCCGGAGAATGATTTTCCGCTGACGCAGTTCCGCAGCCGCTATGACGCCGTCACGGAAGCGATCGGCTATGGGAAAACGGCGATGGTCTGGAACATGCTGCGCGAACGCGTCGGCGATGCACCGTTCCTCGCGAGCCTAAAAACCTTCTACCGCGACAATCAGTTCCGGGCCGCCAGCTTCGATGACATCCGCCGCAGCTTTGAGGCCGTTACCGGCCGGGACCTCGGGCCGTTTTTTAAGGAATGGGTCACGCAGAAGGGTTTGCCGGAGCTGCGCCTCGATCAGGCCACGCGCAGCGGCAACGACGTGACCGTGCGCCTTGCGCAGGCTCAGGCTCCGCCCTGGTTTGCGCTCGATGTCCCGGTTGCGATTTATACGGCCTCGGGCGTGCAGCTGCGCTCCATCGTGATGACGGCCGACCAGCCGACCGCCACCGGCAGCTTTACGCTGCCCTCCCCAGTGACTCGCGTCGACATTGATCCGCAGTTCCAGGTGTACCGGCGACTCAGCCCCTTGGAGACACCGCCTGCGCTGTCCAAGGCCTTTGGAGCGAGTCAGGTGCTCATCGTCGTACCCGCCGCGGACGCCGGGACGAGCTACGCCGGATTCGTCAAGGCCTGGAGCCGGACCGGTGTCGAGGTCGTTGATGACCGAAGCCTCTCGAGCCTGCCCCATGACCGCCCGGTCTGGATCATTGGCAGCAACAACCGCTATGCGGCCGCCGTGAGCCAGGCTCTTGGTATTTATGGTGCCGCATTGGACGCAGGCGCCCTGCGGCTCGCTGATACCACCTATGCGGCAGGTGCCAAGAGCATCGTGGTCGCGGTACGCAACCCCGAGAACCCGGCCACGGTTCTCGTGTACGTCTCGGCACCCACCGCGGCCGCCGCCGAGGGTCTGGCGCGCAAGCTCCCGCACTACGGCAAGTACTCTTGGCTCATCTTCCAGGGTGATGCACCCGATAACGAGGCCAAAGGCGAGTGGCCCGCGAGCCAGTCGCCGCTCGTGCAGGTATTCCAATCCCAACCGGCCGCCCTGCCCGCTCTTCCGGTTCGCCCTGCGCTGGCCGAACTGCCGCCGCAGTTCGATGCCGGCCGTCTGAAGGCCGACGTCGAATGGCTCGCCGATTCTGCGCGCGAGGGCCGCGGCATCGGGACGCGGGGTCTCGATGAATCGGCCAACTACGTGGCAGACGCCTTTCGGCGCATCGGCCTGAAGCCGCTACGGCCCAGTGGCGATTATTTCCAGAACTTTGCCGTCAACGGACCGGATGGCAAGCAGGCCGCAGTTCGCAATGTCATCGGCGTGCTGCCGGGATCCAATACGGCTTATGCGCACCAGTCGGTGCTGATTTCGGCGCACTACGATCATCTCGGCCGGGGCTGGCCAGATGTCCACTCCGGGGATGAGGGGAAGCTCCACCCTGGCGCCGACGACAACGCTTCCGGTGTCGCCGTCCTGCTCGAGCTCGCGCGCACGCTTGCCGACTCTCATCCCGAGCGCAGCATCATTTTTGCCGCCTTCACGGGCGAAGAAGAGGGGCTGTTGGGATCGCGGGAATACGTACGCAGAGCCAAGGGCCCGGATGATCCCTGGCCACTGGGCGGCGTGATGGCCGACCTCAATCTCGATACGGTCGGGCGTCTGGAGACGGGGAAGCTCACGGTATTAGGCGCTGATTCGGCGCGCGAATGGCCCTTCATCTTCAATGGCATCACGGCCACGATGGGCATACCGATCACCGTCGTTACCAAAGCCGTAGACGCCTCGGACCATACCGCCTTTGTCGAGGCGGGAATCCCGGCCGTGCAGCTTTTCGCCTCGACCGCCGTGGACTATCACCGGCCGAGTGACACGGCTGCAAAGATCGATGTCGTCGGCCTCGTCACGGTCGCGACCGCGCTGAAGGAAGCCGCCGACTACCTTGCCAGCCGCCCCGATCCGCTGCATTACACGGGCGCCGCGGCTGCCTTACCCGTGGTGGCGGCCCGTGCGCCGGATGCCGCCCAGGGCGCTCCGAAGCGCGCCGCGACCGGCATCGTGCCGGACATGACCTATGAGGGCGTGGGCGTGCGTGCCGCGAGCATCGCGGTGGGATCCGGTGCCGACAAGGCCGGTCTGCAGACGGGAGACCGTGTGCTAGCCATCGCCGGCACCCGCACGCCCGACCTCAAGGCGCTCGCAGGGGCTTTGCAGCAGTTACATCCGGGCGAGACGGTGGAAGTCGAATTCGCGCGCGATCAGAAAACGTTGAAAGCTCAGCTCACGCTGGGAGAACGCTAACTAACATGAGGAAGAACAGGATGAGCATCACGGCGATAGCTAACGCCGCTCGCCCAGCAAGGCGCGGACCCTGGGCGGCTGCGATCAGTGCATCGGCAGCGCTGCTGACCGCAGGCGCGCCGGCCGTGGCGCAGGGCAGCGCCGATGCGTCTTCTGCAACGGCTGCAAGCCCCGAGCTCCCCGTGCACGAGATCCCCAACCTGGGCTCCGGCGCGGAGTTCTATTTCTCGCCCGACAGCACCCATCTGATCGGCGATGCCAAACGCGAGGGTGACACCAGTTATCACGTCTACACACTCAAGATCGATGGCACCGACATCCGCCGCATCAATGACAAAGGCGATGATGCCTGCTCGTATTTCTTTCCCGACGGCAAGCACGTCATCTGGACGTCCACGAAGGACCACCCGGAACTGGCCGCATCCAACTACTCGGACCCGACCGACTATCCGCGCGGCGCCGAGTTGTACACCTCGGATCTCGAAGGACACCACGTCAAGCGACTGACGCACAACAGCGTGTACGATGCCGAGGTTTCGGTCGCTTCCAATGGCCAGTGGGTTCTTTTCGGCAGCCAGCGCTCCGGCAAGATGGAGCTGTGGAGGGCCCGGCCGGACGGGCGCGACCCGGTTCAAGTTACGCACCTGGATGGCTGGGAGCCGGGCGGCGCATTCATCTTCCGCGATAACGATACGATCATCTTCCGGGCCTGGCGCACGACCGATGCCGCCGCCCATAAGCAGCCGCTGCCGATGACGCTGTACACCATCCATGCCGATGGCACCAGACTCCAGGCGCTCACACACGATGAGGGGACCAACTGGTCGCCGTATCCGGCCCCCGACGGTCATCACTATGTGTTCGTCAAGGTACTGCGACCCCATGTCTACCAGATCTTCCTCGGCGACCTGCACAGCGACGAGCAGACCCGCCTGACCTACAGCGAACTCTTCGACGGCTATCCGTCCATTTCACCCGACGGTCACTGGCTAGTGTTTACTTCAACGCGCGGCTCTGTTGCAGGCTCGCATGTCACCCACGTATTCCTGCAGGACATCTCGAGTCTGCATATCGGGCCGCGTTGAAGGCTCACCCTCAACTGCGAGGAGCGGCGACGACCCAGTCGCACTCCTAGGCTAACCTACTTGCCGGAGTTGCTTTTCCCCGCGCCGTTTTTGCCGCCGTCGGCGTCCGATGTGCCCTGTAAATTCTCCAGGGTCAGTTGCGCGAACTTCTCGTACAACCAATCCATGCGCGTCGAGTCCATGCCTCCCGCGAGACCTCCCAGCGCGTAGTCCGCGTGCACTTCGAACCGGCCGATTTCCTTACCCTGCAGATCGCGTGTGACGACATCGCCCTTGACCATATCCGCCCCCGCCATAAACCCGAACGCAATGGCGCTGAAATTCGAGCGGGCCCGCATGTCGGTGATGACGATATCAATAGATCGTGTTGCGAGACCGCTGTTTTCATCCAGCAGCTTACTGGTCTGCATGCTGCGTTTGACGGTATCGAGGAGGGTCTGCGGGTTGAATTTGACGTTGTCCGCGACCTTCTTTTGCGCATCCTCGGACAAACTGATCGAGACGGACTTGGCGAGGGGTCCGCTGGACGCATTGAAATGCTCCGCCGGCGTGACATCGGCCCGCCGCACGCCTGAGGCACAGGCACTGCACCAGCGCTTGATGGTCGCAATCCTGCGATTTTGCTCCAACAATTGCGATTAATCCGTTTCAGCGATCTGGTATGCCATTGGCGGTGGATCCGCGTTATGCTTCAATAGGCTGGAGGACTACCGGTCAGAATGGCGTATGGTTAATGTCCTAACATCCCCGACCCTCCGTTTGGCGTTGCGCATCGTCGCATTCTCGTGTTTTGCAGTTGGCGCGCTGGCGCAGGAAGCTGCGCCACCTGGCAGCGACCTCGGCTCTTTTGCTGCGAAGCGATTTCCTCAGCCTGTGCGTGTCGGCGATCTGATTCAACGGCCGGTACTCGCGCCATTGGAGAGTCGACCAATACTCGGATACGTGCGTAGCGTCGTTCGGCTCGCGAACGATGAGCTCGCGATTGTCATCCAGTACGGCGGGTTTTGGGGTCTCGGCAGCCGCGACATCGCCGTCCCTGCCGATGGGATGGTGCTCTTGGGTCAGGAACTCGAGGTGCTCGACTTCACGCCGCAGAATCTGCGGGCGTTCCCGACTTTCGCGGCGAGCAGCGCCACCGTGCTCGGCCCCGATGAGGTGATCCACATGGGCTTGGCACATCCTTCGCATTGATGACGGAATGGCCCAGTGCAAAGAGCGTCAACTGAATGACAAAAGCCAAACCTAGACGACTTCATCCGCTCCCGGTGCGGGTCATGCATTGGATCAATGCTGTCGCTATGATCGTCATGATCATGTCCGGCTGGGGTATCTACGACGACTATGTCATCATCCATGGACTGCATTTCTCTTCCAATTTGCGCCTCGGCAGCTGGGCCGCTCCGAGCTTGCTCTGGCATTTTGCCGGCATGTGGGTGCTTGCGTTGAACGGGCTCGCGTACCTTGTGTACGGCGTCGTGACTGGCCGACTGCGGGAGCGGATGCTGCCGATACATGCTGACGCTCTTGTGCAAACCGTCCGTGAGACGCTGCATTTCAAGATCAGTCATGACGATCTGACGGTTTATAATGCGGTACAGAAATTGCTTTATATCGTGGTCATCCTAGCGGGAGTCTCCCAGGTCGCGACAGGCCTACTCGTCTGGAAGCCGGTTCAGTTTTCGTCGGTGGTGGCGCTCCTCGGCGGGTTTCAGGCAGTGCGCATCGAGCATTTCATCGGTATGTGCGTGATCGTCGGCTTTTTGATCGTACACGTTGCGCTCTCCTTGCTCGTGCCGCAAACCCTGTGGGCCATGTTGAGTGGGGGTCCGCGTCTGCAGCCGCGAGAAGAATCGCCGTGAAGTCGCCGTTTCGACCCAAGAAGCTGCCGGATCCTGCCATTCTGGACAATCACCGCGGGCGGATTCGGCTTCTCGAACGTCGGGGTTTGATACAGGGCGGTCTTTCGCTCGGTGCGCTCGCCATGCTGACGGGATGCGACGTGACCTCGGATGCTTCCGTCGACAAGGGATTGCGTCTGATGTCTGCGTGGAACGATCGGGTCCAAGCCGCGCTTTTCGATCCGAGTCACCTGGCGCCAACCTACCCCGCATCGATGATTTTGAAGCCGCCGAAATTCAACGCGTATTATGACATCACGAAAGTGAAACCGGTCGATGCGACGGATTGGAAGCTCGAGCTTTCCGGATTGATTTCGGATAAGCGGCCTTGGAACCTCGAACGTCTCCTGACGCTTCCCAGGAGCGAGATGGTGATCAAGCATATTTGCGTGGAGGGCTGGGATTACATCGGTGGATGGTCTGGCCCTACATTGCGCAGCTTCCTGGAACGAGTGGGAGCAGACGTGCGCGCCAAATATGTCGCCTTTAAAACGGCGGATGACTATCCCAGCAGCATCGATATGGCGACGGCGCTGCATCCGCAAACCCTGCTGGCCACCCAATACGCAGGCGAGCCGCTGGCCGACCCGTTCGGCTTTCCTGTGCGTCTGCGTATGTCGACCAAGCTTGGATATAAGAATCCCAAGTGGATCACCGCGATCGAGGTGACGAACCGATATCCGGGGGGTTACTGGGAAAATTTGGGCGAAGGCTGGTTCGCCGGCATCTAGGCGCCCCCGCTCATGATAGAGCCACGCGCATGAAGGTGGAGGCAAGCTGGACGCTCACGCGAACGCCTGTGGTGAAATGACCGGAAACCTTGGACTTGCCGCTGACCCGGGCGCCATACGGTACCGGGACTTCGAGCACGCGTAGAGCAAGTTTTGCCGCGCGCATCTGCATTTCGAGATTCCATCCATAGGTCATTTCGTTCATCCCGAGGCGCAGCAGGTCAGAACGACGGATCGCCCGAAACGCGCACATGTCGGTGTATCTTGTGCCGTAGAGCCATTGGATCATCGCACCGGCCAATCGGCCCGCGACCACCTGATGCCATCCCATGCTACCCCGTTCGCGCTCACCCCGCGTACGCGAGCCGATGACGAAGTCTGCTTCGCCCGACAGAATCGGGTCTATCAGCAGTTCAATGAGGTCCGCGCGGTCGCTGCCGTCACCGTCCATGTAGATGAGGATCGCCTCTTCGTCCGCCGCCAGCGCCCCGAGCCAACAGGCGCGGCCGTAGCCGCGACCCGCCGCGATCACCTCGGCCCCGGCCGCGCGCGCTTTCAGCACCGTCGAATCGGTGCTGTTGCCGTCGGCCACGATGATGCGATCGACGCGATGCCGGGGAACGTGGGCGAGGGCCGCGCCGATGGAACCCTCCTCGTCGCGCGTCGGGACGATCAATACAATGGGTGCTCGCGCCGCCACCGCACTCATTCGGATCCGCCTCCGGGCCATTCGAATCGATGGGCGCATTCGACCAATAGCTGGCCGAGCCGGTCGGCCGAGTCGAGGGACACGCCTGCCGATAGTCTCAGAAAAGCTTCATCGCCGTCGTAGCTTATCCAAGCTGCTCCAACTCGGGGCACTCGAAAGCCGAAGCTTACGCCCACGGTCAACGGCACACCGCGTACCCGCGCCGCCGCCACAAGTTGATCGATAAAGAGTTCGAGCGGCTTGCGGAAATTTAATCGCGCATCGAGGAAGCGAAGGGCGATAACGCCGCCGAGGTGCTCATAATGTTCCGCTTCGGCACAATCTGGATGCGCTGCCTCCGACGGAAAAGAGCACGCCATGACCGGCGCCCTCTCCCACGCCGCTGCCCGCACGGATTCAGCGATCGCCGCGGCACAGGCCGTTTGCTGCCGTAAAAAGCCGAGGTAAGCGTTGCGCGATACCCTTGGCAGCACCAATGTGTCCGTCGTTATGGCGCCGATCCCGCGCCGCCAGTGCTCGAACCGGGCGGCGAGGCCCCGCTCCACGATGACTATGCCCGTCGGACCCAGGTCGGCGCCCAACTGCAGATATTTGCAGCCGCTTTCGTAGTACAGCACTCGCACGCAGCGGCGGGGCTTTGCAAACGGGTCGAAGCTTCCGGACAGCAAGGTCCCATCGACCACGAACCAGGTTTCGCGCTCGCAGAGGACATCAGCGGCATCAAGCAATTGGGGCAGATCGATCAGCCTCAATTCAGACGAATTTGTCAGCGGATCGACGAACACGACGCGCGGGCGGTGCTCAACGATGCCATCGAGCATGTCCTTGCGGGCGCCGCCGCGGGCAATTGTCAGGTCGAAGAATGGCAGTGATTGCAGTTGATGTCGGGTCTCGAAGTAGATACCTGGATTGACCAAAATTCGATCCCCGGACCTCAGCACCTCGCGCAGAAGGAAGGTCTCGATCAGCGCGTAGGCTGTCATGCCCGAGGAGGTCAACAGCAGTCGCGCGCGCTCAGCATCAATTCCTAGCATGCCAATATACGCCGACTCCTGAGCGAGAACTTCTGCGCCGCCATAGCGCGCATACGCCACCACGTCACGCTTGAACGGGAGCGGAAAGGAGCTGAGCGAGGTGCTCTCCTTCACCGCCGGGGCATTCGAGGCAACCAGGCTCCCGAGAGCGCCGGCCAGTCGATAAGCGCATCGCAGCGTGTGTTCAGACGGGATGAAGCTGGCCCTGCGAGAGAGCGACCCGCGCAGGAACTCGTGTGCCTGCGCACAGAGGGACGCACAAAGCGCGCAGGTCGGATCGCTGGCGCCGGACACCGTGCACTCGCGCCGATGCAGAAACCGCTTCATGTGCTCGATGGCTTGCCGCAGGCGCCGGACCGCATCTTGTCTCAGCTCCACATCGACACGCTCCATCCATGGGAGGGTTCCTTGCGCGTCGGGCACCCAGGCGTGCCTAGCACTCTTCACCGCGGCTGTTTGCTCCGCAACTTCAGCGCCGTCCGCCATCGCGCTACAGACTCCAGCGCAAGCCGCAGCTCGCGCAAGCCGAGGGGGGTGAATCGCTCAAGAGCGCGGCCCGGAAGCTCTGGTAGCCCGGCCCATTCCAGATTTCACGGAGCGACTGCTGCGAGGCGTCTCCCAGCGTGAAGCTCTCATATCCGCGCATCGAAAACGGCGCAATGCAGCAGGGAATCGCTCTCCCGTGTGCGGTAAAGTACATGAGTGTCCACGGGCGGCGGCAGATCGACCAGGGCTGTTGCCCGTCGGCACGCGTAAGACTCGCTTCGGGCTCGCCCGCACCCGAGGCATCGAACTTCACGCCACGCTCTGCAGCGACCTGGCGAGCCTCCTCCAGGTACCTTGCCTCCTCGGCCTGCAGGCGCTCGAACAACGACGACTCCAGTCGCGCCAATCCCTGGCCCTCCGGAAAATGCACCAGCCGCTGCAGATGGACTTCCGGAACGCCCAGATCGGCCGCGAGTCGGATGAAATCCGGCAGCTGCTCGAGCGTTTCGCGCAAACCGGTGAGCCACAGCGACAAACGCGGATTGGTGGCCCGCAATTGCTTTTTGAGTGCGACGAAATCTCCCACATTGCGCACGATGCGCTCGAACCAGTCACGCCCGCGGACGAGCTTGAACGCCTGCGCTTCGGCGGCGTCCAGCGAGATTCGAAGCTCATCGAGGCCCGCCTCGATCAGCTCGCGACCCTTCTTGGGTCGCAACAGGGTGCCGTTCGTGTTGAAGAGCACGTAAGCGCCGCGCGCCTTCAGATAACGCACCATTTTTGCAAGGTCTTTCACCATCATCGGTTCGCCGATACCGTGCATGACCACGCGCGCGATCTTGGGAAATTGGTCCACGATACGCGTGAAAAGCTCCCAGCTCATGTCAGCGGGGGGCTCGAGCTCCTCGTAAGTTCGCGGACAAGTGGTACATAGCAAGTTACATCGATTGGTCGTTTCCAAGTAAAGACACACGGGCTCCGCATCGGCGATGGCCGATCGATTCTCCGACACACCTTCAAAGTAGCGACGCGGGTCAAGTGCTGTGGGGGGCATCGAGAATCTCCAATTGAGTAACAGGCCTTTGGAGGGTCGCTTGCAAAACCACAATCCCGAGGAAGGGTACGTAGATAAGCGATTGAGCGGTGAGACCGGTCGGGTGAGGCATCACGTACATCAGGATGCACGCGACGGTGAGCCATAGGAGCGGCGCGGACACGCGAAAGCATAGGAACGGCACGAGCCACGTGAAATACCAGGGATCATGGGGCGAGACACAGACTGTAAAGGCGCCCCCAATGAGTGCGACATTCTCGAGCGCGCCGCTCCTTGCCCGCTTCGCTGAGAACAGGATCCATAAACCCGTGGCGATCAGGAACACCGCCACGGGCGCCACGAAGACGAGGAGCGGATCTTCCGGCAAATGCACGAGCTTCCTCAGCAACGAGAGAAGCCAGACTCCGCTACCATCTCGCAGCCCTTCCTCGGTGGCGTAGCCCGACGCAAATCCGAAGACCGAGGTCCCGACGCCCAGATAGGGTGTATAAAGCAGAAGCAAGGTCACCGCGAAGGAGGCCGGCATGCGCCAATCCCAACGTCGGTAGAGCGCGGGCGCCGCGATAATTGGGTAATATTTGACCAACGTCGCAGCCGCAAGTGCCGCACCGGTCCAAATCGGGGCGCGCCGCGAGGCGGCCAGGAAGGCGAGCAACAAGCAGGCAATCGCGATCGCATCGACGTGGCCGGAACCGGCGAATTCCCAGATGGGCAACGGATGCCATGCGTATAGCAGGACACGGGTAGCCGGCAGGCCACGGCGCCGAAGGAGCGCGATCAAGCACGCGATGGCGACCGCCTCGAACCCGACCAATCCCAGCTTCATGGCAAAGACGCTATCGCTCACTCGCTCGATGCCCAGAAAAGCTAACTGGGCAGTCGGCGGATAGATGGTGTGCGCATAGTCGGCTCGATTGATGTTGGGGTAGATTGATTCATCGCGCAACGGCGCGAGTGCGGGGTCGGCCGGTATGAAGCGATAAGGATTGATGTGAGCGGCCTGAACGCGGCCATCCCAGACGTAGCGGAAGACATCGGTCGACAACGCTTGCGGCGCGAACAGCGCGATGGCACGCATCAGCGCGGCGACCACCAATATTGCGGCGAGCGCGGAAGTCTCTTTTCCGGTCGCATGGAATTTTGCCCTGACCACGCAGAAACCTGCGTAGCCGTAGAGCGCCACCAGCCCAAAGAAAGCCGCAACGAACGCTCCCATCGACCAATCCCACAGCAGCCTCAATGCGACCGCAGACAGGAACAGGCTGAAGCCGGCTGAGATCCAAAACGCGGCGCGCAAGGAAGTGAGCCACTTCATGCAATCGGGCACCTAGGTTGATCAAAAATGGCAGCCAATGCGGCGCGCGTGTTTGGAGCGGCGTACCTCACCGGTTCCTCGATCGACCGAGAGGGAGGTTGCGCCAGCTCGGCCAGGAGCTGGCGCAACGACATGCCATCGTCCACGTCGTACCAGGATTCCAAGGAGATGAGTTCCAAGCCCAGCTCAGCCGCTCGACGACGGGTTTGCGCGGCTACGTCCGGCGTACTCCAGGCGATCTCCTCGAACAGCCGGCGGTGCGGCGCTTTGAGTCCCAGAAAATAGTAGCCTCCGTCCGTCGACGGACCGAGGACTGCCCGATCTCCCGGAAGCGCGAGATGTCTGGCTGCATCGATCAAAAAGGCCGTCGGCAGCGTGGGGCTGTCGGAATTCACCACGCAGGCGGCGAGGTGCCCGCGATCCAGCATCGTGGTGGTGGCATGGAACAGACAATCGCCAAAATCCGGTAGGCTACATTCCAGTAGCCGCACCGGCTCCGGCAAGTGATCACGGAAAAATTGCTCGGTTCCGGCGGGTCCATAGGCTACGTACGCGCTGATGGGGACCTCAATGCTTGCCTGCAGCAAATTGGCGGTGATGTCTTGGAGGAAAGCGGTGTTCAAGCTAGCTGCATTCTCGGCGCCTATCTCCGGGATGAGGCGCGTTTTGGCCCGGCCTGGCACCGATGCCTTGCCCATGACCGCCATGGCGCACTCCGTAGTATTTTTTTCTTTCATCGGCGTACCCCTAAAGACTTCTCACTTAAGCGAGCGTATTGCGGTCGAGGCGCAGATAGCACTTGATCTTAGTCAATGCAGCGGCGGAAGGGTTGCCGGAAATCGCCCCCTGGTCGGCGGAAAGATCTCAATTTTGGCGATATTTCGCAAAATCTGTCCTCATTGCCTCCCTGGGCGCGCATGAATCGTTCCGCCCCGCATTACCTGCTGCGCGAGCTGCACTACGGGCAGGTGCAGCTCGCCGACGGTCCCCTCAAGCGACAGGTGCTTGAGAATCATCAACTGCTCCTCGATCTCAACGAGGAATCATTGCTGCGCCCCTTTAGAGTGCGGGCGCACCTGGCGGCTCCCGGCAATGACCTCGGGGGCTGGTATGACGCTGACGCCTTCGCGCCCGGAGCGACGTTCGGTCAATGGCTGAGCGCCTTATCACGCTTTGCACGCATCTCAGGCGATCAACCCTCCCAAGCGAAGGCGCACCGCCTGGTTCGCGGGTATGCGGCGACCATCGACGCGCGCTTCTACGCAAACAATCGTTTCCCGGCCTACACTTACGACAAGCTCGTCGGCGGCCTGCTCGACGCCCGATACCGCGCCCGAGACCCCGCCGCCCTGGACGCGCTTCGAAGCACCACCCAAACCGCACTCCCCTACCTGCCGAGCCACGCCGTTCCGCGCAACGAGCACAGCCGGCCATACGAGGACTTCACGGCGCACGCCTGGGACGAAAGCTACACGCTGCCCGAGAACCAGTTCCTCGCCTGGAAGTTGACCGGCAATGAGCGCCACTTATTGCTGGCGAAGCGTTTTATGTATCACGAATTCTTTTCGGCCCTCGCCGCCGGCGAAGACGTGTTGCCGGGCAAGCACGCCTACAGTCACGTCAATGCGCTGAGCTCCGCCGCCCAGGCGTATCTGTCGCTGGGTACTTCGGGGTACTTGCAGGCCGCGGAGCGGGGCTTCGGCTTCATCGACGCTCAAAGTTTCGCCACCGGGGGATGGGGACCGGACGAGCACTTCGTAGAGCCTGCGAGCGGTGCGCTCGGCGCCAGTCTCGAGGGCCAAAAAATGAGCTTCGAGACACCCTGCGGCGCTTACGCACACTTTAAATTAACCCGTTATCTGCTACGAATCACGCGGGATGCTCGATATGGCGACAGCATGGAGCGCATCCTCTACAACGCGAGTCTCGGTGCGCTGCCCATCCAGCCGGACGGGCGCGCGTTCTATTATTCCGACTATACGCAGCATGCCCAAAAGACGTTTCATTGGGATCGCTGGCCGTGCTGCTCGGGCACATTGCCGCTGCTAGCGGCGGATTATCCCATCAGCGTGTGCTTCGTCGACGCTCAGGGCATCTTCATCAATCTGTACGTCCCGGCGTCCGTCGTCTGGGAGCAAGGGGGCGTGCGTTGCGGGTTAAAGATGGTCACGCGTTATCCATACGACGATGTCATCCTGCTCGAGCTCGCGCTGCCTACCACCCTGCGCTTCAGCTTGCACCTTCGGATTCCTCACTGGGCTCCGGAAGCGCAGGTGCACATCAATGGACAGCGCCAACCCTCGGTCTGGCCTGCGGGAACATTTGCGGAGTTGACACGCGATTGGAGTTCCGGAGACCGGGTAGAACTCGTGTTGGCGCTGCCGCTCCGGCTGCTATCGGTCGACGCGCACCACCCCGATACCGTAGCCCTTGTGCAGGGTCCGCTGGTCTTGATGCGGGTCCTCGACGGATCGGGGCGCGAGGCTGCCGCATTGACCCGGCGCAATCTGCTGTCGGCGGAACGAAAGTCGAGTGGCGCAACAGACTGGCAACTCAATGCACAGGCGGGCACAGTCACGCTCCGCTCCTTCATGGATATCGGACAGGAGAATTATCGCGTATACCAATACGTTCAGCCTGGCGGCCGATGAGACGCCTCACGCGTAAATTCCGGCCGGGCTAAAGTCCCAACCAGAGCGACAGGTAGACGCCGCGCTGCGGCGCCTTGCCGGCGATGCTGCCCAAGTCAGTCCATGCCGCCGTGAGCGTCAGTTCCTTGATTGGCCCCCAGGCTAGGAAAACGTCCTCCGCGCTGTTTTCGCGGAACGCGCTCAAATTATCCGGTTTGTCGCGGTATTCGCTGCCGAGCAAAAACTGCTCGTTGAGCCAGACGGCGGCCGACACCTCGGGCACGTAGCTGTAACCGTCGCCGCCAGCGACAGTCGAACCGAACCCCAACAACCCGAACTGATTGGCCCGGGTGCGCCGCAGAGTGGCGTCAAGAATGACGTTGTGGCCTGCCAAGGCCGCAAAGTACACCTTGGTCGCCGCGATATAGAGGTCGACGTCCGACCCGTGAGCGGCGCCTAGCGCCTGCGGAATCTGCTCAAAATAGAGCGTGTGCTTCCACTGCGCACCGACGGCTATCTGCGGCAGAAGCTCATCCGGCGCGAATACCGCGTCGCCCGCCACTCGGACCTTCATGCCCACGATGTCCTGCCCCAAAGTGAGGCCCGGGAGCACCGAACCCGCATCGAAGCGTTGACGCGCCACCGACAGCTCGACTCGATCGTCGAACGCGACGCTGGCGCCCCCAGTGCGCAACGTAAAATCCTGCGTGTTGACGTACGTCGCGAAGGCTGTGGCGCCGATCTGATCGTCGGTGCCCAACCCGCCAATCAACGCCCACGGCACGAGGCCGCCGCCCGCTGCGCCTTCGATCTGCGTCACGGCGCCGGTCCATTCCAGCCGGTCGCCCGCTCGCGCGGCAACGCCCCAGCCGCCCACCACGAGCGTCAGCAAAACGGCAATGCGTGTCGGTGCGATCACTGCAGAAATCCGGGTTGCGCGACCAAACGGCGAGCGTAGGGCTTGCCGGTCCGGAATATTGTGCCGAAGCGCACAGCCCTGCCTGGCTGCGCCGTTTAACCTATCGCTTTATCGGACGCACGTATGACAGCCGTCACACTCCGACAGTGGTTTATTGCGCTCATCTGTCTCGCCGGCATCTCGGCGGTCGAGGCTCGTGAGGTGCTCTACGTACGCTTGGGCGGCAGCGAGGGCGTGAAAGTCATTGCCGAGACCCTCGTCGATCGCGTCGCAAGGGACCCGCTCACGGGACCGAGTTTTCAGGGCGCCAATCTCAACCGCATCAAGCGCCTGCTCGCCGAGCAGATCTGCGAATTGAGCGGCGGTTCGTGCCGCTATTCCGGCGACTCGATGAAGCAGGTGCACGAGGGCCATCACATCACCCAGGCACAGTTCTATCGGGTGGTCGCGACGCTCCGCGATGTGCTGCGGGAACGCCACGTCGATCAGCGTTCGACCAATGAGCTGTTGCGCCTGCTGGCGCCGACGAAGCGCGATGTGGTCGAACCGCCGGAGGGCAAGGGAGGTCCCGCGAGGCTCCCGCCGGCGGCTACCGAGAGTTCGAACGCGGGCCCAACATGAACCCTCTCAGTTCGCGCGAATGGCTCGGGCTCGCATTCCTGGCCGTAGCGCAGGCCGCGTCCGCGGGAACGGTTTCGGTCAACGTCAGGACCACCGCGGGCATGCCCGCGGAAGACACCGTGGTCGTCCTCGATCCGCTCGATGCCGCTCCGCCGCCGCCCGCCCACGAACGCGCGGTCATCGATCAGCTGCACAAAACCTTCGTGCCACGCGTCAGCGTGATCCGCACGGGCACCGTGGTCGCCCTCCCCAACAGCGACAGCATCCGTCATGAAGTATATTCGCATTCGCCGCCGCATCCCTTTCAGGTCAAGCTGTATGCGCGTTCGCACACCGAGGAGGTGACGTTCGATAAGCCCGGCCTGTTGGTACTCGGCTGCAACATCCACGACTCGATGGTGGCATTCGTCGCGGTGGTTGATTCGCCCTACTATGCGAAAATTCTCGGCTCGGGACAGGCGGATATGCACGTTCCGCCGGGCCGTTACCGCGTGCGGGTGTGGCATCCGGAGTTGCGAATCGCGGTCGAATCGCAGCTCATTACGGTGACCAGCGCTCCGCTGACGCTGCCTGTGAAGGTGGATTTGGATCCCGACCGCGAAACGGCCGCGGATTGGCCCGAGTAGCCCGGTGTCGCTTCGAACTCGCATCGCTTTGACGTTTCTGCTGCTGCTGACGGCGGTGCTCACGGCGGCCCTGGGTGCGGTGTCCATCGCCAATCGGGGCAATGCCGAGCGCGCGGTCAAACAGCAGCTCGAGAGCAATCGGCGGCTGCTGCGGTCCGCTGCGGCCGGGGTGGCCAACGATTCGGCATTCCGGGACGCCGTGGCGGATCACGACACGGACACCCTGGTCTCCGTGCTCGCCAACAGCAATGAGCGGGTGAACGCGGCGTTGGCGATTCTCACCTCGCTGAATGGACGGGTGATCGCCGCTTCCGGTTCGAGCGCCGCTGCCGACTCGCAAGTCCCCGTGGTGGCCCTGCGGCTCGCGGGCAGCGCAGGATCGGGCGTGCCCAGCGTGATGATCGACGACGGCCGCCTCTACCAGATCGTCGCCGTGCAGGTGACGACGCCGCTGCCCGTGGCGTGGATCGTCATGGGATTCGAACTCGATCCGGACGCCGCCAAAGGGCTGGCCAACATCAAAGGCATCGGCGTCTCGCTGCTGACGCGCTCGGCGACCGGCTGGCAACAGGTGCTGACCGAGGGTGCGTCAAACTCGGGCGCCTCCCCGGCGGCGCTGGCGCAGTCGCTCGCGCAACCGCTCGCCGATGCGCGGGCGCCATTCGAGCGGCTGACGACCATGCTGTTCATCATCGCCGGCCTGAGCATGATCGGCTTCGCGTCGGCCGCGTTCTGGATTGCGCGCAACATTACGCGGCCGCTGGCCGATCTGACGCAATCGGTGGACCAGATGCGCCTGGGCTCGTATGACGTTCCACCGAGCCCGCCACGACACGACGAGATTGGCGTGTTGGCGGAAGGTTTGCAGCTCATGCGGGCCGCCGTGATGAGCCGCGATCAATCCATCCGGCGCCTCGCCTACGAGGATGCGCTCACCGGCCTCATGAATCGCACAGCCTTCAGCGCGCGTCTCGGACAAACGCTCATCGAGGCTTGCGGCGCACCCGTTGCCGTGGCGATGATCAATTTGCACCGATTTCGCCGCATCAACGAACACCTCGGCTACTCCGTGGGCGATGCCGTGCTGACCAAGACGGCGGCGCGTCTGGCCGCCGTGCCCAGCGTCAACACCGCGGTAGCGCGCCTCGCCGCGGACGAATTTGCCGCGTTCGCCCGCGTGCGCGATGTCGCCGATCTGCGCGCCTGGGGTGAATCGTTGCTCGTCGCCCTGTCGGAACCGGTGCTGGTGGAGACGCAGCCCATCGACATCAGCGCGACCATCGGACTTGCGCTGTCGTTGGATGCGGCGTCCGCGCCCGACGATCTGCTGCGTTGCGCTGATTTGGCGCTCGAACAGGCGCGCCGCGAAAAGCGTCCGGCGGCGATCTACGCCGACGCGCGCGACGTCTCCGCGCGCGACCAATTGTCGCTGCTCGGAGAACTGCGGCGCGCACTCGAACAGGACGAACTGCGGCTCTTCTACCAGCCGAAGATCGAATTGGCGACAGGCCGGATCGCGGGCGCTGAAGTACTGTTGCGATGGCAGCATCCGACGCGAGGATTGCTCAGTCCGGCCGCGTTCATCCCATTTGCCGAACAAACCGGTTTCATACGGCAAATCACCCGGTGGACTCTGGATCGGGCCATGGCCCAGGGTGCTGCGTGGCACCGCTCGGGATCGCCGTTACAGCTCGCGGTCAATATCAGCGCCGACGATCTTGCCGATCCGCAGCTCGACCGGCGGGTCGCGGCTCTGCTGACGCGTCATCAACTGCCGCCGTCGCTGCTCACGCTGGAGGTGACCGAGAGCGGTTTCATCGAAGACCCGGTCAGCGCGCTCGCGATGCTCGATGCGCTGGCCCAGCTGCGCATCATGATTTCCATCGACGATTTCGGTACCGGCTACTCCTCCCTGAGCCATCTCGCGCGCATGCCGGCCGACGAGGTGAAGATCGATCGAAGTTTCGTGCAAGGCTTGGAATCCGATGTCGAGTACGCCGCGGTGGTGCGTTCCGCCATCGACATGGGGCACAGCCTGGGCCTTAAGGTCGTCGCCGAAGGGATCGAAACCGAGTTGGCGGCGCAACGCCTGCGCGCCTTCGGCTGCGACGTAGGCCAGGGTTACCTGTACGCGAAACCCATGCCCTACGAGCAGCTGATCCGTTGGCTCGACGGCAAGCAGCGAGCCCCGGTCATCGCGATACCGATCGACTTCGATGTCGAAGAGGTCGTGGATACCATCACGCTCACCACCCGGTAGCAAAACGGGATTTTTAGATCAAAACTTCTTGGTCACGGTGAATCGCGCCATCAGCGGCTCGAGCGGATGAATGTGCACGTCGGCGACACCGGCGGCCTTTTCCCCGTACAGGCGGTCGACATACCAAAACTCCGCTGCGTTGGCATGGGTGTTGAGAAGGTTATAGATGCCGATTGAGCCGCTCCACCCTCTGGGGAACGCATAGTGAGCGTCAAGGTTCCATTCGCCAAACCCCTTCCCATCCACCTGCCCGAGCGTGGTGGCCGTCGGAGACTTGGCACACGTCGTTCCGAAATCGCGCTCCGCCGCCGAATTCGCGCACGGCCCGGAGGACAAAGGGTAGTTGCCAAGATATCGGTAATACAGGCCACCACTCCACGGCCCCAGATTCGTCAAGTACAGAGCGAGTGCGCCGGTCGCGAGCGGCGCATCCGTGATGTATTCGCCCAAATGGCCGGTGCCATCATCGAACGGATGAGTGAAGTGCGTGTGGTCGCCCGAGTAGCTGCCGTAGAACTCGAGATTCCGATTGATCTGGTACGTGACGTTGATCTCATAGCCATAACGGCGGCTGGGCGGACCCGCCGTGTCCTGACCCACGTCCGGGTCGATGATGGTTTCTGATTGCTGCCACAGGTTGTAAAAGGCAAACGTCAGGGCCAGGTCGGGACGTGGCGACGCGCGCACGCCCACCTCCTGGCCTTCCTGTCTGGCGAGCAGGGGGGTGTGAGGTAATCCCAGGTCGACGCTCGTGTCCTGATTGACGCCGCGGATGTCCGCGCTGTGAAACCCCCTGCCCGCGCTCAGGTAGAACTCGAGCCTATCGAGGGGCGTGTAGATGAGACTGCCCTTGGGTTGAGGGAGCGCCTGCTGGACTGTGCCGCTGTTGGTGTATCCGGTGTAGCCTGGGCCCGATTCCTCGTGAAGCATCGCAAAATAGTCGACATCCGTGCCATGCTGATAGTCTTCCCGAAAGCCCAGTACACTCCGGAACGTCGAGCTCCAGCGCGTGGTCGCTTGGGCCCAGGCCGCCCCGGCAAAGAGGTACACCCGGTCTTCGTTGGAAAAGGACGGCGGATCATCCATCGCCGGCAAGGGCACACGATTCTCGCTGGGCAATCGCCCGACGTACACCCTATCGTCGCGACTGAGTACCCCGACCGAAACCTCGTTGCCGATGGAGCCCAACGGCACCGGCAGTGTGAAGGCCGCCTGGCCGCCCAATGCACGGCGATTCTCGAACTGATCCTCCTGGTCACCGTGCACCGGATTTACCAAGAACTGCGTGAAGTCATTCCACAAATGCAGCTGATTGTCGATAAAAAATACGCTCGCCGTGAAGTGCCCGTCACCGAGCGTCGCATGATCGTTGAATGACAGGCTCGAGCGCCAGGCGCGGCCGCCGTCGGTGGGATTGAGGCTGCCGAAGCGATTGGGGACCAGACCTTCGGTGATGGCGCGGACTGGAATATCGGTCGTGTTCGTCCAGAGTTGGTGATACATCATGGCCGACACCGAATAGCCATTCTTGTCATCCCCCTCGCTATATCGCAGAACGAAGTTCTCCTTGCGCGCATCATCGGGCGTCACGAAGGGGCCGTCATAATGCTGCATTTCCGCCGCGACCAAGAGGTTTCCGTCGCCTAAGCGTTGCGAGCCCGCGTTGAAGATTCGCTGAAACCCGAGCATGCCCACGGTCGCGGACACCTGATCCTCGATCGTATCCCGATAGTTCACACGCACAGAACCCATCGCGCCGAAGTCTCCCACATTCGCGTAATAGGGGCCCTTGGTATAGCTGAGATGGTCAGCCAACTCGGGGATCATGAAATTGAGGTCGGTATATCCTTGCCCGTGCGCATGCGTCGGCTGGTTGATCGGCATGCCGTCCACGTAGGTTTCGAGATCCGTGCCGTGATCGAGGTTATAGCCTCGCATCAAATATTGATTCGCTTTGCCCTCCCCGCTGTGTAACGTGGCGATCAGCCCTGGCACGGTTTCCAGCAGCTGGCCCGGCCGGTACTGGGGAGCGAGCTGCAGCTCTTGATCATCCACCACCCCTTCGCTGGCGGTCGATGCGATCCCGAGAAGTTCCAAGCGCTGCGCGGTCACCGTGATTTCTTGAAGCGTCCCCGAGTCGGTGCGATTCACCATGTACGTATTGGGGTCGAGCGTCTCTGCAGCGTAGCCGGGCGAGCAGGCAGCACCCATCAGCAAAGTGCTGACAGCCGCTCGCTGCGTAACGGATGGTGTCATGCGAAAACTTTCAGCGACAGCACACCAGAAATGACGGCGCGAGTAGGCCACACTCGCGCCGCCCGACAAGCCCGCCCAGGCAAATCCCATTGAGGACACTGCCTGGAGTGAGCTTGTCCCTGACGAGTCCTACGGCGACAAACCCATCGGACCGGGCAGACCATTCGGACCATTGGGTGAACCCGGAATGGGTGTATTCAGATAAGGAAACACTCCCAAATAGGTATCCGTCGCTTTGACGGCTCCGCCAAGGTGCAAGTTTGCCGCATCAGGCCCGGCCGCCCGCGCACCATCAGTATACGGCGTGCCCTTGTTGGGATCTGTCGTTTCGGAGCCGCAGTTGCCGATCTTTCCGCAAAGTGCACCTTCGGCGACCCGCAGCGTGATGTCGACCACGTCATCGTAGGGACGCCGTCCATTTGGAAATCCTGCATCGTCGCTACCCAACACGCCAAGATCGTTTTGGGCGGCGATGGCCGTGACCGGCGTCGCCGTGTTGAGGCGGAGCATCTCGTTGGGCACAGGCTTTGCAGGTTGATTGAGTCCCTTCACGCCCGTGAGATAGGCGGCCACCAAATCATCCCGCGGCGTGCCCGGTACCTTCGCGGCGCTGCCGAACAACGCATTGAGCAACACCGGGAGCGATGGATTCGTCACGTAGGAAAGAAATTGGGCATCATCCGTGGGCGAGCTGTGGTTGAATTTGTCCTTGTCCGGCAGTCCGATCACGAGTTCATTGACCAGCGGCATTCCGAGCCGTGAAACCTGTTTCCAACCGTTTCCTTCGGGGAGGCTCGCGGTGGTATACGCACCGATTACCGTCTGACCCTTAGGCGTCACGCAGCTGATCGGAACCTCCAGTGCGATCGAGGTGACGTTTTTGCCGTAGAGCGCATTGGGCTGACCGTCACGCGGCCCGACGGGGTTCAGGTTCACAAGATCAAATATCTCACCGAGATTCGCGACGAATCCTTCCTTGCGCTGACCCACGAACACCCGTCCCGCAGCGTTGCAACCGGGGATGCTCACTTCATAGATGAAGGATTTCGCGTAAGCCGCGTAGTCGGCAATCGACTTGTTGCCGATGTTGTCCGCCGGCTTCCAGAAGCGCGTACCGCCGCTCGTCACGTTCTGCACCGGCCCGCTGCCCCAACCCTCCTTGGAAACCGTGACCGTGTAACTTTGACGCACGTTCAAGTTTGCACCGCTGTCGCTGATGGGTCCGATATTGATCAGCGGTACGGGTATTTGCTTACCGCTCGCGTCCACGGCTAAACCCTTGTCATCCGTTGTAAAGTTAAACGAGAACGTGATGTCGCTGTCGCCATCCCCATCGTTGTCGATATGAATTTGATAAACCGCCTTGGAATCTAAATTGTAAAAATTGGGACCGCCTTCCGGGTCCTGGAGCGGAATGTAGTTCGCGATGAAGGTGACGAAATTACTACGTCCGGGCTCGTAACTGCGGAACATGTAGAAATCCGTTCCGTCGACTCGCGGCAGACCCGCGATCTCCGGCGCTTCGCGGTGGCTCGATGCGACTGCGTATAACGGCAATAACGAAGCGCCCAGCAGCAGGGCGCTCACTGGTTTGAAGTCATTCATTGAAGTCCCCTAGGATGTTGTTGCAGACAGGATCGGGAATATGACCAAGGGTCATACGTAACCGCCGGGGTTTTGGATGCACCATGTTGGCCGAACTCGCGGGGAGATCAGCGGCTGAGCGCGATGGTGGCGTCTTGCGGTGAGAGGACGGCGGTGGCAACGGTACCGCCGTTATGCATCACGAAGATGGCGCGATGGGAGGGGTCGATCGCAAAGAACAGTGTGTAATGCAGTGTGATCTTCTGGGTGGGCCGTGCGCACACCGCCTCGAAGAACAATGCGGCATAACTTCCGTCCGCATGGGCGTCGATCAATTGCCGCCCCGGTATGATCCGGCAGGCGTTGCCGGGGCCACCGTCGAGCGTGAGGTGGCGATAGACGTATTGCTCGATCGCCGCTTGATGGCGATGCACCTCTCCCCACGTGAGCCGTCCATCGCCGTCATCGTCGAGCCGTAACACGAAATCGAGATCACGCAATGCAACATCCCATTGGCCTTGCAGCGTGCCATTGCCGGCTGCTTGGGTACCCTCGGCCGTCAAAGTCAAATAGGCATCGCTCGCCGAATGCGCCTCTGCATCGCTCGATAGGGCGAGGCCGCTCAGTGCGGCGATGGACCACAGGGTTGAAATTCCCACCGACATCCATCGGCTCATGGGGTCGCTCCCATTGACGCGCTGAGCTCTGTGCGCAGTTCACGTTCGAGCGGTTCCAGGATGGGGTCCTCCAATTGTGTTTTCTTCAAAAACTCGAGGACCGGCGTTGCGGCATAGGGCTGCTTAGCGGCCAACGCGGCTTCCAGGACTACCCTAGCGTCCCAGGGGGCTCGTTGAACTTGCCAATTGCGCAGGGCCATGTCGAGCGCGGTGTGGGGATCGTGCTGCAGCTGCAGGGCAAATCGCGATTCTTCACGTCCAAATAGCTCGCTGCCCCGCAGGCGCAACGCCTCGAAGCGAGCGGCCATGATCCAGGTGTAACGCTGAGTTTGGTCGCTGTGCACTAACGACTGAGCCAACGCGAGGCGCAGGAATGCCGTGTCTGATTGCGCGTGATCCGCCAGCAGCGGTAGCACCTCCTGGGGACGACCACGATCGAGAAGGAAATCCGCATAGGCCACCAGCAAGAAATTGTCCTGCGGCTGCAATCTCAACGCGCTGAGATAGTGGGCCTCGGCAGCCGGCCAATCTCCCAGGCGTTCCGCGCTTTCCGCGATGAGACCGTCGACCCACGCCCGGTAGCCCGCGGAGCCGCGGCGCACCGACAGTGCGACCTGCTGCAGGAGCGTCAAGCTTTCGCGGGCTTTGCCCGTGTAGGAGCGCAAATTCCCGAAGCATGCCAAGCCCGTCTCCGAACCGGCACTGTTGGCGACACGCGCGCAGTCCTTGTTCGCAGCTTGATAATCGCCTTGGACCATGTCGAGGGTCGCAAGGATCAACCACGCTTGGGCATTCTGCGGATCGGCTTCGAACGCTTTGGCGAGCACCGCGCGCGCGTCGCTGAACTGATGCCGGTATTGCAGTATCGTGGCTTGAATGACCAGCGCCGAAGCCGCGGGCTGCGGAGCCTCGACCCAGGGTGCGATCACCGCCTCGGCGTAGCCGGCGTAATGGGCATCCCCCACCTGCCGGCTGTAATCGATGTACGCGTCGGCCAGCTGCTCGGCCGCGGTCAGACTGCGAGGTGTGGCATCCAGCGCCGAGCGTAGCCGGTGCATTTTGAGGACCGCGGGATCGGTGGTCGGGGGCACCTCCTGCAAAACCTCGCCGTCGCTCGAAGGAAGATAGGGCGCCTGGTTGGGCGCGGCGGGCACGCTCAGATTCGTCTCCAAGGTCGCGGCGGTACCGCAGAGGACCGATAGCCCCACGGTGGCGACGGCGCTAAGCCAGGGTGCAAAAGACGGTGCGAGCATAGGATGTGTACGAGTCCAGCGGACTGTCAGATGCGCATCGGCAAAGAATTTAGCTGCATCCACACGGGCGGATGCTTCGTATAAGGACTAACCAACCCTGATGGAAGCGGATGCACGTGTCGAACTTAGAATTTATTGCACGGCCCGCCACCCCCAGCGCCGTCCGGATGCTGTTCTCGGGTGCCGAATGGTCCCGACTCGGCTTGCTGTACGGCTTCATCGGCCTTCTGCATGTGATCGGCTGGGGAACCTACCTACATTATGCCGTGCGCTACCCACAGCTCGTTGGCTTGGGTTTCGTCGCCTATATGTTCGGATTGCGGCACGCCTTCGATGCGGACCATATCGCGGCCGTGGACGATACCGTGAGGTACCTGCTTCAGAGGGGCAAAAAGCCCCTGGGGGTCGGATTCTTCTTCTCGTTGGGCCATTCGACGGTGGTGTTCGCCTTGGCCGTCGGCGTGGCCGTTGCAGCGGCGGCGGTCAAGACCCGAATGCCCCAACTCAGCTCCTGGGGAGCCCTCATCGGTGCCGGCGTCTCTGGCACGTTCCTCTGGGTCATTGGGGTCCTCAATCTGATGGTATTGCTCGATATTTTGAAAGTCTGGCGAAAGGCCAAGTCCGGGTCCCACAGCCACGCCCATCTCGAAGCCTTGCTGCAAAGGCGAGGTTTGCTCAACCGGCTGTTTGGTGGGCGGCTGCAAAAGCTCATGAACCACAGCTGGCAGATGTATCCCCTCGGACTGCTGTTCGGTTTGGGATTTGACACCGCATCGGAGGTGGGTCTACTCGCCATGACGGCTGGCGCCTCCGCCGGCGATTTGCCCCTCCCCGCTGTCCTGTCCCTGCCCGTACTGTTTGCAGCCGGCATGACCGTCATGGATACGACCGACGGAGTGCTCATGTGCAAGGCCTACGATTGGGCCTTTCTGAACCCTTTGCGCAAAATTTTCTACAACATGACGACGACGGGACTCTCGGTCGCGGTTGCGTTGGTCATCGGCACCATCGAACTCCTGCAGGTCATCATCGGACTACTGCATCTCCACGGCCCCGTCTTCGATGTCATTGCAGGGTTGAATTTCGGCGTGTTGGGTTATGTCATCGTCGGCATGTTCCTGCTCGCATGGGCATCATCGGTGGCGTATTGGAAGTTTGGCCGCATGGAGAAGCGCTTGTCCCTGCGCTGGGGTCCGCACATACATTCCCACGTGCATGCGGACGGTTCCAGGCACTCACATGATCATCTACATTCCGGCGGCGGATGACAGCATGGGACCGAACCAATGCTCCTGTTGAGGCGAGCTTTTGCAGCATTGCTGCTGACGACTGCGGTCGGGGCTCCGACCGTCGGTGTCGCCGATACGGTGGCGAGTCTGCTCGGCAATTTCACCATCAATCAATACTGCGCACTCGAGCTCGCGAGTACGACCGCCCAGGTGCATTACGTCGTCGTCTTTGGTCAGCTGCCCGCCCTGAGTGAATTGCATTCGGCGGACGCCAACGGCGACGGCGTCACGTCGCAAGCGGAGCGGGATGCGTATATCGGCAAACTCGCGCCGGCCTTGGCGGAGAACCTCGAACTGCTGGTGAATGGGTCAAAGGTTCCCCTGCGGGCGACCCATTGGGCCAGCAGTCTGCCCACAGAGCAGGGAGGATTCTCGCTACGGGTCGATGTCGATCTTGACGCGGTGCTGCCGGCTGCGGCCGTAGCTGCGCCTCGGCAGCTCGGGTTCAACAATCGCAACTATGCGGGCCGGATGGGATGGAACGAGATCGTCGTGAAGCCTGCGCGCGGCCTCGTGGTATTCGATACCAACGCCTACAGTACATCGCTGACCGGCGGACTTTCCGAGGCCTTGAGGACGCTTCCGGCCGCGGGGCCACTCGATGAGCGCGCGGTACACCTGAGTTTTGCACTCACCGCACCACCCGGCGCTGTGCTTCTAACCGATCGAGGGGGTCACGGCGACGCGACAGCGACGCGTGATCCGAGGGGGACGAGCACGGTGTCGGCGAGCAACTCGCAAAGTGAGTGGATAGCGTATCGGACCCGTCAGCTCGTGCAGGCCATATCCAGCCCGCACGTGCAGCCCGGAGTCGCGCTGTTGGCGCTTTTGGGTGCGCTGCTCCTCGGCGCCGTGCACGCATTGTCACCCGGCCACGGAAAAACCATCGTCGGTGCTTATCTGGTCGGCTCCCGGGGCACGCCGCGGCACGCTGCGTTCCTGGGTCTGACCGTCACCATCACTCACACGATCGGGGTATTCGTTCTGGGATTCGCGACGTTGTACGCCTCGCGGTACATCGTGCCCGAACGACTGTTTCCGATCTTGAGCCTCCTATCTGCCGTGCTGGTGTTGGGTATGGGCGTCATATTGCTGGTGCAACGAGGGCGCGCAGCCAGCCAAGCATTGTCCAAGGTGACGCCCGCGCGATCGAGTACATTTCACTTCGTCGGAGCCGACGATACTGTGGCGGCGGGCACACGCGGCCTGTTATTCGCGCCAGCCGCCCAATTCGTCGACCCCACCATGCACTCTCACGGCGGGGGCCCCATGCACTCGCACCTACCGCCCGGCGCAGCGGGAGAAAAGATCTCCTGGCGAAGCCTCCTGACCTTAGGCGTATCCGGCGGATTGGTTCCCTGCCCTTCTGCCCTGGTGTTGCTGCTCGCCGCAGTGGCGCTCAATAAAACGGCGTATGGCATGTTATTGGTGGTCGCGTTCAGCATTGGGCTGGCGATCACTTTGACCCTGGTCGGACTGACATTCCTGTATGCCCGAAATCGCCTTCGCGGCTCCCGCGCCGGCAGCCGCTGGGCGCATGTCGTGCCGGTGCTGAGTGCGGGCGCCATCACCGTGATCGGCATCGTTTTAAGCGTCGGTGCGCTGAGGACTTTCAGCTCCTAAGCGCCTCGTCGACCAAGCGGCCAAGATGAGCTGCGTTGTGTTTCACGCACGGCCGCAACTTGTACCCGCGTTATGGCAAATCCCTCGAATACGTCTGCAAATGACAACATCTGTATTGATTGTCAGGTGGGCAATAAAGTTAATTATGAAACGGCGTATTTTTCTCGCAGTGGGGGCCGCGAGCCTTGGCCTTAACGTGGTGTATCTGACTGGATGCGGGGGCTCCTCGCATTCGTCGCTAACCACCGCGCCCGCCTCCATTGCCAGCTTCGTCGCGAACCACGCGACTATAGCGGACGGCAAAAGCGCGACGCTCACCGGAGTTTTCGCCAACGGTAAAGGCGTCATCACGCCCGGGAATCTTGCGGCCACCAGCGGAACCGCAGTGACCGTATCTCCCACAGCGACAACCACCTATACACTGACCGTGACCCCGTCCAGCGGCACGGCAGTCACCGCGACGGCCCTCATCACCGTGAGTCCGAATCCGGCAAACCTGATCACCAGTTTCACGGCCAATCCAGCAACCATTGCGCCCGGACAAAGTGCGACTCTGACGGGCGTGTTTACCAAGGGCGCGGGCGTGATCACCCCCGGGAATCTCGCCGCCATCAGTGGAGCGCCAGTCACCGTCCGCCCTACGACAACCACGACGTATACGCTGACCGTCACCCCAACCAACGGCACCGCGGTTACGGCGACCGCTTCGGTTGCCGTGCAAAGCTTGGTCGCCGTGGACCTTTCGAGCCCAGGTCTACCCGTCACCGATCAGATTCTCGGCATGAACTTGGCCGCCTGGTATGACGTGACCAACAGCACCAATGAATCCGCGATTCAGTCAGGGTTCCATGCCGCTGGAATCAAGGCAATTCGGTGGCCAGGCGGATCGTGGTCCGACGCTTATAACTGGGAAACCAATACCGAGTGCGGCAGCAGCGCCAGCACGGATGACGATTTCACGGACGTCGTCAAGAAGCTCGTTATTCCAGCGGGACTCGATCTTGCCCTCACGGCGGACTACGGCACAGGCAAGAATTGCAGCGGATATGGCGTTCCCACGGAAGCTGCCGCCTGGGTTGCTGAAGCGACCAGTCTCGGCATCACGGTAAGCCATATGACCGTTGGCAACGAAGAGTACGGTAGCTGGGAGGTGGACCATCACAGCAGTCCGCACAACGGGGCAACCTACGCCGCCGCGGTAGCTGGAACCAGCGGCTATTATGCACTCATCAAGGCCGCCTCCCCCCACACGCTCGTCGGCGTGTCCGTGGAACCTGGCTATGCTCCGTGGGATCAGGATGTAATGTCCGCTGCTCCCTATGATTTCGTCGAGTACCACTACTATCCAGAAACTCCCGGCGAGGAAACCGACACCTACATCGTCCAGCAGGCGGCGCAGGAGTTGACAAGGAACATCAACACAATCAAGTCGGAACTGGCCAAGTGGGGAACTGCCGTCACGCCTATTTATGTGGGTGAGATCGGCGGCCCGTATAGCAATCCAGGCAAGCAGAGCTGGTCCATTACGCAGGGCTTGTATGCGGGTCAGGTGTTGGGTGAGATGATGAACGCTGGCGTCTCGCGCCTGACCTGGTGGATCGGCTTCGGCAACTGCAACGGTCAAGCCGGGAATGACAGCTCTGCGCTCTATGGATGGCAGGCGTTCGGAGCCTACAATGTCTTCTCCGATGGCCCTGCAGATACCACCTGTCCAGACGCGGGCGCCATCGGTACCTTGTCGCCCACGGCGCGCGCGTTTCAGCTCTTCAGCAATGTGGCGATCCGCGGTGAATCGGTGTTGACCGCGACCGTTGCCGGCGATACGACCGACGTTCGCGCGTACGCCGCAACCAACCCGGGCGGGACCGCCCTCGTTTTGTTCAACTTGAACGAGACGACACCGCAAGCCGTAGGCGTCACGCTTACGGGCAAAACCTCCTCGTCAAACGTGAGCGTCACCACCTATGACAAGGCCATCTATGACCTATCAGGCTCGCCATCCGGAGCTCCGGCGGATCCCTCAGGAACCGGCACCTGGGCGGGGCCCGCCATCAACAGCCTTGGCGCGCAAAGTTTGCCGCTGACGCTGGCCCTCACGCCTTGGAGCATGAACGTGGTCATCATCCAATAGGTAAGCGCGGGGCTCAAGTCCCGCGGCTCGCGGGTGTGAGCGTCATTCGCATCCCGCGACGGGGGCGCAGCGTAATCAGGCCTTGCGGCTCGACCGGATGTCCTGAGGCAAGTCGCAGTCGGTAGCGCTGCGCGATCGTCGCGAGCAGAATCGTTGCTTCGGTCATGGCGAACGCCGCGCCGATGCAAATACGCCGCCCTCCGCCGAAGGGAAGGTATGAGAAGCGCGGACGTGCAGCGGTTTGCGCCGGCGAGAACCGCTCAGGGTCGAATCGTCCCGGGTCATGCCAAAGCTGCTGATGGCGATGGAGCACCCACGGAGAGATCAGCACAATCGAGCCCTTGGGCACGTGCCGCCCGGCGAGCGTATCGTCGGCGAGCGCCACGCGTGCGACCGTGTGCACCGGCGGGTAGAGTCGCATGGATTCTTCGATCACCATTCGCGTGTAGGCCAGCTTGTTGAGATCGTCCGCGTTCGGTGAGCGACACCCAAGCACGCTTTGCAACTCCGAATGCAATCTCGACTCCACGGCCGGATGCTGCGACAGCAGATACCAGGTCCATGTCATGGCCATGGCGGTTGTCTCGTGTCCGGCCGTGAAGATCGTGATCACCTGATCACGCACTTCCCGTGCGCTCATGCCGCCGCCGGTTTGCTCGTCGCGCGCGGCGATGAGCCGCGCCAGCAAATCTTTGGGACCGCTTTCAGGGCGAACCGACCGCAGCTTGATGAGGCGATCGATCTCCCTATCGAACTCACCGAGCGTGCGACGCACTACGCCGATTCGGCCCAGGCCCGCAAGCCATGCCGGTAAACCGAGAAAATCCGCCACATTGGGGCGCATCTGCGCCTGATAGCGTTCGGCGCCCCGTTCCATGATCGCGGCTATTCGTTCGGCGTCGGACGAGAACATCGTGCGCGAGATGATGCGCAGAGTGACTCCCATCATCGCCCTCGCGACGTCGATACTGGCGCCGATGTCGAGACTGCTCCAATCCGCCAATAACTCTTCCGCGGCTCCGGTCATGATCGACGTATAGGATGCGATGCTGCGGTGGTCGAAAGCGGGCGACATGATGCGCCGATGCCGCCGCCAGGTCTCCCCTTCCGAGGTGATGAGCCCCCTTCCCAGGCCAGGCTCCAGAATGCGCCGTGTGATCTCGGATTTCTGATAGTTTGCCGCATTATCGAGCAGCACGTACTTGATGGCTTCAGGCTCGTTGACCAGGAACCGACGGTGGTTAAATATCTTGCGTTGGACGATATCGCGCTCGTAAGCTTCCTCGGTATAAGTGGCGAGCATGTTGTCGCGCAGAGTGCGAAAAAACTCAAACAACGGCAGGCGTCCGCGCCGCGGTACGGGCGCGGGTAACACTGGAGCGCGCGCGGAATCGTCACGGCTGCTCATGCTCTGCGCGCCGGATTATCTTTCGCGAAAGTCAGGTTCGCCCATCTGCCAGAGCATGAAAGCGAGTTGATCCGCCAGCAACTCGTCCCGTTGGGTGCGGGTTGAGCCCATTCCGTGCCCGGCATCGTAGTCGACGCGTAGCACGATCGGCCGGCCGCTGGCATTGGCCGCCTGAAGGCGCGCTGCCATCTTGCCAGGCTGCCAGGGCGCCACTCGGGGGTCATTGATGCCCGTGGTCAGCATGGTCGCGGGATACGGCGTCCCATCCTTGATGTGAAGAAACGCGTCGACGGCGTACAAGGCCTTGAAGCCCGCATCGGTTTTCGCGCTGCCGTACTCAAGAGCATTGGCATCTCCGTCGGTCTCGTATTCCGCGCGCAGCGCATTGGAGTCGCCGACGTCACTCAACACCACACGAAACAGCTCAGGGCGTTCCGCGAGTGCCATGCCCACCGTGATGCCTCCGGCACTGCCGCCGTGGATGGCGAGTTTGGACGGGCGGGTGTAATGCTGCTGGATCAGGTACTCCGCGCACGCGATCAGGTCGCGGTAGGTATTGGGTTTGGTGGCCTGACGGCCGGCGTTGTGCCAGTCCTCACCCAGCTCCCCTCCCCCGCGCACGTGAGCAACCGCCACCAGGCCGCCGCGCTCGAGAAGGGCAAACAAACCCGGCGAAAAACTCGGCGTCAAAGAGATCCCGTACGCTCCATAGCCATTCAGCCACGTCGGCCGCTCGCCATCTCTCGGGAGTCCGTGCTTGTGAATGAGCGACAACGGTATTTCCGTGCCATCGTGGGCCTTGGCGCGAACCTCCTCGAACTCATAGTCGGAGGTGTCAAGCTTCGATGGAGGTGCGAGGCTCGCATCCTTGGGAGCGCTCGTGGAGGCATCGAAACTGAACCAGCGCTGCGGCTGCACCCACGTCACCACGGGAAATAGCACGCCCGGCACGTTGGGGCTGGTGGCCAGCTCCGAGATACCACCGGCCAGGGTGTTGCTCAAGTCGGTCATTTTATTAGTCGCGTAGTCCAAGTGCCGAACCTTTTGGACGCCGGCGTCGAGAACTTTTACATACAACGCATCTTTGGCGATGCCCATGTCCTGAATGACCACGCTACTCGGCCCAACCACCTCCTGAGCACGTCCAAGATCTGGATTCGGTGCCCTCAGCTTCAGGATCTTGTAGCGCGAGGCATTCTTATGGCTCAAAAGATAGATGTCATCGCCGTGCAGGGTCGCGTTGGCGACAGCGTCCTCCACGTCGGCAATTTTGCGCCACGGCGTCTTGGCTGCCTTCCCCAGGGCGGCCTCCTCCAGCGGCTTGAGATAAATCGTCACTTCCGGTGCCGAGCCGTGATTGATGATTCCGAGCGCGTAGTGCGAGCCGGGCGAGGTAACCACAAACGGTGAGTCGACCGGCGTGACCTTGACTTCGGCCGCAAGGTCGACCGCGAGAATTGCCCTATCTTGTTCGGGATCCTCACCCAGAGCGTGCCAGTATGCCTTGCTGTTGAGGTATTTCGCCGTCTCGGGCGCGCCGGGCAAGACGGGGCTGAAACGATTATAGAACAAGGATTTGCCATCCGGCAGCCAGGAGGGGCTGCCGTACTCCGTACGGTCGATGCGTTCCGGCAGAGCCTTGCCGGTACTTGTCTCGATGAAGCGCATGACGCTTTCTTCAGAGCCTCCCTCGGAGATGCCGATTGCCACATGCGAGCCATCGGGCGACAGCTGAATGTAGTCGATCGCGCCGTGCTTGCCCTGCGCCGCGCCCGCATTCGGATCCAACAACAGGCTCTCAGTGCCGCCGAGCCCTTTGCGGAGGTAAAGTTTGAAGACGTTGTCCTCGGGCCCGCGCTTTTCGTACACGACGAGGCCGACTGCCGTCTGAACGTTGCGCACCAACGTGCCGCCGCTGTCGAGTTGCTCTATACGCTTCAGGAGCGCGTCCCGGTTGGGAATCGCCGCCAGCACACCACGGGTGTAGTTATTCTCGCCTTTGGCCCAAGCCAGGAATTCCGCCCCATGGCGATCTTCCATCCATCTGTAAGAGTCGGTGACTTTCGCGCCGAAGTAGTCGTCGATGACCGGTCTCGCAGGCGCCACCGGCGGCGCAACCGGTGCATTGTCAGCGGCCCAGCCGGCGGCAACTGCGAAAAGGCAGAATGACGAGGCGGCGAAAGCAGTCCTCATCCAGTGTCCAGCGCTACGAGCAGTCACTTCCAGCTCCTTGATCGGCGGCGGACACTGCCCGGTCATTTGAGCACTCCCCGAAGCCTCATCCTCGCCTGTGGTTTGCCGGCACACCTGCCTCGGGGCCGGGGTCCAATGATCGTATACTACACAGCGGTAACGAAGGCTCGTGAATGTGTTGCTGGCAAATGTAATCAGGGAAGGCACACTGCGCAGTGTCCCCAAGGCTTAGGCCTACTCGACATGACCAGCCAATCGCCCGTAGGGAGACTATCCACAAGGTGTGACGTTGGGCTCGACATAAGCGCAGCCGCCTGGCATGGGCGCGAGCGGCGGCCTATACTTGCCCTGCTTTCACCGGGTGACTGACGTCATTTTTGCTGCACGGTCTATCTAGACAGGGAGTCGTCGGTGCGCACCGCCTGGACCACAATCTGTGTTGCGGCTTTGATGGGGATTGGCGCGTGCTTGCGCGTAGACCCGGCATGGGCTGATTTGTATTCTGCCCAGCAGGCCTATAATAAAAAGAACCTCCCCAAGGCCTTTGAGGAATTCAAGGAACTCGCTGAACTGGGGCAGCCACGAGCGCAATACGCTTTAGCTATCATGTATGCGCGTGGAGAGGGGGTGCCAAGCAGCCTCACAAATGCCCACGCGTGGGCGTCACTTGCCGCTGCCAACGGCGAGGCCGAGGCAACAACGCTCGCGGAACAACTGGCTCCTCAGCTGACGCCCAATTCGCTGAAATTTTCGGCTGATCTACAAGCGGAGTTCAGTCAGGCGGCCCTCGACTTGCGCCTCCTCCCCCATGTGCTCCAAGGCAGAGAATATGAAGACCGCAGCCCGGTAAGGCCTTCGAAACCATTCGTGCCTTCATACCCCCCTGCGGCGCAAGCAAAAGGGGTTCAGGGCGAGGTCTATGTCGAATTCACTGTGGCGCCCGATGGTCGTCCGCGAGTGCCGCGAATTTTATATGCCGTGCCCCAGGGATACTTCGAACAGACGGTCCGGGAAAGCGTCATGCGGTCCATCTATTTGCCAGCGACAATCAACGGACAAGCGATCGCCACCACCGTAAGCACGTTCTACAATTTTAAAATGACAGGCGTGTCGATCTCCGATTACGGCAGTTTGGAGCAGCGAGTGCGCGAGACGAAATTAAAGGCACAAGCGGGCGACCCCTCGGCGCAAATGCTCTACGGCATGATGATCGCAGGCCTTCCTCAGCTGAATCAAACCTACGATCAAGCATTGCCTTGGTTTCTCAAGGCCGCCCAATCCGGTGCGCGCTATGCCCAATACCAAGTTGGTCTGGGATTGCTGAATGGCCGTGGTTGTCATTGCGATACGAAAAAAGGGGAAGTCTGGCTGCAAAAGGCCGCGCAGGCGGACTTGGCCGATGCTCAGGTATCGCTCGCCGAGTATCTATTGAAGGATCAGGCCAACCGCGACGCCGTGAGCGGCGCGCTGGTTTGGTTGGAGCGTGCCGCCAAACAGGGTGACAATTCAGCAAAGTTTCAGTTGGCCGCTGTGCTCGCGGGGTATCCAACCAATCGGGACCCAACGCGCGCGTTGGCTCTAACCGATAGTGTCGAGCGAGATTACAAGAGTGACCCAACGTGGTGGGAAATTCGCGCAGCCGCGAACGCTTCGCGCGGCAACTACAAAGCCGCTACGGGAGCGCAATCACAGGCAATCACGCAAGCCAAGCAGCTCGGATGGGATGTCACCAAACTGGCGCAGCGCGAGACCCTCTATGAGTCGGGGCAAGCATGGAGCGGGAATCTGCTGGAGTTCTGACAGAGGCGGCGCGCGGCTCCGTTTAAAGTACGGAGCCGGGCGTCAGCCCATCGCGCCGCACGGGAGGAGCGACAACAGACAAATGGCAAATGGTGATATTCACTCTGAAGCGGGCAACGGGGCTTCTGGACTAGTCAAGATCTCTTCGCGATCCACCTCATCACTTCCCGGTCGTTCATAGGTGCCGATCAAGCAGCCGACCGCCAACGTTCTGTTTAAGATCGCCTCGATGAACTCCCGTCGCCCGGGAGCACTCGAGAAGCTCGGCCCAGGCATTAGCGCAAACACTTGGAACACGTACCGATGTTCACCGTGCCCGCGCGGCGGGTCGGGTGGCAACCAAGCCCGCTGGAAAAAGGAATTGGGCCCCGTTTCAAGACCCGCTCCCTCGTGCTTCGGACTGGCGAGAGCTCCCTCTTCGAGCGTGAGAATCTCGGGGCCTAAATCGACGACGATCGCGTGCACCAACGGGTGAGGCGTGGGAGAGTCCGCGTCCTCGACCAAAATCGCGATGGAGCCGGCTCCCGCGGGGACCGCATCCCATTCCAGGGGCGGCGACACGCCGGGACCGTCGGCCGTATACCGAATGGGCAGAGCTCCATTGAATACGAAGGTGGGACTTGTAACCGACAGGCGCGCGGAGCTGCGTTCGCGATGCAACAAGTTGTAGACGACCTGTTCCATCCCGGCCCGCTGATTGATCAGCGCGTGACCTACACTCTCGGGCAAGTTCTGAAGCATATTGGAAATCTCCGGGGCGTGGTCCTGAGGACCTACGAGGCTACACGCAGCGGTCACAATCTCCATCAGAGCGGCGCTCATAAGCGGTCGGGCACTCTCCTACAGCACGACCACGTCGATCGCCGCCAATGCCCGCGCCAGCTTGAGCTTATGGCTACGCCTGCCTGGTGAGACGAGGCCAGCTTCCTTCGACTATTTCATCGAATGGAGGCCCACCATGTTCCCTTCGGTGTCGATAATGTGCGCAATGAAGCCGTACTGGCCAATGGACGTTTTCTCTTTGTGGATTCCTCCTTCCGCCTTCACCGCTTTGGCGGCTTCATGGGCGCAATCGTCGCAGATGAAGTACACCAACACACTGTTGGAGCCAGACTCGAAGCCTGGCATTTTCACCAGCGCCCCGGACGCTCCCGCGGCCCCCCTCTCCATGGGAAACGCAAGCATTTCCATGCCCGGACTGTCGAGTTTCGAGAGCTTAACGCCGAGCGTCGCTTCATAAAACGTTCGCGCCCGAGCGAGATCTTGAACATATATTTCGAACCAGCTTACTGAGTTGCGCATGGTGGTGTCCTTTTTGGCGATTACCCTTGATTGAATTTTGTCGAAGCGCGGGGGCCGCCGACCGCACAATTCCCGGGAGATCGGCAGCCCCAGGAACGACGCACGGCGACCGACCTACTTACCGACAATTCGCACGGGAGCAGATTCCGCAATCTTGCTCAGCGCCAAAGACACTACACAACGTCGCGCCTGACAACTGGCGATTTTCGGCTGTCTATCGATGATGCGCCAGCTCCATTGTTATCGGCTCCAAAACCTCGACGGTTCAGCGACAAGCCTCGGGGATGAGGGAGATGAATGACGTGCGGCAGGACAGCATCTCGATCATTTAACGCTGCGCTACGATTACGGACGATCTTATGCGGGGTAACGCACAGAGTAAGTGAGAGGGGATCGAAGTGCGTTGCACGCATCGTGCGAGCGAAGTCTTACGTGATGTGAAGCTTGATGCCCATTGTGCAGTGGAAATCAAGCGCCGATTGTCAATTAGGGGAAAACCCCTGAACGATCACTATAATCTGTGGCCGATCGTTAGGGAACGCCTGAAAAACTGCTGCTGAAGACGCATGATCTAGGGCGTCATAGATTCGGCTTCGCCACCATCAGATAGAAAATGAGCATTACGCCGATGAATGCCGGGTAGCCGAGTGTGAACCACAGATTATAGTAGGGCTGGTAAGCGACGGGTAGGCGTAGATCGTGTGTAGCCGCTTCGATAGCCAGATCCCGCATTCGAATCTGCAGCCAGACTACTGGCAACCAACAACAGCCGACGAGTCCATAAAGAGCGATCGACAACAACAACCACGGCGCTGTAAGTGGATACCCTGCCATCCGCGCAAGCGCGACGCCTGTCACCGGCTGCAGCACTACGGCAGTCGCCGTGAAGACTATATCAGCCGACACAACCTCGCGACCCACCGCTGCTATGATCTTGGGCTCTCCCGTGCGCTTCGCCCGAATGAAAAAGAAAGCAATCCCTGCACCGGTACCAAATAGGACGGTCGACGATAAGATGTGCAGCCACTTCGTCAATAGATACCAAGTCATATGTCGTTTATCACTCGAGTCGAAATGTTCCACCGGGAGAATTCCGGTTCGAAGTCCGATAGGCCGAGAATACCCATGCAGACCTTCGCGCCTGCTGAGAATCGATTGCCGCGGGCAAGCTTGGTGGCGAGAATGACCGCCGCCATGCAGGGAATTTCCGGCCCGTGATTGCATTTGGCAACCAGCTCCCACGTGCGGCTCAGCCTCCGGCCCTCATGGGTTCTTCCAGTGACGTGGACCATCATCCCGCCCGTCTGGCTTCCCAACCAATTGAGCCAGGTCCCGAGCCGGTCTAAAGAAGAACCCCAATCGGCCATATGAATTGGGAGCTCCATCCTCCGACAAGCTCCGATCATCCACAATCCGTAATGCTGCAGGGACACCTCGAGCGAAGCCCGAAAGCTGACTGACTGAACACCGGCGTAACGTGCGGGAAATAATTCAAGGTCCGGTACATCGCACGCTGCCGATAATCGGCTACCGAAGGAGAACCGCTGACGTTTGAGCGCTTGCCATCCATACACGGTGCGCCATTCACCGCGTTCCCACCACAGAAAGGGTTTGCCGGCATATCCCAACACGGCCGTGACTGTGGCAGTACCGCGTCGAGCACGTTGACCCGGCGCGATGACCACACCGATCGCGCTTAGCTCGGCGAAGGAGCCCTTGAGGAAATCTACGACCGCAGACGAAAGCGCAGGCAACGTGCTCGCCCCCGTGATCGCGATGCGCTTAGCAGCTTCTGCCGCCGGCCCGACCGCGGCTATGAAACCTGTCACAAACCCTCTGCCATCCGCGAGGTCTACATAGTGGGCGCCGCAAGCGAGACTCGCGAGCGCAACCCGGTAGTCCTGGCCCTGGAAGGGCCCCGCGCAATGAATCACGAGTTCCGGGGTAAGAGACTGAATCTTAGAACACAAATCGTGCGCGTTGATGTCGAGCATCGCGGTTTGAATGGATGCCGGGTCTCCGCCTTTGCTCATGTGGCGGCTCGTGGCGACTATCTCGATTTCGGGCTCGAGTGCCAGCCGCGTACAGATTCGCGCACCGAAGTTACCGAGGCCGCCGATGACCACCACACGCATTATCTACTGCGGCAAATAGCATGTGGTACGTCGGCCGAACCACCGGTAGCGATTTCGAGCAATTAATCGATATAAGGCATTACGCCAAGGCCGGGGAATAATTCGGGCGGCGTGGATGAGCCACCAGAAGCCACCTAACGTCGACACCACATGAATCCATGCGTCTGATTCCGTGAAGCGTCGACCGCTGTCCAGCACCAGAAAGGTGGTGGGATCGTCTGGATCAAGACTGTGTTCGACCAGAATCGCCTTTCCTTCGATGCTTTGCATGGGAATTAGCGCGAATGGCGGACTCGCTTGACGGCGTTCCAGGAACCCGGCCCCTCCGGAGCAGAGATTGCAGATGCCGTCAAAAATGACGATTCTCGCATTCAGGTCAGGCTGTGACACATAAGCTCTAGGACAGGTCTCGGCTCTTCTTTCCGCCGCGGTCCAACAATCGTGCGATTCCGCCACCCATTTTCATGAGTGCCACGATTGTCGATCGCGGCAAGGTAATCATCTGGTCGTACCAACGGCCAAGCCGTTCGACGAAATCCAGCATCTCTCGCAATCGAAGCTGCACGACCGGATCCACGCTCTTGTCGTCCCGTGACATTTCGACGCAGTCGCGTAAGGCTGCCGTCGCTGGGTCTAGTTCGCGGGCTTTTCGCCCCGCGGCGATTCGCGAGACCAGATTCCAAAGATCTGTTTCTGCAGTGTAGAAGGTCCGTCGGTCACCGAGAATGGGTACTGAGCGGATGATGTTCCATGATTGCAGTTCACGCAGAGAATTGGATACATTGGACCGGGCGATTCCCAATACCTCCGCAATCTCCTCGGCCGCCAGCGGCGCCTTAGACGCGTACAACAAGGCATGAATCTGACTCACGGAGCGGTTTACGCCCCAGCGCTCCCCTAAGTTTCCCCACTCCAAAACGAACCGCCTAACGGCGTCTGGTAATGTATCGGTTGCATCAGTCATTTCTGTCATGACAGATATTACAGATCAAACGGCGACTCCTGTCAAGTGGCCGCATAGCAGAGCAAATTTGACAGCCCCGCTTTTCAAATCGCTCACATCGCAAATGGTGGAATAAGGATCAACAAGATGGCCCTCATCGGTCAACGGTTGTTTCCATGCTCGCCTTTCCACTCGCGGCTGCTTTGATCAAACAGTCCGCCATCCAGGATCATTCTTTTTTTTGGCTCATCTTCTGCATGGCGTGTTGCATGTCCGCTGGGCTGACATCCCGAACGTGAGTAGCGACGGACCAGCGATGGCCAAACGGATCTTCCAATTGACCATACCGATCACCCCAGAACATGTCGTCCACGGGCATCGTGATTTTCGCTCCCGCCGCAACCGCCCGGGCCGTGAACGCATCAACGTCTGCCACATATAGGTGAATGGTAACCGGAGAGCCCTTGAGTGCCTTCGGACCGTGCGATCCCCATTCTGGCATTTCATCGGTTAGCATCACGGCGGAGTCACCGATGCGGATGCTGGCGTGCATGAGCTTTCCATTGGGGCCCGGCAGCCGGGAGGTCTCGCTCGCTCCGAAAGCCTTTTTGTAAAACTCGATCGCTTCGGCCGCGCCGCCGCAAATCAAGTGGGGCGTGACACTGTGCATGCCATCAGGAATGGGTTTTACAGATTTCGTGGTCATGTTGGCTCCTGTTGAGTATTGATGCATAAAAGAACTCACGTATTGAAAAGAGCCCAGACGTACGGCCGCATTCCAAAAACTACGCGAGCCCTCACCAGTTTCGCGTGGTCAGTTTGGAATCTCCGGTTCAACGAGTTTGGCGAGATTCTCGAGCGATTGCTGCCAGCCGAGGTAGCAAGCCTCCACTGGGATAACGTCCGGCAACCCTTCCTGAACGATGTTCACGTCCGTGCCAACCGACACCTTGTTCAAAGTGACGGTGACCTGAATCTCCCCTGGCAAATGCGGGTTATCGAATTTGTCCGTAAAGCGCAGTCGTTGATGGGGAACCAACTCGCGGTATTCCCCGCCGAACGACTGGCTTGATCCTGTCGTGAAGTTGGTGAACGACATCTTGTAGGTACCGCCGACCTTCGCATCCATGTGATGGACTTTGCCGGTAAAGCCATTGGGCGGCAGCCATCTCGCCATGGCATCCGGCTCGATGAAAGCTCGATAGACCTTCTCGGGTTTGGCGGCCAGGACGCGATGCAAGGCAACGGTGTTTTTTACGGCCATGATTACTTCTCCTTGCGCTGTGTGTTGGACGGTTGACTGAAAAGTGTCCCTAGATATCGGCGCAGATGCTCCAGGTTCTCACGCACGACCTCGGGACTTTGAGTGGCCTTCGCGAAGACGAAAGAGCCCTGCAATACTGACTGAATGAAATAGCCGACACTCTCGGCGCTCCAGCGGGCTCTGGGCGCATAGCGCCTTCGGGCCGCCTCCACGTCCCGAGTCAGCTCGGCGATGTGCGACGACATTCCGCGATCGCAGGCCGCGCGGATATTGGGATGGGTGTCGTATGTTTCCTGCACCAGGGTGCCGAGCAGACAGGTGTAGTCGGCCAGTTCACCGGTGAGAATTGTGCCGCGGAAGTCGACATAGCCCAGCAACCGATCTAAGGGGTCTTTCGCAGCGTGATACGGAGCGGTTCCGAAAAACTTCTCAGTCATCGATCGCCAATGCTCGACCGCACCTAGCGCCAGCTCATCCTTACTCTTGAAATGATGAAAGAAACTACCTTTGGTCACACCCGCCTGGTGGCAGATATCATCGACCGTTGTGGCCGCGTAGCCCTTCGCCCGGATGACTTGCAGGGCTGCGTCAAGCAGCTTGGTCTTCGAGTCGCGCTGAGGTTGAATCGACATCAAATGCTCTCTTCCATACGACTGGTTTGGACCATACCGTGTAGTCGGTATAGATGTCAAGCGGCGGAAGAATTTGAAGGCTGTGGGATCGGATGTGATCGACACCATCACTATAAACGAGCTTGATCGCGCCAGTGATGATCCCCACATCGCCGATGACCTGAACACGCTGGTCGGAGGTTTCAACGGACTTATATACAATCTCGCCCGTGCTAAACAGCGGGAAGATCTCGGCCTTGGTCTGACGTACACCGCTGGAGTGTGCGCAAGGTTCTGCAGTTGGATGGGTGCTCCCGAGCTCAAAATGGCTTTACGCATGGCGCAGCAGTCGCAGGCGTCGAATCGCATAAAAGGCGCCGTTTTCTGCAACCCCCTAAGTCGAAAACGGCGGTCAGCGGCGGGTGCAAAATTATTTTTGCCCTTATGAGGGGTTTCGCCCCCTTTTTGCACATTACTCAGAGAGAGCGCGATAGTCAGCGGCGCTCGGTCGGCCCCCGCAACCCCTGCCCAATTTGGGAGATCACGACGTGAAAGCGCGCCGTGATTCGGTCGGATTTACCTATGGGTCAGAGGCCCATTCGAGCCGCTTCCCGGACTTCGTTCTTAATATTTCCTCCGTTTGGAACAAAGCGGAGTTCAATGTCGTCGGCAACGGCGGTGGTTCGCGAGCCGATTTCAACGCCGGCTCCTCGATTACTACCGTACTTTACCTGGTCGATGAATCCAACTTCGCGCCAACGTGTGTCCCAGATGACGGGACCGCCGGAGAGTCCAATAATCTGAATTTGGGTCCGTGCAAAACCTCTGGTGGTGCGAATCCTTACATTCAGTTCACCGAATCGCTATCAACCGCGAGGCGCTAGGCGTCCTCCGGTCAATGGAGGGTCCGACATGATTGTTGAGGGGGAAGCCCCTCCTAGTCGCATCCCTCCAATAAGTTTAGATAACCGTCATATCAGATTGATTTAAATGATTATTATTACGCCAGTTAGGCTGCGCACTGGCCCACCTAGTACGCCTAGCGCCTCTGCCTTGGATCCGCCTACGAGCGGGCACTCCTACCGCTGCGATACAAATAGACCATGAAGGCAATCACAATTGCCGCAGTAATCAATCCGATCGGGCCATATCCCCAACCCACGCCCATGCCCCAATACAGACCTCCGCCACCACCGAACAGCAGTAAAAGCAATATCAGAAGAATCAGCACATCCACGGGTCTCTCCTACGGGTTCAGCAGCATGCAGTGGAGCACGATGACCTTATTCGGTCTGTACGCTGGCGTACTCGTGTTGTGCCGCATAAAAGAGAACCGTATGAGGCAAGCGACTCGCCGGTTACCGCATCGCCCCGAATGCTTCGTACGTGACGTTCCGGTCTTTAGTCATGCCTCCTAACTCGGCAAGCAGTTGATTCGCCTTCATCGTCATGTTAAGAATCGAGCTTCTTCAACCTGGGCGTCTTCGGCGTCGTGTGCCGCATTGGGAGTGAGTGATATGAAGCTGGCCACCGCAGTCCAATTGATTTCGCCCATCGTCGTCTGCGTGGCACTTTCGGCCTGCGCGACCGATTACGTTGAGCAACTTGCTGAACCCAGCTTTGGTATGGGTCACTTGAAGTTGACGGAAGGCAATGTGGACCCGACGATGTTGATGAACGGTACATATGCCTCGAAACAGCTGTACGGTTCTTCATTCGGGACTTTCTGCATGACGGATCGTTGCTCGCAACAAGCGCCACTGTGGTCTTCTGGATGGGCACCGTAGGCCGGAAGGCCATAGGCGAGCCGTAGTCGATCTGGCTTAATTCTCGTTTGGACGGTGGCGGGACTCTGCGGAATTTGCCGGAGCGCCCCGCGCATCCAGTGGGAGGGCCGCGGCTGTTGGACCTCATAAGGCAGTTCAAAACAGTCCCGAGCCTTCGGCCAGCTAGATACTGATGACCTTCACATATCGTACATGCGGCAGGTCCCGTATCCTGCCTTGAATCTCCTCGGGCAAGACCTGATCCACTCCCACGATGGCTATCGCGTCCTGCCCCGGCGCCTCGCGCCCCAGATGAAACGTGGCAATATTGATGCCTGCTTCCCCCAGGATCGTACCCAACGCGCCGATGAATCCGGGCTTGTCGCGGTTGTTGATGAGCAGCATCACCGGGTGAAAGTCCGCTTCCAGCGCCATGCCCTTCACTTCGACGATCTTCGATGTCCCCGCATTGACCGCGCCGGCGAGAGTGCGCCACCGCCCGCCCGTCAAAACCTTGATTCGGATCAACGATCCATAGATCGGCGAGGAATCGCGCCGCGACTCCGTCAGCGGTGCTCCCTTCTGTTTTAGGACGACCGGCGCCGACACCATGTTCACGTCCGGCATCAAGGGGCGCATCACGGCGGCCAGCGCGGTTGCAGTCAAAGGCTGCGTGTTGAGCTGCGCCACGTCCCCCTCGTACTCGATCTCGATGGCCTCCAGGCCTTCATCCGCGATCTGGCCAGCAAAGGTACCGAGTTTGTCGATGAGTCCGATGAACGGTTTAAGACGCGACGCCTCCTCCGCGCTCACGGAAGCCATGTTAAGTGCGTTCGTCACCGCCCCGGCGAGCAAGAAATCCGAGATCTGCTCCGCCACCTGCAGCGCCACATTCTCCTGCGCCTCGTGCGTGCTTGCGCCCAAGTGCGGGGTCGCAATGAAATTCGGTGCTCCGAAGAGCACGCTCTCACGCGCTGGCTCGGTGACGAATACATCGAACGCGGCGGCCCCGACTTGCCCGCTCTCGAGCATAGCTCGCAGCGCCCTCTCATCCACGAGTCCGCCACGCGCAGCGTTCACGATGATCACGCCCCGTCTGGTCTTGCCCATCGTCTCCGGCGACAGAATGTTCTTCGTCTTGTCCGTCAACGGTGTGTGCAGCGAGACTGCATCTGCCCGTGCCAGCAGATCATCGAGCTCGACCTTCTCCACCCCGAGCTTGACCGCCCGTTCCGGCGATAGAAACGGGTCGTACGCAATCACTTTCATCTTGAGCGCGAGCGCCCGCTCGGCAACCAGCGCGCCGATGTTACCGCACCCGATGAGTCCCAGGGTTTTGGCATAGAGCTCGACCCCCATGAAGCGGTTCTTCTCCCATTTCCCAGCTTGCGTCGAGGCGTCCGCCGCAGCGATTTGTCGAGCCGCCGCAAAGAGCAGCGCAATCGCGTGCTCTGCCGTCGTGATCGAATTGCCGAACGGCGTATTCATGACCACGATGCCGCGCGCCGTCGCGGCCGGAATGTCGATATTGTCGACGCCGATACCTGCACGCCCGATCACCTTGAGACTCTTGGCGGCGGCAATCACCTCTTTGTCCACCTTCGTCGCCGAGCGCACGGCGAGGCCGTCGTAACCGCCGATGACCTTCACGAGATCGGCTTTCTTGAGACCGACTCGCACGTCTGTCTCCACGCCGCGGCTCAGAAAAATATCGAGGGCCCTGGGACTCAGTTCATCGGCGATGAGCACTTTCGGCATGATCCCACTCCGCTGCGCCCTATGGCGATCTCTTCAATTCCGCGAGACTCGTGGCAAACGCCCAATCGAGCCACGGCGCCAGTGCCGCGAGGTCAGAGAGCTCGATCGTCGCCCCACACCAAATCCGCAGTCCAGGCGGCGCCGAGCGATAGGACGCTGCATCCAGCGCCACCCCTTCTCGCTCCAAGAGGCCGACCAGGCTTTTTGCAAACGCCCCCTGCTCCGCGGGCACGAGGGCAGCCACCCGTTCATCGACCACCTTCAAGCACACGCTGGTATTGCTGCGAATGGCTGCATCCGACACGAGAAAATCGACCCACGGCGTGCGCGCCACCCACTCCGCCAGCAGCCCCGCATTCGCATCCGCGCGCGCGTGCAAGGCCGGAAGGCCCCCGATCCCCTCCGCCCATTTCAGCGCGTCCAGAAAATCCTCCGCCGCGAGAAGCGACGGCGTATTGATCGTCGCCCCCTCGAAGAGCTCCTGATCCAGTCGCCCGTTCTTGGTCATCCGAAAGATCTTCGGCAACGGCCGCGGCGGCACATAGTTCGTGAGGCGCGCCACCGCACGTGGCGACAAGATCAGCATCCCATGCGCCGCCTCACCGCCCAGTACTTTCTGCCACGAGAACGTCACCACGTCGCACTTCGACCACACGATCGGCTGCGCGAACACCGCGCTGGTCGCATCATTGATCGTGATGCCTTCCCGGTCCGCGGCAATCCAGTCAAAATCCGGAATCTTCGCGCCCGACGTTGTGCCATTCTGCGTGAACACGGTGTCCGCCTCACGACGCGCCAGCGACAGATCCGGCAGCATCCCGTATGGCCTCCCCACGTGAATGCGGCAGCTCGAGAGCTTCAGCTGCTCCACCGCATCGGTCACCCACTCCTCGCCAAAGCTCTCCCACGCGAAGACATCGACCGCGCGCGCCCCCAGCATCGACCAGAGCGCCATCTCCACCGCCCCCGTATCCGACGCCGGCACGATCGCAATCAGGTGATCCGCCGGCACCTCGAGCAGCGCGCGCGTGCGATCGATCACCTCTTTGAGCTTTGCTTTTCCTGCCCCTGAGCGGTGCGAGCGGCCCAGCAACGCGCCCTCGAGCGCGTGCAGAGTCCAGCCAGGACGTTTCTTGGTCGGGCCCGACGAGAATCGGGCATCAGCCGGACGGATGCCCGGCGGCGGTATGCGTGTCTTCACATTGCTCTCCCATCCTTACAGATGAGCGTCCGCCGTTGGGAGCGGATGGCCCGCGGGAAAGGATAAAGATAATTTCCGCGCTGTCAATCAATCCCGAGCCTGAATCTATGGCGCTCACATCGCGCTGCTGCCGGAATGGAACGCACGAGATCTTTTCACCGGCACCCTAAGGATCATCACTTGACGCTCGAAGGGCCTGAATTTCATCGAGTTCTGCACGCGCGTCTGTGAATGGCGTCACGATAGAAATGCCAACGCCGAGTCTCCATAGTAGTGCACCGAAATCGGGTACGCTTACTTCCCGCAAGATCGGCCGCGTCCGCTTGCCCTGGGGACCGACTCCCAGGGTCTGAGTAGTCTCTTTGGCGTAGCGCCGCCCCGCTGGCTAGAGGTGAGAGTATGGTTCCATGTTGAGATCGCTGCGCCGTTTTTTAATGAAGAAGTTCGTTGCGCGGGTGCCGCGTGCAGCGCGGTCCGGCGAAACGGGGCGCAGTCGATTTCTTGTGGGACATTTCAAGGATCCGCGCGCCTCGGCTGTACGCTCGTTGGGGACAGCCGGTGCGCTCGCCTATCGTCTTTATCTACCGGCAGGTTCCTCGCGCCGCGACAGCATGCCACTCATTGTCATGCTGCACGGATGCAAACAAGATTCGCTGAGCTTTGCCGAGGGCACGCGCATGAACATGCTCGCAGAGGAATACCGCTGCGCAGTGCTGTACCCAGAACAAAGCCCGCGCTCGAATCCGCTGCGCTGTTGGAATTGGTTCGAATCAACGTCACTCGCGGGACAGGGTGAGGCCGCCTTAATTGCTCATCTAATCGATCAAGTCACACAGCGCCGGCCGATTGATCCCCGACGCGTCTATGTTGTGGGAATGTCGGCCGGGGGTGCAATGGCTTGCCTGTTGGCCGTGCGCTACAGTCGATTGTTTGCCGCCTGTGCTATCCATTCGGGAGTAATGTACGGCGCCGCAAGTTCGCCCGCACAAGCGCTTGCCTTGATGCGGGACGGACCGTCGCCCAGTTCAATCGAAAGAGCGTGGCAACTCGTGTGTGATGCCAGCGAATTCGCGGCCATCGTACCGACGATTGTGATCCACGGTGACCGGGACATGACCGTCAATCCGGTGAATGCGGATCAAATCATCGCGCAGCTAAAGGCGCGGGTGGAGGAGCTTGCCGATCCCCGTGCCGGCCCGTTGTTAGCGCACGATGAACGGCGGATAGAAAGCGGAGGCCACACCTATCGACAGCAGGACTCGACGAGGACGGGGGAGCTCGTGCTTCGAAGGATTGTGGTTGAGGGACTGGGTCACGCCTGGAGCGGCGGCAACATGAACTATGAATTCAACGACTCCAACGGACCAGACGCCAGTCGGTTCATCCTGGACTTTGTGATGGCGTATCGGACCCAGCGAGCAGCACCGCCAATTTACCGAAGCAGCTGACCGAAAACGTCAAGGCAAATTCGCACCCATATGGGACTCGGTGCCGAAGGATCTGCCCGCGCGCGCGGTGCTAGCCTATCTCTGCGCATTCATCTGCCTGGCATGTGGCATGGGTCTATTCTGGCGACGAACGGCTGCCGCGGCTGCCCGCGTGCTGTTCGCTTATCTCTTGCTATGGTTGCTGGCGTTTAAGACGCGCTTCATCTTCACCGGGCCGCTCGTCGAGGGCTCCTATCAAAGCGTTGACGGCCGCCGGCTGGGTGGTCGCGGATTCCTATTGCGGCATGCCTTGGCTTGCTCGCCGCGCACAAAGGATCGCGCCGGCGCTGAGCCAGAACTGACCGGCTAAGCCGGACCTGCCCCGCAGCCTGATCCGGAAGAGCAATTCTGCGCGGCGAAAGGCCGCATCTCCAAAGGAGACGCGGCCTTCGCTCAAGGATCAACTCGCCTCATGGCCACGCGTTCACGACATTCGTGACGTTCAATGTCCCGAGGCCGCTCGTAAAGTCCCACCCCGGATGGGCCAAGAAGGCTGGTTTGAGCGTCTTGTCGCTCGTCGACAGCGCGCCGTAATCCGTCAGCGGATTCGGGTTGTAGCAATTCACCGGTCCGTAGCACGGCACATCATTCGTGCCGACGGTGACGTCATGAAACATGCAGGCGCTCGAACCGATGGTGCCGTTCGAGGAGTTGCATGCGGCGATGTTCGCCTCGTGCGGCTTCGAGGCGCTGCCGTATTGAGACTTGGCGAGATCATAGTAAACCGGATTCGGATTACCCTGCGGGCCGCCCGCCTTCTGATCGATCAGCGCTTGAATGCTGGCAAGCTGCGGCGCCGTGAACGAGGTTCCACCGGCGCTGTTGAAGAACGCATCGGTCGGGTTGCTATAGTTGCACGGAACGCCGCCCTGCGCCGCGTCTGACATGCACAGCAAGATTGCGTGATTCCAGAAGCCATTCGATGCGAACAGCGAGATGTCCGGCAGATCGCGTGCGCCGTCATTCGGCATGCCATACGTGCCCTGCTGCCAATAGGGCTTCGGGTAGACCGCGCTCGGGGCTCCGCTGCCGCCGATAATGTCCAGGAAGCTGGCGCCGGTCGTGCTATTGCAGAAGCTGATCGGACCGGTGAATCCTTCGAACTCGTACAGAACCGAGCCGGCGCAAGAGTCGTTCCACGGCGTCTCCGGAATATAGGATTTCGCGGAGCCGCCATTGGCGGCGTTGCTGGCCTTCCAGTACTTGGGGATGGTGTTGGTCGCGGCGTCGAGGAAATCGGTGCCGCCGGCCGCAACGTTATAAGGCGTCGAGGCAAAGCCGTTCGCCGCGATACCGCCGACCGCATATTGCGCCGTATCGAAATTGTCGCAACCTGCGGCAGCGCCGTCGCCAGCGGAAACGAATACGGACACGCCTTCCGCCGCCGCCTGCTGCCAAAGCGCATTCAAGTAACCGTTACCGTTCGGACCCGGCCCGTCGTCCGCCTCGCAGTTGCCATAGCTCAAACTCATGATTGCCGGCGGCGCGCTATCGAGCAAATTTTGGGCCGCGATGAATCCGCCGAAGTTGGTCGTGGTATCCGAGCAGCTCGCCAGATAGACATCCGCATCCGGAGCAACGGCCCCTGCCCACTCCGCATCGAGCGCGGCTTCGCCCTCGGCGCCATTCGCCGCCGGCGCCGCACAGCCCGGACCCGGATGGATCTGATGGAACGTGCCGGAGTAGGACGACAGGCCAAATGCCTTGCGGAACGTCGACACATCGGACGATTTTATCGCCCCATCTTCCAGCACAACGACCGACACTCCCTTGCCCGTGATCGGCTTCTTCGCCGTGTAGAGAGGCGCCACATTGTAGATCGTCGCGAGATCGGCGGGAGCCACCAGATACAGCTCGGCATTGTTGAAGCCGTCGGGACAGCCCGTGCACTTGATCGTGAAATCCGGCTTGATGCGCTTGACCAACTGCGGCTTCGGCATGAAATTGTTCAGCGACACCATGCCCGCCACCACCGGCGCCAGGGCCGCCGGAATCATTGGCGCGCTCGCATTGGCAATGTGGCTGCTGCCATTCACGAGATAGCGATGAATCTCGGTATGAAAGGTGTTACGCACCTCACCCGCCGTGCCCGATAGGTCAATGGTGAGCCCGCTCTTGAATACCCCGTTGACCTTGAAGCCGGCGGACCTCAACCAGTCCAGCACCGTGTCGATGTCCGCGCTTGCGGGGCCGAAGCGCTCGCCAAGCTCCTGCGCCGTCAGCCATTGGTGATAGCGACTCGAGTTCGGATCGGTGAGATCTCGCATCAGGCTCTCCAGGGCCTGCTCCTCCCCAGCAGGTCTTTTCAACTGCAGATACAGGTGATCCATCGGCATGCTATCGGAAACCAGGCCCTCGTCGAGGCTGCCAGGCGCAAGCCGTAACGTGCTGCCCGCGGCAACCAGGTTCGTCTCGTCAATGGCTTGCGTGATGCGCACCGCCGCGCTCGATGACCCCAGTGCAAAGGAAACACCGGTGCAACTCAACAGAAGCAAGGAATACAAAGCACCAAGATAGGAAGCCCTCATCATGATCTCCCCTTATTTTTGCTGTTGCTCGTTAGGATCGCGCTCTGGGCGTTTCGGCCCAAGTGTGCGCAGACATTACACCAAGCGCTGGGTCAAATCAGCCGCTGACTTGGCCCGCGAACTCATCGGGCCGGGAACAGAGTTTCACCTTCTCGCCGTTATGCGAAGTTTTGAGCATTCCTGCGTCGCTGAACGCGATATTGAGCTGCACGGCGGCCACCTCACCGGCGTAACCGCCAGCGGCGCTGGTGGCGGGATCGAGCAGATTGGCGGTCAGAACTCCCGGAGCGCCGGTCGCCGGTAAAAACGTAGTGAGATAACCCCGGTTCCACAGCCTGCCCCCATGCAACCTGGGAATGTGTAATGAAATCATTGCTCTGGGAGTCGTGCGCGAAAGCAGCTCCCGCGGCTAAAAACACGACGTCGCGAGACGTCTCCAGCTCACGCACGCGGTGAGAAATGGCGCGTATTGCCCTGCACAACGCGAATGGACATCAACTACTGAAGGATCGAGCGCGGACCGCTGAAATCGACGGTCGGCGCGCCTCAACGTACGTCATGGCCCTTTCTTGCAACGCCGTGTTGGCGGGTTTCATCACACATTTGCGATTTACGGATAGAGCGTCGCGATTTTGACCAGCGACACCAGACATCAACCGAGGGACATCTCATGAAAAGAATTATTGCACTCGCCGCTGTTTCCGCATTGGCTTTGCAACCAGTGGCTCATGCTGCCTACATTTACGAGCCGCAGGTCAGCGTCTACACGAGCTCCACCTTCGACGAGGCCTATGGGTCGATTGGGGGCGCGATTAACGGGCCAGGTATCCTCCAATTCATCGGTTGCCAGAACGGTGCCAACGCCGCTGGCAACTACACGTACCTCTTTTGCCAGGCCGAGGATGCCTCGGGTGCCAGCTTGGGCTGCTACTACCTCGACCCTCCGGAAGGTCTGATTCAAGCGGCGGCGTCCATCAATATGCAGAGCTACATCGCTTTCTCGGCCAATCCGAGTACCGGTGAGTGTACGGATCTCACCGTAGAGACCGGCTCGCAATTCTACAATTGAAGGTGCAGCCATGATCAAACCCTTGCCCATTGGTACCCTCGCCCTCGGTCTCGCGGCGGGCGCGTGGTGGGGACATCACGTCCCCGCTGAATCTCCGGCGAGCTCAGTAGCCGCGGCACGCGTCCTACCGGGGGCGCAGCTTGAGAACTCTTACGTGCACACCGCCGGCGGCGGCAGCGAAGCGACCTGCGCCGCGTTCCGCCAGGAGCTGGCGCAGGCCCTGGAGCACAACAAGGGCCCGCAAGCGGCGCCGACGGCTAGAGAGCCAGCGCCCGAGTCAGCACAGGCGGTATCGGTGCGGCAAAGCGCACAGGCGGATATCGACGCTCTAGTCACGGGAAGCGTCTGGGGCGACGAGCAGCGGGATGAGTTCCACCGCAAGCTCTTCGCCTTGCCGCCTGAGCAGCAAAAGCTCGCGTTGCAGAAGCTGGTACTCGCGTTCAACAGCGGCGCAATCAAGGCGCAGACCAGCGGTCCGCCGCTCTGACACCCACCTACGGTCGGAACAGTTTCCAATCACACTCAAGGAAATCATCATGATCAAGAACTTCGCTCTTATCGCCGGGATCTCGGCTCTTGTCCTGCAGTCAGTCGCTCACGCCGGCGCCGCCAACATCCAGTATGTCTACGTCAACGCGGCCAACGGCTACGCGAGCGGTGGGCTCGCGGCCGCCTCTCGAGGGAGCGGGTCGCAGTACATCACATGCGCCTCCTCTGGCAGTCTCCCGAGCGGTTCCTATGTCTTTTGCGCGGCGCGTGACGCATCCAGCAATGTGACTTACTGTTACGACTTCAACCCACCCGCGGGCGTGCGTGATGTCGTTGCGGGGATCAACTACAACAGCTACATCCAGTTCAATTCCATCCCCTCGACGGGAGACTGCACCTTTATTTTCGTGAACAACGGCTCCCAGTTTCGCTGAGTGGCTGCAAATTGCGCGGCAGGGATTGCAGGTAACGTCGCATACAGGCTGCCCGGTGCTCACTGCACCAGGCAGCTTGACCCCTTCGACATTCTGCCCTCGCTGCCGGCAAAGGGTTGAACTCCGACAAGAAACGATCAAGTATATAGGTGCGATCTGAAATCGTCGAAGAACGATCGATCAGCCATTTTCCTATGTTCGATGAGCCAATTTGGAAGCGTCAGCGCCACGTTGCGGCCCGCTCCCACCACATCGATGGACGAGGCGCTTCCTTGTGGGGCATTGCGCCGTACGCATCGGCCACCTGCTGCATCATGCCCATGTTCGCCAGTAGACGGGCAAGCGTGGCGCGACGATAGCGCCAGTCCTTCCACGCGGAATCCGGCCAATCCTCCTCGCGGGCACGCTCTGCTGCCGCTGCGAAGCGCGAGAAGGCCTGCAAGAGTTGCGCATTGCGCTTCGCCGGGTCCGGCTCGGCGAGGGCATTTCTCTGGTCGCGCTCGGCAAAGCGCGCGAGGGCATTCGGTTCGCCGGCATCCGCGCCTTTTTGGTACCACGACCATGCTATGGAAGCCTGTACGTTAGAAGCGCCGCCGGCGGCGGCCGGCCGCGCTCCGTATTCGAAAAGATGACCCAGCTTGTAAGCTCCGATCAGCACGCCGTCCGTCCACGCCTGTTCGTAGAGCGAAAGCGCACGATCAGAATCCCCCTTGCCGGTTGAAGCATTCACCGACAGATCGGCGAGATCGATGCGTGCCACTCGGTATCCCTTTGCCACTGCGGCCTCGAAATGACGCTGGGCCCCATCCGAATCGCCCTTGGCGAGCAACGCGCGCCCCATTTGGTAGTCCGCACGCCCAGCATGTTCCGGTTTGGCGGTTTCCGCCGAGCACGCGGAGCTGGCGATTACCGCCACAATGTCTTCCAGTAAAATCCCAGGGGCCATGCGGTCCGGATCATACACGGCCGCGGCAGCCCGATCGCACGCAGATGCTTCGGCCGACCATGCCAACTTGGCCCGAGAATCAGGCGGCAGACCTAACTGTGTCCGGTCGCTGCCGGGCAACGGATCAGTGATGGCTGATGCGTCCCACAAAATTTGCGTAGCAAGATCGGCCGGCACCCGCGCATCCCATATTCGGGCGGTTTTGTCGAACGAGGCGGTGACGATGCGTGTACCGTCCGGCGAATACGCGGCAGAGTACACGTAATCACTGTGACCGGATAACGCAGCGAGCTGCACGCCGGTGCGCGCATCCCAGATGCGCGCGGTTTTGTCGCGGGACGTGGTAACAATCCGTTGGCCATCGGGCGAATACGCGGCGGACTCGACGCGGTCGCCATGGCCGGCCAATACTGCGATCTGTGCGCCGGTGCGCGCATCCCAAATGCGTGCGCTCTTGTCCACCGACGCAGTGACGATGCGTGAGCCGTCGGGCGAATAGGCGGCGGTAACAACCGGATCCTCGTGCCCCGAAAGCACTCCAAGTTGCGCCCCCGTGCGGGCATCCCAAATGCGCGCTGTCTTGTCACTTGAGGCTGTGATGATGCGTCTACCATCCGGTGAATACGCGGCGGAGAACAGATAATCACCGTGGCCGGACAACACCGCGAGCTGCTCGCCGCTTCGCGCATCCCAGATGCGTGCGGTGTTATCGAACGAAGCCGTCACGATGCGTGCGCTGTCGGGCGAATAGGCAGCAGAATGAACCCGACCTGTATGACCAGACAGCAACGCGAGTTGTGCCCCCGTCCGCGCATCCCAAACGCGCGCGGTCCTGTCCGCCGACGCGGTGACAATGCGGCTGCTGTCCGGTGAGAATGCAGCGGAATAAACGTCATTGCCGTGGAGCGACAGCGCGGCGAGCTGGATGCCAGTGTGCGCATCCCAGATGCGCGCGGTCTTGTCATTCGACGCGGTGACGATGCGACTGCCGTCCGGCGAGTAGGCGGCGGTGTAGATATAGCTGTCGTGCCCCGAGAGCACAGCGAGTTGTGGCCCCATCCGCGCATCCCAGATGCGCGCGGTCTTGTCATTCGACGCGGTGACGATGCGGGTGCCGTCCGGCGAGTACGAGGCAGAAACGACGATATTTCCATGACCCGATAGCACGGCGAGCTGCATGCCGCTGCTAGCGTCCCAGATGCGCGCGGTTTTATCTACGGACGCTGTCACGATGCGAGTGCCGTCCGGCGAATAGTGCGCGTTGTATAGGCCACTACCGTGCCCGGAGAGGACGGCGAGCTGCGCGCCTGTGCGCGCATCCCAGATGCGCGCGGTTTTATCGAATGACGCGGTGACTATACGAGTACCGTCGGCTGAATATTCAGCGGTACCAACACGGTCGCCGTGGCCGGACAAGATGGCGAGCTGTGCGCCCGTGCGTGCATCCCAAATCCGCGCAGTCTTATCATCCGAGGCGGTGACGATGTGTGTGCCATCGGGTGAATAAGCGGCGTCGTAGACAAGACTGCCATGACCGGAGAGGACGGCGAGTTGCACGCCGGTGCGCGCATCCCAGATACGCGCGGTCTTGTCGAACGAGGAGGTAACTATGCGGGTGCCGTCGGAGGAATAGAAGGCGGAGCTGACCTCATCCCCATGACCCGAGAGGACGGCGAGTTGTTGGCCCGTACGCGCATCCCAAATGCGCGCGGTCTTGTCGGTAGACGCAGTGACGATGTGGGCGCCGTCGGGGGAGTAGGCGGCATTATAAACGCTGCCGCCATGTCCGGAGAGCACCGCGAGCGGGGCGCCGGTCAGCGCATCCCAAATGCGCGCAGTCTTGTCGTTCGATGCGGTGACGATGCGGGAGCCGTCCGGTGAATAAACAGCGAAGAAGACGATATCGCCGTGCCCGGACAGCACGGCCAGTTGCAAATCAGCCGCGCGAATATCCTGAAACACGCTATTGGCTGCTGGTGTGCGCGCTGCTGCGAATCGAGGGTTCGTGAGCAATTCCAGGATGATCCCCTGAGCGCTGCTAATATCTCCATCCTTGAGACGTTGGGCGGCTGCCTGTATGAGCAGCCGCGACTGCGCTTGCAGCGCTTGCGTCGCCTGAAATTCCGCCTCATGTTCCTTGCGGAAAGCAACCACCGCGGATCCTGACGCAACGGCAGAGAGCACTATCACCATCCCGATGAATCCGGCGGCGATGCGGTGGCGGCGGATGAATTTGCGGATTTGATACCCGGCACTGGCCGGCCGCGCCACCACGGGCTCATGGTTCAAGTAACGACGCAAATCGGCCGCGAGCTCGGAAGGCGAGCCGTAGCGTCGGTCGCGGTCCCGATCCAACGCCTTCATCGTGATCCAGTCGAGATCCCCGCGCAGCAGCTTGGCGAGTTGTCGGGGCTCGACGCCGCGCGCCATGGCGCTGACGGCGGAGTCCTCCCGATCCGCACTGACCATGGTACTGGCGCGCGGCGGCTCCTCCTCGCGCAGCCGGCGCAGAAACTCATCGAGCGGCGGATGATCGTGCCGCTTGATCGCAAACGGCAGCAGCCCGGTCAGCAGCACATACAGAATGACCGCAAGGGAGTACACGTCGGTTCTCGTGTCGATGATCCGCACCCGGGGGTCGGCTTGCTCTGGACTCATGTAGTCGGGCGTCCCCATGAGATTCCCGAAGCGGGTCAGCTGCGTGTACTCCGGAAGGGTGAGTGTGGTCGCCTTGGCCAGCCCGAAATCGATGATCCGCGGAACGGGTCGGCCGTCCACTTCAGCCACCAATATATTTGCGGGCTTCAAATCGCGATGGATGATCGCATTCTGGTGCGCATACTGCACGCCTTCACAGACTTGAATGAATAGCTCCAGGCGCTCCCGTATCTTAAGCTTCTTCTCATCGCAGTAGTCCGTAATTGGCACCCCCGATACGTACTCCATGACGAAGTACGGTTGACCCTGAGGCGTGCGGCCGCCGTCCAGAAGCTTGGCGATATTTGGGTGATCGAGGCTCGCCAGGATCTGGCGCTCGATCTTGAAGCGACTGACCACCGCCGCCGAATCCTGACCGCTACGGATCAGCTTGACGGCGACTTCCTGATCGAACTCGGCGTCGACCCGAATGGCAAGGTACACTTCGCCCATGCCGCCGGAGCCGATTTCCCTAACGAGTTGGTAAGGTCCGATACGCCTGCCAACCCACGGATCAGCGCCGCCCAAGTCTTGGAAGGCGTCAAGACCTGCAGCGGGAGTATTGAGGAACTCATCGCGCACGTTATCGTGCGCCGCGAGCATCGATTCAATTTCCTTGCGAAGCTCCGGATCCAACGCGCAGACTTCCTCGATGTAGCCCAGCCGCTCCAGCGGACCGAGCTGCAACGCCTGGTCGAATGCGGTCTTGAGTTGTTGCCATCGCTCGGGATTCACGGCAAATCCTAGTTCTGCAATTCGCGGCTCAACCAGGTGCGCGCCATCGTCCAGTCGCGCTTGACCGTCGACTCCGAAACATGCAAGACAGCCGCTGCTTCTTGGATAGACAACCCGCCGAAAAAGCGCAGCTCCACCACCCGCGCCTGTTGTTCATCGAATTCGGACAGACGCGTCAGCGCTTCGTCGATCCCCAAAACGTCGACCTCATCGGCCACATCTGCCGCCTCACTCAACGTGACGCGAACACCGCCCTGGCGTTTTGCCGCGAGCCGGCCGCGCGCATGGTCGACCAGCACCTGGCGCATCATGCGCGAGGCGAGTGCCACGAAGTGGTTGCGGTCCCGAACGCTGACGTCAATGCCCCCGGCGAGGCGTAGATACGCTTCGTGAATCAGGGCGGTCGTTTGCAGGGTGTGATTTGCACGTTGCTTACGCAGATGCTGGCGTGCCACATGGTGCAGCTGCTCGTAGATTAGCGGCAAAAGTTCCTTTAGCGCCTGCTCATCGCCGGCCCGCCATTTGGCGATCAGATCGTGGGTAGCTCGATCGTTCAATCACATGCACCCGGCGCCCGTTCGATACGGTGTCGGCCAACAGTGTGGCGGCTGTCTCAGACAATCGCAACGCCAGATAGCCATTTCTGTAGTTGATTTGATGAAAGATTTATCGACCTGAGGCCCGAGCGGGTCGCCCGCGGAGCGATCGCGCTCCTCGCCTCAACAATTCTTTCTTTGGGATGACCCAATTTCGAGCCGCATCTCGTTTTACTTCTGAGAGGTAAAGAAATCAGAACCACCGTCAGCGCTCGAAGGGGATCATCATGTCGCACAACCAGGTTAAGTTTCGAGCTTGTACCCACACCGTCACCCGGATCGGACCCGCGATCCTCGCCGTCCTGGCATCCGTCAGCCAGATCGCTCCGGCGGCGGCCGATGAGCACCGTCATGACAGCGACGAGCAACAAATTCGAGTGGGGTTCGAAATCGCTCCCGTGCCCCTGAATATGCGAGGTAAGGATCCTGCGCTCGTGGGACTCGGCAGCTACCTTGTCAATGCGAGCGGCGGCTGCGACGACTGCCATACCGTCAGTCCCGCCACGGAGTTTGCACCCGGCGGCAATCCGTACTTCAAGGGCAACCCGCCCAAGGTCATCAATCAGGCCGCTTACCTGGTCGGTGGGCGCAATTTCGGCTCTCTTTAGCAATTGCTTCCCACCCGGCCAACCGTTCAACGGTGACCTGCTTCAGATCATGCCGTGGCCGGATTTTCAGAGTTTAACTGAGCATGAATTGCGTGCCATCTATGAATATCTCGGTGCGATACCGTGTCTCGAAGGGCCGCCGAGCGGTGTGTTGCACAACGACTGTACGTGATTTTTTGTTGCCCGGTGCAGGCCGGGCTCTCGCGGGGCCGGGAAATTAAATTTGGGATGCGCATGGCTAGCTTACGAAGTCTATCGAGCAGCGCGCCCACCGCAGACCGGTGGATGATCGCAGTCGCCGGGGCGGCCGTGATGCTGACGATCGGCACGATTTACTCCTGGGCGATTTTCACGCAACCCCTGCTGGTGGCCTATGGTTGGAGCCTGACCTCGACCACCTGGGCCTATGCGATCGCGAATTTCTCACTCGCCGCCGTGGGAGCAGTGATCGGGGGTTTCTGGCAGGACAGAGTCGGGCCCCGAAGAGTGGCCCTTATCGGGGTGACGCTTTGGGGTTGCGGCAACGTGCTCGCCGGTCTTGGAACCCCGTTCTTCGGCGCGCCCTGTTTGTACGTGAGCTATGGGGCCCTCGGCGGCATCGGCGCGGGCATGGCGTACATCACTCCGCTCGCGATGGTCACCAAGTGGTTCCCGGACAAAAAGGGCCTTGCCGGAGGTCTGGTCGCCGGTGCCTTTGGCTTGGGTGCCTTCATTTATAACCAAGTGGTGCCGCGTATCGCCGGTTTTCACGCTGCCGCGGTGCATGCCGGCGGCTACATCGCGGCGCGGGCGGCGGCTCAGGCCGCGGGCGAGACGTTCGATCCGAGCACCCTGACGGTTGCGCAAACGCTCAGCGTCGCCGACATCGGCGCGGTGATGCGGGTATTTGTCGTCTCGGGCCTGATCTTTCTCATCGTCGGCCTTGCCGGCGCCTCGCGGTTTCGTAATCCTCCATCCGGTTACACGCCCCCCGGCCGACCGCGCGCCGCGACGACACCCATCACTGACGGCGGCTACTCCCCGGCGCAAATACTCGCGATGCCCCAGTTCTACTTGCTGTGGCTGCAGCTGTTCGTCAACGTCATCGCCGGCATCACCATCATCTCCAACGCGGCCTTCATTCTCGCCGACCTCACCAAGCTCTCGGCCGCCTCGATTGCTCCGCTCTTCGGCCTCGCGAGCATCTTCAATGCGCTTGGCCGATGCTTCTGGGGAGCGATCTCGGACCGCATCGGCTGCAACCACACTTTCGCGGCGATGTTCGCCGTGCAGGCCGCCACGGTGCTGGTGCTCGCGCACGTGCACGGACTTGTACCCGCGCTCGGCGCGGTCTCGGTGATCCTGCTCTGTTGCGGCGGGGGGTTCGGAATGATGCCCTCGTTCAACGCGCGCTGCTTCGGCACGAAGTTCATGGGATTGAACTACGGGTTGATTCTATCGGCGTGGGGCTTCGCGGGCTTGATCGGCCCTCTGCTCATCGCTCGCGGCAAGGATCTGACCGGCTCATTCGAGGGGATGCTGCCGTTCATTGCGATCGTGCTGGCGATCTCGGTGATGCTTCCCTACCTGACCAAAAGGCCACCGCCGCAGCCCGGGGACGCGGATAGCTCGAGCAACCTCGTGCCCACCATCGCGAGCGCGCCGGTGGCCGCGTCGTTCTCCACCCGCACTCTGCGGTCGTTTCGGGCTACGGGGCGAGGGCTTGCCGCTTTGATCTTGGTGTCCGTTACCGCGGGATTCGGCTCCTGCAGTGGGGGTGGGGGCGGCGGCGGCGGCCCGCACTATGTACTGCAAGGCTCGATCAGCGGTTTGCTCCCCGGTCACAGTGTCGTCCTGCAGAACTACGGCAGCGATTCCACCACCGTTTCGGCGAACGGCAGCTTCGAGTTCAGTAGGCCCCTTCCCGGCGGCGCGCCCTACTCCGTTACGGTGCTGACGCAGCCCAGCGGGGAGACCTGCGCGACCGTCAACGGCAGCGGCACGGGTACGGTGGGGCCGGGGGTGAACGTCGATGTGGCCTGCACCGTCGGTAATTATGTAGTCAACCTCGAGATCAGTGGTCTTGGCACGTCGACGCTGGTCTTAGAGGTCAATAACAACACCGTTTCAATTGAAGACACCGGCGGTAGCCCTACCTTCCCGTTGTCCTTGAGCGGTAACTGGCCCATTGGCACACCCTATGCGGTCAGCGTGGCCAGCCAACCTTTGGGAGAGGACTGTACCGTCGGCAACGGCGGCGGTACCGCCACGACCTCTGCGGTGAATGTCGTGATCAATTGCGTTGCCGCGAGCTACACGATCGGCGGCACCGTGACGGGATTGTCCGGGGGGTCCCTCTTGGGGCTTCAGGATAATGGCGGCAGTGGCGGCAACATCACGACCGTGTCGGCGAGCGGGAATTTCCACTTTGCTACACCGCTGCCCGCCGGCGGCCCATACTCGGTGACGGTGTCGGGTCAGCCTGCGACGGAGAGCTGCGTCGTGACCCATGGGTCTGGTACGGTGCCCGAGGCGAACGTCACCACCATCGCCGTCGCCTGTACGGTCACGGGCTATGAGATCAACCTCGAAGTGAATGGGCTTAATGGCACTCTGGTCGCACAGCTCAATGGCATCGACCTTCATTTTACTGACACGGCCGGCGGTGCGGCCATCACAGTGACCGCGTTCCAGCCTATAGGTACCCCCTACGCGCTCACCGTGACCAGCCAACCTCAAGGGCAGTACTGCGCCGTCACCAACGGCAGCGGTCCCGGCACATCGAACGCGAATGTGGTGATCAATTGCGTGGCGAGCTACACCATCGGCGGCACCGTCTCGGGATTGTCCGCCGGCAACAGCGTCGTGCTCAAGGATAACGGCGGCAACGCGACCACTGTCTCGGCCAATGGTCCGTTCACCTTCAGCGCGGCGATCGCCAATCAATCGCCCTATGCCGTCACCGTGTCAACGCAACCGACGGGTGAGAGCTGTTCCGTGAGTAACGGGTCGGGCACGGTGGCCGGCGCGAACGTCACCCACGTCGCGATCCTCTGCACATCGACGGTGGCTGCCGGATTATGGACTTGGGAGAGCGGGTCTAACACACCGGACTATATCGGTGTGTACGGAACACTGGGAGCCGCGGCGCCGGGTAATACACCGGGAGGACGCGAAGCGGCCTTCTCCTGGACGGACAGCACCGGGAATCTTTGGATGTTTGGCGGCATCGGGGCCGGCAACTCGGGCGTCGGCGGCTCCTTCAATGACTTGTGGCGCTACAGCCCGAACACGGGTGTGTGGGCTTGGATGAGTGGTGCCGATACGCTCGATGCGCTGAGTGTCTACGGCACCAAGGGCACCCCTGCGCCAGGCAATGTCCCGAGCGCACGTTCCGCCGGCGTAGCCTGGACCGATGGTGCCGGCGATCTTTGGATGTTTGGCGGCGGGGGTTTTGACTCGACGGGGAGCAATGACCTCGGCCTCAGTGATCTGTGGCGATACAGCCCGAGCGCTGGAATGTGGACCTGGATGAACGGACCCACCGTGGGAAACTTGGCGGGCGTGTACGGCACGCTGGGAACTGCGGCTCCCGGCAATGTGCCGGGAGGACGCACCGCGATGGTGTCCTTTGAGGATAGCGCCGGGAATTTCTGGCTGTTCGGTGGCGCCGGGTTTGACTCGATCGCCAATGGCAATAGTAGCCTTAACGACCTTTGGCGCTACAGTCCCAGCACTGGGATGTGGACGTGGATGGGCGGCTCAAATCATGGCAATGCCGCGGGCGTGTATGGCACGCAGGGTACTGCGGCCGCCGCGAACGTACCCGGAGCGCGCGGCGGGGCCGTCTCATGGACCGACGGCGGGGGCAACTTCTGGCTGTTCGGCGGCCGCGGCTATGACTCGGCCGGTAATGTCGGCGTGCTCAATGACTTGTGGCGCTATCGTCCTAGCACAGGTGAGTGGACCTGGATGAGCGGGTCTATGACTGTGGGCGCCGCCGGGGTGTACGGCACCCTGGGAACCGCAGCAGCCGGCAACGTGCCGGGCGCGCGGCAGGATGCGGCGGCTTGGATCGACAGCGCCGGAAATCTTTGGTTGTTCGGCGATGGGACGTTCGACTCGAACGGTGACCTCATCTCCGTCGGCAATGACTTGTGGCGATACACCCCAAGCACAGGCCTTTGGACCTGGATGGGGGGATCGACCGTGCAAGGGGCGCCGGGTGTGTATGGCACGCTCGGCATCGCCGCCGCGGGCAATGTCCCCGGAGGACGCGATATCGGGGCGCCCTTCAGCGATGGCTCCGGCAACCTCTGGCTATTCGGCGGCTACGTTCCTGCCGGCGCGCTCAACGATCTTTGGAAATACGTGCCTCCTGTTCCGTAGAAATCAACCTTGAACCAACCACTTCCAAATCTACAGGCGCATGGAATCAGGAAGCCGCGTGAACGTCACATGATAATCGCGTTCGCGGTCGCCGTAGTTGTCGCCAATGTATTGGGTGTTGCGGGTGCCGTGGCGCACATGCCTGACCTCGTCTACTACGCCGGAAGCCTCGGTGTGATCGTTGGCACCGTCACATTCTTTTGCCTGTACTTGCGGGCAGCAGCCAATCGGCGTCTCGCTGAGGCCCATCCGGATACTCGGTTAGCGGCACCCGCTCCACCACGTCGCTTGCCGCCGGCAGCGTGACTGTTCTGCACCTGAGTGCCGGGCGGAGATTGCTCAACTCGCAGTAGGCCTTCTGTGAATTGCCTTGCGCGGTGGGCCACTCACCAATTGCGGTTGAATCAGCTTGGTGAGCCAGGCTTCAGCGGCTCATCGATACCGACCGCGCAATGCAAGCACCGGGGTGCGGGCAGGTGATTCGAACCAATTCCAACAGCGTAGCGAATTCGAGTGCTTGCTTTGTTCTGGGTACAGCACCCGGTTGCCATTTGTCATTGCTTTTACAAGAGATTTGTCGAATTGCCGCCCGGGCGAGTCCTGAAACGGAGCACCACGCTCGTGGGTTGCAGAATTTCTATCATTGCGGTGACCCAATTTAGATCCCCACCTCGTTTTACTTCAGGAAGGCAAAGAAGTCAGCACGATTGGTTAGCACTAAAAGGGGATCAGCATGTCGCGCAATCAGTCGCTAGTCCGACCCGCCTCGCCGCACGCACGCGCGACACTCTTCGCGCTCACAATCGCGGCCGCCGCCCTCGGCGGCGGGAGCTGGAATCGTTCTACACGACCGATCCGGGCAAAGCGCTGATCTCCGGGCTGTGCAGCGACTTCAATCGCGGCAAAGGTCCTATTCTGCGTGGACTTGCTGCCCGCGCCCCATATTTCCATAACGGCGCCGCCGCGAACTTGGACGAGCTCGTGAATTTCTACAATCAGCGTTTTCAGATGAATTTGACGGAGGAGCAAAAGAAGGATCTGGTTGCGTTCCTCAATTCACTGTGATCGCTCGCAGTCACGTAACAAGGGTAATCCACACTATGATCGAGCCGAGCGAAATGCGCTTAGCTTGCTGTGCGTCCTCAGGAACTCGCCCGGATCGCCGCCAGTCCGAGCTGGCGAATACGTTCTCGGCTGCAGCCCGCCGATACCGGGACCCATGGGCACCGCGTTCGAAAACTAGGTCAGCGCCTGAGGCCCCTGCCCTACCGGTACGGTGGCAACCACGCTATTGGTGGCGGTATCGATAACCGCGAGCTTTCGGTCTTGTCGTCGAGGGCGGCGACGTAGTGAAGAGCCGGGCGGCCGACCGCGAGGTCGACGACTTCATGACCGTCCCACGCTCGCGCCCGGGCACCCGCCCGCGCTGTCGCGTTAACTATTGCCCTAAGGCCACTAACCTCGATCTGCTCGATGGCCGCCTCGCGACAGCGGCAACACGCGCAATATACCGTCGCGATAGGTGACGCCCGAGTGCAGGCATGCGCCACTGGCCAAAGTGAACGCATACGAGCCGTGTCCGGCGAGTTCGACGTATGACACCGCTCCGATATTGACGAGGAGGGAGCGTTCGATACGAACGAATCCGTGATCCGACAACGCGAATGATAGACGCTTGATGGAATCGCGACTGAGGTATTCGGTGCCGCCACTGCGGATGGTGACATAGTTGCCATCCGATTCGATGTAGTCGATCTTCGACAGCTCGAGCGGATACAGGCGGTGCAGGCGCTCTCCGACCAGAAATTGGGGCTGAGGGAATCGGGAGGCGTTGAACAGCCCGACCGATGGCAACGGCCCGCGACATGGCTGCGCGGACGCGCCGCTGCCGATCGAATCGACGCGTTGACGGGCCCGTTCCATGGCCTGGTCGAAGCGGTGGCTGCTCACCGGGTCGAGTAGATAATCGAATGCGCCCTCCGCAAAGGCTGTCACCGCTTGGTCGGCGCGCGGTGTGACGATAATGCCGAGCGGACCGGGCTCGCTGTGCACAGCGCGCAACACGTCGAAGCCGCTCATATCCGGCAATTCGGAGTTGAGCAGCAGCACATCGGGCCGCAGCACCCGAGTCGCCTGGATGGCGGCGGCTCCGAATTCAGCCTCGCCAATTACCTTAAGGTCAGCTGCGCGTGCGCAGTGGCGAAGCAATGCCGATCGCCCTGGCCCATCTTGACCTATGACCAAGAAACGCATTGATCCGATCCCCAGCGCGTGCCGAAAAATTCTCTGGTTGCGGTCATCGCATGGATATCTCACCGCAACGCCCGGACGGAATCCAGGGGCATGCATTGAGTTCGTCCCTACTACCGACTCAGTCGTCCCAAGACTAACCTCCGATTGCGGGCGTTACGTAATAATGGCTCGGTTGATGAGTGCCATACCGTTATGCTTGTCGGGTATGAATGCCGAGATCCTACCTCCCGCCCCCAAACCGATCGCGCTACCCACGCTCCTCATGATTTCGGGACTCTTCTGGGTGTATGTGACCCTCTCCGATGTCCTCTACGCCAATAACATGCAAGCCCTGGCCGCGCTGTACCACGCTGATCTGTTTTCCCCCTGGGAAGTACGAGTGGTGCAGCACGTGCTGTTGCTGCCGCTGCTGCTGACCTGCTACTGGGCGTCGAGCCGAGTCGGTTGGGGTATGCGGCGCGGTCTGCCGCTACAGCTGCTGCTGGCGTTGATTTTTGCCGTGCTTTGTTACCCCGCGATGATGTTGGCCGAACACCTATGTACCTGGTATTTCTGGGGTCAATGGCAGGAAGTTGGGGGGGATGAGCCAAGCAACTCCCAGCAGCCTCTTTGGAGCGCGAGTTTTATCAGCTTTTTTCTCACCTACGGATTCGGCGCAGCCCTGGTATCCGGCTTCAACTGGTATCAGCGCCACCGCGACTCTGAGCTCCGTAGCGCAGCACTCGAACGGGGATGGACCACGGCTCGGCTGACCGCGCTGCGCATGCAACTCTCGCCGCACACGCTGTTCAATCTTCTGCACACGATCCGTGGCCAGATCAATCCGGAGCCCGAGATCGCGCGCTTGATGGTGGTGCAGCTTGCCGATCTTCTCCGGCGCCTGCTGAGCGCGGGTCAACGGGATTTTTCGCTTCTATCCGAGGAACTTAGCTTCGCGCGCATGTACTTCGAGCTGCAGCAGCAGCGGTTCGGCGACCGCTTGACCGTGAGCTTGCCCGATGCTGGCGCGCAACCCGCCCTCTGGGTCCCAAGTCTGATACTCCAGCCGTTGGTGGAGAACGCCGTGCTGCACGGGCTCGCCGGCCACGATGGACCGGTGGAGATTCGCTTGGAGGTGTGCCCCTCCGCCGAGAGACTCGTCATGCGAATCGTCAATACGACTGCGAGCCTTGCGGAACCCGCCGGCGAGGGCATCGGACTCAGTAATGTTCGTGAACGGCTCGCAGTACAGTTTGGACCACAGGGGCGTCTCAGTGCCCATCGCGCGGGACCCGGATCCTGGGTCGCAGAGATCACCATGCCGGCCCTTTTCGAGCGCGCCGAGCCGACGCCCGGCCGAGCCACATCGTGAAAGTGTTCATCGTGGACGACGAGCGCGTCGCCCGCGGGGCGCTGCGCGAATTTTGTGAGGCAGAACCGGACCTCGAGGTCATCGGTGAGTTCGCAAGGGCCGCGGATGCGCTCGAGGCGATCCGCCGCGATCCACCACATCTGATTTTTCTGGACATCGAGATGGCCACGATGTCGGGCATGCATCTCGCGCGCGAGCTCGACCCCGCCGCCGCACCGCTGATCGTGTTCGTGACCGCGCACGACCACTATGCCCGGGAGGCGTTCGAGGTCAGTGCGGTGGACTACCTGCTGAAACCCTTCGACGAGACACGCTTCCGTGCGATGCTCTCCCGCGTCCGACAACGGCACGGCGCCAATACTGCCGCAGAGCGCCGGGCCGCCGTGGAGACGCTGCTCGAGCAACTGCAGCGGGCGACGCGCAAGGTGGCGGAGACACGACCGAGGATACTCGCCCACGCCGGCGGTCGAATGCAGATGATCGATGTCGCCCAGATTGAGTTGCTGGAGTCCGACCGGAACTACGTGCGACTGCGCGTGGGCAGGGAGAGTTTCCATGCGCGCACGACGCTGCGACACGCCGAAGAAGCAATGAGTTCGCAACCGATGCTGCGCATCAGTCGATCCTGGGTCGTCAACATGAATCACGTACGCGAGGTCAACCGCACGCAACGCGGCGATTTCGTCTTGGTATTGAGCGGTGGTACGACGGTGTCGAGCAGTCAAGGGTATCGCGAGAAAGTGCGGGCGCATTTCGAGCAGCTCATGATCCGGTGACCCTTGGGCGGGTCCGTCGTTGCGCGGCGTTCAGCGGCGGACCTGTTAATACCCAATCGCACACCCTTATCGCGATGGCTAATCATCACATGCAACCCTTTGTCTCCGGTCCGCACCCATCCGGGTGGGGTCCCGTGAGCATGTCTTTCCCCGATCGCTCTTGATCTTCGATCTGTCTTGCGGTCAGACAGACTTTGGTTTCAAGGTTGGATCCGGTTATCATCTCGTTTCGGCAATAGACGCGCTCGCCGCGATAGAGCGCCGGCTTGTATCCTCGCTTGCGCAATGCGTTGTCCAGGTCGGGTTGTGTCTTGGCGGCGTCGGACGGTTGATTGGCCGCCGAAGAGACGCCCGGATTCGCCGACCGGACCTGCTGCGGCGGAGAAACGCGGGGGGGCGAGCTTGAGCAGGCGAATGACAGCGAGATTGCCAGCACGCAATATGAAAGTCGGAATATGGCTAGCACCTGATCCTCCTTAGCCGAAGCGCCGCGATCTACGGCAAAGGCATTGATCGTTGGTCGTCGCGCATGAGAAGCTCCAATTGGTGACGGCGGTAATCAATGATGAAGACGTCCAAGAGTCCAATGACGTCCATCCCAAGAAGCAAAGTGGGCTCCTTGGTAAGATGCCAGTGCTCGAAGACTTGCATCTGTCCATACGTGATATTCGCATCGAGAATCTTCAACGCGCCGAGCTCGATCGGAGGGCATGGAAGGAGTTCCCCCGTCTGCGCTTGGGCGGTCACATCATAGATCTGAACGGCCCTTCCTTGTACGCGACGTCGCACCAATACATCGCGCATCGCCAAGTTGCCTATCGTGCTTTGTCCACCGGTGTCAACGATCGCTTGTACTCGTACGCCGCCCACTTGCGCGTGAAACACCAGAAGTCCCGTGCTCGAGCGCTCCAACGGAATTGCAATGAAGTTTGCGGGCGTGCGCTCGCCGCGGGAATTGCGAATATCGATCCGGTCATGCCGGAAGTCGATCACGATGCGTTTGTCCTGGAACTCGTTGGTCGCGAGTACGCCCTCGGCGCCGCCCATCGCATCGGTTAGGATCGGTAGAGTCGTTGAGCTGAGCACGAGATCCCCGACCGAAAAGCTGTCGACGCGGATGGTCGGCACCATCTCAATACCCGTGACACCTCGCAGCCATACGGGTGACGACTGATCGAGCGGAATGCCAAGCCTATCGGCGACCTGGGACGCGACGCCCGAGTGGTTGGCGCCGGTATCCAGTACCAAACGGAACGGGCCCTTTTCATTGATCCACACCGGCGCCCAAATTCTGCCAATCCGGTCACGAAGTGTGGGCGCAACAAAACGGGGTTCGGGCGCTCGAACCACCACCTCGGAAAGATCGTCCTGCGGTTCGGACGCCTCGGCGACGTGCCCCAGTACCGAGCACAACAATAATCCGGCTATCGCATGTGACGGTGATATTCTCATTCGCCGCGGGCCGTCGAAGTTGGGAGTTCACGCCGGGGGAATGAGATGATTCTGCAAACTGAGAAACGCATTAGGGCCGGATCGAAACGAAAGCACTATCCGAACGGCGGATTCAGCGGCATCGTGCTGCTGTGCGCCTCTGTGTGCATGCCAACCCCGAGCATCGGCCAGGCTTCTTTTGACTCGCTGATCGCGTGTACCGAGATCAGCGCCGACACGGCGCGACTGGCGTGTTTCGACCGAGAAATGCGGGAGCTCGGGAAGAATGGTCCGCAACCGCCGACACGGGCCGCGCCCACGGCCGAGCAGCAATTCGGCCTTTCGAGCAAGCAGGTGCTCAGTCTCGAGGCGGGTCCGCGTGAAGCGGCGACGGTTGTGCATGCGCACATCGCAAGTCTTACGCGTGCTGCCTATGAGCGACAAATATTCGTGCTCGACAATACGCAGAGCTGGCAACAGATCGAACTCGATCCCGACTTTACGGCGCGGAGTGGTCAGGCAATCACGATTTCGAGCGGGGCGCTCGGTTCGTTCTGGTTGTCCACCGACTCGCATCATCGGACACGGGTCAAACGAATTCAATAGTGGCTGTTGCACTCAGGCCTCGTGCAATCAATGGATTTACTGCGAATCGGAGCGGCCCCGCTTGGAGCCGCTCCCCGCAAATCAAACACTAGAACTTCGCCGTGAACGCGACAAACAGCTGCCGTCCCAATAAATCGTAAGCCCCCCAAGAGTTCGATGCGCCGGCGTTGCCGGTGATATCGCCCGAGGGGACGAGCGGCGGGTCCTTGTCGAGCAGGTTGTTCACTCCGGCGCGCAGTTCCAAATTCGACATCGCGTGCCACACCGCCGTGAGGTCAAAGTAGCTGTAACCGGGGATTCGCGCATTGTATTGATCATAGTAGGGAGGCGGCGCGCCAGGCCCCTCGGGTCCCTCCTCCGCTCCCGCCAGCAACGGGTTCGTGGAATTGTTGTCGAAGCTCGTGGGTCCGATGAACCGCCACTGCATCGAGAAGAGGACATTCCACGGCGTGTCCCAGCTCACGCGCATGTTATGCCGCCAGTGCGGATTGACCGAGCCGTTCTGACAGCTGTCGCCGAATAGTCCGGCGCAATCGTAGCTCCCTGCGCCCGGATAAGGGGTGAAGGTGTCGTGCAGCAGGTACGTACCATTGAAGGAAGTGTTGATCGACCCCCAGTTGCCCGGCAGGTTAAGCCGGTAATTTATTTGGGCGTCGATCCCGGAAACGATCGCGAGGCCGAGGTTGTAGTCCTTCTGCAGGAAATACCCGCCGCCCTCGACCGTCGCGCCGGTCAGCGCCCCGGTGATCTTGTTGCGAACTATTTGACTGCAGTAGATCGGGTTATTCTGTTGCAAGCATCCGTTCAAGATGACGGCGAACGGATAGTTGCCAATCTGATCTTCGAGCCGAATGTGGTAGTAGTCGATGCTCGCGGTGAACCCCCGCAGTTCCGTCGGATTGAACGTCAATCCGAAAGACCAGGTCTTGGCGATTTCAGGCGTGAGCGCGGTGTTTCCCTCGATCACCTGGCCGCATTGGCCGGAGACGCACTGGGGTACTAAGCCGTATTGCGTCTTCGACACGCCGGTATGTGCGCACGCCGCCGGCGACGCCGAGGGTGTGGCGCCCGCGCAGGGATCCGAGCCCACGACATCTTCCTGCCCATACGAGGGTGCTACGAACAACTCGATCAGATTCGGCGCCCGGACCGCCCGGTCGAACGAGAAGCGCGCGCGAACATCTTCGATCGGCGCATACTGCACCTCGAATTTGTAGGTGTTGGTCTGGCCCGTGGTGTTGTAGTCGGAATAGCGGTACCCCGTATCCACCGTCAGGTCCTGAACTCCGGGCAGGTCATGGGCGAGAGGCGCGCGCACCTCGAAGAAGGCCTCGTTGATGCCGTAACCCTCGTTGATCGGGACGCTCGCGCCGGAAAAGCCGGCGAGGGCGCCAGAGAGCTCGGCGCCGTCGAGACTGAACGTCACGGTGTCCGTGCGGTGCTCGTAGCCGAAGTTCAAACCCAGGGCGCTGGTGGCAAGCGGGGACTTCAAGCCGTATTTGCCCAGGTCGCCGGTGATGTCAACGTGCTCGACTTGTTCGGTGTTGACGCCCTCGGCGGTGCCCGGAGTGTCCAGATAGTTGAGAGCCGCTTGGGTCACACCACCCTGCTGGAAGATGTTCCACGGCACGCATCGGCCGCCGCTGATACAGACCGGAACGCCCTGCGCGTTGGTCGTGACTTGCAGCGCGTTCCCGGCATTGGCGTAGTCGAGATAATTGTCGTTCGCCTGGAACGTGTTCACCGTGTAATAGGATGCGTACAAATCGTAATTCCACCCGTCGATCACCTCTCCCTTGGTGCCGATCACGAAGCGGAAATTCTGATGCTGATAGATCGAGGTGCGTCCTCCGCCCTCGATGTTGCGCCGGCCAATCGAGACATCCGCGCAATTCGGGGAAACGACTCCCGCGGCAGATACCTGGCAGGGCGAGGTGGGGTTTGCGTTCGCGGAGGTGATCATCGCCGGACTGCAGATGGTCCCGCGCTGCTGCGCGCTCAACAGCGGGTTATTGCAGTTGATGAGCTCATTATTGTCCGGCGTGTAGGGATAGCCCGCGAGGAACAACCCCGACGGTGCGACCACCGCCGTCGAAGTGTCTTGCATCCAGAAGAATTCCATGTACGGCTTGACGTTATCATTGATGTCGTCGTGCGCCATGAATCCGGCCTGGTAGCGCTTGTCTTCGCGCTGCAGGTATTCAAATTGATTGTAATCGTATGTCCCGGGCGGGCTGGATCCGGCCTGCGGCCAGGGAAGGAATTGATTGCCTACCACCGTGTACGCGTTGTTCGGCCCGTAACCCGGAGCGGTGGTGGTCGCCGGCACGAAGCGGTTGGAGTTTGCGCTGCCGTAGCAATCAACGCCCGTATACTTGTTGATGTAATCGAAGACGGAGTTGGAGTAGAGCGCGCAACTTGAGAAGTCGCGCGCCGCGGCCGAGACCGGCTGCTGATCGTGGTAGACGAAATAAGCGGTGATGTTGCCGCTGTTGTCGGCAAAGTTCGTACCCATCACCATCGAGAGGTCATGCTTGTAGCCGTCGCGGACGTTGCCGGTCACCGGTGCGATCGCGCTGAAACCCGTGTGGGGGTCGTCATGCGTCAAAAGATCCTCGACGTAGCTGTTGTGCTGATCGTGATCGTTGAAGCCGTACTGTCCGTCGATTTGAATGCCCTGAAAGTCTTTCTTGAGGATGAAGTTGACGACGCCCGCGATCGCATCGGAGCCGTAGGTGGCCGATGCGCCGCCGGTTACCACGTCGACCCGCTCGATCAACGGCACCGGAATTTGATCGATGTCGGGTGCGACGTTCTGATTCGTGGTACTGGGGTCACCGGCGCCTAGGCGCCGGCCATTCACCAGCACCAGGGTGCGCTGAGGACCCAGGCCGCGGAGATCGACGGTCGAGAAGCCGCCGGTGGCAGTCAAGGGACTCGAGGTGTTGCCGAAGTCGGCGTTGGACCCGATGATGTTCTGCGGCAGAGAGTTGATCAAATCCGTGATGTCGGTGTGCCCTTCCAGCTTGATTTCCTGACCGCTGACGATGGTCGTCGGACTCGTGGCCGAGATGTTCGCCGGCACCGGAATCCGTGACCCTGTGACGACGACCTCTTGCAGCGTCGCCTCTGGTGCATCGGTTGTTGCGGGCGCCTGCTGCGCAGTGGCAGGCATTTCTAAGGCGGCTACGCACACACACGCCAACAAGGTAATCGTGAGTCGCTCAACAAGCGATCTGACGCCAATTAGCTTCCGCATCTCCATTTCTGTCTCCCTCGAAGTGAGTTATGTGGCAGCGTGTATGCCAGTGCGAAGGCTCCCGTTGTGTTCTCGCGACATACAATACAAACGAACGCCGCTCTAATCCGGTGGACGATAACCGCTCGCCAACTGATGAGAATGAAAATGGGATGAAGGCCGCTGGCAGCGTGATGAAGGCGGCTGGCAGCGTGATGAAAGTCCGACGGTACTTTCTACGTCGTACTTTAAATGTGCAGGTCGTGGCCCACCGTGCGCTGTTGCGCTGACCTCAAGCGTGCGGCTCGCGCCACTACATCGAGGCGGACGAGGATCATGAGCTTTATCTCGAAAAAGGAGGGGTTCATCACGATGGCGGCGCGAGTCATCCCAAAGTAGCTCTGCCCATCTGCCGCACTGCTAAGTTCCAAGGATGAGATTGGCTGATCGTATCGCGCAATGTCGAACTCCGTTCATCGTTCGAAATACGAAAGACCGATCTGTCACGCATTTAAACAATGCGGCCGCATTCTCCCGAGACATTGAGAGTTGTGCGACGCGATATGTGCTGAGCGATGAACTGACGCGTTTATGCACAGCACTCGCCTATTCGAAAGGAGCGAGCACGCTGGCCTGCACGGACCTTTTGCACGTACCCGCGGAGCGCGTATGGATCGAATGGACCGAAGCTCCCTGGCGAAACGAGCTTGCACGTTACGGCTTCAGAACTCCTGCTGACCCGGCGTGCGCCGGCCGAAGGGGTGTCTTCATACAGTCCACGCCTCAAGGACGTGGCGGCCTTATGAGAACGTTCTGGGCAAGCGGCGAGTCCGAATTGAATGTGCTCTCCAGCAGTATGGAAGCCTACTTCGATTTTGATACACAAGAAGGCGAAGATCCTGCCGTCTTTGACCGGCAGCAACGCCCTTCAATTTGCGTATCGGACAATGCTGTCGATGGGAAAACAGATATCTTGCGGCGCTGCTTTCGATTCTGGTTCGAGCGCTCCTGGCAGGACTATTACGATGGAGTTCAGTTGACGCCTGTACAATCTGCTGCCCTCTCCCATCAGGCACTCGGCACCATTGCGATTGACATCCCTGTGGTGTTGGCGTTTTTTCTACTGCTTGCAACCCGCCCAGGTTTGCCACGGCGGCCGCTTATGCTAGAACGGCTCAATCGCGCGCGGTATAAATCAGGAAAAGCGCGACTTCTTGATCAGATGGAAGTCTTCGCGCCGCTATTGCCGGAGTATCGGCCGTCCAGTGGCGGCTCGTCAAGCATCGGCCGGCGCGCGTCGAGACTCCACCACGTGCGCGGCCACTTAGTGCGACGCGGCAGTCAAATCTTTTGGCGGGTTCCACATTTACGAGGAAATGCCCGTTCGGGGGTCATTCGCATGCGAACGGTTACGTGGACAGTTGACCATTCAGAGAGGAAACGCGGTGCGTCGCCGCATACGTCTCAGACTGAAGCCGCTGCTGGAGGGTCTTCTCCAGCAGCGGTACCGAACGCCCGGGAATTCAGTAGTAGCGGCAGAACGGGTAGCAGATCCGGATGATCGGGATCAGGTCCTCGAAATTCGTCGCCGGGTTCGTCGGGCCCCAGCGGCCCCCGACGCTCGGCGAGGCCGTCGCGCTGACGTACGAGTCGAACGGCGTGATCGTGTGCCAGCCGAAGGACTCCGCCGGCATCGTGAAAGTGCAGGTCGTGCCGTTCGTGCAGGTGGCGCCCGTGATCAAGGTGCCGTACGCATTGGCCGCTAGGAACGTATCGATCCGGAACTGCGTCGCGCTGCCGAGCTCGTAGCCGGTCACGGTCACGACAGTGCCGCCGTACTCGGAGCCGGAGTCAGGAGTGATCGTCGAGATGTAAGGCTTGCCGGTCAGGGCCGAGATGAGGTTGCTGATGTTGGGGCTCCCGAGGCCGAGGTGTTGGAAGTCGGTCCCGAGGCCTGTCGGCAGGCACCACGGCGAGTGCATCAGGGCCGCACAGTAGTTCGTGCCGGGCTGGGTGTAGATCTCGCTGATGTAGTAGATGTTGCCGTTGCCGGCAGTGAGCGGCCCGGTCTGCGCATTGACGAGAGCCCAGGTCGCAGCCCAGATCGGCGCAGCGAGGCTCGTGCCGCCGAAGGAGCCGCACATGGGCACCGTCTGGCCGCTCGAGTTCGTCGTCGTACCGAGGCACGTGGTGATGCCGGTCGTCGGATCGGCATCCGCGGCGACGTCCGGGACGGAACGGTGCGTCGCGACCGAGTAGAAGCCCTGCCAGGACGGCGCCAGCTGCGTCGCGCTGGTCCCGAAACCGCCGGCGGGCTTCAGGTACTGGCCGCCGGCCTGCGCAAACCAGATCTCCGAGCCGTAGGCATTGCTGCCGGACGCCGTTGTGTAGAGTGTGGTGCCACCGACGGACACGACATGCGGCAAGTCGGCCGGGAACTCGACGTTCGGGAAGCCGTTCGGGTATGTGGAGTTCGGATACTCGAGCAACTGGCACTCGGAGTCGCCGGCGTTGCCAGTGTCGCCGCTCGCGACGAACACCGTCGTGCCGCTCATCGAGGCGGTCTCGACCAGACTGTCGACCGTGTTCTGGATGCCGATCGCGCTCGAGTTGTTGACCTCGCAGCTCGTCCAGGACTGGCTCACGATGCCGCCCATCCTGCTCGAGCCCTGCGCGGCCTCGAACAGCGCGTTGTAGACCTGCGAGTAGGTGTTGCCGGCACTTGTGTCGTTCATCACCACGACGACGCTGGCCCCCGGCGCGAAGCCGAGGATCGTGTCGATGTCGTTGGTCACCTCGGCCTGTCCTGTCGAGCTCGTGAGACCGACGCTCACATTCGACGGGATCGTCACGGTTGAGACGTTCGAGTACAGGCTCGCCGGCAGGCCTGAGTAGGACAGGAAGTTCTGGACGTCGCTCGGTACGAAGTTACTTTCGGAATAGATTGCCACCGTCTGTCCTTTGGCACTCAGGCCGTAAAAGCCGTATGCGTTGTAGGCGGTAGCGACCGACTGCGGTGTCGCCGGTGACGGTGCCGTCAGGCCGTTCGGGTGGTGACCCGGCATTGTCGTGAGCCCGTCGATGACGGCGATCGAGGAGGCGAGGTCGGCAGGCACCGCCGGGTCGTCGAGCGTCGCGTGGATGCGCGCCGCGCCGCGCGCGAAGTCCGCGATCCGCACGGACAGCGCACGCTCCGTCATCGCCCGCGTGCCACGGACCGTCAGCGTGCGGCGGTTCTCGCTCGTCTGCACGACCTTGAAGCCCTGCTGGACGAGGTAGCTGCGCACCGCGTCGTAGGTCGCCTGCGTCGGGCCGAAGCGCTCGGTCAGCTCGTCGGCCGGCATCCCCTGATGGAACTCGGGCGAGTTCCAGTCGTAGTAGTCCCTCTTGAACTGCGCCCACTCCGCGCTGTCCCGCATCTTGAGCACGACGGTGAAGGTGAGTGGTTGCTGGTCGGCGTCGGCCGGCCGCGGCAGCATCTCGACGCCGGGCGGTGCCTGGAATGCATGGCCGACGAGCCGGACGGTGGCGCCGGTCCGCTGCACCTGCGCGGCCACGGGCAGCGCTGCAACAGCAACGCCCCCCGACAGCAGCGCAATCGCGAGTAGCCGGGCGCGACGCGGGCCGCGGGCGCGGCGCTCGTCGCTGATCGTGTCGAGGGAAGTCATGGCCATGTACTCCTGGTTCCGTGGTCGGTTGTTGGTGGAATGGCTCAGGCGGCCGTGAGGCACGCCCGAGGTCCCCGAGGTTCAAAGTCTTCGTCGATCCGCGGGTGCCGCCGCCGTGTTCAAGCTTCAGGCCCCCCTGGGCCGGCGGCTCCCTTACTTGGACAGACGCAGGGCACCGGCAAAACCCGACATCGCGAGGATAAGAAGCAAAAGCGCCCTATTAGGAAAAGGCGAAGCGCTTGCGGGTCGTCTGAGTACGGACCGCGGTCCAGCCCGGGGCGCCGCTTGGTTTTCCAGCACCCGCGCGGGCTGCCAGTGGCGGTTAAGAAGCACCCGCTCGATCATCGTGACTCGAATTTGCCGAGTGACGAAAGATAGCTGCGGATCCAAATCGGTCGCGGAGACGAGGGCTCTATGGCTTTGTACGAAGCGAGTTCAACGCGTCAAAATCAGAATCGGACGTCTCAATTCCCGCACCGTGGTGGAGCGCGCACGCAGCGATCAATATATCCGTGGCGGGAACGGTTATGCCCTTGGCGCGTGCGCGACGCGCTAACTCAAACGACGCAGCCCAAACAGCTTCATCAATCATCAGTTCCGGCAGGGCTCGTTCCAGATCTCGAAGCACGGCACCCTCACGTTGGGCACGCGCGCCGTTCCAAGGCTCGAGCCTGACCAGCGAACACCAGCACGCCTCGCCATCCGAGAGCGCACGTTCGACCCTTCGCCTAACTCTTTCATCACCTCCGGCGCCAGGGAAACGGCATGGCTACGCGGCTTTCTTTGCCCAGCTACTGCACCATCCGGTGGAAGCCACGCTCTTACCCGGGAAAATCCTGCAAGGGCCCATAGCATCTCCTGCCTTACCTTGAAAGAGTGAGCAGTTCGCGCAATTAGCATTGGGCCTCGCAGATTTGGGCACATACCCTAATGCCTTCGCGGTCGGGTCGCTTGAATCAAGTGCCGGGGATTCACCGTAAGCAGCGGCACCGACGAGAAACCCTGCGACCGACACAAGTGCACTTGCGATAAGACCGCGTTGTATGAGCGCGCGCCGTGTCATATTCATTTGCATGTCTTGCTCCTCTGAATAAATAAAACATTAAATCTTCAGTACGCACCGAAGCACCGCATCCCCGATTATCAAGTGGGGCCGATTGAGGCAACATAAGCCGTTACGGCCAACATCTCGTCTCGAGTCAAATCCTTGATGACGCCGTGCATCACAGGCGCTACGCGAAGCGCATTTTGGATTAGCAGTATTTGCTTCAGCAGATAGGGCGCATGCTGGCCCGCGATCCGCGGGTATATGCTCTTACCTTCACCATTAGCGCCGTGGCAGAGGTTGCAGGCCGGAATACCTTGATCGGGCATTCCCTTCTCGAAGATGATTTTGCCCGCAGCCACCAGCTTGGCGTCCCCAGATTGCCCGTGCGCCGGAGGTTGCGCGGAGTAGTAAGCGGCGAGCCCGCTGATCGTTGAATCGTTGAGTTTGGATGCCACGCTCCACATGTAAGCCTGCGCATCCGGGTCCGCCCGTCGTTGATCCCGAAACGCCTTGAGCTGTGCTTCGAGATACGGTGCGGTCTGCGCCGCGAGATTGGGGAATGGCGATGAAGTATTGCGGCCTCCTGTCCCGTGGCAAACCACGCAGGTCTTATTGGCGATTTTTTCGGCAGCCTGCTCCGCTGTGGGCGCCACATCGGCAGCAAAGGCGGCACTGCAGATCACATGAGTCAATAATGTCGTGGCGAGGCACGGGAGCGTTCTCATGGTCATTCCTTTAAGCCGGGTGGACGGATCGCGTAAATATCACTCTCATGATCTTTAACTTTAACGGCAGCATAGTATCAAAAGTGCGGGAATTCCCATCGGGGAGAGGCCGCGATGGTGCTTCGGTAACTACATATAGCGTGTCCCGGCATTGAGCCTAAAATTTCGCGCATGGCCAGATCGGCAAACGAAGAGCGTTATCACCAACCGCATTGGGCGGATTGCGATGCGAATCGCGATTGCGTTGCGGGCTGCATGCGTAACAGGGAAACGGCGCATGCGCTGTATATGCGCTAAGGCCCTGGCCCTTTACCTCGGTGTCGGTGTGCTGCCGGCGGGCCAATCTGGGAGATTAGAGGAACGTGCTGACACATGCCTAAACATATCCAGCGACTAATATTTCTGTTCATAGCCTTCGGCGCGCTGGCGCTCACCGCAAGATACTATTTCAAAGACAAATCTTTCTATGAGTTTGGTCACTACCGGGGAGACTCGGTGGTGGAGATCGCCCGGGATAAGCCGAAGTATAAGGGCACGGCCTATTGCCAATCCTGTCATGCTCCGCAATTCGCGGAATGGTCCAAGGGCGTGCATAACAGCGCCGACATCGGAAAGATCGTCAAGTGCGAAGTGTGTCACGGCCCCGGTGGCGGTCGCGATCCGGAATCGGGATACATGCACGCGGCAACCGGCCCGGATCATCCGAAAGACTTGAAGCTGATTGTCCCCACAGATACGAGAAAACTCTGCCCCCTCTGCCACGAAAAATTGGAAGCGAGGCCCGCGGCGCAAGCTCAGATCGTGATCGACGAGCACGCCGGGACGCAACAATGCACCCTTTGCCATAACCCTCATTCGCCGAAGACGTTAGTCGGATCCATCGTGCCGCTGCTCCATCCCGGCAACCCGGCCACGGGAAAGAGCAAGGCCGCGGCTTGTTTGGGTTGTCACGGGGCAGTCGGGATCAGCCAAGGCCTTCCCGGGCCCACCCTCGCCGGACAAAATCCTGCCTACCTCGCCGAGAAACTCGGTGAATATAAGGCCGGCAAGCGCAACAATCCGATCATGAACCCCATGGCTGCCGGGTTGAGCCCGGGCGACATGGAGGATCTCGGGGCCTATTTCTCCGGCCTGAAATGCGAAGTCGCGCCCGATGCGCTCAATCAGGCGAGCGCAGGGATCAAGGCGAAAGCGGCTATATGCGCCAACTGCCACGGGACCAACGGAGTGGCCACCAGTCGCTCGTGGCCCAACTTGGCCGGGCAGTCCAAGGACTACCTCGTCACTGCCCTGAAGGCCTACAAGGCCGGCGAACGCACCAACATTGTCATGTCTCCGCTCGCGAAGGATTTGAGCGACGCGGACATGGAGAATTTAGCCGCTCACTACGCCAATGCCGTCTGCAAATAAGGTCTGGCAGGCTCAGCTACGAGGATTCGATATGGATGAAAAGAAAGATCTCGATAAAGGTCAATGCGGGCGTCGTGATTTTCTGAGCCGTCTCGGATGCGCAGTGGCGGGTGGCGCGACGGCGCTAGCCGCGGGTGTCGCGCTGGCCCCGGAAGGACAAGCGGCCGTCGCCGCCAAGCCGAACGCACCGAAGATACCGGGTTATGACTGGGGTAATCACCACTACGCATTCGGCGTCGACGCCACGAAGTGCATCGGTTGTCTGCGCTGCGTGGAGGCGTGCAAGACGGAAAACGAGGTCGCCGGCGACGCGCATCATTTCCGCACCTGGGTGGAGCGCTACGCCCATGTGGAAGGTGAGGACAAGGTGCGCATCGACAGCCAGGCCGACCCGGTGAATATCGCGGCGTCGGACTCGGAGGGACAATATCGGTTCGCCAACCGCTATAAGGATGTAAAGGTCGACAAAGCCTTCTTCGTTCCCAAGCTGTGCAATCACTGCACGCATCCGGCGTGCGTGCAGGTCTGCCCCACCGGGGCCACCTACAAGACGAAGGACGGCTTCGTGGTCATTGACCACACTTATTGCATCGGCTGCCAGTACTGTGTCCAGGCTTGCCCTTACGGCGCCCGCTTCTTCAATCCCGTAACAAGAGTCACCGACAAGTGCACCTGGTGCTACCACCGCGTGACCAAGGGGCTGCAGCCGGCCTGCGTCGAGGTCTGCCCGGTCGGAGCGCGCATCTTCGGCGACCTCAACGACAAACAAAGCTCGATCAGCCAATTCGTCGCCAACAATCGCGTCGCGGTGCTCAAGCCCGAGACCGGCAACGCACCCAACGTGTTCTACGTTGGCATCGACAAGGACGTGGAATGATGGACCCGCAATTTTTGTCCGCGCCGTTTACCGGCTACGTCTATCCCAATGAGACTGTATTCCCCTGGGGGGTGCTGATCGTCGTCTATCCCTACCTTACCGGGCTGGTGGCCGGGGCCTTCACGGTCTCGAGCCTGTATCAAGTGTTCGGCCTGAAGGCGCTCAAGCCGGTAGCGCATTTCGCCATGCTCACTGCTCTCTGTCTGATGATCTTCGTACCGTCGCCCCTGCTCCTGCATCTCGGCCATCCGGAGCGCGCCTTAAACGCAGTATTTACTCCGCATTGGAGTTCTGCGATGGCCATGTTTGGGTACTTTGCAGGCTTCTACGTCATATTGCTGGTACTGGAAAACTGGTTCGTGTTCCGTCCCTACATGGTGCAACAGGCGCAGCAGAGAAAGGGCTGGTCCGGAAAGTTCTATAACCTGCTGTGCCTCGGCTCGCACGACGTGTCCGAAAAGGCGATGAGCTACGATCGGAAATGGATTTTCGCCTTGGCGGTTATCGGCATCCCGGGCGCCTGCGGATTGCATGGCTATGTCGGGTTTCTCTTCGGTTCTCTGAAGTCGCGGGAATGGTGGTCGTCCGACATGATGCCGATCATTTTTCTGTTTTCCGCGATCATCTCCGGCACCGCGCTGGTGATCGTACTCTACGTAGTGTCCTGCTTGATACGCAAGGTTCGCATTGCCGAGGACTGTATCAAGCTCATGGCATATACGCTTTGGGGCTTCGTCATGTTCACCCTGGTGATGGAACTCGCGGAATTCGGCAACCTTGTCTATAAGGGCCGGGAGGGAATCGATACGATCATGGAATTCGTCTCGACCCGGCTCATTATTCCTTTCTTCGTCCTGCAGATCGGCGTGGGTGCCGTGACGCCGATCATTACCCTCACCGTGTTGTTTTGGCGGCGCACGACGGGCAGGTTTCTAATTGTCGGAATCACGGTAAGTGCGGTGCTCGTGTTACTTTCGGTATTGATGATGCGCTTCAACGTGGTCATCGGCGGCGAGGAGATCGCGAAAACAGGCAAAGGACTGCTGACTTTCCCATGGGAGATTTTGCACCGGGAGGGCGTGCTGGCGGCCGCCTCGGTATTGATTGCCCCATTTCTCCTTTTGCTAGTAATGATCCGAATCTTTCCGCCCTGGGAGGATTCGCCGGCAGCCGAGTCGCATTGAGCGACCCGGGTCCGGGCGCTAGAATATATCGACGGGGTGCCGGGCCGCAGCGTAGGGAAGGTGTGCGCCTATTTGGCCTGCAAGTACTCCAATTCCGAGTTAGTCCGTCGCGATATCGATGCACGGATCGAGCGGCAGATCGCCGCACTACCCGGGATGCACGCCAGTCACATCGCGGGTCGATGAGGTAATCGCGATGGCGGAGCTGGTGGAAACCCACTTTATCAACCTACCCGCTGCGGCCGCCCACATCGGTGAAAGCCGAAGTGGTGCGCCGTGCCAAGGCCGACGGCACCCGCGTGAATCAATTCGTCCCTCGAAACAGCTCACAATAGTTGCGATTGGCCGGAGCTGGGAGCGATGCCTTGACCCCGCAATGACGTGGCAAACGAAGTAGCTGCGGCTACCATTGGAGATCAAAAAGATGGAGCGCGCGTTCGAGGTGCCGCCATTCGTGGGGGCCGCGACCACGGGCGGGTGAAGTGCTCGAGCTGCCGTTCGGCTGGGTCGACATCGGCCAAGGCGGCGGCGGCCTCGAATACGCCTTCGCACTCGTTGGCCAATTCTGCGCGCTCAGTTTCCGGGTTTTTGGCCACCAATACCGGCTTTTAGCGGCCCGAAGGCGTTAATCGACCTCGCCGGGAAGGCGTGCTGGATCGAGCGGCCGGAAGCGGTGACTATCCAAGACGCACGAACAGCTTATTGGCCTTGGTCCTAGCCCGGCGAACGCGGACCTGCTCTAACTCGATCTCATCTGTTGCGCGACCTTGGCCACTTCGCGAAGGAATTCGTCGTGCAGGTCGGGCTTGATCGCCCGGCGCATCGTACTTTCGACAATGCCTCCGAGCAGGATCGCGAGGTCGGCCGGCGGGCCGTCGACGCCGTGCACTGCGTCTATCAGCCAAGGCGGAACGGACGCGCGCAAGTCATTGATGATTTTCGTCATTAAGGCCGAGTGCTGGCACTTCGCCAGGAAGTCTGCGATGACACTCTTTGCCTCCAGATTGATTCGAAAACCCCGGGTACCGGCCGGCAGGTCTGGCGGAGCGTTGGCTGTCATCCACCCCAAAACCGCCATCTCCGTCCAGAGACGATCATTGTTCGATCCCACGGCCGTCGCCATCGACACCGGTTGTGCACCGTCGAGCTCGCCGTCCGGCATGAATTCGCTCTTCGGCATGCACTTAGTGGCGGTCTGTTGCGGCGCACAGCGCCCCACAGTCAATAGATTAACCCGACTGCGCGCGACTCTGTCAGCAAGATTGCGTCACCCACTGAGTACCTGCATCCCCACGTGTGAGTTCTTTTTCAATCAGTCGGAATTGCGCCCAGACTTTTCGGGATTTTAGTCAAAAACACCCATGTAGGTTATGCTCGAACGTATATACGCGATCTTCCGGGTACCGCCCGGGAAGGCCCGATGGTCGCCGAACTGAACAGGCTGAAGTACCGCGAATTTTTCGAGTAGAGCGCGCCATGCCGGACATTACCCCCAGCTTAAACGACGGGCCCGCGGCCAACGTACGCCAGTCGAGCTATTGTCTCGATGAATTGGTGGCTTGCGGCGAGGGCAAACTTTTTGGGCCCGGTGCCCCGAGGCTACCGAGCGGACCGATGCGGATGGTGGATCGCATCAGCTCGATATCGCCCGCTGGCGGTGCATATGATCACGGCGAAGTGCGCGCCGAACTGGACATCAACCCGTCGCTTTGGTTCTTTGCGTGTCATTTTACGGGTGATCCCGTGATGCCTGGATGCCTAGGCCTAGATGCGATGTGGCAATTAATTGGCTTTTTTCTCGCCTGGAGCGGTCATCGGGGCCTCGGTCGCGCACTCGGCGTCGAGGAGGTGCGCTTCTCCGGGCAGGTGCAGCCGCAGGCGAAACAGGTTTCCTATCAAATCGACATCAAAAGGGTCATCACGCGAAAACTGATCATGGCCACGGCCGACGGCTCGCTCGCGGTGGACGGTCAAAAGATCTACACGGCGAGCGGTCTGCGCGTCGGATTGTTCGCCGGCGCGGACGCGCTGCGGCCGGCCGCCGCGGGAGCGAAGGGCTGATGCGACGCGTGGTCGTCACCGGCATGGGCATTGTCTCCTGCCTGGGCAATGACCTCGAGACCGTGAGCACCGCGCTGGCGAATAGCCAGCCCGGCATCCGCGTGATGCCCGGTTATGCGGAGATTGGGCTGCGCAGCCAAGTCGCCGGAATCCCGCAGATCGCGATCGATCAGCATCTCGATCGGCGGGATCTGCGTTTCATGGGAGATGCCGCGGCGTTCGCCGCGATCTCGCTGAAGTCGGCGATCGCCGATGCGGGCCTGACCGAGGTCGAGGTCAGCGATCCGCGCACTGGCCTGATCGCCGGCACCGGTGGCGGATCGCCCGCGAACGTGGTCGAGTCCGCGGACATCCTGCGCGCACGCGGGGTCCGCAAAGTCGGCCCGACGCGTGTCCCGCGGGCGATGTGCAGCACGGTCGCTGCCTGCCTCGCGACCAGCTTTCACATCAAGGGCGTCAGTTACTCGGTGACGTCCGCGTGCGCGACAAGTGCCCATTGCATCGGCGTCGCCGCCGAGCAGATCCGCTGGGGCAATCAGGACGTGATGTTCTGCGGCGGCGGCGAGGAGGAGCATTGGTCGCTGACCACGCTGTTCGATGCGATGGGCGCGTTGTCAACGGCCCGCAACGACACCCCGCTGACCGCCTCGCGCGCCTACGATGCGGGCCGCGACGGTTTTGTGATCGCGAGCGGCGGCGGGATGCTCGTGCTCGAGTCGCTGGAACATGCAAAGGCGCGCGGTGCACGTATCCATGCGGAACTGGTCGGCTACGGCGTCACCGCCGACGGGCAGGACATGGTGCAGCCGTCCGGCGAGGGCGCGGTGCGCTGCATGCGTCAGGCGCTCGCCGGCGCCTCGTCGCCGATTCAATACCTGAACACGCACGGCACGTCCACGCCGCTCGGAGACGTGATCGAACTCAAGGCGGTGCGCGAGGTGTTCGGCGCGTCGATGCCGCCGATATCCTCCACCAAATCTCTTTCAGGTCACTCGCTCGGTGCCGCGGGCGTCCAGGAAGCGATCTATTGTCTCCTGATGATGCGCGACGGCTTCGTCGCGGGCTCGGCCAATATCGACGAACTCGACCCCGCCTGCACGCAGTTTCCGATCCTGCGGGTGACCGAGCGGCGACGCGTCGACACGGTGATGTCTAACAGTTTCGGCTTCGGCGGGACGAACGCGACCATAATCCTCCAGCGCTATTGAGCTGCGAGGTGGGGCGAGCAAAGAGCCTGAGCACCTCCGGCCATCGCATCCGCGGGCTCCGCCTCGCACCATGGTTTCCATCGACCCGGCGCGCGTTCGCGGGCCGGCCAATGCGCCGATTACTGATCGTGGAGTTCTCCGATTTTGAATGCCCGTACTGCGGCCGGGTGGAGGATACATTGCGGCAGTTGCAGTCCCGGTATCCGACGCAGATCAGGCTGGCGTATCGCGATTTGCCCTTCCATCTGCGAGCCGAGCCGGCCGCGGAAGCCTCACGCTGAGCTTTCATAAACGGCATGATCCTCATTGGCGCCACTCCTGGGGAGTAATCGGCGGCGGAACCCTGCGGGACTTTCCGGGTCCGATGAGCGGGAGATGCCGAAACTCGTGAGCTCATATAGGAACCTGGTCAAATGATGTATATCCGATCAATCGCGCTCGCGCTGGGATTCATAAGCGCTGTCGCCGGCTCGGCGCACGCGCAACCGGCCAATACTACGCAAGCGGTCAAGTCGGGGCCGCAGTTCGGCACCGTGGGTCTCGATCTAACCGCGCGCAAGGCGACCGTGAAGCCGGGCGATGACTTCTACACGAACGCCAACGGTGCTTGGGTGGATACGTTCGTCATACCGCCCGACCGCAGTTCCTATGGCTCGTTCACGCGGCTCTCGGAGCTATCCGAACAGCGCGTGCGCGACCTGATCGAGGGCGCCGCCACGGCTCCCGCCGCAACGGGGTCGAACGCGCAAAAGGTTGGTGATTTCTATGCGAGCTTCATGGATCAAGCGGCGATCGACGCCAAGGGCCTGGCGCCGATCAAAGCCGAGCTCGCGCGCATCGCGCGCGCGAAATCGCGTGCCGATATCGCCACCCTGTTCGGCTCACCGGGCTACTTCTCGGCCTTCGGCGTGGGCATCACGCCGGACCTGAAGGACCCGAATCGCTATGCGCTGAATATTGGGCAGGCGGGTTTGGGGCTCCCGGATCGAGACTACTATTTGAATCAAGATCCCAAGCTGGTGGAGATTCGCCGCCAATACGTCGCGCACATGAGGCGGATGCTCGAGCTTGCGCACATCGAGGGGTCGCACGATCTTGCAGAGCAGATTCTCGCCTTCGAGACGCGGCTCGCCCAGACCCAATGGCCGATCGAGAAGCGCCGCGAGACGGAGGAGAACTACAACCCGCGCAGCAAGGCGGAACTCCTGTCGTACGCGCCGGGCTTCGACTGGCAGGCATTCCTCGACGCATCCGAGATCGGTGACCGCCAGCATTTCATCTTGAACGAGCTGACGGCGGTGAAGGACAGCGCGGCGGTGGTCGCGAAGGCGCCGTTGCCGGTACTGAAAGGCTATCTCAGCTACCACTACTTGTCCGATCATGCGTCGGTGCTGCCGCAAGCGATCGATCACGAGAACTTTGCCTTCTATGGCACCGTGCTGTCGGGGATTCCGCAGCAACGCGAGCGCTGGAAGAGAGGTGTCCGGGCGGTGAGCGGGGCGTTGGGCGATGCCATCGATCAGCTATACGTGGCGCAATATTTTCCCCCTGCGTCGAAAGCCAAGATGGAGGCGCTGGTGGCGAACTTGCGCATCGCCCTGGGCGAACGCATCGAGGCACTGGATTGGATGACGCCCGCAACCAAGCAACGGGCACAGGCGAAGCTCGCGGCATTCACGCCGAAGATCGGGTATCCGATGAAGTGGAAGGACTATGGGGCGCTCGAGATCGTGCGCGGCGATGCGATCGGCAATGCGGATCGGGCGGCGATCTGGGAATGGCATCGCGAATTGGCGCGCCTCGACAAGCCCGTGGACCGGGACGAGTGGCAGATGCAAGTGAGCGACGTGAATGCCTACTACAACCCCTTGAACAACGAGATCGTGTTTCCGGCGGCCATCCTGCAGCCGCCGTTCTTCGACCCGAACGCCGACGATGCGGTGAACTATGGCGGCATCGGCGTGGTGATCGGCCATGAGATGAGCCACGGTTTCGATGATCAGGGACGAAAATTCGGACCGGACGGCTCGTTGAGCGACTGGTGGAGCGCGAGCGACACGAGCGCGTTCAAAGAACGCGCCCAACGGTTGGTCGCGGAGTACTCAGGCTTCGAGGTGCTGCCCGGCGTTTACGTGAAGGGCCAGAACACGTTAGGCGAGAACATCGGCGATTTGGGGGGCCTCAACATTGCGCTGCGCGCCTATCACGATAACTTGAAGGGCCAGGATGCCCCGGTCCTCGACGGTTTGACCGGCGACCAAAGATTCTTTTTGTCCTTCGCTCAAGTGTGGCGCATGAAGGAACGGGACGATGCGCTTCGCAATCAGGTGATGAGCGATGTGCACAGCCCGGCGGTTTTCCGAGTCAACGGGCAACTGCCGAACCTCGACGCGTGGTACACGGCGTTCGGCGTGAAGCCCGGCGATAAGCTGTACGTGCCGCCGGACCAACGCGTGAGGATCTGGTAGGTTTTGGCGCGGCCTACTTGGCGAGGCCCATCGCCTCGAGCACGAAGGAATAGACATCCGCCGTCTCCTCCATGCGTTTCGAGACGGGTTTCCCCATCCCATGTCCGGCGCGCAAATCGATGCGGATCAAGATGGGTTTGCCGCGGGGGTCGGCATGTTGCATCGCTGCCGCAAACTTGAAGCTATGCGCCGGAAAGACCCGATCATCGTGGTCACCGGTCAAGATCAAGGTTGCCGGATACGCGACACCGTCTTTCACATTGTGCAACGGCGAGTAAGCCCGTAGCGCCTCGAACTCCTCCCGGTTATCGACCGATCCATAGTCGGCCTCCCAGCCTTTGCCGACGGTGAATTCCCGAAAGCGCAACATGTCCATGACTCCGACCTGCGCGACCGCCGCCGCAAATAAATCGGGCCGTTGTTCTTCCACCGCTCCGATGAGCAGACCCCCGTTCGACGCGCCGTTGATGGCCAGCCGCTCGCGGCTCGTCCAACGATTCGCAATCAAATACTCCGCCGCCGCGATGAAGTCATCAAACACATTCTGCTTGTGCGTCTTCATTCCCGCTTCGTGCCAAGCGCGCCCGTACTCCCCTCCTCCGCGCAGGTTGGCCACCGCGTACACCCCACCGAGCTCGAGCCACGACGCGATCGCGGGCGAGAACGTGGGATGCAACGAGTCGCTGAATCCGCCGTAGCCATACAGTATCGTCGGATGAGTCCCGTCCAGCGACAGGCCGCGCCGCGCGGTTACGAATATCGGAACCCGCGTGCCGTCCTTGCTGGTGTAGAACACCTGCATCGTCTCGTAGTAGGCCGGCTTGAATCCATTCAAAACGGGCGCGCGCCATAGTGCCGTGCGGCCGGTTTTGAGATCCAGCCGGTAAATCGATGCCGGGGTGGTGTAGTCGGCGTAGGAGTAAAAGGTCACCGCATCGTCTATGCGTCCGGTAAAGCCGCTCGCGGTTCCCAGTCCGGGCAATCCGACGTCCTCGAGCGGCTTGCCGGTCGTGGAGAACCGCTTCACCACGCTATGCGCATCATGCAAATATTGCGCAATGATCTGATGGCCGACCATGCTCGCGACATCGAGGGTATCGCCCGACTCCGCCACGACGCTGCGCCAGTGCTCGCGACCGGGTTGTTTCAAGTCGATGGCGATTACGCGATAGTGCGGCGCATCGTCGTCTGTTAGCACGTATAGCGTCGAGCCGATATTGCCGACGAACGCGTAGCTCGCATGTGGCTCGGCAATGACTGGTTTGACTATTGCATCTGCGGCGAGGTCTGCCACCAGGAGCGCGTTTTTAACGTCCGTGCCGTGAGCGGCCGTGATGATGAGGTAGCGGCCGTCGTCCGTCACCTGGGCCCCGACATACCAGTCGGGCTCGTCGGTGCGGGTGTAGATCTTCGCGTCCTGTGCCTCGGCGGTTCCCAGTTTGTGGAAAAATACCGTCTGAAATTGATTCTGTGCCTTTAACGATTGGCCGGCTGCGGTGGGGGTATAGCCGGCGTAATAGAAGCCGCTGCCGTCTTTGCGCCACGACGCAGTCGTGAACTTGGCCCACCGCAGCTCGTCCGGCAGATCCTTGCCGCTCGCGACGTCGCGGACATGCCAGGTCTCCCAATCCGAGCCCGCTTCGGAGAGGCCATAGGCCATCCACTTTCCGTCGTCGCTGTAACCAGCGCCCTTGAACGCGACGGTGCCGTCGTTTGACATTCCATTCGGATCGAGCATCACGTGTGCGGGCTTTCCCGGATCCTCGGTCGCGAATAGCACGGACTGGTTTTGCAACCCATCGTTGTGGCTGTAGAACCATACCCCGCCGTGCTTTTCCGGCGCACCCCAGCGCTCGAAATTCCAAATCTGCTTCAGCCGTTCCAGAATCCGTTCGCGGCCGGGAATCGCCGCGAGGTAATCGCTGGTGAGCTTGGCCTGCGCCTCCACCCAGGTTCGCGTCGGGGCCGAGTCGACGTCCTCCATCCAGCGGTAGGGATCGGGGACCTTGGTGCCGTGATAGTCATCGACTTGATTGCCGCGGGGCGCGGTGGGATAGATCAGTGGCTGGGGAATCGTGGCCGGATCTGCGAAGGCGGTTGGAATCGCAAGGCAATCGAAGGCGATGAGGATGGGTAGCGCTTTCAGGGCAGCGATTGCTAGGGTGGGTTTGGTCATCTCGATTTCGCTTGTTGGTATGAGAATAATCTACTGAGAGCGCGTTTGTGGCGCCATCCAATCACAGGCTATCCGCAACCAATACGATCTCAACGGGACCTGTACGAGTGGCCTGTAACGACTCATTTTGTACCCCGTGCGTGCGGCGGCCCTCATCTCGACCGCTTACTGACGGACAGCCACAGCGATAGCCGGCGACTGATTGCTCGAGACGTTGGCGAGGACCAGCGCATTGCCGTGTGCACTAATCGCACCATTGTATGCGTTGCCTGAGGCATCTGCGAGCGTGAGTGTCCCATCGGCCGCCACGACGACACCCCGCTTTGGACAGCGCACGCTCTGTTGGCTAGGTGCTCGCGCCGGGTCTCATCACGTTTCGCGTACTGCGACCCCGCCGCCGGTGTCACCTTCGGAAAATGAGGGGACCCCTCAGTGAGTGGACTTGAAATATGATGTTTTGCTTGTCATAACCACCACCCTTTGGGTTCCTGCAAGAGTTCGACCTCGTCCGGCGACGAAAGTCGGTTGAGTATTGCGTTACGATGCGGAAAGCGGCCAAATTGATCGATGATCGTTTTGTGCGCGATCGCATCACGCGTCCACTCTTCATTGCCGAGGCGCGCGATCAGTTCGACTGCAATCGCTTGATCTTTGCGATCCTCGCTGTGCTCGAACGGCATATACAGAAACAGCCGCTCCTGTTCATTCATGGCCTCGTCAAAGCGCTGCTTGACTGCGGCTCTGGATAGTTGGCGCGCGATAGGATCGGCCGCGAAAGCACGTGGCGTGCCACGGAACAGGTTGCGTGAGAATTGATCCAAGACAATGACGGCGGCTAGCAGCGGGCGTTGCGTCATTGCGACGGATCCACCGCCTGCCGCGACTCGTCGGTGCAGCGCCAGGAAGCGAGCGCGGATCTGCGCATCAATGGCATCGCTCTTCGCGAACCATTGAGCTGCTTCCAGCTCATCAAACCAGAAATGCAGAATCTCGCCTACCCAGGCTGGCTCGATAACATTGCTGGCCGAATGCGTGACGGACATTATTCCGGCAGATCCGCTAGACGCAGGGATGAGGCAAGTTGGTCGGCATCTGCCGAATTCTTGAACGGCAACTTGCTCATGAAGTGCGCAATCGAGAAATCTGGTTTCATGGATAGGCATTCGTGAGCGCTGCCTTTGGCACGATGCATGTCGCCCAGCCTGGCGTGACATCCGGCAATCAGTGCTGCGTAATAATAGGTGAGAATCCGTAAACGACTGAGCGTCGACAGGGCATCTGCGTATCGACCCAGGCTCATGCATGCCAAGCCGGCGGAGCGCCAGCACCACGCCTGATCGAAGTATGGGTCGATCTCCCGTGACCTTGCGAACCAAGTCAGGGCCTCTTCCGGCTCACCCGCATAAACCAGAATGGATCCCAGATCGGCTGCGTTCCATTGGCTGTTTGGATTGATCTCGACAGCTCGCCGGCTGTATTGCACGGCCAGCTCGAAAAAGCGTCGATGCACGCAGGCGTGGCCGAGGATCGCATGGCAGGTGCTCTCACCGGCGTCGAGTTCGACAGCCCGCATGGCGAGGACGTATCCCCTTTCCAACGCGGCAGCCGAGCTTCTCGGACCGTCGCCCCATTGTGAGTAAGCCAGCGACGCCAGCACCGCGTGTGCGAGTGCATAGCCGGGGTCAAGTTCGATCGCTTTCTCGACCAGTCGCGTGGCCTCCGCTGCGCCCTCCGGATCGTCCCAGGACAATGAATTGGCCTTCAGTACACACTCCCACGCAGCCAGACTCAGCGGCGGCTTGCGGCGCGCGCGCTCGGTATCAGAGGCTTCTACGCGACCGACGAGCGTGCTGACGATCGTTTGTACCACCCGATCCTGGACGGAGAAGATCTCGTCCAGCCCGCGGTCGAATTTTTCGCCCCAGATATGGCCACCGGTGGCGGTGTCGATCAACTGGGCGCTGATACGGATACATTCGCCCATGCGCCGGACACTACCTTCAACCACAAAGCGAACATCCAGTTCGCGAGCGACCTGCTTCATATCGACTGCGGCGCCGCGGTAACGAAACGACGCCGAGCGCGAACGTACTGAAATACGCCGCCAGCGCGAGAGCTCGGTAATGATGTCCTCGGTGACGCCGTCGCTGAAGTATTCCTGTCCCGGATCGCCGCTCAAGTTGAGGAACGGAATGACTGCGATCGACGGTTTGTCACTTAGTGCCGGGGCCACGATCACATTGGAAGTTGAGTCGGTCGGCGAGTCCAGCCACGGCGACACAGGCGCAATGAGTCTATAGCCTCGACGAGCGACATTGGCGATGTATCTAGGGTTTTTTGGATCATCGCCTAGAGTGCGCCGAAGGGCGGCCACGGCGGCGTACACGGAATCGGGGCTGACGACCACGTTTTTCCACACCAGATCCAACAGTTCATCGACGCTCAGTACATCGCCTGCCCGCTCTGCGAGGCAAATCAGCAGTTGCATCGACTTGGGTTCGAGCTTGATCGTGTGACCTTCCTTGCAAATCTCATCCACCGTCGGATCCACACGCAAGTCAGCGATCCGCAGTAAGGAACGACCGGCTGAACTGATGGGTGACATGCAACTCAATGAATGAGCGAAGGTTTTTGCTATTCGATCGGCTTTCTCGCTTGGCTTGCAAATTATACGCCTTGCCGCGGCCGAGACCTGCCACGGATGCTTGCCTCCAAGCTCAGAGAATCCCTAGACCACTTTCATATCCCCATCAGGACTCCCGCCGACGCAAGGAGCACTGTTGCTTCAAGGCCGGCGAGGACAAACCCCGACGGACGAAACAGCCCGACACCTTGAATGCATTACTCGATACCCCGGAGACCACTATGAACACTCTGATTACTTCGACCAATCTGTCCCGTCTGATCTCAACCGCGATCTTGGGCGCCATTACCTTAAGCTGGGGCGCGATGTCTATCGCTGCCGACGGAAACGAGGCGCCTCAGGCCGTTGTAAAATTCGGGGATCTCAACCTATCCAATCCGCAGGGTGCGGCCGCGCTCTACAGCCGCATCACATTAGCGGCCTACGAGGTGTGCAAGTCTTTTGACATTGACTCCCGCAACCTCGGGTCCCGAGCGCGAGTGGATGCCTGCGTTCACAAAGCAATCGCGGATGCGGTGACCAAGGTCGACCGGGCTGAATTGTTCGCGGTATACAGCGCGAAGAACCATCAGGCTCGCCCGATCATCGTTGCCGCTGCCCAGACTCGCTAGTCGGTTCCTTGGGCGGTGGCGATCGCCACCGCCCTGAGCTACCGAGCGCCGAACTTATAGCTGAAACGAAATCCGATGGTCCGGGGGCGACTCACCGTTACGGCTTTGTACCACTCGGTGTAGTTCGCATAAAGTTGGGCCCGCGTGTCGGTCAGATTCTCTCCGTAGACTTGCATGATCCACGCATCCTTTCCGACACCGACCACCCCATCATAAGTGGTGAAAGCCGGCAGGTCGTAAGCAATGGGGTTGCCCTGCAGGTCGAGCGAAAGCCGATCGGTTGTGGCGAGGGCGTGTGACTGATGCTATTCGGCGGAGCGATGAAACGCCTGGGTTGCATTTCGGTGAAGCGTGGATCGGGGAAATCGGCCCTGGACAGCATGATCAGCGCGGCACGGGAAGCCTGTGCGCGAGGCGATCAAATCATCATTTTCCCCGAGGGCACGCGGTCGGCACCCGGCTCTGCGCCCTCTTACAAGTCCGGGGTGAGTCATCTGTACCAGGCGCTTCAGATACCGTGCGTGCCAGTTGCATTGAACTCCGGCCTTCTGTGGCCCAAGCGGCGTTTCCTGAGGCCGCCAGGCGTGATCACCGTCGAAATCCTTCCTGTGATATCGGCAGGGTTGCCCCGGAAGCAGATGTTCGAGAAGCTGGTGCGAGATATGGAGGCTGCCTGTCAACGATTGGCTGATGAATGAGTTATAGAGCCACTTTGTCGCGACCTGTCGCTGCTGCCGCTCTCGCCATACCAGACCTCGCCGCGGTGATTCTCTCGGCATATTGCAGCGGCATGCGCGTCGACTTCCAGCCACCCGCCTGCGTGTCGACATCAGCATTTTGTGACCGGACATTTCACTTCGCACCTTCGAGACCCCATCACCGGCATCGATAAAGACCTGATTTGTAGCGACAATTCTTGCGCCATTGCGGCAACGCCAGTGAAGGCGTGATTCTATTGCGCTTAACATGTCAGCATTTCATTTCCAAAAGCATCCCCTATCAGCAGTTTCTGTCCAAATCCGCGGCCTACTTTTTTGGCTCCTTTTTTGCAAGCCGATGAATTCGTGGAGCTTCCCTTGCAGCTGCCTGAGCGCTGGACATTAAATGCAGACGGAATGGACGCAATCTAGTGATGTCGACAGTGCTACAGGCGTTCGATACGTTGATGACGAAAATGGAGGCGGTCCACGAAGATGTGGCCGTGAGTTAATCATGGGACAGTTTGAAGGTTTGAAGGACTTTGATGTTGCCGCACTGGGACGAAACGCGGCCACCACCACCGGGAAGCCGCGGGATCTGCCAGTCGCTAGGATCGAACGGGATCCGGACAACATCCGTAAGTCCTTCGATGAAGCCGCGGTCATACAACTGGCCGAGACCATCAAGGCGGATGGGTTGCTACAAGCCATCACCGTTCGGCGAAATGTCCACAAACGGGGCTATTTTCTCATCAGCTACGGCGAGCGTCGATTTCGCGCCGTGTGCCTGCTGGGGCATCCCACCATCGCTGCCGTCATCGACGACAACTTTGATCCTTACCGGCAAGCGATCGAGAATTTACAACGGGAAGAATTGGATCCCCTCGACATCGCGGACTGGATCCAAAAGCGTGAAGACGCCGGTGACTCTCGCACCACGATCGCCAAACGCCTCGGGAAGCCCAAATCCTACATCTCTGAAATAGCGCTGCTGATCAAGGCGCCTCCCGCCATCTGCGAGGCCTTCAGGAGCCGCCGCATTCCCGATATTCGCTCAGCGTACCTGTTGCCGCGCCGATATGACGAAGATCCAACCGGCGTGACTACCTGGCTGAACGGTGATTCGCCGATTACCCGGCGAATCGTGGCTCGGACCCTCGGCAAGTCCGATCCTGCCCGTAGCAATAGCCCGAGAACGACAGTGGAGGCGCTGCTGCCGCGACGTGTCGCGGAGGACTGGAACAGCCTCGCGGTGCAGGTTGCCGGTCGGGAGGGCACCATGCTGCTGAAGCCGGGGCACGGGCCGACCCAGGCTACCGTCCGATTCGCCGACGGCTCGCAAGAAGCCGTGGCACTCAGTAAGATCCGGCTGAAGACTTGGATGGCACTGTGAGGAACGATATCGCCGACAGCGGACTCTCGAGGAACGCCCACTTCACCGGCAGCGCGGCCGCGGCTGCGCTTGTCTTACTGATTCGGGCCTGCGCTCTCGTCCTCTTCACGGTGATGTCGCTGGCCGAGCCCTTTCTCGCCGTTGTGTTGATTGCCCTGGCACTGGGATGCTTTTTTGTTGCCGTGGTGTTCGGCTTCATCTTCCACGCGCCGTTCCACCACCGGCTGGCCCGATCGGCCCGCGTTCACTCCGTCGATCAAGACTCCGCCTCATCCGGAGCAATCAAGCGGAAATTCGGTGCACCGTTTGCTGCTTGCCGATATGGGTATACCCGAGGAAGGGCATGTTTCTAGGCCGGCTAAGCTTATCGATCACAGTCAGCCTCGACCGCCCGTAGCCCTCCTTCGTTATGCCAAGCGAGTGTCGAGGACTGCCCGATCCCAATGCGCCGTTTCGGCCGCGGCCTCGTAGGTGCTTTGAAGAAACAACAGCAACGACGCCTCTGGATCCGCCGCGTTTCGGACCTCGTCGTAGGGCAACAAGAACTCCCCGAGCTTCTCATCGAAAACCGCCCCCTTAGGAGCGACCGGAGCATCTTTGAATCCGTGCGGAGTTGGGTAGGCATACGAGTAGAAGGATGCATGGTCGATCCCACCACCCCCGGGCCAGAAGCCGGCGCTGCTCACCTCATGGGAATAGGCCTCGGCCATGACCGCAGTCGCGAGCCCGGGAACCTTGCTCGTAAATGGAGGAGCACGCCGGCCGGAGAAGCGAGTAACGGCTAGATCAAAGCTACCCCAGAAAAAATGAACCGGGCTTGCCTTGCCGATAAACCCCGTGCGGAATTTCTTGAACACACGATCCACTTGGACCAGAGCCAACCAAAATCTTTGTGCGGCGTCGGGATCGTAGGATGCGTGGATGCGATCATCGCTTAATAAGATCGCATTGGGAATTTCGCACGGCCGCTCCCTGATATGTACCCCGATCCCGAGATCGGCGAGCGACTCCATCACTTTGGCGTAAAAATCGCACACCGGCCGAGGCATCAGTGGGATGCGTCTGCGCTGTCCGGTGCTCACGTCAATGTCGAGAGTTTGATCGATGAAATCAAACCGTATCTCGAAGATTTCGTCTTTATAAGGTATGACCGAAGTCGACAAGCCGCGCGCAGTCACATAAAGCGGCACATGCCAGCTGTGATTGAGCCAGGGGGTCAGCGTCAAACGAATCTTGCCCGCGATTTGAGTCCACAGATGCAGGGTCTCACACGTCGATTTCCACGCCGAGTAAGGAAGCGGGGGCCAGGCTGTGTCACGGGCAGACATTGCAAATACTATACGACGGCCGCCCCTTTGCGCATACGCGCATCAACAAGTATGCCGGCAGGGATGTCGAGGCAGATGAGCACCGAGGACTTGGCCCTTCGCTCAAGAACATAGCGCAGATTCGATCACCTGAACGCGCAAACTCATCCATGGGGCAGATATCGTCGCCGCGAACCCGCCAGCATGACTCACAACATCATTTGTGAGGCACAACAATCGCTGGCCACGCCGGATCAGAATTCACCAGATAAATGAGTTATGCGCAGTTTGCGACGCAACAAACCGGCCCACGAGGCGTCCGAACCGGAATCAGTCAATGCCCGCCGTGGCCATGATCGTCGTCGTCACCGATGGGCTCTCGAAGCCATGGGATGAAGCGAATGTCGGATCCGCTGGCGGTCGCGCATCCCTTGCCGCCGGGGCCAGCAGGACATCCCCAATAGTTCTGCGCGGCGTCGATGCTGCCGGTGCAGATGGAGGCATGGTCGAACGCACACACGTCTGCGACGCCAACTTTGCCGCCTAGCAGGTCGTTCAAATGGGTGTCGACCTGGGCCGGAGTGTTTACGGCGATGTCCACGTCCTCATCGCGTATCACGTTGCCGGTGATGACGGTACCGACGACCGGCGAGCCGCCGTCACCGCTATTGATGTTGATGCCCACGGACCCGGGCGTAGCCGTGTCGGCCTGGTCGGCAAGGTTTCCGGCGATGTAGTTGCCGATGATCATGTTGCCGCTCATGTCGTCCGCGGGAGCGCCGAAGGCGGGACCCACATGGGTGTGCAGAGCGACACCGCCCAGGCCATTGCCAGTCAGCTTGTTGTGGATGATGACGTTATCGGCGGTTCGGCCGGGGCCGTTGCCATCGGAAAAAAGCCCGACTCCCGAGCCTCCAATCTGCACCCCGTTGTCAGCCGAGACGTTGTCGCTCACGGTATTGTGGTCCACGCCGTGGTGGGGCGCGAAATAGGGAGGGCTCGAGCCGGTGGGGGGATGCGAGGCCAGAACGATGCCGCATTCCAGCGGGTTGTTCCTGACCACATTGTGCGTGAGCAGATTGTCGTGGCTTTCGGCGGTCTCGTCGCTAATCAGGACGCCGTCGGCATTACCGGAAATAAGGTTGCCGGACACGATCGAACTCACCGTACCAATCAGGTGAAGTGCGCCGCCGCAGTCGCCGGTTTCATCGTTCTCGTACACGCCGTCGCCGGGCTGTCCGGGACATCCCGTTGGCGCGCCGGTGAATGACAGGCCGGGAGTCTTATCGTTGTTTAGAATGCGATTGTCGCGGACTGTGATGTTCGCCGCGCTCACGACCAGGATTCCTTCGTAATTAGCATTCTGCACTGTGAACCCGGCGATGATGACGGCGTTGAGCCCGGGGTGGTCGAATCCGTCAACAAAGATGCCATGCGCGAGTCCGCTGGCATCGATGACGGACTTGTCAGCGGCGGCGCCGACGAGTGAAAGCGGCATGCCGATAGTCACCTCCTCCGTGTAGGTGCCGGGCTCGACGTTGACAACTCCGTTGGCAGAGGAATGGTTCACGGCCGCCTGGATGGTCGAGTAGCAGCCGTGTGAGCCCGCGGGGTTGACACAAAGTGTGCCCGCCACGGCCGCCTGTGAGCAGACCGCGGCAAGGATGGCGCAACCAGCGGTTGACAATGGGTGAAATCGAGCGAGAGACATGGCTGTTCCCCTTTTAGTGTTGGCGAATCTTGCCCTAGGCGAAAAGTTTGAGTTCTTGTCGTGGCGTAATACCCGTTGTACGCACGCCCGTTAACGGGAGACAACACATGTCCTACCCGAGAAGACATTCGAGCAATTTCTTGGCGCGAGCATTCTGGTCGCTGTCTTTGAGCTTATTGGCCTCCAAAACAGGATCGATGTCGAGTTCCCCGGGGTCGACACCTGCAGCGATCACCAGTTTTGACTTTGTTGTGGCTGACCATATCGCCGATCGAAGTGTTATGCAAACCAAATTTCACGAATTCCTTTCGTCAGCTATTGCGGCGCGGCATGCGGCCAAACCTCGGTCACCGGCTGGTGCGACCGCGCCTTACGAGCGCCGTTCAGCATTTCGAGGGCTGGCCGTACCCTTTTATGCCGAACGTAACCTCCACTAAATTCGGAGAACTGCGAGAGTCGCGGTCGCGGTAGTTCGTAAGTAAGCCACCCGCCAGACCGAGGCGTCCGCAGTGGTCAACCGAGCACGATGGGACCTTGCCAAGATCCATGACTGGTACACCACGCCTCGGGGCACGATCCTCGATGGAAGTTTGTGGCGCCCTTACTGATCGGACTCTCAGATCGTGATGATACGAATGCTCGCCGATCTGCTAAGCCCCTCATTGCGCACGGGAGAGATCTACCCGGCGCTGCTCGCTGATGCCAACGTAGTCGACATCGTCCAGCCCTGCTCCACGCAGTATGTCGTGCCTTCCGCAGCTAGTCTCGCGCGCCCGTTCTCAATCAGGACGTACCGGCGCGCAATCAGTCCATCAAGACCATGTCGGATCTCTGCGGCCGACCTTCCGAGATGCCGCGCCATCGCAGTTTCAGTGTTGACAGCATTGTCGGCGCCATTTACCGCAAGCCAACGCAGAATGTCCCTCTCGACAACCGTAAGATCAATGGCAAATGGCTGATTGTCCACGAACAGCTCTCGGTTCCTGTTGATTTAGCAAGCGGCAAGGCAATGATGGATCTAAAGCCGTAACGTTCGGTTGTCCCGCAAGGTTTCAACCCCGACGCTTCGGTTGCTCCAGGGACGATAAACAAGTAGTTGGCGAGGCCGCCTGCGGCAAGGCGGCTGTTGACGCGGCGGGCACGGCTTAACCCAGACATTTGCTCCTGGGTGCGGAATTGCCGGACATGTGTGCTGTGAAGCAAGGTCGCGAAGTTCAAGCGCGTTCAGCTCCGCCACAACTGCCGACACATCAGCGTACATTCCGACGGGCCGCGCACGCGACTAGTTCACCGGACAAAAGGAGCTTAGCGTGGAGATGGATGTCTTCAAGGTCGTCGTCATTTCCGCTCTTGGCGGGGTCATCCTGCCAGCGCAAGCGCAACGCGCTGCCGTGTTTTGCGAAAATGGCCGAGATCTGCTGTGGCGTGAGCGCAGCGATTTCCTCCGCAACGGCGGACAACGCACCACGCGATGACAAGGAATGGCCACGGCAATTACTTGACATGCCTGCGCGACGGCACGCACCAACTAGGCGTGGGTTCACACACCCCTTAACCCTCGGAATGAAGTACCCGCAGCTTGCTGAGCTGCTCTGCTGCATGCTCCGGAAATGCCCTGACCTTCGACGGCACGTGACTTCGGCTCACGGAAATCAGGTGCACGGGCCACGGCGGCGGCTCGAATGCTTGCAGTACCCGCACGAGCGTACCCGCTGCGATATCTTCGGCGACTTGGTACGACAGCACGCGCGCATTGCCACCGCCTGCGCGGGCTGCCACGAGCTGCGCTTCGATGCTGGCATCGGCAGCCGCATCATCTTTGAAGCAGGCCGGGCGTCCGGAGGCGGCTCAAATGAGGGACATTGCGAACAATGCAAATCTTGCGATACGCAGCTGCCGGGCCACCACGCGTGGCTTGTCGCCGTTGACCTTTGCTCAAGGCAGCCTCGCAGAGTTGCTGAACGAGATGACAAGGCTGCAGCGAGACTCTTTCGGAATCGATACCCGCTTTGAATTGACTGAAGCAGCCCCGCTCAAACTTGGCCGAGATGTGTTGGATAATCTCTACCGCATTTCCCAGGAGGCTGTCGCGAATGCCCGCCGACACAGTCAGGCCCAATCAATTAAAGTGGCACTCAATATTCAACCGAGGACCGTGCGGTTGGACGTATTGGACAATGGTATTGGTCTACTGCAAGCGCCCGCATCCGAGACCGGCATGGGTCTTAAGATCATGCAATTTCGCGCCAAACTTATCGGTGCGCGTCTGACGATTTCGCCGGGCGAGCACGGCGGCGCGCGGGTAACGGTCGAGTGCCAACAACCGCTATAAGGCCAAACACACGATTCGCGCGTTGGCGCACGTTAAGCCCTTCGGCGGCCCACTTGAATGATTTAATTTATTCGATTGCGCTGATTAATCGGAGGTAAAGTCACCGACACAGGCGCGCGATCGATCCAATCGTGCTTTGAATTGTCTTTGGTGTCTTCTCCTCTTGATCGATCAATTGCGCGCGTGTTTGCTGCGATGCCCATAATAGAGCTGACCTGACATCTAGTCTTCGAATGGAAATTCCGCGTCCCCGCGACAATGCGGGCCGTTCGTTGCCTCCACGCTACAATCATCGGTGACGCTCGGACTAAATCTGTGAGGTATGCCCCAGTTCTAAGCCTCTGAACACGCTGATCGAACAGGTTTTACGATGGTCGCCGACACGATCAGTTAAGGAGCGGCAGGTTCCATCGCAATCATTGGGTGGAGAAGAAGTATTGCGATGTTGCTGCGCCGTCGGTCGAGCGCCCGTTATGCAATTCTAAGGAATCTACTTTGCTGCAACGCGCATCTCAGGGAAACGAGGTCTCACCGGACCCCGCGGAGCCAATATTGGCGGCTGACGCCCTTGCGCACGTGGCCAACGGCATCGCTGACGGCTTGGATCCTCGGCTGCTAATAGAGGAACTCGCCGTCGCGAAGTTTATTCTCGAACAGAATGGCATCGTGTTGTACCGAGCGCGCATGGAGGAGGGATTGCCGATCGAGTACGTGTCCGGCAACGTCGCCCACTTCGGCTACTCAGCTGAAGAATTCAAATCGGGTGCCGTCAGTTTTTCGGACGTCGTCCACCCGGATGATCGCGATCGCGTGCTCGCCGAATTGCACGATCACGTTGCACACGGGCGACGCGAGTTTATCCAGCAATATCGGATTATCGCGGCGCAGGGCGCAGTGCTGTGGATCGAGGATCGTACCTATGTACGCGATATTGCCGACGGTGCCGGCATCTATCTGGAAGGGATCGTCACGGATGTCACCGAGCGCCATCGTGCACAGGAGCGCCTGAGGCAATCCCTGACGCAAACGATTGGCGCAATAGCGGCAACCATCGACAAGCGCGATCCCTATACAGCCGGCCACCAGCGCCGGGTCGCGGCATTGGCGCGCGCGATCGCAGAACAGCTAGGGCTGGGCGCGGACCAGACGGAAGGTGTTTATTTGGGCGCCTTAGTACACGATGTCGGCAAGATGGCGATCCCGGTCGACATTCTCTCGCGACCCGGTCGCCTCAGCTTCGAAGAGTTCGCTTTGGTGAAAACCCATGTCAGGGCGGGCGTCGATGTTCTACGGGACGTCGTATTC